>Ga0080006_1141620_pt1 | contig 145757 bp, 116 predicted proteins | sample RS3BMetagenome_FD_69209 | JGI IMG/M metagenome (GOLD analysis project Ga0080006, IMG submission 69209) | Ferric oxide microbial mat and aquatic microbial communities from Rainbow Spring, Yellowstone National Park, USA - RS3B (SPADES... ...
AACCGCTACCTCAAAGAACACAACACCGATCCCAAACCGTTCGTATGGACAAAGCCCGCCGACGCAATCTTCGACAAGCTCGCCAGACTGCCTGCATCTTCCGTCTGACTCAGTGCACTAGGCCGGCGGACCCGCAGGCGGTGTTCACGCATCTGCGCCTCCAGGCGGCGCACTTCGTCGGCCGTGATGATGTGGGAGGAGCCCGAATGGTCCTCGAACGAGCGGTAGATCACCAGGGCGATGATGCCGAGCAGGGCGACGGCAGCCAGCCACCAGATGCGCCATACCATGGCGAAGCCGAAGGCCGCTGTGCAGGCGCCGATCAGGATTGGCACCGGGGTGTTCCTCGGCATGATGATGTCCTCGAAGGTCTCGGGCTGCGCATCGGCGTAGCCGTTGTCACGGCGCCACGCCCACTCGTCGCGGGCGTTGATATGCGGGATGACTGCGAAATTGTAGTCCGGCGTCGGCGAGTGGGTCAGCCACTCGAGCGAGCGGGCGGTGCCCCAGGCATCGATGTCCGTGCGGTTCTGTTCGCGGTCGCGGATGCTGACATAGAGCTGCCAGAAGAATAGCGCGACCGCCACGCAGTAGATCAGGACCCCGGCCTCCTCGACGATCATCAGCGGCTGCCAGGACGCGAACGGCACGTAGTCGAGGCGGCGGAGCATCCCTTTGAAGCCGAGCGCGAACATGGCGGTGAACACGACGAAGGTGCCGGTCATGAACAGCCAGAAGATCCAGCGGCCGAGCGTCTCGTTGAGCTGGAAGCCGAACACCTTGGGGAACCAGAACGAGATGCCGGCAAAGGCGGCGAAGATCGTGACCATCACCATGCAATGGAAATGCGCCACCACGAACACCGTGTTGTGCGTCATGTAGTTGATGGCCGGGATCGCCAGCATCATGCCGGTGAGGCCACCGATCAGCAGCATGAACACCGCGGCGACTGCCCACAGCATCGGGCTCTCGAAGCGCAGGCGACCGCGATACATGGTGAAGGTCCAGTTGAACACCTTAACACCGGTCGGAATGCCGACGATCATGGTGGAGATGCTGTAGAACACGTTGACCAGCGGCCCCGCACCCATGGTGAAGAAATGGTGCAGCCAGACCGTCCACGAGATGCCGGCGATCGCCACCGTGGCGACCGCCATGATCGGGTAGCCGAACAGCGTCTTTTCCGAAAACGTCGGGATGATCTCCGACATGATCCCCCAGGCCGGCAGGATGATGAAATACACCTCCGGATGGCCCCAGATCCAGAACAGGTCGGCGTAGAGCATCAGGTTGCCGCCAAGGCCGGGCGTGAAGAAATGCGTGCCGATATAGCGGTCGAGGCTGAGCAGGGTGAGTGCCACGCCCAGCACCGGAAAGGCGGTCAGCCCGATGACGTTGGTGGTCAGCGCCGCCCAGGTGAACAGCGGCATGCGCATCCAGGTCATGCCGGGCGCGCGCATCTTGATGATGGTGGCGATGATGTTGAGGCCGGTCATCGTGGTGCCGATACTGGATATCTGTATGGCCCAGCTCCAGTAATCGACCCCGACATCGGGGCTGTAGGGCAGTTCGGTGAGCGGGGTCAGGCCCACCCAGCCGGCATGGGAGAAGTCACCCACGAACAGCGACAGCATGACCAGCCCGGCGCCGACGGCGGTCATCCACAGGCCGAGCGCGTTCAGGTAGGGGAACGCCATGTCGCGGGCGCCGATCTGCAGCGGCACCAGGTAGTTGAAGAACGCCGACAGGATCGGTGTCGCGGCAAAGATCAGCATGATCGTGCCGTGTGACGAGTAGATCTGGTCGTAATGGTAGGGCGGAAGGTAGCCATGGTCGGCACCGAGATAGCCCGGCGAGGCCGGCCCGGCGGCGATCACCTGCTGGGTGCGCATCATCAGGGCGTCGATGAAGCCGCGGAACAACATCACCAGCCCCACGCCGCCATACATGATGCCGATGCGCTTGTGATCGACGGTGGTGATCCAGTTGCGCCAAATGGTGCCCCAGGCCCGGTAGTACGTCGCCGCACCCAACAGGGACATGCCGACCAGCACGGAGAAGACGAAGGCGCCGAGCACGATCGGATCGCCCAGCGGCAGTTCCGACCAGGTGAGGCGGCCGAAGAAGGGATCCCAATGTCCCTGGACCTGAACCATCGTCGGTTCCTTTTTTCGAGGCGGGCTGCTGTCTGGCTTACTGCGAGCCGGAGGACGGTGTTGGCTCGCCGTGGGTCGGCTGGCGGCCACCGTCGGTCCTGTAGCTCTTCTTCTCGGTCATGACGTCCGGCGTCGTGTAGAGCCTGCCCATCATCACCTGGTCGATCACCCGGTCGAACAGGTGATCCTGGGCGTGGGAGAACTGCACGGTGATCCCGTCCACATTGATCGTGGGCTGGGCGAAGCGGTTGAACCGGTCCTCGGTCAGGATCTCCGGCGAGCTCGCTGCCTGGGCCTCCCAGGCGGCGAAATCCTGTCGCGACACGACATGGGTGTTGAACCTCATCCAGGCGAAACCCGGGCCGTTGAAGTCGCCCGTGTAGCCGGCGAAGTCGCCGATCTCGTTGGCGATCAGGGCCTGCCGGGTGCGCATGCCGGGCATGATGTCGATCTGGCCGACCAGCTGCGGAATGTAGATCGCGTTGGTCACGGTCGAGGAGGTCAGGCGGAAGCGGATCGGTGTGTGGACCGGTATGACAAGCTCGTTGGCACTGGCGATGTGCTTGTCGGGATAGATGAACAGCCACTGCCAGTCCGTGGTGATCACGTCGATATCGACCGGGGCCACGTTCCTGTCCGGGCCGTGCGCGATCACGCCGGGACCGAACGGATTGGTGGCCATCACGCCACGGTAGGAAAAATAGCCGAGGAAGGCCACGGTCAAGGCCGGGACACCCCAGGAGAGGATCTCGATCGGGAGTGAATGCGACCAGTTCGGCTGGAACGCGCTGCCGCTGCGGCTGCGCCGGTAGCGATAGATCACCCACATCACCATGAGCGTGGTGGGTCCGATGATCAGCATCATCACCGCCACGTCGATCAGCAGCGAGACGAAATCCGCCCGGCTGACCGGCCCGCGCGGATCGAACAACCAGTAGCCACTGTCCGAGCAACCGCCCAGCAGGGTGAGTGCCAGCAGGCCGAGGCAGGATCTGAACGAAGATGCCCGGCGCAAAGCAGGGAGCAGCACCGTCATTGGTTCAGGCACTTGTCTGATCTCCTCCCGGACTGCGATGCGGCCGCCATGAACGGCAGGCGAGCCGGCTGGCCGCCCCACCCGGCCTTGATGTTCAACAGACCGTCTCCTGCCGACCGACACGCTCGGCAGGGGGCAACGCGGTGCGGGTCGGGCGAGAGATGTGGCGCTCCCTGCCAGGTCTGGAAAACAGCGGCCCGGAAAACAGCGGCCTGGGAGCCTGGTGCGGACGGGGCGCGACGCAGTTCGGCCGCCGTCCAGACCGGACGACGGGCCGGCGGGCTTGTTGGGCGGCTCTGGCACGTCCGCTGGCAACCATTGTCGACTTCCACGGCGGCAAGAAGCTGCGGCCGGCGCAGTTAGTTGCCAAGAGAAATGGGCGCCCACCGCCTGGGCTTGCGCACCATCGGTGATCGGGTCCGGCACGCAACACCTGCCGGCCGCGACCGGCCGCCGGGCGACAGGTTCGGCGCCAGACCTGGCGGCAGGTCGGCCCTGGACCTGCGGCGCATTGGTCGGGCCAGGGAACGAGCGTGACCGCACCCGTTGCGTTCTGCGTCGTGACGATCGCCCCTGCCAAGCCAGGCTCGCGGTGCGCGCATGCGACCCCGGGGGCAACAGGAGCGACACTCGTCAAGTGCCGTCACGCAGTGAAGGCTTGGACAGTGCCACGGGAAAGTGCGATGGTAACACTCGTTGTTCGCCAGCCGTCACCTTGGAGCTTCCGCGTTTTTTGCGGCGCGGCAGCGTGCTTCGACATCAAGCGGCATCTGCCACAATCGGTCAGGCCGTCGTCGGCAAAGGCTGGTGTTGGGACAGCGCCGACGCACGGGCCGTGCATCGGCAAGCAGGCTTGTGGTTTGCGAGGAGTGGTACGCCATGCCTCCTTCTTTGAGCGGCGCCAGCAATGCGGTCTTCATCGACAACTGCCAGAGCCTGCAAAACCTGACAGTGCGATTGCAGGTTCTCGAAACCCTGGTGACGTCCGGCAACACCGGGTTCTCGCTGCAGCTCAACTCCTACCCGCAGCCCGGCTCGACGAGCCAGGGTCAGGCGCTGAGCTGGTTCCAGTACGTTCTCTATGCCGGCGGCGCGGTGAACAACCAGCTTGCCTGGGAAATCCAGTACTGGGCCATTCCGGCGCCGGGCGCCTGGCCTCCAGGCTACACGCCGAACCCCAACACGACGCCGTGGCTGCCTGCGTTGCCCAACGACTTCTCGGTCCAGCCGTTCGGCCCGGCGATACCGTCGAACCAGATCCTGGCCGGATCGGTGCTGCAGATCCAGCTGACCACCGCTCCCCAGGGCAGCGCTGTGACGGGCGCCACGTTCAGCTTCACCGATCCCCAGGGCAACACGGCAACCGCGCCGTTCACGTTCCCGAACGGCGCGGTCTTTCCGATCTACGGGTTCCAGGTGGACGTCGTCGGGCCGGGTGGCGGTGCGGCGTGTGTTTTCACCTCCGGGACAGGGATCCTCACCTACTCGGTCGCGCCCGGCACGCTTGCCGTGCAGGGCGTCAATAGCTGCGGGGGATTGCAGCCTGGTACCACAGAAACGTCCAACGCCATCTACGGCGATCCGACACCGTCGTCGGGGTCAAGCGTGCTGCAGACGCTCAACGTTCCGGCTGCCGACCCGGCAATCCCGACCATCGGCGGGAGCTGGGTTCTGGTTCAGGGCAGCGGCTTCCTGGTGACCGGCACCATCAGCAGCGTGTACATCCAGTATCTCTATAGCGGTCACAATTTCTACAGGATGCTGAGCAAAGGCTTCGAATGGTACATCCAGAGCGACACCGACCTCTGGGCGCTGATCCCGCCGCTGGATGATGCGAGCTTCCTGCCGCTGCCGCCGCCTTCCTCACCTCTCGCGCCGGCGCCGGTCACGACGACGATCCAGACCGCCTTCGTTCAACTCTACAGGTCTGCCACGCCGCCCGCGCCGCCTGACGTCCGGTTCAAGATCATCTACGAGTACCTGCCCCGGGTGGAGGAGGTGGCGGTGGATCCCGTGCTCTGGACAGGGCAGTCCTCTGCGGGCAGCGCCACCCTGACGGTGGTGACGCCTCCCGCACTCGACGTCCCGGTCACTCTGAGTGCCGCACCTGCAAACGAGATCTCGTTCACGCCGGGCATCGCGCTCGTTCCAGCCGGCGGCAAGGAACCGCCGGTCGCGGCCTTCGTCATCAATACGCCGCCCATGGCCGCTCAGGGGCCGGTCTCGATCCAGGCCTGCGTGGCCGGTACGCCGCTGTCCTACAGCCCGTGCGCGTCCAGGACCGTGCAGGTCAGCTCGGCCGACATCGCCCTGCTGGTCATCTCCTCGACGGCCCTGGGGTCACCGACGGGGGCGCCCGGCGGAGCGCTGGACTCCGGCGCCCCGATCACGTTCGGGATCTATCTCAGACATCCCACCCCGGGGAGTGGACCGGCCGGCGCGGTCACGCTCGATGTCGGCTGGGCGAGCGGAGCCGGGCGCTACACGATCCAGCAGACGCCGGTGTTTGGCAGTTCGACATCGTCCGCCACCTTCATCCTGACCCCCTTCGTGACATCCGGCTATCACGCAACGCTCTCGGTCAGCGTCACCTATGATGGACCCGGTGTTTCGAACACGATCACGCTTCCGATCGGCAAGCCGCTCCCGGTGCCGCCGCTGCCGCCAGGTGGACGGATCTGAGGGGCTAGTGAAGTGAGGTTGCCGCCGGCACGTCGCGCATCGATGTGCGGGGAGGGCTGGAGGGCGCCGGGACACGAGGCGGCGACGTGGAGCAAGGCGCCCCCGGGCCCGGAAGCTCGAGCCCCTCCCACCCGCCCGTTGCCGGGTCCGCCTCACCGTCCGAGGGTCGGCCGTCCTGCGCTGTCGCTCGATGCGGATGGATGACCGAGGACAGGGAGCAGCCGGTGTGAGCAGTTCCGAGACGACCATCCGAGACACTCGTATCCCATGCCCGAACGCGCAAACGACGCCCTTGCCAACTGAATCGGCGCCCTCATCCTCGCCGGCTTTCTGGTGTTCACTCTCTGCGCGTTCGTATCCGGTCTCCGCGAGCGATCGAGTCGGCCCCTTGTCGCCCGGCCGGCCAGGGCGCACGACCAGCAGGCCGTCATGATGGCCGTTCTGAACGCGGACGCCCGTGATGATGGCGGCCAACAGCGCTGGCAACGCCGTCAGCGCCAGCAGCGGCAGTGTCTCCAATGCTCCGGTGTGCCACCACCACCACGGTGGCGGCGGGAACCCGGGCAGCGGGTGCTAGAAACCAGCACCGGTCACGTCCGGCCGTAGGCGGCAAGCCGCGCGCCCACCGTCCGCCACTGCTCTTGCAACGGTCGAACCCGGTCCACGAGCCGGGCCTGGAGCACTGTTCGCTGCCTCTCAGCGGAAATCCCGCGTCGGCACCTTGATGCCCGAGCCGAGGCGGAGATCGGGGATGTAGATGTCGCGTATCCTGCGCCCGCCCGGACCGGCGCCCCGACCTGCATCCGGACCTGCGCCCGCTGCGCCTGGCCCTGGCCCGTCGCGCGGGTCGGGTGCGCCGGGGTGGGTGACTGCGTCGCCACGGCTGAAGGCGAGCGGGAAGCCGTCCTCGAGTTCGCCCACGCTGCGCAGCAGGCCGCTCAGGTCCTCCAGCCGGTCGGTCACCACATGGATCACCTCGCCCTCGCGCTGCAGCCGGCCGCGGCAGGCGATCATGCCGGCCGACAGCACCAGCCTGCGCTGCGCCTCGAACCGGTCCGGCCAGAGAATGAGGTTGGCCACTCCCGTCTCGTCCTCGATGGTGATGAACATCACCCCCTTGGCCGAGCCGGGCTTCTGGCGCACCAGCACGATGCCGGCCACCGCCAGGCGCTGTCCGTCCCGCGTCGTGCGGAGTGCGGCGCAGGAGACGATGCCGCGCGCCTGCAGCCCGTCGCGCAGGAAGCTCACCGGATGGCGGCGCAGGCTCAGCCCGACGCTGCGGTAATCCTCGACCACCTCGCGGCCGGCGGCCATCGGCGGCAGCGCCAGCGGCGTCTCGACCAGTTCCGGCTGCGGCCGGTCGCGGGCTTCGGCCGCCGCGAACAGCGGCAGTGCCCGGTCGGCCAGTCCCTTCACCTGCCACAGCGCCTGCCGTCGATCGAGCCCCAGCGCCCCGAACGCGTCCGCCTCGGCCAGCCGCTCGAGACCGGCCACGGGAATGCCCGCCCGCCGCCAGAGGGCCTCGATGCTGCGGTAGGGCTGGTCCGCGCGATGGGCGACCAGGTCGGCTGCATGCAGGTTGGCCAGCCCCTTGACCATGCGCAGCCCCAGGCGCACGGCAAAGCCGCCCGTCGCGCGCGGCTCCAGGCTGCAATCCCAGCGCGAGGCGTTGACGCACACGGCGCGCACCTCGACGCCGTGCTCGCGTGCGTCGCGCACCACCTGGGCCGGGGCGTAGAAGCCCATCGGCTGGCTGTTGAGCAGGGCGGCGCAGAACACGTCGGGGTGGTGGCATTTCATCCAGCTGCTGGCATAGGCCACGAGCGCGAAGGAGGCGGCGTGGCTTTCCGGAAACCCGTACGAGCCGAACCCCTCGAGCTGGCTGAAGGTGCGCTCGGCGAAGGAGCGTTCGTAGCCGCGCGCGACCATGCCGCCGATCAGCTTGTCGCGGAAATGCGAGACCCCGCCGGTGAACTTGAAGGTCGCCATCGAGCGGCGCAACTGGTCGGCCTCGCCCGGCGTGAAGCCCGCGCAATGGATCGCCACCTGCATCGCCTGTTCCTGGAACAAGGGCACGCCGAGCGTCTTGCCCAGCACGCGCTCCAGTTCCGGCTTGGGATAGGAGGTGGGCTCCAGCCCCTCGCGGCGCCGCAGATAGGGATGCACCATGTCGCCCTGGATCGGGCCGGGCCGGACGATCGCCACCTGGATCACCAGGTCGTAGAACGTCTTCGGCTTCAACCGCGGCAGCATGGACATCTGCGCGCGGCTCTCGATCTGGAAGGTGCCGAGCGTGTCGGCGCGCCGGATCATTTCGTAGGTGGCCGGATCCTCCGCCGGGATCGTTGCCATATCGATCCGCCGCCGGTGGTGGTGCTCGATCAGCTCGAAGGCGCGGCGCATGCAGCCCAGCATGCCCAGGCCCAGCACGTCGACCTTCATGAAGCGCAGTGCGTCGATGTCGTCCTTGTCCCACTCGATCACCTGGCGGTCCTGCATCGCCGCCGGCTCGATCGGCACCAGATCGTCCAGCCGGTCGGCGGTCAGCACGAAGCCACCCGGATGCGTGCCGAGCTGGCGGGGAAAGCCGATGAGCTGCTGCGCCAGGTCCAGCGTCAGGCGCAGGCGCGGCTCGGCGAGATTGAAGTTGAGTTCGGCCGCGTGTTCCTCCTGCACGCCGTCGTCGGACCAGGCCGAGACCTGGGTGGCGAGCAGCCCGGTGACATCCTCCGGCAGGCCGAGCGCCTTGCCCACGTCGCGGATCGCGCCGCGTGCGCGGAAGCGCATCACGGTGGCGCACAATGCCGCGCGGTCGCGGCCATAGCGGTCATAGACCCACTGGATCACCTCCTCGCGCCGCTCGGACTCGAAATCGACGTCGATGTCGGGTGGCTCGCGCCGTTCGGCGGAAACGAAACGCTCGAACAGCAGCCCCGAGCGCACCGGATCGATGGCGGTGATGCCGAGCACGTAGCAGACCACCGAGTTCGCCGCCGAGCCGCGTCCCTGGCACAGGATGCCCATCGCGCGCGCCTGGGCGACGATGCTGTGCACGGTGAGGAAATAGGGCGCGTAGTCGAGTTCGGCGATCAGCCGCAGCTCGTGCGCGAGCTGGGCCGCGACCTCTGGCGCCGCACCTTGCGGATAGCGTTGCGGCAGATGGGCGGCGATCTTGCGCTCCAGCGTCTGCTGCGCCGTCTCGCCCGGCCGCTCCGCCTCGTCGGGATACTGGTAGCGCAGCTCGGACAGGCTGAAGCGGCAGCGATCTGCGATCTCGACCGTGCGGGCTAGCGCCTCGGGATGGTCGCGATACAGGCGGGCCATCTCCGCCGGCGGCTTGAGATGGCGTTCGGCATGGTGCTCGCGCCGGAAGCCGAGCGCCTCGATCGTGCAGCCCTCGCGGATGCAGGCGACGACATCCTGCAGCATGCGCCGCTGCGGGGCGTGGTAGAGCACGTCGCCGGTCACCACCGTCGGCACGTCATGCGAGCGCGCCAGCTCGGCGAGACGGCGCAGCCTGACCCGGTCGCCGGGACGGCGCCTGAGGCCGAGTGCGAGATAGCAGCGTCCGGCGAACTCCCGATGCAGCCGGGCGAGTTCGTCCGCGAGCCGCGCATCCGCTTCCTCGGGCAGCAGGATGGCGAGCAGTCCGCCGCCACCCCCCTCGCTACCCGCGCGCAGATCCTCCCAGCCGATGTCGCAGCCGCCCTTGCCGGTGCGCGCCTTGCCCAGGGTGAGCAGCCGGCACAGGCGGGAATAGCCGGCGCGATCGGTCGGATAGACCAGCAGCGGCAGCCCGTCGCGCAGTTCCAGCCGGCAGCCGACCACCAGCCGGACCCCCAGTTCGGCGGCCCGTGCGTGCGCCCGCGCGATCCCGGCCAGCGTGTTGCGGTCGGTGACCGCGAGCGCCGCGAGGCCGAGCAGCCTGGCCTGCGCCAGCAGCTCCTCGACATGGCTGGCGCCGCGCAGGAACGAGTAGTTCGTGGTGACCTGCAGCTCGGCATAGGTGCCAGCCCCGGTCATCGCCAGAATCTCAGTTGGCGTGAGGGTCTCATTTGACGTGGGGGTGATGGTGGTGGCTGGTCGAAGGGGCCGCGGCATCGGCGCGCTTCATCAGGACGAAGCCGGATCGTTCCAGATGCTGCACAAGCCGCTCGGCGGTGATCCGGGCCATGGCGTCATCGGCGTGATGCACGCGCCGGCGTCCGTCATAGCGCAGGGCGAACGACAGGCTCTGCTCGATCTCCTCGTGGGAAGCGGGCCGCAGGGCGGGTGGGCCGCCATCGGTTGCGCCATCGGTTGCACCGTTGGTCATGGGCTTTCCTTCAGAAGAAACCGTGCAGGAACCAGGACAGTCCGCCGCTGCCCGGCTCCACGCCGTCGCCCTGGCGGAACAGCCAGAAGCGCCGGCCGTCCTCGGTCTCGACGATCCAGTAGTCGCGTATCGCGGCGTGCTCGGCCCGGTCGTGCCACCATTCGGCATGGATCCGCTCGGGGCCGTCGGCGCGGCGGATCCGGTGGCGCACCCGCCGCCAGGTGAAGGCGGGCGGCGGATGGTCGGGCAGCATCGCCAGGGCCTGCACCGGCTCGGGGCAGGAGAGCAGCCGCACCGGCCTCGGCCACGGCACTGCCGGTTCCGCCGTGCGGGGAAGCTCCGGCGTCTGTCCCACCGGAACGCGACGCTGCGCGCGCTCCGGCATCCCGCTCTCGGCCAGCCGCAGATGGTAGAGCCGGTCCGGGCCGAGCCGGTTGGCCAGCCGGTCGATGAGTTCAGCAAGGTCGGGCAGCTCGGCGAGGTCCGGCAGGCCGGTGCCAGTGCCAGTGCCAGCGCCTGTGCCTGTGCCTGTGCCGGTCTGGTCCAGCCCGCCGCCCGCCTGCGTCCAGCCGAGCGGGTCGGCACGCGGTACGGTCAGCCGCATGCCCTCCACGCCCAGACCGGGGTCGACCGTCTCGACCCGCTCCTCCAGCAGGCGCGACAGGTGGCGCACGCCGCGCACCGGACGCGCCGTGCCGACCGCCACCCGCTGCACCGTACCATCGACCCGCTCGAAGAACAGCTCGAGCCAGCGGGCGCCTGCGCCGCGCGCTTCAAGCAGGCGGCAGGCCTCGGCCACCAGGATCCGGATCACCGCGACGAAGGACTCCGCGGTGCAGAGCGGCTCGACGAAGCGCCGCCCGAGATTGATCGCCTCCGCCGGCAGCACCGGCCGGATCGGCTCCGGCTGGCGGCCGGTCGCCTGGTCGAGCCGGTCGAGCAGGCCAGGAGCCCCGTCGCGCGCGCCGAAACGACGCCCCAGAGGTCCGCGTGGGGCGGCCAGCAGCTGCCCGATCCGCTCCAGCCCCAGCCGCTTCAGCCCGTCGGCCATCTCCGCCCCGATGCGCAGCGCCTGCACCGGCAGGGGGGCGAGGGCCTCGACATGCGCGCCGGCGGGAACGACGTGCGGCGTGGTGTGGCCGAACCGCGCCAGCGCATGCGCCGCCCCCGGCGTGTCGGCGATCGCCAGCCGCGCACAGAAGCCCTGGCGGGCGAGATGGCGGGTGAGACGCTCCAGCATCGCCTGCTCGCCGCCATGCAGATGCGCGCAGCCGGTGCTGTCGATCCAGATGCCGTCCGGCGGATCGGGTGCGGTCATCGGCGACAGGCGCAGGCACCAGGCGGCCAGCCGCTGCAGGGCCGCGCTGTCGCCCTCCGGATCGGCCTCGGCGACCACGAGGTCGGGGATCATCGCCTGCGCCTGGGCGAGTGGCAGGCCCGCGCGCAGCCCCAGTCGCTGTGCGGCCTGATCGAGGCCGGCAACCACCAGCCGCCTGCCGTCATGGCCGCGCGTGACCATGGGGCGAGCGGGCGCCAGACCGGGCACCAGACCAGGCACCAGACCGGGCGCCAGACCGGGCGCCAAGCCAGGCACCAGACCGGACGGCGGAGCGGGGGGAGAGGGGGGCGGGTCAGCCGGCAAGCCGGCGAGGTGCGGCCGGCGCAGCCGGTCGGTCGGCCAGAACGGCAGCCAAAGCGAGACGACCCTGCGCATCACACGCCTCGACGATCCAGGTTGCGGGTGCGGCACCGCGGCAGCGCAGCAGTTCGAGACGCCACAGCGGGCGGCCGAGACCGGCCACCTCCGGCGCATGCGCCAGCGGCGGCGGCGAGGGCAGGCTGGCGATCCGCCATCGGCTCCAGGCGGCCGAAGGCAGAACCGGAGCAGGATCGCCGCCGATGGAAGCAGCCGGGCCGGAAGCGCCCACACTGGCAGCGCCCACATTGGGAGTACTGATCCTGGCAGGATCTCCCTTGGCGGCCTCCGCCCCGGCAGCAACCATCCCGGCAGCAACCATCCTGGCAACCTCCGTCTCGGCAGCCTCCGCCCTGACGGCACCCGCCCTGGCAGCGCTTGCGCCTGAAACGTCCGGGGTGGCCGCGGCGCGGCGGCCGCGTCGCAGCACGAGGCCCAGCACGCGCGACGTCTCGGCCGCCAGTTGCAGCCGGCGCGAGGCGGCCAGATCGAGGCTCCCGTCCAGTTCGCAGACCACGCCGGCGACGTGCGGATGGCGCAGCGCCTCCTCCATCGCGGACAGCGCGTCTCGCCGCGCCTGCACGACCAGCAGCCGCGCCGGCGCCAGCCCAGCCTGCGCCAGCGCCACCCCGTACAGGTCGCGCCGCGCTCCCTGGATCCAGACCACCGGCCCCGGATGGCGGGCGAGCAGGCCGGCGGCGAACAGCGCCGGCGCAGCCCCCTGCTCGGCCTCAGCACCTGCAGCCGCCAGCTCGTGCACCGCGCCCAGCGCCAGCCCGCCGCCCAGATGCGTGTCGAGCGCCGCCAGGCCGAAACCGAGCCGCTCGCGGCCCGGCGCCTGGCGGCTGCCGCCTCGCTCCAGGCTCGCGATCATGCCGCGCAAGGCGGCAAGCTTGGCGGCAAGCTCGGTGGTCGTCGGCACGGTGATCTTCCTCTGCTGTCTGGCCTCGGGGGCTGGCCTTGGGGGGCTGGCCTTGGAGCTTGGCCCTGCGGCCTCGTAAGAACGAGAACGTATAGTGAACAAAAGCCCTGCGAGAAGTGGAATCTGCGCGACCGGTTGCATCGCTGCGTCTTGCCTTGCGGGCGGGCTGGCCGGATCCTCAGCCAAATCATCAGGCTGCCGCACGTCCTTGCGGCTGGCAGGGAGGACAAGGCATGCAGAACCCACCGAACCGGCTCAAGGCCCGCCTTCAGGCGCGTCAGCCCTCGCTTGGTCTCTGGTTGCAGGCGGCGAGCCCGGCCCTGGCCGAGCTGGCCGGTTTCGCCGGCCTGGATTTCGTCATCATCGACCAGGAGCACGGGCCGGGCGACCTGCAGACCACCATCGACATGATGCGCGCCGTAGCCGCCAGCGGCACCACCGCCATGGTGCGCGTGCCGGGCGCGGACCCGCTCTATCTCAAGCGCATCCTCGATGCCGGCGCGCAGGCGCTGCTGGTGCCGATGGTCGATACCGCGGAGGAGGCGCGGATGCTGGTCGAGGCCTGCCTCTACCCGCCGCGCGGCCGGCGCGGCAATGCGTCACTGTCCGTGCGCGGCTCGCGCTACGGGCTGGTCGACAATTATGTCGGCACCGCGCACGAGACGCTGCTCCTCGTCCCGCAGGTGGAAAGCGCCACGGCGGTGGCCAATGCCGCCGGCATCGCCGCGGTGGACGGGATCGACGCGGTCTTCATCGGCCCCAACGACCTGGCCGGCAGCATCGGCCTGCCCGGCCAGACCGGGGCCGCGGAGGTGGAGCGGCTGATCGACCAGGCGGTGTCGGCGATCCGGGGGCAGGGCAAGCCGGTGGGCTCGGTGCCGCGGGTGGGCAAGAGCTGGCAGGCGCTGTTCGACGCGGGCTACGACTTCATCGCCGCCAACGGCGACATCACCTGGGTGCGCGCCGCCGCCCTGGCCCAGGCCGAGGCGTGGTCAGCCTATCAGCAGGAGGCCGCCTCCCGCTGATCGCCAGACGCTGATCGCCAGACGCTGCTCGCCAAACGCTGCTCGGGTGGAGGCGCGGGACGGCGTCAGAACGTGACGTTGCTGCGCAGGCCGAGCACCAGCTCGTTGCCGATCCGCTGGCCGGGACGCAGCGGGTCGGCGATGCCGCCGCCGGGGGTGAAGACATATTGCAGGTCGGGCTGCACGATCCACCAGGGCACGAGCTGCGCCTGGTAGGTCAGCTCGAGCAGGCTTTCGCTGCCGCGGACCGGCTGCGCCACCCCCGTCTGCAGGATCCGGTCCTGGTCGAGCGCCGCGGCGGCGCCGCTGATCCGCGCGAGCCCGTAGGCGAGGCCCAGCGTGTCGTTGTCGCGGCCGGGCAGCGGCGCCTTCAGCGTGATCCCGGCATTGAGCGAGAGATCCGCCAGGTTGCGGTTGCCGTCGGGCGTGCCCATGACCCGGGCGAACAGGCCGACGGCGCGCGCCGCCTGCGGTCCCGGCCGCCAGATCATCTGGTCGGCCACGGCGTACAGGCTGTAATTGCCCCGATGCAGGGCTGCCACCCCGTCGCTGGCCCGATCGGCGAGCGACAGCCCGTGCTGGTCGAACCGCTGGTCGGGAAAGGCGCCACTATCGTACCAGAAGCCGATCTTGTAGGCCCCCGGCAGGCCCGGCGAGGCATTGCCCGGCGGCGGCGAGCCGGAATTGGGCTGGCCGGAGGCGGCTGGTTGACCAGGGGGCGGGTTGAGCTGGTACTGCAGCTCGCCGATCACCAGCCCGCCCGTGCCGGTGCTGAACCTGGTCCCGGACTGGGCGGCGCCCCGGGTCTGGGAGTCGTCGTAGAACGGGCCGCCGGCCGGGTTGTCGTCGAACACGCCGCCCAGCACGGTGATCGCATCGGAGAGCTGCCCGCGCAGCCGCACGCCGAGCGAGGACAGCGGGTAGGCGGGGCCGCCGGCATAAAGATCGACGGACGGCACCAGCGGCCAGCCCATCGCCGTGTTGAGGAACAGGCTCGACCCCGCGCTGGTGATGAATTCCTGATCGAGGCTCTGCTGGCCGAGCTTGATGTCGGCCCGGCCGCCGAACAGGCTCTGCGTGAACCAGAGCTCCCACAGCCGGGTGGCGCGCTGTGCCTCCAGCCCGCTCGCCGTCTGCAGGGTCAGCAGATCGTCGGTGCTGAGATTGCGGCCGTGGATCTGGAAGGCGCTGACGTTGAGGGTCCCGCCCGGCCAGCCGAACGCGGTGCCGGTGTCCAGCCCGAGGCTGAGCTCGGTGATGCCGTCATAATCCGCCCCCCGGCGCGTGCCGCCGGTGGCGTTGCCGAACACCTCGTCGCTTTCCAGCGCGCCGAGGCTGAGGCCCAGACTGCCGAGCGCCGGGCGCAGGCCGCCCATGTTGCCGAGCAGCTGGCTGCGCTGCCACAGACCGGGCGCCGGCATCGTCGTCGGCACCTGCCGGGGATTGCCGCCCGGGACCGGGTTCTGCTGCACCGACGGCGCGCCCGGCGCATTGTCCGGCCCTACCGCCTGGGCGAAGCCGGGATGGGGCAGCGCCAGGAGGGCGCCGGCTGCGAGCCATCCGGTGGCAAGCCGTCCCGCGGCAAGCCGCCGGACGACTCGCTCCCTCAGGCGTCCGCTCAGGCGCGCACCATTGCGCAGCGCGGGTTTCATGCGGTTCGTCCTGCCAACCCGCGTCCCTCCGGCAAAGGCGCGGACCCTAGCAATGGTCGGCGAGCCAGTTCCACCATTGCGCGCAGGATTGGTGCCGCACCGGTAAGCGGCTAAGGAAGAACGCACTGCAGGCTGGGCAGGGTCCCAGCAAACGAGAGGGCTGCACGCCAGATGAGTGCTCGTCTCGCATGAGCGACCGCACGCGTGACCGAGGGGCAACGAGATGATCCACCCCCAGCCGGCCGGCCCCCTGGCGTCCACTTCCCTGGCGTCTAACTCCCGGGCGTCCGACCTCCCGTCACCGGGCGCCTTGACGCCCGACCCCGCGCACGGCCCGGCGCCCGAACAGGTCAGGCACGGAACGGAAGCCGAGCAGGCCGGCCGCTTCGGCAAGGCGCGGGCGGCCCGCTCGACGGTGCAGGCGGAGGACTATGTCGAGCTGATCGCCGATCTTCTCGAGTCCGAGGGCAGGGCGCGGGCGGTGGACGTTGCCCGGCGGCAGGGGGTCTCGCATGTGACGGTGGTCAAGACCCTGGGCCGGCTCAGGCGCGAAGGGCTGGTCGGCGGCCGGCCCTATCACGGGCTGTTCCTCACCGACGCAGGCCAGGCCCTGGCCGAGCGGGTGCGGATGCGCCACCGCGTGGTGGTGGAGGTCCTGCTGGCCGTGGGCGTGCCGCCGGCCGACGCGGCGGCCGACGCGGAAGGCATCGAGCACCATGTCTCCGAGGCCACCCTGGCCGCCTTCTCGCGCTTCCTGGCCGCCGGGGGGCCTGACGGCTCCTAGCCCACGCCCTCGGCCAGCACCCGCACGCGCGGCGCGCCCGCGGACAGCGTGCCGATGGCCGCCGCCAAGCCAAAGCCGTGCTCGCGCAGCAGCGCCAGCACCGCCTCGGCCGCGTCCGGCGCCACGGCGACCAGCAGCCCGCCGCTGGTCTGCGGGTCGCACAGCACGTCGCGCTCCCAGCCGGTGATCGCGGCATCGGTTTCCACCGCCTCGCCGTAGCTCTGCCAGTTGCGCGCCGCCGCCCCGGTGCGCAACCCGTCCTGCGCCAGGCGTGCGGTCGCCGACAGCAGGGGCACCTGCACCGCCGGAACGGCCGCCGCCAGCCCCGAGCCGCGGCACATTTCCAGCAGGTGGCCGAGCAGGCCGAAGCCGGTGACGTCGGTCATGGCGTGCACGCCCGGATGCTGCGCCAGCACGGCACCCACCGCGTTGAGCTGCGTCGCCGAGGCGATCATCTCGTCATACCCGGCGGCGTCCAGCACCCCCTTCTTCAGCGCCGCACCGTAGATCCCGATGCCGAGTCCCTTGGTCAGGATCAGCCGGTCGCCGGCCCGTGCCGTGCTGTTGCGCGCGAGACGGTCGGGCCGCACCAGCCCGAGGGCTACCAGCCCGTAGATCGGCTCGGGATTGTCGATGGAATGGCCGCCCGCCACCGGGATGTTCGCCGCCGCGCACACCGCCGCGCCGCCGGCGAGGATGCGGCGCACGGTTGCCACGTCGATCCGGCCGAGCGGCATGCCCAGCAGGGCCAGCGCCATGATCGGCGTACCACCCATGGCATAGATGTCCGACAGCGCGTTGGCCGCCGCGATCCGGCCGAAATCGAACGGATCGTCGACGATCGGCATGAAGAAATCCGTCGTCGCGACCAGGGCGCGCTCGTCGTCGAGCCGCCAGACGGCGGCATCGTCGCCGGTCTCGGTGCCGACCAGCAGGTTGGCGAACGGTGCGCCGAGCGGCGTTTCGCCGAGGATCTGCTGCAGGACGGAGGGGGCGAGCTTGCAGCCGCAGCCCCCGCCATGGGCAAGCGCGGTGAGCCTGATCCCGCCCTCGCTGCCGGCACCTTGATCCATCGCCCTCGCTCCCCGTTGACGCACCACCAGCGCCACTCGTACTGCCGGCGTTCGGCACTGGGGAGTCGGGTCCTGGATCACAAAGACGCGGCGGCCAACCCCCTGCGCGCCCTGCCGCAACTGCACAGGCTGCTGGAAACCCCTCAGGCCCAGGCGCTGGCGCAGGGGCTGGCCCAAACGCCGGTCCAGGCGCCGGCGCAAACGCCCGCCCAGGCGCTGACCCAGGCTTCGGCCCAAACGCCCGCCCAGACGCCGTCTCAGAGCCAGGCGGCCGACACGGCCCGCGCCCGCCTGGCCCAGGCCCTGCGCTCGGTGCTCGCGGCCGAACGCGCCGCCCTGCTGGCCGACCCGGCGCGGCCGCCGCCCGAGGCCGGCGCCCTGCTCGACCGGGCGGAAGCCCTGCTGCGCGACTCCCCCGACCGGCGCCTGCGTCGCGTCATCAACGCCACGGGGATCATCCTGCACACCAATCTCGGCCGCGCGCCGCTGGCGCCGGGCGCGCTGGCGGCGGCGGCGCAGGCGTCGGGCTACGCGACACTCGAATACGACCTGCAGACCGGCCGGCGCGGCTCGCGCACCCAATCCGTCGAGCCTCTCCTCCAGGCGCTGACCGGTGCCGAGGCGGCGCTTGCGGTCAACAACGCGGCCGCCGCGGTGCTGCTGGCGCTGAGCGCGCTGGCCTCCGGCCACGAGGTGGTGGTGTCGCGCGGCGAACTGGTCGAGATCGGCGGCGGGTTCCGCATCCCGGACGTGATCCGCCAGGGGGGTGCCACCCTCGTCGAGGTCGGCACCACCAACAAGACCCGGCTCGCCGACTATGCCGACGCCATCGGACCGCGCACCCGCATGCTGCTCAAGGTGCACCAGAGCAACTACCGCGTGGTGGGCTTCACCGGCGAGGCGGGCCTGGCCGAGCTTTCGGCCCTGGCCCGCGCGCGCGGGCTGATCCTGATGCAGGACCTGGGCAGCGGGGCGATGATCGACCTGCGCCGCCTCGGCCGCCCGCCCGAGCCCACCGCCGCAGACGCGCTGGCCGCCGGCGTCGACCTGGTGGCATTCAGCGGCGACAAGCTGCTGGGCGGCCCGCAGGCCGGGCTGCTGGCCGGGCGGGCGGAGGTGCTGGCCCCACTGCGCCGCCATCCGCTGATGCGGGCGCTGCGCCTGGACAAGCTCTGCCTCGCCGCACTGGAGGCAACGCTGCGCCTCTACCTCGATCCGCCCGAGGCGATGAAGTCGATCCCCGTCCTGCGCATGCTCGGCCAGGACGAGACAGGGCTCGCCGCGCGCGCCGCCCGGCTGCAGGCCCTGCTCGGCAACCTGGAGGGCGACAGGGAGGGCGACACGCGGATCGTCACCACCGAGGCCTATGCCGGCGGCGGCACCCTGCCGGGCAGCGCCATCGCCAGCCGCGCGCTGCAGGTCCGCGCCGCCGATCCGGAGCGCCTGGCGGCCCTGCTGCGCCGCGGCGAGCCGCCGGTGGTCGCGCGGCTGTCCGGCGGTCATCTGCTGCTCGACATGCTGGCGCTGGACGACGAGGAACTGCCTTCACTGGCGGCAGCACTCCGCAGGGCGCTCGACGCATGAGGGTGGCCGCGTGAGGCGCCTCGTCGTCGGCGTGATCGGGCATGTCGACCACGGCAAGACCGCCCTGGTCCGGGCGCTCACCGGAATGGAAACCGACCGGCTGCGCGAGGAGCGGGAGCGCGGCATCTCCATCGCGCTGGGCTTCGCCCATTTGCGGGTCGAGGAGCGGCCTGAGGGGCAGTTTGAGGGGCTGCCCGATGAGCGGCCCGAGGCGGTCGAGATCGACCTGATCGACATGCCGGGCCACGAGCGTTTCGTGCGCACCATGATCGGTGGCGCGACCGGAATCGACGCGGTGATGATGGTCGTGGCCGCCAACGAGGGGATCAAGCCGCAGACCGTCGAGCATGCCGAGATCGCCGTCCTGCTCGGGCTCACGCGGGCTGTGCTCGTGGTGAGCAAATCCGACCTGGTTCCGGCACAGGCGGCCGGTGCGGTGGGGCGCGAGGCCGCGGCCTTCGCCCGCAAGGCCGGGCTGGAGCTGGCCGCGCCACCGATCCTTGCCTCCGTCACCACCGGCGAGGGGCTCGGCGGGATCCGCGCCGCACTGGCTGCGGCCTCGTTGCCCGGCGCCCGGTCGCAACCGGCCTGCGGCTTCGCCTACCTGCCGGTCGATCGTGCCTTCACGCTTCCCGGCCACGGCACGATCGTCACCGGCACGCTGCGCCGCGGTCCCTTGCGCCTGGAGACGCCGCTGGCGGTGCTTCCTTCCGGGCTGCCCGTGCGGATCCGCGCCCTGCAGGTGCATGGGCAGGCGGTCGACGAGGCCAAGCCCGGCCAGCGCGTGGCGGTCAACCTGCGCAACATCGCCGTGGAGGCGGTGCCGCGCGGGGTGGCGCTGTGCGAGCCCGGGCTGCTGGCCCCGGCCGAGTGGCTGACGGTGCGTGTCACCTCCGTCGCCTCAGCGCCCGCGCTGCGGACCGGGCAGACCGTCCAGCTCCTGTACGGCACGGACGACGTGCCGGTGCGGCTGCGGCTGCTCGACCGCGACACGCTGGAGCCGGGAGCCAGCGCGCTTGCGCAGTTGCGCTGCGCAGCACCCGTCTCGGTGCCGGCGCGCGAGCGCTTCATCCTGCGCACCGCCTCGCCGCCGGCCACGATCGGCGGCGGCGTGGTTCTCGACCCCGTGGCGCGCCGGCTGCGCCGTTTCGCGCCGCGAACGCTGGGCCGCCTCGAAGCGCTGGCCGCTGCGTCCGGCGACGCGCTGCTCACCCTGGCCGTCGCCGGGGCGGGTGGCAGCGGGTTGCCGCTCGCCAGCCTGGCCCGGCTCGCCGGCCTGTCGCCGGCGCTGGCCGGCGCTGCCCTGCCCCGCCTGCCGGTGGCCCGCCTGCCTGTCGCCGGGGCGGGCGGTGACCTGCTGCTCGACCAGGACCTGTTCGACCGGCTGCTCGCCGCGATCCCCCGGCTGCTGAAGTCCGAGGCGTTGTCGCGCGACCGGTTGGCCGCCACCCTGCCCGGCATCGGGGCGGTGGTGCTGGCCGAAGCGCTGGACAGGCTGGTCGCGGCGGGAACGCTGCGACAGGGGACGGGTGTCTTCCATCTCCCCCGGCCCGACCAGGAGCGCGAGCAGGCGCGGGCCGAGGCGCTGCTCGAGCAGCGGCTGGCGGAGCTGTTGCGCCAGGGCGGCCTGGCTCCGCCCGACCTGCCGGCGGACACCGATCGCGCGCTGCGTCGTGCGCTCGACCGGCTGGTGCGGGCCGGGGTGGTGGTTCGCACCCATGACCGCGTCCAGAAGCGCGACGTGCTGTTCCATCGCGACGCGGTGCAGGCGGCGCGGCAAAGGCTGGCGCCGCTGCTGCGCGGCGGCGATGGCCTGCTGGTCAAGGAGGCGGGTGCCGCGCTGAACATCTCGCGCAAGTTCAGCGTGCCGCTGCTCGAATACCTGGATATGATCCAGTTCACCCGACGCGTCGGCGACCGCCGTGTTCTCGCCGCGCCGATCGAAGACTAGCATCGGCCGACCGGCGCCGGCGCGCAGCCCGTCGGGTCCGCGGAGGCGATCGGGGTCTGGTGGCCCTCCTGGTCTTCAAAACCAGTGGCCCGTCACAAACGGGCGGTGGGTTCGATTCCCATCCGCCTCCGCCACCCTACGCCGCCCGGAGCTTTTCCTGCTGGCGGCGGACCGCCTCACCCTCGCGCCGGTCGGGCAGGTTCTCCGGCTGGCTGAAGCGGAGGCTGACCTCCGGCCGGCGCGCCGACTCGTCGCCGATCGCCATGATCGAAACCCGGAACAGCGCACTGCCCGCCAGGGCTGCGACCGAAGCCACGCGGCCCAGGCGGCCACCGCCTGCGCTGCGGCCAGGGGCTCGGCGTCCCTGGCCGGCGAGCGAAAGGAGATGCAGCCCGAGTGGCAGCATCACGCCCAGGCCGGTGACGCCGACCTTCTCCACCAGTCCCCAGCTTCCCCTGAACGCCTCCCCGACGCCGCGCCGCTCGTAGGCGCGGTGCGACGCGATCGTGGCGCCGAGTTCCACCGACAACGCCAGGGCGCTCACCGCATCGAGCCCGCGGCGCAGGGCGGGCACGGTCTCGCCCAGCGACAGCGCCGAAGCACCGGTGGCCACGGAGGAGGAGGCGAACCGCATGGCGAGCAGTCGCGGGCAGGCGGCCCAGACCGGCGTGCTGGTCGCCGACAGCAGCGACGCGGTGTAGGTCGACAGGCCGGCACCTGCCAGCGCCGCCGGGAGCTGGGCAAGGCGCGCCGGGCCCTCCAGCCACCGCGCCCACGAGAAGCGGTCGGCGAGCAGCTGCGCGCCGGCGACCGGGAAGACCAGGGCGCTGAAGCTCATCAGGATCCAGGTGCCGATCGACATCGGCGAGGTCCGCTTGGCGACGCGCAGCATGTTGTAGAACCGCTGCGGCGTGTGCAGGTCATAGACCAGCAGCATCGACCCCACCGTGGGTGCCAGCAGCGCCAGCATGCGGCCGCGCCGCACGGTGCCGTCGGCGTCGCTCCCGGCGGCAAGGCCGGCGAGGGCGGACAGCAGCGTCGCCGAGCCGGACAATCCGGCGAGGAAGATGTAGCCGCCCACCACAGGGTTTTCGAACGGCGCCGGCTTGAGCTGCGGACGCCCGTAATAGGTCGGCCCCTGCCACTCCGTCTTCCGGTGGGCCGACAGGTCGCCAGCGTGGGCGGGGATCTGCGGCGTGTCGTCGGGATCGTGTGCGCCGTTCCGCCGGCTGGAGCGTCCCTTCAGCGCCGCCAGGTTCGCGCCCAGGCGCGAAACCAGGCCAGACAGCGAGGGCGCCTTCATGCGTCGCGTCCGCCGGCGAACAGGGCGAGGGCGGCGACGGCGAGGCCGGCCACGGTGGCGAGCCCGGTGAGCAGGCTGGGCGCCACCCGGTCGGCCGGGCGGGTCGGCGCCACGGGCAGGTTGTAGGTTTCCGGCCGGTCGGTCAGCAGGAAGAAGGCGTTGAGATGACCGAGATCGCCGGTACCGCCGGGCGCACCGGGCGTGCCGTACAGATAGGCGCTCTCCACACCCATCGCGTGCAGCGTCTCCACCCGGGTTTCCGCCCGGGCCTGGAGGTCATGCAGCTCGCCGAACTGGATGGAGTCCGTCGGGCATGACTTGGCGCAGGCCGGCTCGAGGCCGCCCTTCAGCCGGTCGTAGCAGAGCGTGCATTTGTGCGCCTTGCCATCCACCATGCTGACATCGACCACCCCGAACGGGCAGGCCGGCACGCAATAGCCGCAGCCGTTGCAGATGTCCTGCTGCACCACCACCGTGTCGAACTCGGTCTTGAACAGCGCGCCCGTCGGGCAGGCTTCCATGCAGGGCGGGTTGTGGCAGTGCTTGCAGACGTCGCTCATCATGAGCCAGCTGCTCTGGAAGGCCGGCTGCACGTCGGCGCGCACGCCGCACGGTCCGTCCTTCTCGATAAAGTTCACATGCCGCCAGCTGTTGGCCGACAGGGCGCCGGTATTGTCGTAGCTCTGCCCGGTCAGGCCGAGATTGTCGGCCGGCAGGTTGTTCCACTCCTTGCAGGCCACCTCGCACGCCTTGCAGCCGATGCAGACGGTGGTGTCGGTGAAGAAGCCGTAGGAGCGGCCCGGCACGATGGTGACGCCGGCGGTGAGTTCGGATTCGTTGGCGATCGGGCCGTCGAACTGCGAGCGCGTTTCCTCCGCGACCCGTGGGTGCATGTCCATCAGCGATGTCCCTCGGGAGGAAGTCCGCCATCCATGATGATCACCGACGAGGCGACGTGGCCGATCAGGTTCCGCGCCGGCGTGTAGCGCACCCGAACCCGGGCCTGTCGGGCCTGCAGCGCCGGGAGCTGGTCCGGCTCGGCCGCGGCGCCGTGGCCGAGCACGAACAGGTGCGACACCCCGGACTCGTCGGTGAGCTGGAAGCGGCCTTCCTGCACGATCGTGACGACGCCTTCCAGGATGCGGGCCATGGTTGTTTCTGCTCGATCCTGTCCTGCAGGTCAAAGCCGCACTGGCGTGGCGGGTTGCACGATCGTGAGAAGCCCCGCCGCGATGGGCGCTTGCGGGAACGCGGGTGCGGCGCCAAGAGTTGAACGGCTTGGATGCAGGGCAGGGGGCGACGCATGGCCAGGAAGCTACGCCGGACGATGGGCGAGCGCGCACGCGGGTTCCTGCGCGACTGGTCCCTGCCGCGGCAGCTCGCCGGCGGCGACGTGATGTCCGACGCCGCCCAGAGCAGCCTGTCGAAGACGCTGCGCCCCAGGCTGGAGCAGGCCGACACGGTGGGCAGCAGCATCTGCCCGTTCTGCGCGGTCGGCTGCGCGCAACTGGTCTATGCCAAGGACAAGAAGCCGATCCACGTCGAGGGCGATCCGCGCAGCCCGGTCAACCAGGGCACGCTCTGTCCGAAAGGTGCCAGCACGCTCGGTGTCATGCTGTCGCCCAAGCGGATCAACACCGTGCTCTACCGCGCGCCGCACGCCACCGAGTGGGAGGAGAAGCCGCTCGACTGGGCGATGGAGCGCATCGCGCAGCGCACCAGGGAGACGCGCGACGCGACCTTCGCCGAGGCGCTGCCCGACGGCCGGACGATCAACCAGACACTGGGCCTGGGCTCGCTCGGCGGTGCGACGCTGGACAACGAGGAAAACTACCTCATCAAAAAGCTGTTCGGCGGCGGCCTGGGCATGGTGAATATCGAGAACCAGGCCAGAATCTGACACTCCTCTTCGGTGCCCAGTTTGGGCACCTCCTTCGGACGCGGTGCGGCGACCATGGCCCTGTGGGACCTGGTCAATTCCGACGTGATCGTGAACATGGGCTCCAACATGGCGGAGAACCATCCGATCGCGTTCCGCTTCGTCGTCGAGGCGCAGCGCCGCGGGGCGACCTTCATCCATGTCGACCCGCGCTTCACGCGCACCGGGGCGCTGGCCAACATCCACGCCGCGATCCGCCCTGGCACCGACATCGCCTTCCTCGGCGGACTGATCCACTACATCCTGGAGCGCGACCTGTGGTTCCGCGACTGGGTGATGGCCTACACCAACATCGCCCACATCATCGAGGACGGCTTCACCGACGCCGACGAGAATGACGGCGTGTTTTCCGGCTTCAATCCGGACCTGGGCTCCTACAAGCAGGATACCTGGCAGTACAGCGGCAAGACCGTCCCGTCTTCGATCGCCGAACACCGCGTGCAGACGAAGGAAAAATCGAAGGGCGGCGATTTCGAGAGCATGACCGAAAGCCCGCCGCCCACCGATCCGACGCTGCAGCATCCGATGTGCGTCTACCAGATCATGCGCCGCCATTTCCGGCGCTACACGCCCGACATGGTCGAGCGGGTGACCGGCTGCCCGGCCGAAACCTTCCTGCGCATCGCCGAAATCGTCACCCGCAATTCCGGCCGGGAGCGCACCGGCTCGTTCTGCTACGCCGTCGGCTGGACACACCACACCACCGGCGTGCAGATCATCCGCGCCGCGTCCATCGTGCAAGGGCTGCTCGGCAATGTCGGCCGCCCCGGCGGCGGCATCATGGCGCTGCGCGGCCATGTCAGCATCCAGGGCAGCACCGACATCCCGACGCTCTACAACATGCTGCCGACCTACCTGCCGCAACCCAACGTGTTCCACGAGCACGCGACGCTGGAGAGCTATCTCGGCGCCGAGACGCCGACCACCGGCTGGTGGCACAACCTGCCCAAATATGTCGTGAGCCTGCTCAAGGCCTGGTACGGCGAGAACGCGCGCGCCGACAACGAATGGGGCTACCAGTTCCTCCCCAAGCTGACCGGCGACTGCTCGCAACTGCCGATGACGCTGATGATGGCCAACGGACTGGTGAAGGGCCAGTTCATCATGGGCCAGAACCCGGCGGTGGGCGCGGTCAATTCCGAACTTGTCGAGCGCGGCCTGGCCCGGCTCGACTGGCTGGTGGTGCGCGACTTCGCCATGTCGGAGACTGCGAGCTTCTGGCAGAAGGGCCGGCTGGTGCAGCGCGGCGAGGTCCGGCCGGAGGAGATCGGCACGGAAGTGTTCTTCATGCCCTGCGCGCTGATGGGCGAGAAGGATGGCAGCGTCACCAACACCAGCCGCCTGGTGCAATGGCACGACACGGTGTGCGAGGCGCCGGGCGACAGCCGCTCGGACCTGTGGTTCATCTACCATCTCGGCAAGCGTCTCAAGCAGCTCTACGCCGACAGCTCCGAGCCGCGCGACCGGGCCATCCAGGCCCTGACCTGGAGCTATCCCGAGCGCGGCGAGCGGGCCGAGCCGGAGGCCGAGGCCGTGCTGCGCGAGATCAACGGCTACACCGTGGCCGACCGCAAGCCGGTGCCGAGCTACCAGAAGCTGAAGGATGACGGCAGCACCGCGTGCGGCGGCTGGATGTATTGCGGCGTCTACCCGGCCGACGGGCAAAACAAGGCCCGCTCGCGCAAGGCCGACGGGGCGGGCGGCAAGGGCAGCCATCTGGACTGGGCCTTCGCCTGGCCGTCCAACCGGCGCACCCTCTACAACCGCGCGTCCGCCGATCTCGAGGGCAGGCCCTGGTCGGACCGCAAGAAGATGGTCTGGTGGGACGAGGCGGCCGGGCAATGGACCGGCACCGACGTGCCGGACTTCGTCGTCACCAAGGCCCCCGGCGAGCGGCCCGACTGGCGCCATCGCCCGCACGGCATGGACGCGTTGGGCGGCGACGACCCGTTCATCATGACCGCGGACGGCAAGTGCGAACTGTTCGTGCCCACCGGACTGAAGGACGGCCCGTTGCCGGCCCATTACGAGCCGCCCGAGAGCCCGGTGCGCAACCTGTTCTACGACCGGCAGCACAATCCGACCGCCAAGCTCTGGCAGCGGCCCGGCAACGAACTCAATCCGCCCGAGGATCCGCGCTACCCTTACGTGTTCACCACCTACCGGCTCACCGAACTGCATTGCGGCGGCATCATCGGACGGGTGACGCCGCACACGGCCGAACTGCAGCCCGAAGCGTTCGTCGAGATCCCCGGCGAGCTCGCCCGCGAACTCGGCGTCGTTAATCTCGACTGGACGGTGATCTCGACCCGCCGCGGCGAGATCGAGGTGCGCGCCATGGTGACGCAGCGGCTGCGGCCGCTCACCATCGACGGCCGCACGATCTACACGATCGGCATGCCCTGGGTGTTCGGCTGGGAAGGCTACGCGCGCGGCGACGTCGCCAACGTGCTGCTCGCCATCACCGGCGATGCCAACACCAGCATCCACTCGACGAAAGCCATCACCTGCAACCTGCGGCCGGGACGGCTGGAGCGGGGCGGAGGTCACGATCGTGGCGCAGCCTGACGAGGCGGGACGCGCGGCGCTGCGCCAGATCGACGCGGTGCTGGAGAAGCGCCCGGACAAGGACGACAAGGCACTCACCGAGGCCATGATGTCGCTGGTGGAGATGCGCGATGCGCTGATCGCGGGGCAGGTCTCGCCGTCCGCGCCGTCCGCCGCCCGCCAGCGCCTCGATCACCTCAACGCGATCATCAGCGTGGTTGCCGGCGTGCATTTCCCGCTCGGCGATCCGCCCTGGCCCGAGCTGGAAAAGGCGCGCGACTGGCTCGCGGCACTCACCGCGCGACAGGACTGAGCGCCGGCTCCGCGCACCGTCCGGCACGCGTGGCGACAGCCGGGATCAGCAGGCTGGACAGCAGGCCAAGGGCGGCAATGGCGAGCGACACCAGCAGAGCGGTGGTGTAGCCCGCGGCACTGTTGCGGGCGACGAAAGGGGCCACGAGGGCGATGCCGAGACTGGCACCGATGGCGAACCCCGCACCGTTCAGGCCCGGCAGCGCGCTCGGCGCCTCGCGCGGCGAGAGCAGTACGCCCAGCCCGTTCAGCGGCGTCAGCACCAGGCCGTTATAGGTCACGCCGAGCAGCAGCATGGCGGCGATCGCCACCCAGCGCTCGGGCAGGCAGGCAACCAGCAGCAGCAGCGCGATGCTGAGCGCCATGCCGAGCCGCAGGATGCGGGTCCAGCCGAACAGGGTGGCCAGCCGGCCGGCCAGGGGGGCTGCGATGACGCCGACCAGAGCCGGCGGGGTGAGCAGGGCCAGCGCGGCGTGTTCCGGGTCGAGCCCGAAGCCGGCGGCCCGGCTTTCGCCCATCAGCACGATCGTGAAGTTCATCGCCGCGAAGATGCCGGCCAGGGTGAGCAGGGTGGTGAGCACGGTGGGCCAGACGCGGCGCGAACGCAGGATGCCGACCGCGATCAGCGGTGCCGGGTGGCGGGCCTCGAAGCGCCAGAAGGCAAGGAAGCAGAGGCCGGCGCCGATGGCGTAGAGCACGGTCGGCGTGGCCAGCCAGCCCGACCCGGCGCCGCTGCCGATGATCTGCATGGCAAGGATCAACGCGCCTGACAGCAGCAGCCCGCCCCACCAGTCGGTGGCAGGCGTGCCTGCGTCGGGCCGGTCGCGCGGCAGGAGGCGCGCGACGCCGGCCAGGGCCAGCAGACCCACCAGCAGAACGACGACAAAGATCGCCCGGAAGCCGAAGCGCTCGACCAGGAAGCCGCCGAGATAGCCGTCGAGCCCGCCGACACCGCCGCTGATCGCGGTCACCACGCCGATGGCCGGACCCAGCATCTCGGCGGTCATGGTTTCGCGCAGCAGCACATAGGCGATCTGGAAGGCGGCGCTCGACGCGCCCTGCAGCACCCGGCCGAGCAGCAGCATCCGCAGGCTGGTGGCGAACAGGCAGAGCAGGGTGCCGCCGGTGAGGATCAGCATGATCACGATCAGCGCCCGCCGCCGCCCGACCTGGTCGCTCCAGCGGCTGAGCAGGATCCCGCCGATCGCGCCGGACAGGAAGAACAGCGACGAGACGCCGGCGACGTCGGGGGCGTGCAGCGCCGCGGCGATCGCCGGCAGGGCCGGTGTCACCATGGTGGCATTCAGCTGGTAGGCGATCACGCCGAGCAGCAGCACACCCACCAGACGGGCCGCCTCGCGACCGCGCAGCGGCGCGCTGCTTACCGCCTCGCCTGCCGCGTCGTGCAGCACGCCGGGTTCGATCAACACCACCAACCACTCCCCCCACTGCCGGCCGCCCGGCGGGTGCAAGCAATGGTAGTGCCAGCGAGGCGTGCCGCGGCGTCAGGTGCGCGGGTCGTGGCGCGCCAGCAGCCCCGCGCCGAACAGCGCCGCATCGGCGTGGTGCAGTGCAGGGACGACGAGCGGACGGGTTCCGGGACGCAGGATGCGCCGTCGCACGGCCTCGTCGAGCGCTGCGACCAGCGGCGCGGACGAGCCCAGCCCGCCACCCACCGGCACCGCCGAAGGGCCGATCGTGTTGACCACCAGGGCCAGCAGCCGGGAGACCAGATCGATCTGGAGGTGCACGGTGCGCGACGGCGGGGCGAGGCCGGCCTGCCACCCGTCCAGGATCTCGCGGCTGTTGCGCTGCTCGCCATGCAGGACATGGTGCAGCCGCTCCAGCCCGCGCGCCCCGCCCACCGTGTCCAGGCAGCCGCTCTGCCCGCAGCCACAGGGAAAGCACGGCAGCCCGCCCGCCAGGCCCGGGACATCGGCGAACACCGGCGCGTGGCCCCATTCGCCGGTGATGCCGCCCCGGCCGCGCACCAGCCGCCCGTCGATCACCAGCCCGCCGCCCACGCCCGAGCCGAGGATCACGCCGAACACGACCGCATGGCCCTGTCCCGCCCCGCGCAGCGCCTCGGCGAGGCTGAAGCAGTCGGCATCGTTGGCGATCACCACCGGCCGGCCGAGTGCGTGGGACAGTTCGCGCGCCACCGGACGGTCGTTGAGGCAGGGAATGTTGGCGCAGGCGGCAAGGCCGCTGTCGGGATCGACCACGCCGGCCAGTGACACCCCCAGCGGCAGGATCCGCCGCGGATCCTCGCGGTCGGCGAACGCGCCGAGCGTGTCGGCGAAGCGGGCGAAGTCGGACGCAGGCGTCGGCGCGGTATGCCGGCTAAGCACCTCTTCGCCATCCAGACGGCCAAGCGTGATGAACGAGCCGCCGATATCGGCGCAGAGCGCTGTCCCGCCTAGGCTCATGGCGAGCGCTCCCCCGGCCTGCCGTCGAGCAGGGCTGCGAGATCCGGATCGTTGCCGCGCATCCAGTCGTAATAGTCGCGCTGCGACAGGCGACGCGCCGCCCGCTCGTCGCTGATCACCAGGCAGTCGGGGTGCATCTGCAGGGCCGAGCCGCTGACCATGGCGGTGAGCGGGCCTTCGACGGCGCGGGCCAGCATCTCGGCCTTGGCCTCGCCGGTCGCGACCAGCACGATCCGCCGCGCCTCGAGGATGGTGGCGATGCCCATCGTCATCGCCTGGGTCGGCACCTGGGCGGGATCGCCGCCGAACATGGGCGCGTTCTGCGCCCGGGTCAGGGGGGCCAGCGTCACCCGGCGGGTGCGCGAGCGGAACGGCGCCAGTGGCTCGTTGAAGCCGATATGGCCGGTGGCCCCGATGCCGAGGAGCTGCAGGTCGATGCCGCCCGCTTCTGCGATCGCCGCCTCGTAGCGCTGCCCTTCCGCCACCGGGTCCGTGGCCCGCCCGTCGGGCAGGTGCGCCCGCGCCTTCGGGATGCCGACCGGCTCGAACAGGCGCTGCTGCATGAAATGCCGGTACGAGCGCGGGTCATCCGCCGGCAGGCCGCAATATTCGTCGAGATTGAAGCTGGTGCAGCCGGAGAACTCGGCCTGGCCGGCTCGGTGCGTGGCCGCCAGCGCCGCATAGATCCGCTCCATGGTCCGCCCGGTGGCCAATCCCAGCACTGACCGGGGCTGCGCTGCCAGTTGCCGGAGCACGATGTGCGCGGCGAGCCGCGCCGCGGCGGCGGAGTCCGGTTCGATCAGGATCTTCATCGGGCGGTCTTCATCGGGACTTGTCCAGTGTCTGGCATGCCTGCTGATCCGGTTGGCGCGTGCGGCGGCGGGGATGGTGGTGGGGTTTGTTCAGGCCGCCGGTCGCTCGGTCCCTTCCAGATGGGCGAGCACGAAGCGCAGTCCGGTCTGCGTAAGCCGGGCGCGCCAGCCCTCGTCGAGGCCGTCGTCGCTGATCAGCTCGGTCATCTCCTTGAGCGGTGCCACGCGATAGGTGGCGTTGCGCCCGAACTTGCTGCTGTCGGCGAGCAGCAGGTGCTCGGCCGAACGGCGCAGCATCGAGCTGTTCAGCCGCGACTCGTCGCCGTCCGGGGTCGCCACATTCTGGTCGGGCTGCACGGCGCTCGCGCCAAGATAGAGCTGGTCGAACCAGAGCTGGTCGATGACCTGCTCGGCGATCGGTCCGACCACGCACTTGTTCTCGTGCCGCAACCGGCCGCCCAGCATGAACACCTGCACCGGCTCGACACCGAACAGCACCTCGGCGACGGCGAGGCTGTTGGTGAACAAGGTGAGCGGCGTTGGACGCAGGCGCAGCAGCTTGGCCAGCTGCAGGACGGTGGTTCCTGCGTCGAAGAAGACCACGGAGCGCGGCCGCAGCCGGCGGTAGGCCTCGACGGCGATCGCCCGCTTCTCGGCGAGGTTGCGATTCTCGCGGACCGAGAAGCCGAGCTCCAGGCCGGCGAATTCAGCGATCGCCGCGCCGCCATGGCTGCGTGTGACGATGCCCTGCTCCTCGAGACGTTGCAGATCACGGCGCAACGTCGCGAGCGAGATGTCCAGCGACCGGGCCAGCTCGTGAATGCGGGTCTCGCCGTGGGCGTAGAGGTAGTGCCGGATCTGGGTCAATCGGTCGGGTTGCATCTGGCACTCGGGAAGAGCCGTCCGGCCGCCCGGCCGGCGAGCCGGACCCGGGCCCGGCCGGCGGAGCTTCCTCCGTCGCCCGCGGCCGGTCAACCGCAAAACTCATCTCTCTGTGAGCGATTGGGAGCACTTTCACTCACGTACTGACGTATTGGCCGCATGGCGAGAGCACGTGTTATAGGCAGGACGTGAAAAGGTAGGCACTTATTGCCGTTAAAGTAGGCATGTTCCCCGCTGTCAGCGGAAAATCGGGCAGAGATACATCACGTACATGCATTTTGGACGCGATCCGGCTTGTTGAGAGAACAAAAACTGCTCAGTATCGCCCCAGATGCGCAGGGCAAACGATCATTTTTGTGATCGCTAGCTCTCGTCGAAACCGAATCCTGGGAGCCGCCCTGTGAGGATCACGTTGAGCCGTCTCGCGCTCTGCTGCGGTGCCTTAACCGCCGCCGACGCGCTTGCCACGACCGGTCCCGCCGCAGCGCAAACGGCGCAGGGCCCCGGAACCGCCGGATCGGCCGCGACCGCCTCGGCGTCTGCAGCTTCCGCCGCCGCCGCCAGCGGGCCGGCCGAGCAGGTGCTCGTCACCGCCGGCACCGCCACCGCCACCGGCGTGACCAACACCACACCGGGTGGCGGGCTGATGCCGCCGCAGACCGTGCCGCGTTCGCAGAGTGCGGTCACCCGCGACTTCATCGCCAAGCAGAGCCCGACCAGCAACGCCCAGTCGCTGATCGCCGACCTGCCCGGCGTGGTCACAGCCAATGCGGATCCACTCGGCATCACCGGCAACGAGATCACCATACGCGGCCTCGACGAGACCGAGATCGGCTTCACCTTCGAGGGTGCTCCGGTCGCCGATCCGGTCAACTACATCCCCTACCCGAACATCATGGTGGATACGGAGAATCTCGGCAGCGTCACCGTAAGCCAGGGGTCGCCCGAGATCGCCGCCCCGCTCTACAATGCGGTCGGCGGCCAGGTGTCCCTGCGCGAGATCGACCCGTCCCTGCACCCGGGCGGCTTCGCGGAAGTCACCGGCGGCAGCAAGAGTGCCAACAAGGAATTCATCCGCCTGGAGACTGGCGAGATCGGGCACACGGGCGTTCGCGGGTTCGTCTCATTCTCGTCGACCACGAGCAACAACTGGCGAGGCCCCGGCAGCCTCGACCGTCAGCATATCGATGCGCAGTTGATGAAGGACTGGGGAAACGGCAACGACGCCCGGATCGTCTTTGCCTACAACCACACGCAATACACCAGCTTCCTCAATCCCACGCTCGCGCAATGGTCCGAGTTCGGACGCAGCTACAATCTCGACGGTGCCTACAAGCCAGGCGACGCCAACTACTACAAGCTGAACGACACGATCAACAACGCGGTGGTGCTCATCGCGCCGGTCAACCTCGCACTCGGCAGCGGCGTGCAGTTCCATACCACGCCCTATTTCACCGATTTCTACGGCCCCTCGACCTATGGCGAGACGATCAGCCAGAACGGCAGCTATTTTGGCACCGGGCCGGCCGGTCCGCTCAACCAGCCCTTCGCCACCAACGGCACGCTGACCACGCAGGCGGTCGATCCCTGGATCCAGAAGACCGGCGGCGTCAACAGCTCGATCGACTGGACGTGGCGCAATAACACGCTGAGGGTGGGATATTGGTATGCTTACACCAACCACGACGAGCGCGCGTCCTTCGCCACCGTCGATTATGACGGCGGCGTCTCGAACTCGCGCGGCCGCTTCGCCATCCTGACATCGGACGGGCTGGTGCTGACGCCGTACAACATAAACTTCAAGCAGCAGGTCAATACGCTCTATCTGGCCGACACGCTGAAGCTGCTCGATGACCGGCTCACCCTCGTCGGCGGCTTCAAGACCGCGATGGTCGGTCGCGACGCCAGCAACCTCGTGCCCGGCGCCCAATACTACAACGACCGCAACTATTTCGAGCCGCTGCCTCAGGTCTCGATCAGCTACAAGCTGACCCCGCAGGACCAGCTGTTCATCGACGGCACGACCGCGTTCCGCGCGCCGGCCTCGGTCGAGGCCTATGTGCAGATCTTCGATCCGAGCTCGCCCTACGCGGTCGAGCAGCCGGGCGCGCTGCGACCCGAATACGCGATCGGCGAGGAGATCGGCTACCGGCACTCAGGGTTCTGGAACTTCTCGGCCGCCTTCTTCAACTACAACCTGACCCACCACCAGGTACTGTCCGCGGGCTACGTCGCCGGCACCAACAACCTGGTCACCGAGCCGCTCGACGCGGGCGGCGAGACCTCGCGCGGCGTGCAGGCCGAACTCGGGCTCGGCCACTGGCACCATTTCAGCCCTTATCTCTCCGGCCAGTACCTGCACGCGACCATCGACAACAATTTTAACGACGGCGCCGACTATCTGCCGACGGCCGGAAAGACGGAGGTGGAAAGTCCGCACTTCACCGGCGCGATCGGACTCTCGTACGATGATGGTCACCTGTTCGGCAATTTCGACCTACGCTACGCCGACAGCCAGTACTCGACCTTCATGAACGACCAGAGCATCCCGAGCTACGTCGTCTCGGACGTGACCCTGGGCTACCGGCTGCCGAGCATCGGACCGGCCCACCACCCGCAGATCCAGCTCAACCTCGTCAATATCGGCGACAACAACTATCTCTCCGGCGTCAACAGCGTCGCCGGCAGCGCTCAGACGACCAGGGGCGTCTACGGCACCACCCTGGCCGGCGGCGCCCCGACCTACGTCGTGGGCGGCGGCTTCGGCGCCTTCGTCAGCTTGTCGACCGGGTTCTGAACCGCATGTCCAGAAGGCGCACCTCGATGAGCCGATGCCCGACCCGCGGCCTGCTTCCCGCCCTGTGCGGCCTGGCCCTCTCATGTGCCGCGAGTGCTGCCGCGCAGACACTGCCGCCGCTTTCGCTCATGCCGATGCCGCGCTCGGTCCAGCAGCAACCCGGCTGGCTGCCCATCGAGCAGGGCTTCGCGATCAAGTGGCAGGGCAGGGCGACGCCGCTCCTGCAGCGCGCGGCGGCGCGGTTCCGGAGCGGTGTCGCGCGCCTCGCCGGCGCCGCCTCGGGCCTGCCGGCGCGGCCGCCGGTGACGCTGCTGGTCTCCGTGCGTCCCGATCCGGGATTCCTTACGATCGCCCAGCACGAGCATTACCATCTTGCCGCCGGTGCGGGCGGCGTACGCCTTGACGCCGACGGGCCGGCCGGCGTGCTCGACGGCTTCTCAACCCTACTCGAACTCGTGCGGCAGGGTCCCAGCGGCCTGTCGCTGCCTCTGGTCTCGATCGACGACGCGCCACGCTTCGTCTGGCGTGGGCTCATGATCGATGTCGCCCGGCACTTCATGTCGCTGCCCGCTCTCGAGCGGCAGATCGACGCCATGGAGCGTGTCAAGCTTGACGTGCTGCACCTGCATCTCAGCGACGCGCAGGGCTTCCGCGTCGAGAGCAAGCTCTATCCACGTCTGCAACAGATCGGCTCCCACGGCCAGTACTATACCCAAGGCGAGATCCGCGCCCTGGTCGCCTATGCCGCCGATCGTGGCATTCGCATCGTCCCGGAGTTCGACCTGCCCGGCCACGCGCTGGCGCTGCTGCAGGCCTATCCCGCGTTCGCGGCGTCCAAGATCAACGACCTGCCGCCGACCTTCGACCTCAATCGCGCGGCGATCGATCCGACCAACCCGGCGGCACTGCGCATGGTCTCGCGCCTCTATAGCGAGATGGCCGGCCTGTTCCCCGACGCCTATTTCCATGCCGGCGGCGACGAGGTCTCGCCCGACCAGTGGACAGGCAATCCGCGGATCGTGCGCTACATGCAGCGCCACCACATCGCCAGCACCGAGGCGCTGCAGGCGCGCTTCACCGCCGAGATCGAGCGCGTCCTCGCCCGGGACGGCAAGACCATGGTCGGCTGGGACGAGGTGATCGAGGCGCCGGTGCCGTCCTCGGTGGTGGTCGATGTGTGGCGCAGCTCGAAATTCATCGCTCGCGCGGCGAAGGCGGGCCACCCGGTGATCGTCTCGGCCGGCTACTATCTCGATCTGCTGCAACCGGCGGCGCAGCACTACCTTGTCGACCCGCTCGATCCCCGCGCGATCGGCCTGTCGCCCGACGAGGCGGCAAAGGCGCGCGCGGCGGGCGATCCGCGCGTCGATGATTTCAGCCGCGACCCGAACGCGACGCTGAGTTCGGCCGAGGCAACCCACGTGCTCGGCGGCGAGGCGGCGTTGTGGACCGAGATCGTCTCGGAGGAGATGCTCGACGGCCGGCTCTGGCCGCGAACGGCGGCCATCGCCGAGCGCTTTTGGTCGCAGGCCTCCGTGCGCGACGTGGCCGACATGCAGCGCCGGCTTGATGCGACCGAAGACCGGCTGTGCGCGCTCGGCCTCGACGCCCAGGCCGACCGCCTGCGCATGGTTGACCGCCTGGTCCCAGGTGGGACGGAGCCGGTTCTGCGCCTGCTTGGCGCGGTGGCGCCGGGGCGCAACTACACGCTGCACCAGGCGGAACTGGCCGACCGGGGCGGCGACCATCCGCTGCTGCTCGAAGGGCTGGCCGACATCGCCGATCCTGACGCGCCCGTGGTGCGGCGCTTCGCCCAGGCGGTCAGACGCTATCTGGGCGGCGACCATGGGGCGGCGGCCGCCATCCGGCTGCAGCTCGACATCTGGCGCGACAACGAGGCTGCCTACCAGGCGGTGGCAGCGGACCGGGCGCCGCTCGCGGCCGCCCTGCCGGTCTCGCGCGACCTGGGCGGTCTGGCGGCGGCGGGGCTCGCGGCCCTCGGCCGGCTGGAGGGCGGGGCCGCCGACCCGGGCCTGGCATCGGCGGCGGTGACCACGCTCATCGCCCGCAACCAGGACCTGCTTGCCCGGGCCGACACGATGACTGCCAACCAGGGACCGACGCCTGCGGACGGACTGCTGCTGCCGGTGGCCGGACCGGTTGCGGATCTGGTGGCGGCTGCGCGTAAGCTGTCTGCTCCCGTCACTGCCCCGCAGGGAGGCCAGCACACATGACAAGCATAAGGGGAGGAAGCACGGTGTCTGCCACGCGGGGAGGAGTCTGGAAGGCGATCGCCATGGTCGGCTTCCTGTATTTCGTGATCGGCTTCGTCACCTGGTTGAACGGGCCGCTGATCTCCTTCGTCCAGGTAGCCTTCAACCTGGGCGACGTGGGCGCCTTCCTGGTGCCGATGGTGTTCTATATCTCCTATCTGGTCCTCGCTCTGCCGGCGTCGCGGATCCTGCAGGCGACCGGCATGAAACGCGGGCTGGTGCTGGCGCTGGTGGTGATGGCGGTGGGCACCGCGATCTTCGGCCAGTTCGTCTCGCTGCGCTCCTATGGCGGCGCGCTGTCGGGTCTGTTCGTGCTCGGTGCCGGGCTCGCGCTGCTGCAGACGGCGATCAACCCGTATATCAGCATCATCGGCCCGATCGAGGCGGCAGCGCAGCGGATCGCCTTGATGGGCATCTGCAACAAGGTGGCCGGCCTGCTCGCGCCGATCGTGCTCGGCGCGCTCGTGTTGCGCGACATGGGCGGCATCGCGGGCAAGGTGGCGCACACCAGCGATCCGCAGCAGCGCGACGCGCTGCTCACCGGTTTCGCCCACCAGGTCTACATCCCGTATCTCGGCATGGCGCTGCTGCTGGTGCTGGCCGCCCTGTTCGTCGCCCGCTCGTCGCTGCCCGACATCGATCCCAAGACCAGCAACCGGAGTGCGCTTGCCGGCGATCAGGAGCGTGCGCGCGGGCTGCCGACGGCGCCCCATCTCTGGTTCGGCATCCTCTGCCTGTTTCTTTATGTTGGCGCCGAGGTCATGGCCGGCGATGCGATCGGCACGTACGGCCGTGGCTTCCACCTGCCGCTCGACCAGACCAAGTTCTTCACCTCCTTCACGCTGGCGGCGATGGTCGTGGGCTATGTCGTGGGCTTCCTGCTCACCCCGCACGTCTTGTCGCAGGAGCGCTACCTGGCACTGTCCGCTGTCGCCGGGCTGGTGTTCACCACGCTCGCCCTGCTGACCAGCGGCTACAGCTCGGTGCTCTGGGTGGCGGCACTGGGTTTTGCCAATGCCATGATGTGGCCGGCGATCTTTCCGCTCGCCATCCGTGGCCTGGGTGCAAAGACCGAAATCGGCTCGGCGCTGCTGATCATGGGGATCTGCGGCGGGGCGATCGTCCCGCAGATCTATGTCCACCTCAAGCAGACGCATGATTTCCAGACCATGTTCTGGGTCGTGATGGCGCCGATCTACTGCTACATCCTGTTCTACGGGCTGATCGGCGCCCGCGTGCCGCAGGACCGCGCGCACCTGCCGGCCGCCCCCGGCCTGGACGTCTAGCGCGCAACGAGCGGCTCGCCTCTTGCCGGTCCGGCGCACCGACTCGCATCGGACCGGGACATGCGCGTGCCGCGCGCGTCGCGACCGCTCGAACGGTTTCGAGAGAACCGCCTCCCCGACCCTTGAGGCAGCCGGAGATCCGCCTATGTGACAGGTGCTCGCGCCCACGGCCGCGGCCTACTGTGCGGCGGCGCACGGCGCTCAGGGGAAAACCGATGTGGCTGTATCGCATACGGGCGCGCAACGAGGTGCTGGGCCAGGCGGCCTATCGCCGCTGCCGCTCTGTCGAGGATGTGCTGCTCGAGCGACGCATCGCCCAGGTCGAGCGGCCCGGCGACCTTTTCGAGGTGCTGCCTCCGCCGTGCGCGTCCGCGCAGCATATCGAGGCGCTGCGACTGCGGGGCTGCCGCCTGGTGCCGAAGGCGGCCGAGCCCGAACTCCACAAGGGCGCCGCCTGACGCGGGGCCCCGACGAACGGCGCTGAGCCACCCAGACGCGCCAGGTCGCCTCCTGCCCGCGATCTGGCGCGTTACGCTCCGGATGAAGATCGCCAGCTTCAACATCAACAACGTCAACCGTCGGCTGCCGAACCTGCTGCGCTGGCTTGAGCTTGCCCGGCCGGACGTCGTCTGCCTCCAGGAGCTCAAGGCCGAGGATCACACCTTTCCGGCCGGCCCGCTGCACGATGCCGGTTACCACGCCGTCTGGGCCGGGCAGCGCACCTGGAACGGGGTGGCGATCCTGGCACGCGGCAAGGAGCCGGTCCTCACCCGGCGCGCACTGCCGGGCGATCCCGCCGACCGCCAGGCACGCTACATCGAAGCCGCGGTCAGCGGCGTGCTGGTCGCCTGTCTTTACCTGCCCAACGGCAACCCGCAGCCGGGACCAAAATTCGACTACAAGCTCGCCTGGTTCGAGCGGCTGATCGACCATGCGGCGACGCTCCACGCCACCGACGCCCCCGTGGTCCTCGGTGGCGATTTCAACGTCGTGCCCACGCCGTTCGACATCTACCCGACCCGCTCGTGGGACAAGGATGCGCTCGTCCAGCCCGAGCCGCGCGCCTGTTTCAAGCGTCTTCTCGACGCAGGCTGGACGGATGCCATACGCACGCTGCATCCGCGGGCGCCGATGTACACCTTCTGGCACTATATGCGGAACCGCTGGCCAAGGGATGCGGGCCTCAGGCTCGATCATCTGCTGCTCAACCGGCCGGCAGCGGCCCGGCTCGCTGCCGCGGGCGTGGACCGCGAGGTGCGCGGCGAGGACAATGCGAGCGACCACGCCCCGGTCTGGCTGCGCCTGAAACGGCGGTGAGCCGCCTGTCGCGAGGCGCGCCTCAGGCGGCGTCGTGGAAGATGATGCCCAGCGTTTGCCGCCGCCCGGCCCGCACGGTGCTCACCCCGTGGCGCATCACCACCCGGTAGTCGCCGCGTCCGCCGCGCACCGGACGGGCGCTCACCGCGAATGCCACGCCGTCCCCCTTGCGCCATGGCACCACCGACGCCCGCGACTGCCGGCGCGGCCTCTGCTCGGTCAGCACGAACTCGCCGCCTTCGAACGCCTCGCCTGGTTCGGACAGAAGCACCGCGACCTGGAGCGGAAACACCAGCGCGCCGTAGAGATCCTGGTGCAGGCAGTTGTAGTCGCCGGCCCCGTACTGCAGCAGGAGCGGTGTCGGCCGCGTCTGATCCGCCTCGTGGCAGCGTTCAAGGAAAGCCGCGTGCCCGGCCGGAAACCGCCCGTCGAGCCCCAGCCGCTCGTGCCAGCGGTTGGCGACCGGTGCGAGATGCGCATAGAGCGCCGTGCGCAATCCGTGGATCAGCGGCGGCAGCGGATAGGCGAAGTAGCGGTACTCGCCCTGCCCGAAGCCGTGCCGCGCCATGACCACGTGGCTGCGGAAGGCAGGCCCGGCGCCGTACAGCCCGGCGATGTCGTCGCACGCCTCACCATCGAGCAGCCCGGGCAGCAACGCCCAGCCCTGTGCGTCGAGCCCGTCGGCGATCGCCGGCCCGTCCAGCCCTGAGAGCCGCCCGTGCGGGCTCACGCCGCGCGCTCCGCCGCCAGCAGCGCCCGCTTGCGCTCCACGCCCCAGCGATAGCCGGACAGCACGCCGTCACGGCGCACGACGCGATGACACGGGATCGCCACCGCCAGGGCATTGGCGGCGCACGCGCCGGCCACGGCGCGCACCGCCGCGGGCAGGCCGATGCGTGCGGCGAGTTCGGCGTAGCTCGTGGTGGCGCCTGGCGGGATGGCGCGCAAGGCCTGCCAGACCCTCTGCTGGAATGCCGTGCCACGAATGTCGAGCGGCAGGTCGAGGCCGAGCCGCGGCGCCTCGACGAAGCCCACCACCTGGGCGACCATCGCCTCGAAGGCCGCGTCGCCGCCGATCAGGTCGGCGCGGGGAAAGCGGCGCTGCAGGTCCTGGACCAGTCGCTCGGGATCGTCATCGATCAGGATCGCGGCGACACCCTTGTCGCTGGCGGCGACCAGGATGGCGCCGAGCGCGCATTGCCCGACCGCGAAGCGCAGCGTCTCCCGCGCACCGCCGGCGCGGAACCGGCGCGGCGTCATGCCGAGCAGCCCGGTCGCGGCCTCGTAGAAGCGGCCGCTGGAGCCGAATCCCGACCCGTAGATCGCCTCGGTCACCGACCCTGCCTGTCCAAGCCCCTCGCGCAGCCGCGCCGCGCGCCCTGCCGCGGCATAGGCACTCGGCGTCAGGCCGGTCACCGCCTTGAACATCCGGTGGAAATGCGCCGGGCTGAGGTCCACCTCCTTCGCCATCTCGGCCAGGCGCGGCGCGCTCCCGGTCTCGTCGATCATCCGGCAGATCCGGGCGACGAGTGCTGCGTTGGCCTGCGCCGCCGTCAGCCCCTGGGGATTGCAGCGCCGGCACGGCCGGAATCCCGCCGCCAGCGCCGCCTCGATGCTGTCGTGGAACCGCACGTTCCTCCGATCGGCCCTGCGCGACGGGCAGGACGGGCGGCAGAACACCCCGGTGGTGGCCACCGAATACCAGAACACCCCGTCCGCCTCCCGGTCCCGGACGAGCACGCGGCTCCAGCGCTGATCGGCGGTCGGCCGCGCGGTTGCCGCCGCGTCGGTGCTGGCGTGGTTGGTCATGCTCCCCGTTTCCCTGGCTGATGCTGTTGCATACCCTGCAGCCGCCGGCCGCAAGCCGCACTCCGCTGCTTGCTGTCCAATCCCGGCGCGGTGACCGGCCCCACCCACTCCCGGCCGCCGCGTGAGCACCGCGACCGCCGCCCCGGGGTCCGCCCAGGCGATTCCGTTCGGGCGCAGGTTGCTCTAGCCTCGCGGTTCCCGCTCCGCGCACGGAAAGCCACGACGCCTCATGCCAGCCCCAGACGATGCCGGCGGCCGCGCCGCGCCGGAAGACCGGCCGCCCTGGCTGCTCACCCCCTTCGCGCTGCGCTTCTGCGACACCGACGCGCTCGGCCACGTCAACAACGCCGTCTACGCCCAGATGCTGGAGGCGGCGCGCTGCACGCTGATCGCGCGCTGCGGGCTGCTGGAGCGGATGGCGGAGCTTGCCCTGGTGGTGGTGCGGATCGAGATCGATTTCCGCAGCGAGCTGGTCTGGCCGGGCGATCTCGTCGTCGCCACCACCGTCGAGCGGATCGGCGGCAAGTCGCTCACCCTGCGCCACGAGGTCTGGCTCGCCGACAGGCTCGCCGCCGAGGGCCGCTCGGTCTGCGTCATGCTCGACCGCAGCACGCGGCGCAGCGTGGCGCTCGGCGACGATCTCCGGGCGAGGTTCGCGACATGGATGGCGACGCCGCCCGCCTGACCCTCCCGCCCGGCAGGCGGGTGCGTCGCGGGGGGAGGTCCGCCGGCCCCGGCTGCATGCTGCTCTGCTGCCTGCTTCTGTCCGGTTGCGGCGGCTCGGTGCAGTGCGCGCCCTTCGCCCGCTCGGTGACCGGGGTCGCGCTGTACGGCGCCGCCGCCGGCTGGTGGCGCGAATCGGCCGGGCGCCTGCCGCACACCCACATCCCCCGCCCCGGCGAGATCCTGGTGCTCGCCGCGACGCGACGCATGCCGCTGGGCCATGTCTCGGTGGTCCGCGAGGTGGTCGGCCCGCGCGAGATCATCGTCGAGCACGCCAATTGGGAGCCGGGGCGGATCGACCGCCATGCGCCGGTGATCGACGTCTCGTCGGACAACGACTGGAGCCTGGTCCGGGTCTGGTGGCGCCCGGCGCACCGGATCGGCAGCAATCCCTATCCGGCCTACGGCTTCATCCTGCCCTGAGCCGGGCCGCTGTGGAAAAGTGCGGCCCGGCGCGCCATCTGTGCTGACCATGACCGACCAGCCGCTCGCCGACTTCCTCCGCCGCCACCCCCGCCTGTTCCTGCTCACCGGCGCCGGGTGCAGCACGAATTCCGGCCTGCCGGACTACCGCGACGCCGACGGGCAGTGGAAGCGCAGCCAGCCGGTGACCTACCAGGCCTTCATGGGGCAGCAGGCGACCCGCCAGCGCTACTGGGCGCGCAGCCTGATCGGCTGGCGAGGCTTCTGGGCGGCGCGGCCCAACGCGGCGCATCGGGCGCTGGCCCGGCTGGAGGCGCAAGGCCGGTCGGAATTGCTGCTCACCCAGAATGTCGACCGGCTGCACCAGGCGGCCGGCAGCGAGCAGGTCATCGACCTGCACGGACGGCTCGACGTGGTGCGCTGCATGGGCTGCGACCGGCGCGAGCCGCGCGAGGCGCTGCAGGAGCGGATGCTGGCGCTCAACCCCTACTGGGCGGCGCTCGACGCTGGTGCCGCACCCGACGGCGATGCCGACCTGGAGACCAGCGACTTCTCCTCCTTCGCCGTTCCGCCCTGCGAGGCGTGCGGCGGGGTGGTCAAGCCGGACGTCGTGTTCTTCGGCGAGAACGTGCCGCGCGAGCGGGTTGCGGCAGCCATGGAGGCACTCGACCGGTCCGATGCCATGCTGGTCGTCGGCACCTCGCTGATGGTCTATTCCGGCTTCCGCTTCGTCCAGGCCGCCGCTCGCGCCGGCAAGCCGATCGCGGCGGTCAATATCGGCCGCACCCGCGCCGACGAGCTGTTCTCCCTCAAGCTCGCGCAACCCTGCGACGAGGCCCTGTCGTTCCTGCTTTGAGGAGCCGCCTGAGCCCGCCACGACAAGCCCGCCACGACAAGCCTGCTACGACGGGCCCCGATGACGGGCCCCGAAGGTGGGCCGGGGTGCAGCAAAGAACGCAGGCGACGTCCGCTCGCCTGTATCGGCCGGCTACTCCGGGTCGGGGGCCCCCGCGGCGCGCAGGGCGGCGGCGAGCTGCTGCAGGGCCAGCGGTTTGGCCAGCACCGGCGCGTCACGCAGGTCGGGCGGCACGCCGTCGGTCCCGTAGCCGGTCGCGAAGATGAACGGCAATCCGCGCGCGCGCAGGACTTCGGCCACCGGATAGCTCAGACGCCCCGCCAGGTTCACGTCGAGCAGCGCCGCGTCGATCGCCAGGCTGGCCGCCTTTTCCAACGCCTCCTCCAGCCGCGAGGCGGTGCCCACCACCTTGCAGCCGAGCACATCCAGGCAGTCCTCGATGACCATCGACACCAGCGATTCGTCCTCGACGACCAGGACACGCAGTCCATCCAGATTCAACGCAGACCTCCAACAGCCGGCAACGAAGCCGCCTCGGCCGCGACGATCTCGTCGGCCGTCGTGAGCACCGTGCAAGCGACACCACCAGGCTCGAAAGCGAGGCTGACCGTTCCGCCAAGATCCTGCGCAAGGCTGCGCTCGATCAGTTTCGTGCCGAAGCCGCGCCGGACCGGAATGCGGACCGCCGGACCACCGCTTTCCGTCCAGCCCAGTTCGAAACGTCCCTCTGCCAAACTCCAGCACAGCGCGACCTGCCCGGTTGCCACGGACAGCGCACCATACTTGCATGCGTTGGTAAGCAATTCGTGAAAGCCAAGTGTTAAAGCCAGTGTGGCGCGCGGATTGAGCCGCACCGGCGGGCCGCCCAACCGGAACCGCGCGCTGCCGCGACCGCCATGAGGTGCGAGGGCGACATCGACGAGGTCGTCGAGTGCCGCACCCTCCCATCCCGACCGGGTCAGCACCTCGTGCGCGGCGCTGAGCGCCTGGATCCGCAATTCCAGCGTCTGCCTGAAGACGGCGGGAGCGTCGCGCAGCGTCTGGGCGGCGATCGATGCGATGGTGGCCAGCGTGTTCTTGACCCGGTGGTTGAGCTCATGGACCATCAGGCGAAGCCGTTCCTCGGACCGCTTGCGCTCGGTGATCTCGACCGACACACCCACCAGCCCCTCGACCTCGCCATCCGGTCCGCGCAGTGGCGCCTTGGTCGAAAGCCAGACCCGTGGATGGCCATCCTCCAGGCCGGCCAGTTCCTCGACCTCCTCCGTCTGGCCGAGGTCCATCACCCGCCGGTCGGTCGCGGTGATCTTCTCGGCCTGCGCCGGATCGTCGATGAACTCGGCGTCCGTCCTGCCGATGATCTCGCTCCATGGCTTGCCGAGCAGCGCCCGAACCGGGTCGTTGGCGATCAGCATCCGGCCCTCGCGGTCCTTGGCATAGATCAGCCCGGGCGCCGTCGCGACGATGCCGCGCAGCAGGAGGTCCGCCCGGCGCCGGTCCTGTTCCATCCGCCGCGTCTCGGTGACGTCAGTCAGCGCCTCCAGGATGATCTCCGAACCTTCGTCGTCGAGACGCAGCACCTTGCGGGCCGCGACGATGATCTCACGCCCGTCCTTTGCCCGATGGCGCAGATCTCCGGTCCATGCGCCTTCCTGCCTGAGGGTTGCTTCCATCGCCGTTCTCGACACCGGAAAACGGGTTTGCAGCAGCTCGTGCGAGTGTCGGCCGACAGCCTCTTCCGCGCTCCAGCCGTAGAGCTGCGCGCAACCTGCCGACCAGAAGCGGATGGTGCCGGCGAAGCTGCGGGTCATGAATGTTCCGAGATCGAGTGTGGCCAGCAGGTCACGCAATCTCGCCTCGCTGGCTCCAGGGGCCGCGTTCCCGCGCGTGCGGACGCGGCTCAGGCTGGCGGACACCGCGGCTGCGAGGTCGCCCGCCGCCGCTCCCGCGAGATAATCGTCCGCACCGGCCGCCAAACCCTTCAGCCGCGCGTCCCCGTCCGCACGGGCGCCGAGCAGGATGACCGGCGTCCCACTCAGCTCCGGCTCGCGGCGAACCGCACTCAGCAGGCCGAGGCCGTCGAGGTTCGGCAACAGGACATCCGACACGATCACATCGGGCTTCGTCCGCCGCGCGCGCTCGAGGGCGGCCTGCCCGTCGGACACCGTCTCGACCTCGAAGCCTTCCGCACCGAGCAGCCGTTGCACGGCAGCGCGCATGTCAGGCTCGGCGCCGGCCAGCAAGACACGGCCGCGTGTCGGTGAAGACGCGTGCTCCAGCGGCTGTCCGGTGCCCGCTTCGGCCGTCGGGCCGGCGACCAGGACGGCTCGTCCCTTCTCCAGGCACAAGCCTCCGGGTGGCGCGTCGGCCAACGTGAGCAGACTCTGGCCGGCGCGGCGGGCGGCGCTGAGCGTCTCATGCTGCACCGGCGTCAGGCCGGCTGATGCGAGCATCTCGTCGAGCAGACCGAGCAGCAGGTTCAGGGGCGCGCGGAACTCGAGGCCGGTCGTCGAGAGAAAGCCGGTCCCGGTGCGGTCGAGCACCGCGGACTTCGCCGCGCGCCGGACATCCTGCCGGCGCTCCTGCAGCGTCGCGAAGCTCGCTGCGAGCGAGGCGGCCACGTCGTCGATGAAACCCCCGTAGGCCGTGTCCAGGGGCAGCCGTGCCGAACTGCCCAGGATGGCGATGAGCGGCGGCAGGCCCGTCCGACCCCCATGCAGCGGAACGACGAAGGCATGATCGGGAAGCTCCGGGAAAGGTCCGCAGGCGGTGCCCGTCAGCGCCCGGGCGGCCCCATCGACCCGGACCAGCTTGCGCTCCGCTATGGCCCGCGCCACGGGCCAGGGGTGCAGGGCGCCGACCGCCAGTCTCGCGGGGCTGGCAGCACGGCCCGGCACGATCCCATGCTGCGCAACCAGATCGTAGCAAGTGTCCTCGCCCGACAGCGCGTAGAACAGCGCGAACGGTATGTCGGACCCGGACCGGGCGAGCACCGCGGCGGCACGTTCCACCAGGTCCCGCGGCGCGCCCGCGTGGCCGAGGCCGGCCGCCAGGTCACGCAGGACCTGCCCCCGCCGTTGCGCCAGCATCGTCGCGGTGGTGTCAGTGACCGGGTGGAACAGGCCCGCGATCTTTCCGCGCTCATCACGGATCGGCGAGATCGAGACGGTCAGGAACATCTCTTCCGGCCGTCCGTTCCTTGTGGGAAACAACCTCTGGTTCTCCAGCAGGCTGGTCTCGCCGGCCAGGGCGCGCTCGAACGGCGCGCGGAACGCGGGCCAGGCACCCGCCCACGTGACGGCATAATCCTCGCCCAGCGCGCGCGGGTGAGCGTCGCCGCACAGCGCGCAATAGGCGTCGTTGTAGATCTGCGCGCGCGCCGGGCCCCAGACGATGTTGATCGGCAAGGCGGACGCCAGACAGAGACCGATCGTGTCGCGCAGGATCTGCGGCCAGGCCGCCATCGGCCCAATCGAGGTCTGCGCCCAGTCCGTGGCGCGGATAAGGTCCGCCATCCGCCCGCCACCGGCAAGCCAAGGCTGCTCGCCGGTCGAGGGCTCCGGGGCACCTCGCGGTGGCGGCGTTTCCGATGTGGATGGTGGCATTGCGGGAACCATGCGGTCGCCCGCCTGTCTACAGGCATCCACCGGCTGCGGCTACCAAACCGATGACGGCCAGCCGGTCCCGAGTCGTGGCGCGGCAAGACCGCCCTACCGACGCGCAACCTCGATCGCCGGGGTCGATCACGGCGCCGTCACATCCCGGCGGGCGGCCCCCGGTTCGGCAGTGATGCCACGGGCGCCGCCGGCAGGGGGCCGGGAAATGTCGGGCCGAGGGCGCCAGGCGGCTTGCCCGCTTGGCATTGGCCGCCTAGCGTGGCACCTTGGTAGCAGATCGGGCGAAGGCTTCCGAGCTACTCGACGAGATCATCAAGCTCCGCCGCGAGCTTCTGCAGATGAACGTACTGCTGCGCGAAGAGCTCGGTTCCGACGGGGGCGCCAGGATGGGTGCCAAGGCGTGGCCCGCCTATCGGGAAGCGTCGGAGCGGGTGTCCAGGCTTGTCGCGCAGGCCGAACGCGCACTGGATGCACTCATGACCGGCATGGCAGCGACGGACGGGTGATCGCGTCGTCCGCCCAGGGGCAGCGACGTCCGGGTCGGGGGCTACCGCGTCGTCAGGAGGCGCTGACGGGCCGCGACGCGGGCACCGAAATCCGCCTCACGCGCGGCAATCGCGCTCCCGGCCGGCCAGCGATGTTGGCGCCGCCGCCTTGACGATCACGGCCATGCCTCCGCCGCCGCCTGTGTCTCCAACGCAGCGCTTCGGGCGGCCTGCGCTGTTTGCGGCGTCTGCGGATGGTGCGCGGCAATCAAGTCTCGCCGGCTACGCTGCAGGTGGCGCCGGACGGCATCCACCGCCTCCTCCGGCCGCCCCTCGCGAAGTGCGCGGTGATCGCGGAGTGCTTGGCGCAGACGGCGACGAAATCGAACATCCCGACGGACCAGGCAAGCGAGGCGATGGGTCCGTGCGTGCTGGGGTGCGAGCTGGAGCGCGACTGCGGGAAAGGACCTGTTACAGTCGGCCGGCGGGGCTGAAGGCATAGAGCCTTGTGGGCGTGCCCCAGTACAGCGAGCCGTCGAGGATCGCCGGGCCGGCGACCGGCGAGCCGCCGGCCTGGAAGCGCCACAGCACGGCGCCGTCGCGCGCGTCCAGGGCGGCGAGATAGCCGCCGTAATCCTCGCCATACATCACGCCGTTGGCCACCGAGACCGAACCCGGCGCGGGCGCCGCCTCGGTCGGTGCTTCCGGATCCTGGCCGATCGCCGGAGTCTGCCAGACGATCGCGCCGGTGCGCGCATCGAGTGCCGACCAGAACCCGCCGGTCGCTGTCTGGCCTGAGGGACTCAGCACCGTCTGCGTGTGCGCGTAGTTGCCGCTTTCCGTGTAGACCCGCGCGCCGTCAGCGGCCGCACCCCACAGCGTGCCGCCGAGGCTGCCGCCGGGGCTGAACTGGCTCGCCCAGACCGTGTGGCCGTCATCTGGATCGAGCGACCAGTAGACGCCGCTCTTCTGGCCGGCGCCGACCAGGTCGACCCTCCTGCCGCCGCGCCGCACCGCATACAGGTTGGGACCGGCACCGAAATCATAATCAGGCCCGGTCGGCTTCGGGCAGGGCGTGCCGACGGGCGCGTTGGTCAGGCACGAGACGGTCCAGGCATCCTCGCCCAGCAGCGTGCGCGACCATTTCAGCCGGCCCGTCGACAGGTCGAGCGCCAGGACGGAATCAAAATGATCGTCGGGCGACGCGCAGGCCTGCTGCTGCTCGGGCGTGCTCGCGCCGAGCTGGCACGCCTCCACGCTCTGCGGAACGGTGTAGTTGTTGCCGACAGAAACGTAGAGCGTGCCGCGACGCGGATCGACCGCCGGCCCGCTGCTCCAGACCGCGCCGCCGGTATAGCCTTCCGGCACCGTACGAAACTGCCAGATGAGCGCGCCGGTGGTGAGATCGAGGGCTGCGACCTGGCCGCGGAAATTGACCGTGAAGCCGAGGTTGGTGGCGAGCGACTCCTGGTTGGACGAGACACCGGCATAGACCCGACCGCCGGCGATCACCGCCGAGCCGGTGATGATCGCGCCTGGCGCCGTGTCGAGCTGCCGGCGCCACAACAACGCGCCGCTGAACCGGTCGATGGCAAACAGCACCGCCTGCGTGCGGTCACCGATCACCAGCACATGGCCCGAGATCGCGGGCGTGGTGCGCGAATAGGAGGTGCCAACGCCCGAATAGTCGCTGATCTTTTTCTGCCAGACGACCCGCCCGGTCAGCGTGTCGATCCGGTACAGGCTGCCGGAATCGTCCGGCACGTAGAGATCGCGTCCGATCACGGCGGGTGTCGCCGAGACCGACCCGCTCGTGCTGACCGCCCAGCGCTGCCTGAGGTAGGGCACATCGAAGCGATTGAGGATAATCTCGCCATGTCCCGCATGGCTGTCGGCGATGTCGCCGCCGGCCGCGATCCAGCCACGCGATGGCTGATCCGCGCCACCGTCCTGTGCGGCTGCCGGCGGACAGGCCGCGAGCAGACAGCCGAGCGCCAGCATTCTGGAGGCGTTTTTCATTGGTGGCGGCCCCGCGTCTTGCCGATTCCGCATCTTGCTGAGTCTGGGCAAGAACGAGCCGACTATTCATCCGGGGTCGAGCTTGTCAACGCGCGGCGCGGCGGGCGCTGCTCATCCGTTCGGCTAGGGTGGGCATTCGAACAGGTTGGGCGTTTTTCGGAGATCGGGACCTGTGCGGGCAGCGACGCGCTTCAGCCGACGCCGCCCGGACCGTGTCCGCTCAGCGGACCAGCATCCACAGGCCGGCAAAGAACAGCCCCACGATCGCGAAAGCCGCGACGTTGGTAAGGGTGCTGATGGAGTCGCGACGCAGCTCGGGGAGCTTGCTGTTGGTAGCCATGTCGAAGTTCCTGCTCCTCGCCGCCGGACCATTCCACCGCGGGGGAGCGGAGATCTAGAGAGGCCGAAGGCCAGCTGCCACCAACAAGTTTGCATGGCTCACTTGCGTAAAACCGTTAGCTATCCGGAACGACCTAGCGGACCCGGCGAGTGCCGCCATTACGCAGGGTAAGCACGATCTCCTCGATCAGGCCGAGCGCGCCGTAGAGAATGACCGAGCACAGGGTCAGGACCACCACCCCGCTCCACAGATCGACCGAGCGGAAGGTGGTGATGTCGCGCTGCAGCCGGTAGCCGAGCCCGTTGCCTGTCGCCAGCCATTCGGCGAGCAGGGCCGCGACCAGCGCCTGCGGCACGGACAGGCGCATGGAGGCGAACAGCGCGCCCGCGGCACTGGGCAGCTGGATGCGTCGCAGCACGGTCCACCGGCCGCCGCCATAGGCGCGCACCAGCTCGCCGGCCAGAGGCGGGGCCGAGCGCAGGCCGAGCGACAGGGTGACCAGGGTCGGGAAGAAGGTGATGATCGCGCCGATCACGCAGATCGCGGCGAGCCCGCGCCCGAACAGCAGCACGATCAGCGGGGTCAGCGCGACCAGCGGCACCGAGCGCAGGATCGTCGCCACCGGCATCAATGCGCGGCGCAGCGCCGGCGACAGCTCGAAGGCGACCGCCGCACAGGCGCCGAGCAGCAGCCCGACCACGAAGCCCAGACCGGCATGGCCGAGTGTCGCCGACAGCGAGCGCCACAGGGCGAGCCGGTGATGGGCGGCGGCCGGCCCGGCGAGCAGGTAGTGCGCGACCGCCGACGGCGGCTGGCCGATCAGCGGGTTGACGTGGAAGACGCGCAGGAACCCGATCCAGACCAGCAGCAGCAGGACGCCGGAGGTCAGCACGGAGGCCAGCGGGGCGAGCAGCGCGCGCATCAGACCCGCCACGGGGTGAGCAGCCGGCCGAGCAGGGCGATGGCCGCATAGCCGCATCCGGCCAGGGTGCCGCAGACCAGCACGATCCCCCACAGGCGGGCGGCCGACATCTGCTGCATGGCGATCACCATCGCCACCCCCAGCCCGTTCTCAACCGAACCCAGCCACTCGCCGAGGATCGCGCCGAGCAGGGCAGAGGGGGCGGCGATGCTGAGGCTGGCGAACAAGGCCGGCAGGCTCGCGTAGAGCTGCACGTGCCGGAAGCGCTGCCAGCTTCCGCCGCCATGCACGGTGATCAGCTCGAGGCTGAGCGGCTCGGCGGCGCGCAGCCCGACGAGCGTGCCGACCAGGGTGGTGAAGAACACCGACAGCGCCGAGAGTGCGACCATCGGCGCGCGCCCGGCGAGCACCGCGGTCAGCAGCGGCCCCAGTGCGATGAGCGGGATGCAGCTGCTCACGGTGGCGAGCTGCACCGCTACCCGCTCGCAGGCCGGCCACAGCAGCACCAGCACGGCAAGCGCGATCGCCAGGCCGTCGCCCCACAGGAAGCCCTGCAACGCCTCGCCGGCGGTGGGCCAGATGTTCGGGCCGTAGAACGCCCAGCCGTCGCGGCCGAGCTGTGCCGCCACCTGCCAGGGCTGCGGAACCAGCACCGCCCCGCCGCGCCCGGTGAGGCTGGCGGCGAGCATCCAGGCGCAGAGCAGCGCGACCAGGCCGAGCCCGAGGCCGAGCGGGACCTCTCCGAGGCGCTTCATTCCTGCCCGGCGGCGCCCAGCCCGGCACCCGGCCCGGCACCCAGCCCGGCGTCGCCCGGTTCACCTGCACCCGGCCGGTCCGCGCCCGATCCTCCCGTTACCGCCTCGCCTCCGAACAGCAGTTCGCTCAGCCGGTCCTGGTAGCGGTGGAATTCGGGCGCGCGCAGCAGGCCAGCGGTGCGTGGCCGCGGCAGGTCGATCTCCACGAGCTCGACGATCCGCCCAGGGCGCGGGCTCATCACCGCCACCGTGTCGGACAGCAGCACCGCCTCGCTGATCCCGTGCGTGACCATCAGCGTGGTGGCCGCCCGCTCGCTCCAGATCCGCTGCAGCTCGAGATTGAGCCGCAGCCGGGTCATGTCGTCGAGCGCGCCGAACGGCTCGTCGAGCAGCAGCACGCGCGGACGCACCACCAGCGCGCGGGCGATGGCCACCCGCTGGCGCATGCCGCCCGAAAGCTGTGCAGGCCGCGCGCCCTCGAAGCCGCGCAGACCGACCAGCCCGATCAGGTCGTCGATCAAGCCCGGCTCGGCCCGCAGCCCGGCCACCTCCAGCGGCAGACGGATGTTGGCTGCGACCGACCGCCAGGGCAGCAGCGCGCTGTCCTGGAAGGCGATGCCGAGATGGTGGTGGCGGATCAGCTCGGCCGGCGTCTCGCCATGCACCAGCGGCCGCCCGCCGTCAGGCTTCTCGAGCCCGGCAAGGATGCGCAGCACGGTGGATTTGCCGCAGCCGGACGGGCCGAGCAGCGAGACGAAGGAGTTCTCCGGCGTCTTCAGCGTCACCTGGTCCAGCGCGGTGAGCGTGCGGCGCCTCCGGCCGAAGCCGAACGTGCCGAAGCTGAACGAACCGGGTCCTGGCGTGCCGAAGCTCTTGCACAGCGCCTCGATGTCGATGCCAGTCCCTGGCGGCCGCCGGGAGCGGGCGGCGACGGGCCCCGGCGCGGGGTGCGGATCCATGCCTCCCATGCCGGCCGGTTCGGTCCCGATGGTGCTCGCTTCCATCCGGTTGGTTCGGTCAGGCACGCAGCAGGGCCGGATCCTGCTGGTAGATTTCGCGCAGGAGCGACGGGTCGAACAGGTCCCTGGGGTGGAGGTCGTCGCCGAAGCCGTGCAGCACGCGGATGTTGTTCTCGATCGCCGCGTCGCTGATCGTGAACAGGCCCGAGCGCTGCGTCGTGTCGCTGACCAGCAGCGTGTTCTCCGTGCGCGACTGCATCTTCTGGACCACCGGGTCGAGCCCGAGATCGCGCCCGTAGCGCGCCACGGTCAGCGCCGCGCCGCCGTCAGGATCGCGCAGATTGTCCTGCCAACCACGGATCTCGGCGCGCAGCGCCGCCTTGAGCTGCTCGCGCTTCGTCGACAGCCAGTCGGCGCGCGTCACGTAGGTCTGCATGACCAGCGGGTAGTTGTGGTCGGCGAACAGGAACTCCGTGGTGGCGATCCCCTTCGCCTTCAGCGTCAGCGGCTCGTTGGTGATGTAGGCGACCCAGCCATCGACCTCGCCGGCGACCAGCGGCGTCGGATCGAACTGCACCGGCACGATGGTGACGTCATCGGGGTCGATGCCGTTCAGCCGCAGGAAGGTCGAGAACACGATCTGGTTGCTGGCCTGCACGCCGATCTTGCGGCCGACCAGCGCCTTGGGTTCCGGGATCGGTTTGGACGCGAGCGAGAGCAGGCAGAAGGCGCTCTTCTGGTACTGCGCGGCGATGGTGCGCAGAGCGGCACCCTGCGCCACCGCGGCCGCGGTCACGTCGATGGCGCTGATCCCCAGCAGGCACTTGTCCTGCAGCAGGTCGCTTTCCGGCGGCGGCGCGTTCGGCCCGCCGCTCTGCAGCACCGCCTGCGAGAAGCCTTCCGCCAGGTAGTAGCCGCGGCTGTCGGCATAGTATTCGCCGGCGAACTCGGCGTTCTTGACCCAAGCCAGGCGCAGCGCCAGCGGACCGAGGCTGGCGGGTGCCGCGCGGCCGACGCGGCCGACGATCGCCGGTGCCGCGAGTCCGGCCATAGCGGCCAGCCCGGCGCCGAGCAGCCGCCTGCGGCCGAGCGGCGGGATGAAGCGGACGGGGCGGTCACGCACCGACCGGGGTCTCCAGGCGCTGGCGGCGGCGGACATGCTCGGCCGCCACCAGGCTGCGGCCATCCTCGCCGGTGATCGTCGTCTGCATGTCTGGATGGTGGAAATAGACCACCGAGAACCGCCCGCGCAGTGCGGTTTCGCTGCCCGGCTCGGGATTGACCACCCGGTGGATGTTGGCCGGGATGCGCCCGGCGGTCCAGCGGGTGAGCAGGTCGCCGGCCTGCACCAGGATCGCGTCGGGCGGAAAATAGACCGGCACCCAGCTCCGGTCCGGGCCGATCCTCGCCTCGAGCCCGCCGCAGGTGTCGTCGGACCAGAGCAGGGTGAAGCCGCCGATGTCGGTGTGTGGCCGGCTGCGCACCCGCCCTTCGGGTGGCGGCTCGAGCTGCGGCGGGTAGTGGTTGACCACCAGGTTGGACCATTGCCGCACGGTCCAGGCCTCGAGCAGCTCCGGCGGCAGGGCGAGCTGGTCCGCGATCATGCCGACCAGCCGGCTGCCCAGCCGGTGCAGGCTCGCATAGGTTTGCGTCCAGAGCGGGGCGAACCCCTCCGGCCGGCGCGGCCAGAGCGTGAAGCTGCGCGCCCAGTCGGCCAGCCCGGCCGCATCGGCCGGATCGGGCACGCCTTCGGCCGCGTTGCGCTGGGCGAGGCGCAGTTCGAAGCGTTCCACCAGGTCGGCACCGCCGCCATACGCCCCTGGTCCTTCCTGCTTCATGCGCTGCCAGCCCTGCCAGGCGCCGCGCCCGGACCAGGCGACCGCCTCCTTCTCGGCCTCCGGCAGGTCGAAGAACGTGCCCGCCGAGCGGCGCACCGCCTGCATCGCGGCGACCGGAACCTCGCCGCCGCGCAGGAAGATGCAGGAATTGGCCTGCAGCGCCGCCACCAGTGCCGCGGGCGTTGCCTCGTCGAGGTCGAGCACGGGGATCGCCGCGGCCGGGCGGATCGCGGGTGCGGGCCGTGCGTAGCGGCTGGCCGGCCGCTTCAGCCCGAGCCGGTCGCGCAGCGTGCCGGGCGCGTACTGCGTGCGCAGCAGGCCGCGCCGCTGCAGTTCCGGGACTACGAGCTCGACGAAATCCTCCAGATTGCCCGGCAGGTAGTGCGGCATCAGCGCGAAGCCGTCCGAGCCGCCTTCCAGCAGGTAGCGCTCCATCTCGTCGACGATGGTCTGCGGGGTGCCGATCAGCGTGAGATGCCCCATGCAGGCGCCGATCCAGCGGCCGAGCTCGACCAGCGACAGGCGACGTTCGTCGCGCACGAGGCCGATCCGCTTGCGGCTGGCAACCGCGTCGAGCTCGGCACTCTCCGGCAGCGGCGCGTTGCGGTCGATGGACAGATCGAACTCGGGGCCCATGAACTGCACGGCGAAGTCGCGTGCCTCCGGCTCGCTGATCGTGCGCTGCACGCGATCGAACTTGTCGCGCGCTTCTTCCTCCGTGCGGCCGGCCACGCAGAGCAGGCCAGGCATGATCTTCAGCTCGTCCGGCGCGCGGCCGTGCCGGCCGAGCCGCGCCTTCATCGAGCGGTAGAACTCCTGGGCGTGCGCGAGCGAGCCCGCCTTGCCGTACATCATGTCGGCGTAGCGCGCGGCGAACTCGCGTCCGACCTCGGATTCACCTGCCTGGCACAGCACCGGATAGCCCTGCGGCATGCGCGCGATGTTGAGCGGCCCACGCACCTTGAAGAAACGGCCCTGGTGGTCGAGCACGTGCATCTTGGCCGGATCGAGATAGCTGCCGCTCGCCTTGTCGCGCGGAAACGCGTCGTCGTCCCAGCTGTCCCAGAGGGCGAGCGAGACATCGAGGAATTCCTGCGCGCGGGCATAGCGCTCCTCGCTGGAGAGCGGCGCGTCATAGCCGAAATTATGCGCCTCGCTGGCCATCTGCGAGGTGATGATGTTCCATCCCGCCCGCCCGCGGCTCATATGGTCCAGGCTGGCCATCCGCCTCGCCCAGTCATAGGGGTGGTTGTAGGTGGTCGATCCCGTGCAGACCAGGCCGATATGCTCGGTCACCGTGGACAGCACGTCGAGCAGGCTGAGCGGGTCGAAATGCACCACCGTGCTCATCCCGCGCAGCGCCTCGCGCCCGAGCCCGTCATCCTTGATCGAGTAGCCATCGGCCATGAAGATGATGTCGAGGCAACCACGCTCGGCGGTACGGGCCAGCGACTTGTACATCTCGAGGTCGAGATCGCCCTCCGCCTTCGCCTCCGGGTATTTCCAGGAGAAGCGCCCGCCATGCAGCAGCACGGCGAGGCAGAGCTGGCGTTTTGCGTCACTCATCGCGCGCGTGGCCTTCCGCTAGTGTGGTCAGTAATCGGGTGCGGCGTCGATCTCGCTGATCGCAGCCCCGCCCTTGTCGTCGGCGCCCCACATCTTGCGCGTCGCGCGGAAGCGCGAGACGAGGAACTCGCCCGACTGCACCGGCGCGAACCGCGCCTCCTCCTCGCCGATGCCGAGCTGGCGCGGATCGACAACCGTGCGGAAATCCGGGTTGCAGAACAGCGGCATCGACAGGCGGCTGTTGTTGCGCGTGTGGATGACGCGATGCACCGTGGCCCGGAACCGGCCATTCGTCCAGCGCCGCATCAGCTCGCCGACATTGATCACGTAGCTGCCGGCGACCGGCGGCACCGCCACCCAGTCTCCTGCCGCGTCCAGCACCTCGAGGCCGCCGGAATTGTCCTGCCACAGGATGGTGACGATGCCGTGATCGGTATGCGCGCCGGACGCCACCTCGGTCGCGCCGAGGCTGAGCGCCAGGTCGTGGCGGAAATAATGGTTGAGCACCATGTCGGCGACCGGCTTGCCGAAATTGCGGCTGAAGAAGTCGGGCGCCTGGCCGAGATAGAGCGCGAACGCCTCGAGGATCTTCATCCCCACCGCGAACGTGCCCTGGTAGTAGGCTTCCACCGCCTGGCGGAAGCCGTCCAGCTCCGGCCATTTGTTCTCCGCATAGAGCGGTGTTCCGGCCAGCACTTCCGGATCGTCCGCGGCAACAGGGAAGCCCAGGTCGAAGCTGTCGCGTGCGAACAGCCGCCCGCTCTTGTGCACCGTGTCGCCCATCTCGCGGTAGCCGCGGTTGTTGCGGTCGGCCTTGACCGCGAGCCGCTCGGCGGGCGGCAGGGCGAAGAACTCGAGCGCCTTGTCGCGCGCCGCCTCGATGGTGGCCAGCGGCACCTCGTGCCCCACCGCATAGAAGAAGCCGATCCGGTCGCATGCCTCGCCGATCTGGCGCGCGACGCGCAGCCGCGCCTCGGGGTCGTCGCTGTACAGGCCGGCGATATCGATGCTGGGGATCTCGCTGGCGCTGGTTTTCAGGGCTGCGGACATGTTCGTCCTCCGGTGCGGCCGGGCCGCGCGTTGTTGATGATCCCGTGACACGCGGACTCAGGGCGCCTTCACGATGCAATCCCCGTGCCTGTAGCGCAACCCGCGCGCCGGGCCTGCCGGTGACGTCAGTCCGCGAGCGGACCGCGGAACCCGCCCGCGAGCGGCGGCCCGTGCCCGCATCATCAGACGCCGCGATCCTCGTCAGATGCACGCACGCCAGGACCGGGATGACTGGGGCGGGAGGCCGTCAGCGGTTACTGCTAGGCTGGCGCAGACGAGCGGCCACCGACACGGCCGTGGGAGAGGGTCATGCCTGCAGCACCCCCGATGGCACCGGGCAGGGCCCGTGGCGCCGGCAGCCCGGCCCGGCGCGCCCTGCCGCTGGTCCGCAGCCTGCTGGTCAACATCGCCGGCCCCTGGCTGGTCTACCGGCTGGTGTTGGCCGCGCTGCCGGGGCGGACGATCCTGGCGCTGGCCTTGTCCGCCCTGTTGCCGGCCCTCGACCTTGGCTTCGTCTACCGCCGCCGCGGCAGCCTCGATGTGATCGCGCTGATCGCCCTGCTGCAGCTTCTCGCCAGCCTCGCCATCACCCTGGCCAGCCGCTCGCTGCGAATCGCGATGAGCGCGCACGCGCTGCAGACCGGCGTGCTCGGCCTGGTGTTCGCCGGCTCGGCACTGATCGGGCGGCCGCTGATCGCCCGGCTCGCCCTCCAGACGGTGGGCGGCGACGACCCGGTCCGCCGCGCCGCCTTCGAGGCGCACGCCACCCTCCCCGCCGTGCGCCGCAGCTTCATGCGCATGACGCTGGTCTGGGCTGGCTTCCTGTGTGCGGAAAGTGCTGTCCTGTCCGCTGCCGCCCTCACGCTGCCTGCCGCGCACTACCTGCTGGTCTCGGCCGTGTTCACCTACGGGCTGAACAGCGCGATGATCTGGGGCAGCATCCGCTACGGCCGCAGGCGTGCGGCGGCGGCCGGGTTCGGTCCGTGACCGTGCGCGGTCGCTCGCCCCTCGACGGGGTCGCCCTGCCGGGTCGGTGTTTCGGGCCGGTCTTGCCGCCGCTGGCTTGCCATGCTCCCGGTGCGTGCCGGCCGGCTTGATCGCGCGCCGCACCTGTCGCCCGATGCCGCGTTGAAGAGGCGAGTGGACGCAGCGGCGGGGGACCCGGTGATGGATCAACGGATGGAACAGGCAACACCCGCGCAGGGCGGCCCGATGGCCCGGCTGCGCGACAAGGGGCTGTTCCGGCAGGCGGCCCATATCGGCGGCGAGTGGATCGAGGGCGCGCGCACCATCGCGGTGACCAACCCGGCCGACGGCACGCTGCTCGGCACGGTGCCCGACCTGGGCGCGCTCGAGACGCGCGGCGCGATCGCACGCGCCGAGGCGGCCCGCCCGGCCTGGGCGGCGCTGCCTGCCGCCGAACGCGCCCGGCTGCTGCGCCGCTGGCACGACCTGATACAGGACGCCCTCGAGGACCTGGCCATCATCATGACCGCCGAGCAGGGCAAGCCGCTCGCCGAATCGCGCGCCGAGATCCGCTACGCGGCGAGCTTCGTCGAATGGTTCGCCGAGGAGGCCAAGCGCGCCTATGGCGACGTGATCCCGGCGCCGAGGGCGGGCGCGCACATCCTGGTGCTCAAGCAGCCGGTCGGCGTGGTGGGTGCCATCACGCCGTGGAACTTCCCGGCCGCGATGATCACCCGCAAATGCGCGCCCGCCCTGGCCGCCGGCTGCCCGGTGGTGCTCAAGCCCTCGGAGTTCACCCCGTTCTCGGCCTTCGCACTCGTCGAGCTCGCCTATCGCGCCGGCTTCCCGCCGGGCGTGCTCAACATCCTCACCGGTTCGGCCGAGGCGATCGGCGGCGAGCTGACCTCCAACGGCATGGTGCGCAAGATCAGCTTCACCGGCTCCACCCGGGTCGGCAAGCTGCTGCTCGCCCAGTCCGCCGGCACGGTCAAGAAGGTGTCGCTCGAACTCGGCGGCAACGCCCCGTTGATCGTTTTCGATGACGCCGACCTGGAGCTCGCCGTGGCCGGCACCATCGCCGCCAAGTTCCGCAACACCGGCCAGACCTGCATCTGCGCCAACCGCATTTACGTGCAGTCCGCCCTCTACGAGCGCTTCGCCCAGCGTTTGAGCGAGGAGGTGTCGCGTCTGGTGGTGGCGGACGGCTTCGCCGAGGGTGCGCGGCAAGGCCCGCTGATCAACCAGGCAGCGCTGGACAAGGTCGAGCGCCACGTCGCCGACGCGCGGCAGAAGGGTGCCCGCGTCCTGACCGGCGGGCAGCGGCACGAGAAGGGCCAGACCTTCTTCCAGCCGACCGTGCTGGCCGACGTCACGCGCGACATGCTGCTCAACGACGAGGAAACCTTCGGCCCGGTGGCCGGGCTGACCCGGTTCGACACGGAAGACGAAGCCATAAGGCTGGCCAACGACACCGAGTACGGGCTGGCCGCCTATGTCTTCACCCGCGATCTCGACCGTGCCTGGCGGGTGAGCGAAGCGGTCGAGGCCGGCATGATCGGCCTCAATGACGGTGCGATCTCCAACGAGGTGGCCCCGTTCGGCGGCGTCAAGCAGTCCGGCCTCGGACGCGAAGGTTCGCGCTACGGCATGGAGGAATATCTCGAGCTGAAATACCTGTTCATCGGCAGCGGCCGGCCGCCCCAGTGACGACACCGCCAACGCTGATGCCGCCGCCGCCGGTGCCGCGACTGGGGCACGGATGAAGCTGCTGCTGGCCGAGGATGACGAGAAGACCGCCTCCTTCCTGCGTGCAGGGCTGGCCGGCCAGGGCTTCGTTGTCGATCTGGCCGGCGACGGCGAGGAAGCGCTGCATCTCGCCCTGACGGCGAGCTACGCCCTCGTCATCCTCGACGTGATGCTGCCGGGGCTCGACGGCTGGTCGGTGCTCGCCGCCTACCGCCAGTCCGGCGGCCGGGTGCCGGTGCTGTTCCTGACCGCGCGCGACGCGGTGCCGGACCGGGTGCGCGGCCTCGATCTCGGGGCGGACGACTACCTGGTCAAGCCGTTCGCGTTCTCCGAACTGCTCGCCCGCATCCGCTCGCTGCTGCGGCGGCGCTCGGCACAGCATCCCGAGCGGCTGAACTTCGCCGACCTGTTCCTCGATCTGCGTCGCCACCAGGTGTTGCGCGGCGGGGTGCCGGTCGAGCTGACGCCCAAGGAGTTCCTGCTGCTCGCCCTGCTTCTCGAGCATCAGGGCGAGGTGGTGTCGCGCACGCTGATCGCCGAGCAGGTCTGGGACATGGCCTTCGACAGCGACAGCAACGTCGTCGATGTCCATATCCGCCGCCTGCGCGCCAAGCTCGACGATCCATTCGAGCGCAAGCTGATCCAGACGGTGCGCGGCCTCGGCTATGCGCTGCGCTGATCCATTGCCCGGCCGCGCCTGCCGGCCCGCCTTGCTGCCGCGCTTGCGGCGCCGGCCGCCCTCGCTGGCCGCCCGCCTGACCGCCTGGTTCGTTGGCTGCTCGTTCGCCCTGGTGGTGATCGTGATCGGCAGCCTCTACTGGGCGCTGGTCAACGGCCTGGTGCAGGCCGACGACGAGACCCTGCTCAACAAGGTGCATGTGCTGGACAGCCTGCTGGCCGCCCGCCAGCCGGACCAGACGGTCATCGCCCAGGAGATCGGCGAGGACGCCAACGCGCCGAGACGGGTTTATGTGCGCGTGCTGTCGCCCTCGGGGATCGTGCTGCGCGAAACGCCCGGCATGGCAGCGAGCCTGCCGCGGCACCTGTTCGACGCGGGGCACTTCACGCCCGACAAGGCCGGCCGCGGCTGGGGCACGCGGCACGGCACGGACGGGCGTCCATTCCGGGTGCTGCGCCTGGCCGGGCTGCGCGCCGCGGGCTTCGCCTCCGGCGGCCCGGTGAGCATCGAGGCGGCGGTGGACACGGTGGCCGACCGCAGGCTGCTGGCCCGCTACCGCACCGACCTGTTCGTAGCACTGGGCGCGGCACTGCTGGTCTGTGCCGCGGCCGGCTACCAGATCGTCCGCGCGGGGCTGCGGCCGCTGCGCCGCATCGCGCGGGCCGCCGAGACGATCGGTGCTGCCACGCTCGACAGCCGCCTGGACGAGGCAGGGCTGCCGACCGAGCTGCGCGGGCTGGCGGTCACGATCAACGCCATGCTCGGCCGCCTGCAGGACTCCTTCTCGCGGCTGCGGCAGTTCTCCGACGACATCGCCCACGAACTGCGTACCCCCATCAACCGGCTGCTGGTGGCCAGCGAGGTGGCGCTCGACCAGGCGCAAACCGTGGACGAGTGCCGCGAGGTTCTGGCCTCCAACATCGACGCCTGCAGCCGGCTGTCGCAGATGATCCAGGGCCTGCTGTTCCTCGCCCGCTCGGAGAACCCGGGCTCGCGCATCCTCCGCGAGCCGGTCGATCTCGCGCGCGAACTGGCCACGATCCGCGATTTCTACGCCCCGCTGGCCGGCGAGGGCGGCATCGCGCTGGCACTCGCCTGCGACGACAAGCTCACCGGCGAGCTCGATCGTTCGCTGCTGCAGCGCGCGGTGGGCAACCTGGTCGCCAACGCGGTGGCGCACACCCCGCCCGGCGGCTCGATCAGCATCCGCGGCGCGGACCGCGACCGGGACCTTTCCATCGAGGTGGCCGACACCGGGCGGGGCATCGCGGCCGAGCATCTGCCGCATGTCTTCGACCGGTTCTACCGCGCCGATCAGCAACGGCCCGTCTCCGGCGGCAATCTCGGCCTGGGCCTGTCCATCGTCAGGAGCATCGCTGGCCTGCATGGCGGCGCGGTCGAGATCAGCAGCACGCCGGGGAAGGGCACCACGGTGCGGATGCTGCTGCCCAGGCACGCCGCGGCCCGTGCCCAGGATGACGGAGTCGTTAACTAGGCGTCACCCCGGCGTCACGGTCGTGTCGCTACCGTCACACAGAGGGAGCTGCCCCAGCCGCCATGATCCGGTCATGGCGGAAGCTGCTTCCCGCGCGCGCCGGGCGGAGTGGGACCATGTTGCCGATAACCCGCGCCGCTGCCACGGGCGAACCCGCAGCATTCCTGGTCAGCTGACCGCCCGACCGATGAGGCATGGCGCCATCATCCCGCCGCTCCGGGCGCGGAGCGGACGATCGCGCCGCACACAGGCGCGTCTGATCGCGACCACCCTGGCGCTCGCCTCCGCTGCGGGCTGCTCGGCCTATCGTCCGGCGCCGCTCTCGGCGGCAGACCAGGCGGCGATGATCGGCGCGCGCTCGCTCGACAACCCGCGCCTGCTGGCCTTCGTCGCGGCCGAGCAGGGTGCCGCACCTGCCGGCGGCCGCTGGGGGCTGGCCGACCTCACGCTGGCCGCCCTCTACTACCATCCCGATCTCGACATCGCGCGTGCCCGGCTCGCCGAAGCGAACGCCGGGGTGGTGACGGCGCGCCAGCTTCCCAACCCGTCGATCAGTTTCGAGGATCTCGCCTACGGTGCCGGTGGTGTCTGGACGGTCGCTCCGGTCATCAACTTCGTCATCGAGACGTTCGGCAAGCGCGGCGACCGGACGCGCGAGGCGCGCGCCCTGGCGCAAGCCGCGCGGCTGGATCTCGCGACCGCCTCCTGGCAGGTGCGCGGCAGGGTGCGCGACGCGCTGCTGGATCTGTGGGCGTCGCTGCAGCGTCTTGCCCTGCTGCACCAGCAGGCCGCCCTGCAGGACCAGCTCGTCACCCTGGTCGACCACCGCGCGATCGCTGGCCAGGCCTCGTCGCTCGAGGCCGGCCGCGAGACGATCAACCGCGACCAGCTCACGGTGGCGATCAGCGGCGCGCAGCGCGCGGCGATCGACGCCCGCGCCCGGCTTGCGTCCGCGATCGGCGTGCCGCTCGGGGCGCTGGACGGCGCTGACCTGCAATTCAGCGCTTTCGCTCGCCCGGTCCAGCCGCCTGCCGATCTCGGCGCGCAACGGCGCGCGGCCCTGGTGGGCCGCGCCGACATACAGGCGCTGCTGGCCGGCTACCGCGCCGCCGACGCGGCCGTGGCGTTCCAGATGGCGAGCCGCTACCCCGATATCGGCCTCAGCCCCGGCATCGGCTTCGACAGCGGGCGCAGCGCCTACCGGCTGCTGCCCGAGGCCGAGCTGCCGGTGTTCAACCAGAACCAGGGACCGATCGCCCAGGCCGAGGCGCGCCGGCAACTGGCCGCGGCACGCCTCATGGCGCTGCAAACACAGGTGATCGATGCGGTGGACGGTGCGTCGGCGCAGTACCGCGCAGCCTCCGAAGCACTCGCCTCGGCGCGTGCGCTGGCCGGCGGCGAACAGGGCCGCGTGGCGGAAATGCAGCGCTCGTTCGCCGTGGGCGCACTGGACCGCCCCAGCCTGCTGGCAGCCCAGCTCGCGGACCTCCTTGCCCGGCAGTCGCTCGCGGACGCGGCGGTCGACCAGCGCCGGGCGCTCGGCGCGCTGGAGGACGCGCTGCAGCAGAAGCTGTTCGATCCCGGTCCGCCGCCGCAGGCTTCGCCCGCGAGCCCGCGCCTCGCCTCGGCGTCCGCACCTTGACCGTCTGCCGCACCGCCGGGTCCACGCACCGCTCGCGGGCGGCCGCCCTGCTCATCGCGTTGGCGATTCCAGCCCTGTTGTCTGTGCCGGCTGGTCCTGCCGCGCGGGCCGACGATGACGGATCTTCCGACGCGCCGGCGCGCGTCGCGGTGCGAGGCGGCGTGGTCACCCTCACGCTCGACCGGACGGAACAGCAGAATGCCGGCATCGAGACGGCACGTCCGGCCGCGGCTCCCGCGCAGGACACGCTTCCGGCCTACGGCGAGGTACTGGACGCGGGCCCGCTGGCCACGCTCGTCGCCGCCTACGCCGATGCGGCGTCGCAGGTGCAGACGGCGCAGGCCCGGCTTGCCGTGTCGCGTGCCGCCGCCGGGCGCGCCCGGCTGCTCTACAACGACCGCCAGAACATTTCGCATGCCGAGCTGCAGGCCGCCGAAGCGGCGCTCGACATCGACCAGGCCGCGCTGGCCGCCGCCCGCTCGCGCCTCGCGGTGGTCTCGGCCGATGCCAGCCAGAACTGGGGGCCGGTGATCGGCTCAGCCCTGGCCGCCGGCGCGCCGCTCGTCGCCCGGCTTACCGGACGGCGCGACTACCTGGTCCGGGTGACCCTGCCGCCGGGCGTGATGCCGGCGGCGGCGCCCGCGACCGCCACCGCCCTGCGGCCGGACGGAACCGGTGTCACGCTGCGGCTCGTCTCGGCCGCCGCCAGCGCCGACCCGCGGCTGCAGGGCCTGGCCTATTTCTACGACGTGGCAGCCGGCAGCGGGCTGCTGCCCGGCCTGGACGTGTCGGTCTCCCTCCTTGCCGGGGGGCAGGGGCAGCGGCCGCGCGTCGTCGTGCCGGGCTCGGCCGTGGTCTGGCTCGAGGGCAGGCCGTGGATCTATCTCCGGACCGGCCCGCGGACCTTCATCCGGCGCACGATCGATGCAGAACAGGGCGAAGCCGGGCAGGACGCCAGCGATGGCGGCTACGTCGTGGCCGGCCTGCCGCCCGGCGCGGAGGTCGCGGTGCGCGGTGTCCAGATGCTGCTGTCCGAGGAGTTCCGCGCGCAGGTCGATGTCGATGAGGATGACCGCTGATGCGGGTTGCCGGCCTGCAGGGCGCGATCATCCGCTTCGCCGTCCGCTTCCGCGGTCCGGTGCTGGCCCTGTCCTGCCTGCTGGTCATCTACGGCGCCTACGCGCTGCACGCGGCGACCTACGACGTCTTTCCCGAGTTCGCCCCGCCACAGGTCAGCATCCAGACCGAAGCGCCCGGGCTGTCGCCGCGGCAGGTCGAGCTGCTGGTCACCCGGCCGATCGAGGCGGCGGTCAACGGCGTGGCCGGCCTGGACCGGATGATGTCGAGCTCCATCCAGGGCCTGTCGGTGGTCACCGTCTATTTCGGCGCCTCCAACGATCTCTACCGCGACCGGCAGCTCGTCGCCGAGCGCCTGGGCAGCGTGACCGCCGGGCTGCCGGCCAACGTCCAGCCACCGCTCATGGCGCCGCTCACCTCGTCCACCGGCACGGTACTGATGGCCGGCCTCACCTCGCGGTCGCGCTCGCTGATGGAGCTGCGCTCGCTCGCCGAATGGACCATCCGGCCCAGCCTGCTGTCGGTGACCGGCGTGGCCGGGGTCGAGATCTCCGGCGGCGAGGAGCAGTCGATCGCCATCATGGTCCATCCCGACCGCCTGCAGCGCTTCGGCCTGGGCCTGGATGACGTGCTCGCCGCGGCGCGACAGGCGACCGGCGTGCTCGGTGCGGGGTTCATCAGCACGCCCAACCAGAGGATCACGCTGCAGACCGAAGGACAGTCGGCGAGCCCGCGCGACATCGCCCGCACGGTCCTGCTGCGCCGGGCCGGGGTGAGCATCACGCTGGGCGACGTGGCCGATGTGGTGCTCGCACCGGAGCCGGCGATCGGCGGGGCCACGATCATGGGCGAGCCGGGTGTCGTGCTGAACATCACCGCGCAGTACGGTGCCAACACCCTGGCGGTGTCCGAGGGGATCGAGGCGGCGCTGGGCGACCTGCGCCCGGCGCTCGCGCGCGACGGCGTGGTGCTCGACGACGGCATCTTCCGCCCGGCGAACTTCATCGTGGCGGCGACCCGCAACCTGCGCTCGTCGCTGGTCATCGGCGCCGTGCTGGTGGTGCTGGTGCTGTTCCTGTTCCTGTTCAACCTGCGTACCGCCGCGATCTGCTGCACGGCCATCCCGCTATCCCTGCTCGCCGCGGTGATCGTCGTGCAGGAGCTCGGCCTGACGCTGAACACCATGACCCTCGGCGGGCTGGCACTGGCTCTCGGCGAGGTCGTGGACGATGCGGTGATCGGCACGGAGAACATCGCCCGCAGGCTGCGCGAGAACAGGCGCCACCCCCGTCCGCAGCCGGCGGCGCGCATCGTGCTCGAAGCGAGCTTCGAAGTCCGCAGCGCGGTGGTCTATGCCACCTTCGCCGTGATCCTGGTCTTCCTGCCCGTCGTTACCCTGTCGGGCATTTCCGGGCGGCTGTTCGCGCCACTCGGCATCACCTACATCCTTGCCGTCCTCGCCTCGCTGGCAGTCGCCATCACCGTGACCCCGGCACTCGCCCTGCTGCTGCTTCCCGGCCACACCCGCAGCGACGAGCCGCCGGTCGTGCATTGGACGCGCCGGCACTACGAGCGTCTCCTGCTCAGGCTGGTGCGCATGCAGCGCCTGGCGATCGCCGCTACCATGGTCGCGACCCTGGCCGGAGCGGCAGTGCTGCCGTTCCTGGGCGCCACGTTCCTGCCCGACTTCCGCGAGGGTCATTTCGTGGTCCACATGACCGCGATCCCCGGCACCTCGCTCACCGAATCACTGCGCATGGGCGCCCGGGTGTCGGCGCTGCTCGCCAGGCTGCCCTTCGTGCGGTCGGTGGCGCAGCGGGCCGGTCGGGCGGAACTCACCGCCGACACGCACGGCACCCACCAGAGCGAGATCGAGGTGGATCTCAGGCCGGGGGCGGAGGACGAGGCCGGGTCGGCCAAGGCCGCGATCCTGCGCGCGCTGGCCGCGGTGCCGGGGATGAATTTCGCCGTCAACACCTTCCTCACCGAGCGGATCGAGGAAACGCTGTCGGGCTTTGCCGCCCCCGTCGCGGTCGACATCTATGGCAACGATCTCGCCGCCCTTGCCGGTGCCGCGCAGGACGTGGCGCGTGTTCTCGGCACCGTGCCGGGCGCGCGCTCGGTGCAGATGCAGTCGCCGCTCGGCCTGCCGCAACTCACCGTCAGGCTGCGCCGCGCCGACCTGCAGCGGTGGGGCTTCCGGCCGGTGCAGGTGCTGGAGCGGCTGCAGACCGCCTATGGCGGCACCGTGGTCGGGCAGAGCTATGACGGCGAGCGCGTGCTGGACGTGGTGGTCAGGCTGGCCCCCGGCCGCGGGGATGGCGTGCTCGACGTGGCCGGCCTGAAGCTGAGATCGGCGGATGGCGGCACCGTGCTGCTGAGGCAGGTAGCCGACGTCCGCATGCAGTCCGGGCCCTACCAGATCCAGCACGACGGCGGCCGCCGGCTGGAGACGGTCACGCTGGACGTGCAGGGACGCGACGTCGCCTCCTTCGTCCGCCAGGCCAGGAGCCGGATCGCAGCACGGGTGGCGCTTCCCGCCGGCACCTATGTCACCTTTGCCGGCACCGCCGCCGAGCAGGCCGAGGCGCAGCGTGACCTCGCCTTCAAGTCGCTGGTCGCCCTGGTGGGGATCGTCCTGCTGCTGTCGGCCGTCACCCGCAACTGGCGCAACCTGCTGCTGGTGCTGGTCAACCTCCCCTTCGCCCTGGTCGGCGGCCTCGTGGCGGTCGTGCTGACCGGCGGCGTGCTGTCGCTCGGCTCGATGATCGGCTTCGTCGCCCTGTTCGGCATCACCCTGCGCAACTCGATGATGATGATCGCCCATTACGAGCACGTCGTCGCCGTCGACGGGCTGGCGTGGGGCGTGGAGGCGGCGGTGCGAGGTGCTGCGGACCGATTGGCGGCGATCCTGATGACCTCGCTGGTCACCGGCCTGGGCCTGCTGCCGCTGGCCATCGGCATGAACGCGTCCGGCCGCGAGATCGAGGGCCCGATGGCACTGGTGATCCTCGCCGGCCTGGTCACCTCGACCGCGCTCAACCTCCTGCTGCTGCCGGTCCTCGCCCTGCGCTTCGGACGGTTCGAGCGCACGGCGGACGAGTTCGCGAGCGTGGACGCCGTGCCCTTATAAAGCACGCCGCGAACCAGGGGCCGGCCGCCGAGCAGCGCGCACCATACGCCGGCCGGCGGGTCGACGTGCCCGGTCACGAATTCGCCCGCGACGCAGGCGGGCTGCTGCGCAACGGGTTGACGCCGCAACCACTCCAAGGAGGCTGAGCCCGCCGGCGGGTGCGGCGAGCTTTGCCGTCAGGCCTCAAACGTTGACGATGCTGCCGCCGAGGTCGGTGACGCCGGTGATCTGGATGCGGGTGCCGTCCGACAGGCTGATGAGGCTCGAGCCGCCGCTGCTGGTGATCTGGAGCTGCGAGGGGGTGTAGCCGAACAGGTCGATGCGGTCGGCGGTGGGCCGGAAGCCGTTGATCACGTCGCTGCCGCCGGCGCTGCCGGCGGTGACCTCGTAGAGCGAGGCGCCGCTGCCCTCGGTGATGGTGCTGTTTCCGGCGCCGAGCACCATCTGCAGCGAGCCGCTGCCGCCGGTCACCGTGCTGCTGCCGGCATTGGCGAAGATCAGGCTGGCTCCGTTGCCGGTCTCGATCGTCGAGCTGGTCTGCGACGTGACCACCAGCATGTTGCTGCCCTGTCCGGTCACGCCGAGTGCCCCGCTGCCGCCGAGGATCGAGTCCGCGCCGCCGGTGCCGCCCGCCACCGCCATCGCACCCGCCCCGCCGATCACCGCATCGCCGTGGGCGGTCACCGCGATCGTGCCGCTGCCGCCGACGATCGTGTCGCCGCCGGCGCTGCCGCCGCTCACCGTCGTGGGTCCGGTGCCGGCGAACAGCACGGCGCCGGCGCTGGCGCCGCCATCGAGCGTGGTGTTGCCGCCGCCGCCGAGCACCGTGTTGCCGCCGGTGCCGGCCGAAAGCACGTCGTTGCCCGCCGCCGAGCCGAAGATCCGGTCGCCCGCGCCGCCGCCGACCAGGGTGGTGTTGGTGCCGGCCGCACCTTCGGAGATGAGGATGTTGTGGCCGGCGCTGCCGCCGGCGAAGGTGCCGCCGCCGGTGCCGCCGAAGATGGTGGCCGAGGCGCCCTGGGCGTTGACCACGCTCGCCCCGCTGCCGCCCACGAACAGCAGCGCGCCGCTGCTGCCCTGCACGCTGACCAGGCCGCCTGCCGCGGCGATCGTGTCGCTGCCGCCGGCGACGACGAAGCTGCCGGCGGCGGCCGCGTAGTACTGGCCGGCCGGCAGATCCACCAGCCCGGTCGTGCCGAGCTGCTGCTCGGCGACGCTGGCCAGCGCATTGTGTCCGGTCTCGGTCGGATGCTCGTGGTCGAAGAATAGGTAGGTGTTCTGCACCGCCGGATTCGACGAGACCAGCGTGCCGCTGCTCGCACTGGTGAAGTTGCCGCTCCACACCGGCGAGGTGACGTTGGACAGGCCGTAGGCGGCAGGATCGGCGACCGCCTGGTCGATCAGCCGGTAGGAATCGACGATGTTGATCCGCACCCCGCCGGTGGCCAGTGTGGCGAGCTGGCCGAACAGGTCGGTGTTGTAGGCCGAGGCCAGCGCGCTCGCCTCGGCCGCCTGCGTGCCGCCGTTGTATGATGGTGTCTTGCCAAGATCGGGCACGTCCATGACCAGCAGGTTCTTCGCCCCGCCGCTGATCAGGCTCTTGACGAAGCCGATCTCGTTGTCGACCGCGTCGGCCACGTCGGTGGATTGCTGTGCTGCGGACAGGCCGGCGTCGGAGAGGATGGCGAAGATGTCGTTGCCGCCGATCGACAGGGTGTAGAGCGCGTTGCCCGACGGGCTGCTGACCTTGGTCTGGAACTGCTGGAGCTGGGCCGGCAGCGACAGTGCCAGCTCGGTGGGATCGCCGCTGTTCTGCGGCTCCGAGCCGGTCTCCGCCCCGCCATAGGCGAAGTCGTTGCCCGAGGCGAGGCTCGGCGCCAGCGTGCCCAGCCCCAGCGCGCCGGACAGTGTCTGCACCCAGGTCGGCCCGTTGCTGAACACGTTGGCGGTCGTGCCACCGTACGTTTCCTGGGCGTAGGGCGGCGAGACCGGCTCGGTGCCGCTCACCGAAGTCAGCAGCGAGACGTTGCCCGCGTCCGACAGGCTGTCGCCGAATGCATAGACGGCGCTGTAGGTTGGAAGAGCGAAACTGTTGGCCATCTGGACGTTCCCCGGAGTTCCCGCCCGCTCTAACGCGGCGGCCCCGCCCTGGTGCCGTCAGCCTTTGTCCCCTTCTCTGTAGGCTTTGACAAAAAAGCGCAGGGGGTCTGGGGTCCCGACTCCAGCGGGGTCGAGGGGCAGAGCCCCTCGGCTTCGATCCCCACGGAGCTAATGCAGGTCGCCCTCCCGCTCGAAGGCGCCGGCAATGGTCAGGCGCACCTGGTCGCCGACCAGCGGGACGTATTTGCTCACCCCGAACTGGCTGCGGCGGACCAGTCCGACCGCCTCGAAGCCGACCGTGTAGGCCTTGTCGAGCGGGTTGAAGCCCGATCCGATGAAGCGGGCCTGCAGGGTGAGCGGGTGGGTCTGGCCGTGCAGGGTGAGCTGGCCGGTGATCAGGGCCCGCCCATCGCCCTGCGGCTGCACGGAGCTCGACACGAAGCGCACGGTCGGGAAGCGCGCGGCGTCGAACCAGTCCGGCCCCTTCAGCTCCGCGTCGAGCTTGGGGACCGTGGTCAGCACCGAGGACGGGGCGAGCGTGACATCGAGGCTGGACGCGGCCGGGTGTTCCGGATCCAGCCGCAGGCTGCCGGACCCGCCGGAGAACAGGCCGGAGAAATCCGAGAAGCCGAAATGGGCGACGGAGAAGATCGCCTGCGTGTGATAGGGCTCGACCATGTAGGTGCCTGCCCGCACGTTCGCCGGATCGCGATTGGCGCCCTGCGCGCCGGCGGTGGCGGGCAGCAGGCCGGCCAGCAGGAGTCCGGCTGCGACGGCAAGCGGACGACTGGCGGCGCGTCCGGTGCCGGTGGGGGGAGAACTTGGCTGAGGCTGTGTCACGTCCGTCTCCTTCAGGATCGACCGACGTCTTCGTGCCCGCTTCAACGCCGGGACGCCAGAGCAGGGGCCAGAACGGGCGTCAGAACAGGGGCCAGAACGGGGACGCAGGGCAGGATGTCGGCCAGGGGCAGGGCCGCGCCGTGTGCGAGGGTGAGCGATCCGACCGGCGCCTGAAGCGCAACCCGGACCTGCATCCCGCTCAGCGCCCAGGCCTGGGCTGTTGGCGACGGCGGTGGGTCGCGGCGCGGGCCTGGCTTGGACTGGCCGCGTTTCTCGGTGCGCCGGCGCTTGCGGATCCCGCGCGCGCCGGCGGCTGGCGCGATGTCCCGGTCCATGCGCCCGGCATGCCGTGGCAGGCGATCGGCCGTGTGCAGACCGAGCTGGGTGGTCGCTGCACCGGATTCATGATCGCCCCGCGCATGATGGTGACGGCGGCGCATTGCCTGTTCCTGCCCGAAGTGGCGCGCTTCATCCGGCCACGCGACGTCCATTTCCTGCTCGCCCTCGACGGCGACGAGCAGTACGAGGCGCATGCATGGGCGGTCGCCTTTGTGGTGACCGCCGGCTACGACCCGCGCCGCGAAGCCCAGACCATGTCGCGCGACCGGGCGTTCGTGACGCTCGACCACGACATCCTGCCGGCACGCGACGCGCTGCACATCGCACGCTCCCTGCCGCCGCCAGGGACGAAGCTGATGCTCGGCGGCTACAGCCAGGACCGGCAGGAGCGGCTGTCCGCCGATCTCGACTGCACCCGGCTGCCCGGCGGCAACGGCCTCATCCGCCATGATTGCCGCGCCGTGCCCGGCGTGAGCGGCGCGCCCCTGCTGGCCCGCACCGGCCAGGGCTGGCGGGTGATCGGCATCCAGATCGCGAGCGTGATGGGCGGACGCAGCGGCTTCGCGGCACCGCTCAGCCCGTAGCCTGCGGCGCGGCTGCGATCAGCCGGCGGGGATCGTGCTGGGGGCCGGGGACGCGGCACCGGTCCGGTCGAGCAGGCTCTTCAGGCGGAACCCGGGCTGCGCCAGTGCCGCCGGATCCGGATGGCAGCGGGCGGCGATCAGCCGCTCGGCGAGCTTGATGTCACGGGCCACGGATGTGCCCGGACCCCAGCCGCTCGCCGCCACCAGCCGCCCTCCGGTGTCGAGGTGGAAGACCAGCCGGGCGTCGCCGTCGCGGCGCTCGACGCTGCTCGTGCCGGCATCGGGCAGGCCGGCGATCTGCAGGCTCATCTCGAACTGGTCCGACCAGAACCAGGGCACCGCCTGATGGACCAGCGCCCCGCCCATCATGTTGCGCGCCGCGACCGCCGCCTGGTCGTGGGCGTTGCGCCAGGCTTCGAGCCGGATCCGGCGGCCGCCATAGAGCGGGTGCGGCGCCGCACAGCAATCCCCCGCGGCAAAGATCCGCTCGTCGGAGGTGCGCAGCCGTTCATCGGTCTCGATGCCGCCGTTCGCGGCACCGCGGCCCACGGCCAGTCCCGCCTGCTCGGCCAGATCGGTCCGGGGCAGGGCACCGATGCCGGCCACCACCGTGTCGCACGCGACCCGCGTGCCGCACGACAGGTGCACGAGGCTGCCGGTGCCGGCGCTCTCGATGGCCCCCACCCCGGCGCCCAGCATGAGCCGCACGCCCGCCGCCTCGTGCCGCGCCGCCACCAGGCCTGCGATCGCGGCCGGCACGGCGCGGGCGAGCAGCCTCGGCCCGACTTCGACCAGGGTGACGGCACAGCCTTTGGCGCGCGCCACCGCCGCGATCTCCAGGCCGATGAAGCCGCCGCCGATCACCACCAGGTGTCGGGCCCGGTCGAGATCCGCCCGCAGCGCCTGCGCGTCTTCGAGCGTGCGCAGATACAGCACCCGCTCGTCGCCGCCGCCCGGCAGCGGCGGCAGCCGGCGCGGCGCGGCCCCGGTGGCGAGCAGCAGCCGCTCATAGGCGAGCGTCTGCCCGTCCGCGAGCCGCACCAGCCGGGCCGCGCGGTCGATCGCCAGCACCTGGCAGCCGGTGCGCAGCGTGATCGCCTGGCCGCGCAAGGCCTCCGGCGACAGCAGGGGCGGGCTGGATCCGCCGTGCTGGACGGATTTGGACAAGGGCGGCCGCTCGTAGGGCGCATGCGGCTCGTCGCCCAGGAGCGTGACGGCGCCCCCCCAGCCGGCTTCGCGCAAGGCCAGCGCCGCGCGCGCACCGGCCTCGCCGGCGCCAACGATGACCATCCCGGCCGCCGCTGGGTGCGCCATCGGCGCGGGCTCCCGGCCGTTCAGCCGAGATCGATCAGCACCTGCCCGTCATCGACGCGGACGGGGTAGGTGCGCAGGTCGATGCAGGCCGGCGCACCGAGCGCGCGGCCGGTGCGGTAGTCGAAGCGGCCATTATGCTTGGGGCACTCGATGACCTCGTCCATCACCAGCCCATCGGCGAGATGCACGCGCTCGTGCGTGCACAAACCGTCCGTGGCGTGGAAGGTGCCCTGCGGCGAGCGATAGATGGCGAAGCTGCGGCCGGCATGATCGAAGCGCAGCACGTCCTCCGGTTCGAGATCCTCGACGCTGCAGGCCACGGTCCAACCGGCGTCGCTCATGACGGCGCGTCTCCCCTCGTGCTTGTCATGATGATTGATTATGACGGATAGCAAGTCAATATACCTCAGGACGAGGCCGGCCGCTCCCTGGCGGGCGGGGGCTGGCGCCACTAGCCTGCGACATCGCGGATCGGATCCAACCATGCACACAGCCGGGCAGGAGCAGGAGCGGGTGGGCGCGCCGGCGCGGCCGACCCTCGAACATGTCGCGCGCCGGGCGGGCGTTTCGCTGGCAACCGTCGACCGGGTGCTCAACGAGCGGCCGGGTGTGCGGGCCCGCACCCGCGAGCGGGTGCTGGAAGCGGCGCGCGGGCTCGGCTACATCGCAGCACCGCCGGCGGCGGGCGTGACCCAGCCTGAGCTGCGCGACATCACGCTCGACATCGTGCTCCCCGACGGCCGCAACGAATTCATCCGCCTGTTCGCCCTGCACCTGCGTGACCTCGCCTCCCAGCGACCGGGCCTGGGGCTGCGCCTGCACATGATCGACGGCTTCAATCCCGCCAGTCTCGCCGACCTGCTCGGCCGGGTCGCCGCCGGCTCGGACGGCATCGGCATCACGGCGCTCGACCACCCGTTGGTGCGCGAGGCGATCCGCGGCCTGGCGCGGACGGTGCCGGTGGCGACCCTGATCTCCGACATCACCCAGGTCGCCCGCGTCGGCTTCATCGGCATCGACAACCGCGCCGCCGGGCGGCTGGCCGGCCAGTTGCTCGGGCGCTTCCTGCCTGGGCGCGGGGGCCAGGTGGCGTTGTTCGCCGGCTCGCTGTCCTACCGGGCGCACGAGGAGCGCGAGATGGGCTTCCGGCACATCCTGCGCGAGGAGCATGCGCGCCTGGCGGTCGTGGCACTGCGCGAGATGGCCGACGACCCCGAGCGCGCCTACGGGGAAGCGCGTGCGCTGCTCGCCAACTATCCCGATCTCGCCGGCATCTACAATATCGGCGGCGGCAACGAGGGGATCGGCCGCGCGCTGGAGGAAAGCGGTCGTGGCGGCGAGGTCGTGTTCATCGGCCATGAACTGACCGACGAAGCGCGCGGCCTGCTTCTGCGCGGCACGATGGACGCCGCCATCGACCAGAATCCTCGCGTCGAGGCGCGCGAGACCCTCGAGATCCTCAGTCGCGCGGCGCGCGGCGAACGGGTGCCACCCACCCGGGCGCTGCGCATGCACGCGATCTTCCGCGAGAACCTGCCGGACTGAGCCGCCGCGACCGTCGCGCGCCTTCGTCCCTACTCGGCGGCAACCGGCAGCGTGGCGCGGGCAGCAGCGTCCGGCAGCCTGCGCTGCACGAAATAGCTGCCGTCGCGGCTTTGTCGCCGCAGGGCCGGAATGATCTCGCGGTAGGCGTCGACCAGGCCCCGGTAGGGCTGCGGACAATCGTGCCGGATCGCCTCATGCAGGGCGGGAAGCGCGTGATAGGGCACCATCGGAAACATGTGGTGCTCGACGTGATAGTTCATGTTCCAGTACAGGAACCGGCACAAACGGTTCATGTAGACCGTGCGGCTGTTCAGCCGATGATCCAGAACGTCCTCGTCGAGCCCGGCATGCTGGGTGGTGCCGAACACCACCATCAGCCAGGCGCCGTAGAAGGTCGGCAGGCCGACCAGCATCAGGGGCAGCAGCGAGCCCGCCAGGATCGAGCCGGCGGTCGCGGCAAGCAGGATGGCGAGGAAGATGCGTGCGTCGCGGACGACCTTGTGCCGTTCGCTTGCGGGAATGAAACTCTCCTCCGCGGGCGACAGACGCCCGGTGGCGTGGATCAGGATCTGCCGCAGCGAACTCGGGCCGCTGCGCAGCGCGAACAGGTTGAGCAGGACCGACCAGGGCTGTGCGGGCCGTGGCACGGCGATCTCCGGGTCGCGTCCGACGATGATCGTGTCCGTGTGGTGGCGTGCATGGCTCCAGCGCCAGACGACCGGCTCGCGCAGCAGCATGAAGCTGGCCAGGTTGTAGACCGCGACGTTCATCCAGCGTGTGCGGAAGGCCGTGCCATGGCCGCATTCGTGCCAGCGGCTGTCGCCGGCCGAGCCGTACAGCACGCCGTAGCAGAACAGGAACGGGACCGCCCACCAGCTCCCCCAGAACCGGATGCCGCCGGCGGCCGCGATCAGCAGCGCCACCAGCCAGATCAGCGTGTCGCGGATCGCCGGCCCGTCGCGGCGCTGCATCAGTGCCTTCATCTGCTTGCGTGGCACCGGGGTCGCATACCACGCGGCGGTGGCCAGGCCGCGCTCGACGGCACAGCGCCCGTCCTCGCCGGTCAGGCTGTAGTCGCGTCTGCGCGGCGTGTCGTCCAAGTCCGCCTCCCGTCCGCAGCCGGCAGGCCGCGATCAGCTCCATCGCGGATCTAGCAGATGACCGGACTTCCATCAATCTTCGCGGTACCTTGACGTGTTCTGAGGTGTTCTAGGCGGGCGTCGCCGGCTTGCCGAGCCACCCGGTGCGGCTCCAGGCTGGCCTGGCCCATGGAGCTTGGGCGAGGGAGATCGCGGTGGCACAGGACACAACCGAGACTGACGGCCGCCTCGCACCGATCCGCGCGCTGCTGCAGGCGGCGCGCGACGCGGCTCCCGGTCTCGGCGCGCGGCTGCTGGCAGCACTTCCCGGCCTGTCGCGCGGCGGCGCCGACGCGGTGCCGGCGCGCGACCGGCCGCCGGTCGCGGGCACCTCGGGCGTGCCGACCGCGGCGAGCGGCGAGGTCGCCGCCGTCTGGCAGGACGAGATCCTCGTCGCCCTGCATTCCGCCGAGGCGGGCCGCGTCTCGCTCGACGGCCACCCGCCCGTGCCGATGCGCCGGCTGGGCGACACGTCGCTCAGCTATGCGCTGCTGCCGCTCACCTCCGCCTCGCCCACCCACCGCTACCGGCTGTTCGCCGGCGGCCGTGACGTGGGCAGCGGCGAGGTGGCCGCCTACGGTCCGCTGAGCTACGAGCAGCCCGGGGTGGCGCGCGGCGCGCTGTCGGGTCCCTTCACGCTCACCAGCCGGATCTATCCGGGTGCGTCGGTCGAGTTCTGGATCTATGCCAATGCCGGCGTCGATCCGGCCCGTCCGGCGCCGCTCATGGTCTGGCAGGATGGCGCGCGCTACGTGGGCGCGGCCGACCTGGTCAATTACCGGCTGCAGATCGTCACCGACAATCTCGTCGCCGCCGGGCGCATGCCGCCCGCGCTGCATGTGCTGGCCGCGCCCGCCACCGGCGGCGAACCGCTGCCGCCGCGGTTCGCCGGCGACACCCAGGCCACGCAGATGCGCAGCCGGCAGTACGACAGCTTCTCGCCGCGCTATGGCGAGCACGTGCTGGGCGAGCTGCTGCCCGCGGTGGAGAGGCGCTTCCGCCTGCGCACCGACGCCTACTCGCGCGCTGCCGCCGGCCTGTCGTCGGGTGGCGTCTGTGCCTTCACCCTGGCCTGGTTCCACAACGACGCCTTCAGCCGCGTGCACTCCAACATCGGCAGCTTCACCGCCCTGCAATGGCATCCCGGGCGCCACGAGGAGGGCGGCAACCTCGTCGCCGACTGGGTGCGCCGCGCGCCGCGACGCAACATCCGGGTCTGGATGTCGGACGGCGCCTGCGACATGGAGGTGGACAGCGACGACCGCCCCGATCTGTTCGCTGCCGGCAGCTGGCCGCTGCACAACATCGCCATGGCCAACGCGCTGAAGCTGCGCGGCTACGATTTCCATTTCCGCTTCGGCGAGGGGCTGCACAGCACCGCGCAGGGCGCGCACGACCTGCCGGACTCGCTCGCCTGGCTCTGGCGCGACTACGATCCGGCCCGCGACGCGCAAAGCTACGAGCAGGAGCCGGCCGAGCAGGCCAAGCCGATCTTCCGCGTGCGGATCGCCGGCCGCGACGCCTGGTGAGGCGCTCAGCCACGCTCGACGCCGAGCCGGCAGACCCCGTAGGCCTCCAGCGTGAGCTCGGCGTCGGCGTCGTGCGGCTCGGTCGCGTCGAGATGGCGGGGCTGTTCGCCGGCCTGATCCAGCGTTCCGGCATCGAGCACGCCGCGCCAGGCGAGGCCGTCCGCGCCATGGATGCGCAGCTGCACCGGGCCCGCGGTGAGGTTGGCGGCCATCATCTCCGGCCCCGACGCACCCTCCCAGGCAAAAGCCAGCACGCGCGCCGGGTCGCTCGACAAGACCGGCCGGGCCGGGCAGCCGGACGCGAGCCCCGCCGCCCGCAGCACATGGTAGAGCGGCCGCAGCAGCACCCGGTCGTCCGCCCGCTCCAGCACGCCGAAGGCATCGGCCGGGGTCGCGAGCGTCGCCTCCTCGATCCCCGCTTCGACGCAGCGCGCCACGAAGCCCGCGCTCCAGGCGGCGGCGAACAGGCCGCGCTGCCTGGGATCGCGGTCGGTCATCGTCATGCGCCGTCCGTCGGGATTGGGCGCGGGGCCGCCGCCATAAGGATTGTCGCGGCAGCCGATGGCGCTCGGTCCGACATGCAGCGCTCCGCCGCCGGCGATGGCGCGCGCCGACTTGAAGACGGCCGGCAGGCAGGACAGCGTTTCCATGACGCTCACATCGTCCGCCGCATGCACGGTGGCGGCGGTGCCGAAGGTCACCACGTCGAGCAGCCCGGCCGGCGGGCGCTTGCGGTTGAGCTCGGTGAAGAAGCAGTACGAGCCGCCGCCCAGGCGGACATCGGGCAGTGCTGCGCGCACGGCGGCGTAGACGGCCTCGAGCGGCGGGCAGTCGGGCCACGGGCTGCCCGGCAGCGTTCCCTTGAGATCAGCCGCCGGCGCCACGAAGACCGTCTCCGCCTGCGCCCCGGCCGCCGCCAGCCGGCAGGCGAGCGCGTGGGCTTCCGCCGTCAGGTCGTGGCCCGGCAGCACCGCCTCGAGCTGCAGCTTCGCACCCAGCGCCGTGGCGAGCCCCGCCGCCCGACGCAGCTCCGCCTCGCCGTGGTGGCGCAGGTCGAAACGCAGGCGCAGATGCGCCGGATGCAGCCCGGCGAGCAGGGCGCGCTCGTCGTCGGTGACCGGACCGGCCGCGGCGAGCTGCAGCCCGATCCGCGGCATCCGCCCCGCACTCCCGCCCACCTGCAGCCGCACCGCTGGCGTCGGCCGCACCTCCGGCAGCAATGCGCCGCAGAACGCGAGCGACACGCTCTGGTCCTGCTTCTCGCCGCGCGGGATCAGGTAAGGCCACGGCAGGCCGATCGGGCGGACATAGGTCTTGTACGAGGCGTCGGTCCAATTGCGCTGGTCCTCCATCTCGAAACTGTCGCCCTCCATCCGGCAGGTGACCTCGACCCCTGGTGCCACCTCGTGCGTCAGGGCGCGGATGTCCATGAAGGGCTGGTAGGGCTCGATCAGTGCGGGGAAGTGCGACCGCTCCTCGCGTCCGTCGACATGCAGCACGCGCACTGGCGCGCCGCTCACCCCTTCGATCGGGTGCAGCACGACAAAGCCGAGCCGCGCGGTGCTGAAGTCGGTGATCGCCTCGCCCGCCATGTGGAAAACGATGCCGTCGGGCCGTCCCTCGATGCGTGCCCGGTAGCGGTAGCTCTGCGCGCCCTTCCGGCACAGCGCGTCATAGCTGACCGTGAAGCCCTGCCCGTCGTCGCGCCGGCCTATGGCGAGGTTGCTGATCTCCGGCGTGACCGTGCCCCACTCGTCGTCGCGCACCACGCAGGAGACGGCACGGATCGCCTCGTGGCCGCCGAAGCGCACATGCCGGAGGTTGCCGTCCTGCAGCGAGGCGCTGAGCGGGCCGGCGCTGAGCGTCTCGGCCGGGGCGGGCGGCTCATCGGAGCCGAACAGCAGGTCGAGCCTCGCGTGTGTCATCCGTCCGTTCCTCTGGCCCTTGCCGTGGGCGCTCTTTTCGCCGGCGGGCGCGGCGGATCATCCGACCAAAGCGGCCGCTTGCCTAGAACGTCCGATATCGCGCCTGCCGCACCCCGTCGCGCATGGCGCTCGGAGCGGGATTTGGAGTGCCGGACCTGCATCATCCGAAAAGCCGAATGCGTGGCCTGCGGCCTGCGGCTTAGGTTTTGTAACAACGGTCGTCCAGCGCGGCGGACGGTCAGGACAACACGATCAGGACACCATCTGATGCGGGCAGGAGGGGCTATGCAGCGCAGGCGAGTGGCGCAGCGCGCGGTCTGGCTGGCGGCGCAGGTTCCGGCCTTGCGCCGTCCGATCTTCGCCTACCACGACTGGCGCAGCCACCGTGAGGGCCACGGGCGGCTCGGCCCTCACCCGTTCGACAAGGCAGAGGGCGTGCGTACCAGCGGCATCGTCATCGGGCTCATCAAGCCAGGCGACCCGCTCGACAAGCCGGCCGCAATCTATGGCGGCTCGCAGCCGAGCATCCTGCGCACGGCCCTGCAGACCATCCCGCACCGCGAGCGCTGCCACTTCCTCGATCTCGGCTGCGGCAAGGGACGTCCGCTGCTGGTGGCAACCGAGTTCGGCTTCGCCGCCATCACCGGTGTCGAACTGTCGCCCGAGCTTGCCCGAATGGCGCGGCGCAATGCCGCGATCTTCGCGCGCCGCCATCCCGAGCGGACGCCGATCCGGATCGTCACCGGCGACGCGCTGGCCCACCCGCTGCCGCGCGAGGACCTCGCGATCTTCCTCTATAATCCATTCCCCCGCCCCTTGATCGCGACCCTGGTCGGGCGGATCGCCGACCGCCAGGCAGCCGGTGCCGGGATGCTCTACGTCGTCAGCTACAATCCGGTGAATTTCGACCTGTTCGACGCCAGCCCGGTGCTGGAGCGCCGCTTCGCAGCCCAGCTCCCGTATGATCCGGGCGAACTCGGCCACGGTCCGGACGAGTCCGATGGGGTCATCGTCTGGCAGAACAGGGGCAACCCCAACCCGCGGCCGCCGGGCGACGCGCAGCGGCCGGCGGTCGTTATCAGAGCCGACGCGCGGGTCGAACTGTCGCCCGCCTGAGCGTCGCTCCCCGGACGCGGACCCGAGCCCGGGCGAGGCGCTTCAGCTCCGCGTGCCGTCCGAACTCGCCTCCTGCATCAGGCGCTGCGGGATCGAGACGTGTACCACCTTCCAGCGCCATTTCTCGACGGCCAGGTCGATGACGATCGGCTCGCCGCCTGCGGTCGGGATGGTGGCCTCGAAGCGGGCCGGCGCCACGAAGGTGCCGCGCGGCAGCCGGGCGCCGGCACCGTGCCGCCACACCGGGTTGCGCAGGATCTCGCCGAGCCGGGCCGGAGAGACGTCCTCATCGATCATGCCGCTGGCCACACCGGCGGCGAAGCTCTCGCCGAACGCGGGCAGTTCGTCGTCGCTCGCCTTCTGCAGGCCCGGCAAGCCGAGGGATCGTTTCAGACCGTCGCGGACCCGCTCCCAGTCGCAATCCGAGCGCAGCGCCGTCTGGTCGTCGCGGGTCACCGCGCCGGCCAGAGACCACAGGCTCAGGAAGGGGGAGGCGAGATAGATAAGGCCGGCGACGGAGAAGCTTGCCAGGCACAGGCGCCGGGCACGGCGTGCGTGGTGTCGCTCCAGTTCGGCTGGGCCTCGTGACCGTTGCATGCGCGCTCTCCTGCCAGCGTCCGCGGTCTTGCCTGACCGGATCATAGGCCAGCCGCCTCGGCTTGCTGTAGAAGAATCGCACTCGTCGGTAACCGGAGCCCGTGCCGCGCCGAAGCGTGCATTGTCCAGGTGAACCCTCGCAGGAGGCCCGTCCATGACCACACGACGCGCATTGCTGGCCGGCGCAGCCGGCGTTGCCTCTCTCGCCACCGTCTCGCTTGCCACCACCCGCCATGCCTTCGCCGTCACCGGCGCCGGATTGCCGACCAGCGAGGCCGGCTGGCGCAGCCGCCTCAGCCCGGCGCAGTTCGACGTGCTGCGCGAGGCGGGAACCGAGGCGCCGTTCTCCAGCCCGCTCGACCATCAGTTCGGTCGCGGCCGCTACGATTGCGCAGGCTGCGCCAACAGGCTGTTCGCCTCCTCGACCAAGTTCGACAGCGGCACCGGCTGGCCGTCCTTCTTCGAGCCCCTGCCGCACGCGGTGACCACCCACGCGGATGGCAGCTTCGGCATGGAGCGCACCGAGGTACGCTGCACCCGCTGCGACGGCCATCTCGGCCATGTCTTCGATGACGGGCCGCGACCGACCGGCCTGCGCTACTGCATGAATGGCGTGGCCCTCACCTTCATCCCTGGAGCCTCGGCATGAGACCCGACCTCATGCGACGCGCCCTGCGGATCGGCTTGCCCACTCTGCTGCTCGGCGGCGGCCTCGCCCTGGGCGGTCTCGCCCTGAACCCGGTGCCCGGCCAGGCCGACGAGGCGCCGCATCTGGTGCCCGCCCCGGCACTCGACCTGCCGCCTGCGCATGGCCTGCGCACCCTCGTCGTCTCGGGCGGCTGCTTCTGGGGCGTGCAGGGCGTCTTCCAGCATGTGCGCGGTGTGCGCGACGCGGTGTCGGGCTATGCCGGCGGCGCGCGCGACACGGCGCAATACGAGACGGTCAGCACCGGCACCACCGGTCATGCGGAGTCCGTCCGCATCACCTACGACCCGGCCGTCGTCTCCTACGGCACGCTGCTGAGGATCTTCTTCTCGGTGGCGCTCGACCCGACCCAGCGCGGCGGGCAAGGGCCGGACGAGGGCTCGCAATACCGCTCCGAGATCTGGACCACGACACCGGCCGAGGCGCGCGTCGCGCGCGCCTACATCGCCCAGCTCGACGCATCCCACGCCTTCGAGGCGGCGATCGCCACCCGCGTCGACAGCCTGCCCGCCTTCTACCCGGCGGAATCCTACCACCAGAACTACCTGACCCTGAACCCGAACCAGCCCTACATCGCGATCAACGACATCCCCAAGGTCGAGGCGCTGCAACGCATCTTCCCCCAGGACTGGCAGGCCAAGCCGGTCCTGGTGCCGGAGACGGCACAGCAGAACACGCCGCCGGCCTGAACCTCCCCGGCCTGAACGTCGCCGGGCTGGTCGGCGGGATGGTGATCAGCCCAGCGCTGCTTCGGTCCAGGCGCCGAGCGAGGCGAGTGCCGCATCCTCGCCGTGGGCGCCGAGCAGTTGCAGGCCGAGCGGCAGCCCGCCATCGGCGAGCAGCGGCAGGCTGAGCCCCGGCACACCGAGATACGAGCCGGCGGCGACGAAGACCGGGTCGCCGGTGGTTTCCAGCCCCACGGGTGCGGCGCCCGGCGCGGTCACGCTGACCAGCCCGTCCAACTCCCGCGCCAGCGCCGCGTGCGCCTGCCGGGCCGACTCGCGGCGGGCGAGCTGGCGGGCATAGTCGGCCTGGGTCATGCGGCGTGCCTGGTCGAGGCGCGCCCGGCTCCCCGGGCTCAGCGCGCCCGCGTCGCGGGCGGCGAAGCTGGCCAGCGGCCAGCGCCATTCCCAGGCATTGATCGCGAGCGTCTCGTCCAGTGCCCCGGCCGTCTCCGCCTCGAGGCGGGCGAGCGGGGGGGAGGTGTCGTGCGTCACGATCGCCACGTCACGGCGGCGGAGCTGTTCCAGCGCCGCCTCCAGCGCCTCGCGTGCGCCGTGCGTGAGGCGGCTCCAGCCGGGCGTTCGCAGCACCCCCAGCCTGGCCGGCTTGCGCGCCGGCGGCAGACGCGGCGGCCCGTCCAGCCCCGGATGGCCCGGATCGCCGCCGACCTGCCCGGCGATGGCCCGCGCCAGGGTCCAGGCATCCTCGAGGCTGGCGGCGATGCTGCCGGTGACACTCTGGCTGAGGAAATCAAGGCTGCCGCCGCGGTTGATGGCGCCGACCGACGGCTTGAAGCCGTAGGCACCACAGAAGCCGGCCGGGCGCAGGATCGAGCCCACCACCTGCGTGCCCAGGGCGCCGCTCAGCATGCCGCCTCCGACCGCGGCGGCCGAACCGCTGCTGCTGCCGCCCGGCGTGCGGCCCGTGTCCCACGGGTTGCGCGTGCCGGCGGGGTGCATGCCGGCGAACTCCGTGGTGACCGTCTTGCCGACGATCACCGCGCCCGCCTCGATCAGCGCCTGCACGCTCGCCGCATCGAAGCGCGGCCGGTAGCCCTCGAACAGCGGCGATCCCATGCCGGTCGGCAGCGAGGCGGTGTCGATGATGTCCTTGACGCCGACCGGCATGCCGTCGATCGCCGACAGCGGCCGGCCCGCCCGCCAGCGCGCCTCCGATGCCGCGGCCTGCTCCCGCGCGTCGGAAGCGAGAGCGGTGAAGGCACCGACCCGCCCCTCGCGCGCGGCGATCTCGCGCAGGCACTCCTCGAGAACCGCGGACGGCGAGTCCGCACCCGAGGCGAAGTCCTGGCTGCGGGTGACAAAAGGGCGCAGCCGCGGCGCAGGCTGTGTGGTCTGGCTCATGGTGGCCATCCTCGGGGAAGCCAGCCCGGCGCGTCAAACAATGCCCCGGAGCACGATCGTGGACCGGATCGCGGCACCGCTGCGCCCGGAGATGATCCAGCGGGTGGAGCGTCGGCGGCTGATAGTTGGGCAGAACGGAGGGCTGGTGTATACACGCTTGCCGAATGTCGGCCGGCGTAGCCCATCAGGACGCCCCGAATTTGGGATTGCTCGTGCCCAATCGGCGGGATGCGAACACCATCGATCCCTGCGTGGTTTGTCACCACGAAGTCATCGCCAGGACCATGGCGCACGTATCATCGCTGTTGGCACGGAAGAGCTGTTGGCACGAAATCCTGCGTCGAAGATTCGACGGCAGCTGATTATTGCCGCTGATGCTCCAGCAGAGGGCTGGCTGGGGGCGGCCGTGTTTGCGAAGCGGGGGGCATGAGGTGAGCGGATATCGAACCCGGTGGGCCAGCTCGGCCGATCTTCCCGCCCTGCGGTCCCTGATGGCGCTGGCCATCGATGGGCTGCAGTCGGAGTTCCTGTCTCCCGCGCAGGTCATCGCGAGCCGGGCGATCATGGGTCTGGATACACAGCTCGTCGAGGATGGCACCTACCTGCTGGCCGAGAGGGAGGGTGTCATCGCCGGCTGCGGCGGCTGGAGCCGGCGGGCAACGCTGTATGGAGGCGACCACAGCACGGATCTGCGTGATCCGAAGTTCCTCGACCCGACACGGGATCCAGCGAGGATCCGGGCGATGTATACGCATCCCACCTTTGCCAGACAGGGTGTGGGCCGCTTGATCCTGTCCGAATGCGAGAAGGCTGCCGCCGCAGCGGGGTTCTCCGTCGCCGAGCTGATGGCGACCCTGAGCGGCGAGCGTCTCTACGTCGCGTCTGGCTATCAGCCTGTCGAGGCGGTCGAGGTGAAGGTCGAGGGGGTCGTGGTGCCGCTGGTTCGCATGCGAAAGAGCCTCGCGGGACTTCTCAACGGGTCGGCTCGTTTTCCTTAACGCCCGTCTCATGTGAGACAACTATGTGTCTCACATGAGACCGATTTGAAGACGGTGATGGGGGCGGTAGCGGATCCGATCTCAAGGGTGCTTGGGATCAAGGTGTCCAGCGCATTGCCGCTGATGTCGGCAGTCGAGAAGGGACTGCCGCTCGCGGCGCTGGACCGGGTCGTGCGTTCGGTGGCACCTGCCGACAGCAGGTTTGCGTTCCGGATCATCTCCAAGGCGCACCTGGCGCGTCGTCGCAAGGCGTTGTCGGAGGCCCGGGGTGCGGCCGAAGGGCGGCTGTCGGCCGAGGAGGGGACGCGGCTGGCCCGGCTGGCGAGTGTCTGGGCGATGGCGCTCGAGGTCTGGGGCAGCGAGGCGGACGCGCGGCGGTTCATGTTCGAACCGCACCCGCTTCTGGGCGGCAGCACGCCGGTCGATGTGGTGCTGAAGAGCGAGTTTGGGCGCCCGGTGGTCGAGGGGATTTTGGGGCGGTTGCAGTACGGCTCCGCGGTGTGACGGCACAGACGCTTGATCGCATTCTGACGGCTTACCGGCTTGCCGACCCGGACGGGGCTTATCCGATCTTCGATGCGACGGGATCGAAGCTTTGGCCGGGACGGTGGAACAGCCCCGGCAGTCCGATGATCTACACGAGCGAGCATTACAGCACGGCGATGCTCGAGAAGCTGGTGCATGGCAACGGGCGGATGCCGCCCCGGCAGCACTGGATCGAGATCAGGATTCCGCCTGGCGTGTCTTACGAGGTTTTCTCCGAGGCGCATCATCCTGGCTGGGATGCCGAGGAGGGTCTTGTCTGCAAGGCGTATGGCGAGGCGTGGTGGCGTGCAGCGCGATCGCTGGTTTTGATCGTGCCGAGCGTGGTGGCGCGGATGGAGCGCAACGTCCTGATCAACCCTGCTCATCCAGAGCTGTCCAAGATCGAGTACGGTTTGCACCAGCCGATCTGGTGGGACAGCAGGTTGTTCTCGCCTGGCGTGGTCAAGCAGGCGAAGGGTTTGCGCGGCACGATCGGCGCGAGCGGGAGACGCCGGAGTTGATCGACAAGCAGCCGGCGCGGCTGGCGGCGGCTGATGCTGATGGACCTTCAGCCTTCCGGTCGCCCGCTCAGGCTGCCACCGTTTCCGGGCGCGCGGTGTCGAGCAGTGCCGCCGTGTAGACGTCACGCGGGCTGGCGATCAGCGAGGCGGTGTCCTGCAGCTCGACGATCTCGCCCTCGCGCAACACCGCGATGCGGTCGGCGAGAAAGGCCACCGCGGCGATGTCGTGGCTGATCAGCACATAGGCGATGCGGTCGGTGCGGGCGAGGTCGGCGAGCAGGTTGAGCAGCGTGGCCTGGGTGGAGACATCGAGCGAGGAGGTCGGCTCGTCGAGCACGATGATGTCCGGCCCGGTAGCCAGCGCGCGCGCGATCGCCACCCGCTGCGCCTGGCCGCCCGAGACCGAGCCGGGCAGCCGGCTGGCCAGGGCGGCCGGCAGCCCGACATGCTCGAGCAGCCGCGCCGCCTCGGCGCTCGCCGCACCACCCTTGAGCCGACCGGCCAGGCGCAGCGGTTCGGTGACGATGTCGCCGATCGACAGGCGGGGGTTGAGGCTTTCGCGCGGATCCTGGAAGACGACCTGGATCCGCCGCCGCGCCTCGCGCGCCGCGGCCCCGCGCAGCGTGCCGAGCGACACACCGCCCAGGCTCACCGTGCCCTCGTAGGGGATCATCTGCAGGATCGCGCGGCCGAGGGTCGATTTCCCCGAGCCGCTCTCGCCCACGATGCCCAGGCATTCGCCGCGATGCAGATCGAGGCTCACGCGGTTGAGCGACGGCGGAGCCGCGCGGTCATGGCCGTAGCGCACCAGCACGTCGCGCAGCGCGAGGAGCGGTGCCGCCTCGGCCTGTGCGGGCTGGGGCGGCCGCGCGCTATCGGGCAGCACGCTGTCGGGTGGTGCCGCCAGCGCGAACAGGCAGGCCGCCTGCCCGGCGCCGGCCGGCAGCAGCGGCGGGTAGGCCTGGTCGCAGACCTCGCGGCGCTGGAAGCAGCGTGGCGCGAAGCGGCAGCCGGATGGGCGCCGGTCCGGCTCGGGCATCTGGCCAGGGATGTCGGTCAGGTGCCCCCGCCCGAGCACCGGCGCTGCGGTCAGCAGGGCGGCGCTGTACGGGTGGCGCGGCAGGGCGAAGAACGGCGCGGCAGGCGAGGTTTCGACCGTGCGGCCGGCATACAACACATGCACGCTGTCAGCACCCTCGCGGGCGATCGACAGGTCATGGGTGACGAACAGCACGCCCATGTCGTGCTCGCGTCGCAGCCGGGCGAGCAGGGCGAGGATCTGGCGCGCGACCAGCGGGTCGAGCCCGGTGGTCGGCTCGTCGGCGATCAGCAGGCGCGGCTCGGCGGCCAGTGCGATGGCGATCATCACCCGCTGTCGCTGGCCGCCGGAGAACTGGTGCGGATAATCGTCGATCCTGTCGGCCGGATCGGGGATGCCGACCTCGTCGAGCAGGTGCAGGGCACGGTCGCGCGCCTGCGCGGCGGTGGCCGGTCCGTGCAGCCGGACCGCCTCGGCGATCTGGCGGCCGACCCGGTGCGACGGGTTGAGGGCGGAGAGCGGGTTCTGGAACACCATGCCGACCGCGCCGCCGCGTAAGCGTCGCAGGCCGCGCGCGTCGAGCGCCATCACGTCCTCGCCGCCGACCGCGATGCGGCCCGAGATCCGGGCCAGCGGCGGGAGCTGGCGGGTGACAGAGAGCGCGGCGATGGTCTTGCCCGAGCCGCTTTCGCCGACCAGCGCGCAGAACTCGCCGCGCTCGACACGCAGATCGAGCCCGTCCAGCACGGACACGTATGGCCCATGCCGCTCGCGGGCCAGCGACACCGACAGGCCCTCGATGGCGAGTGCGGGAGCGGTCATGGCAGCATTCCTCAGCGCACCACGCGCCTGCGGCCGATCGTCGCCTCGCCGATCAGCGAGGTGGCGAACAGGGCGGCAAAGATCATCAGTCCGGGCGGCACGATCAGCCACCAGGGCCGCAGCGCGATCAGGCTGAGGCCGTTCTGCAGCAATCCGCCCCAGGAGGTTTGCGGCGGCTGCACGCCGAGGCCGAGAAAGGACAGCGCGGACAGGCTCGAGATCATGTCGCCGACCAGCAGGGTCGCGTTGACCACCAGCAGCGGCGCCATCACCCGGGCGAGATGCACGCGCGCGACATAGGCCGTGCTGGCGCCGAGCTGTCGCGCTGCCAGCACGAAATCGCGGTTGCGCTGCGCCACCGTCTCGTTGCGCACCAGCCGCGCCAGCCCCGGCCAGGACACCAGACCGAGCAGCAGGATCAGGCTCGGCGCGCTGAGTGTCACGATCGCGGCAAGAAAGATCAGCACGATTAGCGAGGGCAGGGCGAGCACCGCATCGAGGATGCGCATCATCAGGCCGTCGAGCCAGCGCGGGCCGAGGCCGGAGGCGAGCCCGTAGCTGGTGCCGACCAGGAAGGCGAGTGCGGCCGCCGGGATGGAGACGATCAGCGTCTGCACGCCGCCCGAGAACAGGCGGGCCAGCAGGTCGCGGCCGAGCGCGTCGGTGCCGAGCGGGAAGCGCCACGACGGCGGCTCCAGCGCGTGCGCGGTGTGCAGCGCGAAGGGGCTGACCGGGTAGAGCCAGTCGCCGAGGAACATCACCGGCACGACGAGCACGAACAGCGCGAGCCCCAGGGTGAGACCCGGATTGAGCCGTGATCGGGCGCGGCCGGGGCGTGCCGGCGTCCGGGTGGCGGGAGCCGCGTCCATCGCCGCCTCACTCATAGGAGGCACGCGGATCGAGAGCGGAGTTGATCAGGTCGGCGAGCAGGTTGCCGATGATGGTCAGCACGCCGATCAGCAGCACGATGGCGATCACGACTGGATAATCCTGCAACAAGGCCGAGCGCCACAGCAGCCAGCCGAGGCCGGGATAGGAGAAGACGGTCTCCACGGTCACGCCACCTGCGAACAGATAAGGGAAGGACAGGCCGAGCAGCGTGACCAGCGGGCGCAGCGCGTTGCGCAGCAGGTGATGGCTGATCATGCGCGGATAGGAGGCGCCCTTGGAGAGCGCGGTGCGGACATAGTCGCGGCCGAGCTCCTCATGCACCGATTGCGCGAAGAAGCGCGCGAAGCCGGCGGTGAGCACGCCCGCGATGGTGACCACCGGCAGGATCAGGTGACTCACGAACGAGGACAAGGTCGGCCGCGCCAGGCGCAGGTCGAACAATCCGCCCGGCGGCAGCCAGCCCAGTTCGTTGGCGAAGACCAGCACCAGGATGGTGCCGAGGAAGAAGGCCGGCATCGCGTAGACGGCAAGCTCCAGCACGCCGATCACCGTGCCCGCCGGCCGGCTATAGAAGATCCCGTGCAGCAGGCCGATGGCGATCGCGGCAAGGGTCGCGAGCAGCATGGCCAGCGCGTACATCACGATGGTGTTGGCCTCGTAGGCGAGCAGCAACTCGCCCACCGGCCTGTGCAGCAGGTAGGAGAAGCCGAGATTGCCGTGCAGCAGGTGCCACCACCAGACGGCGTACTGCTTCCACAGCGGCGTGGTCAGGCCGAGCTGCTTGTTGACCGCCGCCACGGTGTCCGCCGTGGCGTGCAGGCCGAGGATCGAGAAGGCGGGGCCGCCCGGTGTCAGGTGCACCATGGCGAAGGTGATGGTGACCAGGATCACCAGCGAGATGAGTGACGCGCCGAGCCGGCGGCCGAGCCTGCGCAATCGGTTCATCGCCTTGCCTCCGTTGGGCGCTCAGCCATCATGTGCCTTGCAGGCCCGCGGGCCGGACAGGGTGAGATATTCCGGCGTCCAGTTGCCGTTCGGGCTGAGGAACTCGTCCACATGCTCCAGGCCCGGCACCACCAGCTCGGTCAAGGTGCCCTCGGGGAGGAAGATCATCGGCTGCTGCTCGAGCACGAACATCTGCAGACGCTCGAGTGCCGCCGGGTCGGCAGAGCCGGCCACGGCGGCGAGAAGCCGGTCCATTTCCTTGCTGCGGTAATGCGTATAGTTGCCGGCGCTGTCGCTGGCGAACCATTGCGCCGCGTCCGGATAGGTCAGGATCGACCACGCCATCCACGTCGCGTCCCAGCCTTCGGGCGGTCCCAGCATTCGGGCCAGGAGCTGGTTGAACTCGACCTCCTTGATGTCGAGCGCGATTCCCACCTTCGCGAGGTCGGCCTGGACGAGCTGCAGGAACAGCAGCCCGGACTCCGCCCCGGCGCTGGCCAGCACGGTGAAGGCGAGGCGGTGGCCATGTCCCGAGCGTATGCCATCCGGACCCGTATGGTAGCCGGCCGCATCGAGCAGCGCGCGGGCGGCGGCTGGGTCGTAGCCGAGCGGCGAGGTGCCGTCGCGCAAGGCGGGTGCGAGGAACCGCGTCATCGCGGACGGGATGTAGCCATGCTGGATCAGCGCGTGGCCGTGATAGACGATGTCGATGATGCGCCGCTGGTCGATGGCGTGCGCGATCGCCTGCCGCACCCGCATGTCGGCCAGGAAGGGCGCGTGTGGATCGGCCAGGTTGGGCAGCAACGTCGCCAGCGTCGGCGCCTCGCCGAGGGTGACCTGGCGCAGGTCCTTGAACCGGTGCATGGCGGGGAGCAGATCGAAGGGCACGCTGGCGATGTCGATCTCGCCGGCCTGCAGCGCCTCGATCGGATCGCTGCCGCCCATGAAGTCGATGACGAAGCGGGCGATGCTGGATTTGTGTCCGTCATAGCGTTCGTTCGGCACGAAGACGGCGTTGCGCCCGAGGGTGAGGGAGGCGAGCCGGTAGGGTCCGTCCACCACCTTGTAGAATGAAGCCTCGCTTTGCAGGGTCTGCTGCTCGGCGATGCTGTAGTGGCCCCAGGCCTGGCGCGGCAACGGATAGAACTGGGAAAGTCCGGCCAGTTCGAACCATTGCGGGTTCACCGGCTGTGTCATGTCGAAAACCAGCGTGTCCGCCGAGGTGGCGCGCACGTCGCGGATCAGCAGCGGCACGCCGCCGCTGCCGTAGGAGAAGTAGGCAGCGCCGAGTTCCTTGATGATGTGCCAGTCGTACAGCACGTCTGCGGCCGTCACCCTGGTCCCGTCCGACCAGTGCCAGGCGCGCAGCACGACGGTGAAGCGGGTGCGCGCCGCGTTCGGCGTGATGGAGGCGGCGAGGCTGTTCTTGGGATCGATCGTGTAGTCGCTGGCCACCCAGACCAGTGGCCGGTACAGGAGCTCGATGGCTTCGGATTGATAGAGGCTGCCGGTCTGCAGCACCGGATCCATCGTCGATATCGGTGCGGCGATGGCGTCCAGCCCCACGCCGCCGGGAACGATGACCGTGCCGCAGGGCGCGGCGGCCCGCGCCACCGCGCCGAACGCCAACACCCCTGCACAGACCGCGAGTGGAGCAATGCGCAGCGGATCAGCCAACCGGTGCCCCGCAGGCGAGCGGTCCGCCGAGGGTGAGATATTCCGGCGTCCAGTTGCCGTTGGCACTGAGGAACCGCTGCACGCCACCGATCCCCGGCCGCACCAGCTCGGTGTAGCTGCCGGCCGGCAGGAAGATCATCGGCTGCTGCTCCAGGACATACATCTGCAGCCGGTCGAGTGCGGCGCGGTCGGCCGAGCCGGTGGCGTTGTCAAGCAGCGCGTCCATCCGCTTGTCGCTGTAGTGCGTGTAGTTGCCGCTGCTGCCGGTCGCGAACCACTGCGTCGGATCGGGATAGCTGGTGATCGTCCATTCCATGAACACGGCGTCCCAGCCGGCGGGCGGGCCGAGCATGCGGGCGATGAGCTGGTTGAACTCGACTTCCTTGATGTCGACGGCGATGCCGACGCGGGCGAGATCGGCCTGCATGAGCTGCAGGGTCATGATCCGCTCCTCGGCGCCCGCGCTGACCAGGACGGTGAAGGCGAGACGCTGGCCGTGACCGACACGGATGCCGTCCGGCCCCGGATGGTAGCCGGCCGCCTCGAGCAGCCTGCGCGCCGCCGCCGGGTCGTGGCTGAGCGGCGAGGCGCCATGGGCCAGGGCCGGGGCGAGGAAGGCGCTCATCGAGCTCGGCACGAAGCCGTACTGGAGCATCGCGTTGCCGTGATAGACGCTGTCGACGATGCGCTGCTGGTCGATGGCGCGCGCGATCGCCTGGCGCACGCGCACGTCGCGCAGGAATGGCCTTGCCGACGCGCCGGCCAGGTTGGGGATCAGGGTGGCGAGCACCGGTGCATGGCCGATGGTGACTGTCCGCACCCCGTGCAGCCGTCGCATCGCCGGCATCAGGTCGAACGGGATGCTGGCCATGTCGAGGTCGCCCGCTTCCAGCGCCTCGAGCGGGTCGGTGCCCTGGAGGAAATCCATGACGAAGCGCGCGATGCGCGGCTTGTGGCCATCATACCGGCTGTTCGGCACGAACACCGCGTTGCGGCCCAAGGTGAGCGAGGCGAGCCGGAACGGGCCGTCGACGACGCTGTAGAAGGAGGCCTTGCTTTGCAGGCTCTGCTGCTGGGCGACGCTGTAGCGGCCCCAGGCCTGGCGTGGCAGCGGGAAGAACTGGCCGAGGCCGGCCAGCTCGAACCAGTACGGGTTGACCGGGCGGGTGAGATCGAAGACCAGCGTCCGGTCGTCAGGCGCCGTGATGTCGCGGATCAGGTCGGGCACGCCGCCGGTCTTGTAGTCGTAGTAGGCGGCACCGAGCGACTTGATGAGCTGCCAGTCATAAAGCACGTCGGCCGCGGTGACAGTCGTGCCGTCGGACCAGTGCCACGGGCGCAGGGTCACGGTGAAACGCGTCCGGTCAGCGCTGGGCGTGATCGCGCTGGCCATGCTCTCGGTCCAGTCGATCTGCTGCTCGCCGTTCACCCAGACCAGCGGGCGGTAGAGCAGGTTGATCGCCTCGCTCTCATAGATCGAGCCGGTCATCAGCGCCGGATCCATGGTGGCGGCCGGCGCCGGCAGCGGCCCCATGCCAAGCGCGGTCGGGACGATCACCGTGCCGCACGGAGCCTCCGCCGAGGTCGCGGCGTGGCCCGCGAGCGGCGCGCAAAGCAGCAGGACTGCGAGACCGACGGCTAGGTGCTTCAACGATATCCCGGTCCCGAGGATACATCTGCAGGCAGGCGCGCCTGTAAAACAGAGCGCGCGCCGTCTGGCAACCCCGCGGTCGGTGCGGCTCAGTCCACCTCGGCGAGCCGCTTGTTGATCAGCTCTGCCAGCCGCGACACCTGCGGCGGCTCCAGCATGGTGCCGTGGGCGCCAGGGAAGCTGTAGGCGTCGAGCTGGCCGGCAACCACTTTCGCCCAGCCGGGGCGCAGGTCGAGCTTCTTCGGCCGGTGCGCCTGGAACAGCGCGACCGACCCGGCATAGGCATCCGGGCGATAGGCGTCCGCGGCGGGCTGCATGATCTCGCCCAGCGTGAACGGCTCGCTGCGCATGACCGCTTTCCATTCGCCGCGCGAGACGATCCGCTTCCAGGCCGACACGCCGTGGCGGCGGATATAGGCCAGCCGCGAGCCGGAGGCAGCGCGCCGCAGGCCGGCGAGATGGTGGCGCAGCTTGGCGAGCTCCGTGCCGAACGAGCCGACGCGGCGGAATTCGACCGGGTTCTCCGCGTCGATCAGGCACAGCAGCGGCACCTGCTCGCCCGCCTGCATGAGCTGGCTCGCCACCTCGTAGGCCAGGATGCCGCCGGCGCAGTAGCCGCCGATCAGATAGGGGCCGTGCGGCTTGACCTTGCGGATGGTGCCGACGAGGTAGCGCGCGATCGCCTGCAGGTCGGGCTGGAAGCCGATCAGGGCCAGCTCGTCCGGCATCAGGGTGATGCCGAGGAACGGCCGGTCGCGGCCCAGCGCGTTGGCCAGCGGCAGGAACATCGGCCCGCCGTCGATCCAGAACAGCGGTGTGCCGTCGCCGTCCGGCTGGATCGCGGCGGTGAGCGGCAGCTTGAAATCGGCTGCCGGCTCGCCGAGCAGTGCGGCCATGCTGGCCACCGTCGGGTTCTGGAACAGCGCGCCCAGGGTCATGCGCCGGTCGAACGTCTCCTCGATGCGCATGAGCAGCGTCACCGCCTTGAGGCTGTCGCCGCCCAGATCGAAGAAGCTGTCATGCAGCCCGACGGCGCTGGCGCCGAGCAGCTCCTCCCAGATCGCCGCGATCTCGCGCTCGCGCTGGCCGCCCGTCGCCGCCGTGACCGAGCGGCCGACCAGCCGTTCCGGCTCGGGCAGCGCGTTGCGGTCGAGCTTGCCGTTGGGAGTCAGCGGCAGGCTGTCGAGCACCACGAATCGGGCCGGGATCATGTAGTCGGGCAGCGTGTCGCGCAGGAACACGCGGAGCTGCGTCAGGTCCGGCTTCTCGTCGCGGACGGCGAGATAGGCGACCAGCGCCGGCTGGCCGGACTGGTCAGGCCAGGTCCGCACCGCGGCCACGCGCACCTGCGGGTGGCGCTCGAGGGCGGCCTCGATCTCCTGCACCTCGACCCGGTAGCCGCGGATCTTGACCTGGTTGTCGCACCGGGTGAGCCATTCGATGCTGCCGTCGGCGCGCAGCCGAACCAGGTCGCCGGTGCGGTAGAGCCGCTCGCCGGCCAGGAAGCGGCTGTCGATGAAGCGCTCCCCGGTCAGGTCGGGCCGGTGGCGATAGCCGCGCGCGACACCGGCGCCGCCGATGAACAGTTCACCCTCCACCCCGACCGGGCACGGCTCGCCGCGCTCGTCGAGGACGTAGATGCGGGTATTGGCGATCGGCCGTCCGACCGGGATGATCGACGAGGTCAGTCCGGGCTCGACCTGCTGCACCGTCGACCACACCGTGGTCTCGGTCGGGCCGTACATGTTCCACAGCGAGGCACAGCGCGACAGCAGCGCATCGGCCAGCTCGCGCGGCATGGCTTCGCCGCCGCACAGGATGCGCAGGCTCGTGCTGCCCTGCCAGCCGCTTTCCACCAGCCCGCGCCAGAGCGACGGCGTCGCCTGCATGACCGTGCAGCCGCTCGACTCCATCAGTGTCGCGAGCCGGCGCGGGTCGATCACCTCGTCACGGCTGGCCAGCACGACGATGCCGCCGCAGAACAGCGGCAGGAAAAGCTCGAGCACCGCGATGTCGAAGGAGATGGTGGTGACCGCGAGCAGCACGTCGGAGGCGAAGAAGCCGGGCCGCTCGCGCATCGCGGCGAGGAAGTTCATCACGTTGCGGTGCGTGACCTCGACGCCCTTGGGCCGTCCGGTCGAGCCCGACGTGTAGAGCACGTAGGCCAGCGCGTCCGGCGCTGCTTCTCCGCGCACCTCGTCGCCGGACACCTCGCCAGACACCTCGCCAGACACCTCGTTGCCAGACACCTCGTCGGCACCCAGGTCGGGGTCGCGGCCGCCGCCCTTCGTGTTCGCCGCCAGGTCCCAGGCGATGTCCGCATCAGCCGTCTCGGCCAGATCATCGAGCAGCACCAGCTGCGCCCCGTGCTCGGGCAGGCTCGCCTGCAGCGAGCGGCTGGTCAGCAGCACGGACGGGCCGGCATCCTCCACGATCATGGCCAGCCGGCCGGCGGTGAAGGCGGGATCGAGTGGCAGGTAGGCGGCACCGGTCTTGAGGATGCCGAGCAGCCCGGCCACCATCTCCGGCGTGCGCTCGAGGCACAAGGCCACCAGCGTGCCCGGACCGGCGCCAAGCCGGCGCAGGCTGTTGGCGATCTGGCAGGCCCGGTGCTCGAGTTTCTGGAACGTCCAGGAGGTGTCGCCGCACTGGATGGCGGTGGCCTGCGGCATGCGCGAGGCCTGCGCCGCGATCGCCTGGTGGATCGTGGTGGCCGGGACCGGCTTGTCGGTCCGGTTCCACCCCGCTCCGGTCTGTTCAGCATCCATCGGGTCGAGCATGGACAATTTGCCCACCGGGCGCGACGGATCATCCATTGCGGCCTCGAGCAGCACGCGCAGATGCCGGGCCATCCGCGCCACGGTGTCGCCGTCCAGCACCGCGGAGTCGTAGAACATCTCCAGCGTGAATTCTCCGTCTGGCCGCTCGGCCAGAGCGAGGAGGAGTTCGCTGTCCGTCGCCGCCAGCCGGGCCGGCTGGTCGGACGGCGTGCAGCCCGCCGCGGCCGTGGCGAACAGCACGGGCAGGCTGGGACGCATGTCGACCAGCCGCGACATGCCGTCGCTGACCAGACGGGCCGCCGGGTGCGTCTGCCGGGTCTGGTCGGCAGCGGCAATGGCGTTCGCAGCACTGGCGACCAGCGCACCGAACGTTGTCTCGGGTCCGACCGGAAGCCGCGCGAGGGCCGGCTCGTCATCCCGGCGGACGAGGCCGATGACGAGGTCGTCGACGCCCGTGTAGTGGTGCAGGAAGATCGCGAGGCAGGCCAGCATGACCGAACTGACGGACATGGCACCCTGGCCGGCGAGCCTGTCGCTCGCGTGCAGCAGGCCACGAGGCAGCTTCTCCGTGCGGCGCGCCTGGTCACGGCGCGCCGCACCGATGCGCGGCCGGTCGAGAGGTAGCCGCAGAGCGGGCAGGCCGAGGGAGCGGACACGCTGGTCGCCGCCGATCTGTGATATCAACATGTCAGAATCTACTCGCCCGTTTCGACGACGTTCTGGCGCTTGCCGATCGGCCGCCTCGCCTGGATCGGGCTCTAACATGCGCGTTACTCTTCGAAAAGTCCGCCTTTTGGGATGCTTCCATCAGCGCCGAGGACCATGAACCATGAATTTGGCGTCATCCTCGTTACTAACGCGTGGATGTGGCGCACCGTTGGCCTGGCACGCTTTTGTCGGTCCTGATCTCTGTGATGGCTCAATTTTACGACAAATCGCCAATGGTGCACATCTGCCACACCCTGGCCGCCACGGGACCGTGCGGTGGCGAGCTCCGTCGGTAGCCGACGCGTCTCACGGCGCAGGCAAATCGTCGCGCTGTAGTGCTTGTAATAATCAGCTATCATCGCGTTCCAGTTTCCGCTCAGCTGACCGCGGGATACATCTGGAGGCTTGCCATGGATCATGACCTACGGCGACGCCTACTCGCCGAATTCATCGGAACCTTCTGGCTGGTGTTTGGGGGCTGCGGGGCTGCGGTCCTGGCAGCGGCCTTCCCCCAGCTCGGCATCGGCTTCACCGGTGTCGCCTTCGCCTTCGGATTGACCGTGCTCTCGATGGCGTATGCGGTCGGCCATATTTCCGGCGGCCATTTCAATCCGGCGGTGACCGTCGGTCTGTGGACCGCCGGCCGCTGCGCCAACCGCCATGTGCTGCCCTACATCGCAGTACAGGTCCTGGGCGCGATCATCGCCTCGGCCGTGCTCTGGGTCATCGCCTCCGGCAAGCCGGGTTGGACGCCCGGCGCATTCGCCGCCAACGGCTATGGCGACCTCAGCCCCGGCCACTACAGCATCGGCGCCTGCTTCCTGGCCGAGCTGATCCTCAGCTTCTTCTTCCTCATGGTGATCATCGGCACGACCTCGAAGGGGGCGGCCGTGGGGTTCGCCGGCATCCCGATCGGCCTGGCGCTCACCCTCATCCACCTGATCTCGATCCCGGTGACCAACACCTCCGTCAATCCGGCCCGCAGCACCGCGCCGGCGCTGTTCGCCGGCGGTCCCTATGTCGGTCAGCTGTGGCTGTTCTGGCTGGCGCCGATCCTGGGCGCGGTGCTCGCCGGACTGCTCGCCCGCGCGCTCTACGAGCCCGCCGACCAGCTCGAGACAGCGGTGGTGGAGGCGCCCGAACCGGCCTGAGTCCACCAGCCGGGCCTTGAACCGGCCTGAGTCCATCAGCCGGGCCTTGAAGCGGCAGCGCGCTTGCGCTCCCATCAGCACCCGGTGTCGCGAGCCTTGCCATGCAGACAGAGCTGAGTGTCACGATCCGGCCGGCCCGCCTGGCCGACGCGAGCGGGATCGGCGACGTGCACGTCGCTACCTGGCGCAGCGCCTATCCCGGCATCTTGGCCGAGCGCATGCTGAGCGGCATGTCGCCGCTGTTCCACGCGGCACTCTACGCCGGCATGATCCGGCGCGGCGACAAGGTGTTCGTCGCCGTTGCGCGGGCCGAAGGAGACGCGCAGGGAGACGCCCAGGAAATCGTGGTCGGCTTCGCCAGCGCCGGCCGCACGCGCTCGGCATCCGCCCTGGCCGAAGGCGAGATCTTCACGCTCTACGTCCTTGATGACTGGCGCGAGCGCGGCATCGGCCGGCGGCTGCTGCGTCGCGCGGCACAGGCGCTGGACACGATGGGGTGCGCCTCGGCCTTCCTCTGGGTCCTGTCGGAGAACCCCAGCCGCTGGTTCTACGAACACATGGGCGGCCACGCCGCCGCAACCGGCACGACGGTCGTAGCCAGGCGCCGAGTGGCGCAGACCGCCTATGTCTGGAACCCGATCGGACCCCTCCTGACCGGCCCCTCCTGACGGGACCTGCTAACGGGTCGGGCGCAGCGACCGGTCCCCGGCGGGACTGTGGCACCAAAGACGCGCCTGCACGGCGTTGTGACAAGCGCCGCCTGATGTGACGGCCCGCAAGCTTTCAGCCATCGCCACTTCCTTTAGAGAGTCGGCACACGGCGTCCCAACGGCGCTGCTCCGGGACCTGGCGAAAAGGCGTTTGATGACCCTCAACCTTTCCAATTATCGCGTGGTGTTTTCAGACGACTTCGCCAACGACACGTCGCTCAACAGTGAGCTCTGGTCCGACAGTTGGGGCTACGCGAGCCAGTATTCCTTCTCTGGCGGCGCGCTGACCCTCACCTCCTATGCGAGTGAGGACTACTACCCGGTCGCCATCATGCAGAACGCTGTCGGCAAGAGTGCTGGCGAAGGCTACGGCCTGTACCAGTTCACCGGCTATCTGAACGCCAACCAGGGCAAGGGGATCGATTTCCTGCTCTGGCGCGCCGACAACCAGTTCCTCGACGCCAGCCAACCCTATATCGCCACCGAGATCGACGTGCTGGAAAGCTGGGACGGCACCCATACCGGCGAGTCCACTCTGCATTGGTATGATCCGAGCTGGCCGAACGACAGCGCCTATCAGGTGAGGTCATACCCGAACAACCTCGACCTGACCCAGCCGCACACCTACGCCGTCGACTGGGAACGGGGCAGCCTGACCTTCTATATCGACGGCAACGAGATCTATCAGAACACCGCCGACGTCCCGAAGGACTATGCCGACGGCGGCAGCAACGAGGTGATGGGCGCACAGGTGGTCTACCCGGCCTCAACCTCGAGCACATCGTCGGTGGCGCTGCACATCGTGTCGATGAGCTACAGTGCGCCGGCGAACGCGACCGCCGAGGCGCAGGCCAACCCCACCCTGGCCGCCGGCCAGAACTTCGCCGCCTCCGCCGGCGACACCGTGACGATCGGTGCCGGTGACGACACGGTCAGTGCGCTCGGCGGCTACGTCACCGTGCAGGGAGGTGCCGGATCGTTCGTCTTCTCCGGCGGCGCGGGACCGAACACGGTGCTCGGCGGCAGCGGCGCGGAGACGATCTATGGCGGCGCCGGAGGCGGGGTGTTCACCGGCGGCAGCGCCGGCGGCAACGTGCTGGTCTCCCAGGGCGCCTACTACGGCAACACGACACTGACCGGCAGCGGCTATGGCAACCGGATCTTCGGGTCGGCCAGCGGCCGCGACGTCCTGGCCGGCGGCCTGGGCCACGACACCATCCTCGGCGGCGGCAGCACCACGAGCATCACCGGCGGCAGCGCTGCCTCGAGCGTCATCTTCGCCGGGGCGGGTGCGACGACTGTGTTCGGCGGTGCTGCGGGCGGCGACACCGTCGTCGGTGGCAGCGGCACGCTGTCGGTCGAGGCGCATGGCGGCGACGAGATCTTCGCAGGCGCCGGCACGCTGCTGGTCAGCGGCAGCAATTCGGGCGCCGATTTCGTCGGCGGCGGCAGCGGGGCGCTCAACGTCACCGGCAATGGCGGCGGGCTGGAAGTCGCCGAGGGCGCGGGTGCGGCCAGCATCAGCACGGGCAGCGGTGCCGCCCTCGTCTTCGGCGGACCCGGCAGCTCGACGGTCACCGGTGGCGCCGGCAGCCTGCAGGTCTCGATCGGGCGCGGGGCGATGACGGTGAACGAGGGCGCCGGTCCCACGCTCTATGACGTGACCGCCGGCAGTGCCGGCGGCTCGGCGGTGCTCGACGGCTTCCGTCCGGGCAGCGACCGGGTCGAGCTGTTCGGCTACGCGGCCTCTGGCCAGCAGGTGACCAGCAGCGGCGGCTCGACGACCATCAGCCTTTCCGACGGCACGAAGATCGAGCTCGTCGGCGTGAGCAATCCCGGCGGCAGCATCATCGGCTGAGTGCCGGAGCCGACGCGAACCCCCGGCTGCCCCCGCCAACAGTCCTCCGGGGGAGCCATCAGGAGGGTGGCAGGCCGTCGGGCGGCGGCTTGCTGTGGTCGAGGAAGGCAGGGACCAGCGGGTTGTTGGTCTGCAACTGATCCTTGCTCGGCAGGTCGGCGGTGGTCCAGCCGCCGCCCATCTGCTGGATCAGCGACACGCTGTCCACCAGCCGCTGCTGCTGGATGCTGATCGCGGACTCCTCGTTGCTCAGCGCCGTCGTCTGGCTCGTCACCACCGTCGTGTAATCGACCACGCCGGCCCGGTACTGGTTGAGCGCCACGGTGACCGCCTGCTCGGAAAGGGCCACCGCGCGCGCCTGCGCCTCGGCCTCCTCGCCCAGAATGCGCAGTCCCGCCAGGTCGTCCTCGGTGTCCTGCAGCGCGGTCAGCACCGTCTGGCGGTAGTTGGCCACCGCCTCGTCGTAGGTCGCGCGCGCCGCCCGCACCGCGGCTGAGCGCAGGCCGCCCTCGAAGATGTTCTCCGACGCCGCCACGCCGAGCGACCAGACGCGGCTGGAAAGCTGGATCAGCGCGCCGATCGGATCGCCGCTCCAGCCGTAGGCCGCGGACAGGCTGATGTCGGGGAAGAAGGCGGCGATCTCGACGCCGATCAGGGCGTTCTCCTGCTCCATGGTCCGCTCCGCGGCGGCGATGTCGGGGCGGCGCTGCAACAGCAGAGCAGGCAGGGTGACGGGGATCGGCGGAACCCGGCGCGCCAGCAGCTGCGGGGCGAGCGACAAGGCTGCCGGCGGCCGTCCGGTCAGCACGGCGATCGCATGCTCGTCCTGGCTGCGCGCCACGCCGACCGAGATCGCCTGCGCCCGTGTCTGTTCGAGCTGCGTCTTGGCCTGCAGCAGCGCGATCGGGCTCGTGTTGAGGTAGCCGGCATTGTACTGGTTCTGCGTGATGCGCAGCGATTCCGCGTAGCTCGCCAGCGTGCGGTCGAGCAGATCCTGCAGCGTGTCCTCGGTGCGCAGGTCGAAATAGGCGGTGGCGAGTTCGGCCTGGGCGGACAGTGCGGCGTTGGCGAGGTCTGCGGCACTCACCTGCGCGCCCGCCACGTCGCTCTCGACCTGACGCCGGATCCGCCCCCACACGTCGAGGTCCCAGCTCGCTGTGCCTTCGAGCTGGTAGGTGGTCTGCGTCGTGCCGCTGCCGCTGTACTGGCTCAGCCCCCCCACAAGGGTCGAGCTAACGGTGCGGCCACCGCTGCCGAAGGCCGAGCGCGTGTCGTTGAAGCTGCCAGCCAGGGTCGGGAACAATCCCGCCCGCGCCTCGTCGACCAGCGCGCGCGCCTGGCGGTAGGCGGCCTCGGCGCTTTTGACGTTCTGGTTGGAGACGACCACCTGCGCCTCCAGCCCGTCGAGCATCGGATCGTCATAGATCAGCCACCAGTCGCCCTTGCGCGCGGACGCCAGCGATGGGGTAGCGCGCTGCCAGCCGGGTGCGGGGGCAAGTTCCTTGTAGCGCGCCGAGACGATCGCCGCCGGCCGGTGGTAGTCGGGGCCGACCATGCAGCCGCCCACCGCCAGGCAGACGGCGAGCACCGGGATCCGCCGCATCCGCCGGGCGGGGGGTGAAGTCGGCCGTCGGTGTGTCATTCTGCCGGTGCATCCCGTAGCGGAGTGCCACGCCGTCCCGAGCGTCGCTTCGCGCGCCGCAGCGACCATTGCCGCAGCCGGTCGAGATAGAGATAGACGACGGGCGTGGTGAACAGGGTCAGCGCCTGGCTGACAATAAGGCCGCCGACCACGGACAGGCCGAGCGGCCGGCGCAGCTCGTTGCCGTAGCCGTGGCCGAAGACCAGCGGCAGCGCGCCGAGGGCGGCGGCAAAGGTGGTCATCATGATCGGCCGGAAGCGCAACCGGCAGGCCCGCGTGATCGCCTCCTCGGGCGACAGGCCCTCGGCGCGCTCGGCGCTGAGCGCGAAATCGACCAGCAGGATCGCGTTCTTCTTGACGATGCCGATCAGCAGGATGACGCCGATCATCGCGATCAGCGAGAACTCCTCGCCGAAGATCTGCAACGCGAGCAGCGCGCCCACTCCGGCCGAGGGCAGGGTCGAGAGGATGGTGATCGGATGGATGTAGCTCTCGTAGAGGATGCCGAGCGTCACGTAGACCGCGGCCAGGGCGGCCGCGATCAGCAGCGGCTCGCTCGACAGCGTCTTCTGGAACTGTGCCGCCGTTCCGGCGAAGCCGCCATGGATCGAGGCCGGCACATGGAGCTGGACCATCGTCTCCTGGATGACCCGAGAGGCGTCGGAGAGCGATTTGCCCTGTGCCGTGTTGAACGAGATGGTGGTGGCGACGAAATTGCCCTGGTGGTTGACCTGCAGCGGCGTGGTCGAGTTCACCACCTCCGTCACCGCGGACAGCGGGACCATCGTTTCAACGCTGGTCGAGACGGGCGAGCCGTTGGAGGTTGCACGCCCGTTGGCGAGCCCGTTGGCGATGCTGTTCTGCAGCGACTGCTGGCTGGTCGAGGTCGTCGTGCCGCTCTGGCTGCTGCTCGAACTGCTGCCGCCCGCGCCACTGCTGCCCGCCCCGCCACTGCTTCCCGTCCCGCCGCTGCTGCCCGTGCTGCCGCTCGTGCCGCCGGTTGAGCCGCTCGGGCTGGTATTGCTCTGGGTGCTGCCCGACGACCCTCCGCCGGTGGTGCTGCCTGCGCCGCCGCCGCCCGTGCCGCCCGCGCCCACGCTGCCCGTCCCAAGGCTGCCCGTCCCGAGGCTGCCTGTGCCGAGACTTCCAGCGGCCAGGCTGCCCGAGCCCGGAGTGCCCGTGGCCAGATTGCCCGTGCTGAGGCTGCCGATTGTCGGTGAGCCACTGCTGGCTGTGCCGCCGGCCGCGAGGAGGCCGGTGCTGGGACGGGTGGCGAATGGCGTGCTGCCGGACTGGCTGGAAACCCCGGCGACACCGCCGCCGCCGCCTGCCGAACCGGCCGTGCCAGAGCCGGCGACCGCGCTCGCGGTCTGGCTGCTCAGCGACTGCGTGGCGACACTGGCGCCCGCGGTCTGCGTGCCGATCGTCTGGGTCCCCGAGCCTCCGCCGCCGCTGGTCTGGTTCGAGGTCGGACTGCTGGTGATGATGGTGTTGCTTGACGTGCTGCCGTTGGCCGTGCCCCCGGCAGTGCTGACCCAGATCTCCTTGAGGATGTCCGGGTTCTGCCAGAAGCGCGGCGCCACCTCCATGACCACGTGATACTGGTTGAGGGAGTTGTAGATCACCGAGGCGCTGCGCTGGCCGAAGGCATCGAACAGGGTATTGGTGATCAGCTGCGGCGTGATCTGCAGGCGCGCCGCGGTGCCGCGGTCGATCACCACCTCCGTGGCCGGTCCGCCCTGCTGCACGTCCGAGCTGACATCGGTGAGTTCGGGCCGTTTCTGCAGGGCACGCTCCAGGCGTGGCGTCCATTTGTACAGCAGGTCGGAATCGTCGGATTGCAAGGTGTACTGGTAGTTGGCGTTGCTCTGCCGGCCGCCGGCGCGCACGTCCTGCGCGCCACGGCAGAAGAACTGGGCACCCACCATGTGCGACAGCTTGCGGTCCAGTCGCGCGATGGTCTGGTCGATGCTGTCGTGGCGCGCACCGATGTCCTTGAGCTCGATGAACACCATGCCGACATTCGACCCGTGATCGCCGCCGCCCGTGTAGCCCGAGACGCTCTGCACGTCCGGATCGGCCATGATCACCTTCTCGGCGTAGCGCAGCTTGCCGCTGATGTTCTGGAAGCTGATCGACTGCTCGCCCTGGATAGTGCCGATCAGCAGCCCGACATCCTCGTTGGGAAAGAAGCCCTTCGGCATGCGCTCGAACAACAGCACGGTGAGCAGCAGGGTGAGCGGCAGGGTGAGCAGCACCAGCCGGCTGTGGCGCAGCGCCCAGCCGAGGCTCGCCTCGTAGCCCTCCTGCATGCCGTCGAGCAGGATCTCGATGCGCGAGGCGAGTGACGCCATGAACCGGCCCACCCGCCCGACCTGCCTCGGTTCGCGTGACGTGTCGTGGGTCCGCACCTTGAGCAGGCGCGAGCAGAGCATCGGCACGGTGGTCAGCGACAACACGAACGAGACCAGGATGGTCGTGGTCAGCGTCATGGAGAATTCGAAGAACAGCCGCCCGGCGATGCCGCCGAGCAGCAGGATCGGCATGAACACCGCGACCAGCGAGACGGTGATCGACAGCACGGTGAAGCCGACCTCGCGCGCGCCGAGCAGGGCCGCCGCCCGACGGTCCATGCCGGCTTCCATGTGGCGGGCGATGTTCTCCAGCACGACGATCGCGTCGTCGACGACGAAGCCGGTGGCGATGGTCAGCGCCATCAGCGACAGGTTGTCGAGCGAGAAGCCGAGCAGGTACATCACCGCGAAGGTCGCGATGATCGAGCTCGGCACGGCCACAGCCGGGATCACGGTGGAGCGAAGGGTACGCAGGAAGAGCAGCACGACGAGGATCACCAGCACGACGGCGACGCCGAGGGTGAACTGGGTGTCGACCAGCGAGGCGCGGATCGTCGCCGACCGGTCGATGGCCAGGTGCAGCTCGACCCCGCCCGGCATCGCCGCGCGCAGGTGCGGCAGCAGCGCCTTGATCTGGTCGATGGTCTTGACGACGTTGGCGCCGGCCTGCGGGAAGATCAGCACGATCACCGCCGCCTCGCCATTGTACAGCCCGAGGTTGCGCACGTCCTCCACACTGTCCGTCACCTTGGCGACGTCGCGCAGGTGCACCGGCTGGCCGTTGCGATAGGCGACGATCAGGTCGCGGTAGTCAGCTGCCTTGCGCGCCTGGTCGTTGGTGTCGAGCTGGTAGCGCTGGCTGCCCTGGTCGATGAACCCCTTTGGACTGTCGGCATTGGCCGAGGCGAGTGCCGCGCGGACATCCTCGAAGCCGATGCCGTATTCAAACAGCGGCAGCGGATCCATCTCGACCCGCACCGCCGGCAGCGAGGAGCCGCCCGGCTCGGTGCGCCCAACCCCGCGAATCGTCGACAGGCTCTGCTCGAGCACGTTGGTCGCATAGTCGAACAGCTCAGGCATCGTCCTGGTCGGCGATGTCAGGGTCAGGATCATGATCGGCGCATTGGCCGGGTTGAACTTGAAATATTGCGGGTTGGTGCGCAGCGAGGTCGGCAGGTCGACCCGCGCCGCCTGGATCGCCGCCTCGACGTCGGCGGCCGCCCCGTTGATGTTGCGCGACAGGTCGAACTGGATGACGATCCGCACCATGCCCGCAACACTCTGCGACGTCATCTCGGTGACGCCCGCGATCTGGCCGAGATGGCGCTCGAGCGGAGCGGCAACGGTGGTGGCGTTCTCCTCCGGCGATCCGCCCGGCTGCTGGGCCTGGACGACGATGGTCGGGAAGTCCACCTGCGGCAGCGAGGCGACCGGCAGCTTGGTGTAGGCGAACACGCCGGCCAGCACGAGGGCGGCGGTCAGCAGCGTGGTCGCCACCGGGCGCAGGATGAAGGGGCGGGACAGGTTCATCGCGCGGACCGGGCTACTCGGCCGGCTGGCCGACCGGCGGGTCGGCGGCGTTGCCGGGCCCACGCTGCGGGGCCGCACCGAACAGCCGCCGGACGCGGTCGCTCGTGCGGTCCATGAACAGGTAGATGACCGGCGTGGTGAACAGGGTGAGCAACTGGCTGACCAGCAGCCCGCCCACGATGGCCACGCCGAGCGGCCGGCGCAGCTCCGATCCGGTGCCGGTGCCGAGCATCAGGGGCATGGCGGCAAGCATGGCGGCCAGCGTGGTCATCAGGATCGGCCGGAAGCGGAGTGCCGCCGCCTCGGCAATGGCCTCGCGCGGGCTCTTGCCTTCATGGCGCTCGGCCTGCAGGGCGAAGTCGATCATCATGATGGCGTTCTTCTTGACGATGCCGATCAGCAGCACGATGCCCACGATGCCCATGATGTCGAGATCCATGCCGGCCAGCATCAGCGCCAGCAACGCGCCGATCCCGGCCGAGGGCAGGGTGGAGATGATGGTCACCGGATGGACGAAGCTCTCGTAGAGCACGCCGAGCACGATGTAGACGGCGGCCAGGGCTGCCAGCACCAGCAGGAACTCGTTACCCAGACTGCTCTGAAACGCGGCCGCGGTGCCCTGGAACGAGGTCATGAAGCTGTCCGGCAGGTGCAGCCCGCGTTCGCCCTGCTCGATCGCATTCACCGCCTGGCCGAGCGAATAGCCCGGGGCGAGATTGAACGAGATGGTCGTTGCCGGGAACTGGCCGAGATGGCTGATCAGCAGCGGCGAGGTGGTCAGGTGCACGGATGCGACGGCGGGCAGCGGCACCAGGCCCGCGGTCGGCGAATGCTCCACCGAACTGGCGATATTGGTCGAACTGGTGCTGGTCGACAGGCCCGGCAGGTAGAGCTGTGACAGGCTGCCGAGATGCGACTGCATACGCGGGTCGGCCTCAAGGATGATCCGGTACTGGTCCGACTGGGTGTAGATGGTCGAAACCTGGCGCTGGCCGAAACTGTCATAGAGCGCGTTGTCGACCGTCTCGGGCGTGATCGAGAAGCGCGCGGCGGTCGAGCGGTCGAGGTCCACCAGGGCTGTCAGCCCGTCGGCCTGCATGTCGCTGGTGACGTCGGCCAGGCTCGGCTCGCGTTGCAGGCGCGCGACCAGCTTCGGCACCCATTCGCGGAACTGCGTCGCGTCCGGGTTCTCCAGGACGAACTGGTAGGTTGTGGCCGAAACGTTGGTGTCGAGCGAGAGATCCTGGACCGGCTGCATGTAGAGCCTGATCCCGGGCACGTCGGCCACCTCGCGCGCGATCCGGGCGATCACGCCGCTCGCCGACAGGTCGCGATCGTCGTGCGGCTTGAGATTGATCAGGAAACGCCCCGAGTTCAGCGTCATGTTCTGGCCGTCGACGCCGATGAACGACGACAGGCTGACCACGTCCGGATCCTGCAGGATCCGCCGCCCAAGCGCCTGCTGGTGGGCGCTCATCGCCTGGAGCGATGTGGTCTCGCTGCCCACCGAGATGCCCTGGACGACGCCGGTGTCCTGCACCGGGAAGAAGCCCTTGGGGATGACGAAGGCGAGTGCCGCGGTCAGCGCCACGGTCAGGGTGGCGACCACCAGGGTCAGCGGCTGGTGGTCGAGGACGATGTCGAGCAGGCGCGCGTAGCCGGCAATCAGACGGTCGAACGCTGCCTCCATGCGGCGTGACAGCCAGCCGCCCGAGCCGTGCGGCTCCTCGCTGAGCAGGCGGGCGCACATCATCGGCACCAGGGTGAGCGAGACGATCGCCGAGATGACGATGGTGATGGCCAGCGTGATGGCGAATTCGTGGAACAGGCGTCCCACCACGTCGCCCATGAACAGCAGCGGGATCAGCACCGCGATCAGCGACACGGTGAGCGAGACGATGGTGAAGCCGATCTGCCCGGCACCCTTGAGTGCAGCCTGCATGCGGCTCTCGCCCATCTCCACGTAGCGGGCGATGTTCTCGATCATGACGATGGCATCATCGACCACGAAGCCGGTGGCGATGGTCAGCGACATCAGCGAGAGATTGTCGAGCGAGAAGCCCAGCAGATACATGCCGGCCAGCGTGCCGAGCAGCGACAGCGGCACCGACAGGCTCGGGATCAGGGTGGCCGGCAGGTTGCGCAGGAAGACGAAGATCACCAGCACGACCAGCGCGATGGACAGGCCCAGCTCGAACTCCACGTCGGCGATCGAGGCGCGGATGGTGGTGGTGCGGTCGGTAAGCGGCGTGATCTGGATGCCGGCCGGAATCGTCGTCTCCAGTTGCGGCAGCACAGACTTGATGTCGTCCACCACGCTGATGACGTTGGCACCCGGCTGGCGCTGGACGTTGAGGATGATCGCCGGGGTCGTGTTGGCCCAGGCGGCAAGCTGCGTGTTCTCCGGCCCCTCGACCACGCTGGCCACGTCGCGCAGGCGCACCGGGGTGCCATTCTGGTAGGCGATGATCTGGTTGGCCAGCGTCTCGGGCGTGGTGATCTGGCTGTCGATCTTGAGCTGCGAGGCGCGCACCGGCCCGTCGAATGTCCCGGTCGGCGAGTTGACGTTGACGTTGCCGATGGTGGTGCGCACGTCATCCATCGAGATGCCGCGCGCGGTCAGCGCCTGCTCGTTGACCTTGACCCGGATCGCCTTGCGGTTGCCGCCGGTGAGGCTCACCAGCCCGACGCCGCTGATCTGGCTGATCTTCTGCGCCAGGCGGATGTCGACATAATCCTCCACCTCGGTCAGCGGCATGGTGCGCGAGGTGATGCCCAGGGTGAGGATCGGGCTGTCGGCGGGGTTGATCTTGGCATAGACCGGCGGCGCCGGCAGGTCGGTCGGCAGGTAGGAATTGGCCTGGTTGATCGCCGCCTGCACCTCCTGCTCGGCCACGTCGAGATTCATGCCGAGGTTGAAGCGCAGGGTGATGACCGAGGCGCCTCCGGAGGAGCGCGAGGTCATCTGGTCGAGCCCGGGCATCTGGCCGAGCTGCGTTTCCAGTGGCGCGGTGACCGAGGTGGCCATCACCTGCGGGCCGGCACCCGGATAGAAGGTGGAGACCTGGATGGTCGGATAATCGACCTGCGGCAGGGCCGAGATGGGCAGGAACTGGTAGCCGAGCAGGCCGGACAGCAGGATTGCCAGCATCAGCAGCGTCGTCGCCACCGGCCGCTCGATGAAGGTCCGCGAGATGTTCAAGGAGCGTTACTCGTCAGCAAAGCCTGGTGGCACGCTACTGGTCGGCCGCCGGACGGTGCCGGTGACGTGGTGCCCCGCCTGGTGCTGCCTGGCCGGGCGGCGGGGCCTTGGGCACCATCACCTTGGAGCCGCCGCGCAAATGGTCGGTGCCGTCGGTCACCACCGTCTCGCCCGTTTTCAACCCACTTGCGATCACGGTGTCCGTGCCGTTGCTGGCGCCGGTCTTGACGGTGCGTATCGCCACCTTGCTGTCGCCCCCGACCACATAGACAAACTGGCCCTGCGGGCCGGTCTGCACCGCGCTCGTGGGCACCAGCACTGCGTCATGCAGCGTGTCGAGGAGCATGCGGGCGTTCACGAACTGGTTAGGGAACAGGTGGTTCTCCTTGTTGTCGAAGACGGCGCGCAGCTTCACCGTGCCGGTCGCGGTGTCGACCACGTTGTCGAGCACGGTGACCACGCCGGAGGCGATCTTCTTCGTGTCCGTGCGGTCATAGGCGTCGACCGGCAGCTTGGCGCCCGAGGCGATGCGATCGCTGACCTCGCCCAGCACGTCCTCGGGAACGGAGAAGATCACCGAGATGGGATGCAGCTGGGTGACCACCACCAGGCCGTTGGTCATGCTCTGCGTGACATAGTTGCCGGCGTCCACCTGGCGCAGTCCGACCCGGCCATCGACCGGGGCGGTGATGTGGCAGTAGGCGATGTTCAGCTCGGCCGCCTCGATCTCGGCATGGTCGGTCTGCACCGCGCCCTCCTCCTGGCCTACCGTGTAGCGCTGGTCGGCGACCGTCTGTTCGGCGATGCTGTGCTGGCGCAGCAGCAGCTCGTAGCGGGCGAGGTCGATCTTCGCCTGGTTGAGTGCGGCCATGTCGCGGGTGAGCAGTCCCTGGTACTGGTCGCGCGTCGCCTGGTAGGGGCGGGGATCGATGAGGGCGAGCTGCTGGCCGCGATGCACCTCCTGGCCCTCGGTGAAGTTTACGTCCAGCAGGTAGCCGGCGATCTGCGACTGCACGGTCACGGTGGCGAGCGGCGTCACCGTGCCGAGTTCCGTGAGCACGATCGGCATGTCGCCGGTGCGGGCGGCGGCTTCGGCGACCGGTTGTGCCACGTTGCCGCTCACCTGGTGGTGCCCGCCTGGTGCCGGGGTCGTGCCGCGCGGGCGCAGCAGTGCCCAGGCCACCGCGCCGACAATCAGGATCAGCACGATCCAGGGCAGCACCCGCCGCCCGCGTGTGCGCGCCCGCACCGGCGGCTCGCCAGGACGCGTCGGCCCCGGTGCATGGGGGGGCGCCGGGTGCTCGGAGGGAGGAGCCGGGATACGATGGTCCGACCGCGCGCGCTCAGAGACGATCGTGTGGTCGGCGTCAGGCTCGTCCATCAGGCTCCTCGGCTGGGCAGGCTCCGGCCGGACACGCCACCGGTCGCGAGGCCGCGAAAAGGCCGGCACGGCCTCTCCAGGGTGGCCGCACACTATCAGAAAGGCACCGGGTCGCGAGATCCGACCCGGTGGCGCCCCGTTCCGAATTGTGACCCGCTGCCTCAATCGCTGCCTCAATCGCTGCCTCAATCGCTGCGTCGGGCAAGCGTCGGGATCTCCGCCATCTCTGCACGGCGCTCAAACAGAAACCGAGGACTTACAGATACTTGCCCAGGGCCGACCGTTCGCAGCCCATGCAAGCGGGCGCAGGAGAGAAGAACACACAACGAACAGAACACGGCTACGTGAGGACACTAAGGCAAGATTGTGGCGTGGAGGCGGCGATGCTATGTTTCGGTTAACAGAAAGCGGCAGCCGGCGGTGCCTTAAGCCCCTGTTGTCGTCTTGGGACAGGATGAGCCCTTCGAGGTCATCCCAGCCACGGAGACCGACATGTTTCGCAAGCTGTTCGCCCTGGAAGTCGCCGCCCTTGCCGACAGCGAGGAGAACAACAGCCGGTTTGACCGACAGGACAACGATTTCATCAACCAGATGCGTGACGTTTTTGCGCCGCGGACCGCGGATTACGGATCGATGTGGTCGGTCCGCTCCGCGGGCTGAACCCACCCTCTCGATCGGGATCTAAAAGGCGCCCGGAGCCGTTGGTTCCGGGCGTTTTCGCGTCCGCTCTCCGTCCGTCGCCCTCTGGCCAGGACGGACCTGCCGCGCTCAGCGGGACGCCTGGACCTTCCGGCCGGGCCGCGTGGCCCGGTGGCCGCTGAGTTCGCTGCCGGCGTCGGCCGGCAGGCGCGAGAGAACCGGCGTGGCCAGCAGCGACACGGCGCCGATCACCATCAGCGCCGTACTGAAATCGGCCAGGCTCAGCGTCGAGCGGCCGCTCAGCGCCCGTGACGTGGCGAGGCTCGCAGCGGCAAGGCAGATGCCCAGCGTGAGCGTCATCTGCTGGAACGTCGTGTAGAAGCTGGTCGCGGCGCTCATCCGCTCGGCCGGCACGTCGGCATAGGCGATCGTGTTGTAGGCGGTGAACTGCACCGACTGGGCGAGGCCCGCCAGGAACAGGATCAGCGACAACACCCAGAACGGCCAGCCGGGCCGGAACGAGGCGCAGACCAGCATGATCAGCCCGGCGGACACCCCGTTGGCGGTCATGGTGGTGCGGAAGCCGTAGCGCCGGAGCAGGCGCTTGACCACCAGGCGCATCGCCAGCGCGCCGAGCGGGCCGGTGAACGTCACCAGGCCGCTCTGCGCGGCGTTGAGCCCGAAGCCGAACTGCAGCATCGACGGGATCAGGAAGGGCGAGCCGCCGGCGACCAGCCGGGTGAGCGAGCCGCCCATCATCGAGATGCGGAAGGTTGGGATGCGCAGCAGGCCGAAATCCAGGATCGGGTTGTCCACCCGCCGCGCGTGCAGCGCATACAGCACGCCTGACGCCGCTCCCACCAGCAGCGACAGGGCGGTGACCCCCACGGCCGCCCCGCCCCGGCTGGCCATCTCCAGGCCGAACAACAAGCAGGCCAGCGACAGGCCGGACAGGACCATGCCGATCAGGTCGAAACGCGACGGTGCCGCCTCGCGCAGTTGCGGGATGAAGCGGCGGGTGAGCAGCATCCCGAGCAGACCGACCGGCAGGTTGATGTAGAAGATCCAGCGCCAGGACAGGTAGGTGGTGATGAAGCCGCCGACCACCGGCCCGACCAGCGGACCCACCGTCGCCGGCAGCAGCATCCAGAACATGGCGGAGACGATTTCGCTTTTTTCCACCGAGCGCAGCAGCACGAGCCGGCCGACCGGGACCATCATCGCCCCGCCGATGCCTTGCAGCAGTCGCGCGCCGACCAGGAACGGCAGGCTCGGCGATTGCGCGCACAGCAGCGAGCCCAGCATGAACAGGCCGATCGCCCCGCCGAACACGCTGCGGCTGCCGAAACGGTCGGCGATCCGGCCGCTGGCCGGGATGAACACCGCAAGCCCCAGCAGGTAGGCGGTCAGCGCCGCCGACAGATGCACCGGGTCGACCCCGAAGCTGCGCGCCATCGTCGGCAGGGCGGTGTTCAGCACCGTGGAGTCGAGCTGCTCCATGAAGAAGGCGCTGGCAATGATCAGCGCCGTGGTGCGCGCCTGCCGAGACAGGCCGGGGTGCCGCGCGCCGGGGCTGGCACGCTGCCCGGCTGGCTCTTCTTCCCTGGCCGGTTCAGGCGGCACGTCGCAGACCTCCCCATCCGCTTGCGGCAGGAACCTCATGGCATAGCGCCGGGGAACCCGGAAGGCGCGCTCCCCGTTCCGCCCAGACGGGCGAGTGGGCGATTCGCGCCTGCCGCCGCCAGACGGCAATCACGACGTGAGACGGCCCGGACGCGGTGAACGGGCCGGGCTCATCCCGGCCAGCACCCGACCGGGGCGGATGACCAGCAAGGAGGACAGCCATGGACGACAACAAGCTCGAAGGTGCGGTGACCGAAGGCGTGGGCAAGCTCAAGGATGCGGGCGGCGGCCTCACCGGCGATTCCGGCCTGCAGGCCGAGGGGAAGTTCGACCAGGTGAGCGGCATGGCCCAGCGCGAGTTCGGCGACACGCTCGACGAGGCGCAGGACCAGCTCGAGGGACTCGTCGCCACGATCCGCGACTACCCGCTGATCGCGGTCGGCATCGCAGCCAGCGCCGGGTTCCTCCTCGGTGCCCTCCTGATCCCGTCGCGTCGCAGCTAGCCATCCTGCCATGGATGCACGCCTGGCGTGCATCCTGAACGCTGCCGGAGCGGCTTCCGCCGACCTGCCCGGGTCGTCGCACAGCTTCGCCCGATGCTCGTCGATCCGCCCTCGCACCACCGAGCCGCTTGCTTTTGTTGGTTGGGTGGTGGTTTGCATGCCCTCATCACGACGCCGCGCGGCCCGAGTCGAGACGCCGGGCGGGCTGGTCGAGCCATGGTGGGGAAATGCCGGACTTCAAGCGGGAGGCGCAGCATGGCGGCCGGGTCGCCGGGGTGGACGAAGTGGGCCGCGGCCCGCTTGCCGGCCCGGTGGTGGCCGCCGCGGTCGTCTTCTCCCGCGGCTGCCCCCGGGCGCTGCGACCGCTGATCAACGACTCGAAGAAGCTGTCCGTCGCCGAGCGCGAGCAGGTCGCCGGCCTGCTGCGTGCCTGCCCCGGTATCGAGATCGCCGTGGGCGCCGCCTCCGTCGCCGAGATCGACCGGATCAACATTCTGCGGGCGAGTCTGCTGGCCATGTGCCGGGCCGTCGCACGGCTTCCGGCCCTACCGGACCTCGCCCTGGTCGACGGCAACCAGGGCCCGGATCTGCCCTGCCCGGTGCGCTGCGTGGTCGGGGGCGACGGGCTGAGCCTATCGATCGCCAGCGCCTCGATCGTCGCCAAGGTGCTGCGCGACCGTCTCATGGCCCGGCTCGCAGCCCGCCTGCCGCATTATGGCTGGCACAGCAATGCCGGCTACGCCACCGTGTCGCATCGCGCCGCACTGCGCGCCGTGGGGCCCAGTCGCCATCATCGGCAGGGGTTCGGCCTGGTGCGTGAACTCGCCCTCGGGCTCGAGACCGTCGAGGCGCCGGACGGGCTGGCGCTCGCCGGCCCCGGCGCGTCCTGCGTTCCGGCTGTGCTGGCCGGACCCTGAGCCCAGCACGCGGTCGTGGAGCTTCCTCTCGATCAGGTGCTGCTCGGCGACAGCATCGAGCTGATGCGCATGCTGCCCAGCGGCTCGATCGACTGCGTCTTCGCCGATCCGCCCTACAACCTTCAGTTGCGCGGTGAGCTGCGCCGGCCAGATGACAGCCTGGTCGACGGGGTGGACGAGGAGTGGGACCGGTTCGGCGATTTCGACGAGTATGATCGCTTCACCCGCGCCTGGCTCACCGAAGCGCGTCGGCTGCTGCAGAAGGACGGCACCCTGTGGGTGATCGGCTCCTACCACAACATCTTCCGAATCGGCGCCATCCTGCAGGATCTGGGCTTCTGGATCCTCAACGACGTCGTCTGGCGCAAATCCAACCCGATGCCCAATTTCCGCGGCCGGCGCTTCACCAATGCCCACGAGACGATGATCTGGGCGGCGCGCGGCCGTGACAGCCGCTACCGCTTCAACTACCAGGCGATGAAGGCGCTCAACGACGACGTGCAGATGCGCAGCGACTGGCTCATCCCGCTCTGCACGGGCACCGAGCGGCTGCGCAACAAGCACGGGCTCAAGCTGCACCCGACCCAGAAGCCCGAGGCCTTGCTGCACCGGGTGCTGCTGGCCAGCACCGGCATCGACGACATCGTGCTCGATCCGTTCGCCGGCACCGGCACCACGCCGGCGATGGCGCGCCGGCTGCGCCGGCACTTCATCGCCATCGAGCGCCACCCGGACTATGCGGAAGCCGCCATCGGCCGGGTCCGGCGCGAGCGCCCGCTGCCGATCGACAGCGTGATGACCACCACCAGCCGGCGGGAGGTGCCGCGTGTGCCGTTCGGCAGCCTGGTCGAGCGCGGCCTGCTGCGCCCGGGCACCAAGCTCACCGACCGGCAGCGCCGGGTGAGTGCGACGATCTCCCCGGACGGCAGCCTGATCAGCGGCCGGATTCGTGGTTCTATCCACCAGGTCGGCGCCGCCCTGACCAACGCGCCTACCTGCAATGGCTGGACGTTCTGGCACCTCGAGGAGAACGGCAGTCTCGTGGCACTGGACGTGCTGCGCCATCGCATGCAGGCCGCCGACCAGGCCGCCGCCGCCAGCTCGGCGGAATGAGCCCGGCCCCGGCCGGCCGGGGCCGGCCAGCGGGGGAGCCTCAGAGCGCGCAGGCGAACAGGGCCTGCACCCAGCCCATCGCCTGCAGGAACAGGGCTGGGTCGTAGCGCGGCCCCTCGTCGCGCAGGAAGGCATGCTGCGCGTTGACCTCGTGCCACTCGTAGCGCGACCCGGCCGCCTCCAGGCGCTCGCGGATGAGCTGGCGGCCCGCGAAGGGCACGTGCGGATCCTGCCGTCCCCAGACGAACAGCAGCTCCCCCTGGATCTCGCCCACCCGGGCGAGGCTGTCATCCTGGCCCCCGGCGCCGAGCGAGCCGGTATGCAGATCCGTGGCGTAGAAGCAGGCCGCGGCGCGGACCCGGCGGTCGAGCGCGCAGCGATAGGCGAGGTGGCCGCCGAGGCATACGCCGAAGCTGGCCAGCCTGCCGTCGCAGGCGGGATGCGCCTCGAGCAGGTCGAGCACGGCACGCGCGTCCGCATCGAAATCGGCAACGGGCTTGGCGTATTTCAGCGCGTTGCCCCGGTCGGTGCCGTCCTGGTCGTAGCGCAGCGCCGTGCCGGCCGGCTCATGCTCGTGGTAGACCTCCGGCACGGCCACCACATGGCCGAGCCCGGCGAGGAAGGTGGCAAGACGCCGGATCGGCGCCGTGACCTGGTAGATCTCCGAATACAGCACCAGGCCGGGATGCCGGGCGGCGACGGCCGGGCGGAACAGATGCACGCGCATCGGCCCGGTCGGCGTGGAAGCGTCGGTCGTCTCGTCGCTGCGGATGATCATGTGCTGCGTGGGCCCCCGGGGTCGCGGCCGCCGGTGGTCGGCGGTCCGCGGTCCGCTGTATTTGTCCCCGCGGCGAGGCGCGTGATCAGCTCACGCCGGGCGCAAGTCGAGTACTGAGCGCCCCAGCTCAGCCATTGCCGCCGCTGTCGCCGCCATTGTCGCCATTGCCGCTGCCGTTGCTGCCGTTATCGCCACTCCCGTCGCCGTTCTGGTTGCTCCCGTCGCCCTGCGCTGTCCCGGAGTTGTCGTTCGACGGAGCGACGGCGACGAAGATGACGTTGCCGTCGCGCATGACCCGCAACGCCACCGTCTGGTCGTGATCCAGCGCCTGATGGACATCGTCGACCGCCTGGCGGGGCGACGAGACGGCATGGCTGCCGACGCCGAGGATGATGTCGCCGGACCGGATGCCGGCCTGGTCGGCGGCCGACCCCGGCTGCACTGCCTGCACCACGACACCGTGCACGCTGTCATCGACCCCGAGCTGCTGACGTACGTCTGGCGTCAGCGCGGTCAGCGAGACCCCGATCGAACGGTGATCGGGCTCTTCGCTCTGGCCGGACCCGTTGGCGGAACTCTGGCCGCCGAGACGGGCGACGCGCGCGGTCAGGCTCTTTGTATCGCCGTTGCGCAGCACGGTAAGCGCCGCGTCGGTGTTGGGGGCGATCGCGGCGACCTTGACCGCCAGATCACGCGGGTTGCCGATCTTCTCGCCGTTGAGCGTCGTGATCACGTCGCCCGGCTTCAGCCCGGCATGATCGGCCGGCGAGTCGGGATTGACGCTCGCCACCAGCGCACCTTGCGGCGGGTTGCCGATCGATTTCGGCAGCGACAGGGCGCGCGCCATGTCCGGCGTGATCAGTTGCGCTTCCACACCGAGATAGCTGCGGGTCACGTGGCCATGCTTCTCGAGCTGCTCGACGACGTTCTTGACCACGTCTGACGGGATCGCGAAGCCGATGCCGACCGAGCCGCCGGTCGGCGAGATGATGGCCGTGTTGACGCCGACCACCTTGCCGTCCTGGGTGATCAGCGGGCCGCCCGAATTGCCGCGATTGATAGGTGCATCGACCTGCAGGAACGAGTCGTACGGCCCTTCGCCGATGTCGCGGCCGCGCGCCGAGACGATGCCCGCCGTCACCGTGCCGCCGAGACCGAACGGATTGCCGACCGCGATGACCCATTGCCCGGGCTCGACATCATCCGAGTTGCCAAGCTGGATGAACGGCAGCTTGCCGCTCGGCTTGACCTTGAGAAGGGCGAGATCGGTGCGCGGATCGCGCCCGACGATCTTCGCCGGCATGGTGATGCCGTTGTCCAGCGTCACGGTGACGGAGGTGGCACCTTTGACCACATGGTTGTTGGTCACGATGTAGCCATCGGCGGAAATGATGAAGCCCGACCCGCGCGCCTCGATCAGCCGGTGGGGATTGGCCTGCGGCATCTGGAAGGGGAACGGGAACGGGAACGGCATCTGCTGTCCACCGCCACTCCCGCCACCGCCGCCGCCTTCCTCCTCCTGCACGGCGTCGGCACGCAGCATGGACGTGATCGAGACGACCGCCGGCTTGACCTGCTTCACCAGCCCGCTGAAATCCGGCAGGCGTCCCTGCTCCATCTGCGGCTTGATCGGCGTGGCGTGGCCGTTGTCCTGCGCGAGGGCTGGATGGTCGGCGAAGCTGCCGATGGCGAAACCGCCGAGCGTGGTGCCGGTCAGCAGCAGCGCGGCCATGGCACCCCGCATCCCGGTGGTACGGCGACGAACTGAAGGTCTGGACAAGTGATCGTTGTTGAACTGGGAGGTCATGTCGCTTCCTGCTGCTGATCGAAGGTCGATCCGGGGGTCGATCCGGGGGTCGATCCGGGATATGGTCGGCACCATGCGCCATCGTGAATGGATGGCAGCTATGCCCACCGATGAAACGTTAGTCACTCGCGCCGCGCCTTGAAGAACGCCCGCAGCAGGCTTGCGCACTCGCCTTCTGCGATGCCGCCGACAGCCTGCGGCCGATGGAGGCAGCCCGCGCGGTCGTAGAGCCGCGGCCCGTGCTCGATCGCGCCGCCCTTCGGGTCGTAGGCGCCGAACAGCACACGATCGATGCGGAAATGCGACGCCGCCGCGGCACACATGGCGCAGGGTTCGAGCGTGGCGATCAGCGTGCAGCCGACCAGGTGCCTGCTGCCCAGGGCCTGGCCGGCGGCGCGCAACGCCAGCAGTTCGGCGTGCGCGGACGCGTCGCGCAGTGCCTCGACCCGGTTGCCTGCGCGGCTGACCACCCGGCCAGCCCGGTCGACGACGACCGCACCGACCGGCACCTCGCCGCGGGTCGCCGCGGCGCGCGCCTCGTCGAGCGCGTCCTGCATGACCGAACGGGTGACGTGGGGGTCGATCGTCATGATCGCGGTTCAGCGGCGCTTTCCACCGGGCGGCCGGATGTTCTAGCAACAGCGCATGCAACGCCCTCGGCCCTTGATCGGTTTGACCCTCGACCGCGAGCCGGCGTCGACACCGGACAGGCCCGGCTACTCGGCCTATCCCTGGTACGCGCTGCGCGAGAACTACATGGACGCCGTGGCCGAAGCCGGCGGCCTGCCGGTGGCCCTGCCGCACCACGCGGGCCAGGCGGACCGGATCCTGGAGCGGCTCGACGGGCTGATCGTCACCGGGGGGGCGTTCGATGTCGACCCGGCCCTGTATGGCGGCGGCGCGCGCCACGACACCGTGGTGCTGAAGGAGGGGCGCACGCAGGCGGAACTGGCGCTGCTGCGCGGGGCGCTGGCCCGCGACATGCCGGTGCTGGGCATCTGCGGCGGCCAGCAGCTCCTTGCCGTAGCCCTCGGCGGCAGCCTGATCCAGCACATCCCCGACAGCGTGCCTGACGCTTTGCCGCACGAGCAGCCCAACCCGCGCCACGAGGCGGGCCATGTCGTCGCCGTCGAGCCGGGCTCGCTGCTGCATCGGGTGGTGGGTGCGGCCACGATGGCGGTCAACTCCTCGCACCACCAGGCGGTGCGCGACCCCGGCCGGGCGCGGATCAGCGCCACGGCCGCCGACGGGGTGATCGAGGCGATCGAGGATCCTGGCCTGCGCTTCTGCCTCGGCGTGCAGTGGCATCCGGAGTTCCGGATCGACGCGGGTGACCGGAAGATCTTTGCAGCCTTCATCGAGGCGGCGGCAACACGATGACCGACCTGGGCGGGGACGAGCCGGGCGGCGAGGCAGGCGAACGGGGCGAACGGATCGCCAAATGGCTGGCCCGCGCCGGGGTGGCGAGCCGGCGCGACGCCGAGCGGCTGCTCACCGGGCGGCGCGTGCGGGTGAACAACGAGGTCGTCGAGCATCCCGCCACCTTCGTCCGGCCGGGAGATATCGTCCGCCTCGACGGGCGGGTGATCGAGACGGCCGACCGCACGCGGCTGTGGCGCTACCACAAGCCCGACGGGCTGGTGACCACCCATCGCGACCCGCAGGGCCGGCCGACCGTGTTCGACTCCCTGCCTCCCGGGCTGCCGCGGGTGATCAGCGTGGGCCGGCTCGACCTCAACAGCGAGGGCCTGCTGCTGCTGACCAATGACGGCGCCCTGGCCCGGCGGCTGGAGCTGCCCGCCAACGGCTGGACGAGACGCTACCGGGTGCGCGTGTTCGGGGTGGTGGACGAGGCGCGGCTGGCGGCGCTGACGCATGGCTCCGAGATCGAGGGCGTGCGCTACGGCCCGATCGAAGCCGGGCTCGACAGCCGGCGCGGCGACAATGCCTGGATCACGGTGTCGCTCAAGGAAGGCCGCAACCGCGAGGTGCGGCGGGTGATGACCAGCCTCAACCTGCATGTCTCGCGCCTGATCCGCACCGCCTACGGTCCGTTCCAGCTCGGCACCCTGCAGCGCCACGAGCTGGAGGAGGTGCAGGGCAAGGTGCTGCGCGAGCAGGTGCCCGGCCTGGCCGCCGAACGGCGCCGCTGACGCGATGCGGATCGTGGCCGGGCGCTGGCGCGGGCGGCGGATCGAGGCGCCGGCGGCTGCCGCGACCCGGCCGACCGCCGACCGGGTGCGTCAGGCCCTGTTCGACATGCTGGCCCACGCCCCCTGGGCAGGGCCGTGGCCGCCGGCGCGGGTGCTGGACGCGTTCGCCGGCAGCGGCGCGCTGGGCCTCGAGGCCCTGTCGCGCGGCGCGGGGGAGGCAATCTTCTTCGAGACCGACCGCGCGGCGCGGGCAACGCTGCGCGCCAACATCGCCGCCCTGGGGGCGAGCGGGCAGTGCAGCCTGTTCGCGGCCGATGTCACCCGACCGACGCCTCGTGCCCCGCCCGGCGGTTGCGACCTGCTGCTGCTCGATCCTCCCTACCGGCAGGGCCTGGTCGAACGGGCCCTGGCGTCGCTCGAGGCTGGCGGCTGGATCGGACCGGGCGCGTTGATCATTGCCGAGACGGCAGCGGACGAGCCGCCGCCGGTGCCGCCGGACCGGCTGCTGCAGCAGCGGCGGCACGGCGCGGCACTGCTGTGCGCCTGGCGCTCTAGCGTGCCGATCGGCGCTGGGGGAAGAGTTGTTCTTTCTTGAAAGAAAGAACCAAGAACTTCTGTTCCTCAGGGCGCGGGCGGGTGCCACAGTCCCGAGCTCCATCGGAACAAGGTCTTTTTGCTCTTTTTCTCCAGAAGAAGAACCCTACCTCCCGGCCTGCTCGGCACGTGCGGAAACCCTCTAGGAGGCTTCCGCGTGCGGCAGCGCGTGGTAGGCGCGGCCGAAATAGGCCAGGCCCTCGCGCGGATCGCCCATATGGATTGCCTCGATCTCGCAGAACAGCACGCTGTGCGTGCCCACCTCGACGATGTTGGCGATCCGGCAGTCGAACGAGGCAACCGCCTCCTCCAGCGCCGGCGCCCCGGTCTCGATGGTGATCCAGCGGCCGTGGGTGAAGCGCTCCTCCATTTCCAAGGGCCCGGCGAACACGCCGGACAGCGCCTTCTGGTGCGCCGACAGCACGTTGACGCAGATCCCGCGCCCCAGGCCGATCTCGCCGTGCGAGCGCGACTTGCGGTTCATGCAGACCAGCAGGGTGGGCGGGTCGTCGGTCACCGAACAGACCGCCGAGGCGGTGAAGCCGGTGGGGCCGGCCTCGCCGGCCAGGGTGATGATGTTCACTGCCGCACCCAGGCGGGACATGGCCTCGCGGAACAGTTGAACATTCACGGACATCCAGGCGGATCCTTCTCTCCCGGTGGCGGCAGTCACAGATATGGTGGCAATGACGCTGCGTACCCACTCCACCGCAGGCAGCACGATGCAGCACGACGCAACATCCAGCACGACGCAACATGCAGGATCCGGTCCACCCGCGCCACGTCTTGCCGCGATGCGGCATGATCCGCGGCGCCGGCGGGCGGCCGGCCATGGGAGCAAGCAATGACCGATGTGTTTCTCGTCTCCGGGGTCCGCACCGCGATCGGCACGTTCGGCGGCGCGCTGAAGGAGACGCCGGCGAGCCTGCTGGCCACGGCCGTCACCCGCGAGGCGGTCCGGCGCGCGGGCATCGAACCCGGGCTGGTCGGCCACGTGGCCTTCGGCCAGTGCGCCCACACCGAGCCGCGCGACGTCTACCTGCCGCGCGTCGCGGCGATCGAGGCCGGGCTGCCGATCGAGACGCCTGCCTTCGCCGTCAACCGGTTGTGCGGCTCGGGCCTGCAGGCGGTGGTCTCGGCGGCGCAGACCATCCTGCTCGGCGACGCGGAGGTGGTGGTCGCCGGCGGCGTCGAGGTGATGAGCCGCATCCCCTATGTCGTGCCGGGCGCCCGTTTCGGGGCGCGGATGGGCGACAGCCAGATGCTTGATGCGATGCTCGCGGTGATCACCGACCCCTTCGACAAGATCCACATGGGGATCACCGCCGAGAACGTGGCGCGACGCTACGAGATCTCCCGCGCGCTGCAGGACGACACCGCCTTCGAAAGCCACCGCCGTGCCTCGCACGCGATCCGCGAGGGGCGCTTCGCGAGCCAGATCCTGCCGGTCGAGGCAAGGCACGGCCGCAAGACCGTGACCTTCGACAGCGACGAGCATGTCCGCCACGACCTCCGGCGCGAGGATCTCGACAGGCTGCGGCCGGCCTTCCAGCCCGAGGGTGGCGTGGTCACCGCCGGCAACGCGTCGGGGATCAATGACGGTGCTGCCGCCCTCGTCCTGGCGAGCGGCGCGGCGGTCGCCCGCCACGGGCTCAAGCCGCTCGCCCGGCTGGTCGCCTACGGCCATGCCGGGGTGGAGCCGGCCTACATGGGCATCGGTCCGGTGCCCGCCACCCGCGCCGCCCTGCGCAGGGCCGGGCTCGCGGTGGCTGACCTGGGCGTGATCGAGAGCAACGAGGCCTTCGCCGCCCAGGCCTGCGCGGTGACCCGCGAGCTTGGCCTCGACCCCGAGCGGGTCAACCCGAACGGCAGCGGCATCTCACTCGGCCATCCGGTGGGTGCCACGGGGGCGATCAACACGGTCAAGCTGGCCTACGAGCTGCAGCGCAGCGGCGAGCACTACGGGCTGGTCACCATGTGCATCGGCGGCGGGCAGGGGATCGCCGCCATTCTCGAGCGGGCCTGAGACGGTTGGAGAAGCGTGCGTTGCCGGGCTGACGGCCCGGCTGACGGCCCGGCTGACGGCCCGGCTGACGGCCCGGCTGACGGGGCGGGCTGATGTGGCGGCCTGATGGGGCCGCGCGGTGGGCCAGCCCTGCGGACCCCCGCCCGCCGCGCTAGGAGGCGGCGCCGGCCGGCACGCGGTAGCGCGCTGCCGCCGTCGTCCGGGAGAGGTTCGGCATCAGCGCCTGGCGCGCGGCCTCGAAGCGGTCCCAGTCCTCGATCTGCGGCAGCGATGGGATCGTGGCGAGCTCACCAAGTGCCAGGCCGGCGAGCGAGGCGTCGACCATCTCGTCGGCCGCCATCACCATCTCCGGCGGCAGCCGATCGACCGTGTGGCCGGCGATGTCCCAGAACTCCGTGGCCGTGGCCCCGGGCAGCACGGCCTGCACGCGCACGCCGCTGCCGGCCAGTTCCTTGTGCAGCGACTGGGTGAGTGCCAGGACGAAGGCCTTGCTGCCGCCATAGACCCCGTTGAGCAGTTCGGGTGCGACCGCCACGATGGACGCGATGTTGATGATCGTCCCACGACCGCGCGACACCAGCCCGGGCAGCACGGCGTAGGTGAGGCGGGTGAGTGCGGTCACGTTCAGCGCGATCATCCGAACCATCGCCTCGACATCCGATTGCAGCGCCGGCGCCGCGGCGCCGATCCCGGCATTGTTCACCAGCACGCTGACCGAGGCGTCGGCGGCGAGCTCGCCCGCGAGCCGGGCCGTCTGCGCATCGTCCTGCAGGTCGGCCGCGATCACCCGGACGGATTGGCCGGTCTCGTGGCGCAGGCGATCGGCGAGTGCCTCGAGCCGGGCCTGGTTGCGGGCCACCAGGATCAGGTCATGGCCCTGGCGCGCCAGCCGGTCGGCATAGATCGCTCCGACCCTCGAGGAGGCGCCGGTGACGACCGCGGTGCCGCCGCCGGCGGCGCCCCGGCCAGAGATGATGTTCGGCGTTGTCATGGTGGCTGTTCTCCGGCGCCGGAGGCACGATGTCCCGGCCGCCTCGCCCAAAGCTAGGCATCTGGCGCTCCGTCCGAAATGTCGTATATGCGTCGTTTCAGGACATGAGGGCGCAGGCCATGCGGCAGGTCGGTTTCGTCGTCTACCCGGGCTTCAACGTGGTCGGGCTCGCGGCCGCGACCGTCTTCGAGGTCGCCAATCTCCTGTCCGACGCGCCGTGCTACGCGGTGACCCTGCATTCGCAGTCGGGCGGCGCGGTGGCCGGGTCGTTGCCGCTCGGCGTGCAGACCCTGAAGCTGCCGGACCGGTCGCTCGACACGGTCATGCTGTGCGGCGGCACCGAGTTGCCGCACGCCACGCTCGGCCTGATCACCTGGTTGCGCGAGGCGGCCCCCCGGACCCGCCGTCTGGCGTCGATCTGCACCGGTGCCTTCATCCTCGCCCAGGCCGGCCTGCTCGACGGACGGCGTGCGACGACGCACTGGCTGCACGCCGGCGAGTTCGCCCGCCGCCACCCGGCGATCCGCGTCGAGGAGGACCGCATCTTCATCGCCGACGGCAGCCTCTGGACCTCGGCCGGGATGAGTGCCGGGATCGACCTCGCACTTGCCATGGTCGAGGAGGATCTCGGCCGCGAGCTGACCCGCGCCGTGGCGCAGAAGCTGGTGCTCCACCATCGCCGCGGCGGCGGCCAGTCGCAGCATTCGACGCTGCTGGCACTGGCACCGAAATCCGACCGGATCCAGACGGCGCTCGATTTCGCAAGGCGCAATCTGCACGCCCCGCTCAGCGTCGAGCAGCTGGCCGAGGCCGCCCGGCTCAGCCCGCGCCAGTTCAGCCGCGCGTTCCGGGCCGAGACCGGCCAGTCTCCGGCGCGGGTGGTCGAGCGGCTGCGTGTCGAGGCGGCGCGGGCGATGCTCGAGCAGGGGCGCCATCCGATCGAGTTCGTCGCGCGCGAGACCGGATTTACCGACCGCAACCGCATGCGCCGCGCCTTCCTGCGCACCTTCGGCCAGCCGCCGCAGACCATGCGCCGCGCCGGGATCGCCGGCTGAGCGCCTTTCCTTCGGCATCGGGTCAGCCCGCCCAGACCATCAGGCAATCGGGCAATCAGGCGATCCGCGCGGACACGGTCGCGAGGTCCTGATGCGACCCGCCCCGCCTGTCCGCGTTCGCGGGCCAGCAGGGAGATTGAGCATGGCACGTTTTGCGGAAGGATCCTGCCCGGGCTGTTCGGCCGGGCACATGGCCGCCGCGGCAGGGCTGGGCTTCGTCGCCGCCACCGGACTGCTGCTCGGCCGCAGGGTGGCTGGCATGCTGCAGGCCGGCCACGGCCATCCGCTCAAGCACCGGCTGCTCGATCTCGCCGCCGGCACCCTGCAACGCAAATACCCGCTGGACGCGATGAGCACCTTCCTCAACGGCTTCCATTTCTATGCCGACGACATGGGCCGCCAGGTCGAGGCCACGCACCTGTGCATCCATCTGCGCCACGATCTGCACCAGTGCGTGATCTTCGACAGCAACAAGCCCGACGCGCGCCTGATCGGCATCGAATACATCATCAGCGCCGACCGCTTCCGCGGTCTGCCCGATGACGAGAAGCGCTTCTGGCACAGCCACCATTACGAGGTGAAGTCGGGCGAGCTGGTCGCCCCCGGCATCCCGGAACTTGCCGAGCGGGCCTACTTCAGGGACCTGGTCAGCACCTACGGCAAGACCTTCCACACCTGGCAGTACGACCGCGACGACTTCCCCTACGGCATCCCGCAACTGATGATGGGCTTCACCGCCGACGGCCAGCTCGACCAGTCGATGCTTGGCGCCCGCGACCGCCGGCTGGGTGTCTCCTCCGCCGAGCGTCGCCGGCGGCGTGCCTCCATCCCGACGCCGCACCTGGTGGCCGGGGCCAACGCCTGGGAAGGCGGCCGCTCGGTGCAGACCCGGGTGGAGGAGGTGGACCTCAGGCGATAGCGCGCCAACCGGGCTGCCACGACCGGCCGGTTGTTGCCCCCGCGGGAGGGCCGCCGGCCGTTGCCGGACCGGCGGCGCGCGCCCTGCACGCTCGCCTAGCCCACGGCGTATTCAAGCTGCGGCTCAAGGACGCGCTCGCCTTCCAGATGCACCGTGACCGGCACTGTCTTGGCGGCCGGGACCTTGCTGCCGACCGCATAGTGCCATAGCGGCATCAGGACGTTGCATTCGGGATAATAGCCGCCGATGCAGCCGATCGGAACGTTGTAGGCCACGACCAGCATTCCCGGCAGCCGGCGGTCGACGCCGTCATCGGCGACCGTCTTCAGTGTCACCGACTGGCCCACCTTGAGCCCTAGCCGGTCGATGTCCGAGCGGTTCATCAGCACGACCTTGCGCGTGTTCTTGATGCCGCGGAACCGGTCGTCATAGCCGTAGACGGTGGTGTTGAACTGGTCGTTGCTGCGCAGCGTCATCAGCCGCAGGACGTCGTGCCCGGCGCCGGGCATGTCGAGATCCTCGTCCATCCCGTCGGGCTTGATGAAGTTCGCCAGTCCCGTCGCCGTCCGCCATTCGCGTCGTTTCACCGGCATGTCGCGCTGGAAGCCGCCCGGCTCCCACATCCGGCGGTCGTAGTCCCAGAACGTCTCAGGCAGCGTCTGGCTGATCTCCCGGCGGATCTCGCTGTAGTCGGCCATGTAGTCGTCCCAGCGCACGCGCGGGTTGGGCTCCAGGGTGCGCTTGGCCACCTCGCAGATCAGCCGGACCTCGCTGATCAGATGCGGCGAGGCGGGCTTCCTCACGCCGCGATTGCCGTGGATGCAGCCCGACGTGTCCTCGACCGACAGGGCCTGCTCGCCGGTCAGCGACCGGTCCACCTCCAGCCGGCCGATCACCGGCAGGATGTAGCTGATCTCGCCCGGCAACAGCGCACTGCGGTTGAGCTTGGTGATCACGTTCACCGTCATGCGCAGCTTGCGCCAGGCAGGTTCCATGCGGCCATGGTCGGGTACCGCGCGCACGAAGTTGCCGCCGAGCATGAAGAAGGCGCGCACCTCGCCGTTGAGCACCGCCTCGCACGCATCGACCGTGCTGTAGCCTTCCTTGCGCGGCGGCTCGAAACCGAACTGCTCGCCCAGCCGGTCGACCGCGAACAGCTCCGGCTTTTCCGTGATCCCCATCGTGCGCTGACCCTGCACGTTGGAATGGCCGCGGATCGGACAGATGCCGGCCCCGTCGCGTCCCATGTTGCCGCGCATCAGCAACAGGTTGACCAGCATCTGTACGGTCTCGACACCCGCGCGATGCTGGGTCAGCCCCATGCCGTAGACGCCGATCACCGCGTTGGAGCGGCCGTAGACCTGGGCGGTGGCTTCCATGTCTGCCCGGTGCAGCCCCGAGCGGCGCTCGATCTCGTCCCAGTGCTGCGCTCGCAGCCAGTCCGCGAAGATGTCGAAGCCGTGCGTGTGCTCGCTGATGAACGCCTCGTCCAGGACCGGAGCACCGCCGGCCGCCGTCGCCTCGTCATGCATCGCCAGCACGGCTTTGCAGATCCCGGTGAGCGCCGCGAGGTCGCCGCCGGCCTTGACCTGGTGGTACTGCGAGCTGATCCGCGTGTCGCGGCGGGTCAGCATCTCGGTCGGCGACTGCGGATTGAGGAACCGCTCGAGCCCGCGTTCGCGCAGCGGATTGTAGGTGATGATCGGCACGCCGCGATGGCTTGCCTCCTGCAGCGGATGGAGCATGCGCGGCGCGTTGCTGCCCGGGTTCTGGCCGAAGAACAGCAGGCAGTCGGCCTTGGCGAAATCGTCGAGTGCCACGGTGCCGATCGCCTGGCCGATGCTGATCGGCAGGGCTACGGATGTCGTCTCGTGGCACATGTTCGAGCTGTCGGGCAGGTTGTTGTTGCCGTACAGTCGCGCGAACAACTGGTAGAGATAGCTCCCTTCGTTGGAGAGCCGACCGGAGCTGTAGAACACCGCCCCCTTCTCCCGGTCCGCCACGGCGCGCAGCTCGCCGGCGATCTCATCGACCGCCTGCCCCCAGGACACCGGCACGTACTTGTCGGTGGCCCGGTCGTAGCGCAGCGGATGCGTGAGCCGTCCGGTCTCCTCGAGATGGAAATCATCCCAGCCGAGCAGCTCGCTCACCGTATGTTGCGCAAAGAACTCGGGCGTGCAGCGATGCGCGGTCAGCTCCCAGGCCACCGCCTTGACGCCGTTCTCGCAATATTCGAACGGCAGCGGCTGCGCGGGCTTGACCCAGGCGCAACTGTTGCACTGGTAGCCATCGACCTTGTTGTGCCGGGTGAGCGCGATCGGTCCGCTGGCCAGCACGCCTTCGCGACGCAGGATGTTGGCGACCGACTGCGCCGAGCCCCAGCCGCCGGCAGGAAGGCGATACGGCCTGAAGGTGGGTCTCTCATCCATGAGGGGCATGCTCCGGTAGCGGCAAACCCTATCAACACATCCCCACGCGGCGCGTTTCCGCCGGAACTCATCAGCCGCCCGAACAGTTCGAGAGGTTCTCCCCGCAGCCGCGCCGGTGCCAGCATGCTCATCACCAGAGACTATCTCCTGAGGAAGCCAGCCGGCCCGTCCGCGCCGAAGCAGTGGTTCGACACCAGGGTCATCCCGCTCGCGGTGGACGCGGCAGGCGCCTTCGAGGTGGCTCTCGATCGCGCGGCGGTGCGCTCCGGCCTCAGGCCGTCCGTCATCCTGGCCGGGCTCGCCGCCGCTGCGTCGCTCGCACTCTTCGGCCTGATGCGCAGGCGCGCCGCCCCCGCCTAGCGCCTGGTGCCCGGCGGTCTCGGCACCCAGGAGATCTCGCATGTGGCGATCGGCAGCCTGTTCGGAATGCCGGCGCACATGTCGCTCGGAGTGCCGCTGATCCGGCGCGCGCGACATCATCACCTTCGGCGCGCCGGCGGCGCCTATCTGGCAGGCGGTGGACGCGCGCAGGCTGCAAATCTGCCGACGGCGACCGGACTGAAAAGCGCACCGGTCCAGCCGGACGGGTCGTGGCAACCGCCGCAGTTGCGCGGCGTAAAAAGTCGCAGCTGAGCCCAACCCCAACCGTCTCCAGGGCCGCGTCTGCTGCGAGGGCCAATGCCGTGTCCGCCGTGCTGTCGTCCTTTCTGCCGCCGAGCCATGCCGAGTCCCTGCCGCGGAACCTGCCGTCACGCGCGCAGAAGGCCCAAGCGCGTCTCCACCACCGTTATCGCCGCCGCCTCGCACGGATCCACGATCTCGACGACTTTCAGCGCGCCGCCGCGCGCTACCTGCCTGCCTCGGCCTACGGCTATGTCGCCAACGGCGCCGAGACGGAAACCGCGCTGAGGACCAACCGGGCCGCGTTCCAGCGCTACCGGTTCATCACCCGCATCCTCGAGGGTGTCGCGGCCCGCAGCCAGCGGACCACCCTGTTCGGCCACAGTTTCGACGCCCCGTTCGGCATTGCGCCGATGGGAGCCGCTGCCGCCGTGGCCTACGAGGCCGACAGCGTCATGGCCCGCGCGGCGGCGCGCGCCAGGATCCCCTTCGTGCTCAGCGGCAACTCGCTCATCCCGATGGAGGAGGTGGCGCGCGCCTATGACGCCGGCACCGGTGGCCGCTGGTTCGCGGCCTACCAGAACCCCAACCGCCGCGACATCGAGGGCATGGTGGAACGCGTCGCCGCCGCCGGCTTCGACGCCTATGTCCTGACCGCCGACGTGCCGGTCGGCTCCAACCGCGAGGCGGACGCCCGCCACGGCTTTTCCCTGCCCCTGCGGCCGAACCTCAAGCTTGCCGCCGACGGGCTCGCCCATCCGCGCTGGCTTGCCAGCACCGCGTTGCGCACCCTGGTCCGCCGGCGCGGGCAGCCGCACCTCGACAACCTGAACTGGGATGGCGGCCCCGGCCTGTTCTCGTCGCAGGTCGCGGGCGTGGCGTCGCACGTCTCGCTCGACTGGGGCCATGTCCGCCTGATCCGCTCGCTGTGGCGCGGGCCTTTGATCGTCAAGGGCGTGCTGTCGAAAGCCGACGCGCTGACCGCCCGCGATTGCGGGGTGGACGGGATCATCGTCTCCAACCATGGCGGCCGCCAGCTCGACAGCGCCGCGACCCCGCTCCAGGTGCTGCCTGGGATCGTGGAGGTTGCCGGCAACATGACCGTCATGATCGACAGCGGGTTCCGCCGCGGCACCGACGTGCTCAAGGCCCTGGCGCTCGGCGCCGGCTTCGTGTTCGTCGGCCGCCCGTTCCTGTTCGCTGCCGCCGTCGCCGGCGAGGCCGGCGTCCTGCAGGCCATCGCCCTGCTGTCGCGCGAGATCGACAAGGATCTCGCCCTTCTCGGCCTGAACAGCATCGGCGAGGCGTCGTCCGACATGCTGCTCGACCTTCACCACCCGGTGGACGGCTGAAACCCCCAGGCAACGGCAGCAGGGCGCGCGACCCCGCGGTGGCCATCCTCTTCACCAGCGACACCCATTTTGGCGACCACCGCGTGCTGAACCTCCATCGCCGGCCGTTCGCCTCGGTGGCCGAAATGGACGAGGAGATGCTGGCCCGCTGGAACGCGGTGGTGGGTGAGGAGGACGAGGTCTGGCATCTCGGCGATTTCGCCCGGACCCTGGCCCGCGCGGCCGACATCCTGCCGCGTCTCAACGGGCGCAAGCATCTGCTGCTCGGCAACAACGATCCGGCGCCGCTGCGCGAGCTCGGCTGGGCAAGCGTGGACAACTATGCCGAACTCACGGTCGACGGGGTGCGGCTGGTTCTTTGCCACTACCCGCTGCGCAGCTGGAACGGCATGCATCGCGGCGTGGTCGACCTGCACGGCCACAGCCACGGCCGCCTCGCGCCGCTCGCCCGCCAGTTCGACGTCGGCGTGGATGCGCGCGACTTCCGCCCCGTGCCGGTCGGCGCGCTGCTCAGCCGAGGCAGGCGCCGCGCGCCGTCCGCCGCACCCACGGACCCGCGCTGAATGACGCTGCCCGCCGTCATCGCTCCGCCGCCGTTCGCGCCGTGGGCCGCGGCCGCCGGATGAGCCCGGACCTGTCGCGCGCCGAGGCCAGGCGCATCGCGCTCGCCGCCCAGGGATTTGCCGATCCGCCCCCGCGCGGCGCCACCCACCGCCGCCATCTGCGCCGGGTGCTCGACCGCACGGCGCTGCTGCAGATCGATTCCGTCAACGTGCTGGTCCGCGCCCACTACCTGCCGCTCTATGCGCGCCTCGGACCCTATCCCCGCGCCCTGCTGGAGCAGGCCGCCTGGGGCGAGCGCAGGAGCCTGTTCGAATACTGGGCGCACGAGGCCTCGCTGCTGCCGCTGGAACACCAGCCGCTGCTGCGCTGGCGCATGGCCCGCGCCGAGCGCGGCGAGGGGATCTGGGGCCGGCTGCAGCCCTTCGCCGGCGCGCGCCGCCCCGAGGCCCACGCCATCCTGCAGCGCCTCGCGGCCGAGGGGCCGCTCGCCGCGTCCGATCTGGAGGGTGCGAAAGGCCCCGGCGGCTGGTGGGGATGGAGTGACGCCAAGTCGGCGCTCGAATGGCTGTTCTGGAGCGGCCAGATCAGCGCGGTGGCGCGCCGCCCGAGCTTCGAGCGGGTCTACGACCTGACCGGGCGCGTGCTGCCGCCGCGCATCCTGGCTGCCCCCACGCCCGAGCCTGCCGATGCCCAGCGCGAACTGCTGCGGCTCGCCGCCCGTGCGCTGGGCATCGCCACCGCCGGCGACCTGCGCGACTATTTCCGCCTCTCGCCGGAGGATGCGAAGCCCCGCCTGGCCGAGCTGGTCGAGGCCGGCGAACTCACCCCCGTCCGCGTCGAAGGCTGGACGAGCCCGGCCTATCTCCACCACGCAGCGCGCGTGCCGCGCCGGGTACGCGCCAGTGCGCTGCTGGCCCCGTTCGACCCGCTGATCTGGGAGCGCTCGCGCACCGAGCGGCTGTTCGGCGTGCGCTACCGTCTCGAGATCTACACGCCGGCCGACAAGCGCCTGCACGGCTACTACGTGCTTCCCTTCCTGCTCGGCGAACGCCTCGCCGCGCGCGTCGACCTCAAGGCGGATCGCGCGACGGGGCGCCTCCTGGTGCAGGGGGCGCACGCCGAACCGGAGGGGCCGGCCGACCTTGCCGAGCGCCTTGCCGCCGAGCTGCGCGCCATGGCGGGTTGGCTGGGGCTGGAGCGGTTGGAGGTGCGCCGCAGCGGCGACCTGGCCGATCAGCTCGCCGTGGCGGCCGGCGGGTCGGGTGCCGCCGATCCGGGGCCCGGGGCGTTTTGACGGTGGGCGCGAAACCCGATCAGATGACCGCCCGTCCCGCCGGAGGCCGAGAATGAGCGATCAGTCCGACTACACCCCGCCCAAGGTCTGGACCTGGGAGAAGGAGAGCGGCGGCCGCTTCGCCAGCATCAACCGGCCGGTCGCCGGCGCAACGCACGACAAGGAGCTGCCGGTCGGGCGGCACCCGCTGCAGCTCTATTCGCTGGCCACACCCAACGGCCAGAAGGCGACGATCATGCTCGAGGAGCTGCTTGCCCTCGGGCACGCGGGTGCCGAATACGATGCCTGGCTGATCCGCATTGGCGACGGCGACCAGTTCGGCAGCGGCTTCGTCGCCATCAACCCGAACTCCAAGATCCCGGCGCTTCTCGACCGCAGCGGCCCCACGCCGAGCCGGGTGTTCGAGTCCGGTGCGATCCTCACGCATCTTGCCGAGAAGTTCGGCGCCTTCCTGCCGACCGATCCGGCCAGGCGCGCCGAGACCTTCTCCTGGCTGTTCTGGCAGATGGGCTCGGCACCCTATCTCGGCGGCGGCTTCGGCCATTTCTTCGCCTACGCGCCGGTGAAGATCGAATACGCGATCAACCGCTTCGCCATGGAAGCCAAGCGCCAGCTCGACGTGCTCGACCGCAGGCTTGCCGAAAGCGAGTATCTCGCCGGCCCCGACTACACGATCGCCGACATCGCCGTCTGGCCCTGGTACGGCGGCCTCGCGAAGGGCTGGCAGTACGGGGCCGCCGAGTTCCTTGCCGTGGAGGACTACAAGCACGTCCAGCGCTGGGCCGAGCAGATCTGGCAGCGTCCCGCCGTGCGCCGCGGCCGCATGGTCAACCGCGTGACCGGCGACCCGTCCGAGCAGCTCCACGAGCGGCACGATGCGAGCGATTTCGAGACCCGCACCGAGGACAAGCGTGCGGCCTCCTGACTGACGAAGGCGGATCGCGGGACAGCGGCACGCCGTCGCTTCGCCTTCGCCGGGCGCCCGGTCAGTCCGGCGCCAATGCCTGCTCGAGGTCGGCGATGAGGTCGGCTTGGTCCTCGAGGCCGACCGAGACGCGGAACAGCCCGTCTCCGGCCCAGGCGCGGTAGGCCGCGTCCTGCGCGGCGTCGAGGCGGAACGAGGTGCGCAGGATGTCGTCGCTGCCGATATAGACCAGCAGGCTCTTGGTCTTGCCCAGCGAGACGGCATAGGAGAAGACGCCCAACCGCCCCGCCAGACGTCGCGCCAGCGCCTCGCCATCGCCGCGCACCGAGAAGGACAGCAGGCCGGAGCAGTTGCGCATCTGCTGGCGTGCCAGCTCGTGCTGCGGGTGGTGCGGAGAGCCCGGCCAGTACACGCGCTCGACGGCCGGATGGCTGGACAGGAAGGCCTCCACGGCGCGCGCGTTCATCTCGTGCAGCATCATGCGCGGCACCAGCGTCTCCAGCCCGCGCAGGATCAGCCAGGCGTTGAACGGTGCCATCACCCCGCCATGGTGGATGAGGCTGTGTTTGCGCAGCCGATCCATCCGCTCCCGGCTGCCGATCACGACCCCGCCCAGCGCGTCGCCATGCCCTGCAACGTATTTGGTCAGCGCGTGGACGACGTAATCGGCGCCGCGTGCGAGCGGCTGCTGGCCGATGGGTGTGGCGATCGTCGAGTCGACCGAAAGTGCCGCACCGTGCGCGTGCACGATTGCCGCGATCGCCCCGATGGGCGACAGCTTCAGCGTCGGATTGGCCGGTGTCTCGACATGCACCAGCCTGGTATTGGGCCGCAGCGATGCGGCGACCATGTCCGGTGCGCTGGTGTCCACGAAGCTGACTGCTATGCCCTGGCGGGTCAGGATCTGGTGGGCGAGCTCGGCCACGCCGGCGTAGCAGACATCGGACACCACCAGATGGTCGCCGCTGGCGAGCTCGGCCGAGAACAGGCCGCTGATCGCCGCCATGCCGGAGGCGAAGCTGACCGCCGCCTCGCCGCCCTCGAGCGCGGCCAGCCGCGTTTCCAGCAGTTCGAGCGTCGGATTGCTCCAGCGGGTGTAGAAGTGACGCGCATCGCCCGGCAGCTCGCTGGCCGAGAAGCTGCTGGCATCGGGATGGGTGAGAAAGCTGGTGGCCAGCACAGGCGAACTCGCCACCGGCTCGCCCAGCTGGCCCCGGGTCTGGCCCGCATGCAACGCCAGCGTCGCCGCGGCCTGCTGCGCGTGCGCGTTGCGCCCCGCTTTACCAGTCGGCATCTGGACCGCCCTTCCATTGCCCGCGAAGACGAGCGACCTGCGCGGCGCCCTCCACCCGGGCCACGCCGCGTGCGCGCCTAGCGCACCGTGACACGCGGCGCGTCCGCAGGGAACTCGTAGCCGATACGCATGACGACATCCTGCGGGTAGTTGCCGAACTTGCGCCCGAACAGGTTGACACCGCCCTTGTGGCGCGCGTCCGGCTTGACGCCGATCCGCAGCTTGACGTGGTTTGCCTGCTCCAGCGACAGCTCGCCCAGGGTGGTTGGCGAGAGCGGCAGTCCGTCGATCATGCTGCCGGTCTGCGACACGGTCCAGCGCTTGAGCAGCCCGTGCGTGGTCTGGCTGACCGGCCACCAGCGCGGGGTGAGCAGGGCCGCCTCGCCGCCGAAATCGCCGGGGCTCGTCCAGGTGCCGACCTCCCGGTCATTGACCCACAGCGTGATGTCGGACGGCCATTCGGGATCGAACTGCGGCGCCTCCGAGCAGATCTCCATGCTCAGCTCGAGCCAGGCGGCCCTAGCGCCGAACGGCAGGTTGTTGGGAAACACGTAGTCGACGAAGCCGGCGCGGAACCACAGAAGCTGGGCATGCACATGCTCGGGCTCGAAGAACGAGCGTGGATCGTCCAGCAGGCCGATGATCTTGCTTTCGCTGGCCAGCCCGCAGGTGGGGCTCGCCTCCAGATGGCGGTAGCTGCCGATCGGCATGGAGATGACCACCGTGTCGGCCTCCTCCGCGGCTGCGGCCGCCACCCCGGGCAGCGTCAGGTGCACCACGTCATAGACCTTGGAGCAGAGCTTCTGCGAGCCGCGTGTCCCGGGCTCGTAGCCGACGCTGACCAGGCCCACCGACTGCAGGACGCCGATGTTGAAGTTGGCGGTCGAGTGGGACAGACCAAGGCTCTGGGCCAGCTCCGAGACGTTCATCGCATTGTGGGTCAGCAGGCTGAGGATCATCTGCCGCGTTTCCGAGGCCAGCGCCTTGGCCACCGGCAGGCAGGCCTCGCCATCGAGCATCAACACGCGTGGCTTGGCGACCGGCGGCATCCTTGGGTCCGTGATGAGGGGGGCACGCGGAGGGTCACGCAGCGGTGAAGGCAGGTCAATGCGGCGATTGCAGCGAACCGGATTGATATATGACGATCCTGCTCGTTATAAATCCACTCAGATCGAGAGGGCGATCACCGCCCCGGAGGAGGAAGCAGATGGCCCGCTACGACACGGCGGAGCACGACCGCCTCGCCCAGGATTTCGAACGCGACGGGCTGGTGCTGCTGCCCGGGCATTTTCCCGTCGGAACCCTCGCCCGCTGGCGCGAGGCGTTCGACCCGCTGCTGCGGGCGACCTTGGCCGCGGACGCGGGGCAGGCCAACCGCGGCCAGGCGCGCCACTACATCACCCTGCCGTTCGAGGGGGTGTTCGCCGATCCGGAGATCATCGCCGACGAGGACGTGCTGGCCATCGTCGAACGGGTCGCGGGCAAGGATCCGGTGCTGTGCCAGCTGGCGTCCGACACGCCGGTGCGCGGCTCGGACTACCAGGAGGTGCATCGCGACACGCAGTCCCTGTTCCCGGGCGAGGATTGCGAAACCCCCTCGTTCCAGCTCGCGGTGAACTTCGCGCTGTGTGACGTCACCGCGCAGAACGGACCGTTTGAGACCACCCGCGGCACGCACCGCATGACCCGCGAACAGGGCCTGGCGGCGCTGGAACGCGGCGAGGTCGGGCTGGAGACGATCCCGATGGCGATGGGCGACGTGATGATCCGCGACGTGCGCGCCCTGCACCGCGGCACGCCCAACACCACCGACCAGCCCCGCCCGATGGTGGTGATCGGCTACAGCCGGCGGTGGTACTTCCGGCCGGAAGTGCATATCGACGTGCCGCGCGCGGTGCTTGGACGACTGCCCGAGCGGGTCCAGCGGCTGCTTCGCCACAATCCGGTGGTCGAGGGGCTGCCGTCGGAGGGGAGGGAAAGCTACACCGAGTTCGCCTTCTAGGCGCGTGGTCCGAGTTTCGCGCCGGGTGTGCCGTATCGTTCCCGGGCGCCTCGGCCGAAGGGCCGTGCAGCTTGCGGCCGGTTGGCAGGGCGCGGTAGCGGCGAAGGGGCATTGCCGAGCCGACCGACAATGGATACCGCTTGCCTTGCTGTCCTCGGCCGGCCGGACGCGCCCGGCGTGCCGCCGGCCGCAGGTGTCGACAACGATAACGGGCCCCTCAAGGCCCGACGGAAGGGACGTCGAGATGAACAGAATAGCTTTGCCGCCAGTCGGGGCGGCCTGTGGTGCCCTGGCCATCGCCTTGTCCCTGTGTTCGGGGGCAGCCTTTGCCCAGGGCTCGCAAGCGGACGCCGGCGCCCAGGTCGTGGGCAGCCAGTCGCAGGCGAGCTGCACCAATCCGGCGCCCGCCCATGCCGCGCTGGCCGGCATGGTGGTCGGGTTCTCGCAATCGGAGAACGAGCAGAACCCGTTCCGCGCCGCCGAGACCGCCTCGGTCAAGGAAGCGGCCAAGGCGGCCGGCGTGGCGAGGCTGCTCTACACCAACGCCAATGACGACCAGGCCAAGCAGGTCGCCGACATCCAGAGCATGATCAGCCAGGGCGCGCGGGCGATCATCGTCGCACCGCTGAACGCGACCGGGCTGCAACCGGCGCTCGAGCAGGCGGCCGCCAAGAACATCCCGGTGGTGACCATCGACCGTGCCACGGCCGGCACGCCCTGCCGCGACTTCATCACCAACATCGGCTCCAACTTCTATGTCCAGGGCCAGCGTGCCGCGGAAGCGCTGGCCGACGCCACCGGCGGCAAGGCGAAGATTGTCGAGATCCAGGGCGCCTACGGCAATTCCGTGGAAACGCAGCGCACGGAAGGCTTCGCCGACGGGCTGAAGAAGCATCCCGGCATGACCCTGCTGGCCGCCCAGCCCGGCAACTGGTCGGCGACCGACGCCCAGCGCGTCATGGAGCAGTTGCTCCTCGCCCACCCGGACGCCACGGCGATGTATTCCCATGCCGACGTCATGACGCTCGGCGCCATGCGCGCCATGCAGCAGAGCGGCAAGCAGCCAGGTCGCGACATCGCCATCGTCTCCATCGACGGCACCAAGGCGCTGGTGCAGGCGATCGCCGCCGGACGGGCGCAGGCGGATGTCGAGACCAATCCGCGTTTCGGCCCGCTGTCGTTCCAGGCGCTCCACGACTGGTTCGCCGGCAAGCCCGTCTCGCAGAAGCTGATCATGAAGGACGCGCTGTACACCAAGGCGAACGCCGCCCAGGCCCTGCAGCAGGGCGCGCCGTACTGAGCGGGTTTTGGGGATGTCGGCCGCCCTGCTGGAAACGCGCGACGTCGGCAAGGATTTCGGCGTCGTCAGCGCACTTCGCGACGTCTCGTTCGCGGTGCGGGCGGGCGAAGTGCATGGGCTGATGGGCGAGAACGGCGCCGGCAAGTCGACGCTCATCAAGATCCTGACCGGCTTCCACGCGCCGAGCGCCGGCGAGATCCTGCTCGCCGGCAGGCCGGTCTCCTTCGACAGCCCGCGTGCCGCCCAGCAGTCCGGCGTCGCCGCCGTCTACCAGGAGATCAACCTGATCCCCGAACGCAGCGTCGCGGCCAACATCTTTCTCGGCCGCGAGCCGCGCCGCCTCGGCCCGTTCATCGACCAGCAGCGCATGATCGCCGAGGCGGGCCAGATCCTGGCGCGCTACGGCCTGGCCATCGATCCGGCCCGGCCGCTGCGCACGCTCGGGCTCGGCCTGCAGCAGATGGTCTCGATCGCCCGCGTGGTCTCGCTGGGCGCGCGGGTGGTGATCATGGACGAGCCCACCTCAGCGCTCAGTGCGGCCGAGGTCGATATCCTCTACCGCGCGGTCGACCAGCTTCGCCGGGAAGGCAAGGGCATCATCTATGTCAGCCATCGATTGTCCGAATGTTACCGGCTGTGCGACCGGCTGACCGTGCTGCGTGACGGCCGGCTGGTGGTGACCGCGCCGACCGCCGAGCTGTCGCGGCAGAAGCTGATCGCCGCCATGCTCGGCCGCACGGCCGCCTCGCACGCCGCCGGGCGGGACGGGGGTGACGAGCCTGGCGCGGACGTCGCACCGGGCAGTGCATCGGACCACGCGCCCGCGCTGCCGGGGCGGCGGGGCACGACCCGGCCAGCCACGGGCGCGGCCGGGCGCGCAGTCTCCGAGACAACCGCCAGGCCAACCGCCAGGCCAACCACCAGGGAAACCACCAGGGAAACCACCGGGGACTCCATCGGGGCAGCCGCCGGTCCGCCCGCGGCGCTGCGGGTGCGCGGCCTGTCCTGGCGAAACCGGGTGCGCGACGTCTCCTTCGCCGTGCGGCGCGGCGAGATCGTGGGGCTCGCCGGGCTGCTGGGCTCGGGGCGCACCGAAACGCTCAAGGCGATCTACGGCGCACAGGCTCCCGAGCGTGGCGAGATCGTGCTCGACGGGCGGCCGGTCCGGCACCCGCGCCCGTCCGAAAGCATCCGGCGCGGGCTCGGCTTCCTTTCCGAGGACCGGCGCTCGGAGGGCATCTTCCCCAAGCTCTCCGTGCGCGAGAACATGACCGCCGCCGTGCTGCCGCGCATCGCCCGCTTCGGCATCGTCTCCCGGCGCCGGCAGACCGCCCTGGTCGAGCACTACGTGGCAGCGCTCGGCATCAAGACCGCCGGGCCCGCGGCGCTGATCTCCGAACTCTCCGGCGGCAACCAGCAGAAGGTGCTGATCGCGCGCGCGCTGTGCACCGAGCCGCGCACCGTCATGCTCGACGATCCCACACGCGGCATCGATGTCGGCGCCAAGGCCGAGGTCCATCGCGCGGTGCGGGCGCTGGCCCGCGACGGGCTCGGCGTGCTGGTCACCTCCTCGGAGATCGAGGAGGTCATGGAGCTGTCCGACCGGCTCATCGTGCTGAACGAGGGCGCGGTCAGCGGCGAGATCGAGGCGGCCGGCCGCGATCCGGACGAGGTGCTGGCCCTCCTCGCCGAGGCTGCCCCCGACCCGCCCGGCCTATCCAACCCGTCCGGCCCATCCGACCCGCCGGACCGGGACGGGCGCGGTGCGGACGCGTGAGCGAGACCCGTTCCGCCGCACCACCAGTCCGCGCGCTGCGTCCCATCCGGCCGCGCGCGGGATTGCTGCGCTCGTCCAGCGTCTACATCGCCTTTGCCGCACTGGTGCTGTTCGATCTGGCCGTGACGCCCGGCTTTCGCAATGTCGGCATCGTCCGCAGCCTGCTGTTCGAATCCGCGCCCGTGATCCTGATCGCGCTGGGCCAGAGCCTGGCGATCGGAACGCGCGGCATCGACCTGTCGGTGGGCTCGGTGATGGCGCTCAGCTCGGCGGTGATCGGCATCAGCCTGCCGCTCGACCAGGGGGTGTCCATCCTGTTCGGAGTCGGCGCCGGGCTAGCCTGCGGCCTGTTCAACGGCCTGCTCATCGCCGTGCTCGAGATCGACCCGCTGATCTCGAGCCTGTCGCTGCTGGTCGCGGCGCGCGGGCTGGCCCAGGCCCTGCTCAACGGCGCGCGGGTCGATCTGCCGTTCGACGGTCCGCTCGCTGCCCTGGGCCAGGCGACGCTCTACACGCTTCCGGTCACCGCCCTGGTGGCGCTGGCCGCGGCACTGGTGTTCTCCTTCGTCGTGCGCCGCACCAGCTTCGGCCATTACGCCGTGTTCGCCGGCTCCAGCCGCACCGCCGCCTTCCTCGCCGGCCAGCCGGTGCGTCTCACGCTGGTGTTCGTCTATGGCCTGAGCGGGCTCCTGGCCGGCCTCGCCGGCCTGTTCGCCAGTGCCCGCCTCGGGGCCGCGGATCCGAACTATATCGGCGTGCAGTTCGAGCTCGACGCGATCGCCGCCACGGTGATCGGCGGCACGCCCCTGTCGGGCGGCCGGATCTCCACCCTCGGCACGGTCTGCGGCGTGCTGCTGCTCGAAGTGCTCGATGCCAGCTTCATCATGAACAACATCAGCGCAACCTACGCGCAGATGCTCAAGGCAGCCTTCATCGTCGGCGCCCTCTACCTGCAACGCTCGGGAGGCTGACCTTGAGCACGCCCTCCGCCGCCGTGCCGCACGAGTCCGGCCGTGCCCGCCTGATCGAGCTGATCCAGGCCAGGGGTGCGCTGGTGGTGCTCGCCGCCGCCGTCCTGCTCTCGGGACTGGTGTTTCCGTCCTTTCTCGAAGCCGGCAACCTGGCCGACATCGTCACCGCAGCGAGCTTCCTCGGCATCGTCGCCATCGGCCAGACCTTCGTCATCATCATGGGCGGCTTCGACCTGGCGGTCGGCTCGATGGTCAGCGTCGGTACGGTGCTCGCCGCCTACGCCGTCCCGTTCGGCTGGGGTGCCGCCCTGCTCGTGCCGTCGGTGGCCGGCCTCCTCGTCGGGCTGGTCGACGGCCTGCTGATCGCGCGCGCGCGCATGGCGCCGTTCATCGTCACCCTGGCCGCCCTGCTGGCCCTCAAGGGTGCCTCGGTGGCGCTGGCCGGGGAAAGCATGGTGATCGCCCATGCGCCGGTGTTCGGCGCGATCGCCAACGGCCACCTGCTGGGCATCAACAACCTGGTGCTCATCCTGCTCGCCGCGTTCGCGCTGGCTGCGCTGGCGCTCAACCGCACCCGCTTCGGCGCGGCCCTGTTCGCCATCGGCGGCAACGAGGAAGCCGCCCGCATGCTGGGCATCCGGGTCGAACGGATCAAGATCGCGACCTATGCCACCGGCGGGGCGCTCGCCGGCCTGTCCGGCGCCCTGCTCGCCGCCCATCTCAGCAGCGGCCTGTCCGGCGCCGGCAACGGCTATGAGCTGCAATCGATCGCGGCCGCGGTGATCGGCGGCGTGCTGCTGACCGGCGGCGTCGGCACGATGACCGGCACGCTGGCCGGTGTGCTGCTGCTCGGGCTGATCAGCAACGTCATCGACCATATCGGCAGCCTGAGCGCCGCCTATCAGAGCCTGGCGAGCGGCCTGTTCCTGCTGGTCGCCGTGGTCATCCAGTCACGCCTGACGCGCCGCCGCCGCGGCTACGGCTCCCGCCGCTGAGGAGCCCAGCCGCGTACGCGCCGCTCAGCCCGCCTTCAGCGCCGTCGCCAGTTCCGGCATCGCCGTGAACAGGTCGGCGACCAGCCCGTAATCGGCCACCTGGAAGATCGGCGCCTCGGGATCCTTGTTGATCGCCACGATGACCTTGCTGTCCTTCATGCCGGCCAGATGCTGGATCGCGCCCGAGATGCCGATCGCCAGGTAGAGGTCGGGGGCCACGACCTTGCCGGTCTGGCCCACCTGGTGGTCGTTGGCGATGTAGCCGGCATCGACCGCCGCGCGCGAGGCGCCGATCGCGCCACCCAACGCGTCGGCTACCGGGTCGAGCAGGGAGAAGTTCTCCGCACTCTGCAGTCCTCGGCCGCCGGACACCACCACGCGTGCCGAGGCGAGCTCCGGCCGCTCCGAGCGCGACAGCTCCTCGGACACGAACTGCGACACCGAAGGCGCCCCCACCGCGGCGACCTGCTCGATGGGGGCACTGCCGCCCTCCTCGGCCGCCGGCTCGAAGCTCGCCGCGCGCACGGTCAGCACCTTCTTGGCGTCCGAGGATTGCACCGTGGCCAGCGCGTTGCCGGCATAGATCGGGCGGACGAAGGTGTCGGAGCTTTCGATCGCGATGACCTCGCTGATCGGCTGCACGTCGAGCAGGGCGGCGACGCGCGGCATGACGTTCTTGCCGGTGGCACCCGCCGCCGACAGCAGGTGGTCGTAGCCGGGGGCGAGCGAGACCAGCAGGGCGGCGAGCGGCTCGGCCAGGCTGTGCGCGTAAGCCGCGTCCTCGGCGACCAGCACGCGCGCCACGCCGGCGATGCGGGCGGCGGCCTGTGCGGCTTCCCCTGCGTCCGGCCCGGCCAGCAGCACATGCACCTCGCCCAGCCTGCCGGCCGCCGCCACCGCGGCACGCGACGGCTGCTTGATGGCGCCCGCTTCGTAGTCGAGGAGAACGAGAGCGGTCATGGTCAGATCACCTTGGCTTCGTGGCGCAGCTTGTCGAGCAGTTCGGCGACCGACGACACCTTGATGCCTGCCCCGCGCACCGGCGGCTCGGCCACCGAGATGGTCTTGAGCCGCGGCGTGATGTCGATGCCGAGATCGGCCGGCCGCAGCGTCTCGAGCGGCTTCTTGCGCGCCTTCATGATGTTGGGCAGCGAGGCGTAGCGCGGCTCGTTCAGTCGCAGGTCGGCGGTGACGATCGCCGGCAGGGCGATGGAGATCGTCTCCAGTCCGCCATCGATCTCGCGGGTGACCGTGGCGCGTTCGGGGCTGTCGATCTGCACCTTGGAGGCGAAGGTGCCCTGCGGCCAGCCGAGCAGCCCGGCCAGCATCTGGCCGGTGGCGTTCATGTCGTCGTCGATCGCCTGCTTGCCCATGATCACCAGGCCCGGCTTCTCGCGCTCGACCAGGGCGCGCAGGATCTTGGCCACCGCCAGCGGCTCGGGACTGCCCTGCGAGCTGGCCTGCGGGCTGTCCTCGGTCTGCACCAGGATGGCACGGTCGGCGCCCATGGCGAGCGCGGTGCGCAGCGTTTCCTGGCATTGCGCGATGCCGATCGAGACGGCGACGATCTCGCTCGCAGCGCCCTTCTCCTTGAGGCGCACGGCCTCCTCGACGGCGATCTCGTCGAACGGGTTCATCGACATCTTGACCCCGGTGGTCTCGACGCCGGAACCGTCCGAGCGGACGCGCACCTTGACGTTGTAGTCGACGACGCGCTTGACGGGCACGAGCAGCTTCATGAGTGGGTCTCTGTCTCCGTGGCCGGCGGCGCCTACATGCCGCTCGGGTAGTTCGGGCCGCCGCCGCCCTCGGGGGTCGCCCAGTCGATGTTCTGCGTCGGGTCCTTGATGTCGCAGGTTTTGCAGTGCACGCAGTTCTGCGCGTTGATCTGCAGGTGCGGCGCGGTGTCGACGTCGACCGCCTCGTAGACGGCCGCCGGGCAGTAGCGGCTTTCCGGCGAGCGGTACTGGTTCCAGTTCACCTGCCGCCAGCGCTCGGCATCGCGCAACCGCAGATGCACCGGTTGGTCTTCCTCGTGGTTGGTGTTCGACAGGAACACCGACGACAGCCGGTCGAAGGTGAGCGTGCCGTCCGGCCTGGGATAGTCGATGGCCGGCGTGGCGAAGGCGGGGTTGAGCACCTCGTTGTCGGGATGGCGATGGTGGAAGGTCCATGGCGCGCGTCCGCGCAGCACCGTCGCGTCCAGGCCGGCATAGAGTGCGCCGCCGAGCAGGCCGAACTTGGCGAACGCCGGCCGGACGTTGCGCACGTCGCGCAGCTCGCTCCACAGCCAGCTCTCGCGCACGCGCCGTGTGTAGGAGCGCGGCTCGACCGAACGCCCGGCCCCCAGTGTGCCCGATTGCAGTGCCTCGGCCACCGCCTCGGCGGCCAGCATTCCCGACTTCATCGCCGCATGCGTGCCCTTGATCTTGGGCACGTTGAGGAAGCCCGCCGAGTCGCCGATCAGCACGCCGCCGGGGAAGCTCAGGCGCGGCACCGATTGCAGCCCGCCTTCCGACAGCGCACGCGCGCCGTAGGAGAGGCGCTTGCCGCCCTCCAGGTGCCTGCGGATTGCCGGATGGGTCTTGAGCCGCTGCATCTCGTCGAACGGCGACAGCCAGGGATTGGCGTAGTCGAGCCCGACCACGAAGCCGTAGCTCACCAGGTTGTCGCCGAAATGGTAGAGCCAGGAGCCGCCATAGGTGTTGCGGTCGAGCGGCCAGCCGAAGCTGTGCTGCACCAGGCCGGGCTGGTGGCGCGCGGCGGGGATCTCCCACAGCTCCTTGATGCCGAGCCCGTAGGTCTGCGGATCGACCCCGTCGCGGAGATTGAAGCGGGCCATCAGTCGCTTGGCCAGCGAGCCGCGGCAGCCCTCGGCGAACATGGTGTAGGCGGCGCGCAGCTCCATGCCGGGCGCGTAGTTCGCCCCCCGCTCGCCCGAGCGCGTCACCCCCATGTCACCGGTGGCAACCCCCGCGATCCGTCCGTCCTCCTCGATCAGCTCGGCGGCGGCGAACCCGGGATAGATCTCGACCCCCGCCGCCTCGGCCTCGCCGGCCAGCCAGCGGCACAGATCGCCGAGGCTTGCGATGTAGTTGCCGGCATTGTCCATGTGCGGCATCACCCGGTGCAGCATCGGCACCGGGAACGACCGCGTCTCGGTCAGGTAGAGCATGCGGTCCTCGGTGACCGCGGTGCACAGCGGCGCGCCTTTCTCCCGCCAGTCGGGGATCAGCTCGTCGAGCGCGCGCGGCTCGATCACCGCGCCTGAGAGGATATGGGCGCCGATCTCGCTGCCCTTCTCGACCAGGCAGACCGAGCTGTCCGGCCTGAGCTGCTTCAGCCGGATGGCGGCAGCCAGCCCCGAAGGGCCGCCGCCGACCACCACGACGTCGAATTCCATGGCCTCGCGTGCGTCATCCATGCGCCCCTGTCTAAAGCCATCGGCCTGGATGGCAAAGTCAGGGCGGCGTGCAGCGGGCGAAGATGCGCCGGAAATTGGCGCGGGTCTGCCGTGCGATCTCCTCGGGCGCCAGCCCGCGCAGGCCGGACAGCAGGGCTACCGTCTCGCCGATCCGTGCCGGCTCGTTGCGCGCGTCCGGGTCGGGCATCGGGGCCAGTGACGGCGCGTCGGTCTCGACCAGCAGCTGTTCGGCCGGCAGCCCCGCCACCAGCGCGCGCGTCGCCGCCTGCTCGGGATAGGAGAGCAGGCCCGAAAACGACAGCGCATGGCCGAGATCCAGGCACGTGCGGGCCAGCGCCGCACCCCCTGAGAAGCTGTGCATCACCACCGGGAAGGCGCCGCGCGCGTGCTCGCGCTCCAGGGTCGCGGCCATCGCCGCGTCCTGGCGCACCGAATGGATCACCAGCGGCAACTGGGTCTCGCGCGCAGCCTCGATATGGGCGGCGAGGCTCGCCACCTGCGCGTCCCAGGAGGCCTGTCCCAGCCACGTATCGAGCCCGGTCTCGCCGATGCCCACCACCTTCGGGTGGCGGGCCAGGGCGACCAGCCGCTCGGCTGTGGCGAGCGGCTCGTCGTCCACGTAGTGCGGGTGCACGCCCACCGTGCACCAGACCTGGGGGTAGCGCTCGGCCAGTGCCAGCACCCGATCGGCTTCGCGCAGGCGGGTGCCGATGGTGACCAGCGCCACCACCCCGGCCGCCTCGGCGCGGGCCAGCACCGCGTCGAGATCAGGGGCGAAGGCAGGGAAGTCGAGATGGCAGTGGCTGTCGATGAGCTGCATGCGAGACGACGCTCCGGGGGGCGGTCGGCATGGATGTTGCGAGCTTGGCGCCCGCCTGACTACCCCGGAGGGACCAGCCTTGCACCAGCAGAGTTCCCCGCCCGGCGGCCAGGCGACCACGCGCCGCGACCCGTTCGGCGTTCGCGCCCAGGGCTCGACGATCGGGCGCGAGGTCGTGGCCGGGCTCACCACCTTCGGGGCAATGAGCTATGTCGTGGTGGTCAACCCGGCCATCCTGTCGGCGACCGGCGTGGACGTGCACGCGCTGATCATCGTCACCGCGCTCGCCGCGATGGTCGGCAGCCTGATGATGGCGCTCGCCGCCAACCTGCCCATCGCGCTCGCCCCCGGCATGGGCTCCAACATCGTCTTCGCCCAGGTCGTCGTTGTGGGGCTCGGGGTGTCCTACCAGACGGCGCTCGCCATGGTGTTCACCGGCGGCGTGCTGTTCGTGCTGCTCTCGGCCAGCCGGGCGCGCGAGCGGCTGGTGCGCGGCTTCCCCGATCCGATCAGGCTCGGCATGCAGTGCGGCATCGGCCTGTTCATCGCCTATCTGGGGCTGAGGGGCGGCGGTCTGCTGGTGCAGGGGCCGCACGGGCCGAGCTTCGGCCGGCTGCGCGATCCTGCGACCCTGCTGGTGTTCGCCGGCATGGTGCTGACCCCGGCGCTGATGGCGCGGCGCATCCCGGGGGCGCTGCTGATCTCCATCGTGGCCATCACCCTGGCAGGCCTCCTCGTCCCCGGCCACGGCGGCCACATGGTCACGCCCTCGCCGCGGCGCGTCGTCAGCCTGCCGGTGCTGCCGCGCGGCCTGCTGTTCTCGCCCGATTTCGGTCAGTTCTTCCGCCACTTCTTCGTCCTGCTGCCGATCGCGCTCTATTTCTTCCTGGGCGATTTCTTCTCGGCCACCGCCACCCTGATCGGGGTGACGCGGCGGGCCGGGCTGATGACGCTCGACGGCGAGATCCCCCGCGCACGGCGCGCCTATCTGGCAGATGGCGCCTCCTCGATGGTCGGCGCCCTGCTCGGCAGCCCGACGGTGGTGGCCTATGTCGAGTCCGCCACCGGCGTGGAGTCCGGCGGCCGCACCGGGCTGGTCGGCGTGGTGGTCGCGCTGCTGTTCGGCCTGTCGGTGTTCTTCTGGCCGCTGATCGCCATCGTCCCGCCCCAGGCCACCGCCCCGGCCCTGGTGCTGGTCGGTGTGCTGATGATGGAAGGCATCGCCGGCCTCGACGTCAGCCGGGCGGAGAACGCCGTCCCGCCCATCCTGATCCTGCTGATCGTGGTGACCACCAACGACCTGATGATGGGCCTGCTCTCCGGCTGCTGCGCCTACAGCCTGATCGTGCTGGCCACCGCGCAATGGCGCAAACTGACCCCGATGCTGCTCGTCGTCGACGCGGTGCTCGCGATCTACGCGGTGCTGACCAACTTCGCGCTTTAGGGCAAAGGCGAGGGGCGCTGCCCCTCGACCCCACTGGGGTCTGCAACTCCAGACCCGCGGAGGCTGTGTTCCTTGCTGTGAGTACGGGCGCTATAGAGAACCCATACAACTTGCTGCGTTCACATGCGTTTTCTCGCCGTGGATGGGTTTGCGGTAGGGAAGCGAATGACGCGGCATCTGTTTTGGCGATCGGACGCGGCCTGGGCTGCCATTGACGCGCACCTGCCGCGTGGGCGGCCCGGCAAGCCGCGCGTCGATGACCGGCGTGTCATCAGCGGCATCCTGCACGTGCTGAAGACCGGTTGCCGCTGGCGCGACGTGCCTGCCGCGTATGGGCCGCCGACCACGATC
>Ga0080006_1148920_pt1 | contig 145095 bp, 133 predicted proteins | sample RS3BMetagenome_FD_69209 | JGI IMG/M metagenome (GOLD analysis project Ga0080006, IMG submission 69209) | Ferric oxide microbial mat and aquatic microbial communities from Rainbow Spring, Yellowstone National Park, USA - RS3B (SPADES... ...
GTGCCGTTCGTGGCCGACGCCCACGATCGCCCGCGGCGGCGGTTCGGCGAGACGGTCGATCGGCTCGCCGCGGGGATCGAGGCCGAGGATCGTCCAGCCGCGGGTTCCGGCTGCCGAGGCCAGCTCGTCCGGGGCGGCGGTGAGGGCGGGGAGGCGGAAGCTTGCTCCGGCCGCAGCGCGGACGACCTTGGGATGGAAGAGCGCCACCCCGCGATCGCTGGCGACGAATCCTCGCGCGCCGAGTGCCTCCGCCGCGCGTAGGAGGGTCCCGAGATTCCCGGGGTCGTTGAGGTCCGCCGTCGCGATGACGGTGCCGGCAGCTTGGAGGAGGCTGGAGAGATCGCGCGGCGGGACGCGGGCGATCGCCAAGAGCCCGGGCGGGCTCTCCAGATCGGAGAGGCGTCGCATCGCGCGCTCCGGGATCACGAAGACCGGAATCCCGCGCGCTTCGGCGGCGGTGACCACCGGATGTGCCTCCGACGCCGGGACGGCATAGAGCTCGTCCGGCAGGATCCCGGCGGCGAGCGCCTCGGCGACCAATCCGGCGCCCTCGATGAGGAAGAGATCTCCGGGGCGGCGAGGCGGTTCCTTCACGGCGGCGCGCACGGCCGCCAGCCGCGGGTGATGCAGGCCGAGTGCCACCGGCATCGTTCAGGAACGGGGTGTGCCGGAGCGCGTGCGGGCTCGGATGGCGATCCAGAGCAGACCGGCCAGGAGCCCCGCGAGCATCGCCGCGATGCGGTCGTTGAAGTGGTGCGGCACGAGCAACCGCAGGAAGGCTGCTTCCAGCACGACGAGCAGAAGCAGGAAGACGGCGAGCCAGCCCAGCTCGGCGGTAATGGACGAACGCCCCATACCCGTCGTTACGAGGCGCGGCGGCGCCATTCCGGCAATATCCGCTCTCATGGCTACGGATGTCAGGCTTCTCGAATCGGTCCGGCGGTTCAGCGGGCGGATCTTCGGCGTGCGAACCGATCGCGTGCGCTTACCGGACGGCCGCGAGACCCAGCTCGACGTCGTTGAGCATCGCGGCTCGGTGGCGGTGATTGCGCTCGCGGACGGTGGCCGCATCGTGCTCGTGCGTCAGTACCGGCACCCTGCGGGGCGCGAGCTCTGGGAGATTCCGGCGGGAACCCTGGAGGTCGGCGAAGAGCCGCTCGCGTGTGCGCGCCGCGAGCTGCGCGAGGAAACGGGCTATACGGCCGCGCGGCTCCGCCCACTCGCCACGTTCTACATGACGCCGGGTTTCTGCGACGAGCGCCTGCATCTGGTCGCGGCGCGCGAGCTGACCGAGGGATCGCAGGAGCTCGACGGCGACGAAGCGATCCGCGTCGGGCTCTTTACGATCGACGAAGCGAAAGAACGCGTCGCGGCCGGCGAGATCGCCGACGCGAAGACGCTCCTCGCTCTCGCATGGTGGGAGCTCGGGCGGCTGTAGCCGCCCGAGCGCTACTTGCCGATCGCCTGTTTCGCGCGCTGCAGCAGGGAGTCGAACGCCGCTCCGTCGCGCACGGCCAGGTCGGCCAGCGCCTTGCGATTCAGCGCGATTCCCGCCTTCTTCAAACCGTGGATGAAGGCCGAGTAGCTGAGCCCTTCGCGGCGCGCCGCCGCGTTGATGCGGCTGATCCACAGCGAACGGAAATCCCGCTTGCGGTTACGGCGGTCGCGATAGGCATACGCGAGCGACTTGAGGAGCGCCTCGTTGGCGACGCGGTAGTTGCGCCGGCGGGCGGCGCGGAAGCCCTTGACGAGCTTCATCACCTTTCGCCGGTGCTTGATGCCGATGACGCCGCGCTTGATGCGAGCCATGCCGGAACCTCCCTACTCCAAGTACGGAATCATCCGCGCGATCCGCTTGAGATCGCCCGGGAAGGTGGGTTGATCTTTCCGGAAGTTGCGCTTGCGCTTACGCGACTTCTTGCTGAGGATGTGGCCGCAACCGTCGAACTGGTGGCGCCGCAGCACCTTGCCGTTCGCCGTCACTTTCACGCGCTTGGCCGTCCCTCGATGCGTTCGAATCTTCGGCATGGAGTACTCCTACGATTTTGCCGCGGCCGGTTGAGCGCGCTGCTGGTCCTTCTCGGCCTCGTGGAGGGAGAGGAACTTCGGCGGCCCCAACGGCGTCGGCCGGGGCGAGAGAATCATGAACATGTTCCGGCCTTCCAACCGCGGTTCACGTTCGACCACGGCCAAGGGCGCCATGTCTTCGGCCATGCGGTCCAAGAGCCGCTTGCCGAAGTTCGCGTAGGTGACCTCGCGCCCGCGAAACATGATCGTCACTTTGATCTTGCTTCCGTCCATCAACAACCGCTCGGCCATACGCGCCTTCGTCTCGTAGTCGTGCGTCTCGATCTTCGGGCGCAGTTTGACTTCCTTGAGTTCGAAGTTGCGATGTTTTTTGCGCGCATCGCGCTCCTTCTTCGAGAGCTCGTACTTCATGCGGCCGTAGTCGCCGATCTTACAGACGGGCGGCTGGGCGGTCGGTGAGATCTCGATGAGGTCCAGGCCCGCACTCCGCGCCCTCGCGAGGGCTTCTTCCGTCGGCATGATCCCGAGTTGGGTGCCGTTCTCGTCGATCAGGCGGACGGTACGGATGCGGATCTGGTCGTTGACGCGCAGCGGTCGTGCGATGGCAAGTCTCCTACGGATGTAAAAAATGGCGCTGCCGAAGCAGCCCCACGCGTGGAACCGGCCGGCGGTTCCCGGTGACGGACCGGATCGCCCGCAGGCATCCGGTGGGCGCCCAGCGGGCGCCGCTTCGGCTCGCGTAGGATAGCACGGCGCGGCGGGGGGCTGTCAACCGATGCGGCCGAGCGGCGGGCGGTCTCACAGATCGGCGAGGGCGGCGCCGTAGGCCTCGAGGAGGAAGGCGATCTCCTCGTCGCCCACGACGAGCGGCGGAGCGATCCGCAAGACGTTTTCATGCGTGTCCTTCGCCGCGACGCCGCGCGCGAGCAGCGCTTCGGAGAGACGGCGCGCCGGGAGGTCGAGTTCGACGCCGATGAGGAGCCCGCGCCCGCGAATCTCCCGTACGTGCGGCGAGGCGCACGCGCGCAGCCCCTGCATCAGGCGCGCGCCGGCATAGCGCGCGCGCGACGGCAGTCGCTCGTCTTCGATCACGTCGAGGGCCGCGATGCCGACCGCGCAGGCCAGCGGGTTGCCCCCGAAGGTGCTGCCGTGTTCACCGGGCCGGAAGAGGCGCATCAGGGGCGCATCGGCCAGCACCGCCGAGACGGGGTAGTAGCCGCCGCCGAGGGCCTTGCCGACGATCAGGACGTCCGGCCGCACGGCGTCGTGCTCGCAGGCGAAGAGATCGCCGGTCCGCCCGAGTCCGGTCTGGATCTCGTCGGCCATGAAGAGGACGTCATGTTCCTTGCAGAGCGCCCATGCGCGCTTGATGAAGCCGGGAGGCGGAACGATGACGCCGCCCTCGCCTTGGATCGGCTCGACGAGGATCGCGCAGGTTCGCTCCGTCAGCGCGCGCTCCAGCGCATCGGCATCTCCGTACGGGACGTGGACGAACCCCGGCGTGAAGGGGCCGAAGCTGCGCCGATACTCGGGCGTAGTGCTCGCGCTGACTGCCGTGACGGTGCGCCCGTGGAAGTTGTTGGCGAAGACGACGATCTCCGCCTGACCGTCGGCGATTCCCTTGACGTCGTATCCCCAGCGTCGCGCGAGCTTGATCGCCGTCTCCACGGCCTCGACGCCCGTATTCATGGGAAGCGCCATCTCGTAGCCGCAGAGGCGCGTGAGGCGCTCGAGAAACCGCGGCAGCATGTCGTTGCGGAGTGCGCGTGAGGTCAGCGAGAGGCGCCGGGCCTGTTCGATCAGTGCCGCGCGGATCTTCGGGTGATTGTGCCCTTGGTTGAGCGCGGAGTACGCGCTGATGCAATCGAGATAGCGCGTGCCGTCCACGTCCCAAAGCCAGGCGCCTTCGGCGCGTTCGATGACGACGTCGAGCGGATGATAATTATGCGCGCCGACGCGCTCTTCGAGCGCGATCAGCTCCTGCGCTCGTGGTGACAGACGGTGCTCGGCTTGCATGGAGAATCCCCTTCCCTTCCGCATTTGGGACGAGAAGAGGATTCTCCTTCGCGACTGGTTTCAGACGGGATCGAAGGCGCCGGAGACGATCATCCGCTCGGCCCGGATACGGGCTTCGCGCAGTCGTTCGGCATCGGTCTGCGGCGCATCGGGCGGCAACTCGTCGAGCAGCCGCTGCAACTCCTCGTCGAAGAGCGCCGAGAGATCCGACGGTGTGTACGGGCCGGGATGCCGCATGCGCTGCGCGATCATCAAGCGGTAGATGCGATCGGTCGCGAGGTCCTCCATGTAGCCGTCGAGCAGACTGGCGCCCTTCCCGTCGAGCACGCCCTTGCGATAGCGAATGACGGTGCGGACCGCGGCGCGCGTCCCGTCGAGGCTCGTCGTGCCGATGCCGACGGGAACCGGGCGAAGATCCGGCCGCGTGGTCGCGAGCGACGGGCGCTTGTCGAGCTGATTGGGATACGGGAACTGCGCGACGGCGATCGCGTTTTGATCGGGGTGTCCCGTCCATGCGCCGTCCATCAAGCAGGCGGCCTCGTTGCGCTTGTCGCGTTCGAGCACCTCCAGGGCGCGCGCGTTCAGCTCCGGATCTTCTCGACTGGGATAGAGCGCGGTCATACCGCCGATCGCCAGCGCGCCGTGCTTGTGGCAGATCTCGGGCATCAGCGTGCGCACGTTTTGGAAGAACGCGACGTCGTGCGGGATGGTGTTGCGGTCGGGTAAGACCCAGCGCGGATCGGGCAGCATGTAGTGGATCAGGCTCGCCATGTAATCCCAGCGGCCGAGGTTCAACCCGAGGATGTACTCGCGCAGGTTGTAGAGGAACTCTTCCATCTGATAGGCGAGCGGATGCGACTCTACCAAGGCCATGCATCGGATCGCGTCGCGCGGCCAACCCTTGGCATCGATGAGGTGTGCGAAGACTTCACGCCACCACAGTGCCTCTTCGGCCGTCTCCGATTTCGGAATGTAGATGCAGAGCGGATGCTTCAGTCGCGCGTAGTCGAGGCGATAGACCAGCAGCGCGAGATCGAAGAGCGAGGCGCTGGTGAGGGAGCCGTCGGCCATGATGCCGCCTTGCGAGAGGTGGAGGCCGCGTACGCGCACCCAGATCACTGTCTCGCTCGGGCGAATCGCGACCGTTCCGCCGCGTTTGCGATCCTCGTAGGTCAACTCTCCGTAGAGCGCACGTACGACGTTCTCGTGTCCGCGGATCAGGTGATCCCACTCGTTGACCATCGAATCTTCCAGGTCGAGCATGACGCCGGGTGCGCCCGAATTGAGCATCTTCACGACGAGTTCGGCGTCGTCGGCGGGGCCGGTCATCTGATTGCGTTGGTCCCGGCACCAGGCCGGGAGCTCGATCCGCCACTCGCCGGTCGTCGCCGGAGACGGCGGCAGGTAATCCGGCAGCTCCCCCGCATGTGCGTGGGCGAGCATCGCCTTGCGGGCCTTCGCCAGCCGCTGTTGCTCCGGGGTGAATCGCTCGTGCAGGCGCAGGTAGAACGAGGCGAAGCCGTCCGGGAGATCGCGCTCCAGGGCGAAGCGCTCGGGAGCGACGTTCATGCCGTCACCGCGACGTCATAGAATTGTTCGGCCTCCGTCGAGCCGTCGAGCGCGGTCGTCGAGACCTGCCCTTCTCCGATCACGCGCGCGACTTCGTCGAAGTAGCCGGTCCCGACCTCACGCTGGTGGCGCGTCGCCGTGTAGCCGAGCGGTTCGCTCGCGAACTCTTGTTGCTGGAAATCCGCATACGCGCTCATGCCGCGCTGCGCGAAGTCGCGCGCGAGCATGAAGAAGGAATGATTGAGGGCGTGGAAGCCGGCCAGCGTGATGAATTGGAACTTGTAGCCCATCTCGTTGAGGCGATCCCGGAACGACGCGATCGTGCGCTCGTCGAGTTTTTTCTTCCAGTTGAAGGACGGCGAGCAGTTGTAGGCGAGCAGTTTTCCGGGAAACCGTGCGTGGATCGCGCGCGCGAAACGCTCGGCTTCCTCGAGATTCGGTTCGGAGGTCTCCACCCATAGGAGATCGGCGTAGGGTGCGTAGGCGAGGCCACGCGCGATTGCGGCATCGAGGCCGCCGCGCATGCGGAAGAAGCCCTCCGGCGTCCGTTCTCCGGTGAGAAACTCTCGGTCGCGCGGATCGATATCGCTGGTGATCAGGTGCGCGCCGTTGGCGTCCGTGCGTGCCACGATGATCGTCGGAACGTCGAGCACGTCCGCGGCGAGACGCGCTGCGAGCAGGTGGCGTACGGCGGTCTGCGTGGGGATCAGCACCTTGCCGCCCATGTGACCGCACTTCTTCTCGCTGGAGAGCTGATCTTCGAAGTGCACGCCCGCCGCACCGGCCTCGATCATCGCTTTCATGAGCTCGAAGACGTTGAGCGCGCCGCCGAAGCCTGCTTCCGCATCGGCCACGAGCGGGACGAACCAGTCGCGTTCGCGCTTGCCTTCCGCGCAGTCGATCTGATCGGCGCGCTGGAGGGCGTTGTTGATGCGCTTGCAGAGCATCGGCACGCTATTCGCGGGGTAGAGGCTTTGGTCGGGATACATCTGGCCGGCCAGGTTGGCATCGGCCGCGACCTGCCATCCGCTGACGTAGATCGCCTCGAGCCCAGCTTTGACCGCCTGGACCGCCTGCCCGCCGGTCATCGTCCCCAGGGCGACGACCGGCCGATCGCGGTGGAGTTGCTCCCAGAGGCGTTGCGCGCCGCGGCGCGCCAGGGTCTGTTCCACGACGAGGCTGCCTTGTAGGCGGATGACGTCGGCAGCGGTGTAGCGGCGCTCGATCCCCGACCAGCGCGGATCGGTCGCCCAGCGGCGGGCGAGTGCGGCGGCCCGATCGTTCCCGTTCACGTGTTCCTCCTCGAAGCGCGATCTGCGCGACACGAAAATGGATGACTCTGGACCAATCATTGGATCGCATTATTGGATGGATTGACGCGGACCAATGGATGGTCTACAAGGAGATATACAAAAGTCGCTGCCGTATGTCAATACGGCACAATGATAATTTTATAACAAATGCCGACGTCTTTCCCTCTGCCAGTGCCGTGCGCTCCATAGTCGAGGGAAAGGCGTGCTACGTCGCGAGTGCGACCGATTGCCGTGTCGGAGCCGCGATGTCGACGTCAGGGAAGGGTCGGGAGCGGGAGCGACGGGCGGGTGCGGAGATTCGGGCGCAAGGGAGTCACGCGCGCCAGTGCTTCATCCATGAGGCGTAGCGCGACGTCGAGTTGCGGATCGCGCCCCTCGCGGTAGTCGTGCGGCGCGACGTCCACGTCGTAATCCGGATCGACGCCGTGATTCTCGACCTTCCACCCGACGTCCATGAACCAGAACGAGTATTCCGGTTGCGTCGTCACCGTGCCGTCCACGAGGTGGTGCGTGGGATTGATGCCGATGACCCCGCCCCAGGTGCGCTTGCCGACCAGCGGTCCCAAGCCGTAGAGCTTGAAACAATGGCTGAAGATGTCGCCGTCGGAGCCTGCGAACTGGTTGGTGATCGCGATCATCGGTCCGGCGACGGACTCGGGCGGATAGGGCAGCGGCATGCCGTACCGCGGGACGTCGAAGCCTACGCGCTTGCGCGCAAGCTTTTCCAACAAGAGCGCCGAGACGTGTCCGCCCCGGTTGTAACGCACGTCGACGATCAGGCCGTTCCGATCGAACTCGGAAAGAAAGCCGCGATGGAACTCGGCGAATCCCCACGGCCCCATGTCGGGAATGTGCACGTAGCCGACCGAACCGCCGGTGCGCTCGTGAACGTAGGCGCGATTGCGCTCCACCCACGCGCGATACCGTAAGCGCGCCTCACTCGCCAGGGCCTTCACGACGACGGTGCGCTCTTCGCCACTGCGATCGCGCACCACGAGCGCGATCTCCTTGCCGGCCGCGTTCACCAAGGCTTGGTCCGGCGAGAGGTCGCGCGAGAGGCGCACGCCGCCGATCGCCAGGAGCAGATCGCCTTCGCGAAGGCGCAATCCGGGTTCCGCCAACGGTGAATCGGCATCGCGATTCCACGAGTCGCCGCGATAGATCCGCTCGATGCGCCACGCGTCACGTTCGCCGTCCCACGAGAGGTCCGCTCCGAGGAAGCCGCGGCGATACTGCGGCGGCACGCGATAATCGCCGCCGAACTCGTAGGCGTGGGAGGTACCGAGCTCTCCCTGCATCTCCCAGATGAGGTCGGAGAGCTCGCTACGCGTGCGCAGCTTCGGGAGCAGTACCGCATAGCGATCGTGGACGCGATCCCAATCGATGTCGCTCATGTCCTCGACCCAGAAATGCTCGGCTTGCAGGCGCCACGCTTCGCGATACATCTGCGCCCACTCGTCGGGCGGCCGCACCTCGATGCTGACGCGGCCGAGGTCGAGCCAGCCGCTCTTGCGACCGGGTTCGTGCGGCGGTTTGTGCTCGTCGCCGTCTTCGGGTAGTTCGCACAGCGCATCGATCGCGCGCAAACGATCGTGCGAGCGGTAGAGCAGCGTGCGGCCGTCGCCGCCGAGGCGTATCTCCGAGACGTCGTGCGCGAGGGTCGCACAACGCTGCTGTTCCAGGTCGTAGGCGAGCAACGTCCCCGTTTCCTCGCCGTCGTCTTCGCGATCGTGCGGCTCGATGCCGCGTACCTCGAACCGCGTGAAGAGCACGCGGCCTTTGACCGCGACGAGTTGGTCGTAGCGTCCTTCTTCCACGGGAAACGCCAGCGCGCGCGCGGCGATACCGTCGAAATCGATCTCGATCTCCGGCGGCTTGTCGCCCTTCCTCTCGTCGCCGTGGTCGTGATCGCGATGTATCGGCCGCGGCACGGGCGCGAACGGCGACGGCGTCTCTTCGCGCAGGGTCACCAGAAAGGGGCGTTGTGCGCGCGGAAACCCGAGATCGAAATGCAACGCGTCATAGACCGGGTGAAAGTCCCGCGTCGAAAGGAAGTAGAGGTAGCGTCCCTGCGGATCCCACGCGGGCGACGCGTCGATGCGCAGCGGTGCCGTCACGTCGCGCACCTTGCCGGACTTGACCTTCGCGACGCGGATGATCGAGACGCCGTCGGCCGGCCACCATGCATAGGCGAGGAATCGGCCGTCGGGCGAGAAGGCGAGATCGTTCACGCGGTGCGCCGGACTGCGATCGATCGCGCGCAGTTTCCCGTCGTCGAGGTCGAGGAGGTACAGTTCGTGGCGGTGATTCGCGAAGGCGATCACCTCGGCGGACGGCGAGACCGCAAGCTCCGTGACGCGTCCGATGTCGGTCGTCGTGAGGAGTCGAGGCTCCGCCACGCCGTCGGCGTGGTGCAACGCGAGTTGTTCGTATCCGTTGGTGTCCGTCACGCAGACGAAGCGCTTGCCGTCGGCAAGCCACTCGAGCAGCCGATACCGCACGCGACTCCCCGCACCGTGGTGCAGGACCGCGCCCTCGAAGAGCGGCATCGTCACCGGCTGTCCGCGGACGATCAGACCGACGTGCGTGCCGTGCGGATCGGGCGCGAAATGCTCGAGGTGCTCGCCGCCGGATTCGAAGCGGCGTGCGAGCTGGGGAGCAGGGGAGGGCGCGCGTACGTCGAGCGGTCGAACACGATCGCTCGCGGGGTCGTAGATGCGCAGCTCGCCGCCGCACGCATAGACGATGCGCGCGCCGTCCGTCGCCGGATGGCGCACGTAATACTCGCCCTCGTGCGTGCAGCGCCGCAGCTCGCCGCCGTCGAGCGTGCACGAGTAGATGTTGCCGATGCCCTCGTGATCGGCCAGGACGTAGAGTCGCCCGTCGATCCACATCGGAGCGACGGGGTTGCCGTCCGGAAGCGGCACGCGTTCGAAGAGACCGCTGCCGTCGCGATCGATCCACACTTCACCCGAGGTCCCGCCGCGATATCGCTTCCAGCGCGCGGGATCGTCGGCGTTGCGCCCCACGACGACGCCGCCGCCGGGGAGGAACGCGAAGGAGCGCGCGTGGCCCAATCCGAGTTCTCGCGGCTGGCCGCCGTCCGGTGAGATCGCGAAGCAGCGGGTCTCGCGGTCGTACCACGCAGCCGGATTCGCGACGAAGAGAATCTCGTTGCCGTCCGGGCTCCACCCGACGACTGCCGCCAAGGTCGAGCCGAGGTAGGTGAGACGCCGGGGCACGCCGCCGTCGGTGGGCATCACATAGATCTCGGGATGGCCCTCGTCCGTCGAGACGAACGCAAGCCGGTCGCCGGCGGGCGAGAGCCGCGGCGTCGTACAGAGGCCGAAGCTGACGGTGAGGCGCGTCGCCGTGCCGCCCTCGGCCGAGACGCTCCACAGGTCGTCTTCGCAGACGAAGGCGATCCGGTCGTGCGCAATCGTCGGATGGCGATAATACCCTCGATCCATACCCGTCCCTGGTTGGCGCCCCGCCCTCGGCTTCCCGCCGAGCCCTTGCGCCCCGGTTCGCTTTGTGATACAAAGCAAACGATGCTCGGCAGCTCTCCGCTCCCGTCTTCGGCCGCAGTCCCGGCGCACGTGGCGATCATCATGGACGGCAATCGCCGATGGGCGCGCGCTCACGGCTTGCCCGTCGCCGAAGGCTATCGCCGTGGAGTGGCGAGCCTCCGGGCGGCGGTCCGCGGGGCGATCGCGACGGGCGTGCGGCGGCTCACCGTCTATGGCTTCTCTACCGAGAATTGGCGGCGGGAACGCGACGAGATCGACGTCCTGATGCAGCTCTGCGCCGCGAGCGCCGTCGGTGAACGGGCCGCGCTCATCGAGCAGGGTGTCCGCGTCGAGACGATCGGCGATCTCGATGCGTTCGTGCTGCCCGCGCGCGCCGCGGTGCGCGAGCTGGTGCGCTCCACCGCGCGCAACCGCCGGCTGACGCTGGTTCTCGCCTTGAATTACAGCGGGCGGGCGGAGATCGTCCGCGCGGTGCGCGCGATCGCCGAAGACGTCGCTCGCGGGCGCCTCGAACCGAAAGACGTGGACGAGAGCGCGCTGCGCGCGCGCATGTACGCGCCGCACGCACCCGACCCCGATTTACTGATTCGCACCGGCGGCGATCAGCGCGTCTCGAACTTCCTCCTGTACCATCTCGCGTACACGGAGATCGTCACGCTGCCGACGCTCTGGCCCGAATTCACCGAGGAGCATTTCGCGGCGGCGATTCGCGACTACGGCGAACGCCAGCGACGTTTCGGCGCCTAACGCTCGCGACGCTCGCGACGGGCGAGGAGATCGCCAAGCGCGCGCACCACGATTCCGGCATTCTCCAGTTGCACGACCGGGCGCACCAATACGGGCGTCTGGGACGGGATCTCGAACGGTACGGCAGTTCCGAACGGCGTGAACGGGACCGCCGGATACCCCGCGAGCGTACGAAAGAGCAGTTCCGCATAGAGCGCATTCGCCCAACCGAAGTCCGCACGGGTGAAACGCCAGTATCCGTCCGCGTAGAAACTCTCGTGGATCAGGCCGTTCTCCGCGTCGGTCTGCGCGAGCTCGGTGACGGTCTCGGCGACTTCCTGGGCCGAGGTCGCGGTGAGCGCACGCGCGATCATTCCCAAGGGCCAGACGTTGCCGTACGGCGTGTGCGGGCTCCCCAATCCCTGCGCGTAGATGCCGCTGTAGTAGTACGGGTTGGCGGCGCTGAGCACGAAGGCTCGCGTCGTCAGATACAGCGGGTCGTATGCCGAACACCAGTCGAGGTACGGCAGCGCGGTGAGATTCGGAATATTGGCGTCGTCCATGAGGCGCGCTCGCCCGTAGCCGTCGGTCTCGTACGCGTAGATGCGCCCGTGCCCGGGGGCGTCCGCGATGCCGTAGCGCTCGATCCCGAGAAAGATTCGTTCGCCGAGATGCTGCGCGCGATCGGCCAGGGCGACGTCCCCGTAGCCGTCGCGCGCCAGGATCGCGAGATCCTCCAGCGCGATCACCACCATCGCGTTCTGCGGGATGTTGAAGCGATAGTGGACGGGATCGTCCGACGGACGGAACGCGCCCCAGACGAGACCGGTCTCCGGGTCGTAGGTACGGCGCGTCGGAACGCGATACGGATAGCGATATGCTCGACACGTCGGATGGTGCTCCTGGCATTCATAGGTCGAGACGATCACGCGCAACGCCCGATGGAGTGCCGGCGTGAAGATCGCACGATCGCCGGTTTCGCGTTCGTACACCCATGCCAGCAGGATGGGCCACGCGAGCGAATCCGGCTCCCACTTGCGCTCCCACACGTGATAGTCGAGCATGAATGCGTTGGCGTACGGATCGGTGAGGATATTGCGCGCCTCGCGTTCGACGACGCCGGCGATGAGCGGCCGCAGGGCGGGGAAGAAGGGAATGAAGCGGATATACGGGAGCGCCTGCGACGCGGAATCGCGCAACCACATCGCGGGGATGTCGCCGGTCTGCACGTACGTCGTGCCGTCCGGCTGCACGAAGAAGTCGTCGAAGAGGGTGTGGAAGAGCGTCTCCGCCTCGATCGTCCGTTGCCGGTGTCCGGTGAGCGGGACGATGAGCGGTTGCGCGCCCGCGCTCGGCACGGCGACGGACGCGACCCACAGCACGAGCGCGCACCAGGCCAGCCGCACCCGCACGGCGGTTCTCCTCACGGTGTCGTGCCGATCGTCAGGACGTCCACGAAGCCTCCGGCATCCATGCCGATCTCGACCGCAAGGCGCCCGTGCGTGAAATCCGCTCGATAGCGAGCGACTGCGACGCCGTTCTTCCGTATGCGGCCCAGAAATTCGAGTTGCACGAGCGTACCGTACGCGCGCAGGAGGGTCGCTTCGTCTCGTACCCACGCGGGCATCAGCGTGCGGTCGAGTCCGACCGCGAGCAGGGAACGATCGAGCCGCCCGTCGGCGATCTGCGAGAGCAGGAGGCGCGCGACGGCGGTGACGTGTGGGTCCTCGTTTTCGGGAGGTGCATACCCCGATGCGTACGTGAGCGGAGCGATCGGTGGATCGACGATCGCGACGACGCTCTTCAGGAGCGGCACCAGGTCAGTACGATCGGCGTTGCAGAGCACGACCGCCTCCGTTCCGTCGCTCGGAACGAGCGCCATGGCGGAGGAGAAACCGTCGATGTATCCGCTGTGCCAGACCACGCGACGTCCGTACCAATCATCGACGAAGAATCCCATGCCGTAGCCGGTCGTTACGCCGTCGGGAAGGAGCGTTGCGGTCGTCATCGCGCGAAAGGCGTCCGGCGATACGGTGCTTCCGTCGCGCAATGCCGTGAGCCACCGGAGCAGATCGGGGACGTTGGAGAAGAGGTTTCCCGCCGGGCCGGCGATCGCGAGCGCCTGCGCGAGCGTCGCGACCGGCCGTGCCGTACGGCCGTCCCATCGGGTACCGGTCGCGCGGTCGACGGCGAACGGCGAGAGCGCGCCCGCACTCGTCGAGATCATGCCGAGCGGGATGAAGAACCGCATCGTCGCGTACCGCGCCCAGGTGAGGCCGGTCGTCCGCTCGAGAGCGGCCGCGAGCAGCAGGTAGTCGCTGTTGTCGTACGACCACGACATTCCGGGCGGAGCCTCGGGCGGTTCGCGGAGCGCGGGTGCGAGCAGCGCGGGAATCCCGCCGCCGGCGGCGACGATCGCGTCGAGGCGCGCGCGCGGAAGGCTCGTGTACGACGGGATGCCCGACGTCATCGTCAGCAACCGCCGAATCGTGATCGCAGCGTATCGCGGCGGCACCCACGAGAGCGTGCGTCCGATCGGTGCATCGAGATCGAGGCGACCATTCGCCGCTTCCCGGAGGACGGCAGCCGCGATGAACGACTTCGCGAGCGATCCGACCGCATAGATCGTGTATGCGTCCGCGGGAGCGCGGCTCCGAGGATCGCGCACGCCGTATCCGCGTAGGTAGGGCGGCGCGTGAGGAACGGCGACACCCAGCGAGAGTCCGGTGACGTGATACCGGCGCATGAACCAGGCGGTGATGCGATCGATCGCCGCACGCGGTTCGGCGCCGATGGAACGCGCGGCCTGATGCGGGCGACTCGCCGCCGGCGAGGGGAGCACCGTGGCGAACGCGAGGGCGAGGAGGCAGGCCGCGCGCACGGCGCTGCAGGTGCGGCGCGCCGCCGGCCGCAAACAAGGGCGGGTTCCATGGGGCGGTACGAGGATCTCGAGACCCTGTTGCGCGGTCTGGATGCTGGAGATCAGCGCGCGCTGGCGCGCGCCATCACGCTGGCCGAGTCCGGCGAAGGCGCGCCGCTCGTGCGCCGCATCTTCGACCGCACCGGGCGCGCGATGACGATCGGCCTCACCGGCCCGCCCGGCGTCGGGAAATCCACGCTCTCCTCCGCACTGGTACGCCGGTACCGCGAGCTCGGCAAGCGCGTCGGGGTGGTCTCGGTCGATCCCAGCTCTCCGTTCTCGCACGGCGCGTTGCTCGGAGATCGCATCCGTCTCGCCGAGCACTTCACCGACGACGGCGTCTTCATTCGCTCGATGGCCTCGCGCGGTCATCTGGGCGGCCTGGCCGGAGCGACGGGCGATGCCGTGCTCCTGATGGATGCCTTCGGAATGGACGTCATCCTCATCGAGACCGTCGGCGTCGGCCAAAGCGAGATCGAGATCGCGCAGCTCGCACAGACGACGGTCGTCGCGCTCCAACCCGGCAGCGGCGACTCCATCCAGGTCCTCAAGGCGGGCATCATGGAGATCGCCGACATCTTCGTCGTCAACAAGGCCGACCATCCGATGGCCTCGCATCTGCGGCGGGAGATCCGGAGCATGATGGAGATGCTGCACTTTCCCGGTTGGGTGCCCGAGGTCGTGACCACGCAGGCGATCAGCGGCGAAGGAATCGCGGAGCTGGTCGCCGCGATCGAACGCCACGCAGCGTACCTGCGCGAGAGCGGCGAACTCCAGGAGCGTCGGCGAGCGGCGATGGCGCATCGCGTGCGCCAACTCGCGGTGGGGCGCGTGGAACGCGCCGTCGCGCGGTTGCTGCCTGCGGCGCTGGCCAGCGGCGACGACCCGTACGCCGCAACCGACCGCTTGCTGCAGATGCTGGATCCTCGCGACGTACCGGCCGAAGCGCCCGAACCGGCCGTTCCCGCACCGGTGCGCGCGGTGGTCAAGGGGCTGGCGTGAGCGGCGCCCTTCTGGGAGAATGTGAAAAAGGAAGGTTGACGATGGCAAAGATGATCGACCGGCCGAGCGGCCTGGCGGCACAGCCGACGCCGGAGTTCGAAGAGCAGCGGGCGGCCTGGGAGGCAGCCTCTCGCAAGGGGACGCCGCGGAGCGGCCCGGGTGCGGGCGCAATCGATCGGACGATCTCGGACGTTCCGCTGAAGGTCTGCTACGGCCCCGAGGACGTCGCGCACCTCGATCTCGCGCGCGATCTCTCCTGGCCGGGGCAGTATCCGTACACGCGCGGCATACATCCCAACGGCTATCGCGATCGCCTCTGGACGATGCGGCAGTTCGCGGGGTTCGGCACCGCGCGGCAGACCAATGCGCGCTATCACTTCTTGCTCTCCCAAGGACAGACGGGGCTCTCCGTCGCGTTCGACATGCCGACGCTCATGGGGTACGACTCCGATGCCCCGCAGGCGCGCGGCGAAGTCGGCAAATGCGGCGTCGCGATCGATTCGCTGGCGGACATGGAGGTGCTCTTCGACGGCATCGACATGGGCGCCATCACCACCTCGATGACGATCAACGGCCCCGCGTGCATCGCGCTGGCGCAATACATCGCCGCCGCGGAGAAGAAGGGCATTCCGCGCGCGAAACTCGGCGGTACCATCCAGGCCGACATTCTGAAGGAGTACATCGCGCAGAAGGAGTGGATCTTCCCGCCGCGCCCCCACATGCGCATCATCGTGGACATGATCGCCTTCTGCACCGAGCAGATGCCCAAGTGGAATACGATCTCCATCTCGGGGTATCACATCCGCGAGGCCGGTTCGACCGCCGCGCAGGAGCTCGCGTTCACGCTCGCCGACGGATTCGCCTACGTGGAAGCCTGTATGGCCGCGGGGCTCGACGTCGATGCCTTTGCCCCGCGTCTCTCGTTCTTCTTCAACGCGCATATCGACTTCTTCGAAGAGATCGCGAAGTTCCGTGCCGCGCGCCGCATCTGGGCGCGCCACATGCGCGAGAAGTACGGCGCGAAAAATCCTCGCTCGTGGCAGTTGCGATTCCACACGCAGACGGCGGGATGCAGTGCCACCGCGCAGCAACCCGAGAACAACATCGTGCGCGTCGCGTACGAAGCGCTGGCCGCGGTGCTCGGGGGAACGCAGTCGCTGCACACGAACTCGATGGACGAAGTGCTCGCGCTGCCTACCGAGAAATCCGTCGAGATCGCACTGCGCACGCAGCAGGTGCTGGCCTACGAGACCAACGTCACCAATGTGGTGGATCCGCTGGGAGGCTCATACTACGTCGAGGCGCTCACCGACGAACTCGAGCGCCAGGCCGAATCGTACTTCGCGCAGATCGCGGAGTACGGCGGCGTGATCGAGGCGATCGAGGCCGGGTTCTTCCAGCGCGAGATCGCGGAAGCGTCGTACCGCTACCAGCGTTCGATCGAAGCGAAAGATCGTATCATCGTCGGCGTCAACGCCTTCGAGAAGGAAGAGGAAAAACCGGAGATCGAGCTGCTGAAGATCACCGACGAGACCGAGCGCGAGCAGATCGAGGCGGTGCGCGTGCTCCGTGCCCGTAGGGATGCGAATCGCGTCGCAGCGACGCTGGAGCGCCTGAAAGCCGCCTGCCGCGACCCGAAGGACAACGTCATGCCGCACCTCATCGAGTGCGTGAACGCCTACTGCACGGAAGGAGAGATCGTCGAAGCGATGGTCGAGGTCTTCGGCCGCTATACGGAGCGTAGCGTCTTCTGATGGCCGCACGACCGCTGCGCATCGTCGTCGCCAAAGCGGGGCTCGACGGGCACGACCGCGGGGCGAAGGTCATCGCGCGGGCCTTGCGCGATGCGGGGATGGAGGTCATCTACACCGGCCTCTTCCAGACGCCGCAGCAGATCGTGCAGACCGCGATCCAGGAAGACGCCGACGGCATCGGACTCTCGATCCTCTCGGGCGCGCACATGACGCTCTTTCCGGAGATTCTGCGCGAACTGCGAGAACGCGGTGCGGACGACATCGTCTTTTTCGGCGGAGGAACGATTCCGCCCGACGATGCCGAAGAGCTGCGCCGTATGGGAGTGCGCGCCATCTTTACGCCCGGAACGCCGCTGAAGGAGATCATCTCCTTCGTCGAGCGCGAGTGCGGCAAGCGCCGCGAGCTCGTCGGGTGAGGCGCGGCGCAGGCCGCGGCGCTACCGGAGGAGCACGGCCATGACGGTCACGACGCGCATCGCACCGTCGCCCACCGGAGATCCGCATGTCGGCACGGCGTACGTGGCGCTGGTAAACTACTGTTTCGCTCGCAAGCACGGCGGGCGCTTCATCCTGCGTATCGAGGATACCGATCGAGCGCGCAGCACGGCGGAGTCGGAAGCCGCGATTCTGGAGTCGCTCCGTTGGCTGGGCCTGCGATGGGACGAAGGGCCGGACGTCGGCGGGTCGCACGGCCCGTATCGCCAGAGCGAACGGTCGGAGATCTATCGTGCGCACGTGCAGCGCCTGCTCGACGCCGGTCACGCGTTCAAGTGCTTCTGTACGCCCGAGCGCCTCGAGGAGATGCGTCTCGCCCAGCGTGCCGCCAAACTGCCCTCGCGCTACGACGGCCATTGCCTTTCGTACACGGCCGAGGAACGTGCTCGCCGCGAGGCGGCGGGTGAGCCGTACGTGATCCGCATGAAGGTGCCATCGTCGGGAACGTGCATCGTCCACGACCTGCGCCGCGGTCCGGTGGAGTTCGCCTGGTCCGACGTGGACATGCAGGTGTTGCTGAAATCCGACGGGATGCCGACGTATCATCTCGCCAACGTGGTGGACGACCATCTGATGGGCGTCACGCACGTGATCCGCGGCGAAGAGTGGCTCTCCAGCGCGCCCAAGCATCTCCTGCTGTACGAGTACTTCGGGTGGGAGCCGCCCGCACTCGTCCACCTGCCGCTGCTACGCAACCCCGACAAGAGCAAGCTCAGCAAGAGGAAGAACCCGACGGGAATCCTCTTCTACCGGCGGATGGGGTATCTGCCCGAGGCGCTCCTGAATTTTCTCGGACTGCTCGCCAGCAGTCACGCGGAGGGCGACGAGATGATGTCGCTCGACGAGCTCATCGAGCGCTTCGATCTGGCGCATCTGTCGCTCGGCGGCCCCGTCTTCGACGTCCGCAAACTCGATTGGCTCAACGGCCGCTACCTTCGCGAGCGGCTCGACCTGGAGAGTTTCATCGAGCGCGTGCGGGAATGGGGGTTCTCTCGGGAACGCGTGGAGCGCATGGCCGCGCTCGCGATCCCGCGCATCGAACGTTTGAGCGATCTCGGGCCGTTGCTCGCGTTCTTTTTCTCCGGACACGTCTCGATCGATGCGGAGATGCTGCGCTCTGGAAAGTTGGACGACGAGCAGCTACGCAAAGCCTTCGTGCTGGTGCAAGATCGCCTCGATGCGCTCCAACGATGGACGGCTGCCGAGATCGACACCGTCTTTCGTGACGTGGCGGGCGCGATGGGGTGCAAGGTGCGCGATCTGGCTCGCCCGTTCTACGTTGCGGTGACGGGCAGCCCCACGTCGGTTCCGCTCTACGATGCGATGGAGCTCTTGGGGCGCGACCTCGTGCGCGAGCGGCTGCGAACCGCGGCGGCACTGCTTGGCGCGCCCAGTCAGCGCGAACTGGAGGAGTGGAGGCGATCGGCATGACGGTCCGCGCGATCGTCTTGGCGGCAGGGAAGGGAACGCGCATGAAGAGCGCGCGCCCGAAGGTGATGCACGAACTCTGCGGGCGGCCGATGCTCTGGTACGTCGTGCAGGCGGTTCGCGAGGCTGGCGTGGAGGATCTCGCCTTGGTCGTCGGTCCGGAGACGGCGGAGTGGGCGGCGAGCTTCGGCGGGCGCATCGTCGTGCAGCGCGAGCGGCTCGGCACGGCACACGCGGTCGGCGTCGCGCTCGAGGCGCTGCCCGCGCGCGACGACGGTCGGATCCTCATCGCGTACGGCGACATGCCGCTGGTGACCGCCGAGCTCTTCCGCGGCGTGATCGGTGCGCTCGACGATCCGCAGCAGCCGGCCTTGGCGTTGGTGACGGTGAAGATGCCGTTGCCGTCGTCGTTCGGGCGCGTCATTCGGCGCGGGCCGCGCGTCGAGCGGATCGTTGAGGCGCGCGACGCGACGCCTGCCGAGCTCGAGATCGACGAGATGAATGCCGGCATCTATGCCTTCGAGGAGCGCGCGCTGCGTGCGGTCTTGCCCGAGCTCCGGCGCGACAACGCGCAGGGCGAGTACTACCTGACCGATGCCGTCGCTGCGCTGGCCGCCCGCGGGCGCGCCGCCGTTCCCGTGATCTGCGGCGATCACCTGCACGTGCTGGGCATCAATGATCGCATCGAACTCGCAGCCGCCCGCAAAGAGATGAATGCGCGGCTCTGCGCTCACCACATGCGTGAGGGCGTCACCATCGTCGATCCTGCGACGACCTACCTCGAGCCCGGCGTGGAGATCGGCGCCGATACGGTGATCTTCCCGAATACCGCGATCGGCGGTACGACGCGCATCGGGCGCGAGTGCATCGTCGGTCCCAATACGCGCCTCTCCTCCGCCGTGCTGCACGATCGGGCGGCGGTACGCGAGAGCGTGGTGATCGAAAGCGAAGTCGGCCCGGGCGCATCGGTCGGTCCGTTCGCGCACCTGCGCGGCCATGCGGTGCTGGGAGAGGACGTGCGCATCGGCAATTTCGTCGAAGTGAAGAACTCTCGTCTCGCGCGCGGTGTGAAGGCGAGCCATCTTTCGTACCTCGGCGACGCGACGATCGGCGAGGAGACGAACGTCGGCGCAGGAACGATCACCTGCAACTTCGACGGTGCCCGCAAGCATCCGACGACGATCGGCCGCCGCGTCTCGATCGGCTCGAATACCTCGCTGATCGCCCCCGTGACGGTCGGCGACGAGGCGCTCACCGGTGCGGGCGCCGTGGTCACCAAAGACGTCCCGGCGGGCGGCCGCGTCGCCGGGAATCCCGCGCGCCCGCTCCCTCCGCGGCGCACGTCGGATTAGCGGCGCGCCCCGAGTAACGCTTCGGCTTCGCGCTCGATCGTCGCGAGCAACAGGGGAACGTCCTCGTCGCGCGTGCGCTGGTTGACGAAACACGCGCGGATCGCACGGCGACCGCCGACCGTCGTCGCGGAGACGACCGCATCGCCGCTCTCCTGCACGCGAATCACCAGCTCGTCGTTGAAGTGATCGGCGGCGGCTTCCGCGAGGCCGTCCGGCCGATACCGAAAGCAGACGACGTTCGTCTGCACCGGAACGAGGAGCTCGAAGCGCGGATGCGCGGCGACGAGCGCTCCGAGCGCGTGCGCCTGCCGTACGTTGGCTTCGATCGCCTCGCCGAGTTTGCGCGCGCCGTGTTCGTGAACGGTGAACCAGACCTTCAACGCGCGGAACGCTCGCGAGAGATCGATCCCGAAATCCGTGAACCACGGCGTTGCGCTCGCCAATCCGCGATCCATCCTCGTGAGATACGGGCCTTCCGAGGCGAACGCGGCGCGGTGCAATTCGCCGTCGCGGACGATCACGCACCCTGCGTCGTACGGCACGTGCAGCCACTTGTGGAAGTCGAACGCCAGCGAGTCGGCGCGTTCCAAGCCTTTCAGCAGCGGTTTCAACGACGGTGCCAAGATGCCGGGCGCGCCGAAGGCGCCGTCCACGTGGAACCACAGGCCCTCCGCCGCCGCTACGTCCGCAAGCGTCTCCAGCGGATCGACGGCTCCGACGTCCACTGTTCCGGCATTCCCCACGAGAAGGAACGGCTGAATCCCGGCGGCGCGATCGCGAGCGATCGCCTCGCGCAGCGCATCCACGTCGAGGCGATGTCGGCCGTCGACCGGAAGGACGCGCAGCGCGCGCGATCCCAAACCGGAGATCTCGAACGCCTTGCGCACGCAACCGTGGGTCGAGCGTGACGCATAGCCCGCCAGCATCGGGCGTTGCTGCTGCAGACCCAGATCGCGAGCACCGGCGCCGAGGGCGCGCGTTCGCGCGACGACGACCGCGATGAGATTGGCCGCCGAGGTGCCGACCGTCATCACGCCGCCCGCCTCGCGCGGAAAGCCGAAGAGATCGCGGAACCACGCGATCACCGCACGTTCCACGTGGACCGCAACATGATTACGCCCGCCGACGTTGGGATTCATCGTTGCGGCGAGAAGGTCGGCTAGTGCACCCGTCGGCGTGCCGCTGCCCTGAACCCAGCCGAAGAAACGCGGATGGATGTTGCCGCTGCCGTAGGGGAGGATCTCGCGAACGAACCGTTCGTAGATGTGCTCGAGCGGCGTCGGGTCGAGCGGCATCGGCTCGGCGAGCGCCTCGCGGACGTCCTCCGGTACGGGTCTCCAGGCCGGACGTGAGCGCACGTCGCGGAGATGATCGACGGCGTCGTCGAGCGCCCGATGGGCCAGCGCTCGAAACGCCTCCCAATCAGCGGGATCCAACACGCCGTTCGTCCACCAGTCGTTCCAGCGCCGCGAAGATCTGCGGTACGTAGCGTCGCTTGTATTCGAAGAGAGCGGAATCGTCGGCGACATGGACGATGATCGCGGGGTCGGCTTCGAAGAGGATGATGCGTCCGTCGCGACCGATCGCAATGTCGAAGCCGACGTAGTCGAGGCCGGTGCGCGCCGCCATCGCGGCGAGTCTCTGCCGTACGGCCGGGCCGAGGGCTCCGTCCGGATCCGCGAGCACGCGTTCTTCCTCGGCGCGCATCCACGCATGCTCGCGCATCGGCGCATTGTAGTAATGGACCATCCAGTGCTGCGAGATCGCGAGATGATAGGCGAACGGCGTTCCGCCGACCGCCACGAACCGATACTTCCGGTACCAGCCGTCGTCGCTGCGGTACTCCACGAACGGCGCGACGTAGAACTCCGTTGCCGCATATCGGGCGAGGTAGTCGTCGAGATCGCCGGGTCTCTCGATGCGGGTCAGGCCGTGGCCCGCATGCGCGTCGAGGGGACGGATGATGAACGGCGGATCGAGCGGCAATCGTCCGTCGTGGAAGGAGTCGCGTGCGATGCGTCGCGTGCGCGGAACCTCGATGCCCTCCAGGCCAGTGAAGAGATCTGCGAACGTCTCGCGCCGCAGCGCCGCTACGCGATCCGGACGATTCAGCACCGGACGGCCGAGTGCGGCGGCGAGCTCTTCCGCGTGACGCAAGAAGGGTGCCGCGCGGTCCGATTGACCGATCGCGACGAAGACGACGTCGCACGGCGGTAGTGTCGCGGGATCGACCGGAATCGCGGGGTCCACATAGAGTTTGTGGAGCGTGGTCGTGCGCGCATCGAAGAGCGGATCGACCGGGACGTTCGCCTGCCAGTCGCCGGGTGCGAGAAGGACCAGCACGCGACGCCGTTCGTCCGGTGCGCGGCGAGCGTAGAGGCGGCGTCGCGCGAGTGCCGCACGCTGGTGGTCGAGTGCAACCTGCGGTTCTCCGAGGATCTGCTCGATCTCGTAGAGAGCCCAATGCGCGTCGGTGTCGCCGGGCCGGTTGCGGAGAAGGCGTTCGAAATAATCGCGGGCGTCCTGATAGCGACCCGAGCGCAACGCGAGAACGGCGAGGCCGCGAAGTGCGGGAAGGCAATCGGGATCGCTCCGGAGCGCCGCGCGGTAGGCGTCCGCGGCACGCAGATGATCGCCGGTGTGTTCCAGGGCGACCGCACGGTTGCAGTGCAGCTCCGGGATCTCCGGATAGCGGCGAACGGCGTCGTCGAAGAGGGCGATCGCCGCCTCCGGCGCACCGGCGGCGACGAGCTCGAGGCCGCGCCGATTCAGCGCCTGTGCGTCGGGAGGGATCGCGCGTGGCCGGTTACCGGCGGTCGTGGGCACAGGTTCGATGGTGAGACTCCTGATGGCTGGCGGAGATGTTATCGCTGCGATGCTCGCACCCCTGGGGCGATCCGCGTCACCGCGCACGGCCGGCGATCTCGGGCTCGACCCTCCGAACGAGATCGCCTTCTACGACGCGATACGAGCCGTCGGCCTCGCCGCTCGCCGGTCTGCGAGCGATGCCGCCGTCGAACTCGCTGGCGCCCTGCATCGCGTGGACGGCGCAACGGATCTCTTCCTCGTCTTCGAGGTGCGTGGAGAGGATCTCGTCTGCGTGCATGCGTCCGGCGAACGCGGCAAGGCGGCGTACGGCTTGCGCCTGCGCCGCAACGATCTCCTACGGCCCGGCGGCGCATGCGCGACGCTGCTGCCCGGCGATCGCGATGCGGTAACCGTCCCCATCCTCGACGGCGACGGTGCCGTTGCCTGCGTCCTCTATGCCGCCGCTGCGCGCCCATCGCGCTTGCAGAGCCGTCCGGTACGTCGCTTGTTGGAGCTCGGCGGATGGTGTTATGTCCAGTCGTGCGAACGAGAAGCGAACCGCCGAGCGGCATCGTACGACGGACTTACGGGACTTCTGGGGCCGCGCGCATTCCGATCGTTGCTCCGCAAGGAACTCGATAGCGGGCCGGTCGTCTCCAGCGCTGCGTTGTGGTTCATCGATACGGACGACTTCAAGCAGGTGAACGACTCGCTCGGTCACGCGGCCGGTGACGCGGTGCTCCAACGGATTGCGGAAACGTTGCGCGCTCACGCGCGAGTGGATCTCGATGTTCCCGCCAGGAACGGCGGCGACGAGTTTTGCCTCTACCAGCGGTCTATCGGCAAGGCGCATGCCGTCGCGAGCGCACTGCGCTTGTGTGCATCCGTGCGTTCGACCGCCGCGGCGTTCGGTCGGCCGACGACCGTGAGCATCGGGGTCGCCGCATTCCCGGCGGACGCAGATTCTGCGGCGGAATTATTGGAGGCGGCAGACGCGGCGATGTATGCGAGTAAGCGCGCCGGTCGCGACCGCGTCTCCTTCCTGGATGCGGGCGGTCTTCTCGTCACGAGCGGGGGCTGATCGGGCGGGAGAAGGCAGCGCGCCTGCGAATGGCAGCGCGATGCGATTGCCGTCGCTCCGCCGCATCCTTCCGCTCATCGTCGTCGTGCTCGGCGTGCTGTGTTCCGCGCACGCGACGGCGGCGATGCGCCCGGACGTGCTGGATCGCCGCGTCGACGCGCTCAGTCGGGCGCAGCTGCTGCACGATCCTCCCACCGCGCTCGTCGATCCCGCGCGGCAGCGCGCCGCCCTCTGGCTCATGGAGCGCAGAACAGCGGTCTGGATCGCCATCGCCCTCGGTGAGCTGCTCGTCTTCTTCTTGTGGTGGCAGCGCGGATGGGCGGCGTCGTGGCGCGACGTGCTCCGGCGGCGACTCCGTAACGAACACGCGGTGCGTTGGGCGTTTGGTGCGACGCTCGGTCTCATCGCCCGTATCGTCGCCGCGATTCCTCAGCTCTACCTCTTCCGTCTGTTTCGAGGAGCCGGCCTCACGTCGCTTCCAATGCACGTGTGGGGCTTGTACTGGCTGGAATGGACGCTGATCGTCGCCGTCGGCGTGGGTTGTGTGGTCGCCATCGTGCTCGCACTGGTGGATCGCACGCATTTGTGGTACGCGATCACCGCCGTCTCGGTGATGGGCCTCACCATCGGGGCCGCATGGATTCATCCGCTGCTCGTTCCTCTCATTGGGGGTGCCGGTATGCGTGCGCCGACGGCAGTGATGGGGGAGGAACGGCAGATCGCCGTGCGCCTAGGGATGGCATCGGTTCCGCCGATCGTCGTCGTTCCGGCAATGATCGCCGGAGGACGACCGGCGATTCGCGTGATCGGTTTGTGGGCGACGCAGCGCATCGTCGTGGATCGTGCGATCCTCGCGGCCGCAACGCCCGGAGAGATTCGGTTCGAGTTGGCGCGCGTGCTTTGGCAGATTGCACACGGGATCCCGCTCCCCCGAGCGATCGTCCTGGGCGCACTCCTGATCCTGGCGATCGCGGGAGCCGTCGTTCTCGCCGAGCGCGTGCCGTTCCGGCGCGATGACGATGCGCTGGCACGACTCGCCCTCGTTGCGGCGGGTTGTGCCGCATTCGCATTGCCTGCGATCGGAGTCGACCGGGCGTATGAGCGCGCGACGGCGTTGGCGGGCGATCGCGCGGCGGTAGCGATCACCGACGATCCGGCCTCCGCAGTGCGTGCGATCGTGCGTTCCGCCGATCACGATCTCATTCCGATCTGTGGAGCACCGGTGGGGCGCTTCCTCTTCGCACGACGTCCGGTGCCGGCAGAACGGATCGCCGCCGTCACCGGCCGGCCGATCTCGTGCCGCTGAGGCTGACGTTCATGCCGCGCGCAGGACGCTACCCGTGATGCGCGTGCCGACGGGATGCTCCGTCAGCAGCTCGACGACCGCCGCATGGGCGATGCGGCCGTCCACGATCTGCGCTGCGGCGACGCCATGCCGCACGCCGCGTGCGGCGGCGCGCATCGCGGCACGGAGATCCTCGGGCAGGCGCTCGTCGTCGGCGAGGGCCAGGGCCTCGGCAGGCGTCAATTCGTGCAGGATCGCGTGCGTCTGCGGATCTTCGACGCCGCCGGCGCGATGAAAGAAGACGGCACGGACCGCTTCGACGGCACCGGCGATCGCGGCCGCCGCATCGTCGGCGGTGACCGGAACGTCACGGTCGCCGAAGACGAGAAACGCGGTGGGTGCAACGACGGGGACGTAGCCAGCCTCTCCGAGCGTGCGGAGAATGCCGGGTTGGACCGAGGCGATTCCCTCCGGCGTTCCCGGTAGTAATGCCGCGTCGGATCCGCTCAATGCGACGGCGACGTTGCGCGCGCGATTCATCGCGCGCACGAGTGCCCGCGCCGCGCGCGCCGACGGTGCGACCAGAACCGGCCGCACGCCGCCGGAGAGGAGAAAGGCGATGTCGTCGCAGAGTGCCGCCGAGCTCGTGCGAGCGGTCGCCTCATCGACTCTGAGCACGAACCACCGGTTGCGGAATCCCTTCACGCCGTTGCGATCCTCCTCACCATGATAATCGGCGTCTGTTCCGTGCGGTTCACCCCGTCGGCGCATCGAGCGGCGGCGACCAAACGTTCACGAACTGCATCGCACGCTCGATGCCGTCGTCGAGCCATCGCGTCACGCCGTCTGCGGCCGCGTCGAGCACGGCCGGCAATAGCGTGCGCTCGCCGTCGTCGAACGGTGAGAGCACGTGCTCGATGCCGTCCCGTGCGGGCCTGCCGATCCCGATGCGCACACGCGGGAAGCGATCACCGATCGCGGCGATGATCGAGCGCAGGCCGTTGTGGCCGCCGTGACCACCGTGCGGGCGCATGCGCAGCTTTCCGAAGGGAAGATCCATGTCGTCAGCGAGGACGAGGATCTGGTCCGGAGGCGTGCGGTACCACGCCGCGAGCGCGCGAACGGGGCCTCCGCTTAGATTCATGTACGACTGCGGTTGAACGAGAATCACGCGGCGCCGCGGATCCGCGAGGATGCGTGCATCGTGCTTGGTGCGCCAGCCGTCGAGCTCCCAGCGACGGGCCAGGAGCTCGACGACCATGAATCCGACGTTGTGACGGGTCTGCGCGTAACGGCTGCCGGGGTTGCCCAGACCGACGACGAGACGGTGAGGTGCCTCCACCTCCGCCTACTCGGACGTCGCTTCGCGTCTCTGGCCGATGACCTCCGGCTCGGCCTGCTCCTGGGTAGCCGCCGTCTCCTCGAGGACGCGGGCGGTCTTCGACGGCTCGACCGTGATCACGATCGTCTCCGGCGGCGTGAGCATGCGGAACCCTTCGGGCAGCGGAATCTCGCCAGCGGTGAGGTGCTGGTGGATGCCCAGCGCGGTGACGTCGGCCTCGAGATGGTCGGGCAGGCGATCGGCCGGGCCCTCGACCTCGAGCTCGTGGACGAGGACGTCGAGGACGCCGCCGTAGTCACGCACGCCGCGCGCCGTTCCGACGGCCACCAGCGGCAACCGGGCATGGATCTGCTCGTGCGCCGAGACGCGCTGGAGATCCACGTGGATGATGTGATGCGTGACGGGATCGCGCTGGAGATCGCGGATGATCGCCGTCTCCGTGGAGCCGCCTGCGCGCACCGTGAGAATACCGCTGCGCCCGCCGGCATGGAGCGCCTCTTCGAGCGCGCGTACCGAGACCGCGAGATATGCGGGAGGCTGCCCGTGACCGTACAGGACTGCGGGAACCATCCCACTCCGCCGGATGGCGCGACTGGCGGTACTGCCGGTTTTCGTCCGTGGCTGTGCGTCGAGGGTCAGATCGGTAATCGGCACGTGATACCTCGTCTCATGAATGGGGTGTGTTTCGTCTAGGACAGCGCGAGCGCATCGGGGACCGGTGCGCCGCGGCCGTCGCCTGCCGTCTCCGTCGCCTCGTCATCGCCGTTGAAGAGCTCGGAGACCGAACGGTTCGTCGTGATGCGACTGATCGCATCGGCGAAGGTTTGTGCGATGGAGAGCTGCACGAACTTCGGGTGGCGCTCCGCGTCGGCGAACGGAACCGTATTCGTGAAGATCACGCGCTCGATGGCCGAGCGCTCCAAGACCTCCACCGCCTCGCCTGCGAAGAGGCCGTGCGTTGCGACCGTATAGACGGCGCTCGCACCGCGCGCCTTGATCGCCTCGGCGGCTTTGGCCAGCGTCCCGCCGGTAGAGATCATGTCGTCCACGACGACCGCGACCTTGCCGTCCACGTCGCCGACGAGCTCGGTGACCTCGACGACGTCCGGTCGAGGTCGTCGCTTGAAGACGATCGCCAGCGAACTGTTGAGCCGCTTCGCGTAGAGCTCCGCGCGGTGAACGCCGCCCGCGTCGGGTGAGACGACCACGATGCGATCGTTCGCCAAGCCCTCCTTCTTGAGGTAGTTGCAGAGCGTCGGCATCGCCATGAGGTTGTCCACCGGCAGGTCGAAGAAGCCTTGGATCTGCGCGGCGTGGAGGTCCATCGTCACGATGCGCTTCGCGCCGGTGACCTTCAAGAGATTCGCCACCACCTTGGCGGAGATCGGCTCGCGGCCTTTCGATTTCTTGTCTTGCTTGGCGTAGCCGTAGTAGGGAATCACCGCGGTGACGCGAGCCGCCGAGGCGCGCTTGAGCGCGTCGATCATGAGCAGCAGCTCCATGAGCGCGTCGTTGACGCCGTTCCCGTTGGGCGCCTTGCAGATCGACTGCACGACGAACACCTCGGCGCCGCGCACGTTCTCGCCGATCTCGACGCGCGTCTCCTCGTTCTTGAACTTCGAGACGAGCGCCTTACCGACGGGTAGGCGCAGCCGCTTGGCGATCTCCTCGGCCAACTGCGGGTTGGAGTTTCCGCTGAAGAGAAGCGGATCGGTACTCACAAGCATTCTCCGGAGGGGTGGCGGCGTAGCCGGAAGGTTCCCATCCGGCGGCTCGCTTTCCTCGCCCGTGCGTCACGAGGGAGCGAGCGATGCCCGTGCGATCGCGCTCCGGCGGCGGGCGCATCGGCGGCTCGCCGTCCTTGCCGGGCGATTCGGCGCGGAGCGCGGGGCCGCCGGTCGAATGAAGACCGCACGATGGAGCACCGCCGCTTTCGGCTCTCGGCACCCTTCGCGCTGGCGGGGGATCAACCCAAGGCCACCGAGGCGCTGGCCGAGGGCATCCGTCGCGGAGACCGGTATCAGACGCTCCTCGGCGTGACCGGGAGCGGCAAGACGCTCGCCATGGCGCGCGTCATCGAGCTCGTGCAGAAGCCGACGCTCGTCCTCTGCCACAACAAGACGCTGGCCGCCCAACTCTGCGCGGAGTTTCGCGAGTTTTTTCCGCACAATGCCGTCGAGTACTTCGTCTCGTATTTCGACTACTATCAACCCGAGGCGTACGTTCCGCAGACCGATACCTACATCGAAAAAGATTCTTCCATCAACGACGAGATCGAGCGCCTGCGGCACAGTGCCACCCAGGCATTGCTCACGCGGACGGATACGTTGATCGTCGCGTCGGTCTCGTGCATCTACGGCTTGGGGTCGCCGTCGGATTACATCGAGATGTCGATGCGCATCCGCGTCGGTCAGGAGATGGACCGCGACGTCCTGCTGCGCCGCCTCGTCGACATGCAGTACCGGCGCAACGACGTGAACCTCGTTCGCGGGACGTTTCGCGCGCGCGGCGACGTGCTGGAGTTCGTCGGCGTGGATGAGGAGTTGGTCCACAGGATCGAATTCTTCGGCGACGAGATCGAGCGCATCGACGTGGTCAACATGCTGACCGGGGAACTCGTCGAAGAGAAGGACGTGCTGTTGATCTTCCCCGCCAAGCATTTCATTACGCCGGAAGAGAAGCTGCGCCGCGCGATCGCGTCGATCGAGGAGGAGCTCGACGAACACCTGCGCCGATTGCGCGAGCGCGGCAAGCTCGTCGAAGCGCAACGCCTGGAACAGCGGACGCGCTACGATCTGGAGATGCTGCGCGAGGTCGGGTACTGCAACGGCATCGAGAATTACGCGCGCCATCTCACCGGCCGAGAACCCGGCTCGACGCCGTGGTGCCTGCTGGACTTCTTTCCGAAGGACTGGCTGCTCTTCGTGGACGAGTCGCACCAGACGCTGCCGCAGGTACGGGCGATGTACGCGGGCGATCGCTCGCGGAAGGAAGTGCTGGTGGAGTACGGATTTCGCCTGCCCAGCGCGCTCGACAATCGTCCTCTCACGTACGAGGAGTTCGATGCGCACATCCATCAGGCGATCTACGTGTCGGCAACGCCGGGGACGTACGAGGTACGGCGCAGCACGCAGGTGGTGGAGATGATCGTGCGCCCGACCGGCATCGTGGACCCCGAGGTCGAGGTGCGCCCCACGCGCCATCAGATCGACGATCTGCTGCGGGAGGTGCACGAGCGGACCGCCCGCGGCGAGCGCGTACTCGTCACGACGCTCACGAAGAAGATGGCCGAGGATCTCACCGACTATCTCGTTCAGGCCGGCGTGCGCGCTCGATATCTGCACAGCGAGATCGACACGCTCGAGCGCATCGAGATCCTGCGCGACCTGCGCAGCGGCGTCTTCGACGTCCTGGTCGGCATCAATCTCTTGCGCGAAGGGCTCGATTTGCCGGAGGTCTCGCTGGTCGCTATCCTCGATGCCGACAAGGAAGGCTACCTGCGCAGCGAGACGTCGTTGATTCAGACGATCGGCCGTGCCGCCAGACACGTCGAGGGGACCGTTATCATGTATGCGGACGAGGTGACGGAATCGATGGCGCGTGCGATCGGCGAGACGCGCCGGCGGCGGGAGATCCAGCTCGCCTACAATCGCGAGCACGGCATCGAGCCGCGGAGCGTCCGCAAAGAGATCCGCGATATCCTCGGTAAGGCGGCGGAGGCTGCGCCGCGCCGGCGGGCGCGTGAGACCGACCGCCTTCCGCGCGAGGCCCTGCGTGCGCTCGCATCGCAGCTCGAGCGGCGCATGCGCGAGTGCGCCGCGAACTTGGAGTTCGAGAAGGCCGCGGCGCTCCGCGACGAACTGATGGAGATACGGCGCAGGTTGGGGGAGAGTGAATCGCTGCTGTTCTCCGGGCGAGCACCGAAGATCTTGACCGCGACGATGGAGGAGCTACGCTCATGACCTCGAGCATCCGCCGCTGGATCGCCTCGCTCTGCATGGTGCTCGTCGCGTCGCCTGCGGCGGTTCGCGCAGCCGAGCCGGTCGCGCTCGATGCGGCGGCACAGGAGCGCCTGCGCGCTGCGCTCGCGTCGCTGGTGGTGCCGGGTCCCTCTCCGGGCTTCGCGCTCGCGGTGGTCGAGCACGGGCGGACGGTCTTCACGTTCGCGGGCGGCGACGCGAATCTCGCGACCGGCGCTCCCATCACACCGGAGACGGCGTTCCATATCGGCTCGATCACGAAACTCTTCACCGCGGTCGCGATCATGCAGCAGGTTGCGGCCGGAACGATCGCACTCGACGCGCCGATCGGAACGTATCTTCCCGGCCTTTCCCACGGCGACGAGGTGACGGTGCGCCAGTTGCTCATGCAGCGCAGCGGCATTCCGAACTATCTCGACGATGCCCTTGCCGCGCATCGCGTCGTCCGGCCGACGACGCCGCAAGAGATCGTGCGCTCGATGCTGGCGCAACCGCTGGAGTTCCGTCCGGGGAGCGCCTTCGAATACAGCAATACGAACTTCGTGCTTCTCGGCCTGATTCTCGAACGAGTCACGGGCGTTCCCTACGCGCGCTATCTCCGCGAGCACGTCTTCGTTCCCGCAGGTATGACGCGGACGTCGGTGGGGGCGCCGCCCGACGGCCTACCGCTCGCGATCGGCTACACCACCATGCAACCGGGAGGCACTACTGCGGATCCCGGCGACCCGAGCTGGTACTACGCGTGCGGCGACGGGATCTCGACGGTCGGTGATCTCGCGCGCTTCGACGTCGCGTTGATGAACGGCACGCTCCTCCCGCCGGCGTTCTTCGCGCAGATGGCGAGCGGTGCGCTGCCGATGGGCGACGGCTCGGGCGGGAGCTACGGCTTCGGCATCATGACGATCCGCCTCGGTGATCGCTTGGTCGTCGGGCACCACGGCGGCATGCCGGGGTATGAGGGCGACGATTTGATGATCCCGGCCGACGGCTTTGCCATCGTGACGCTCTCCAACGCGTTCGACTTCACGACGGGACGGGCGGAGCAACCGGTCTGGCGCACGGCCTACCCGCAGCAGTACGCTGCCGCCGTTGCGGCTACCCACGCCGTACCGGATGCGTATCCCGCGCTGACGATGCGCTTCACGGCGTTCGTCAGGGGACTGCTCGAAGGCAAGCAGGTGGACTCTCACCTGACGCTCCAGATGCGCGCGGTACTCGCTCCCAACACGATCCGCGAGATCGACGACCGCCTGCTTCCCGAAGGGCGATTCCAGGGGTTGGAATTCCGCGGTATGGAGCGCGTCTCGGGCGGCTATCGCGTCTTTCACTACCTTGCACACTTCGCTCAGGGAGTGCTCCCGATGACGTTTACGCTCGATGCCGACGGAGCGCTTGCCGGCTTCTTCCTTCAATAGCAAGCGGCCGGTCGCAGTATCGGCGTCGCGTACACACGACCGCGTATGTGGTTTTTGCATCTATGACCTTGGTCGGATTTTAAGGTACGATTAAGGCGCCGCGGTGAGTGGTCTGCACGCCCCGCCGACGGCACATCGCACATTTCCGCAGACGTGGAGGGAGTTTCGCCTTGCAGCATCGTCTTTCGCGCCATCTCGCGACTGTAGCGTTCGTCGCGGGATTCGCCGCACTTCTGGCTGGTTGCGGCGGTGGTTCCGTCTCGCCGGTCGTCCCCAAGAGCCAGACCAGTCCCGCGCAATCCGTGCGCCCCGTCATCCATCCCATGATCAAGATCAGCCGCGCCTCGATTCCATCGGTGATGGCGAAATTGCTGAAGGCCGGCGCCTATGCCTCGCCGATCAAGGGTCACAAACCCGTGCGGCTCCATGTCAACACCGTCTCGGCCGGTATGGATCTCACGTACAACGGAGGCCCGTATCTCACCGGTGCATCCGTGTACAACATTCTCGTGAACTGTAACGACGAGAGCTGCTGGGGTGGCTTGATCGGTCAGTTCGAAAGCGACTTCTTCAGCAGCAACATGATCAACATCCTGAGTCAGTACATCGGAACGACCGCGCAAGGAGCGTTTTCCGACGGCGGCGACTATCCGGTGCAATACAATACGTCGCAGACGCTGGGCGATCAGGATATCGACAACATCGTCTATCAGGTGATCACGCAGAACAACCTGCCGACCGGCTACAACGCGATCTACAACGTCTTCCTCGGTCAAGGCGTCCAGGAGTGCAGCCAGGCCGCGGGCGGTTGCTACCTGCAGCAGTACTGCGCCTATCACGGCAGCAATGACTACAGCGACATCGGTCACGTACTCTATACGGTCGAGCCCTACCAAGACGTACAGGGATGCCAGGTGAGCAACCTGCCCTCGCCCAACGGATCGCTGGTCGATTCGACCTCCTCGACGCTCTCGCACGAGACGTCCGAGACGATCACCGATCCGGACGTCGCGGTCAACAACATCGCCTGGTACAACCAGCAGGGCGGCGAGATCGGCGATCTCTGTGCTCCGGCGGTCGGTGTCCCGACGGGCAACGTGACGCTGGGTGCGGATACCTACGAAATCCAGATGGAGTACGACAACAACATCCACGATTGCAGCTTCTCGCCGTAGTCGCATCCCATCACCGGTCTCCGACGTGCGGCCCCGCAGGCATCTGCGGGGCCGCATCGCGAACGGAGCCGTGTGGCGGTCCTGCGCGACTATGACGCGGTGCTCTTCGATCTCGACGACACGTTGCACGACGATACGGCGGCGTATCGGAGCGCAGCGGAGGACGTCGCACGTGACATCGCGGTCGAACACGGCGTGGATGCACGGGTCCTTGCCGCCGCATATGCCGCGCGTACCGAAGGCTTCTGGATGCGGCTGACGCCGGACGATCTTCGCCGCCGCTTGGGCCCGCTGCGGGCGCAGATGTGGCGCAGCGCGCTCGAGGACGTCGGCATCGCAGACCCCCTGCTCGCCGAGGAAGCGGCGCGACGCTACGACCGCTATCGTGCCGGATATCTGACCCCGTATCCCGGTGCGATCGAACTCCTCCAGGAACTGCGCGCGCGCGGCAAACGACTCGGCCTTCTGACCAACGGCTTCGCCGAAACCCACCGGGAGAAGGTCGCGGTGCTGCGCTTGAGCGGGCGTTTCGACGCGCTCTTCTTCGCCGACGAGGTGGGGATGGTCAAGCCCGACCCGTTGCTCTTCGCGCACGCGTGTACGACGCTCGGATGCGCGCCCGCCCGCTCCGTGATGGTTGGCGACCGCTACGAACGCGACATCCACGGAGCGCTGGAGGCCGGGCTGGCCGCGATCTGGATGAACGTGCGCAACGAGCGACTACCGGCCGGCGCGCCGCCGCCGACCGCCGTCGTTCGAACCCTGGGGGAGGTGCGCGGCCTGCTCCTGGGGGAGAGCGGTGTGCGGCCGCATCCGGGCAGCCCCCGTAGCGGTTGAGGACACGCGAGATGGCAGGGCTCGAACACATCGTCGTCAAGGGAGCGCGCGAACACAACCTCAAGAACGTCGATCTGACGCTGCCTCGCAACGCGCTCATCGTCGTCACCGGACTGTCGGGTTCGGGAAAGTCGTCGCTTGCTTTCGATACCATCTATGCGGAGGGACAACGCCGCTACGTCGAGTCGCTGTCGTCGTATGCGCGGCAGTTCCTCGGGCAGATGGAGAAGCCCGACGTGGACTACATCGAGGGTCTTTCGCCTGCCATCTCCATCGACCAGAAATCCACCTCGCGCAATCCGCGGTCGACCGTCGGCACCGTTACGGAGATCTATGATTACCTGCGGTTGCTCTACGCGCGTATCGGCATACCGCATTGCTATAAGTGCGGGCGGGAGATCAGCACCCAGTCGAGCGATCAGATCGTGGATGCGATCCTCGCGATGCCGGAAGGAACGCGGGTCCAGCTCATGGCGCCGATGGTGCGCGGACGTAAGGGCGAGTACGCCAAGCTGTTCGAAGAGGTCGCTCGCGAGGGATTCGTGCGCGTCCGGGTCGACGGTGAGATTCGCGAATTGCGCGACGGAAAGATCACCCTCGACAAGCAGCGCAAGCATACCATCGATGTGGTCGTGGATCGCCTCACGGTCAAACCGGACGGCCGCAAGCGGCTTGCGGATTCGGTCGAGACGACGCTGCGCCTCTCCGGAGGCATCGTCGTCGCCTCGGTTACCGAGCGGACGGAGACGGGCGGCGAACGTTGGCGCGACGTCGTCTTCAGCGAATCGTTCGCCTGCGTGCACTGCGGCATCTCGTTCGAGGAGCTCGCGCCGCGCCTGTTCTCGTTCAACTCGCCGTACGGAGCCTGCCCCGCCTGTAGCGGGCTGGGAGAGAAGATCGAGATCGATCCGTGGAAGGTGATCCCCGATCGAAGCAAGTCCATCGCGGAGGGTGCGATCGTGCCGTGGAGCCGGAACCTCGGCAGCGGGCGCTTTCCGTCCATGAACTCGTACTATCTCCAGCAACTCGAACGCGTGCTGCGGCGCTATCGCGTGAAGCTCACGACGCCGGTGGAGCGCCTCTCCGACGAGGTGCTCGACGTCATCCTCTACGGCACCGGCAAGGAGCAGGATTTCGCGTACACCACGCGCGGCGGCAAGACGTGGGAGTACCGGGCCACCTTCGAGGGCGTGATCAACAACCTCCAGCGCCGCTACGAAGAGACCTCGAGCCAGTACGTCAAGGAAGAGATCGAAAAGTTCATGTCGTCTTCCGTTTGCCCGACGTGTAAAGGCGCGCGGTTGAAGCCGGAGGCGCTGGCGGTGACGGTCGGCGGCGTGAACATCGACGAGCTCACGCGCATGTCCGTGGAGCGCGCGGAGGCGTTCTTCCGCGACCTGCGGTTGAGCGAACGCCAGGAGCGCATCGCGCATCAGATTCTGAAAGAGATTCGCGCGCGCTTGGGTTTTCTCTCCAACGTCGGGTTGAATTACCTCACGCTCGCGCGTTCAGCGACGACGCTCTCCGGAGGAGAATCGCAGCGCATTCGCCTGGCGACGCAGATCGGATCGTCGCTCGTCGGCGTCCTCTACATTCTCGACGAGCCGTCCATCGGGCTGCATCAGCGCGACAACGACCGGCTGCTCGCGACGCTGCGTACGCTGCGCGATCTCGGCAATACGCTCATCGTGATCGAGCACGACGAAGATACCATCCGCACGGCCGACGTGATCGTGGACGTCGGCCCCGGTGCCGGCGCGGAGGGGGGCGAGATCGTCGCGGTCGGAGGCATCGAGGAGATCGTCCGGGAGCCGCGGTCGGAGACGGGCGCCTATCTCTCCGGGCGCAAGTTCATCCCGATTCCCGCTCGGCGGCGCACGCCGTCGGGGTGGTTGCGCGTCGAGAAGGCGACCGCCAATAACCTCCGCGGTATCGACGTCGAGATTCCGCTCGGCGTCTTCTGCTGCATTACCGGCGTGAGCGGGAGCGGCAAATCCACGCTCGTCAACGAGGTGCTGGTGAAGGCGCTCGAGCACCGGCTGCACGGGCATCCGCCGGGCGGAACGTACGCACGTGTGAAAGGCACCGAACGGCTCGACAAGCTCGTGGTAATCGATCAGTCGCCGATCGGACGGACGCCGCGCAGCAATCCCGCGACTTACACCGGCGTCTTCGACTTCATTCGCGAACTCTTTGCTTCTACTCCCGAAGCGAAGATGCGCGGGTACGCACCCGGGCGTTTTTCGTTCAACCTGAAGGGAGGGCGCTGCGAGAGCTGCCAGGGCGACGGGATCATCACCATCGAGATGCACTTCTTGCCGGATGTCTACGTGCCGTGCGAGGTCTGCAAAGGCAAGCGATACAACGCGCAGACCCTGGAAGTTCGCTACAAAGGAAAGACCATCGCCGACGTGCTGGAGATGCGCGTGGACGAGGCGGCGGCGTTCTTCGAGAACGTGCCGCGCGTGCGGCATCGCCTGCAGACGATCTGTGACGTCGGGTTGGGATACATTCAAATGGGGCAGCCAGCGACGACGCTCTCGGGTGGTGAAGCGCAACGCGTAAAGTTGGCGACCGAATTGGCACGGCGTGCGACCGGCCGTACGTTCTACGTCCTCGACGAGCCGACGACCGGCCTGCATTTCGCCGACGTGCACAAGCTGCTCGAGGTCTTGCATCGCTTGGTCGCCTCCGGCAATACCGTGCTGGTGATCGAGCACAATCTCGACGTGGTGAAGACAGCCGACTACATCATCGATCTCGGGCCGGAGGGCGGCGATGCGGGCGGTACCATCGTCGCGCGCGGTACCCCGGAGGAGGTTGCCGCGGAACCGCGATCGCACACGGGACGCTATCTGGCACCCGTGCTGCGTGACCAGCGCGCGGTGGGACATCATGCGCCCGATCTCGGCTCGGTGGCGCGCCTCGAAGACGCGAATCTGCGCGCCCTGGACGATCTCGTCCGGAGCCGCTCCGCGACGCACGACGAACGACCGGTGGAGGCGTGAGATGGCGCGTTTCACGGTGGCGATGCTGGTTTGCTCGGATCTGCGTCGCTCGCGAGATTTCTATCGCGACGTCCTCGGATTGAAAGTCGTACGCGACGAGCCGTCGCGGCGCGTCGATCTTGCGTTGAGTACCGATACGGTCCTTTCGCTGCACCCGCGCAGCGACGTTTTGGCGGTACGCCCGGGAACGCTGCAGTTGGGATTCGTCGTGGAGAACGTGGATGCGTTCGTCGGGGATTGCCGGTATCTGGGTGTTCCCGTCTTCCAAGATCCGTACGACGACGTCGCCGGGCGCGTGGCGGTGATCGGCGATCCCGACGGCTATCCGATCCAGATCGCCGGTCCGAGGGCGAAGCGATGACGGCCGACCTCCGAGAGCGCGCCCGCGAATTGCGCGCACGCATCGAAGAGGCGAACTATCGCTACTACGTCTTGGACGAGCCGACCATCACTGATGCGGAGTACGACGCGCTCATGCGCGAACTTCGCGAACTCGAAGAAGCGCATCCTGAACTACGCACTCCCGATTCTCCTACGCAGCGCGTCGGCGCACCGCCCGCAAAGGAATTCGCGCCCTTCCCGCACCGCCGCCCCATGCTCAGCCTGGCGAACGCGTTTTCGTCAGACGAGCTGCGATCATTCGACGAGCGCATCCGCAAGGCGCTGGGCGAGCCGTATGCATACGTCTGCGAGCCGAAGATCGACGGCCTGGCGATCGCGCTGGAGTACCGCGACGGTCTCTTCGTTCGCGGCGGGACGCGCGGCGACGGCCATACGGGCGAAGACGTCACCGCGAACCTGCGCACCATCAAAGCGATACCGCTGCGGTTACGCACGCCGGAAGCGATCGCAGTGCCGACGGAGCTGGAAGTCCGCGGCGAGGTCTATCTGCGGAAGAGCGACTTCGAGGCGCTCAATCGCGAACGCGAAAAGGCCGGCCTGCCGTCGTTCGCAAACCCGCGCAATGCCGCGGCCGGAGGGGTGCGGCAACTCGATCCCCGTGCCACGGCCGAACGGCGCCTCTCGTTTTTCGCCTACCAACTCGCGAGCGACGTCGAGGGCATCAGGACCCAGTGGGATGCGCTCCGGCTCTTGCGCGAGCTGGGTTTCCCGGTGACGCCGATCGCACGACGCTGTACGAGCATCGAGGAGGCGATCGCGTACTGCGAGGAGCGCGAGCGCCTGCGCGACGAGCTCGATTACGAGATCGACGGCGTCGTCATCAAAGTGGACGCTCTCGCGCACCAGGAGCGGCTGGGTACCGTCGCGCGCGAGCCGCGCTGGGCGATCGCGTTCAAATTCAAGCCGCGCGAGGCGCGCACCAGGCTCCTCGACATCGTCATCAACGTCGGCCGCACCGGCACGTTGAATCCCAACGCGGTGCTCGAGCCCGTGCAGATCGGTGGCGTGACGGTGAAGAGCGCGACGCTGCACAACATGGCGTATATTCGAAACAACGACATCCGCATCGGAGACGTCGTGATCGTCACGCGTGCGGGCGACGTGATCCCGCGTGTCGTGGGGCCGATCGTCGAGGAACGTACCGGAAAGGAGCGCATCTTCGAGATGCCCGACCGCTGCCCGGTCTGCGGCAGCGAGGTGGATTGGCCCCCGGGCGAGGCGCTGGCGCGCTGCCCGAATGCGGACTGCCCGGCGCAGGTCGTCGAACGCCTGCGTCACTACGCCTCGCGCGACGCAATGGATATCGAAGGGCTCGGAGCGGTGCTGGCGGAGCAACTCGTCACACAAGGTGTCGTCCGCAGTATTGCGGATCTCTACACGCTCGACGAGCTCGCGCTGGCGCGGGTGCCGCGTCTGGGGCCCAAGAGTATCGCGAACCTGCTGCGCGCGATCGCGGCATCGAAGCAGCGCGGTCTCGCGCGGTTGCTGTACGGCCTGGGTATTCGGCATGTCGGCGCGCAGACGGCGCAGATTCTCGCGGATCGCTTCGGTTCGATGGATGCACTTGCGGCAGCGAGTCCCGACGACTTGCAGGCGTGCGAGGGGATCGGGCCGGAGATCGCGGAGTCCGTCGCGCTGTTCTTCCGCCAGCCGGCCAATCGGACGTTGATCGAACGCCTGCGTGCGGCGGGAGTCGTGATGACCGCGCCGCGCCGTGCGGCGGCGGGCGGCCCGCTCTCCGGTAAGACGTTCGTTCTCACCGGCACGCTGCCGTCGCTCACGCGCGAGGAGGCCGCGGAGCTCATCCGGAGTGCGGGCGGGAGCGTCGCGTCGTCAGTCAGCAAAAAGACGGATTACGTCGTCGTCGGCGATGCTCCGGGAAGCAAGCTCGAGAAGGCACGAGCACTTGGAATTCCGCTCCTCGACGAAGCCGGCCTCCGCCGCCTCCTCGACCGGCGGTGATCGCCGTGCTTGAGTGATCGCCGTGCTCGAAAGAAACGAACCGTAGCGGCACCCTCGAAACCGAGACGCGGCGACGTCACGACGATGGGCGTGTCGGCTCGTGGAGATCCGTTCTGGTTCGGGCGAGGAGTTTGCTCGCGAGCGCTCGTGCCTTAGCCTTCACCAGATCGCAGATCTCGCGAATGCGTTCGGGCGGCTGGCCTTTCGGGTCGGGAAGGCCCCAGTCGTCGTCGAGTCGTGGTACGCCCTCAACATCACACCCCATCGTAACGATGAGATCGGCCCGCGCCGTCATCTCCGGCGTGATGCGTTTGGGTTTTGCCTTCGAGATGTCGATGCCGTCCTCGGCCATTGCCGCAACGATGCCGGGATCCGGCACCTCCGCAGCCACGGTGCCTGCCGAGGCGACCTCGACGGCGTCGCTTGCGAACGAACCTGGACGTGCGCATCGTGCGGCGCGTCCCACGACCGCGATTTCAATGCAGCCGTGAATTTCGCGCGATACCCGGAGAGTTAGGCCGCGTCAGCCTGTGGAGCCAAAGGCGCTACGACGGAGGTCATTCCGCCGTGAAACCAGCGGCGTAGAAGCAGGAAGGGTTGCCTATGCAAATCACAACGGTATTATAATGACGCTGAGCGGGACGCATGACGCTGAGCGGGACGCAGGCCGATGGCGTTCGGGATCAGTGGATTCGGCGGGCTGCAGGTGCAAGCGGTTCCGCAGCCGTTTCAGGCCCTCGCGCTGGGAGGCGGGGTGCCGCATCCCCCCGCGCAGCCGTACGGGACTCCCAATCTGCAGTCACTGGTGCCGGTGCGGCGTACCTCCTCGACGGTACTGCCGTTGGACCTCATGCTGCAGACGGCGCAGAACATCGCAGCGATCGTGGCGCGCACGAACGCCGTTCCTCCGTCACCACCGCTCTCGACGGCCTTCGTGGGGGCGCGTGACGTGCTCTTCCAGGCGCGCGCGCCGGCACCGAATCCGTACGGTATCATCCGACCGCCCGCGCCGCCGGTGAGCTTCGGGGTTACCGCACCGCTGCCGGAACGGCAGGTTGCGCTCGGCGTGGTCACCGGTTCGCTCACGACACCTCCCCTGCAGCCGGTACGGAGCGACTCGAGCGGCGATCCCAAGGCTGCTACGCCGTCCTCCCAGGATACCGGCACCCCCGCCGCGCACGTACCGGTCCTCTCGCCTGCCGCTCGTGCCTTCCTCTCCACGGTGGCGCAACTGCGCATCGCCGAGATCTATCCGCAACCGTTCTTCAGCGTCGCAGCGTGATCGCCACGAAAGACCAGCCGTAACGGAGCATCGGCGTTCCGCGCTGCAGCGACCGAGGCGCCCAGGGCCTCACCCAATGCGTCGGGCAGATCGCCGGCGATCGTCCCGATCGGACGGCGGTGTGCGCAGACCTCGCCAGCGCGGCCGTGCCAGTGCGCAGCGACCCGCGCCGCATCGCTCGGAGACAACCCCTGCGCGAGCAAGGCGCCGATCATCCCGGTGAGTACGTCGCCGCTACCCGCGGTTGCGAGCGCGGCGCAGCCCGTGAGGTTCACGTGCAACGTCTCGCCGTCGAAGACCAGCGTGTCGCGCCCCTTCAGGAGCGTGACGATTCCGGTGCGCTCGACGAACGACCGCAGGCGGCGCACGCGATCGCCGAGAGCGATCGTCCCTTCGCCGGAGAGGCGCGCAAACTCGCCGGCGTGCGGAGTGATGACGAGCGGTCTGCCCTGAACCGAGGCGAGATGTTTGGAGAGATGAAAGAGCGCGCCGGCATCCGCCACGCATGGTACCGGAGCAGTGCGTAACACCTCACGCACGATGACTCCCCAGCGTTCATCGAGGCCAAGTCCCGGACCGATTGCGAGCGCGGCGGCGCGTCGTGTCAGGTCGAGGATCGTCTCGGTGATGTGCTCGGGATGCGCGTGATCGGAGAGTTCGACGACGACGGGTTCCACGAGCTGCGTGCGCAACACCGCGGCGGTGCTCTCCGGTGCGGCGAGTGTGACGTAACCGGCACCAGCGCGCAACGCCGCGCGCGCGCAGAGGACCGCCGCTCCGGGAAACTGCCGTGAGCCGGCGACGATGACGAGCGCTCCGGCGGAGCGCTTGTCGGCGGTCGCGGGCCGTCGCGGGAGCAGGCGCAGGAACGCATCGTCGTCGAGAGCGCCGACGGGAGTTCGCTCGGGGAAGAGATCGGTCGGAAAACCGAGATCGCCGAACCAGAGATCGCCGACGCACGTGCGTGCGGGGTCGAGCAGCAAGCCGGGTTTGAGGGCACCGAGCGTCAGTGTCTCGCGCGCATGGACGGCCGGTTCGACGACGGCGCCGCTCTCGCCGTCGATCCCCGTGGGGCTATCGATCGCGAGCACGATCTTCCACCGCCTCGCGAGTGCGCGAACTGCGGGGGCCATCTCCTCGCCGACCGGAAGCCGAGCTCCGGTGCCGAGGAGCCCGTCGAGGGCCAGCGCCGCCCCCTCCAGCGCCGCGTCGGCAGAACGGTCGTCGGCAGGCAACGGCCGGACGGAGACGCCCGCCTGCCGCGCACGCTCTTCCGCGTCGAGCCGCCCGGGGCTCGGCGAGCGAGCGGGCAGCGCGTAGACGATCCGCTCCCGGTCGGGTTCGAGCTCGGCCAACGCGGCGAAGGCGTCGCCGCCGTTGTCGCCCGGGCCGGCGAAAGCCACGATGCGGCCGGCCGGCGCCGCGGCGCGAATGCGTTCGGCGAGGAGCCGTCCGGCTACGCGCATCGGCGTTTCGGCGCCCAAACGGTCGCGAGCAGCGGCATCGACGGCGCGCATCATCGCCGGCGAGAGGACGCGGATCATCCTTCCAAGATCACCGCGGCGATCGCGGAGTTCCCCTGGTGCGTGATTGTCAGGTGCATCGCGGTGACGCCGCGCGCAGCCGGCAGCTCGCGTGCGGCGCCGAAGAGGCGAATCACGGGTTTCCCCGCGGCGTCGTGAGAGACGCCGACCTCACGCCACGGTATCGCGTGGCCGAAGGCCTTGCGCGTCGCCTCCTTCGCCGCGAAGAACCCGGCTAGGCGTTGTGCGGGATCGCGCTTGCGCAGCGCGTAGGCCATCTCTTCCTCCGTATAGACGCGACGCGCGAACCATGCGAGGGCGCGTTCGTCGAAGCGGTAGCGGGCGATCTCCGCGAGGTCGATGCCGATGCCGACGATCATGCCGGCGGCTTCGCAGTCGCCGGATGGTTTTCCGGTTCCGCGCGTCGAAGGACGTCGCCGCCATGGAGTCGCGCATTCGACTGGTGCCCATCAACGCGGTGGACCGCGCCTTCCTGGATCGGGTCGCCGTCTGTTTGGAAGAGCGGTTCCTGGCGACCGTCGAGATCGAGCGCTCGGTAGCGGTACCGCGTAGCGCGCTCAACAGCACGCGCGAGCAGCTCTTCGTCAGCGCGCTCTTCGGGCGCCTGCTGCGCGCCATGCCCGAGCAGGACGGCATGCTCGTGGCAGTCACGCACTTCGATCTCTACAAGACGTCGCATCGCTTCATCTTCGGAGACTCCGATGCCATGCAACGGACCGCGGTGGTCTCGCTGCATCGCTTGCGCTCGGAGTATTACGGCGAGCAACCCGATGCCAATCTCCTCTTTCAGCGCACGCTGAAGGAGGCGGTGCACGAGTTGGGCCATCTCTTCGGCCTCAAGCACTGCTACAACCCGCGATGCGCGATGTACGCATCGCATTCCATCTTCGATACCGACAATAAGATGTCGCACTTCTGCGAGACGTGCGACCGCCGCATCAGCAGAACGCGCAAGTGAAGCGGCGCTGCGTCGTGCTCGGCGGCACCGAGCGAGCGGTGAGAATGAGCCGCGGCGCCCACGTCGAAAGAACGCACGAACGCCCGTTCAGAGGAGCGCCGTGATCTACGCATATCTCGCCCGCCTTCGGGCAGGTTGGGGATGGCCGCAGCGGCTCGCGATCGTCGCGATCGCCGTAGGACTCTGTGCGGTGCTGGCATGGTGGGGCACCCGCGTGGCGATCGAGGCGGCGCTTCTCGTCGTCGTGGCGGTCGCTGCCGCGCTCGCAGGCTTCCCGTGGGGAATGCTCGTCGCCGTCCTCGCCGCCGCACTCGATGCGTGGGCGCGCGTCAGGCACGGTGCGCACGGCGCGCTCTCCGGCGCGCTGCTCACTGCGGTGGGCGGCTCGGTCGTCAGTTCGTTGTTCCACGGCGAAGCGACGCCCCTCGAAGGCCTGGCCGAGATACCCGGCGGGACGCTGGCCTTTACGGGCGGCGGGCGGCCGATGCTGCCGCGGGGCGAGAACGGCGCCGGACTGCAGAACGGCCTGGCGGTTCTTGCCACCGGTATCCGCGAAGTCGCACAGGGTGATTTCACGAAAAACATCGCGGTCTCCGATGCGGCGCTGCAAGAGCTGACGATCGCGCTCAACAAGCTGATCTTCGGGATGCGCGAATTCCTGGGGCAGCTGCATCGCAACGCGGAGCAGCTCGGAACCGCCGGCAGCGACCTGCAGAATACCGCGAGTACCGCGCTGGCCGTCATCGAAGGCGCCGCCGTCGCGCAAGGCCAGCTCGAGGAAGGCATCAAGGAGCAGACGCGGATCGTCGAGGAGTCCACCGGAAAGGTGCGCTCTCTGACCGAGGCGATCGCCTCGATCGCCGCCGCCGCGGAAGAGCAGACGCGCAGCCTCGATCAGACCTCACTGGCCGTGGCGAACATGGCGAGCTCCATCGAGCAGGTCGCCGCCCAAGTGGATTCGCTGGCCTCCATCTCGACGGAGACGTCGCAGACCGCCGAGCGCGGCGGAACCGCGATCCACACCATCGTCGAGGGCATGGAGACCATTCGCTCGACGATCGGCGAGCTCGCAACCGATATCCAGCAGCTGGGCAGCAACTCCGAGCAGATCGGCGACATCGTGAAGGTCATCGATCGCATCGCGGAACAGACGAATCTCCTCGCCCTCAACGCCGCCATCGAAGCTGCCCGTGCCGGCGAGCACGGCCGCGGTTTCGCCGTCGTCGCCAGCGAGATCCGCAAGCTCGCCGACGGCAGCGTTCAAGCGACGAAGGAGATCGCGCAGCACATCACCTCGACGCAGGCGGTCATCGCGGAGGTCGTCGAGGCGATGCAGCGCCTGACCGAGCGCGTCGAGAGCAGCGTCGAGAGCACCGGATCGGCATCGAACGCCCTGCGCGACATCGTGCAGACCGTCCTTACGGCGAACCAGCAGATCGGCGAGATCAGCTCGGTCACGCGCGCCATGAGTACGAACTCGTACCAGGTGATCAAGTCTCTCGAAGAGATCACCAAATCCGTCGCGCTCAATCTCCAGGCGACGCAGCAAATGAACAAGCATTCCGGCGAGGTGGATCGCGCGTTCGGAGAGATTCTCTCGATTTCGCAGCAGAACGCCTCCTCGGTGGAAGTACTCAGCTACGTCAATAAAGAGGTCACCGAAGCGGCGCAACGGATCCTCGATTCGGTCCGGCAGATGACCGACCACGCAGGCCGCATCGATGCGCGACTGCGACAGTTCAAGGTCAGGGACGACGATAGCGGAGGAACGACGGCATGAAACTGAACCTGGAGATTCGATTGCTGGGCACGATCGTCGGCGCGATCCTCCTGTTCTTCGTGATCACGGCGATTGCAGCGCGCATCAACCTCCATCGCGATCTGATGGCGCTCGGCGACAGCGAAGTGCGGAACGGCGCGAGGGCGTATAGCGGGTATTGGACGAGCGACATCGATCAGGTGCGCCTCTTGGTGACGCAGGATGCCGTTTCGGATGCGCTACGGAAAGCGCTCGAGCAACACGACGTCAAGACCTTGCAAGATCAGCTCGCGAACATCGCGCGTGCGACGAATCTCTCGTTCCTGACCGTCGTGGATACGCACGGGAACGTGATCGCGCGAGCCAACGGCTCCGCGCCGGGGTCGCTCGCATCCGATCCCTACGTTCGGCGGGCGCTGACGGGCGAAACGGTCAGTACCGCTGCGATCCTTCCGCCGTCGGAATTGGCGCCGGAAGGCTTGGCCCCGCAGGCGGTCTCCGACGTGAAGAATGCTCGCGGGAACGTGGTGGAGCACATCGATCGCGGTCTTGCCGTCGTCGCCGCGGCTCCGATGAGCAATAGCAGCGAACGGACGATCGGCGCGATCTACGGCGGCATCCTGATGAACCACTTCTACGACTTGGTAGATCATAGCGCACAAGCGCTGGGCGGCGCCGTGGCCATCCTGGAGGGCGATGCGATCATCTCGAGCACGATCTCCAACCCGGACGGCACGCGCGTACTCGACGTCGCGGTTCCGGTCTACGACACGACCGTTCGGAACGGCCAGGCCTATACGGGCACGGATACCGAAGGTGGGTCGCAGTATCTCGTTCGTATCGAACCGATCAAAAACGATCAGGGAGAAGTGATCGGGGCGCTCTGGTACGGCATTCCGCTCGCACAGATCACCGACATCATCAACCATACGACCGGGACGTTCGTCTTCTGGGGTATCGTGGCGATGGTGCTGGCTCTGGCCTTCTCCGTGCCGCTGGTGGAACGCCTCGCGCGCATCCTGGCGCTCCGCAGCAAACAGGTGCGGACCGCCGCCAAGGAACTCGAGATCGTCATCGTCGGCAGCGAGGTATCGGGCGATCAGGTGACCGCGGCAAAGCAAGCCGTCGAACGCAGCGGTGCGCTGATCGCCGAGGTCGCGGCTGCGGGAGATCCGTCCGGCAAGGTCGCCGAACTGAAGAAGGTGAACGACGAACTCCACGACGATATGATCGTCCTCGATACGCTCTCACTAGAGATGAACAAGCGCATGCAGCAGGCGGTCGAGCGCGTCCATGACCTCAACGACGTCGCGCGCGGCCTCAATGAGCTTGTCACCGGTGAATCGGGGTAGGAGAGCATGGCGACGATGGCCGAGATCATCCTCTACTTCGCCAGCAACGCCGATACGATGATCGCCACCAAGGCGCTCAAGGATGCGGGCGTTCCCGCGAAGATGATTCCCAAACCCGCCAATGTGAACGCGCCGTCGAATCTCTGCTTGAGCATCGACGCCGCGGCGGAGGCGCAGGCGAAAGCGGCGATCGCGGGTGCCGGGATTGCGCTGGGGGGCGTCGCGCGCTAGGCGCTCATCGCAGGACGTGCACGTCTGCGGCCGCGACTTGTTCGCGGACGCCGTCGTCGCGCAGGATCTCCAGGAGACCGCCCTCGCGTAGCGCGAGGGCGGTCGCATCGTACGGGGTGGAGCCGTCATCGCTGGCGATGCGGTAGCGCGCGCCGGGGAGACCAGCCGCCTCTTCCCACGCACGGGCGACCGCCGGCGGATCATCGAGCATCCGCGAAAGGCGGTCGTAGGCCGACAGCAGCGCGGCGAGCATCTCGTCGCGTCCGACGGCTCGCACGTCGTCGCAAAAGGCCGGTTCCGGCCGTACCGCGAGCATCGGGTGGCTGGCAGTCGGCCGCCGGAGATTGATGCCGACGCCGCAGCCGACGTGGGCGCGATCGCCGAGGACGCGCGAGATACAGAGAAGGCCGGCGACTTTGCGCCCATCCAGGAGGACGTCGTTCGGCCACGAGAGACGCGTGGAAATGCCGAGATCCGAGAGCGCTCCGCGCACCGCAAGTCCGCACCAGAACGTGACGCTCCAGAGATCCGCCGTCGAGACGGTACGCGCGAGGACCGTCGTGCAGAGCAGGGCATGCGTTCCGTCGCCTACCCATGCGCGTCCTTTGCGCCCGCGACCTTCCCGCTGCCGGTCCGCGACGATCGTCAGGCCGGCGGCATCCGGATCCCCCAACAGTGCGGCTGCATCATCGTTGGTCGAGACGGTCTCGCCGACGAATCGGATCCTCGCGTACACGGGTGGGGATGGCGGCGGGTTCGACTGCTGCGACATAGGTACGATCTTCGACGGTCGGTCACCGGGAACCGCGCGCGAAGAGGCTTCCGCTCGCCGAGGACCGTAATCCGGGGGACCATGGCCATCGAACGGACGCTGATTCTCTGCAAGCCCGATGCCGTCGCACGCGGTCTGGTCGGGGAGATCATCTCGCGGCTGGAGCGTCGCGGTTACCTGATCGTCGCGATGAAGATGATGCGCTTGGACGTCGAGCGCGCGCGACGCCACTATGCCGAACACGAAGGCAAGCCGTTCTTCGACGGACTCGTCTCGTTCATCACGAGCGGCCCATTGGTCGCGATGTGCGTGGAAGGTGAGAATGCCGTCGACGGATGCCGCCAGATGATGGGTGCGACCAATCCGCTCGTCGCCGCACCCGGGACGATTCGCGGCGACTTTGCGCAGGCGATCGATCGCAATCTCGTGCACGGAAGCGACAGCAAGGCGAGCGCGGAACGCGAACTGGCGATCTTCTTCGACGCGAGTGATTATGTCGAGGCGACGCATCATCTCCGTTCGTGGGTGCACGGAGGCTGAGGTGTCGCTGGAGTCGCTGCGCGGTGCGGGACGGCCGCTGATCGAAGGCGTGCATGCACGAGAAGTGCTGGACTCGCGCGGTAACCCGACCGTGGCGGTGAGCGTCGCGACGAGCTTCGGTGTCGTCGAAGAGGCGATGGTGCCGTCGGGCGCATCGACGGGAACGTACGAAGCGGTCGAGCTTCGCGACGGCGATCCGAAACGGTACGGCGGGAAAGGCGTGCGCAAGGCGGTGACCGCCGTCAACGAGGTGCTCGGACCGGCCCTCGAAGGACTCGATGCCACCGCCCAACGCGAGATCGATGCGCGCTTGTGCGAACTCGACGGTACGCCGAACAAAGCGTCGCTGGGCGCCAACGCCGTCCTCGGCGTCTCGCTGGCCGTCGCCCGCGCGGCCGCCGCGAGCCTGGGTGTTCCGCTCTTCCGGTATCTGGGCGGTCCCACGGCGGCGACGTTGCCGGTGCCGATGATGAACGTCATCAACGGCGGCAAGCACGCCCCGGGTGCTCTCGCCTTCCAGGAGTGCATGATCGTGCCGCTCGGCGCTCCATCGTTTCACGAGGCCGTGCGCTACGGCGCGGAGGTCTTCCACGAACTCGGACGACTCTTGCACGAGCGCGGCTTGCCGACGACGGTCGGCGATGAAGGCGGCTACGCACCGCCGCTGGAGACGCCGCAGCAGGCGCTCGACGCGATCGTCGAAGCGATTCGGCGGGCGGGCTATGCGCCGGGGAAAGAGATCGCGATCGCACTCGACCCTGCCTCCAGCGAGTTTCGCCGCGACGGTGCGTACCATCCGCTCGGTCCGTCACGGACGTTCGATGCGGAAGCGATGATCGCACTCTACGAGGAGCTCTGTGATCGCTATCCCATCGTCTCCATCGAGGACGGTCTCGCCGAGGACGACTGGGAGGGCTGGGCGGCGCTCACGCGCCGGCTCGGCAATCGCGTGCAGCTGGTGGGTGACGATCTCTTCGTCACCAACCCAGCGTTTCTCGAACGCGGCATCCGGGAGGGCGTCGCGAACGCGATCCTGATCAAGGTCAACCAGATCGGCTCGCTGACCGAGACGCTGGACTGTATCGAACTCGCCCACAAGGCTGGCTATGCATGTATCATCTCCCACCGATCGGGGGAGACCGAAGATACGACGATCGCCGATCTGGCGGTCGCCGTGGGTGCGGGCCAGATCAAGACCGGCTCGCTCGCCCGCAGCGATCGGATCGCGAAGTACAATCGGCTCATGGCGATCGAGGACCAGCTCGGGCAGGCGGCGCGCTACCCCGGGGCCAAAACCTTCCCGCGCGCGGGCCTGTAGCTCAGCGGTAGAGCGGCCGGCTCATAACCGGTTGCGCGCAGGTTCGAATCCTGCCGGGCCCACCATCCGCATTCGCCGTCCGGCGTTGACAGCGCGGCGGCTTGCGGGTAGCCTGAAGGACGTTCGGCGGCGCCATCGTCTATCGGTTAGGACACCGCCCTTTCAAGGCGGAAAGACGGGTTCGATTCCCGTTGGCGCTACCACTTGACTCATGAGAGATGCCAACGCCTTGGCTGTTTCCGATCTCGGTTCCCTCGCATTTCGACTCCCGGTGTATCGTAGGTTGAAGCCGGTTACGCAAGGTCTCGCAGTAGCGGCCTCGTCGAGACGAGCTGCAGCGGTCACTTCTGCGATGAGCGTCGGCATCACCGATGCCTTGTATCGCATCCGCGAATGTGCTCGTCCCAGAGTTCGACGTTGGGAACCGATATCAGAGGCTTTTCGTCTCACCTGTAGCAGAGAGAGTGATGGTCTTACGGTGGAACGATCGGCGCAGTATACCGTGCAAGGGAGAAAATGAGGGATAGCCTTTCGTACGGAGAGTGATTCGTGGCCGTCTGTATCCGACACGGACGTTCTTCTCGCTAGGAAGTATGTGCGGCATCTTCGAGCGGTAGCGGGACGGACATCCCTTCGCGAACCGCAGCCTCGTCATCGAGGAGTGCTCCTTGCTCGAAGAGTTCGGTCAGACGTCGCTCGGATATGGTGTTTTGCAAGAGTGTCATGGTTCGTGCACGGGAGCGTTCCTCGGGCGGTTCGCGGGTGAAGCCGGAACGCGCAAAGACGTTATCGGTGTACCCCAGAAGGCGAGCTGCACGATCCAGGTCGTCCGCGCGAGCGGCAATCTCGGCTAGATGACCAATCGCTACCGCAGTCCACATGCCGAGTCCGAGCGCGACCGCTCCTTGGAGACCTTCGCGCACGCATATCCAGGCCTCCGCCGCGTGATCCTGAGAGAGCAGATAGCCCGACATGTTGATATGGATCCTAGACGCATTGGAAGTATCGCCGCGCTCCATACAGAGTTCGAGCGCTTCCACCGCATTGTCCAGCGCACCGGAGACGTCATTCGATGAGAACAGTGCATCGGCATAATTGATCAGTTGTAAGGAGAGGCGACCCTTGTCACCGAGACTACGGAACGTGCGGACCGCCTTATCCAGGAGTTCGAGCCCTCGTTCTCGATCGCCACGCAAAATGAGCCAGCATCCGAAGAAGCCCTGAGTGTACGCTAGCAATCGAGGTGCGCCGCTTGCGCGCGCCAACGCCAGCGTGGCTTCCGCGTGTTGAGCGAGATCGGCGTTGCGGCCTGCGCGGAACATCGCCACTGCTTCCATCAACCGGGCGTCGGCCAACTCGACTCGACTTCCGATTCGCTCCAATGATTCGACGGCTGCGAAAGCGTGTTCGAGAAACGATCGGTGATCGATCAGGGCTATCGCCAGTGCGAGTGCCAGCCGCGCCCGTGTACGTTCCGGTAGTCTCGACGTGTCGGTGGTAGCTGCTCGGATGAGAATCTCTCGGAACTCTCGTGAATTCACTCGCACCAGGTTCGCGGCGAGTAGAACTCCTGAGTTGAGGTCGTTGTCGTTCTCGAGTGCCCGCGTGATTGCGGACCGGAAGTTATCCAGGTCGGGGCGGACGGCCGCATTCCAATCGTCGAGATTGACTTGCCAGAATTCGTCGAATCGGCGTTCCGATTCACGCACGAAATATGCGCAGTGGCGAGTGGTTGCCGCCTCGTAGTCCCCAGCTTCCCGCAGTCGTTCCAGAGCGTACTCTCGCGTCGACTCGAGCATGCGATAGCGCGGTTCGGCGTTTGCGACATCGGCAATCAGGAGAGATTTTTCGACGAGTGATTCCAGGCCCTGCAACACATCCCAGTCGGCAGAATGCTCGTCGATACAAACCTCCATCACCGCATCGAGCGTACAACTCCCGTGGAATACGGCCAACTGCCGCAACATGCTGCGCTCGGCGTCGGTCAAGAGATCATAGCTCCACCCGATGAGTGCGCGCAGCGTCTGCTGGCGCGGGAGCGCCGTACGGCTGCCCCCGACGAGGAGCGTGAATCGCTCGTCCAGGGCTTCTGCGATACGGTCGACGCTGAGCAGCTTGACCCGAGATGCCGCCAGTTCGATGGCCAGCGGGATTCCGTCGAGCCGGCGCATGATCACGGTTACGATTGGGCGATTTCGCTCGTCCAGTTCGAATCGGCCTTGCACAGCCTTGGCGCGCTCGGCAAAGAGTGCGATCGCCGTCTCTTCCGGCAGGACGGGCATCGGAAAGACGGACTCGCCCGCTACGTTGAGCGCTTCGCGACTGGTCGCCAGGATTTGGAGGCGCGGGCATCGGCGCAACAGGTGATCGGTGACCTCAGCCGCCGTTGCGACGACGTGCTCGCAGTTGTCGAGGAGAATCAGCGCGTGCTTCGGCTTGAGCGTACCGACCAGATCGTCGAGCACGGGACGCGTCCCCGTGGGTTGGATGTCGAATACCGCGGCGATGGCGTCCGGGACGAGCTGCGCGCCGACGAGCGGGGCAAGATCGACGAACCACACGCCGTCGGGGTACTCGTGCAACAATCGGGCACCGATCTCCAGTGCCGTGCGCGTCTTCCCTACTCCACCCGAACCGGTGAGCGTCACGAGTCGCGAAGCACGGAGTAGCGCCTCGATCTCCTTCATTTCGTTTTGGCGACCCAAAAACGACGCAAGTTGCAGCGGCAGATTGTTCGGGTGCCAGTCACTCGAGCGTAGCGGAGGAAACTCTTCTTGCAGGCCTGGAATCAGCAGTTGAAAGACGGTTTCGGGATGCGGGATATCTTTGAGTCGGTGCGACCCGAGGTCGCGCAGCGCTACGCCGTCGGGTAGAAGGCCTCTACAGATTTCGGCGGCAATCTGCGACACCAACGTCTGCCCCCCATACGCCAACGAAAGGAGTCTGGCAACGCGATTGACCGTCGGACCGAAGTAGTCTCCGTCGCGCTCCTGCACGACGCCGCAATGGATCGCCATGCGCACGCGCAGGCCTTCGACCGCGCTAAAGTCCTCCGCCGCGAGTGCATACTGCCCGTCGATCGCTGCATCGACGGCGTTGCTCGGACTCCAGAAGGCCGCGCAAAAAGCATCGCCCACCGTCTTGAAAACGTGACCGCCGTGACGGGTGATCGCTGAACGCAGCAACTCATCGTGACGCGCAAGCGCACGTTCCATTGCCTCACGGTGGGACTCCCAGCGCGTCGTGCTTCCTTCGATGTCGCTGAAGAGAAACGCCACCGTGCCTGTGGGAAGCTGCGACCGACGGGGTGTCGCAGGGGACTTTTGCACGGCCGCTTCTTCGCGGTACGGAGGGCACGGCCATGCCGCGCTGTGCGAGGGCGCGCGGCTTCACGCAGCCTAGCGGTGGTCGCGTCGGAGACGAGGAGCGTTCAGGGGAGCGTACGTCCCGACAGGAGAAGTCCCCGCCTCCATGGAGCAGCGGGTAGCACCCGCACGATCATCGCGGATTGCTTCGTGGAGGACATCAGATGCAGAACCCCAACTTGACGACCCCCGACAAGAGAAGCGAGATGCTCGCGACCTTCAAAGCCCTCGGCCTCGAAAAGCAGCTCGGCATCCTCGCCGCGCTGCTCGGAGTGGTCGCCTTTTTCGCTCCGATGGTGAGCGTGGAGACCGGCGGCTTCTTCGGCTCCGGCGGAAGTATCTCTTTCGCGTTGACCCAGGCCGGGTTTTCGGGATTTCTCGTCCTCGTGCTGTCCGTGGCCCTTGGAATCGCACCGTTCTTTCTCCCCAAAGAGCCGCGCTTCGAACTCGCGTACTTCGGGCTATCGTCCGCGGCCGCGGGCACGGTCCTCGTCGTGCTGTTCGTCTCGCTCTCCCTGCCGGCGATGGTCTCTGCCGTCGGGCATCTCTCCCTCGCCTTTTATGCGCTCCTCGCCAGCTTCGGCATCGCCACCTACATCAGTGCGATGCGCTGCTACCGCGCGATGCAGCACGACGCACCGTAGCGCCTCGCTCGTCGTCGTCCTGATCCTCCGCCATTCCGCCAGCGGCGTCATGGCGTCGCCGGGATGACGGCTGGAGTGATCACCTTTAGCCATATCGCAGTTTACAGGCGAGAATCGAGAGCTCGAGCACGAGCGTCACGCCGTTGGCGATCGCGATGGGAGCTGCGCCCAAGAGAAGGCCATACACCAGCCAACATGTGATACCCGCCGTAAAGACGAGAATGCCGCTCAGCGAGAGATCGGCTGCCGAGCGCCGGCGCCAGACGCGGAGCGCCTGCGGGATGAAGGCGATGGTCGTCAGGGTCCCCGCCGCGTAGCCGAGGAGTTGGAGAGAGAGCGCATCGCTCGCGGTCATGCGCGTTCCTGCGGAGACGCAATCCGCATGCGGATGAAGAGCGTCACGGGCACGCCGGCGCGTACGGCCAGCCGGGCTTCGTAACGCTTCCGCGCGACGTCGCGTGGATCGTCATCGCCGTCCTTCGCCACGGACCAGGAAGACGGCATGGTACGGGAATCTCGGGTCTCGGAGATGCTGCACGCGATAACCGAGACGATCGAGACGCTCTCTGGCTTCGCGGGCGGTATGCGTGTGTTCGCGAGGAGGCCCGACGTCGCGCGGAATCTCGGCATCCCAATCGATCCAGAGCGCCGTGCCGTCAGGCCGGAGGTACGTCATGCAGGCCGACAGATCGGCATCGTCGAGTTCGTGTAAGAGGTTGAGCGCGAGAATGCGATCGAACGAGGCTTCCTTCAGCAACGGGTCCCCCGGGCCGACGACCTGCACGTTCGTCGCGCCGTCGCGGCGGACGCGCTCGGTAGCGATCGCGCGCATCTCGTCTTGGAGGTCGTAGGCGACGACGATCGCACTCGGCATCGCTCGCGCAACGGCGAGCGCATAGCGTGCGGTTCCCGTCCCGAAGTCGAGCACGTGCATCCCCGGCCGAACGTCGAGGAGTTCGACGATTGCCGCACTCGGAAACCACCGCTCGCGATCGGGATCGTCGAGCAGAGCGGCACGCGCCGGATCGAACGGGTGCGGTTGTCGAGGCCCGCTCATGGGAGTCCGGCCGCGAATCGGAGGCGAGCTACCGCGCTTTGCACCGCAACCCAGGCCTGGATGAGCGCATCGTGCGCGGAACGATCGGCGAGCTCCGCATCGTGCATCTCGAGCTCGGTCGCAATGCCGTTGCGATAGCGCACCTGCGCGAGTCGGAGACTCTCATCCGCATAAGAAACATACTTTTCCGCGGCGGTAACGGATGCCTGCGCTTCCTGAACGCCCAACAACGCGTCGCGTACCTCGATCTCGATCGCTTCCCGCCGACGCGCGAGTTCGAGCTCGGCTTGTTCGATACCGGCGCGAGCGCTCGCGATACGCCCAGCGGTCGCGCCGCCGTCGAAGAGCGCCCATACCGCGGAGAGCATGACGGAGAACTGATTGTGGAATCCGCTCGTCACCGCCGGCTGCGTATTGCCGTCGGCGATGCTCGCGACGATGCGCGGGAAGATGCCCGAACGCGCTGCGGCGAGGGCGTGCCGCGCCTCCTCGACGGCAGCGAGCGCCGCCTGGTACGAACCCCGCGAGCGTAGCGCGGAACGCACCAGCGTCGCGAGGTCGAAGGCCGGCGGCGGTGCGGACAACGTATCGGTCGGGAGGTAGCGTGTCTCGGGCGGCGCGCCGAGCATCTGCGCGAGGTTCAGGCGGTCGCTGGTGACGGCATCGTCGGCTTGGATCTCGGAGAGTTCCTGCTCCGCAAGTGCGGCTTGCGCGCGCAGGAGCGATGCGCGCGGTAATTGACCCGCGGCGACCAACTCGCGCGCTTCTTCGACGTGGGCGCGCGCGACGGCGACGGCCGTGCGCGCGACGGCGCGCATCTGCACGGCTCCGGCGAGCTGGAAGTAAGCGGCGCTGACGCCGAAGATCACCGCCCCGCGAGCTTCGTCGGCCCGTCCCTCCGCCGCGGCGAGCGCGTCGAGCGCCATCCCCGCCTGCGCGGCATCGCCGCCGCCGTCGAACAACGTGTACTGCACCGCAGCCAGCGGTACGTTCGTCGCAGAGGTGGTGCTGAAGGGTAGCGATCCGAACGGGGTCGTCAGTCGGGCAACGGGATTGACGTATTGATACGTATCGGCAACGACCAGAGAGGGAAGACCGGCGGCCCGCGCCTCTCGCACGCGGCCCCATGCCGCGGCGACTCCGGCCTGTGCCTCGCGATAGGCGAAGTCGTGAGCGAGTGCCGTGCGAATCGCCTCTCGGAGCGATAGCGGGACCGTATCGTTCGTCCGAGACGCCGCACTTGCTCGATTCGGCGGCAAGCCGAAGAGTGCAAGTGCGGCGATCGCAAGCGTCAAGGCGCGACGATCAAACATGTTCCATTGCTCTCCATACGGGTGGTTGTGGTCCGGTCGAGCGCAAGACCACGTCTTGGCGCCCTTGTAAATCGCCGTAGGCTCCTTCGACTGCGACGCGAACGCGTTCGACGCGGAAGGGGCCGCTCAGCCGGGCGACGGCGTCGACGGCATCGCCTTCGCCGCGGAAGACCTCGGCGTCCAGCTCGATGGTCTCGCCTTCCAGCAAGCGCGGCAGCGTCTCCGTCTCCATCACGAAGCCGTCGAGCTCCGGGAAAGTCACGAAGGTGCGCACGTGCAGCGGTTCGGGCGGCAAGCGCTCCTCGCCGGCTTTGCGCGCCAGCGGCTCGCGCGTAGCGATCATGCGGTACAACAGCGGAATCGCGAGCACCGAGAGCACTGCGGAGGCGGTCATGCCGAAGACCAGCGACCACGCCAACCCGCTCCAGACGGGATCCGCCGCGATGACGATCGACGAGAGCACGCCGGCCGCGGCCGTCAGGAAGATCGGCCGCGTGCGTGCCGTCGTCGCTTCGACGAGGGCGCGATCCAGAGGGAAGCCTTCGTGCAGCTTGTCCTCGATGAATTCGATCAGGATGATGGAGTTGCGGACGACGATGCCGATGAGAGCGATCAAGCCGATCATGGCGGTCGCCGAGAAGTAGACGCCGAACGGCGCAAGGAGTGCGAATCCGGGAAGAACGCCGATCACGGCGAGCGGTACGGCCGCGAGGACGACGAACGGCGTCGCGAACGATCGGAAACGTGCGACCAGCAAGAAGTAGATCAGCAAAAACGCCAGGAGCATCGCGCGCCCGAGATCGGCGAAGACGGTATTGGTGAGGTGCCATTCGCCTCCCCACGAGATGGTGTATCCTCGCGGGAGTGGGTGCCGCCAGAGATCGAGCAGCATGTCGATCACGGCATACGTCGAGCTGCGGCCGGCCATCTCCGCTCCGACGTACGTGACGTCGCGATAATCATCGCGGTAGAGCGGTTCCGAGGCGGAGATCGGCGTCTGCCGCGTGATCGCCGAGAGCGGAACCATCCCACCCGTGCGCGTCGGAATCTGCACCGATGCGAGCGCCTGCGGATCGCTCCTGTCATGCGGCGCGAAGCGCACGATGATACCGATCGGCCGCGGGGAGTCGGCGGTGTGGAGCGTCGAGACGAGAGCGCCGTGAACGGCCATGGCGAGGGTCGTCGCGACGGTCGCCGTGTCGACGCCCGCGAGGGCGGCCTTGCGCGGATCGACGGTCAAGGTCAGCGCCACCGGGCGATCTTTTTCGCTGTCGTCGATGTCAACGACGCCACGCTCGCGTTCCAACATCCCGACGACGCGCGAAGCGATCGCGCGGCGAACGTCCGGATCGGGACCGTAGATCTTCGCGAGGATCGTATCGCGCACGGGAGGGCCCGGCGGTACCTGCAAGACGCGAACGGTCGCGCCGTAGCGGGCCGCGGCCGCCTGGAGTTGCGGCCGCAGGCGCGCGGCAAGAACCGCCGACTGAATGTGCCGCTCCTCCTTCGGGATGAGGTTCACGCGAATATCGGCGAGATTCGGTGCATGCCGGAAGACCGTCCCTTGGAGGAGGCTCGCCAAGTCGGGGACCGCGTTCGTACCGACGAACGTCTCGTAATCCTCGACGTACGGAGAACGAGCGAGTACGGCTCCGACCGCCTCGGCGATCCGTGCGGTATGCTCGACGCTGCTCTGCGCCGGTGCATCGATGCTCACCAGGAAGTTGGTTTCGTTGGCGCGCGGCAGCATGCGGAATTTCACGAGTTTGAAGGCGGGCAGAGCGAGGCTCCCCAGGAATGCGACGAGCAGGAACGTCGCAAAGGCACGCTCCGCTCGGCGGTGCTCCAACAGCGTTGCCAGAGCGTTGCGGAAGGGAGCGATCCAACGAGGGATGCCGTGCGTTCCCGTTGCTTTGGTCCGCGTGTTGCGCAGGAGCCCGTAGGTCGCCCAGGGAGTAATCGTAAAGGCGATGAGCAACGAGGCGATCATCGCCACCGGAACATTGATGGGTATCGGCCGCATGTACGGGCCCATCATGCCGGAGACGAAGAGCATGGGTAGGAACGAGAGCACAACCGTCACGGTGGCGAGCGTTGTCGGGCTGCCGATCTCCGCGACGGCACGGACGGTCGCCTCCGCTTTGGGCATCGCCGGATCTTCGTGATAGTGGCGGTGGATGTTTTCGACGATGACGATCGCTTGATCCACCAACAAACCGAGACCGAGAATCAATGCGAACAGCGTGATGCGGTTGATGCTTTGGCCGATCAGCATGCCGAAACCGAGCGTCACGAATAGCGTGAGCGGAATGGCCGTCGCGACGACGAGCGCTTCACGCCAACCGAGCACCAGGAGAAGCAAGACGACGATGACGATCGCCTCGACGAGGCGGCGTATCAGCTCGTTGACGGCATCGTCGGCCTTCTTGCCGTCGTCGCGAGTGACGGTGAGCGAGACGCCCGGCGGAAGCTCCATCGAGTGTACTGCCGCCAAGATCGCATGAGAGACGGTGACGGCGTTGGTGCCCGCTTTCTTCGCGATCGCGATGCTGACGGACGGCTCGTTGACCCCGGCGCCGTCACCATGACCGCCGCCGTATGCGAAGAACGTCTGTGCTTCGTGCGAGGCCGCGGCGAAGCGAACGTCGGCGACCTGATCGAGTCGCACCGGTTGCCCGTCGCTCACGCCGACGATGGTCGAACGAACCTGATCGAGCGAGCGATACGGCGTGCCGACGTGGAGCTCGATCGCCTTCGTATCGTCATGGAAGTCGCCGGCCGGCCGGATCAGATCGGTGCTGCCGAGCGCTTGTGCGACGGCGGGAGGTGAGAGCCCGTAGGCGGCAAGTTTGACCGGATCCATCGTGACGTCCACCTGCGGCTCGCGCCCCCCGTACGTCTCGATCGTCGAAACGCCCGGCAGTGCTCGAATCCGGGAGATGATGCGCTCGGCGATCCGATAGAGCGTCGCTCGATCGTACTCGCGACCGTGGAGCGTCAGCACGACGATGGGAATGTCGTCCACGGAGAGCGGCGTGATGACCGGCTGCGATGCACCCGGAGGGAGGTCTCCGAGGTGCGCGTAGACTTGATCGTACAGGTTGACGAACGATGTCGTCGGATCGTCGCCGACATGGAAGAGGACCGTCATGATCGAGACATCTTGCGTCGAGACCGCATAGACGTGGTCGATTCCCGGAACCTCTTGAAGGACGCGCTCACCGCGCTCCGTGATGAGCTTCTGAACCTCCGCCGACGATGCTCCCGGGTACTGCGTCACGATCGTGGCGGCCGGCATCGTGATCTGGGGATTTTCCTGACGCGGCGTCTCGACGATGGCGATGAGGCCCCACACGCAGATCGCGACGACGATTGCTGGCGTGAGCTTCGAGCGGAGAAAGTAGCGGGCCATGCGCCCGGCGAGGTGCTTACCGCTCACTGGCGTTCACCCGTACGGTCGTACCATCGGTCAGGCGTGCGACTCCCGTGATCGCGAGACGACTCCCGGGCGGGAGGCGCGGTGTGGTCGCGATGGAGATCCAGCTTCCGTGCACGGCTTCCGTCGTGACCGGAACGAAGCGTACGACCGACCCTCGGACGGCAAAGACGCCGGTCACGCCTGCGCGCTCCGCCAGCGCTGCGGCCGGTATCGCGAGCTCGTCGCGCGGTGCGCGCGGGAGCTCGACGCGCGCATACATGCCGGGCATGAGATCGGGCGCCGACGGCACGGCAATGCGTACCATCGCGGAGCGGAGTGCAGGGTTTTCGGACGGGACGATCGCCTCGATGCGGCCGGTCACGGTGCGTTCCGCGGCGTCGATGTGCACGACGATCGCCGTGCCGGCGTGCAATGCCGCCACGTCGCCGTTCGGAACGGCGAGATCGACCGTGAGATCGGACGGGTCCTCCAGCTCGACGACCGGTGCTCCCGGCCCGACGACGGCACCCGCCTGAACGAAGCGCTTGACGACGATTCCGTCGAACGGTGCGGTGACCGAGGTTTCGTCGAGAGGAACGGCCGCCGCGCGTGCTCCGGCACCGGCTTGATCCACCATCCCTTCCGCGGCGTGGACGCCTGCACGAGCTTCCGTGACCCCCGCACGAGCAGCGGCAAGATCTGCTTCGGCGCGATCGTATTGCTGGCGCGCGATGGCGCCGCGCTCATAGAGCTGCGTCATGCGCGCAGCCGTTACTGCTGCGAGGTGTTCGGAGGCGAGTGCCGAACGCAGTCGTGCGCGGGCTGCTTCCACCTGCCCGCGCGCCGCGACGATGCCGGCCTCGGCCTGCTCGAATTCGGCGCGGTACGCGCGATCGTCGATGCGAGCCAGAGTGGTCCCGGCGGCTACGTGATCGCCGACGTGGACGAAGACGGCAAGGACGCGTCCTGCCGCATCGGCACCGACGTCCACGACGCGCCGGGCCTGTAACGATCCGGCGAGTTCGACCGTCTCCACAAACCGATGTTCTGCGAGGACCGACGTGCGGATCGGGACCGGCGCCGCTGCAGAACGGTCGTTACGATCCGGTGCTTTGGAGCATGCCACCGGAACGGCTGCGGCGATGGCGGCGGCCAGGAGCGACGCACGCATGGTCGGACGGCGACGGCTCATGACCGCGGCTCCCCTGCGCGCGTGCGGCCGGAGAGCTCTCCGAGGATGTTCGAGAGCAGGCACCAGCCGGTCAATCCGGACTGCAGGAGATTGACGCCGACGAAGGCGGTAAGCCAGAGCCACCGGCGATCGAGCAGCGAGAGCCCGAGCGAAACGAGGATCAACGCGCCGGCGATGCTGCGAACGAGGCTTTCGATCGCCCAGCCCCGTTGAGATGCGGGGCGGGCGAGAGCCGCAAGGAAGGTCGAACTCCACATGGGACGGACTATACCCTACTGGGTATGGTATTGCAAGTCTCCTTGCGGCAGTCCCGCTGGGCGGGTAGGATACCTCCATGGGTACCGGCAAAGCGGCGGCGGACCGGCCGCTCGACATCCCCGATGAAGTCGCCGCGGACGTGCAGCTGCGCCTGCGCCGCATCGAGGGCCAGATTCGTGCGGTGGCGCGCCTCATCGAGGAACGGCGAGACTGCCGTGCGATCGTGCAGCAGCTGGCGGCCGCACGAGCTGCGCTCGAGCGTGCCATGTTGCAGATCATGACGCACAGCCTGGCCGGCTGCATTCGGCGGGAGCGCAAGGGTGCGCGCAGCGCCGACGTCGAGCAGCTCACCGATCTGTTCGTCAAGCTCCTCTGAGATGGCGGCGGCGCGCGTTCCCGTCGCGCTGGTCTGGTTGCGGCGCGACCTACGCCTCGAGGACAATACCGCCGTCCAAGGGGCGCTCGATTGCGCCGATCGCGTTGCGCTCTGCTTCGTCTTCGACGACGAGATCCTCGAGCCGTTGCGCCGCCTCGGCATCCGCGAGGATCGCCGGGTTGCGTTCATCCTCGATGCGCTCGCGGAGATCGATCGCGACCTGCGCGCACGCGGCAGCGCGCTCCTCGTCGAACGCGGGCGACCGGTGGAATGCATTCCGCGCATCGCGGCTGCGATCGGCGCATGCGAGGTACACGCGAACGAAGACTACGAACCCGCTGCCGTTCGCCGCGACCGCGACGTCGCGGCCGCCCTCGAGAGGCGCGGCGTTCGATTCCGGTTGTACAAGGATCAGGTCGTCGTCGGACCCACCGATCTGCTCGCGGCAAGCGGCAAACCCTATACGGTCTTCACGCCGTATAAAAAAGCGTGGTTACACCGCGTTCGCCGGGACGACGTTCGTCCGCGCGAGTACGACCTCGCTTCCGCGCGCCTGCTACCGGTGCGCGAAGCATCGTCGCTTCCCGAACTTTCCGCGCTCGGCTTCGAGCGCCCGAGCGGATGGGACGCCGAATATGCGGGAAGCCGAGCCGCGCGGCGCCGATTCCGAGCGTTCCTGCGCGAGAAGATCGATCGCTACAATCGCACGCGCGATTATCCCGCGCTCGACGGTACCAGCCGTCTCTCCGTCCATCTTCGTTTCGGGACGATCTCCGTTCGCCGTCTCGTCTATGCCGCGTTGGAGCGCCTCGCCGGCGGAAGCACGGGGGCGGAGGTATGGCTCTCCGAACTCATCTGGCGCGAGTTCTTCATGCAGATCCTCGCCCACCATCCACACGTCGTCGAGCGGTCCTTCAAACCGCAGTACGACCGCATTCGCTGGTCGGACGACGAAGAGCTCTTCGCCGCATGGTGCGAGGGACGTACCGGCTATCCGCTCGTGGATGCCGGAATGCGCCAACTGAATCGCACCGGCTACATGCACAATCGGCTGCGAATGGTGACGGCGAGCTTTCTCACGAAGCATCTGGGGATCGATTGGCGGCGAGGAGAACGGTACTTCGCATTGCGCTTGGATGATTACGACATGGCCGCCAACAACGGCGGTTGGCAGTGGGCGGCCTCGACGGGATGTGATGCGCAGCCGTACTTTCGCATCTTCAATCCGGTCGCGCAGAGCCGGCGGTTCGACCCCGAGGGGCGCTTTATTCGCCGGTTCGTACCCGAACTCGCGAGATTACCCGACGATGCGATCCACGCTCCGTGGGCGGCCCCTCCGCTCGTCGTGGCCGAAGCGGGCGTCATCTTGGGAAGAGACTACCCGCTTCCCGTCGTCGATCACGCAGAGGCGCGCGAGCGCGCGCTTCTCATGTTTCGCCGTGCGACCCACGTATAGACGGCGACGATCGCCAACCCCACGATCGCGACGGTCGAGCCGACGGCGAGTGCAGAAGACGGCGGTGCGGCGCTGCCGACCGTCAGCCCGGTCGCGGGGTCCGGATATCCGGTGAGGAGATACGGAAAGAGCGTCACTGCGGCTGAAAGCAGCAGCCCTCCGATGAAGACGGACGATGCGGCGAAGGCCGCGTGCGGCCGGCCGAACCCCGTGAAGATGCGTGTACCGGCAAAGCCGGCGAACGTCACGAGCGGTATGGCGATCAGCACCGGCGCCGCGGTGAAGTTCGACCAGAGAGGATGGATGATCACCGTTGCGATCGTCGCTGCACCGTACGCGAGTGCGGCGATCGGCCACCACGTACGCGCGACGCGCAGCGCGCGCTCTCCGACCGCGTCTTCCGTTCGCGTCGCGAGGAAGATCGCGCCGTGCAGTGAGAGTACGATCAGCGCAAAGAGGCCGATACCCAGCGCGTACGGATTCAACAAGAACGCGAAGGTTCCGCGAAAATACGCATGCTCGTCCAACGGAACGCCCCGCAACAGATTCGCGACGGCGATGCCGAACAGGACGATCAAGAGCGCGCTGGATACCGAAAACGATGCGTCGAAAAACGCGCGCCAAAGCGGGTTCGTCTTGTGATTGCGCAGCTCGATCGAGATGCCGCGAAACATGAGTAACCACAGGACGACCATGAACGGAAGGTAGAAGCCGCTGAATGCCGACGCATAGGCGCGCGGAAACAGCGCAAAGAGCGTCCCGCCGGCAGCGACCAGCCAGACCTCGTTGCCGTTCCAGAAGGGACCGATGGCGGCCATGACGGCACCTCGCTCGCGTTCGTCGCGCGCGATGAACGGCATGATTGCACCGACGCCGAGATCGTAGCCGTCGAGCATCGCGTATGCCGCGATCATCACGGCGATCAAGGAGAATGCGATGGTGCTCATCGTGCGGACTCCTCGGCGGGCGCAGGCGCTCCGGGCCCCTCGGCGATCTCCCGGAGCACCAGGAACAGCCATAAGACGCCGAGGAGGAAATACATTCCCGCGAATCCGATGGTCGTGAAGATCGTCTCTCCGGCCGCGACGTTGGGTGATGCTGCGTCGGCCGTCTTCATCAAGCCGTAGACGATCCACGGCTGGCGGCCGATCTCCGTCACCATCCAGCCTGCTTCGTTCGCGATGAACGGGAACGGCATCGAGAGCATGAGGATCCAGAGCATCCAGCGGCTCTCGTAGAGGCGGCGCCGCCATAGCAGGACGGCGGCCAGGGCCGCGACGGCCACGAAGATCGTCCCGAGCCCGACCATGACGTGATAGGCATAGTAGGTGAGTTCGACGGGCGGCCATAGGTCGCGCGGATAGTCGTCGAGGCCTTTCACGTTCGCTTCGAAATTGCCGTACGCCAAGAAACTGAGCGTCTTGGGAACGAGGATCGGATCGATCAGCGTGCGACGGCTCGTGTCCGGCATGCCGATGATCGCGAGCGGCGCACCGTATTCCGATCGGAACAATCCTTCCATGGCGGCAAGTTTGATGGGTTGGTCGTGCGTGACGTCGGCTCCGTTGCGATCGCCGGTCGGGAAGATCGCCAGTACGGAGAAGATGCACGCGACGATCACGCCGTGTCGCACGTACATGCGCGCGTCGTTTTCGGCTCTGCCGGACAAGAGAAGAAAGGCTCCGGTGCCGGCGAGGATGAACGCCGCGGCGATCACCGCACCGGTGAGCACGTGCGCGAACTGCCACCAGGCGAAGGCGTTGAGCAGGACCGCCGCGAGGCTCTGTAAACGAATGACGCCGTCGGCGGCGATCGTGTAGCCCACCGGATGCTGCATCCACGCATCGGTCGCGACGATGAAGAATCCCGACAGCCACGATCCGAGCCAGATCATCACGATGGAGAGCGTGTACAAGAACCGCGGAACCGCCGACCGGCCGTACAGGAAGATGCCGACGAAGACCGACTCCAGGAAGAACGCGTAGATGCCTTCCATGGCCAACGGCTGCCCGATGACGGCTCCGGCTCTTGCCGAGAACGGTGCCCAGTTCGTCCCGAACTGGAACTCCATCGGGATGCCGGTCACGACGCCGACGGCAAAATTGATTGCGAAGATGCGGCCCCACATGTGGAGCGCGCGTTCGTAGCGCTGCTCGCGCGTGCGTGCGGCGAGGACGGCATAGGTCGCAAGAAACGGCGCAAGCCCCATCGTGACGATGGGGAAGAGGTAGTGGAACATGATCGTGAAGGCGAACTGGATGCGATCGGCGATGACCGCGCTCGTCATGGCTTATACGGCCTCCCTTCTCGCGGATGGGGTGCAGTATAGCAGCGACCAGGGCGACGGGCAACGGAAAGCGTAGGAGGCTCCGATGCAACTCTCGTCACTGCTCGCGGTCGGCGCGGGGGGCGCGATCGGTTCGATGCTGCGCTACGCGTTGTCGGTCTTGATTACCGAGCGTGTCGGCGCGGGATTCCCTTGGGCGACGCTCGCCATCAACGTGACCGGTAGCTTCATCCTTGCGCTGATCGCGGAGTCCGCATCGGCGCGCGTCATCGTCGTGCAGCCTGCGGTGCGCCTCATGCTGACGGTCGGCTTCGTCGGCGGGTACACGACGTTCTCGACTTTCACGTACGAGTTGCTGACGGCGATCGGGGAACGCGCCGTCGGAACGGCTGCGGCCTACCTCTTGGCGAGCGTTGCAGGCGGATTGCTCGCGGCATATCTCGGCGTCATCGTCGCACGTCTTGCGGAGGGCGTGCGGTGATCGCAGGTCGTTCGGTTCGCGTCTACGTGAAGGAGAGTGATCGCCTCGGATCGCGACCACTCTTCGAAGCGATCGTCGAACGCTTGCAGCGCGAGGGTTTCGGCGGATGTGCCGTCTTCAAGGGGATCGAAGGGTTCGGCCGGCGCCGATTCGTGCGAACGGAGCGGATCTTCGAACTCTCGCAAGACCTTCCGATCGTGATCGAGATCGTGGAATCCGACGACCGTCTCCCCGCGCTCCTGGCCGTGCTCGACGAGATGATGCGCTCGGGATTGGTTACCAGCGAGCGCGTGCTGCTCGCGTACCTGCGGAACTCCGATGACGGAACGGAGGGAGCATGAACGCATGAAAGAGGAAGGGGTCGGAACGCTCGTACGCGTCTTTCTCGATGCGGGCGATCGCCATCGCGGCGTTCCGCTGTACGAAGCCGTCGTCGGCCTCTTGCGCGAGCGCGGGATCGCCGGCGCCACCGTATTGCGCGGAGTGGAAGGGTTCGGGACGCACCGAACGGTCCACGCCGCACGATTCTTTGCGTTGATGCCCAATGCACCGGTGGTCATCGAGGCCGTCGATACCGACGAAGCAATTGCGGCGATACTCCCCGAGATCGAGCGGCTGGTACCCGAGGGATTGATCACGCTCGAGCGCGTCGAGTACCGGCGCTATCGGCGCGACGACGCCGCACCGGCGTAGTTCGCGGCGTCCGCGCGGCGTCTGTTGCGAGCACATCCGGCGCATGGCGATCGCACGCGCCGTCGCGGGCGTAAAGGGGGAGTCTGCGAACAGGTGTTCCCCGATGCAATCGGTTTGCGAAAATTTTACGCACGGCCGTCGCGTCGTGGAGGATCACCCTCTTGGCGTCTCCGGCCGGATGCGCTACCATCGGGCGCGTGGCCGCCGTCGAGCGGCCGCGATCTCGTTCATCTCTGGAGGTATTCGTGCGCGTTTCGATCGCTGCGGTCGCGATGGCCGCCGTCCTGGCTGCTCCCATCGCGAGCATGGCCGCCACCGTCGATCCCACGCTCATTCCCGACGGAACGTACACCGTCAAGGTCGAGAAGGTTCCCGACCCCGCTCACGTCGTCGTCGCGCTGAACAACGGCATGGAGACGACACTCACGGCGACCGGAAGCGTCAACTTCGCCAACGTCAAGCCCAACCAGACGCTGAAGGTCTCGATCATCAAGGGCAAAGTTCCGGTCTATCTCGTACAGGGCGGCTGATCGCGCTCAGCGGTGCGCCGTCTGGCTCGCGAGCTGGACGAACGCATCGGCCGGCATCGGGTGCCCGAGGTAGTAGCCCTGGAAGAGCGTGCAGCCGCGTCCGGAGAGGATGTTGAGCTGCCGCTCATTCTCCACGCCTTCTGCGAGCGGCTCCATCGAAAGATCGCGGGTGAGGTCGAGCACCGCCCGGACCACGCTGCGTGCCGAGGGATCGACTTCGCAGCGCGTCACGAACGAGCGATCGATCTTCACGTAATGGAACGGCACTTCGTGGAGGCGGCCGAGCGTCGAACTCCCCGTTCCGAAATCGTCGATCGCCGTCTCGAAGCCGCGCAAGCGCAAGGCGCGTACGGCGCGGATGACGTGTTCCTCGTCTTCGGTGACGGTTCGTTCGCTTACCTCGACGACGACGTGGTCGCGCGGAATACCGAGCGCATCGGCCCGCGATTGCAGCAAGTCCATGAACTCCGGCGTGACGAGTTGGCGCCCGAAGACGTTGATCCACACGCGTAGTTTCAGCCCGTTCCGGTGCCAGCGCGCGGCCTGCTCCAACGCGTGGCCGACGACCCATGTCCCGACGCGTTGCGCGAGCGCGAGCCGTTCGAGTACGGAGAGGAACTGTTCGGGATCGACGAGCCCGCGCTGCGGGTGGCGCCAGCGGAGCAGCGCCTCCGCGCCGACCACCGCGTCCACGACGTCGAGACGCTTGACGATCGGTTGAAAGAAGAGCGTGAACTCGTCGCGCTCGAGGGCTCGGTGTAATTGCGTCGCGAGGGAGACCGTCGGCAACGCCGCTTCCGACTGGTCGTCGTAACCCGCCGCCGCACCGCGCCCGCGTGCCTTTGCGGAGCGTAGAGCGACGTCTGCACGCCGGAGCATCTCGCCCGCGTCCACGTGCGCGGCTTCGCGCCGGACGTACCCCAGCGATGCCGAGACATAGACCTCGCTGCCGTTGATGGGGAACGGTCTCTCGAAGAGCGCGTCCACGCGGCGCAGCACCTCATCGACGTCCACATCGCCGGGGAAGAGCAGCGCGAATTCATCCGAGGTTACGTGTGCCAGTAACGCCTCGCCCAGGTCGGCATCCTGGATGCGCGAGGCGACGGACGCGATCAGATGATCGCCCGCATTGCGCCCCAAACCGTCGTTGACGACTTCCATGTCGTCGAGGTCCAAGATCACGAGCGTGAACGCGTCGTCGCGGATCTGCGCGAGACGCTGCTCGAGCAGCAGTCGGTTCGGCAATCCCGTCAGGAGATCGTAGTAGGCGAGCTCCTCCAAACGGCGTTGCGTGACGAAACGTTCTTGGGCCAGCGCACCGACCATCAGGGAGGTGAGCGCTCCGACGACGACCAGCGCTTCGCTGCGCACGACCTCGGCCGCCGACGGCAGGAAGAGGTGATTTGCGATCGCCACCGTCACCATCAGCGTGAGTCCGGCAAAGACGGCGCCGTCGAGGAGGCGCGTGGATGCGATCCACGCGAGAAAGAGGAGCGCGAAGAAGCTCAGCGCATCGCCGACCCCGCGGACGGGGAAGAGGTATCCCAGGACGATGCATCCGACGATCGCCGCCAAACCCGGCGCCGACCTGCGCAAGACATCCAAGCGCGCGCGGAGCTCGTTGCGATGCTCGAAGAGCGCGAGGACGGGGAAGAGCGTCGCGATGCCCACGCCGTCTCCGATCCAAAAGCGCAGCAGGTCGCGCAACCACAGCAGCGGTGCCGTATGCCAGGCGAGCGCATCGAAACCCGTTGCAGCGATCGCGATCAGCAAGGTGCCCAGCGTGGCGACGGGTCCGGTGAAGAGGAGGACTTCGCGGACGCCTTCGAGCGGCATGCGCATGCGCGAGCGGACGAAGCGTGCGAGCAGTGCGTACCCCAGCGCATTGATTCCGCCGAAGACGGCGGAGACGCCGAGGCCGTAGGGATCGCTGCCGTGTCGCAGCCACTGGTCGGCGACGAAACCCGCGAGGACGGCGGGCCAGTATCGCACGCCGAAGCGCCAGAACAGGAAGAGCGAGAGCGCCGCGCCGGGGAACCAGGGCGAGAAGGGCAGCCCGACGCCCAGCGTCCGTCCGAGTTGGGCGAGCCCGAGCCAACCCGCCAGGTAGGCCAGGCTCACGGCCACCGGATACAGGCGTGCGAGGCGTGCCCGTTCCATCGTTCGGCTCCTTATGATCGGAGATGCCGGCGCCTCCCAGACCGAAATCTCCCGGCTCGCGCTGCGACTTCTCCGACAGAGAGAACGGAGCCTCTCGACGTGCGGATCGCCCGCGCGATACGGCAACCGTTCGGTGCGCGCTGCCGATTCTTGGGATCGGGACGAAAAGGGAGAGCGAGATGACCGAAACGACGATCCGCGTTCGTGGAATGACGTGCGAGAACTGTGCTCGTCACGTGAGCGATGCCTTGAAGGCGATTGCCGGCGTGCGCGAGGTGCGCGTGGATCTCGCGCAGGCGCGCGCGACGATCGTTGCGGAGCGCGAACCGACGCGCGAAGAGCTCGCGCGGGCTCTCGACGATGCCGGGTACGCTCTCGACTGAGGCGCGCAGCGAACTGCGCATCGAAGGGATGACATGTGCCTCGTGCGTCGCGCACGTGACGCGCGCGCTTGAACGCGTGCCGGGCGTCGCCGACGCGCAGGTGAACCTCGCGACGGAGAGTGCGGTGGTTGCGCATCGCCCGGATCTTTCGATCGCCGAGCTCATCGCCGCAGTCGAATCCGCGGGTTATCGTGCCCATCCCCTCGGCCCCGAGATTCCGGAGGACGCGACGCGCGAGCGGGATCTCCTCCGCGAGCGCCTCGTGCTCGCGACCGGCATCGTGCTGACCGCGGTCGTGATGGCGCTCGCGATGATCGCACCTCCGTATGCGTGGAACGACGCCGTTTCGTTCGCTCTCGCGACGATCGTCTGGGGCATCGTCGGTTTTCGCTTCCATCGCGGCGCACTCGCGCAACTGCGGTATCGCACGGCGAACATGGACACGCTGGTCTCGCTCGGCTCCACGGCGGCACTCGTCTATTCGGTCGTCGCATCGTTCACCGGGCGTCCGCCGTTCTACGACACCGCCGCTGCGATCGTCACGCTCGTCTCCGTCGGAAAGTATCTGGAAGCGCGGGCGCGCCGCAGGAGCACTCGCGCGCTCGGGATGCTGGCGCGCCTGCGCCCGCAACGCGCTCGCGTGCGCTCTGCGGACGGCGGCGTGCGCGAGATCTCCGCGGACGACGTGCGCGTCGGAGACGTGCTGGTGGTCGCCCCGGGCGAGCGGATCCCGGTGGATGGCGTCGTCCTCGAAGGAAGCGGCACGGTGGATGCATCGGTGGTGACGGGTGAAGCGATGCCCGTGGAGATGGAGCCCGGTCGCCGCGTCGCTCAGGGGATGCTCAACGGCGATGCGGTGCTGATCGTCCGAGCCGAATCGGTCGGCGCCGGTTCGACCGTGGCGCGCATCATGGAGATCGTTCGACAGGCACAAGGATCGATGCCGCGCGTGCAACGGCTCGCCGATCGCGCCGCAGGGATCTTCGTGCCGGTGATCCTGGCGATCTCGGCGGTTACGTACACGGGGTGGCTCGTACTGGCGCATGCGCCGTTCGAGGGCTTCATGGCCGCGGTGGCGACGCTCGTCGTCGCCTGTCCGTGTGCGCTCGGCCTCGCCACGCCGGTCGCGATCGCGGTCGCCGTCGGACTCGCTGCGCGCAACGGTATCCTCTTCAAGGATGCCGATGCACTCGAACGGCTGGCGCACGTCACCGAGGTCATCTTCGACAAGACGGGAACGCTGACGGAGGGCAAGCCGCAGGTGCTGGCGGTGCGTCCCGTAGGCGACTCGACCGAGGAGGAGGTGCTGGCGAATGCCGCAGCGGTCGAGTCGGCCTCGACGCATCCGCTGGCCCGTGCGGTGACGGCGGCTGCGCAGGTGCGAGGGTTGGCGATACCGCCGTCACGGGACGGGGAGGTTCGCCGCGGCGCGGGAGTGTGCGCCACGGTCGGCGACGCGACGGTGATCGTCGGCTCGCGGCGGTATCTGGAAGATCACGGTGTCCCGCCTGCAGCGTTCGATCTCCTCGGCGTGCAGGCGCATCCGGCCGCGACGGTGATCTATGTCGCGCGCAACGCGCGATTGCTCGGGGCGTTGGAGCTGGGCGACGCGGTGCGCCCGCAGGCGCGCGAGGCCGTCGCACGACTCGGGGCCTTGGGCGTCACGGTCCATCTCGCCAGCGGCGATGCGCCACCGGCGGTCGAAGCCGCGGCACGCGAGGCCGGTATCGAAGAGATCCATGCGGCGTGCGTGCCGGAAGAGAAGGCGCGCCTCGTGCAATCGCTCCGCAGCGAAGGAAGGAGCGTCGCGTTCGTCGGTGACGGAATCAACGACGCACCCGCGCTCGCGGTCGCGGACGTCGGTATCGCGATGGGTGCCGGGAGCGAAGCGGCGCTGGAGACGGCCGGTGCCGCGATCCTCTCCGGCGATCTGCTCGCGGTTCCCGCGGCGATCGTCGTCGCGCGCGCGACGATGCGAACGATCGTCCAGAATCTCTGGTGGGCCTTCGGCTACAACGCGGTCCTCGTGCCGCTCGCGGCGTTCGGTATCGTGCGCCCGATTCTCGCGGCCGGCGCGATGGGATTCTCCAGCTTGTTCGTGGTCGCAAACGCGCTGTTGCTTCGCCGCCGCGTGTAAGGGAGCGTATCGCGCGCGTCAGGGACAGTCGCGCGCGCAGTCGTCGCACTCGACCTCGATCGTCGCGTGCGCGATACCGAAGCGATCCTGCAGCATCACCTTCACCTGCTCGACGATGCGCGGGCCGTCGCCGAGTGCGCTTTCCGGAAGGCGCACGTGGAGGCTCGCCGCGACGCGGCGGTCGGAGACCGACCAGAGGTGCACGTCATGGACGTCGAGGATGCGGGCCTCGCTGAGAGCGACGGTGTCGCGCACGCGGCCGACGTCGAGATGGCGCGGGACGCTTTCCATGAGAACGTCGATCGCGTCGCGTACGAGGCCCCATGCGGCATAGGCGACGACGCCGGAGGCGCCGATCGCGACCAGCGGGTCGGCGAGCAACCATCCGCGCCATGCGATCAGGACGGCGGCAACGATGACACCCGCCGAGATGAGTGCGTCACCGGCGAGATGCGCGACGACGGCGCGCGCATTGAGGGAAGCGGCGCGTGCGCGCAAGAGATACCACGAAACCCCGCCGTTGACGATCACGCCGAAGGCAGCCGTCGCCAGCATCGTCTCCGCGCCGATCTGGGCCGGAGCGAAGAGGCGCCGGATCGCCGTGATGACGATGAGGAGGACGACCGCGAAGAGCGCGCTGGCGTTGAAGAGCGCAGCCAGGACCGTTGCGCGCCCGTACCCGAAAGTGCGCCGCTCGTCCGGATGGCGCAGGGCGACCCGTGCCGCCCACCAAGCCAAGCAGGCCGAGATGCCGTCCGTCGCCATGTGGGCGGCGTCCGTGAGCAGCGCGAGGCTGTGCGAAAGCGCGGCACCGGCGAGCTCGACCGCGAGGACGGCGAGCGCCGAGAGTGCGGCCACGCGCAGCGGGCCGATCTCGTCGTGCGGTGCGGTCGTCGTGCGTTCGGTCATGTGCTCACTCGCACGCCGAGCCTACCATTCGCTCGTGCGAGGGGTCAACGACGTGCGAAGCGCGTAATGAGGCCCCATGGATCAGCGCCGATTCGGTTTCGCCTCGCGACTCATGGGTACCGCGTGCATGATGCTCCTTCTGATCGGAGCCGCACCGGTGAAGGGGAGCGATCTCGCCGACGCATTGCTCGACGTGCATCGCGGATATGCTTTGCTCGAAACCACCTTCTACCATCCGGTTGCGCCGCAGACGCTGCTCGGCGGCGCGCAGTCGGCATTGCGCGCGCTGCTGCAACGGTACGCACCGGGTACGGCGCTGCCCGTCGCACTGGTCTCGAGTTCGGACGACGTCCAGGCCGAGCTCGATCGCGAGATCGCCTTCACGGCTGCAGCGGTCCATCGGCCGGAAGTGGAGGTCGCCTACGATGCCCTCGCCGGTATGGCGCACGCGGTGGACGACCGTTGGACGGAATTCATGACGCCCGAGCAGTATCGCCGCTTCCTCGAAGCGCTGGATCCGCATCGCATCTCCGGTATCGGGGTGCTCATCGACAGCGATCCGCGCACGCGGTACATTCGCGCGTCGTTCGTCATCCCGCAGACGCCCGCTGCGCGCGCCGGCCTACAATCGGGTGACGAGATCGTGAGCGTGGACGGCGTCTCGACGCTCGGGATGACGCCGGATGCCGCGTCGAAGCGCCTGCGCGGACCGGAAGGGAGCGTCGTGCGAGTGGTCGTGATGCGCGATGGCCGTACCCTCGCGCCCGTCGCGATCACGCGCGAAGACGTGCGGCCGCCGACGGTCGTCTTCAAGATGCTTCCGGGCAAGATCGGGTACATTTACGTGCTCGAGTTCGGCGAGAGCACGGCCGAAGAGTTCCAACGCGCACTGAACGGCCTCGAAGCTGACGGGGCGCGGGCGCTCGTCTTGGACCTCCGAAACGACGGCGGCGGCTACGTGCGCGCGGCGCTCGACGTCTTGCAGCAACTGGTCTCCGGAAAGCCGCTCCTGACCGTCGTCGAACGCGGGGCTCCGGCGGAGACGATCGACGCCGAACGCGAGGACGTTCCCGGCCTTCCCATGGTCGTGTTGGTGAACGGATATACGGCCTCGGCCTCCGAGATCACCGCCGGTGCATTGCAGGACGACGGCATCGCGCAACTCGTGGGAACGCGCACCTTCGGGAAGGGCGTCATGCAGACGCTCACGCCGCTTCCCGGCGGATCGGCCATCAAGATCACGACCGCGCATTACCTGACGCCGCTCCATCGCGACATCAACCTGCACGGGCTTCAGCCGAACGTCGTCGTGAACGAAAACGCGGATGCGCGCTTCGGGGATCCCATACGCGATGCGCAGTTGCGCGCCGGTATCGAGGTGTTGCAGAAACGGCTCGCGGCCGCGACGCGGCCGGAGGGACGACCTTAACCGGCGATGCGGCGGGTCAAGCGCACGCAGGTTCCGTTGCGCGCGAAGGTCACCGAGTCCATCAACCGCCGCATCAGAAAGATGCCGAAGCCACGACCGCGCGGATCGGGAGGCATGCAGTCGTCCACGGCGGGGTGAAAGCCCCGACCGCTGTCTTGGATCTCGACCGTCAACACGCCGGCGTCGAATTCGCAGCGGATGGAAAATCCGCCGCGGCGCTCGTCCAAGCCGTGCTCGGCGGCGTTACTCAGCGCCTCTCCGGCCGCAAGCCGAATATCGGCGACGGCCGCCTCTTCGAATCCGCAGAGCCGCGCGAACTTCGCCACCGCCTCGCGTGCCAAGGCGACGTTGCGCGGATCACTGGTATAGGCTGCGCGAAAGGAGACGCTCACGGGTGCTTGCCTGACAAGATGTTCCCGTTTGCCGCCGGGGTTAAACGCCCACCGCAGTCCGTGAAGGACGACGCGGGGTGATCGCCGGCTCGGCGCGAACTGGAGCGCGGGGCGATTAGCTCAGCTGGGAGAGCGCCTCCCTTACAAGGAGGAAGTCGGCGGTTCGAGTCCGTCATCGCCCACCATCGCCTCTTCTCGCCTCTCGTCCGCTCGCCCACCGTCAGGAAGGAAGCGTTCGCGCAATGGAGACGCAGGCGGACCTGCTCGTCGAACGGCTGGACGGCCGCCTCGCCGCCGTGACGATGCGGCGTCCCGATCGCCGGAATGCACTCTCGCTCGCGATGATGCAAGCGCTGGCGGAGGCGTTCGAAGAACTCGGGCGTGATCGCTCCGTGCGGGCCGTCATCCTTCGCGGAGAGGGCCCCGCATTCTCGGCCGGCCACGACCTGCGAGAACTTCGCGACGCCGACGCAGCCGCAGCGCGGGCGATCTTCGATGCGTGCGTTCGGCTCATGGGCGTGCTGCATGCGATTCCTCAGCCGGTGATCGCCGAGGTCGGGGCGATCGCGACCGCGGCGGGTTGCCAGCTCGTGGCCGCATGCGATCTGGCCGTCGCCTCGACGGCGGCGCGCTTTGCCACGCCCGGCGTACGCATCGGGCTCTTCTGTTCCACTCCGATGGTGGCGCTCTCGCGAGCGATCGGACGCAAGCGAGCCTTGGAGATGCTGCTCATCGGCGAGGAGATCGATGCGCAGACCGCGCTCGCCTGGGGGCTCGTCAACCGCGTCGTTCCGCCGGAACGCCTGGAGGAGGAGACGCTCGCGCTCGCGCGCGCGGTGGCTCGCGCCGCCCCCGCGGTCGTCGCGCTGGGGAAGTCCGCGTTCTACGCGCAGATCGAACGCGATGAGCGCGCGGCCTACGACTACACTCGCGAGGTGATGACCCTCAACGCGCTCTTTCCCGAAGCACGCGAAGGGATCGGGGCGTTCCTCGACAAGCGCCCGCCGAATTTCTAATCTTTTCGGCCTCGCTCGCCGCAGGAGGGGGAGCGACCGGTGCGAAGCACCCTCCCCCGCACTCGTGCGTGGGCCACGCGTGCGGTCGTGAAGAGAAGACGTCGCCCACACCCGGTATGCGGTCACCCGCATACGCGACGGCAGAGGGCCCGCCTCCGGCGGGCCTTCTGTTTTGCCGGAGAGAAGAGAAGGCGTGTGAGACTCGTGACGCCGCGAACGCGGTATGCCGCGTTCATCCTTCTCGTTGCGCTCTGCGCCTCGCTGGCGGTCGCCTTCTTCCGGTGGCGCGTGGAGGCGCAGAGTCGTCGTGTCGAGCTCAGTATGGACTACTCCGACTTCCTGACGCTCGCGCGCTCCTACGCCTACGATCCGGATGCATTCCTGATCGCCCTCCGGCGCGCCGGTTTGACGTCGCTCGCGATCCGCGAACAGCTCGGCTCCGATCTCCAGAACGACGGCGATGCGTACGTCGCGACCGGTGCCGCGCTTCTCGCGCAGGCGCGGCTGTCGCCGTTGTCGGATCCGCTGCTGGCTCGGTTGGTGCGCACCGGCGGCATCGACCGCGACGCGGTCTATCTCATCGGCTCGCGGCTCTCCACCCGCGATCGTCTGCTCCGCATGCTGCGCCTCCATCTCGAGCCGACCAGCGTGCGGCTCTTGCGCGCGGCACCTCCATGGTTGATCGAAGCGCGCACGGAGATCGACTACTTCAATCAGCTCTCGCTCGGCATTCCGCAGCGGGCATTGGAGACGGCTCGGAGGCTGGGGTTGATCGTCGATCCGCGGTTTCAGAACGACGAACGATACGATCCTGCCCGCATCGCCGCGCTCTTCGCGACGCTCGACGGCATCCCGCGCGTCTCCACCGTCATCTTCTTCGGGTTGAGCAACGAGGTCCTCGGGTATCCCGATGCCCTCGCCGCGACGGCCCAGGAGATCGCGGCGCATCGCTACTCCTTCGGTACCATCGAGGTGTACGATCCGTCGCAACTGCAGAAGGGCAACGAGACGCTGGGACGCATGCTGGCCGGGCGCATCGTGCGGGTCCAGGCGATCCCTGCGTTGCAGCTCGACAAGCTGCGTGTGGGCGACGTCGTGTCGCGGTACGTGCTCGGCGTGCGCGAGCGCAACGTGCGGGTGGTCTACCTGCGGCCGTATCCGCACCGCGAAGGCGATCTCTCGATCGAGGCGACCAACGTTGCCCTGGTCTCGCGCCTCGCCGACGCCTTGCGTGCGGACGGCTTCACGCTCGGTCGCGCGACGCCCATTCCGCTCTATCGCGGCAACGATCGCGTTCTCGTAGGGCTCGCAGCGCTCGCCGTACCGTCGCTCTTCGTCCTCCTGCTGGAGTGGTTCGGGTGGTATCGCCGCAGCCTCGCCGTCACCGGATATCTCGCGACGATCGCGCTTTACGGCGCCGGGCTGCTCCTGCACCACGACGTCTTCGCTCGAGCGTTGATCGCGTTGGTCGGAGCGTTGCTCTTCGCAGTCGCGGCGTTCGCGGTCTATGCACCCGCCTTCACCGTGGAGCCGAACCGGCGTTTCGGCGGCGCATTCGCGACGTCGTTGCGCTGGACGCTCGTCGCGACCGGCATCGCACTCCTGGGTGCGCTGACGGTCGTGGGCGTGTTGAGTACACCGCTCACGATGGAAGAGATCGAGCGCTTTCGCGGCGTGAAGCTCATCCTTGCACTGCCGCCGCTCGCCGCTCTCGCGAGCTACCTCTTCACCGGGCGCTATGGCGTGCGCGTCCGCTTGCGCGACCTGCTGCGCGAGCCGGTACGCGTCTATCAGACGCTGCTGGCGATCGTCCTGCTCGGTGCCGCGGCCTTGATGCTGATGCGCAGCGGCAATCAGAGCGAGATCGCTCCCTCGCACCTTGAATTGTTGCTCCGGCACGATCTCACCAAGTTCCTCAGCGTTCGCCCGCGCTTCAAGGAGTTTCTCATCGGCTTCCCGTGCATGATGCTCGTGCCGGCACTCGCATCGCGCCATCGTCCGTTCGTCGGGTGGTTGCTCGCGCTCGGGATCGGCGTCGGGATCGGCGATGTGATCGATACCTTCTCGCACCTGCACACGCCCCTGGCGATCTCGGTCGTGCGGGTATCGAACGGATTGATCCTCGGCGTGATCGTCGCCGCGATCGCGATCGCGCTCTATCGCCGTTTCGTTCCCGATGCCGTCTCGGACGGCGCTGCGGGATGAAGGGATGCGTATTCTGGTGTCGGGCTACTACGGGTACGGAAATGTCGGCGACGAAGCGTTGTTGGAGGTGATCGCGACGCAGATTAGCCGGCGCTTTCCGAATGCGCGTCTCGACGTCCTCAGCGCGGCGCCGGAGGAGACGGCGCGCAGACTCGGCGTGATCGCGACGCCTCGCTTCGACCTGCGAGCCGTCCGCGCGGCGATCGAACGGTGCGACGTCCTGCTCTCGGGAGGAGGCGGACTCTTGCAGAACGCGACCTCCTTGCGCAGTCTCCTCTACTACGTCGGGATCGTTCGGCGCGCGGTACGCACCGGACGGACGGCGATGATCTTCGCGCAGTCGGTCGGTCCGCTCGATCTCATCGGGCGCATTGCGGTGCGGGAAGGTTGCAAGGGCATTGCGTGTGCGACGGTCCGCGATGCGCGTTCGGAGCACGTACTGCGCGCGCTCTTGCCGCAGACGCCCGTCGAACGCACCGCGGATCTCGCCTTTCTCTACGACGTCGTGCCGGACGCTGCCGGACTCGAGACCGAAGGGCTCGGCCCAGAAAGCGAACCCTACGCGGTGATCAGTGTGCGTCCTCACGCGCGCATCGAAGCCGGCTACGACGTCGTCGCCCGCGCGGTGGATCGTCTGGCGGAGGTGCACGGTGTCCGCAGCGCCTTCGTTCCGTTCGGAGGTGCGCGCGACGGCATGGTCGCGACGGAGATCATTCGCCGCTCTCGCAGCGCGCCCGTCCTCCTACCGGAACCGACGCCGGCGCGCGCGGCGGCGATCGTCGCCCGCGCGCATGTCGTCATCGGCATGCGCCTGCACGCACTGATCTTCGCCGCGCGCTTCGCGGTGCCGTTCCTGGCGGTGCCGTACGATCCGAAGGTCGCCGGACTCTGCGATGATCTGGCGTATCCGCTTCCGGCACTCTGGACACCCGGGATGCCGGTGCCGTCGCGCGAAGAGACCGATGCGGCGGTGGATCGCCTGATCGCCGAGCGCGACCGCCTCGCCGACCACCTGCGCCATGCGTCGGAACGGATGCGCGCAGCCGCCGAGCGCAATTTCACGATCCTCGAAGACGTAGTGGAGAGATCGCCGCGATGAGCGAGACCATCGAACGTGACTATCGCAATACGTTGAATCTACCGGAGACGCCGTTTCCGATGAAGGCCGAGCTTCCCAAGCGGGAGCCCGAGCGCGTGCGGTGGTGGCGCGAGCGGCGAACCTACGAGCGGCGTCTCGAGCGGAATACGCAGGGAATGCCGTGGGTTCTCCACGACGGTCCGCCCTATGCAAACGGCGAGTTGCACATGGGTCACTTCTTGAACATGGCGCTCAAGGACATGTTCGTGAAGATTGCGCTCTTCCGCGGCCGCCGCGCGCGATTCGTCCCCGGATGGGACATGCACGGCCTGCCCATCGAGCTCGAGACCCTCAAGCACATCGGCGTCAAAGATTTCCACGCGATCGATCCGCTGGAGCTTCGCGCGCGCTGCAGGGAACGCGCGCTCTATTGGTTGGAGCGCCAGCGCGAAACGCGCGAGCGGATGGGCTGCTTCGCCGATTTCGAGCACCCCTACCGGACGATCGATCCGTCGTTCGAAGCGACGATCGTCGAGACGCTGGCGCACTTGGCGGAGACCGGTCAGCTCTATCGAGGCCTGCGTGCCACGCTCTGGTGCATTCGCGACGAGACGGCGCTGGCCGAAGCGGAGATCGAATACGAGACGCGTCGCTCGCCGTCGCTCACCGTCCGCTTCACCGCGGACGACGATCAGCGACGCGATCTCCTCGCGCGCTTCGGGCTCGATGCGGCGGAGCTCCCGGCGCGGCTGTCGGTCTTGATCTGGACGACGACGCCGTGGACGCTGCCGGCCAACGCCGCGATCGCGTTGCGAGCCGATGCGGCCTACGCATGCCATCTGCTCGACGGCGAACTCCTCGTCGTGGCGGAAGCACTCGCTCCGGCGGTCTTCGGCGAACGTTTCTCGGAGGTCCGCGCGCTCGCCGCCGTACCCGGAGCGCGACTCGAAGGCGCTGCGGTACGGCACCCGCTCTTCGACAGAGTGAGTCCGCTCGTGCTCGCACCGTACGTCGATCTGGAGACCGGGACCGGCGCGGTCCATACGGCACCGGGGCACGGTGCCGAAGATTTCGAGACCGGACGAACGTACGGTTTGCCGGTCCTCTGTCCGGTCGACGCCGCTGGTCGCTTCACCGCGGATGCCGGGCCGTACGCGGGGCTGCGCGTCTGGGAGGCCAACGCGCGGATCGCGGACGATCTGCGCGCTCGCGGAGCGCTCTTCGCGGAGACGACCTACGAGCACTCGTATCCGCATTGCTGGCGGTGTCACGAGCCCGTCATCTTCCGCGCCACCGAGCAGTGGTTCATCTCGCTCGATCGCAACGATCTGCGCGCGCGTGCGATCGCGGCGGCGCGCGAGGTCGGCTATACGCCGTCATGGGGAATGGCGCGTATGGTGCAGATGCTCGAACATCACCCCGAGTGGTGCGTCTCGCGTCAGCGGACGTGGGGAACGCCGATTCCTGCGGTCGCGTGCACCGCATGCGGTCGCGTGGTGTTGGATCCCGCGGTCGCCCGCACTGCCGCGCGTCGCTTTGCGGAAGCGGGTGCGGACGTGTGGTGGAGCGATCCCGTCGAACGGTATCTGCCCGACGGATTCGCCTGTCCGGATTGCGGCGGCGGGCGCTTCGAAAAGCGCTACGACATCGTGGACATCTGGTTCGAATCCGGTGTGACGCACCTGGCGGTGCTCGGTCGCGACGACCTGCCGTGGCCGGCGGATCTCGTGCTGGAGGGCGGCGATCAGTATCGCGGATGGTTCCGCAGTACGTTGCTCACCGGCGTCGCGGTGAACGATCGTGCACCGTACCGGCACGTGGTGAAGAACGGGTGGGTGAACGACGAGCAAGGGCGGCCGATGAGCAAGTCGCGCGGGACGGGCGTGGATGCGCGCGACGCCATGCAGCGGTGGGGCGCGGACGTCCTGCGCTTGTGGGCGGCGTCGGTGGAGTTCGTGGACGACGTGCGCTTCGGTCCCAACGTCGTCGAACAGGTGGCGCGCGTCTATCGAAACATCCGCAACCGTATCCGCTTCATGCTCGGCAACATCGGCGACCTTCCGGCCTCGGAACTCGTCCCTCGCGAGCGGATGCGCCCGTTCGATGCCCTCGCGTGCGCCGTGGCGGACGATCTCGCGGCCGAGACCACGCGCCTCTACGACGCGTTCGAACTCCACGACGCGTATCTTCGTATCATCGAGTTCGAAAGCGGGATGTCGAGCCTCTATTTCGATGCGATGAAGGATCCGCTCTACGTCCGAGCTGCCGCGGATGCTCGTCGGCGCAGCGCGCAGTCCGCGCTCCTGCACATCCTGGGCGTCTTCCTGACGATCCTCGCGCCGGTGCTTTCGTTTACCGCCGAAGAGGCGTGGCAGGCGCTGCCGCAGGAGTTGCGCGGCGGCTCCGAGAGCATCTTCGATCGTTCGTTGGACGATCCGGAGAGGCTACCGGCGGCGGAACGCCGTGCATCCGATCGCGCACTGTGGAGTCTCCTGCGGGATCTGCGCGCGCGCGTGGCCGCCGGCGAGCCCGTCCGCGATCTGGAGGCCGACTTGACGCTCGGAGCGACGCCCGCACTCTACGAGCGCCTGTCCGCATTCGGCGACGATCTGCGCGAAGCACTCGTCGTCTCGCACGTCACGCTGGTGCGCGACGAGGGCGACGGAGAGGCGATCACGCGCTTCGAACTCGTACCGGCTGCGGGCGAGAAGTGCCGCCGGTGTTGGAAGTACCGATCGTTGGGTGCCGATCCGGACCACGCCGCGCTCTGCGCGGAGTGTGCGGCCGTCGTTCGCGCATCGTGAGCGCTGCTCAGTCGCCGCGCACGGCGTCGGTCAGGTAGCGATCGCGAAAGGCGGCCCATCCTCCGCGCTCGATCGCCTCGCGTGCGCCGCGCATGAGATCGCACAACAAGAAGACGTTGTGGTAGGAGAGCAGGCGCGGTCCGAGCATCTCGCCCGCGCGGAAGAGATGCGCGAGGTAGGCGCGCGTGTAGGTGCGGCAGACCGAGCAGGTGCAGGCGGGATCGAGCGGTGAGAAGTCGCGGACGTACGCGGCGTTGCGGATATTGAACTCGCCCGCATGCGTCATGGCGCGGCCGTTACGCCCGCAGCGTGTGGGATAGACGCAGTCGAAGAGGTCGATACCGGCATCGATCGCGACCATCAGGTCGCGTACGGTGCCGACGCCCATCAAGTACCGCGGTCGCTCCCGGGGGAGTAGCGCGGCCGTGTAGCGGGCGGCGCGTTCCATCTCGGCGCGCGTCTCGCCGACCGAGAGTCCGCCGATCGCATAGCCCGGGAAATCGAGTTCCACCAGTTCGGAGGCGCTCCGCGCGCGGAGTTCTTCGTCCAAGCCGCCCTGCACGATGCCGAAGAGCAGCGTCGTCGAGCTGCGGTGCGCCTCGCGTGCTCGGCGTGCCCAGCGTCCGGTGAGTTCGACCGCGCGCGCGAGTTCGTCGCGCTCGGCGGGAAGGCGCACGCAGACGTCGAGCACCATCGCGATATCCACCCCGATCTCTTCCTGGAACGCGACGACGCTCTCCGGCGTGAAGCGGTGAAGGCTGCCGTCGAGATGCGAGCGGAAGGTGACGCCGTCGCGGTCGAGCGTGCGCCGCTGCTCGAGGCTGAAGACTTGGAAACCGCCCGAATCGGTGAGGATCGGGCGATCCCACGCCATGAATCGGTGCAGGCCTCCGGCTGCGAGCAGCACGTCGCGACCCGGGCGCAGCCAGAGGTGATAGACGTTCGCGAGGATGATCTGCGCGTGCGCGCTGCGCAGCTCGTCCGGAGTGAGGCCCTTCACCGTCGCCGCCGTTCCGACCGGCATGAAACACGGCGTCTCCACGACGCCGTGCGCAAGCGCCAGGCGCCCGTGGCGTGCCGTGCCGTCGGTCGCGAGGAGCGAGAACGGCTCAGGCATCGCGCAGGCGCTCCCGCGTGATCAGATAGGCGGGCGGCGGTTCGGCCTCGAAGGCGAGATCTTCGCCGCTCCGGGGATGGCGGAGGCGCAGGCGCCACGCATGGAGCGCTTGACCGGGCAGCGGCGAACGCGCGTCGAGGCGGCCGTAGAGCGGATCGTTGACCAGCGGATGGCCGAGTGCGGCCATGTGGACGCGGATCTGATGCGTGCGTCCCGTCTCCAAACGGAAGACGAGCTCGCTGTGGCGTGGGAACCGTTCGCGAACCTCGTAGTGCGTCACGGCCGGTTTCCCCGACGCGACGACGGCGCGCTTGAGGCGATCGTTGGGATCACGCCCGATCGGCCCGTCGAGCGTTCCTCGTTCGTACGTCGGGATGCCCTGAACCAGGCCGAGGTAGGTGCGTTCGATGCGCCGGCGTTGGAGCGCGCGTCCCAGCAGCGCGAGGCTCTCGGCATGCTTGGCGACGACCAGCAGGCCCGAGGTATCGCGATCGAGGCGATGGACGAGCCCGGCGCGGATCGGATCGCCGGGGAGCGTTCCGAGGTGAGCGAGGAGTGCATTCACGAGCGTGCCGCCTTCGACGCCGCGCGCCGGATGCGTCACCATGCCGGGCGGTTTGTTCACGACGAGCAGGTCGTCGTCTTCATAGACGATCGAGAGCGGCAGCGCCTGCGGATGCGCGACGAGCGGGCGCGGCGGCGCGATCTCGTACTCGATCTCTTCGCCGGCGACGAGCGGGCGGCTCGGCTTCGCGGGTTCACCCGCGACGGTCACCGCGCCGCTCTTGACCGCGGCTGCGACGATACTCCGCGAGAGGCCCGTCACGCGCGCGAGGACGACGTCGAGGCGCTTGCCTTCATCTTCAGGCGCGACGATGTGACGCAAGGCTCGAGAGGAGCAAGAAGCCGACGCCGATCGTGATGCACGCATCGGCGATGTTGAAGATATACGGCCAGATGACGTAGAAGTCGATGAAGTCTACGACATAGTGATAGTGGAGGCGATCGGTGATGTTCCCGAGTGCTCCGCCGACGATCATCCCGATGCCGACGCGGACCAGCCACGATCGCTCCGCGGCATGCACGAACGAGCTCCAGAACAGCAGCAGCACGACGATCGCCATCGCGATCAGCAACACCGGATTGCTGCCGAAGAGGCCGAACGCTCCGTGGACGTTGCGTTCGAACGTCCAGCGAAGCAGGTGAGGGATCACCGTACGGCTCTCTCCCGGGAGGAGAGACCGCGTCACGGCGTGCTTGGTGAGTTGATCGACGGCGAGGACGACGGCTGCGACGGCCAAGATCGCCGTTCGCCCGGTACGTTCAGAGACTCGGTTGCGGAACAAACTGGTAGAACCACCCTGCGATGCGAAGGAACGAATCGGTGAGGAGAACGACGCCGGCGGCGATCAGCACGCAACCGGAGGCGATCTCGATGGCGGGAAGGAAGCGCTTGATGCGATCCATCAGCGGCACGATCGCTCCGAGCGCGACTGCTGCCGCCAGGAACGGGACGGCGAGACCGGCCGAGTAGGCGAGCAGCAGTCCGGCCGCATCGAGCGTCCGCTCTTGCGATGCGAGTGCCAGGATGCCGGCGAGAATCGGACCGATGCACGGAGACCAACCTGCGGCGAAGGCGATGCCCACGATCGCGGAGGTCAGGTATCCGCGGCGCGCAGGTTGCACGTGCGCGCGCGCGTCGTACATCAGCAAGGGGATGCGCAGCAGTCCGGTCATGTGGAGCCCCAGGAGGATGACGACGATTCCACCGATGCGGGCGACCAGCACGCGATTGCTTCCCAGCAACGAGCCGAGACTGCCTGCGGAGAGGCCGAGCGCGACGAAGACGACGGTGAAGCCTGTGACGAACGCCAGCGCGTGCGCGACCGCGCGCGCGCGAACCGGCGCCGGTGCCGACGTGCGCAGCTCGTCGAGGCTGGTCCCCGTCAAAAACGAGAGATAGGCGGGCACCAGCGGAAGGACGCACGGCGAGACGAAGGAAACGAGGCCCGCAAGAAGGGCGATACCGACCGAGAGATGGGCCGTCGCGTTCATCTCCACCGGATTCGTACGCCCGCCCTCTCAGGCCTGTAGCGAGCGAGATGCATCACGTCCATCACTGGTTCACCTATCCCGACATCAGTCCGATCGCCTTCCGCATCGGCCCGCTGGCCGTGCATTGGTACGGCATCGCATATCTGGTCGGGTTCGTCTGCGTCTATCTCTGGATGAGTCGCCCCGAAGGACGGGCGCGCCTGGGGCTGACCGCCGAGCAGATTCAGGACTTCATGGTCTATGCCCTGGTCGGCGTGCTCGTCGGCGGTCGTACGCTCTTCGTCATCGCGGACTGGCTCACGCATCACGACCAGGCGGAGTACTTCGCGCATCCCATACGCTTCATCGCGGTGTGGCAAGGAGGCATGGCCTTTCACGGCGGGTTGATCGGCGTGATCATCGCGATGGTCTTGTTCCTGCGGAAACATCCGGGGCTCACCTATACCGTCCTCGCCGATGAGATCGTCCCCTTGCTGCCGATCGGTATCGGCCTCACGCGCATCGTCAATTTCATCAACGACGAGTTGTGGGGACGCGTCTGTTCGCCGGACAACCCCATCTGCATCAAATTTCCGCTCGCACCCGATCACGGGACGCTCTATCGCTATCCGTCGCAGTTGTTCGAGTCGGCGCTCGACTTCGCGACGCTGCCGATTCTCTTGTGGCTCTACCGCCGGAAACCCAACGACGGCGTGGTGGGTTGGACGTGGTTCATGCTCTACGGCATCACGCGTACGATCGCCGAATTCTACCGCAAGCCGGGAATCGTCGTCTTCGGTTTGACGGGAGGCCAGTTGCTCGCGGTGCCGATGATCTTCATCGGTGCGGTGATGGTCTATCGGTGCGCTCGGACGGGGACGCATACCGTGCGCGCGCCGCAAGCCGAGCAGACGGCATCGGGCTCGACGGCGTGAACGCCGCGGCTCTCGCGCCGTCCCTGCGCGAGCGCCACGCGCACCTGCTCGCGGCGCTCGACGACGAACTGCGCGCGTGCGGCCGTGCCCCCGATGCGGTGACGATCCTGGCGGTCGCCAAGCGGCAGCCGCTGGAGCGCGTGCGCGAGGCGCTCGCCGCGGGCATCGCGCACGTCGGCGAAAGTTACTACCAAGAGGCGGTTCGCAAGTACGGGTTGGAGCGGGAAGCACTCGCTGCCGCGCGCCTGCACTTCATCGGCCGCGTGCAGACGAACAAGGCGGCGGGGATCGCGCGGCTCTTCGATGTCGTCCAGAGCGTGGATCGTCCCGAAGCGGCGCTCGCGCTGGATCGCGCCGCACGGCGCATCGGCAAGCGCCTCGTCGTCCTGCTGCAGCTGAATCTCGCCGCGCCCGGCCGCCAGGGGTGCGATCCCTCGGAGGCCGAGCGTCTCGCGGAGGTGGTGCACGCCTGCCCCGGCCTACACCTCGACGGCGTCATGGCGATGGGGCCGCTCACCGACGATCGTCGCGCGATCGCGCGGGCATTCGAACGTGCGGCCGCGGTCTTCGCGCGCATCGGCGGTACGACGCTCTCGCTCGGGATGTCGGGCGATTGGCGCGAGGCCGTCCGGGCGGGTGCGACGATGATCCGTATCGGGACGGCGCTCTTCGGTTCCCGTGGCGTCGCGGCCGCAGGCACGGCCCCCGACTCGTCCGAACCGTCGTCATAAGCCCCGCACTCCGGAAGGAGGGAAGGCCGTGAACATGTTCAGCAAAATCGGATCGTTCTTTACGATCCGCGACGACGACGAAGAGTTCTACGACGACGAGCCGCAGGCGGCGCGCGTCGTTCCGATCTCCAATGCCGCGCGACGCCCCGGTTCGGAGGTGAGCGTCCACGCGCCTCGCGCCTTCCCCGACGTCGTGGAGATCGCCGACGACTTGCGCAACCGACGCACCGTCATCATCAATCTCCAGAACGCGGACCGAGCGTTGTTGCAGCGCGTCGTGGATTTCACCTCGGGCGTCGCCTACACGATCGACGGTAGGATGCAAAAGCTCGCCGAGGCGATCTATCTCGTCGTCCCGGCGGGTGTGAGCGTCAACAGCGCCGGCCTGCGCGAGACGATGGCGGCCGACGGAACCTTGGATTTCATGTCGAATCGAGGCTGATCGATGGAGAGGATCACGCCCGTCGACATCCAGCACAAGCAATTCAAGCGCGCACTCCAGGGATACGATCGCGCCGAGGTCGATCAGTTCCTCGACGAGATCATCGAGACGTTGGAGGATCACGCCCAGGAACGTGCCGCCCTGCTCGCCGAGATCGCCGACCTCAAGGAACGCATCAGTCACTTCAAAGCGATGGAAGAGTCGCTGCAGAACACGCTGATTCTGGCGCAGCGCACGGCGGACGAGGTCAAGGCATCGGCCCACAAGGAAGCCGATCTCATCCGCGAGCAGGCACGCATGGCCGCGGAGAAGGAGATCGCGACCTTCAACGAGGCGATCGCGGAGGTGCGTCGCGAGCACCAACGGGCGCTCGAGGCGACCGAAAAAGCGAAGAGCGAACTGCGCAGCTTGCTGATGACGCACTTGGCGCTCCTGGAGAAGACGATGCCCCCGGCGTCCGTCACCGGGCGCGCGGAGGCCGAGCAGCGCGCGCAACAGCCGTCGTTGCTTGCCGCCAACGGTTCGACCGCCGCCGCCGATCGTGACGACGGCGACCATCTGACCGTCCTCTGAAAGCGCGTGGCGCAACGCATCGCCGTCCTTCCCGGCGACGGGATCGGGCCGGAGGTGACGCGAGCCGCCGTGCGCGTGCTGCAGGCCGTGCGCGCCGACGTGGAGTGTGTGGAGGCACCCGTCGGCGCCGCGGCCTTGGAGCGCGGTCTTCCGCCGCTTCCTGACGAGACGCGCGCGCTCTGCGAGCGCAGCGACGCGATTCTCTTCGGCAGCGTGGGATTGCCCGCATACGACGGCAAGCCGCTGGAGGAACGCCCGGAATACGCGCTCTTTCTCTTGCGGCGCGATTTCGAGTTGTTCGCGAACCTGCGCCCGGTGCGCGTCTTTCCGGGGCTCGAGGAGTCGTCGTCGCTCAAAGCCGAGCTCGTTCGCGGGCTCGATCTCGTCGTCGTCCGCGAGCTGACCGGGGGCATCTACTACGGACGCCCCAAGGAGGTTCGTGTCGTGGACGGCGTCGAGGAGGCGGTGGACACGATGGTCTATCGCGCGCCCGAGATCGAGCGCATCGCGCGCGTCGCCTTCGAGCTCGCACGAACGCGACGCCGGCACGTGACCTCGGTGGACAAACAAAACATCCTCGAGACCTCGCGCTTGTGGCGGCGCGTCGTTCGGCGCGTCGCGGCCGATTATCCCGACGTCGTCCTCGAACACCTGCTGGTGGACAACGCGGCGATGCAGCTCGTCCGCCGGCCGGCGGCGTTCGACGTGATCGTCACCGAGAACATGTTCGGCGACATCCTCTCGGACGAGGCGGCGATCCTGACGGGGTCGATCGGCACGCTGCCGAGTGCAAGTCTCGGAACGCGCGCGGTCCCCGGCGGGCGATTCGGCCTCTACGAACCGATCGGCGGCACCGCTCCCGACATTGCGGGAAGCGGCACGGCGAATCCGACCGCGGCGATCCTCTCCGCGGCGCTCCTGCTCCGCCACAGCCTGGGCGACGGTGCTGCGGCATCGCGGATCGAGCGCGCCGTCGCAGCGGCCTATGCCTCCGGTGCGCGTACCGCGGACGTCGCTGGCGGCGGTCCCGCGCTCTCCACCGACGCCTTCACCGACGCGGTCCTCGCCGCCCTCTGAGGCGGTAACGCAGCCGACACCGGGACGTCGCCGTCCGGCCATCGCGGGCGGCTAGCCTTGCCGCATGGATGGAATCGCATGGGCGGTCGGGGCGATGGAGGGAGCGCAGCGGCGCCTCGACATCGCCGCCGAGAATCTCGCCAATCTCTCTACCGACGGCTTCCACACCGTCCTGGCCCGAGGTGCGCTGACTGCGCGTGGTGTTCGTATTACCCGTGAGCGTGCGGCGCGCGCGGGGGCGCTTCGGCACACCGGTGCTCCCTTCGATCTGGCGATCGTCGGTGCGGGGAGCTTTCGTGTGCGCGATGCGGTCGGCCGCGTTCGCGCGACGCGCGACGGCTCGTTTCGCCGTGACCGTTTCGGCGCATTGCGTACCGCCTCCGATGAGGTGCTGTTGGGCGATCGCGGCATCGTTCGCGTTCCACTCGGTGCCGAGATCGGCGATGACGGACACGTTCGGTTCGGCGGGCGCATCGTCGCTACCATACCTCTCGCGCCGGGTAGTACGCTGCGAGCGGGGTGGATCGAGGGTACCGGTGTGGATGCGCCGTCGCAGATGATCGACATCCTCTGGGCGCAGCGTTCGTTCGAAGCGGCGCAGCATGCGGTGACGGCGATCGATCGCACGCGGCGGCAGTCCGCGACGGAGGTCGGCAAACCGGCATGAATCGCGCCCTCTTCGCCGCCGCCAGCGGCATGGTGGCCCAACAGTACGACCTCGAGGTCATCGCCGACGATCTCGCCAACGCGGACGTCACCGGCTTCAAAGGGAAGCGCGCCTGTTTCGCGGAGCTCGCGGCGCCGGGGATGCCCGGGAACGGGACGGTCGCGGTCGGTGCGCGGCCGGACTTCAGTCAAGGCAAACTCGTCAAGGCCGGTGGTGCCTTCGATCTCGCCCTAGACGGCGAGGGATTCTTCTGCGTGCGCGATCTCCACGGACGATGCGGCTTCACGCGTGACGGTTCGTTCGCGCGGACGGCGGACGGCCGCTTGCGCAATGCGCAGGGATGGTATCTCGACGGCGTGCGCATTCCCGCCGATGCCGTGCACGTGCGTGTGGGGGACGACGGCGTCGTGCATGCGACGTGCGCGCGCGGGGAGCGCAACGCCGGAACGGTTCGGATCGTCGTCTTTCCGGCTCCCGAGTACCTGCGTGCAGCCGGCGGCACGACGTTCGTGCAGGTCCCACAGGCCGGCGCGCCGATTCCCGTGCGCCTCGGAGCGGCGAGCGGAACGATCCTTCGCACCGGCATGCTCGAACGATCGAACGTCTCGATCATCGAGGCGATGATGCGCATGCTCGCCGCCCAGCGGGCCTACGAAGCGAATGCGAAGGGCGTGCAGGCGGCGGACGAGATGCTGCGCATCGCGGACAATCTCGATCGTGGATGACGCCGCGATACGTTTCTGTACGTCGCAGTGCGAGGCGCTCATCCTGCGCGATGCTTTTGCGCCGCTGAGCGACTCCCTCGGGCCGTATGGCGAGATGGTGCTGGACGATTTTTCCTCGGTGTTGGTAGGCGCACTGGAGCGCGAGCGGTCATGATCGGCGACCACGGCGAACGAGAGCGCGCGATTCGCTCGTTACTACCGCTCGTGCGGCGGTTGGCGCGCCGGATGTCTCGCATCGTACCGCATGCGGACTATGCCGATCTCGTCGGCGACGGCTGCGTCGGAGCGATCTGCGCGGTAGATGCCTTCGATCCCACGCGGCAGGTGCCGTTGCGGGTCTATGCCGCGCGTGTCATCGCCGGGAAGATGCTCAACGGTCTGCGGCGGATGGATCCGGTACCGGAACGCGTGCGCGCTCTCGCGCGCCACATGGAGAGCGAGCGGTTCGCCGCGGCCGAGCGCATCGGTCGCATGCCAGCCGCGACCGCGATCGCCGGTAACGATCTGCGGCGGATTCGCGCGCGGACGGCGGTGCATCGGATGCAGATGCTCTCCCTCGACGCACCCTTGCCGACGGGCACGAGCGAACCGTCCGACGGCAGTCGAGACCCCGCAGCGCTGGTTCCGTGCTCGATGCAATACGACGAGCTGCGTACGCTGGTTGCAGCGCTGCCGCCGCGAGAGGCGTCGGTCATCCGAGCGCACTACTTCGGCGAGATCCCGCTGCGGGCGATCGCTCGACAGATGCGCCTCTCGCCGCAGCGCCTCTCACAGCTTCACGTCGCGGCTCTGCAGCGATTGCGGCGGGCGGTGGTGCATCGTGAAGCGCATTGAGCGAGACGGGTCGGCGTCGCACGCATCCGCCGCGCGACTCCCGGAAGCGGTGCGGCCGATCGCCCACGAGGAAGGCTCATCGCGCCTACGGTTACCTCCCGATCATCCGCCGTGGCTTCCCGATGTGCTCTCCCTCTCGGCGCGGGCGCGGCGTCTCGCCGAGCGGCTCGAGCCCGTCCTGCTGCGCATCATGTCGTATTGGGATCATCGCGTGCGTTCGCTGCGCGTGGGAGGAGTACGGATCACCGTGGATCCGGCCGGATCCTATCGCCGAGGATGAGTACGCGACTCGCCTGCGCCGAAGGCGGCGGTAGGGGACGATCGGCCTTGCGGTGCCGCGCCGTCGTGCATGGAGCACGGCGGTGCGGAGGCGTCAGAGCGCAGCGAGGAGTCCGTCGAGCAGGATACGCAGGCGAGCGGCCGCCGTCTTCGAGACGGCGGTGACGTCGTGATGCGAGAGCGCCGCGTCGCCCGCCGCGTTGGCGATCACCGAGACTCCGAGCACCTCCATGCCGCGCGCGCGAGCCGCGATGGTCTCCAAAACGGTGGACATCCCCACGGCATCGGCGCCGAGCATCCGCAACATCCGTGCTTCGGCGGGCGTCTCGTAACTCGGGCCGACGAGCCCGGCGTAGACGCCTTCCCGGAGCGGAACGTTCGTCCCGGCGACGGCACGCGTGCGTTCGCGCAATCGCGGGCTATAGGCATCGTGCATGGAGATGAACGGATCGATACCCTGTGCTGCGACGAGCGGATTGAGGCCCGTGAGGTTCAGGTGATCGGCGATGAGCATCAGATCGCCCGGAGCGAACTCCGGATTCAACGCACCCGCCGCATTGGTCAGGATCACCGTTCGTGCTCCCGCCGCGTTTGCCAGGCGAATCGGCGTCGTGACTTGTTGCGCGGAGAATCCCTGGTAGAGGTGCACGCGTCCGCCGAACGCGACGACGCGCTTGCCGTGCCACGTCCCGACGAGCGCCTCGCTCAGATGGCCGGGTATCGGCGCGACCGGCATCCCGAGGAGATGGTCGTACGGGATGCGCGTGAACGAAAACGCGTCGACGACGGCATCGGAGAGCCCGCTGCCGAGGATGAGCGCGACCTCGACCTCGCCCCGCGCGGCGTCGACGATCGTATGTGCGTCGCGGGAGAGGATCTTGTCCGAGGGCGAACGGCGGTCGATCATGGCGTGATCCTCGCGGTCTCGGCGGTGAAGAGATCGCGTCCCGTCATCGCCGCCGGAACGGGCAGGTCCATCAGGTGCAACAGAGTCGGGGCCACGTCGCCGAGTTTGCCTCCCGGGGCAAGCCTCCCCTGCAGGCCGCGCTCGATGAGGATGAACGGCACCGGATTAACGGTGTGGGCGGTGAGCGGGTTGCCGTCGGGATCGATCTTCTCTTCGGCATTGCCGTGGTCGGCGGTGACGGCGAGCAATCCGCCGGCTTCCGTCACCGCCTCCGCCAGGCGTCCCAGGCATTCGTCGAGCACCTCGACGGCGAGGATCGTCGGCTCCCACTTGCCGGTGTGACCGACCATGTCGGCGTTCGCGTAATTCATGACGATCACGTCGTACGTGCCGGCGGCGATCTGCGCGATCGCATGATCGGTGATCTCTCGCGCGCGCATCGCCGGTGCGAGATCGTAGGTGGGAACACTGCGATCCGACGGAATCAGCACGCGATCTTCGCCGTCCAAGACGTCCTCGCGTCCGCCGTTGAAAAAATAGGTGACGTGCGCGTACTTCTCGGTCTCGGCCAAGCGCAGTTGGCGCAGCCCGGCCTGCGAGATCACGTCGCCGAAGGTGTCGAACTGCGGCCGTGGGCCGAAGAGGACCGGATTCGGGAACGTCTCCTCGTACTTCGTCATCGTCGCGAAGATGAGATCTCGGTACCGGTGCACGGGAAACGCATCGAACGTCGGATCGCTGAAGGCCAGCGTCAGTTGGCGCGCGCGATCGGGGCGGAAATTGAAGAAGATGCACGCGTCGCCGTCGCGGATGGGACGCGGTTCTCCGACGATCGTCGGGAGCACGAACTCGTCGTCTTCCCCGCGCGCGTAGGCCGCGTGCAGCGCGTCGAGTGCCGTGGCTGCGCGGTACGGAGCTCGTGCCGAGGCGAGCCCGTCGTAGGCTTGCTGCGTGCGCTCCCAGCGTTTATCGCGATCCATCGCATAGTAGCGACCGACGAGCGTTGCGATCGCGCCAGGGGTACCGGCGGCCGCCAGCGCCTCCTCCGTGCGCACGATAAAGCGTTCGGCGGAACGCGGCGGCGTATCGCGCCCGTCGAGAAACGCATGGATCGCGAAGGGCACGCGTGCCTGGGCGGCGGCCGCGATCAAGGCGAGGAGATGGTCCAGCGAACTGTGGACCTGCCCGTCCGAGAGGAGGCCCAAGAGATGCAAGCGCCCGCCGCCGGCGCGCACGTGCTCGATGGCCTGCTGCAGCACCGGATTGCGTGCGAACTCACCGCTCGCGATCGCGTCGTCGATGAGCACGACACCCTGCGGGACGATGCGCCCGCTTCCAAGATTCAAATGGCCGACTTCGCTGTTGCCCATCACGCCCTTCGGCAGGCCGACGAACTCACCGGAGGCGTGGAGCGTCGTCCACGGATATCGCTGAAGGAACGATCGCATGTGCGGCAGATGCGCGGCCGCGATCGCGTTGCCATGACGTTCGGTGCGGTACCCCCAGCCGTCGAGGATCGCCAGGACGACCGGACGCGGCCTCATCTGGCGTCCTCCGGCAGTGCCTGACGCACCATGACGGCGAAGGCATCCGCGTCGAGCGATGCACCGCCGACGAGGCCGCCGTCCACGTCGCCGCCGGCGAGATATGCGGGGAAATTGTCGGGCTTCACGCTCCCGCCGTAGAGGATCGAGACGGCATCGAGGTCCGGAAGAGCCGACCGAATCAGCCGTGCGATGCGGCCGGCCTCGGCGGGATCGCAGTTGCGTCCCGTCCCGATCGCCCACACCGGCTCGTACGCGACGACCACGCGTACGAGCATCTCCGCCGCGATGCCGTCGAGAGCAGCCCGCACCTGCGCGAGCACGCGCGTCTCCGTCTCTCCGCGCTCGCGTTCGTCGAGCGTCTCGCCGACGGCGACGATGGGCGTCAGTCCGTGACGCAACGCCGCGGCCGTGCGCGCGGCGACCGTCGCGTCGGTCTCGCCGAAGTACCGGCGGCGCTCGGAATGGCCGACGATGACGTACCGCACGTCGCATTCGAGGAGCATCGGCGCGGAGATCTCGCCCGTGAATGCACCTTCGTCTTCCCAATGCACGTTCTGCGCGCACAGGGCGACCGGCGGGTGCAAGCGCACGATCGGAGCGACCGCCGGCAATGCCGTGAACGGCGGTGCGATGGCGGCGACGACGTCGGCGCGATCACCCACCGTGCGCGCGACCGGATCGCAGATCGCGCGTGCCAGCGCTTCGGCCTGCGACGGCGTGCGGTACATCTTCCAATTCCCGACGACCAGGCGCCGGCGCGGGCGCGTCACGCCGCGCCCTCCGGTGCGGCCGGAACCGAGAGCGCGGCGACGCCGGGGAGCATCTTCCCTTCCAGATACTCCAACGTCGCACCGCCGCCGGTCGAGAGATGCGTCACGCGGTCGGCAAACCCGAGCATCTGTGCGGCTGCGGCCGCATCGCCGCCGCCGACGACGCTGAACGCGCCGCGTTCGGTCGCGCGCGCGATCGCTTCGCCGACGATGCGCGTTCCCTCCCGATACGGTGCGCGTTCGTAGACGCCCATCGGCCCGTTGAAGACGATCGTCCGAGCCTCTTCGATCACCTCGGCGTAGCGCCGCGCGGTGCGCGGGCCGATGTCGAGGATCATCGTGTCGCCGATCGCGGTGATCTCCGCCGTATGCGCACCCGCATCGTCGTCGAACGTCGCGGAGACCACCGCGTCGTCGGGAAGGTGGAGTACGACGCCATGATCTCGTGCGAGCTGCAGGATGCGCCGCGCGGGCTCCAGATCGTCGTCGCGCAGCGACCGACCCACGTTTACTCCCTGCGCGGCGAGGAAGGTGTTTGCCATCCCGCCGCCGATGCAGAACGCTTGCACGCGCGCCAGCAGGTTCACGAAGACGCCGACTTTGTCTTTGACTTTCGCGCCGCCGATGACGCAGACGAACGGCCTCTCGGGGCAATCGAGCAGGCGCGAGAGGGCCGCGAGCTCGGCCTGCATCAGCAGCCCGGCGGCGGAGGGCAGGAGGCGCGGGATGCCTTCGGTCGAGGCGTGGGCGCGGTGCGCCGTCCCGAAGGCATCGTTCACGTAGCAATCTCCCAGCTCGGCCAGTGCCTGCGCGAAGGCGGGATCGTTGCGCTCCTCCCCGGCATGGAAGCGAACGTTCTCGAGGAGCGCCACCTCGCCGTCACGCAGCCGTTCGGCGATCGCTCGCGCAGCATCGCCGATGCAATCCTCTGCAAACGCAACGGGGATTCCGAGACGTTCGGAAAGGACGCCGGCGATCGGCCGCAAGGAGAGCGCCGGATCGGGGCCCGACGGCCGCCCGAGATGCGAGAGGATCAACACGCGCGCACCTCGCTCGCGAAGGGCGCGGATCGTGGGCAGCGCGGCGACGATGCGTGTCTCGTCGGCGACGCGACCGTCGCGGAGCGGAACGTTCAGATCTTCGCGGAGCAGCACGCGTTTTCCGCGGACGTCGAGATCGGCGATCGTGCGAAAGGTCATGCTCGAGAGAGAACCTCGTGCGTGAAAAGCGCCGAGCGAGGATCGCTCGGCGCCGATGCGGGCGGATGCGGCGTCATGCCGTGGCCGGGACCTTCTCGAGGATCTTCGCCGCCAGATCCGCGAGGCGGCACGAGTATCCCCACTCGTTGTCGTACCAGGCCGCGATCTGCACGAGATCGCCGTTCGCGCCGGTGAGCGAGCCGTCCACGATCGCGCTGTACGGCGAGCGCTTGAAGTCGCCGGAGACCAACTCTTCTTCCGTATAGAGGACGTAGGGCCGCAGCGGACCTTCGGCCGCGGTACGGAGGATGCGATTGACCTCCTCGCGGGTCGTCTCTCGCTTCACTTGGGCGACGAGGTAGATCATCGAGACGGTCGGCGTCGGTACGCGCAGGGCGAAGCCGTCGAAGGTGCCCTTGACCTCCGGAATCGTGAGGTAGAGCGCTTTTGCGGCGCCAGTCGAGGTCGGGATGATGTTGGTGGCGGCATTCCGCGCGCGCCGGCGATCGCGATGCGGTGCATCGAGAATGTTCTGATCGTTCGTATACGAGTGCACGGTCGTCATGAAGCCTCGCACCCATCCGAGTTCGTCCACGATCGGCTTCACCGCGGTCGCCAGACAGTTCGTGGTACACGAGGCGTTCGAGATCACGTGATGCGCCACCGGATCATAGCGATCGTCGTTGACGCCGAGCACGATCGTGATGTCTTCGCCCTTGGCTGGCGCGGAGATGATGACTTTCTTCGCTCCCCCGCCGTCGATGTGGGCACGCGCTTTGGCCGCGTCGGTGAAGATGCCGGTGGATTCGATCACCACCTCGCAGTCGAGATCGCGCCACGGCAGCTTTGCGGGATCGCGTTCGGCCAGGACGCGGATGCGACGGCCGTCCACGATTAGCGTCTCGCCGTCCGCGCGCACCTCGCCCGGATAGGGGCCGTAGTTGCTGTCGTATTTGAAGAGGTGGGCGCATTCCGCGGCGCCGGTGAGATCGTTGACCGCGGCGACCTCGACGTGCGGGTATCGCTCGAAGAGCGCCTTGGCAAAGTTTCGTCCGATACGGCCGAAGCCGTTGATCCCGATACGCATGGGGCTGTTGTTAGCGCGCTTGCTTGGCGGGCTCCTTCCGCCGCGCGCGGAGCGGCGCGCGTTCGGCCATCCGGGCGAGTGCGGCCAGCCGACCGGCGACCGTCGCCTTTCCGAGCGGCGGGTCGCAGCGACGCCCGAGTTCGGCCAGGCTGAGCTCCGGGTGCGCCAGCCGGAGCTCCGCGATCTCGCGCACGGCGGCAGAGGCGTGCTCGAGCCGTCCCTCGCGGGCGAGTCGCTCGATCAGCGCGCACTGCCGGGCTGCCGCACGCGCCGCGCGTTCGAGGTTTGCCGTTTCGCCGTTGACCAGCCGGTGGATGCGATTCTTCGTTTCGCGGACGGCGCGCAGGTCTTCCAAGGCGAGCACGGCGCCGTACGCGCCGATCGCTCCGAGGATGCCGACGATCCGTTCGAAGTCTTTGTAGTAGAGCACGATCGCGCCGCGGCGCACAGCGCGTTCGGGCGTGTGCCCGAGGCTGCGCAGCAACAGCGACAACCGTGCCGCGCGGCCCTCGTCGCGAAGGACGAACTCCACGTGATAGCCGCTCGGCCCCGCTGCCAGCGATCCGCACGCGAGGAAGGCGCCGCGTACCTCCGAGGCGCGATCGCAGCGACGCACGGGGAGCGGCGGGGACGAGCGAAGGTCCGGCGGGATGGGAAGGGCTGGTCGCGCGCGATCGCTCGCGTGGTGCGGGCGCGCCTGTGAGGCGCTCGCGGTCAATCGCAGGAAGAGGCGCGCGACCGAGCCGCGCGACGCGCGCAGAACGACGCCGTCGCGACTTCCGTAGAGAGCGAGTGCCGCGGCCAGCGCCTCCCGGCAATGCGTCGTCTCGGGGACGTCGCGCGCGAGCGCGTCTTTGGTATCGGCCGAGAGCGTGCTCTTCACGGAGGCGAGAGCTCCGCGAGCGGATCGTACGGCGTGCGGGCCAGCACGGCGTAACACGCGTGAGCCCGGCCTCCGCGCAGCGGGCGCTCCGGGAGCGCGAGGATACGAATGATCAGCTCGTAGTGCGCGTAGCGGATCCGCAGCTCGTCGCCGATCTCCACGCGCTGTCCGGGCTTGAGCGCGCGATGGCCGCGGACGACGCGACCATCGGTTGCGGCATCGTGCGCTTCGCGGCGATCACGCATGAGCCGCGCATACGTCAGGTATGCATCCAACCGCACGGTCTCAGCATAGCACGTGACGGGGACACGCGTAGCGCGCGCGGAATCGCATGCGGGTGAGCGACTCGGATCTCGCGACGGCCGTCCCGGCGGCACCGGCGCAGCGGGCGGCTCCGCGCGTCGCCGTCACCGATGACGGGCGTCCGATGTGGCTGCTCTTGGCGGTCTTCCTCGTCCCGCTGGTGCTCTCGAACGCATTGCAGTCGGCAGGGCAGACAATCGGCAGCATCTACCTCGGGCGGTTGATCGGCGTGCGTGCGCTCGCCGCGGTCTCGGTGATCTTCCCGATCGTCTTCCTCTTGATCTCGTTCATGATCGGATTGGCGAGCGGTAGTTCGGTCTTGATCGGGCAGGCCTACGGCGCGCGCGACGAGCATCGCATGAAGGCGGTTGCCGGAACCACGCTGGCAGCATCGCTCTGGCTCGGCGCGATCGTCGGCGCGGCCGGGCTGCTGCTCGCGCCGGAGCTGTTGCGATGGATCGGCACGCCGCCGGAAATCTTCGCCGATGCGGTACTCTACGCGCGGATCCTCTTCGCATCGCTGCCGGTCTTCTTCGCGTTCATCGCCTATACGACGTTCCTGCGCGGGACCGGTGATGCGGCGACGCCCTTCTACGCGCTCGTGCTGACGACCGCGATCAGCCTGGTGGTCTCGCCCGCGTTGATTCTCGGCTGGTTCGGCCTCCCGCGCCTCGGCGTCGCGTCGGTGGCCGTGGCGAGTATCGTCGCCAACACGGCGGGGCTGGCCGGCCTGATCGCCTATCTGGCACGCGTGCGCCATCCGCTGCGCCTCGATCTCGAGGTCGCGCGAAATTTGCGCGTCGAGTGGCCGATCCTGGCGGCGGTCGTGCGCATCGGCATCCCGTCGGCGATCCAGATGATCTTCGTCGCGCTTGCCGAGATCGCGGTGATCACCTTCGTCAATCGCTTCGGTTCCGATGCAACCGCGGCATACGGCGCCGTCAACCAAGTTGTCGGGTACGTGCAGTTTCCCGCGATCTCCATCGGGATCGCGGCCTCGATCTTCGGAGCGCAGGCGATCGGTGCGGAGCGCAACGATCTTTTGCGAAAGGTCGTACGCGCTGCGGTCGGCCTCAACTATGCGCTCGGCGTGCTGCTCGTCGGCGCGTGCTATCTCTTCGCCCGGGAGATCCTCGGCTGGTTCATCACCGCGCCGCATGCGCTGGCGATCGCCCATCGGTTGCTCATGATCACGCTCTGGAGTTATCTCCTCTTCGGCAATGCGGCCGTGCTCTCGGGGATCATGCGCGGGAGCGGGACGGTCGTGTGGCCGACGCTGATCGGCATCGCCGCCATCTGGGGCGTCGAGGTTCCCGTCGCCTACGTGATGATGCGGCAGATCGGCTTGGACGGCGTCTGGCTCGGCTATCCAGCGGCATTTTGCGCGAACCTCTGCCTGCAGTTCGCGTATTACGAGTTGGTCTGGCGGCGCCGCGAGCATCGCCGTATCGCGATCTGAACGCACCGCCGGCGCACGCCGGCGCGGCGGTGCTCGTCAGCGGCGTTTCTTCTCTTTCGGCGTGACGCACGTGCCGCTCGCGCGGCAGACGACGATCGGCTCCTCCAAGACAACGGCAGCGCTCGCGGAGATCTCCGGCCGCGCGGCGATCACCTTGCGCGCTTCGAACCGCATGCGGCGCGACGTGTTGCCGACGGCGACGATCCGCCCCTCGGCCTCGATGTAATCGCCGGCGAAGACGGGTGCGAGGAACTCGACCGAGTCGTACGCGACGAAGAGCCCTTCGTCGCCGTCCATCCGAATGAGCAGCTCCGTCGCGACGTCTCCGAAGAGTGCCAGCATCCGCGCGCCGTCCACCAGGTTGCCGCCGTAGTGCGCGTCGTGCGCGCTCATCCGCACGCGGATCAGCGCGGGTGCGCTCACGCCGCTCCCGTCTTCGCTCGTTGCCATAGGTCGTCGAGTTCCTCCAGAGAGAGATCGGCGAGCGTCTTGCCCTGCGCCGCGGCTCGCTCCTCCATGTAGGAGAAGCGGCGATAGAATTTCTCGTTGGCGTCGCGCATCGCCGACTCGGCGTCGATGCCGAGCGCGCGCGCCAGGTTCACGAGCGTGAAGAAGACGTCGCCGAGCTCCTCGCGTACGTGCGGATCGTCGTTCTTCTCGGTTCGCGCCTGCGCGAGTTCTCTCAGCTCCTCGACGAGCTTGTCGAGGATGCCCTCTACTGCCGGCCAGTCGAAACCGACGCGCGCCGCTTTCTCCTGCATGCGCTGCCCGCGCTGGAGCGCGCCCAGATGCTTTGGAATACCGTCGAGTCGGCTCTTGCGCGCTCGTCCCGCTTTCTCTAGCGCTTTCAAGCGTTCCCAACTGCGCCACTGAGCATCCACGTCCTCGATGACGGCGTCGCCGAAGACGTGCGGATGCCGCCGCACCATCTTGTTCGAGAGCGCGTCGATCACGTCGGCGACGGTGAATCGCCCGCTTTCGGAAGCGATCTGCGCGTGGAAGACGATCTGCAACAGCAGGTCGCCGAGCTCTTCGCAGAGGTCGTCGAGCTTACCGCCTTCGATCGCCTCCACGACCTCGTACGTCTCCTCGATGAGGTACGGGATCAACGTGCGATGGGTCTGTTCGCGATCCCAGGGGCAGCCGCGGCGAAGGCGCGCCATGATTTCGACGAGATCGTCGAACGAGTGATGCGACGACTGCGGCGGCAGCGGGACGAGCGGCATCGAGAGCGCGGCGGAGAGCGCGGCACGCGGCATGCCGGGAACGATCTCCGTCACGATCCCGCGCGCGTGCGCGCTGCGGAGCAGCAGCGGGAGGCCGGGGAAGTCCGAGAGCGGATTGCCGGGGACGCCCACCGCGAGATCGCTCGCCGCGTGCTGCGGGGGAAACGCACGCGCGACGAACCCCTCGATTTCGTCGGACCCGCCGCGGATGAAGAGACCCGCGTCGGCGATGAGGCCGTCCTCGAGCGGGACTCCGTGCTCGCGCAGGAATGCGGTCAACGCCGGTGGCGCCCCGACCGTGACGGCACGCGTAACGGAACGCAGGGCATCGAGAGCGCCGAAGGTCACGAGCGCCGGATCGCCCGGCCCCACACCGACGATGCGCAAGAGCATGGCGTCCTTTTCTGCGTGCGTCACGCGGTGCCTCGGATGCGGCGGCATTTGGCGCCGTCGTGTGAGTGCAAGGAGAGGCGGCCTCGCCGCAGCGAGGTCGCCTCTCGGATCTCACGGTCGGGTTGGTGCCCGCGTGCTATTTGGTGGCGGCCGGTGCCGGCGAGCTCGGCGATGCCGCGCTCGTTGCGGGTGGGGGCGTCGGGAAGAGTCCGGCAAAGCGCGGATCGTTGATCTGAATCGTCGCTTGCTGTTGCAGTTGCTGGAGGAAGGGCGCGATCAGCGGCTGCTCCTGCTGCTGCGCGAGCATCTGCTCGATCTTCTGCGAACTGTTCGCGAGCGTGGCCTTCACCGCCGGTTTGCGTTCCTGGACCTGGATGATGTGATAGCCGAACGGCGATTTGATCGGCGGGCTGATCGCCCCGATCGGCGCGCTGAACGCGTACTTGTCGAACGCCGGTACCATCTGGCCCTGGCGGAACCAGCCGAGTTCGCCGCCGTTGTCCTTGCTGCCGGGGTCGATCGAGTACTCCTTCGCGAGCGCGGAGAAGTGCTGCCCTTCCTTCAAGAGCTTCTCGACCTTCTCGGCGGTCGCAAGGTCGCTCACGAGGATGTGGCGGGCCTTCGCCTCGGCGGGTTGATCGAACGCCGCGTGGTTCTTGTCGAAGTACTGTTTGATCTGCGTCGGCGTGACGTGGACGTTCGAGGCGAGGGCCTTGTCGATGATCAGTTGGATCTTCAGCTGATGTTGGACGTCTTTTTCCGTCAGGCCGCGGCTGTTGAGGAGCTGCTCCCAGCTGTTGCCCGGGAAGTTGGCTTTGATCTGGTCCTCGCGCTGGGCGATCTCCTGCGGCGTGATCTGGATGTTGTGCTTCTGCGCGTACTGCTCGATCAGGCGGTCGAGCACCATGCTCTGCAGCACCTGGCGCGCGATCGGACTCTCCTCGAGCTTCGCGTCGAACTCTGCTTTGGTGATGGGTTGGCCGTTCACGGTGGCGACGGTGCCGCCGCCGGAGCACGCGCTGAGGGCTGCTCCAAGCAATACGACGGCGAGGCCCGTGAAGACACGGCGAATCTGCGACATACTTTGCTCCACAAAGAAAAACGGTTTCCGCGTGATTCGGGCCACGCCCCCGTGCTCCTGCCCGGGCGCGATCGCCGCCGAGGTGCGAGGCGTCAGAGCGCCTCGAGGAGGCGGCGCAGCAACGGCATCCATATCTCTTCCGGACGCCGGCCCGGCGCGGGCGGCGGCAGATCCACGACAATCTTCCCCTCGCCGAAGCGGAACCGATTCTTGGTGGCCGACTGGAGCACCGGGATCGCGCTGGGATCGAGAGCGAAGCCCGGGCCGATGCCGAGGGTGAGGCGATGCTCCTCGACGACGACGCGGGCGATGCGCTTGGCCAGAGCGATCGTGCGCAGCTTCGTGAGCTCGACGAGGTTGCCCAGCGGTCGCGGCAGCGGGCCGAAGCGGTCGCGGACCCCCGCGGCGATCTCTTCGACCTCGGTTTCGCTGCGCGCGCGCGCGAGCTGCTGATAGACGGCGATCTTCTGCGAGACCTGCGGGAGGTAGCCGTCCGGAATGTAGGCGTCCACCTTGACGTCGATCACGGCTTCGCGCCGGTCGTCGTCCGGAATGCCCGCACCGCGCCGCTGCGCGATCGCCTCGGCCAACAGGTGGCAGTACGTATCGAAGCCGACGGCGGCGACGAAGCCGGACTGCGCGGAACCCAAGAGGTTGCCCGCGCCGCGGATCTCCAGATCGCGCATCGCGATCTGGAGCCCGCTTCCCAGATGCGTGAACTCGCGGATCGCCTCCAAACGCGCCTTGGCGTCCTCCGTCAAGGCCTTGTGTCCCTGATACAGGAGATAGCAGTACGCTTGATGGTTGGAGCGCCCGACGCGACCGCGCAATTGATAGAGTTGCGCGAGTCCGAAGCGATCGGCGTCGTCCACGATCATCGTGTTCACGTTGGGGATGTCGAGTCCGTTCTCGATGATCGTCGTCGCGACCAGCACGTCGATTCGGCCGGCGACGAACTCGTGCATGATCGGTTCGATCTCACGCTCGCCCATCTGCCCGTGCGCGATCGCGATGCGGGCGCGAGGCACGAGCTTCTCCAAGGCGTTCTTGACGGCATGGATGCTCGCGACGCGGTTGTGGAGATAGTAGACTTGGCCACCGCGATCGAGTTCGGTGTCGATCGCATGGCGGACGAGCGCATCGCTCGCCGGAGCGACGACGGTACGGATGGAGAGTCGATTCTTCGGCGCGGTGCGAATGAGCGAGAGATCGCGCACTCCCATCAACGCCATATGGAGCGTTCGTGGGATCGGTGTCGCGGAGAGCGTGAGGACGTCCACGCTCGCCCGATACTCCTTCAAACGCTCCTTGTGCATCACCCCGAAGCGCTGCTCTTCGTCCACGACGATCAGCCCGAGGTCGGCGAAGACGACGTCCTTCTGCAGCAAGCGGTGCGTACCGACGACGATGTCGATCGCACCCGAGGCCAGATCGCGCAGGATCTCGCGCGTCCGCGCCGCGCCTGTATAGCGTGTGAGCGCCTCGATGCGGATCGGAAACGCGGCGAGGCGTTCGGAGAAGGTGCGGTAATGTTGGTCGGCGAGGAGCGTGGTCGGAACGAGGACCGCGACTTGCTTCTTGTCGGCGACGGCTTTGAACGCCGCCCGAATCGCGACCTCGGTCTTCCCGTAGCCGACGTCGCCGCAGACGAGGCGATCCATCGGGCGCGCGCGCTCCATGTCGCGTTTGGTCTCCTCGATCGCCTTCTGCTGGTCGGGCGTCGGCTCGTAGGGAAACGCCTCTTCCATCTCGCGCTGCCACGGCGTGTCGGGAGAAAACGCGTGCCCGGGAGCGACCTCGCGCTCGGCATAGAGACGCACCAATTCGTCGGCGATCTTCGCCAGCGATTCGGAGACGCGCGACTTCGTGCGCTGCCAATCGGCGCCGCCCATCTTGGAGAGACGCGGCGTTTGGCTTTCGGCGGCGCCGTACTTGCCGATCTGATGCATCTGCGTGACCGGCAGCAGCATGCGATCGCTTCCCGCAAATTGCAGGTCGAGGTAATCCTGCGTCGCACCGAGGATCGTCTCCGTGCGTAGTCCGCGATACTGCGCGATCCCGTGCACCGCGTGCACGACATAATCGCCGACGCGCAGGTCGGCGAGTGTCACGGGCACGCCTTCTTTAACGGCACGCAGTTTCACGCGGCGCGGCGGCTGCCCGAAGATCTCCCGATCGCCGAGCACGCGCAGGCGCACGCGCGGAAGCCAAAAGCCCGATTCGAGCGAGCCGTGTTCGATCTGCACGGCGTCGGGCGGGATCTCGTACGTCGCGAGCAGATCGCGCATGCGGGAGACGCCCGAGGTCACCACGACGATGCGTTCACCCGAAGCGGACCACGCGCGCACCTGCTCGGCGAAGAGCGAGAGGCGGCGCGCGAAGTGCTCGACGGGTCGAGCTTCGAGCACGAATCGTTCGACCGCGGGTTCGAGCGTTTCGATGCCGTGTGCCGTCTCGATGCCGCCCGGCAGGACTAGGACGGCGCGGTCGCGCGTGCGCGCGACGACCTCGCTCAGCCGCGGCACGGGAGCGGCGACGCGCGCGAGGAGCGCGTGCGTGGCGTCCGTCTCGGCGCGGTCGTCGCTTTCGGCGAGCGCGCGCCCGATCAGGTCGAGATCGCGGTCGCGTTCCTCGTCGGCGGCGCGCTCGAGCTCCGCGAGGTTCCCCGGCTCGTCGAGGACGACGACGGCGTCCGGCGGCAGATAGTCCGCCAGCGTCGCGCGATCCGGGTGCGTGAGGGGTGCCCAGGCCTCCGGAATCTCGGCGTCGCTCTCCACGAAGGCATCGAGTGCCGCGCGAATCTCGGGGGCGAAGGCGTCCGCGGCAGCGCGCAGGTGCCGGCGGGCGGCATCGTCGCGCACGGCCTCGCTCCACGGCGCGATCACGATCTCCGAGAGCTCGGCGATGCTGCGCTGGCTTTCGAGATCGAAGGCGCGCAACGAGACGATCTCGTCGTCGGAGAACTCCACCCGCACCGGGCGGTCGGCCGTCGCGGGAAAGAGGTCGAGGATGCCGCCGCGTACGGCGTACTCACCAGCGGCGGCGACCACGTCCACCCGCGTGTAGCCCACGCGGTGGAGGTGCTGCTGGAGCGCCTCCCAGCCGGGGCTCGTGCCCGGGCCGAGCCGGAGCGTGAGCTCCCGGAAGCGCTCCGGCGGCAGGACGTACTGGCGAATGGCTGCGAGCGGGGCGAGGATGAGGCGCGGAACGCCAGCGGCGAGTTCCGCGAGGAGCGTGATGCGCGCGCTGCGCTCGGTCGGACTCTCCTGCGCGCCGACCGCCTCTTCTCGGGGCCGGAGCAGGACCGCGCTGCGCGGTTCGTCCTCTCCGAGGAAGTGCAGGGCGTCGCCCAGGGCGCGCTCGGCCGCATCGGCGGTAGGAAGCACGACCAGCATCGTCCGCCGGAGGCGGCGGAAGAGGGCCGCGAGGATCGCCGGTCGCGCCGCCGGGATCGTCTCATGGAGGCTCCAGAGGCCACGGCCCTCGGCCAGGCGCTCCGCGAGGCGCGGAAGCGGCGGAACCTCATCGAGGCGGAGGGGCGCAACCTTCTCGGGGCTGCGAGGATTTATAGGGTTAGCAATCATCTGCCAAGAGTGCTAAGATATGGTCCGTGAGGACCGTGGATCACTCATCATAGCAGGAGGGAGGTAGAGAGGTATGACCAACCTGGCTACGCTGGATCGCAACACTCGGAGCGGCCTTCTGCCGCGGAGTGTCTTCGATTTCTTCAACTGGGATCCGTTCCGCACGTTCTTCGACGGGTTCTCCGGTGCGTTCGGCGTCGATGTGACGCGGACGGATACGGGCTATCAAGTCGAGCTTCCGGTTCCGGGTTACAAGCCGAACGAGATCGAGGTGACCGTCGAGGATAGTGTCCTCACGGTGACCGGCAAGAACGAGCGTCGTTCGTTCACCCGTTCGCTGGTCCTGCCGGAGGAGATCAACGCGGACGGTATCGAGGCGAAAGTGGAGCACGGCATGCTCACCTTGACGCTGCCGTTGCATCCGAAGGCGCAGCCGAAGCGCATCGCCATCAAGGCCTAGTCGCGTTTTCGGATCCGTACCCGTCGCGGTACGGCGGACCCTCACGATGCCCGGAGGTGCTCCTCGCGCGCCTCCGGGCATCGTCGCCTTTTCGGGATGGCGACACCGCGTCGCGGAAACGACGGACGGCGGTGCTTCGTCGCGGAAGAGACGGTCCCCGTCACGAATACCCTTGGCAGGCATCCCGAGATGGTGACGACGATGACGATCGCGCAGCTCCTCGATGATCCCGCGCAGCGTGCGTTCCTCACGCGCTTGGCACGGGAGTACATCTGGTGGAAGTCACCGTCGGAAGCATTGGCCTACCCGCATCGCGTCGTCGCCCAAGCGATGGATCTCGGGACGTGGGACGACGTGCTCGCGTTGGAAGAGCACCTCGGCCCATCACTCCTGCGAGAGGTGTTGGTGCGCGCCGAAGCCGGGTGGTTCCATCCGCGATCGTGGCATTTTTGGCACTATCGCCTGGGTGTCGTTCCGCCAGGCGAGGCCGTCCCGCCGCTTCCGAAACGCCGCATCCCGTGAGATTCTCGCCCCGCACCGACGTCTTACCGGAGTCCCAACGGCGGGCGTGGGCGATGCTGGGCCCGGCCGGCGATCTCGGATTCGTCCTGTACGGCGGGACTGCCGTTGCCGTGCGCCTCGGCCATCGCGTTTCGTACGATTTCGACTTGTTCAGTGCGCACGCGATCGATCGAGATGCGCTCGTCGGTCGCATGCGCTTTCTCGCCGAAGCACGGATCGTGTTCGAAGATCCACGATCGCTTCGTTTTCAATGGATGTCTGGACCGTCAGGCGATCCGGTGACGCTCTCGTTCATCGGCGGTATAGGGTTCGTCGCCCGCGGTACGTATGATCGAGCCGTCGATACCGGGCTTCCCGTAGCGTCGCTGCGTGATCTCCTCGCAACGAAACTCAAAGTCATCCTCGAGCGAGCCGAAGCGAAAGACTACCGCGACATTGCGGCTATACTACGTTCCGGCGTCTCGCTCGATGAAGGATTACAGGCGGCGCAAGACTTCTTCGCTCGCGACCTATCGATAGCGTCGGTGGTCAAAGCGCTGGCGTATTTCGACGACGGAGATCTCCGTGAACTTTCGGCGAGCGATCGGCACACGCTCGTCACGGCGGCGATGCATCTGGGACCGGTTGCCCGCTCAGGGTTGCCCGGTCACGAGCCGCACCTGCGATGATGACGATCGCCGGTATGAGGAGCGCGGCGGTGGTCGCGAGCGCAACGGCGTGCGCGGGTAGTCGGCCGGCGGCGTCGGGGAGGTAGCGCACCACGGCGGCTGCGCCGCACGCAAGGAGCGTACGAGCGGCGATGCTGCGCGGTGCGATCGCAACGACGGGAAGCGTCCAGACCGCGTACCACGCGTACGGGTTCGGGAGCGCGATCCACGGAGCGCAACAGGCGAGTGCCCATCCGTCCTGCAGTCTCCTGCGCACGCGCATGAAGCCGAGCGCCGCAACGACTGCAGCGGCAGCGGCGCTCGCGAGCATCGCGAGATGCGCCGCGTCGGCGACGGCGAGACGGCGAAAGAGCGCAGTGAAGAGGGCCGGGACCGAGCCTTGCGGTGCGACGCCGCCGCGCGTCGCAGCAACGTGCAGCAACGGCACCATCGGTAGCGATGCGACGACGCTGCCAGCGAGCGCCGCTGCAGAAATCCACCATGCCGCGCGGCGCAGCGGCGGAACGACGAGCGTCGGTGCGATCGCGAGCGCGAGAACGGCCGGCGCTTTCACGAGCGCTCCGGCCGCGATGCACGCGTACCCCGCGAGCAGCGGAACGAGGCGGCGTTCCGTCGCGCGCTGCACGAGAGCGAGTCCCCCGAGCGCGAACGCGAGGGCGATGCCGTCGTTGTGCCCTTCCGCGGCGCTCCAGAGCGCGACGGGATTCAAGGCGACGACGGCGGCGGCAAGGAGCCCTTCGCGCGGCGAGCGGCGCGCGAACAGGGCGTATGCGGCTACAGCGCAGGCGACGAGCGCGGCAGCCGCGATTGCGCGCAGCAGCGAGAGTTCGACGACCGGCCCCCACGGCGTGCCGATACGGACCGCGAGATTACCGAGCGCGACGAAGAGCGGACCATAGACGCACGCCGGGAGCGGATTCGCCCATTGGAAGATCGCTGCGCGCAGCAGCGGATCGCCGCTCGGAAGGTGCGGCATCGCGTAGGGATCGAGGCCCAGGGCTTCCATACGGCCATAGGCGGCGTATGCGTAGAGATCGCTGGAGAACGTGACCGGCGCCAGCCACGCGATGGCGAGCGTGAGCCCGCAGATCCCGGCGATGCGCGCAGCGATCTGCGCGGGCGCGAACATCTGCGAGTAAGCCTCCGTCGCTGCAGGACCGGCGAGCTCGCGAAGGACCGCCGCATATCCCGACCAGGCGATGCCGATTCCTGCGGCGAGCGCGAGCCAGAGCGCGGCGCCGAGCGTGCCCCACGCCGTGACGACTGCGAGCGGTTGCGCCAGGCCGTCGGCGACGGTGCCCGGCGCGGGATGTCGCACGAGCACGTCCGCGGCGGCATCGAACGCGGCGAAGCCGAGCGGGATCAGGAAGGCGCGGCGCATCCGAGGGCGATCAGGATCCACCACCATCCCGCGACCTTCGGGTAAAAGAAGAGGTCGTCCACGAGCTGGTGGGTCGCGAGGGCGCACGTCGCGGCGAAGGCGGCGATCGCAAGCGTCGGGCGCTCCCGCAGGCGGCGTCCGAGGGTCGCGAGGACAGCGGCGATGAGGGCGAGCGTCGCAGCGAACAGGACGATGCCGCCCTCCGCGAGCGCCTGCAAGTACAGGCTGTTCGCCTGCGTACGGACGCCGGAGACGCCGAACGCGCCGAGTTCGAGTTCGTAGTTCCCCGCCCCGACGCCCAAGAGCGGATGCGCGCGGGCCATCGCGACCGCCGCGCGCCAGAGTTCCGCGCGCGTCCCGACGCCCCCGGCGTATGATGCGCCGCTGCGCGTGAGCAAATGGAGAGCGGCAAGGCCGCCGCGCGCAGCCGCGTGGAGTGCGGCGAGCACGGCGCTCACGATCGCGAAACCCGCGGCCACGCCGCCGGCGACCGGTGCCAGCACGATGCGTGCTGCATCGCGCCGAAGCGCGATCACCGTCACCAGTGCGATCGCTGCGCCGACCCAGCCGGCGCGCGAGAGCGTCCCGACGTCGGCGGCGAGCGCGAGCCCCAACACCCATCGGGTACGAGCCGGTGTGCCCGCGCAGATCCACGCCGCCAGCATCGCGATCGCCGACTCCGAGAATCCGGCGAGCTGGTTGGGGCCTTCCAGCGGTCCAGCGATGCGTGGTACGGGAATGGTGCCGACGAAGAGTCCCGACGGCGCGCCGGCAATCTCTTGCGTGAGGGCCGCGATCGCGACGATCGCCGTCACGGCCTCCACCGTGCCGCGCACGAGGCGCTCGTTCCATTCCGCGCGCGCACACGCATACGCCGCGACGAAGAGCACGATGTACTCGACGTTCTTCGCGACCTGTCGCAGAGCGGCGGCCTTGTCGTGTGCGGGAATGACGGAGAGCGCGGTCGCTGCCGAGACCGCCAGCGCCGCGATGAGGATCGCGCGCGGCATCCGCTCGCGCAGCGCGGCGAACGCTCCGGTGCGCGCCGCCAGCCCCAGCACCACGGCGAGCAACGCGACCTTCGGCAGCGTGATCGTCGTGTGCTCGACGTAGCGATAGAAGGCGAACGGCTGGCACGCGATCAGGGCGCAGAGCCCGTATGCCGGACGATACGCGGTCATCCACGCGACGCTCAGGAAGAGCGCGGTGAAGAGGATGAGCGCGACGGGGTCGAGCGGTTGCGCGCCGAGAAACTCCTCCGCGACGGTGGGAACGTGCACGCGGCGGGCTTCGCCGCGATGCGCGCCGAATCCGCGCGACGATGGATCGCGACGAGATGCGCCGTGCGATCGCGCGCAAGCGCGACGGGGAATCGTTGGAAGCCGCGTTTTGGCGGAGCGTCGTACCGGCCTTCATGGACGGCGCGGTGGACGAAGCGCAGATGGCGGCGCTCTGCATGGCGTGCGTGCTGCGCGGCATGAACGACGATGAGACGTTCGCCTTGACCGAGGCGATGGTGGAGAGCGGCGAGCGGATCGTCTTCCCGCCGGAGCCGCTCGTCTTCGACAAACACTCGACCGGCGGCGTGAGCGACATCGTCTCGCTGATCGCCGTCCCGTTGGCGGCCGCCTGCGGCCTGCGCGTCGCCAAACTCTCCGGTCGCGCGCTCGGTCACACGGGCGGAACGCTCGACAAACTCGAGGCGATCCCGGGTGTGCGGACCGATCTCTCGCCAGCCGAATTCACGGCGCAGGTGGAGCGCATCGGTTGCGCGATCGCCGCGCAGAGCGGCGCGCTGGTACCGGCCGACAAGCGGCTGTATGCGCTGCGCGACCGCACCGCGACGGTGCCGTCGGTCGGACTGATCGCGGCGTCGATCGTCTCGAAGAAGATCGCCGGAGGCGCGCACGCGATCGTCTTCGACGTGAAGTACGGTGCGGGGGCGTTCATGCGCACGCTGCCGGAGGCCGTCGAGCTCGCGGGGCTCTTGCAGCGTACCGCGCAGCGCTTCGGACGGCGGTGCACGGTACTCGTCACGGAGATGGAGCAGCCGCTCGGGTCGGCCATCGGCACGGGGCTCGAGATCATTGAGGCGCGCGATCTGCTCCGGCGCGTTCTCCGTGACGATCGCGACGGCCACCATGCGCGGCCACGTGCGCTGGCGATCGCGGTCGTCACGGCGATGCTGACGCTCGGCGGTCTGGCTCCCGACCTCGCGCGCGAACGAGCCGAACGCGCGTGGGACGAGGCTCTGTACGGCGCCTACGAGCGGTTCGTCGCAATGATCGAAGCGCAGGGCGGGACGCGTGCCGCCCTCGAGGCGATGGAACCGGCGAAACCCGTGACGGCCGTGCAGGCGTCGCGCGGCGGCTGGGTCACGGCGATGGACGTGGTGCGGCTCGGAGAGACGGGGCGCGCCTTGAGCGCGCGCAGCCCGTCGGCGGGCCTGCGGATCGCCGTGCGCCTGGGCGATCGCGTGGAGCGAGGTCAGCCTCTCGCGTTCGTCTGCGGCGGGACGCCTGAGCAGGCAAGCGGACTGTCGAGCGCGTTTACGCTTTCCGACGAACGCGTCGAGCCCCCGCCGCTCATCGCCGAGACCCTGCGAATGACCTCTCCCGTAGATGAACGGCTGGTAACCGAGGTGATGGCCGAGACTCGACATGCGCGGTATGAGCGAGTGCTCGAATCAGGCGAGGACGCGGCGCTCGGGAGACTGTTTTCGCGTACGAACCCGCGAGGATACGAATTCTAAGCGCCTGGTGACGCCTGAGGGTCGCCGTCGGAGTATTCGACCTCGCTCACGAGGTAGAGCGGCCGGCCCTTCACCTGATCGTAGATGCGGCCGATGTATTCGCCGAGGATCCCGAGGCTGATGAGCTGCACGCCGCCGAGGAACATGATCGCGACGATGGTGGACGCCCACCCTTTCGTGTAGCCCGGCGGACGCAGGCTGAACAGCTTGAAGCCAACGACGATCGCCGCATAGACGAACGCGAGCGCGCTCGACGCGAAGCCGAGATACGAGGCGAAGCGCAACGGCACGTCGGAGAACGACGTGATGCCGTCGATCGCGAAGCGCAGCATCTTGGAGAACGGGTATTTCGTCGTTCCTGCATGACGCACGTCGCGGTCGTACTCGACGCCGATCTGGCGGAAGCCCACCCAACTCACCAGGCCGCGCAGGAAGCGATGGCGTTCGGGGGAGCGGCGTAACGCCTCCACGACGCGCCGGCTCATCAAGCGGAAGTCGCCGGTATCCACGGGGATATCCACGCGCGTAAGGCGCTTGATGATGCGATAGAAGAGTTTGGCCGTGAAGAGTTTGAACGCGCTCTCTCCCTTGCGCGTGCGGCGCACCGCATAGACGACGTCGTAGCCGTCGCGCCACTTGGCGACGAAGTCGGCGATTAGTTCCGGCGGGTCTTGCAGGTCGCCGTCCATCAGCACGACCGCCTCGCCGCGCGCGTGATCGAGCCCGGCCGTCGCCGCGAGTTGGTGGCCGAAATTTCGCGAGAGGTTGACGAGCACGATCCCACGACGGCGGCGCATCTGCTCGCGAATGCGCTCGAGGGTGGCGTCGGTGCTGCCGTCGTTCACCAGGACGATCTCGTATGCGGGGGCGCCGGGAAGGCGCTCCGCGATGGCCGTGATGCGCTCGAGGAGCGGGGCGACATTGTCCTGTTCGTTGTAGAGCGGAACGACGATACTGAGCGTCGGCGTCGTCGGAACGGCCATGGCGCGGCTCGGTTCGACGGGCGGCTGCCCGGTGCTTGCCGCAAGCAAGCGGAGCGCCTGCGCTCGCGACGAAGGAGCGGGGCGATGCGTGGCGTTCGAACGCTGGTCGTTCTCTGCTGCCTGATCGCGGCTGCGGTCGGGATGGTCGTGCTGGTGCGGCTGCAGGGGGGTGCCGGCCCGACAGCGGTCGCCTCCCGTTCGGCCGAGATCGCCGCCGGACCGAAGGGCGCGCTCGATGTGCATGGGTCGAGCGGCGCATCGGGGCGCGACGCTCGAGCGACGTCGAGCCCGGCGCCCGGCGAGGCGCCGGAGGCGGGCCAGGCACCGGCGGCACCCGGGGCGAGCGCGACGGTGACGGGTTCGCAGGCGAGCGCGAGCGGATCGGCCGCGGTTGCGAGCGCAGCGCCGCTCCCCACCGCGGGCGCCCAATCTGCGATCTCCCCGGTGCCGGCAACGGCCACCCCCGCGGTCGCGGCGCCCGCCCGTGTGACTGCGTCTCCCATCCCGGGGACCCCGCTGCCCCAGCCGGCCGCCGTCGCGACGCCGCCGGTGCTCCCCGCGGATGCGCCGCCGCGCATCGTCGCGCTCGGCATGAGCGCGCACGTCGTCCATCCGGGCGAGGCGGTCTCCGGCTATGTGATCACGAGCTCCAACGTCGCGGCCGTGACGCTTCGTCTTCAAACCATCACGACGCCGATGCAAAAGGTCGGGGTCGGCCGATTCGCGATCAGCTATGTGGTCCCGCAGATCCCGTTTTTCCTGAAGGGAAACTACACGATCGAGGTCATCGCGAGCAATGCGCGCGGAGACACGGTAGAGCGCGACGTCCCGATCACCGTGCGCTGATGCGCGTCAGCGTCCGGGATGCGGCGTCGGCATGCCGGGTGGCAGGTTCGGGAACGGCGCGGGATTGTACGGCGTGGGGATCGTCTGCGGCAGCGGTAGCTCGCCGCTGGCGCTCTGGTCCGCCCAACGATAGACGACGTCGTGGATCGTCCGCACCGTCGCGTCGGAGATAACGACCTCGCGCGGTGGGCGCTGCAAGCCGTTCTCCGCGCGTTCCTCGCTCTGCAGTGAACCGCGCGTGTAGAGATAGCGCAGCACCGTCCCCGAACGCAGGCGCTCCACGATGCGGAAATGCAGCGCGTCCACGCGCTCGAGACGGATCGCCTCCGGATTCCACCCGCTGGCATCGGTCGCCATGTACACGGTGGCGGTCAGCGGCGTCGTCGGTGGGACGCGCACCATGAAGGTGACCAGCACGGGTTTTCCGCTATAGGTGGCCAGATAGCCATGCGCGTTCGGTTGCGGTGGTGCGAGCGCCGGATTCGGCTTGGTCGGCGAGAGCGAGACCGCGAAACGCTGCACCAGGCGGAAGCTCTCCGCCTCCGGGAGCGGCGTCTTCGAGAGCGCGAGCTCGACGATCTCGCCGTCCGGCGCGAACGTCGCGCGCGCATAGGTGCGCGGAAGGATCGGCGTGACGGCGGGTGCTCCGGTCTCCGCCTCCACGATGCGCACGTGGGGCGAGAGTCGGAAGGCGTCGCCCGTGGTGAAGTAGGCGAACCCGCTCGCGACGTCGAGCAACTGGCCGCTGACGGTGATCAGCCCCGGCGGCGCCGCCGCGCCGCAGCAGGCGGCAGCGAGAACGATCGAGGCGAGCATGCGGCGCATCATTGGGGAATCACCTGGATGACGAATTGCGGGCTCCAGCGCAGGGTGCCGAAGTTGAAGAAGTATGTGCGCTGGATATCCACCGAAAGGCGTGGTGCGATGCGCGCGCGCACCTCGCCGGTGATATCGTACGGCGGTTGCCCGAGGTAATTCGTGGTGAAACTTTCGCCGAGTACGTTCAACGGCGGCGGCGGGAAGAGGCCGGGATACGGCTGCGGAAAGTCGTCGTGCTTGCGCAGGAGCAGCGATGCCGAGAACTCGCCGTTGGGTTGATAGGCGGCCCCGAGGCTCAGCGTGCGCAGCGTCGCGACGCCGTGAAAGGCCGCGAAGCCGTAGATCGGCGTTCCGTCCACGATCGGCACGTAACTGCCGTAGCCGCCCTGCAGGTAGTAATCGCCGGTGTTGTTCACTTCGTAGGCGACGTAGGCGGTGAGCGCGTTGGAGAAGCGACGGCTGAGGCTGGCGACGGCATCGGTGGTGTCGATGTAGTGCGGCACGCTGAACCACTGTCGCTGTTTGGCGAACGTGGCGTTGAAGAAGTACGTCTTCAGCGGGTCGTGCCGATCGCCGAGCGGGAGCGACGACGTGAAGAGGGTGAGGCCGGCATAGTGGTTCCAAATCGTCGAGTACGTCACGCCGCCGTAGGTTTGTAAGCCAAAGACGTCGTGAGTGAACCCGGCACCGTAGTGGAGGCTCTCGTAGGAGGGAAGGCGGCCGATTTGGTGCTGAAACGTGGTGACGCCGAGTTCGACGGACGACGGATGGTTGGGGACGAACGCATGCGTCGGATCGCCGTAGTATCCGGTTGGCGAGGGTGCCAGCATCGTATAGTTCACCTGCTGGAGGTTCACTTGCAGGAAGGATTGCCGCAACGCTTGCGTGAGCTGCACCGCGGTGAACTGCGACGATTCCAGCGGTTGGCGTAGGCCGTATTGAAACGTATGCACCTGCGAAAACGTGCGGATGCTGAAGCGCGGCGACGGCTGCCAGCCGGTGACGAGATTCCAGAATTTCGACGGCCGCGTGAGCGGGTTGATGGAAAAGACGGCGAACGCGTTCTTCGAAGCGAGGTGCTGCTCGACCGCGAGGTACCCCTTGTTCTGCGTGTCATAGCGCAGGTGGACGGCCGAGATCGCATGCGCGTCGCCGGTGAGGTTCAACGTTCCGTCGAAGTTTGCACCTGCCAGCGAGTTTTGCGCCAGATCGGGGTCGGCGGAGAAACTCACGTAGTACGAAGGGAGCGGCACATCCATGCCGGCGATGCGTACGAGCGGATGCGCGAAGCGCACGAAGGCGGTCGTGCCGACGACCGCGGAGTGCGCCGTGACATCGGGACTCGCGCCGGCGAGATTCGGGAGCGCGAACGCGTCGCCCGGCATCTGCAAGCCCTTTTGCGGATGCGCGAAATCGCCGTCCACGAACGTCCAGTGATCGGGTTCGTCGCCGGGGGCGAGGATCGCGAAGAGATAGCAGCGGCGAAAATCGAGGAAATCGGAGAAGGCGGCGCCCCGGTACGTCCCGGCGGGTGTCGCGAGGCGCACGCTCCCGGCGACGACGAAGCGATCCTGCTTGAGGTCCATCGAGAACGCCTCGCCGCGGATCCGCAACGCCCCGAAGGAGATGTGCACGTCGCCGTCGGCCTCGAGCAGCCAACGGTCGTTGTAGAAGCGTACGCGAGCGGCTTCGAGGCGGAGCGTCTGCACGCCGGGATTCACCGGCGCTTGATCGGCAATCGCTGCGAGCGGGTGCAGAACCGGTGTGGCCAATGCCAGGGCCAAGGCGAATGAAAGCGCGGGGCGTCGCATCGTCTCCGCGGGTATTGTCGGCACGGAGGCAATGCCCTTGCGAGAGGCTCTCCGGCGGGCGGGACGAAGGCAGGAAGCGTCTCATGAAAAGAGTCGTCGCGATCGTCATCGACTCGGGTGGTATCGGCGCGCTTCCGGATCGTGCGGAGTACGGCGATGCCCCCGGCGCAGATACCCTCGGCAATACGGCGGCGGCGGTCGGAGGGCTGCGGATGCCGGCCTTCGAGCGCCTGGGCCTCGGCAACCTGACGCGCATCGCGGGCGTCCCGCCGGTGCGTCTGCCGGAGGCCCGTATCGCACGGCTACGCGAGCGCAGCCGGGGGAAAGACACGATCACCGGCCACTGGGAGATGGCCGGGATCCTCATCACCGATCCCTTCCCGACCTACCCAAACGGCTTCCCTCCGGAGATCGTCGAGGCATTTACCCGCATCACCGGCAAGCCACCGTTGGGGAACAAGCCGGCCTCCGGAACGGCGATCATCGAAGAGCTCGGCGCCGAACACATGGCGACCGGGCGGCCGATTCTCTATACCTCCGCCGACTCGGTCTTCCAGGTGGCGGCGCACGAGGAGGTCGTGCCGCTGGCGACCCTCTACGACTGGTGCGAGCGCGCGCGCGCGATGCTCGTGCCGCCCCATCACGTGAACCGGGTGATCGCGCGGCCGTTCGTCGGTAAACTCGGCGCCTTCGTGCGGACCGCGAACCGCCGTGACTATGCGATTCCGCCTCCGCACAATCTGCTCGACGAACTGAGCGAGTGGCAGGTTCCCGTCTTCGCGGTCGGAAAAATCTCCGATATCTATTGCGGCCGGGGTGTGACGGTGTCGGTCCGAGTCGCCGACAACCGGGAGGCAATGGAGCAGGCAGGCGCGTTGGTAGAACGCGCCGAGCAGGGAGGGTTCATCTTCGTGAACCTCAACGACTTTGACTCGAAGTACGGACATCGCCGCGACCCGCGCGGCTACGCGCGGGCGCTCGAGGAGCTCGATGCGATGCTCCCCGATCTGCTACGCAGGCTTCGGGCGGGCGACGAGCTGATCGTCACGGCCGATCACGGCTGCGATCCCACCGCCCCCGGGAGCGATCACACCCGGGAGTATGTGCCGTTCATCCACGTTGGCGCGAGAGAGCCCGCCGATCTGGGAATCATCGAAGGGCTCGATCTCGTTGGAAAGACGGTCAAGGATGCGTTCGGAATCTGACGATCGCGCGTAGGGAGGCAGATGCAGCTCGTCGAGGGTCGCGAAGGGAAGGCCGGGGAGGACGCAGCGGCGTCCTCCGGTCGTCGCATACCGGCATGGTGGTGGGTGGCCAAGCGCGCGACCGATCTCGTCGTCGGATCGTTGCTCCTCGTCGCCTCCGCGCCGATCGTTCTGCTGGCTGCGCTGGGGATCGTGCTCGTGACGGGCGGCTCGCCGTTCTTTCTCCAGGAACGCGTGGGGCAGAGCGGCCGACGCTTCCGCATGTGGAAGCTACGCACGATGGTGGAGGGCGCGGATGAGATGCGGGAGGCGCTGCTCCACCTCAACGAGGTGGATGGTCCGGTCTTCAAGATCCGCGAGGATCCGCGCCTGCATCCGCTGGGTGGGTTTCTGCGCCGCACCAGCATCGACGAGCTGCCGAATCTCGTGAACGTCCTGCGTGGCGAGATGTCGCTCGTCGGTCCGCGTCCGGCCTTGCCCTGCGAGGTGGAGCACTACGACGCCTTTGCGCGGCGGCGACTGAGCGTGCCGCAAGGCATCACGGGTCTCTGGCAGATTAACGGGCGCAGCAACGTGAGCTTCGAACACTGGATGGAGCTCGACAACCGCTACGTGGATAGCTGGACGCCGTGGGGCGATCTCCTCATCCTGCTGCGAACCGTTCCGGCCGTCCTGCGGAAGGACGGTGCCCATTGAAGCCGCAGTTGCGCGTGGTACGCGCGGCGCCGCTGCCGACGCGCACGGAGGTGACCGGCGCGACGCTCTTCGTCATGGCGGCGACGCTCGGTTCGACGATGCTGGGCTTTTTCCGCGAGGTCGTCAACGCGCGCTACTTCGGCACGCGCTGGGAGATGGACGCGTTTCTGGCGGCCGCGACGATTCCGACGATCCTCTTCGGGATCTTCAACGGCGCGCTGGTGAGCGCGTTGGTGCCCGTGTTCTCCGACTACCTGGCCTGCGGCGAGGAAGACGACGCGTGGCGTCTGGGCAACACGATCGTGAACGGCTTGGCGGTGGTGCTAGCCATCTGTGCCGTCGTTGGATGGGTGGGGGCTCCGTACTACGTTCCGGTGATCGCGCACGGCTTCGGCTCGGCCGAGATGGCCGCGACGATCGCGATGACGCGCTGGCTGATGCCGTCGATCGTCGCGGTGAGTCTCAGCGGCGTCTTCTCGGCGATGCTGAACGCCTACCATCGCTTCCGTGCGACCGCGCTGATGGGGATCGCGATCAACGCCGTGACGATCGGAACGACCGTCGCCCTCGTCCATCGTCTCGGGATTCGGGCGCTGGTTCTCGGTACGCTGCTCGGCCTGATCGCGCAGGCCGTGGTGCAGTTGCCGACATTCCTTTCGTTACGGCGGTATCGGCCCGAAGTTCACCTTCGCCACCCGGGACTGCGGCGAATGTGGACCCTGCTGGGGCCGGTCGTCGTCGGTTCGGCGGCGGGGCAGATCGCCTTGTTCTTCGATCGCTACTTCGCCTCGACGCTCGCGCCCGGCTATATCGCCGGAATGAACTACGCGGTGAAGTTGGTGAACTTTCCTCAGCAGATCTTTGCCGCCGCGATCGCGACGGTGATCTTTCCTCTCCTTGCATCGCAGTTCGCCGTCCGCAACCACGGGGGCGTGCGGCATAGCGTCGTCCTGGGCTTACGCCTGGTGAATCTCATTACCATTCCGTCGGTCTGCGGACTGGTGGTACTGGCGAAGCCGATCGTCGCGGCCCTCTTTCAGCGCGGAAACTTCGGCACTTCTGCGACCGATTTGACGGCCGCCTTGATTCCCTATGCGGCCGTTGGTTTGGTGGCACTTGCCGCAAACGTGGTCCTCTCCCGATGCGCCTTCGCCTGCAAGGAGATGGCCTGGACCGTGGCAATCTCCGTCTTCACGATGTTCGTGAACGTCGTCCTCTCGATGCTATGGTTGCCGTCACTCGGAGCCCGCGGCCTGCTGCTGGCGAACTCGGTGAGCCAGTCGCTGCAGACGATCTTCCTCTTCGCGCTGCTCTGGCACGTGCTCGGCGGATTCGATATACGGACGCTCTGGGTCTCGACGGTGAAGGTCGCGGCGAGCGCGGCGGCGATGGTCGCCGTGCTCCACTGGATTGCCTCGCTCGGCGTTCACCCGGAACCGACGTTCGCCTCGCGCGCGTGGTACCTCGCCGGCCAGTTGGGGATCGGCGCCCTCGTCTTCGTCGCGGTCGGCCAGCTCGTGCAGGTCGAGGAGATGCCTCTGGTATGGCAGATGATCCTCGAGAAATTCGCGCGCAACATTTTGGCTCCGCCCGAGGGCAAAGACGTCCCTATTGCCTGACTGATCTCTCCCCCTCAACGGTCGCAGCGGGGGACATGCCGTCTGCTAGAGAAAGGCTGTCGAGATGGCAGTGAACCGAGCGAGAAGTCAATACGTTTGCTACCACGCGACTTCCCTCGAATTCTGCGGCGTAGTCGAGCCTGGTCATACCCTGCTGTTCCATGAATGCAGTAAGACGCTGTCCGTTCCGAGGAACGTACAACACTAAGAAGCCACCGCCTCCGGCACCTGTAACCTTCCCTCCCAGTACTCCATATTCAGTTCGTACGTGGTCGTATAAGGCCTCGACTTCGGGTATGGTTACGCGACCAGACAGTTTCTTCTTCGCCATCCAGTGCTCGTGCATCAATTCGCCGAAGCGGTCGAAGTTTCCGCTGCGGATGGCATCGGCTATTTCGTAGCCGATTTCTCGAATCTTTAGAAGGTTGTCTTCGACAGCGCTGGCCGGAGCGGCGAGTGCCTTACTTTGCTCCCCAAGAATATCCGTCGTCACACGTTGAACCCGCGTGTAATATAAGTGGGTGTTGGCGATAAAGTCGGAGATTGCATAGTTCGGTAGTACCACACGATTGACGGAGACATTGCCGTCTCTGTCGATATGAAGCTCGGTCAAACCGCCGAATGCGGCCATGTATTGATCTTGTTTTCCGATTGGTTTGTGCAGGATGTCAAGCTCGATACGGCAAGCTTCCTTTGCTAGCTCTTCCGCAACGACCGGCCTTCCCAAATACGTTCTAATCGCGGCTAATAGGCCTACGATGTAGCAGCTAGAAGAGCCAAGACCGGTCCCCGCAGGAAGATCGGCGACGGACGCGATTTCGACGGCGTCGAAAATCCCATGAGCACGCAATGCCTCACGCGCGAGTTCGTGTTTTAACTCATCTATGTGATCGACAGTTTCACTTTGCGTATAATGCAAGCGTACTTTACGGTCTGCAAAAGGCACGTTGAGTGCCACGTACATGTACTTGTCGATACCGAGTGCAAAAACATAACCACCATGCTTACGATAGAAGCCAGGTAGGTCGGTGCCTCCGCCCCCAAGCGTGATGCGAAAAGGAGTCCTCGTCACGATCATGGTTTGATTTCTCCGAGTATTCTAGGACAAGATCTACCTGATTGCCCCCACATGGTTACACAATGCCTAAGTGGAGTCAAGCAGTTCCTGAGTCTCGCGTCGCGGAGAATAGGGATCGAAACCAAGTCTCGTGGTCCGCTCTGTCCATCCACGTAGGATGACCCCTGCGATGGTCGCCATGCCGATGATGGAAGCCGCGAGCTGCAACAGAGAAGGAATATGAACGATGAGGATCGACATTCCGTGGCGTGCCGTTGGCAAAGTCCAGGCATTGAAAACGTGGTCAACGGGGAAATGGCGCAGTTTCCGAAGGGGGTGGAAAGAGATTGCCGTCCAGCCGGGGTCGAACGCTTCTTTCCACTCGAGGTATCGGTAAGATTGGGGAACCGTGGCGAGAGCTACAAACGGCGCGAGGAAGTCAATCTTAATCGGTATGAATGGAACCGATGCTGGTTCGAGCGAAACGTGCGGAGGTGTCCCCGTGGCGGCAATGAGACATTTACCGTGGCAATACAGCATAGTCTCGTGTGTCAAGCGGATCCACCGATATCCGTTCGTCGTCGTAGTGAGTAGGTGGCCTCTTGCGTCGATCAGGGTGCCCGTAACCCACGCTAGGATTGCCTGATCCTTAGGAACGGTCCAACCTTTGGTCGCTTGCGTGGTGTAGACTCCGCCCAGCGGCTGTGCAAGTTTCGGCACACGTGCAAAAATCAATCGTGCATCGATCCATGTCTGGTTGGGGTCGTCGGTTCGGCGTGGGATTCGAATGGAGTGAAAGGTCATGCCGGCGTCGCCGAAGAACACGGATCCATCGGGAAGGTCAGCACAAAGGCTACAGATGGATATCGAGCGAGTCGCAAGTGCGACTGGCGACACGGAGTGAAGTCGAAACGATGAGGTGCCGCAATCACTACGTGCCGGAAATGGGCCGTAGAATACCCTGGCGGCCATCGATTCCTCTAAAGGCCTACACACAATCGTGCGCACTCCCAAAGCACGAAGCATGGTGGAATCGTGACTACGTTGATAGCGCGCCAAAGCTGCTGAAACGGGGTACATTGCCAGGATCGAGTTGATCGGACCGCCAGAGAAGCTTTGTGGTTCGTACGCGGGGTCGATGCCGCTACCCGTTTCGTTCATTGAATAAGGCTGAAATGGCGGCATGAGCGCGTATCGAGAATCTGCTCGTACGCTGGTGGGAAGGGGCGGGATGAGTGAGCTTCCGACCCAAAAATGAAAAGGTGGATAATAGAACCACGCACCGAGCATCCCTGATGCGGCGAACGGTGCAATGATTCGGAAGAATCTGGAGACTGAGATTGCGCGACCAGTCGATATCGCATAGCATGCTGCCACAATGCCGATGAGGTCGTAAAGCTCCCTGAACACGGCCGTTCCACGAAAATGTAGAACCATCCATACAGCCATTGTCGCTAGAGGACCAGAAGTGCCGCCGGCAATGAGTAGAAGCGTTAAGGCGAGAATCGCGACTAAGCGCGCAGACCGGACCCCTATGCCGGGGTATACTGCGCCGTAAACCGCGAGAACCACGAAGAGCGCAGGAAACACTTCCCAGGCTCCGGTGAACGCATGCTCCGCATAGTGCGGAAAATAACCCTGCAGGAGAGCGCCTTTCGATACGGCTACCGATTGATTCATCTCCCATGACAGAAGAAAAGGCCATTGGGAGAGATCCCATCGGTCCAGAGCAATCCCGACTAGGGAGGGTGAGGCGACGATGGAACCCAGGAATATGGCAGAGCGTGCTTCGATCGATCGAACCCGGAAAGCGAGTGCTATGAGCGCGATGATGAAAAACTGAATCTGAAGAGCCGCCAAGAATGTCGCCAGCAACAATGTTCGGCGCGAAGTGAGACCATGAAAAACTTCTAGCAAGACGATGGCAATGCCGGAATATGCGATGATCTGCGTCAAATGTCCCGCGACCAACTTGTTGTATACCCACGGATTGAAACAAAAAAGCATCCATAACGACGTAGTACCGATTGCACCGAGGCCGAACCTTTCGGCGATTCGAAAGGCCGACCAGGTCAGGGCGACGGCCAGGAATGCCACGAGGATTCCCATTGCAACCGTACTTCCGGCAATACGCCCCAGCAGTGCCATTGGCAACGCAGCATAGTACGTCATGGGATATGGGTTGGGCGTTCCGATGCCGGCGTTGCTCCACCCTGTCCCTAAGTCGAGCATGCGATGTACGAACGCGGCAGTGTTCGCTGGGAAAAACCAGTCGTGTCGCAGCGAAGGGATGCCGGTATGAAAGACAAAGCCGAAAAAGGTGGCCGCGGCAGCCGCATAAAGGGCTGCCGCAAAGAGCGGAGTACGTGAGGCGGCAGAATGTGTGAACGCCACCCGAAAGTTAAGATACAGGTTCTGTTGCCGAGTGTGTCGTATTGATTCGGTAGCCTACGGTGGAGGCATCGTCGAAGAACATCTGCACCGTTTCGAGCGAGTACTCCGTCAAGTCTTTTCCGATGAGCACGAGCTTCTTCAGGATGTCGTTTGTAACCGTAATGATGTGACAGCCGATCGAATCGGCATGAAAGATGTTGAGAAGCTCACGAGGGCTAGCCCAAATGAGCTCCGCGTGCGGGGTTTCTTCCAGTATGTTTAATGCCTCTCGCATGAGTGGAATGGGATCGCGCCCCGTGTCGGCGATCCTCCCGGCGAAGACGGAGACGTACGCGGGCGTCGGCTCTAAAAGTGCCTCGCGGACCATACGTACCTGGTCTGTAGTCATGATTGCGGTAACATTGACCTTGATTCCATCCCCGGAAAGTTTTCTCACCAAGAGAGTGGTCGCGCAGCCCCGCGTGTCCGTCACCGGAATCTTTACATAGACGTTGTTGCCCCACGTCGCGATATACCGAGCCTGCTTCTCCATCTCGTCAAGATCGTCCGCGAAGACTTCGAGGGAGATCGGCCGATCGGGAATGAGGCGCAGCATCTCCCGGGAGAACCCCTCGAAGTCGGAGACTCCGGCCTTGCGCATGAGCGTTGGATTGGTAGTAAAGCCCTTTATGTACGGCTTGGCGTACATCTCAAGCATACCGCTTTTATCGGCGCCGTCGGCAAATATCTTGACGGAAAGGCGCTCGAGGATATCGATGTTCATGTCAAACCTCCTATGAAGTGAAGATCCTACGAGTTTACGGATTGCCGGTGGCACGATGCTTTGCTTCGTGAAGGATCACATCGACGGCTTCGTTGATCCCGGAAACGATGAAGTTCGGGGGATGCTCGGGAGCGCGCTCATCGTATCGGTGATCGACGAGGATCGTCGTGCATCCGGCGCATGCTCCGGCATCGATGTCTCTCCAGCGATCACCGACCATAAAGCTTTTCGTAAGATCGATGTGGTACCGCTGTGCCGCCTTGAAGAGTAAACCGGGCTTGGGCTTTCGGCAGTCGCACTGGTCGCGATCGTCATGCAGGCAGACAAGAATTTCGGTAAGAGGTAGATGTCCGAGAAGAACCTGATGGATGTTCTGCACGACGTCGAGCCCCAGTGTGCCTCTGGCTACGTCCGGTTGATTGGTTACAACGAAGATGTGAGAAAACACTCGATGAAGTCGTTCGAGTGCCTGGGGCACATTATGGTATAGTATCGCTTCTTCGGGGCGCGTCGGAGGAAGCGGCTTCCCGTTTCTAACCGTTTCTCTCAATAATACGCCATCTCGATCGAGAAAGACGGCTGGAGTGCCGCTCAGCGTGTGATCGCTTCCCATTTCGTCTGTTGGCGTTTGAGGAGCGGATGAGTGACGAGAAGATGCCAGACGACGGCCTGGAACGCTTCGGTATGCGGGGTGACGGTTTCCGGATTTACGGTCGGTATGACAACGCATGCATCTGCGACTGTCGCGGTGTATCCCCCGTCGCGCCCCACGATGCCGAGAATCGTCGCCCCTACCTCGCGTGCATAGCGAGCGGCTCTTACGAGGTTCGCGCTAACGTTTTTCTCGAGACTTCCCCCGCCGACGGAAAGAATGAACACGGCGTCGCGTTCGCATAGTTTGCTAACTCGCAGCCACGCTTCGAAGATCGTCTCCCAGCCTTCATCATTGGTTCGTGCAGTCAGTTCGGAAACGTTGTCGGTAGGTGCATAGCACTCGAGGCCGACGATTTTTCGGAAGTCGTTCACTGCATGAGACGCATTACCAGCACTCCCACCGACGCCGAGGAAAAAGATGCGCCCGTCGCGCCGGCGTACTGCATCCAGGTGTTCGGCGATGGCTTCGATTGCGGAGGCATCGAGACGATCCGCGATCGCTTTCACTTCTTCGAGAAACGTATGGGCAAAGGTTGCGGTAGACATGGGCGTCCTCTCTTCCCCTGAAGGCAGCCGACGTATCGAAGGCCTCGTGCTACAGATGACTACCAAATCGCAGTATTCCCCCGGAGGGGTACGTCTACCTGCTGGGTCTGTACGGTGCCAGGAGCCTCGTGCTTGATACGGAACTGCCAAGCGCATGCGAGCGATGGTTCTGGCCGCGGGGAAGGGAACACGTCTGGGACCACTGACGATGGATGTGCCCAAACCCATGATCGAGGTGGGAGGGCGGCCGATCCTGGAGTACAACCTCCGTCTCCTTGCGGCACATGGTATAGAAGAGGTCGTCGTCAATCTCCACCATCTTCCCGACGTCATCGAGCGCCGGTTCGGCGACGGAAGTTCCTTGGGTCTACGGATTACCTATTCGCCGGAAGAAATACTTCTAGGAACGGCTGGCGCTCTCAAACGAGCGGAGGCCTTGCTTAATGAGGGGCCGTTCCTGGTCGTATTCGGAGACAATCTCTCTCCCTGCAATCTCACGGCGCTCAAGGAGCGTCTCGAGCACTCCGACGACATAGTGGTCATGGCGGTGTACGAGCGAGAACATCCGAGCGCCAGCGGTATCGTACGGCTTGGAGAGGGAGACCGCATCGAGTCATTCCGAGAAAAGCCTCCGGAGGGAACCCCAGCGCGCGCATGGGTCAATGCCGGTTACCTGGCGATGCGCCCCGAAATCCTGAAATGGATCCCCGGGGATAGGCCGTGCGATCTCGGGAAGGATATCATTCCGGCCTTGTGCAAGGCTGGCCTACCCTTGTCGGCGTACCGCATGACGGAGCCACTCTGGTGGATCGATTCGCCGGAGGATCATGCTCGCGTCAAGGAGGCAGCTGGATCAATCGTGGCCATCATGGAGAAAGCACTATGCAAGAGCTACATCCAGAAGTAGAGCCGACGCCGGGAAGAATGGAGAGCGAGGCGTGGTTGCAGACTTACGCCGATGACATCCAGAGTCGCCGACGGCGGCGTATGATGCCGCGCAAGCTGCGGCTACTTGGATTGGGTACGCTCGTCGACCAAAAGGCCGCGGTTCTTGATCTCTGTTGCGGTCATGGCGAGACGCTCGATGTTCTTCACGAGATGGGTTTTCGTGATCTGTCGGGGGTCGATATCCACATACCCGAGCAACTCAGTCGCGACACTCGTTTTACCGCCTACAAAGATGATGCATGTGAACCGATGTCGGTTCCGTCAGAGAGCAAGGATTGGATCCTCGTGCTTCATGCGCTCCATCACCTGGAAACGCCGGAGCGCATCCAGCTTTTGATGGATCACGCCTATAGAATTCTAAAGCCGGGTGGTTTGATCAGCTTCATCGACTTCCCCAATAGTCCTCAGATAAGAGCGGCATTTTGGTTCTTTTTGCATTGCAAGCCGCTTTTGGTTACGCCGTATCTGAAGTGGTTTGGTGCAATCGTCAATGAAGAATGGCCATTTCTGCAGTACTACCTCCCACGCTTTCCACGCGTCTGGAAGGTGCTCCACGATCCGCGTTTCACTACCGAAATAGAGCATCACGAGTTGTTCTACTTTTACCTAACTCGCCGCAAGCCTCGTTGACGTTTTCAATTGTGGTGTCGAGAGGTTGGGTATGCTGTCTCGATTCTCTCTGAGCGTAGTCATTCCGGCATTCAATGAGACGCATCGTCTGCCGGAAACGCTTCGCGTTCTTCGCGAGTACTTACCCAAGTCGTTTCGCGACTACGAAATCGTGGTGGTGGACGACGGGAGTACAGATGGGACATCGGAGCTGGTTCGCGGCCTTGCCGGGGACTGGCCCGAGCTCAAGATTCTCGTACAGCCCAGAAATATGGGAAAAGGTGCTGCGGTCAAGCGCGGAGTGCTTGCCGCAACGAAGGACCTGGTATTATTCACCGACGCAGACCTTGCGACTCCCATAGAAGAGGTCGAGGTCATGCTCCCCAGGTTCGAAGAGAATCTGCATCGAGCGGTCGTGGGCGTGCGCACCTACCAGCAGGATGAATCAAAATGGCGCCGGATTCTGGGGCTTGCCGCCCAGATCATAGCGCACCTCATCGTATTTGACAAAGCAGTTATCGATAGCCAGTGCGGATTCAAGTGTTTTGGTCGAGATCTTGCGCAGGACATTTTTCGTCGCGTACGGATCGATGGAGGCATGTTCGATGCAGAAATTTTTGCGATCATGCATCGCATGGGGGTCGACGTCTACTATCAGCCTGTTCACTGGACCAATAAGCCGGGATCACGCATCAATATTTTGCGATGCATGATTTTTGATATTATCGATATGTGTATTATCAGGAAGAATCTCTTGCTTGGGTACTACGATCGACAAGTAGCGTCGCCGATACTTGCTCCCGATCAGGAATCCACGTAGGTATGGCAAACGTGTCGATGTCGTCCGTGCGGACCTTGGCGATAACCGGATATCCTGGTTGGCTCATGGACGCGGTGATGCGCCATCTATCCGATGCCGGCAATCAACTTGATCGGGTAGTCATGCTTGTGCATCCTCCCATGCTGAAACACCTGGCGCCGCTATCGGTGCCTTGGAAGCAAGATGTCGTCGAGTTGGATCTAGCTCGGCCGATGGAGTTGCGCGAGTGGCTTCGCGGTGTGGAGGTCTTGATACATGCGGCCGGAGTTATCCACGTTCGAAGAACGCAAGAGTGGTATGACGTCAACCATGCAGGTACCGTGGCGTTGGCTCGAGCGGCCAAGAAAGCCGGAGTCAGGCGTTTCGTATTCCTGAGTTCGATCGCGGCTGCAGGTATCAGCAAGCCGGGCTGCCCTATGCGAGAGTCGGACAAAGCTCGTCCACTCCATCATTATGGTCGCAGTAAATGGCTCGCGGAACGAGACCTTTGGGCACTGCATGAGCCGGGGGTCTTCGACGTGGTCGTGCTGAGGCCGGCGACATTTTATGGCCCCCCGGTTCCTCCGCGCCATGTGGAGATGTATAAGCGTATCCTCCACGGAACGCTCCCGCTGGTCGGGGATGGCGAGTTCGAACGTTGCATGATTTATATTGATAATTTGGTTCAGGCGGTTCTTCTCGCCGCTGACCGTACGCAGGCCGGGGGAAATACCTATTTCATCGTGGACGACGAAATCTATACGACGCGAATGATATTCGAAGCTATGGCCGACGCTCTTGGGGTCACGCCGCGATTTGTTCGTCTTCCCGCTGCTACAGGAACGATTGCCTATGCTGCCGACCGCATGTTGAGTTCCGTGGGAATTTACGTTCAACCGTTGCATCTGCTCGGAGAATCAAACTGGAACCAGGCGGCGTCATGTGAAAAAGCGGTACGAGAGCTTGGTTATGCTCCTCGTGTTCGGCTGCGTGAGGGCATGCAACGTGCAGTAGAATGGTGTGCTCGGCGAGGACTGTTGTCGTGACGGTTATCGACCCTCAAACAAGAACGAACGGTTCTCTTGTTTCCTCAGCTGGCCTCTCTCCTACTGGCAGTTGCGTGCGCGATCCTCTTTGCCGGATTCTGCGTGATCCTTACGTGGCGGCATGTGCTGCCGTCATCGTCGCGTGGACGGGCATCTGGTTGGCTGCGTTTCCCAATCTTTACGGCTGGTTAACTGACGATGCGATGACGTTTGCGCGTATTCGGTTGTACGAGCAAGGCGGTATCCATCTGCTTGATATTCCATGGTTTCACGCCTATATGTGGATACTCATGACTCCGCCGTTGCTCTTTCATTGGGCGGTGCCTTCACATGAGATCCCTCGGGCATGGCAGTATACTCCTCAGTTTCGTGCGCTCATCCTCTACACTATCCTCCTGCATTCGATTCTCCTGTGCATTGTGGCGTATTTTTTGACAAAGTTATCATCAAACAGGTGGGTATGCTTCGGCGCATTCCTCCTATGGGTGACATCTCCGACGCTGATATATTTTGCAGACCTGCTTGATTCCCGATACCTCGGGTTTCTTTTCGGTATTCCAGCGATGATCATGCTACTGAATGCCGCGGAAAGAATGAACCGTCCGGCGACTTGGAAAAGGAGGGTAACCGATTCGGCCTTGCCCGGATTCTTGATGGCCGTTGGTCAAGCAGTCCATTACAATTGCGTATATTTATGTGGCACATTCGCATTGGCGTATTGGGGTATATTGCTGTTCCGTTCGCGCTGGAACCGTACGTGCGTTCATAATTTCTGGCTCTTCGTGCTCGGAGGAATGGCTTGGATAATCCCGGTCGAGCTTCTGAGCTTGGCGTTTCATCCTTTCCCTGAGAGCATGCTCGGCCTCTTGATAATGCAAGTACAGAACAATGTGGTATGGCCGCATCAACCGAGCAATTTGTCGCAGTGGACCTATGAGTTTTACCATGAGATGGGCGCGCCGCTCATGCTCGCAACGTTCGCTGGAGGGCTTATGTTCGCATGGAAGCCGTTGCGGCCAACGTATGCTGCCAGCCTTCCGTCGCTCGTCATGGTTTGGTCATGTGCAATTATGACGGCCTATATCGTGTTCGGCCACACCTATCCTCTGTATCGTGACGTAAGCGGATTCCAGATATTCTATATGCTTTTTGCTATGGTCGCTTTTGAGCGGTTACTACACGGATTGCGCGGCTTAGACAAGATGCTCAAGATCCTGGTCGCCGTGGGGGCGATCGTTCTCATGGCCTATGTTCCGACTTTTCTGCGGAGTCCTGAAGTCTTTGTCGCGCAACAAGGCTTGGGACGAGCGGTGAATTATGCATATTCCAAGACGAACGCACGGCACGTGTTTTTCATGGCGACGTATGATTGGGATCCCAATCCCCACGCAATCATTACTCGGGCTCAGTTCGATGCGCTACGACCATCCGATTATCTGATAACGGACTATCCGATTTTCAATCATATAAAGTATCCCGATCTTTTCGCATTGCTTCATGATGTGAAGCCGGTTGCGAGCTTCCCTACCTTGTGGTGTACGCAAGAAAACTGGGTGGAAGTTGGGCCATACTTCGACTATCGGCCATGGCAAGATGAACCGATGAACTGCGAGGCTCAAGTATATAAGGTGGCCGATATATGGGCGGCCGAAAAGGGCCCGATCCTAAAGATTGCTAAGGTTACAGCCGACTCGACGGCGTCTGCTTATCAATCTCCTTCGAGAGTCTTTGCGGTTCGCAACCCGACATATCCCGTGAACGATGATTATTTAACGGGCTTACACGATCTCTTCGAAGACCTTTGGAAGTCGGAGCCTACGCCGTTCCCGCATTGGCTTCAAGTGCGATTTGTGCATCTCGTTACGATTGGCGCGGTTACGATTGTTCCGCCGGATTGGGAATATGTGGGACGCATACGTGAGATGGAAATATGGGGAAGCTCGGGCCCGCTGAATCAATGGCACCTGCTATGGTCGCGTAAAGACCTGTTGGACAAATCCATTTTTACTGCCCGCTTCCGCCCGACGAGGGTTGATTATTTGCGCTTCGTAATCGAGCGCCAAGGACGCCATCAGGACAATTCGGCGGCCGCTATCGTATATATGACATTTCCGGGTTACCGAGTCGATGCATCGGCAGTATTGCGCGACGGTGCGTTCATGCCATATATGGATACGTCGCAAGTTGCTTCGGGACTTGCCATCGGTCCTAATGGATGTTTGTGGCTCTTGGGGCAGCAATTATGGCCCGGTGGGCATGCAGTCTATGTAATGGACAAACATGGCGCTTTGTCTCTTGTTCCGGGAGCGCAGGTAATCTCGGTCGCTCCTTTCGGAGTTGGAGAGGCCCATGCGGTTAACAGTCCCGGGGAACTCTATCGTTTCGATGCCGGGCTTGGAAGGTTTCTTATGGTGCCCGGCCAAAGGGGGCGGCTCATCGAGGTCGCGCGAGGAGCTGGTCAGTCAGCCTGGGTACTGGACGGCGACCATCGAGTCTTCTTCATCGAGCGCGGGCGAAGTAGGGAAGTGTGCTCAAAAGGGTGCGCTGCATCTTTAACCAGCGACCTAGCAGGATCTCCGTGGATCATCACCTCGAGCGGAGCGATAGCCGCATATGATCCCAAGCGCAACACATTCCGGGAGATTCCTCACTCACCTCGAGTCCGTGCTCTCGCTGTTGGCGGAAGCGATGATATTTGGTATCTTGATGGTTCGAGCGATTCGGAAGGAGCACGTCGTATCTATCGCTACGATTTGTCGCAAGGGCGATCGGAAGAAGTGCCGGGCTTGGCGCGGGCTATTTCTGTTGCCCCGGATGGTCGTCCGTGGATCCTGGGGCCGGATGGACGCGTATATCGTTTCGTTGGCCGCTTCGAACCCTAAAACGCTTTGACGTTGCGAAGGCCGGCGGCCTTGAACTTCTCGGCGACGGTGTTGGGATCGTCGCCGGCGTCGAGCGTCCGGATGACTACGATGCGGCCGTTTTCTACGGCGTCGTTGTAGTTGTCGATTTGATCGGCCGGGATGGGTATGCCGGCGAGGTAGTTGGGAGAACGGGAGGCGTGCAGGCCGCTGAGGCTCGGCCCTCCGCTCAGACCGGGGACGCCGGTCCCGCCGGAGTCGCTCATCAAACCGGTGCCGTGCGTGAAATCGTCGGAGAAGTCGTTGGAGTTCATCGCCTCGGCGACGTGGACGAAGGTGATGACGGACTCGTCGTGTGCGGCCGTCTGGGCTGCTTTGGTGAAGACCCGCAGCTTGGACATGTCGATGCCTGCTTGCGAGAAGCGCTCTTCGAGCGCCTTGGGGTCCGACTCCGGCAAAATGCCGACGACCACGCGTTGCGTCATGACGGTCCTCCTCTCATCTGACGTTATCGAGTTGTGCCGCCGGCGCTCCGCGAAAACGCTGTCACCGCGGCGGCGAGGCGTTCTATTCCACGCCGGATCTGCGCTTCCCCGGCATTGGAGAAGTTGAGCCGCATCCCGTCGTGGACGTCGCGGTTCGGGTAGAAGCTCTCCCCGGGGACGAAGACGACCTTCTGCTCCGCGCAGACGCGCAACAAGGCCGCGGTGTCCACGCCCGGAACGCGCACCCATAAGAACATGCCGCCCGCGGGGCGGTTGTATGAGACGTGCGGCGGCATGAACGCGCGCAGCGCCTCGAGCATCACGTCGCGCCGGCGGCGGTACGTCGCCACGATCTGCTGCACGTGCTCTTCGAAGGCCGGTCCGCGCGAGACGAAACGGTGGAAGACGTACTGCGCCAGCGTCCCGCTGTGGAGGTCCGTTCCTTGCTTGGCGAGCACGATCTTCTCACGGATGCGCTCGTCCTTGGTCACCAGCCACGCGACGCGCATGCCTGGCGCCATGATCTTGCTCGCGGTCCCTAGGTACGCGATCGGCGCACGGCTCTCGAAGGCCACCAGCGACGGCAGCGCTTCGCCTTCGAAGCGCAACTCGCCGTACGGGTCGTCTTCGAGGATCGGCACGCCATACCGCTCGCAGATGCGAACGATCCGCTCGCGCCGCTCGCCGGCCAGTGTTTGCCCAGTCGGATTCTGAAAGTTGGGGACGAGGTAGAGAAACTTTGGCGGCGGATCGGCATGCGCCAAGACGTGCTCGAGGGATTCCGGCAGCAGGCCGTCGTCGTCCCCTTCGACGGTCAGGTAGCGCACCTCGTACGCATCGAAGGCCTGGATCGCGCCCAGGTACGTAGGGTTTCCAACGACGACCGTATCCCCCGGATCGCAGAAGATCTTCGCAACGAGATCGAGCCCCTGTTGCGAGCCGTTCATCACGAGCACGTCGGCGGGTTCGAACGTCGTCCCGAAACGCCGGTTCAGCCGCTCGGCCACCCATGCGCGCACCTGCGGGATCCCCTCCGTCACGCTGTATTGGAGGGCGGCCGCGCCGTACTCATCCATCACGTCGCGCGTGCACTCCGCGATCTCGCGTGTGGGGAAGAGTTCCGGAGCGGGCAGTCCGCCGCCGAACGAGATCACGTCCGGCTGTTGCGTGACCTTCAGCATCTCGCGAATGGTGGAGGCCCGCATGCGGGCGGTGCGCTGCGCAAAGCGCGCAGCGGCGCGCTGGATGGTGGTCATGCGCGGGTGGTTCGGCGCGCCGCGTGGGGCCTCCGGCATGGACGGTGACGGCCGGCCCACCGCCGTCGGCCTCGGCGCGCAGGCTACCGAACCTCAGCTTGCGGGCGTCATCGGGGGGCCAGAGATCGGTGGGCCGCCTGCGGGAGGTCCCGGCGGCGGCGCAGCGTGCCCGGCGTGCGCCTCGAGTACGTGCGGGTGGGTGAAGCTCAGGATCGCCGCCCCGAGCCCGACCATCCAGATGAGCGCCATCACCAGGAGGCCGATGACCGGCACCATCTCCGCCGCGGTGAGGAGCGCCAACCCGATGATCAGCGCCAGCAACGGCGAGGGGACGTGCTCCGGGTTCGCGAGCTCGTAGAGGCGCCGTCCCACCAGCAGCGAGAGGGCCGCCTTCCCGAGGAAGATCCCGGCCACGAGGGCGAGCGGCTCCACCGGGATGAGCGGCCACAGCACGATCGAGATCAGCAGCAGGAAGAAGATGGGGATCACGGCGACCCAGGCGAGCAGTCCCGTCGCCGCGCAGAGGCCCGGATGGTGTTCCACCCGATCGAGCGCCAGTCGCACCCGATTCGGGAAGATCAGGAAGATCAGCACTACCACGAGGCCCCACAGCAGGTGCCAGAAGAGGCGCTCGTCCGGATGGAGGGGCGACGGCAGCGAGATGATCTGCGGGGCCAACGGCACGATCGTGCGGGTGATCGAACCGCCGACGGTGTTCACCTCGCCGCTGATGCGGCTCCCGGGGAGCTGTTCGACGCTCCCGCCGACTACGTTGACGTCGCCGCGCACCACGCCGCTGACGGTCACGCTGCCGAAGACGACGTTGACGTCGCCGTGCACGACTCCGTCCACTCGGACGTTGCCGCCGACCACGTTCACGTCGCCATCCACCGTTTCACCCGGCGGCACGTAGACGTTCTGCCCGACATAGGAGCCGCCGCGGACGGGCACGACCTCGGCCGTGTCGGCGAGCGCCGGCCGCACGGCGGTCGCGCCCGCGAGGACGCCGCAGGCGACGAACGCGAGCAGCAGGGCGAGAGACGGAATGCGATGCTTCATGGAGCCTCCGAAGACGTTCGAGCGAGTAGGGATACGAGCTGCGGCCGCACGTGGCGATGGATGGCGACGAGGACGGCGCAGGCGACGAGATCGAGTGTGATGACGATACCGGCGACCGCGAGCACCGCGGGCGCAAGGGGGCCGAACCCGCGGCTGAAGCCTTCGAGCGTGGCGGTGAGGTGTTGCGCTCCGCCGACGAACGCGCCACCGACGGCGGTGAACGCGGCGAACGCTCCGCGCGGATCGGCCCACCACCAGGCCGCGAGCATAACCCACGCCGCGGCGAGATAGAGCGCAACGGCAGCCCACCACGAGCGCCGGTACGCCCGCGGCTGCGGCATCGCGCGCACCTCCGCCATCACCGCGAACGTGAAATTCTCGGGAAGCGCGGGGCGCGGCGCGGTCACGAGCAGGCCGTCCACCACCTTCAGTTCGTCGAGGAGCGCAGCACACGAGGCGCAGGCCTCCAGGTGCGCGGCGATCTCGCGCATCTGCTGCGGCGAGAGCGTCCCTTCCAGATAGCGATCGAGCAGCGGTTCACACGCAGAGCAGCGCATCGACGTCACCTCCTCTCGTCGAACCGATCGCGCCCGCGCGTTGCAGGGCGCGCTCGCGCATCTTCTTTGCCAGCGCGATCTTGCCGCGATGAATCAGCGTCTTCACGTTGGCCAGCGAGAGCCCGAGCGCGGTCGCGATCGCGTGGTATTCCAGGTTGTCGAAGTAGCGGAGGGCCAACACGATCCGCATCCGCTCGGGGAGCTCGGCGAGCGCGGCGCGGAGTTCGCGCTCGGCCTCCGCGCGAAGGATGCCGCCTTCCGGATCGCCCTCGGGTGAGAGATCGGGTAGTGCGTTCTCCAGCGTCTGCTCCTCCGGCAACTCCTGAAGGGGAGGGCGCTTCCGGCTCCGGTCCAGGTGCGTCCGGAGCACGTTGCGCGCGATCTGGTAGAGCCACGTGGAGAACTTCCCGAGCTGGGGATTGAAGCTCCCCAAGTGCGCGTAGGCGCGAAGGAACGTCTCCTGGCACAGGTCGGCGACGTCCGCGGAGCCCCGCAGGGCCGCCGACATGAAGCTCGCGATGCCGCGTTTGTGCCGTTCCACCAAGATCGCGAACGCTTCCCGGTCGCCGTCGCAGACGAGGCGCACCACCGCCTCGTCGCTCTGCTCCCCGATCGTCATCCTCCTTTGCTTTCGCGGTAGTCGTGAAAGCCTACCGCCGGGAGGCGAGGTTTGTTACGACGGCTCGAAGCGGGGGGTTGGCGGCATCCTTCGGAGAGAGGATCGGCGGGCCGTCGAGCGGCCACGGGATCGCCAGATCCGGATCGTTCCAGGCGACGCCGATCTCGCAGGCCGGATCGTACAGTGCGCTCTGCTTGTAGGCGAAGAGCACCTCGCCGGTGAGGGCGAGGAACCCGTGCAGGAAGCCGCGCGGCACGTAGAGTTGCGCGCGATCGCGCGCGTCGAGGCGCACCGCGTACCAGTGGAGGTACGTGGCGCTCTCCGGACGCAGGTCCACGATGACGTCGTAGGCTTCTCCCGCCAGGACCTGCACGAGCTTGCTCATACGCGCGTCGCCGTGGAGGCCGCGGAGCACGCCGCGACGCGAGAACGAGAGGTTGTCCTGCACGAACTCCTCGGTGATACCGGCGTCGCGGTACCGCTGCGCCGAGAAGGTCTCGACGAAGAAGCCGCGGTCGTCCGCGAAGATGCGCGGCGTGATGAGGAGCGCGCCGTCCAACGGCAACGGTGTCACCTGCATGCGCGTGCCATTCGCTGCGGGAAGTGCCGCGCCTACTCCGGAATGCACGCGCCGATGCGAGTGTTGCTCTTCGGCGGCGGCGGCCAACTCGGGACCGAGATTCGCGGGCGGTGGTCCGGCGACGAGATCCACGCGCCCGCGCGTTCCGAGGCACCGCTGGAGGATCCGGCAGCGCTGGAGCGCGCGCTCGAGTCCGTGCAGCCGGAGATCGTGGTGAACGCGGCGGCCTACAATGCGGTGGACGAAGCGGAAGAGCATCCGCAGCGCGCCTTCGCGGTGAACGCCTTCGCAGTGGAGGCGCTCGCGCGGCTCTGCGCGGAACGCGCGATCCCGTTCGTGACGGTCTCCACCGATTACGTCTTCGACGGCGAGTCCGACCGTCCGTACGCCGAACGCGATGCTCCGCATCCGATCAACGCGTACGGCATCTCGAAGCTCGCCGGCGAACTGCTCGTCGAGCGGCTCAGCGGCGAAGCGCTGATCGTCCGTACGTGCGGCGTCTATGGACGGCGGCCGAGCCGGTCGAAGGGGTACACCTTCATCGATCGCGTGATCGCGCAGGCGCGTGCGGGCGAGACTCCGCGCATCGTGGCCGACGTGATCGCGTCGCCCACGTATGCGGGACACCTGGCGGACGCGATTCGTGCGCTCATCGCGGCCGGTGCGCGCGGCGTGGTCCACGCCGCCAATGCGGGTGCGGTCAGCTGGCATGCCTTCGCGAGCGAGGCGTTGCGCGAAGCGGGGATCCCATGCGTTCCCGAAGCGATCCCGTCGTCTTCGTACGTCACGCGCGCGCGACGCCCGCGCTTTTCGGCGCTCGCGAGCGAACGACTCGCCGGCCTCGGCGTCACGATGCCGGACTGGCGCGCGGGCATCGCGGCGTATCTCGCCGAGACGGCTCGCGCGAGCACCGCGACGTGAGCGCGGCGGTGCAGACGCTCCGCGCGCTGGTGGGGCGCGTGCGGCGCAGCGACGTCGTGCGTCACGGCGTGCTGGTGCTCGTCGCCACCACGCTGGGGAATCTGTTGTCGTTCCTCTATCATGCGGCGGTGAGTCGCATCCTGGGTGTCGCCGCGTACGGCGCGCTCTATGCGCTCATCTCGCTGGCGCAGCTCGAAGGGCTGCCCGGAGGATTTCTGCCGTCGGTGATCGCGCGCTATGCCGCCGAGTTCGCGGCGTTGGATGACGAAGCACACCTGCGGGCGCTCAGTGCATGGGTCGCGCGTCTCTTCGGCGCGGTCGCCTGCGCGTATCTCGCCGTGAGCGCGCTCTTCGCGGTTCCGATCGCGCGGTATCTGCATGTTGCAGCGTGGACGGTGCCGCTCACCGGCGCGATCGCGGGAATCGGGATGCTCTCGATTGCGCTGCGATCGGTCCTTCAAGGAGCACAGGATTTCACGACCTATTCGGCGGCGAGCATCGGTGAGGGCGCGGGAAAGGTCGGCTTCGGTGCCCTGCTGGCGCGCGCGGGGTTCGGGGTCGGGGGCGGCCTCGTCGGGTTTCTCGCGGGGTCGTGCGTGAGTGCGGCGATCGCCGCGGAGCGGCTCCGGCGGCGGTATCGCGGGGTCGAGCGCGTCCCGCTGCGCATCGATTGGCGTCGCGTGATCGAGACGACCGGCGCTGCCGCCGCGGCGACGATCGCGGGCACGATCTTCAGTAGCGCGGATGTCGTGCTCGTGCGACACTACTTCTCGCCGCGAGACGCGGGGCTCTATGCAGCGGTCGCGCTCGCCGGAAAGATCATGCTCTTCGTCGTCGGCTTTGCGCCGACGGTGCTGCTACCGAAAGCCACCGAGCGCCATGCACGCGGCGAGAGTTCGCGCAACGCGTTGTTCGCGATGCTCGCGATGCTCGCCGTCATCGGTGCCGCGGGTCTCGCCGTATTCTGCTTCGCGGGGCGCCTCGTGCTGCACGCGCTGGTGGGGAGCGCGTTCGATGCCGCGCTGCCGCTCCTGCCGTGGTACGCTTTGGCGATGCTGCTGCTCGCCTTTTCGAGCGCGATGGCGTCGTACGGCATCGCGCTGCATCGCCTCTCGTTCGCGGTTCCGATGCTGCTGGCGGCCTTTGCGGAGATCGTCGCGATCGCCGTGTACCATCCGAGCCTGGCCGGCGTCGTGACGGTCGTGGTCGCCGCGAACGGGTTGGCACTCGCAGCCACCGTCGTGGGAACCGGTCGCGCCGGTCGTCGCGCGCACGTCGCATAAAGGCGCGCTTCGTGAGGCGTTCGGGGAGCACGAGAGCAGGCTTCCCCTTGCTCGCAGCGAAAGCCCAGCCCCTTCGAACATTCTACGCATCGTATCACAAGGAGGATAGGAACATGCGCTCACGTTGCGCAGCAAAGCGCGCGATACTCGCGATGACTCTAGGGGTCGCCTGCGCCGCCGTGCCGGCGGTGAGTCGCGCCGACGGCGGCAGTACTCCGGCGGTGCAGCCGACTGCGGCGATCAGCATCGTTCCGGGGAGCGAAGGCATCGGAGTGACGGTCACGCGCGCCCTCGTTCCGGGTGTGCTCAACCTCAATCTCGGCTATACTGCCTATACGTTCAATCGGACCTTCTCGACCAGCGACGTCAACTACAACGGCACCTTCCAACTCGGCGGGGCGCCGCTCACGATCTCGTGGTTTCCGTGGAAAGGCGGGGTCAATCTGCAGGTCGGCGCGTTTTTCAACAACAACCAACTCAGCGCCGTCGCGAACCCGACGTTCCAAGGGACGTTCACCATCAACGGCCATACGTACACCGTGCAGCAAGCCGGGACGATCTCCGGCCAGACGAACTTCAAGACGACCGCAACCTATCTCGGGATCGGAATCGGTAATCCCGTGGGGAACGGCCGGGGGCATCTGCTGCTGAATCTCGGCGCAGTCTATCAAGGGTCACCCAACGTCACCGTCGTGGCGACCGGCGCAGCGGCCAATCCGCAGCTGGCAGCCGACATTCAGGCCGAACAGGCCAACGTCAACAGCAAGCTCAACAACCTCAAGTGGTTTCCTGCGCTCAGCCTGGGGTACGCTTTCCCGCTGTAACGGTCGCCTGAATCGGCCGCAAACCAGCGGTCTCGCTCGAATCCGCGGGGCGCCGCCGTCGGCCGCCCCGCGGGTCGTTTGCGCGAAATGTCGGTGGCTGAAAGCGGTTGCCGTCGCTTCTATGGACATGGCCAGCGGCGCAGCAAGCTGCCGCTTTTGCCGCTCTTGACAAAGAGGGATCCGTGGCTGCATTTTGTGACGTCACCCGGGGTCCGATATGGATACCCGGGAACATCATTTTTTAAGCGACAAAGCAGCTTTAGACGGCAAATCATCGGATTCATGGATAAACCTTCAGTCCGAGATGCGCGGTCTTTTCCGGTTGATATCCGCGGACTTTGCGAATCGATCTAATGAAATAGTCGTAAGTCGAGTTGTCATAGGCATACCGATGGTAGACGTTGTAGGCCAGAATATCGACAAGTTGTAAGTGATTCGAGTGGCGAGAATCCAAGAAGAATGGTTGTTCTATGATGTTGTCCACGATTTGCCACTGCGTCCCATATTGATGGGAGCGGGCATGATCATTGTGTATGAGCCCGTGGTAACCCCTCCGATGAGATTGCTTTCCTGCTGGTCCATGAAGAGTCGCTCGATCGTGCCCTGGTGACTACACCAGCCGTGCAACCGCTCCAACAATAGCATATAGGCGAGTCTGAATATGTCACGAGCAGTTGTTTTTGGATGCCTTCCTAGTACTGCGTGGTTGTCCAATGCGATTGCACACTATTCCAGGGGCAGAGTGTCTATGAGAAGGTAGAGCTCGTCTGTAAAGTTTTTCAGAGTTGGTGTGTCTATCGTCGAAAATATATTGGCCAGTTGGTGGGTATTGAGGTGAGCGCGACGGATGTCGTTTGAATGAATTTCGATCTCGTGCGACGCACGGTTTGGGAAGCAGCGGATTTTCAATGCTTTGACACTGTCGTCGATGACCTTCCAATATCTATCATCAAAGCCTATTGCAAGTAACACAAACCACTTGCGCTCGTCGTGGATGTTTGTCGTTCCGAATTCATCTGCATAAAAGGAAAACACGATAGGTGAGTTACGATTGGTAGTGGTTTTGTACTGTCGTTATATTTGACGAGAGGAACGGCGGTTGGGCAAACTGTGCGAACGCGTAACGCCGAGGTGGACTTGCCGTGATGCGTGATCGTATGGGCGAGATCGAGGTAATTGCCTGCTTCCAAACAGTGATGATGCCACGACGAGCAGCGGTCCGTCCGAAGAGAAGGTGCCTCGTTGCCGATCTAGTCCGGTAGGCCGACGGGCGGCGGCTGAAGACGCTTGAGCGTCGGGGTGTCTTCCCCGTAAGATAGAACGGATATGGAGCTTCGCATCGACCGGGCCGTGGTGGACCGCTGCCGGGCGCTGGCGCACGAGATCGTGCAGCCGGTGAGTGCTTTCATCGCCGCCCATTCGACGGTATCGGTCGAGCGAGCGGTCCTTCGCTTGCTTGGTGTGGACGGCGTCGGGCCCGAGGAGGTTCCGATCCCGAACCTGATCGTCGATGCGTTGACGCCGGACGAACGTTCCCGCGGCGTGGCGCTGGCGTTCGGGAGGGCGCTCGCGGAGACGGGGCTCGATCCGCGAGCGCTCGGCGATGCCGTCGCCCGCGGCGACGTGCGCCTCTCCGCATACGCGGCGGTTCCGGACGAGGCGGCGCGCGGCGCGTTACGGCCGCACGTCGAGGCTGCGCTGGCACGTATCCGCGCACGCCGCGCCGAGCGCGAGGAGCGGATGGCGCGCCTGCCGATGTTGCCGCCGCCGCTGCTGTACGTCATCGTCGCCAGCGGCAACATCTACGAAGATCGGACCGCCGCCGTTGCGGCCGTCGAAGCGGGAGCGCAGATCATCGCGGTCATTCGCTCCACCGGCCAGTCGCTGCTCGATTTCGTGCCGTACGGCCCCACCACCGAAGGCTTTGGCGGTACGTACGCGACGCAGGCAAATTTCCGCATCATGCGCGAGGCGCTCGACGACGTCTCCGAACGCCTGGGCCGCTACGTGATGCTGACCAACTACGCCAGCGGCTTGTGCATGCCGGAGATCGCCACCATGGCCGCGCTCGAACGGCTCGACATGCTGCTGAACGACTCGATGTACGGCATTCTCTTCCGCGACATCAACATGCGCCGCACGTTCGTGGATCAGCACTTCAGCCGCATGCTCAACGCCTTCTCCGGCATCATCATCAATACCGGAGAGGACAACTATCTCACCACCGCCGATGCGGTCGAACAGGCGCCCGCGGTGCTGGCCTCCCAGTTCATCAACGAAGAGTTTGCGCACCGTGCGGGCTTGCCGGACCGGCAGATCGGCTTGGGCGACGCCTACGAGATCAACCCCGATCTCGAAGACGGCTTCCTCTTCCAAGTCGCGCAGGCGCAACTCGCGCGCCAGATCTTCCCGGACGCACCGCTGAAGTACATGCCGCCCACCAAACACATGACCGGCGACATTTTCAAGGGGCACCTCATCGATGCGATGTTCAACCTCACGTCGGTTATGACGCGACAGACGATTCACCTCTGCGGGATGCTCACCGAAGCGATCCACACGCCGTTCTTGGGAGATCGCGCGCTTTCGCTGGAGAACGCACGGTACATCATGAACACCGCGCGCCATTTCGGCGACGAGATCTCCGTGAAACCGGGCGGTATCATCGAACGGCGCGCGCAGGAAGTGCTGGCCGGATGCGAGCGGCTGCTCGAGCGCGTCGCCGAGCAGGGGCTGATGCGCGCGATCGAAGCGGCGGTCTTCGCCGACGTCTCGCGATCTCCGGAGGGCGGGCGCGGCTTCGAGGGCGTCTTCGCGCGCGCACCCGGATATTGGAATCCGTTTGAGGAGGCGCTCCGCCGCGAACTCGGCCTGCGGGAGGCGGTGCCGGCATGAGCCCGCGCCACGCTGCGGGCGGACATCTCGTGCGCCCGTACGGCGACACGATGAACGACGGCAAGGTACAGCTCTCGTTCACGTTGCCGGTGGAATGGAGCGAGGCCGCCGACGAAGCCGCGCGGCAGCTCGTCTCCAAGATGGGTTTCACCGACGTGCAGGTCGTCGAAGGACGGCGCATCGCGGCGGGGTTTTCGTTTTTCGTTGTCTATGCGGCGACGACGCAATCGGTGGACATCGATGCGATCTCCGCGCCGTCGGTGAAAGCGCATGCGATGTCGATGGAAGAGATAGATGCCTTCATCCGCGAGCGCATCGGGCGCAAGATTCGCGTCGCCGGCGCATGCATCGGAACCGACGCGCATACCGTCGGCATCGATGCGATCCTCAACATGAAGGGGTACAAAGGCGATTACGGGCTCGAACGCTACCAGATGTTCGAGACGTACAATCTCGGCAGCCAGGTCGCCGTCGAGGAGTTCGTGCGTTTTGCCCGCGAGAAGGAGATCGACGCGATGCTGGCGTCGCAGGTCGTCACGCAGAAGGGCAGCGACGTCAAGAACTTCACCGCGCTCGTCGAGTTGCTCGAGGCGGAAGGGATGCGCGATCGCGTGGTCCTCATCTGCGGCGGGCCGCGCGTCACGAACCTGATGGCGAGCGAACTCGGCTACGACGCCGGCTTCGGGCGCGGGACGCTCCCCAGCGAGGTCGCCTCCTTCATCGCCCACACGGTCGCCGAACGCCTGCGTGCCCCGGAGAAAGTGGAAGCGAGCCGAGGTGTCTAACATGACCGGGATGCTGGACAGCCTGCTGGCGTGGTTCACCGGAAAGGAACCCAATCGCCGCAAGTACCCGCGCAAGCGCAAGCCCTACCGCGCGGCGGTGACCTTCGACGGCGGGGTCACCCAGAAGCCCGCGATCGGCCTGGACATCAGCGGCGGCGGGCTCTGCGTGCTGTTGCCCGAGCCCGCCGCCAAGGACGAGTTCGAGATCCGCGGCGTGATCGAAGGGCGCCCCGTCCGGATGCGCGCGAAAGCCGTCTGGCACGATACCGTCAACCATCAAGGGAAGTCGGCCTACCGGTACGGTATGCGGTTCACCGGCATCTCCGCCGACGACTGGGACGCGATCATTCGCTACACCACCGACAAACCGGTCGTGGAGTCGAACAAAGCGCAGGAGGAACTCACTACGATCCGCCTCACGCCCGACGATGCCGATCGGCTGTTGCCAAAAGTGCTGCAGGACCGGCTGCTGAGCATGCTCGTCGAACGCCGGCGACTGGCGCCGCTGCAACCCAACGTCACGCCCTTGGTGCAGTACTTCTACTCCGGCGTCGTCCGCCACAACGGCGTGCCGATGCACCGGCTCACCATCCAATCGAAGGTCGTCGGCCCCGAGGGATCCGAACTCTTCGAGACCCGCTTCGTCTTCGACGATTCGGGCGAAAACATCCAGATCCTCAACTGACCTCCGCAGAAAGAGAACGTTTCGTGCAGAAGACCGCCCTGATCACCGGGATCACCGGGCAAGACGGCTCGTACCTCGCCGAGTTTCTCTTGAAAAAGGGTTATCGCGTCGTCGGCATGACGCGCCGCACGTCCACCGACGTCCACGAGCGCATCCATCATCTGATGGATCGCATCGAGTTCGTCTCCGGCGATCTGCTCGACCAAACCTCGATCACCAGCATCGTCGCCGCCGTCCGCCCGCATGAGGTGTACAATCTCGCGGCGCAGTCGTTCGTGCCGACGTCGTGGCGGCAACCCGTGCTGACGGGCGAGTTCACCGCACTGGGCGTCACGCGGGTTCTGGAGGCGATTCGTGCCGTCGATCCCTCGATTCGCTTTTACCAAGCGTCGAGCTCCGAGATGTTCGGGAAAGTGCAGGAGACGCCGCAGACCGAACGCACGCCGTTCTATCCGCGCAGCCCGTACGGCGTCGCCAAAGTGTACGGGCATTGGATCACCGTGAACTACCGCGAGTCGTACGACATCTTCGCGGTGAGCGGGATCCTCTTCAATCACGAATCGGAGCGGCGCGGAAAAGAGTTCGTCACGCGGAAGATCTCCGACGGCGTCGCGCGCATCAAACTCGGACTCGCGAAGGAGCTCCGGCTGGGAAACCTCGATGCCCAACGCGACTGGGGATATGCCGGCGACTACGTCCGTGCGATGTGGCTGATGTTGCAGCAGGAACGCCCCGAGGACTACGTGATCGCGACCGGCCGCACGCACAGCGTGCGCGACTTTGCGCGCCTCGCGTTCGAGGCCGCGGGGCTCGGCTCGTACGAGCGCTACGTCGTCGTGGATCCCGCGCTGGTGCGCCCGGCGGAGGTGGACATGCTCGTCGGCGACGCGAGCAAGGCGCGCGCGCAGCTCGGCTGGGAACCGACGGTCTCGTTCGAAGAACTGGTGGAGCGCATGGTGCGCGCCGACATCGATCGCCTGAGCCGCGAGCTCGGGCGCTGACGGGCGGTTCGTGCGCGCGCTGGTGACCGGCGCCGACGGTTTCGTCGGCAGGCATCTCGTCGCGGCGCTGCGCGGGCGCGGTGCCGAGGTGCTCGCGTGCGGCGGCCCGCACGCAAGCGCCGGCGTTCTCGCGCTCGATCTCGCCGACGGCGACGCGCTGCGTTTCGCCCTCGATCACGCGCGCCCCGACGTCGTCTTTCATCTCGCGGCGCAATCGTCAGTCGCGGCGTCGCTGCACGATCCGTTGCCGACGTACGAGGTCAACGCGCTCGGGACCGCGCGATTGCTCGCGGCGGTGCGCGCCTATCGCGATGCGGGAGCTCCGCCGCCGCGCGTCGTCTTCGCGAGCTCGGCGGAGATCTACGGCATTCGCGCGCCGGAGGAGTTACCGTTACGCGAGACGCTCGAACCCCGGCCGGTCACGCCGTACGGGGCGAGCAAAGCCGCCGCCGAGGCGATCGTCCTCGCCGAGGCGGCCGCGTTCGGATTCGACGCCCTGATCGCGCGCTATTTCACGAACATCGGGCCGGGCCAGGACGTACGGTTCGCGATCGCGAGCTTCGCCGCGCAGCTCGCGCGCATTGCGGACGGCGAAGAGCGCGTGCTCTTCGTCGGCGACCTCTCGGTGCGGCGCGATCTCCTCGACGTGCGCGATGCCGTCGAGGCGACGATCGTGCTCGCCGAACGCGGAACGCCCGGCGGCATCTACAACGTCTGCAGCGGAACGGCCGTCGCGTTGCGTGACGTCGTGCGCGAGCTGATCCTCGCGGCGCACGTCCCCGTCGAAGTGCGCGAGGATCCGGCCCGCATGCGGCGTGCGGACGTCCCGGTCCTCGTTGGGGATGCGAGCGCGCTGCGCGCGCTGGGATGGGCGCCCCGCTATACGCTCGTGCGCACGCTCCGAGACGTCTTCGAGGATGCGCGCACCCGCCGGAGAAAGGCGGCGACGTGAGCGAGGCATCGTTCGACGAGCGCGCCCGCGCGTTCGTCTTCAAACATCGCGGTACACTGCTGGCGATTCCCGCTGCTGCGCTCGCGATCGCCGGCAAACCCGACGTGCAGAGCGCCGCTGTCGGTGCGCTGCCGGCGCTCCTCGGCGAGCTGCTCCGGTGCTGGGCGGTCGGCTACTCCGGCGTCACGACGCGCGGCGATACCGTCACCGCGCCGCGTTTGGTGACGGCCGGTCCGTACGCGCACCTGCGCAACCCGTTGTACCTCGGGAATCTCATCACCGCCGCGGGCTTCGCGGTGGCCTTTACCGGCCGGAACACGCCGGGCGTGCGCGCCGCGTTGATCGCCGGATCGCTGGCCGCGATGGCCGCGGTCTATGCGATCATCATTCCGCACGAGGAGCGCTATCTGCGCACGCAGTTCGGCGAAGCCTTCGATCGCTATTGTGCACGCGTGCCGCGCATGCTGCCGTCGCTGCGCCCTGCGCCCGGTGGCGAAGGCACGTGGAATCCCGCCGTCATTCGCGAGGCGGAGAGCCGCACGTTCCTTACCTTCGGGGCGATGGCGCTCATCTTGGCGCTCAAGATCCTCTTCGCTCGCTGAGCACTACCGGTTTCGCCTGGTCTGCAACGCCCGCGCATCACGTCGTTCCGGAACCGCTCGTCGCCCCGCCGTCCGGGCTGCGCTCCTGCTGCTCCGCCTCCTCGCTCTCGCCCTCCGTAGCTTTGCTCGCCGGTCGGAGCTTTCGGAACGACGTGACGCGTGGGCGTTGCAACCGTTGTGATTTGTATGGACAAATCTTCCTGCTTCTACGCCGCCGGTTTCACCGTCGTCTGACGACGACGGCCAGCGCCTTCGGCTCCACAGGCTAACCCGGCCCAACTCTCCGGGTATCGTGCGAGATTGCGCGCCGCGTTCCGATCACGGTCGTGGGACGTGCTGCACGATGCACACGTCCAGGTTCGTTCGCTCAATTGCAGCGTCTCGTTCTTCGCGCCACAAACCGAGCAGAGTTTGCTGCTCGGGAACCAGCGGTCCGCAACAATCAATGTCCCGCCTGCCATCGCCGTCTTGTATTCCAACTGCCGACGGAACTCGTAGAAGCCGAGATCGGCAATTGCTCGGGAAAGATGCC
>Ga0080006_1135394_pt1 | contig 145047 bp, 163 predicted proteins | sample RS3BMetagenome_FD_69209 | JGI IMG/M metagenome (GOLD analysis project Ga0080006, IMG submission 69209) | Ferric oxide microbial mat and aquatic microbial communities from Rainbow Spring, Yellowstone National Park, USA - RS3B (SPADES... ...
CCGTGCCCCCCTCCAGCGCCTATGGTACTAAGCGGGCAACTGCTTGGGAGAGTCGGTCGCCGCCGGAGCATCTTTAGACAGAGAGGCCATCCCTTCGGGGGTGGCCTCTCTGTCGTGTTGCGCCCGTCCCCCCGCTGCCCCGGCGTGCCGTCGTCTCCCGGGCAAACCCCCGAAGGCGCCGCCGACTGCCTGGATCCCGCCCGGACGACGCCGGTCAGCCGTGGGCTCGAAGTGGCGCGTGTTCCCACTCTGCCGGTAGAGCGAGCTCGCGCGCAGCCCAAGATGCGCCGGTTGACGCCACGCCCAGAAGTGCGCTATAGTCCGATGGTCAGACTCCGGGTTTCTTATTCCTGGTTAGCTCAACGGTAGAGCGCCCGGCTGTTAACCGGGGGGTTGCAGGTTCGAATCCTGCACCAGGAGCCATTAGTGAGCCTCGCCCCCGGCCGAGAGTGGCCGGGGGCTTTTTCTTGTCGTGCGTATACTATGGCCACTCGAAAGGGGGGAGCGCGTCGTGCGGGTGGAAGTCGTGGGTGTGCCGATGGACCTGGGCGCGGCGCGGCGCGGCACGGACATGGGACCGAGCGCGATACGCTACGCGAGACTCAACGAGATACTTACCGCCTTGGGCCATCAGGTCTCGGATGCGGGCAACGTGCCGGCTCCTGTGCCGGAGAGCCGGCCGGAGCCCCGGGCCCGTCTGCGGTACCTGCCCGAGATCGCGACGGCCTGCCGCGATCTCGCGGGTGTCGTCTGCGGCATTCTGCGGCGGCGGGCCCTGCCGCTGGTGCTCGGAGGCGACCACAGCTTGACGATCGGGACGCTCGCTGGAAGAACGATGGCCGGGCGGCGCGGTGGGGTGATTTGGATCGACGCCCACGGCGACTTCAATACGGAGGAGACCAGCCCCTCCGGAAACATTCACGGGATGTCTCTCGCGGTGGCGACGGGCCGGGGCTCTGGGGAGTTGGTGGGGATCGGGGGCGGTCCGAGCGCCGCAGAACGGGCCGTGGTCCTCGTCGGCGTGCGTAGTCTGGATCCGCCCGAGCGCTTGGCGCTGCACCATTCCGGGGTGACGGTCTTCACTATGAAGGACATCGACCAACGCGGCATCGCCGCGGTGATGGGCGACGCGGTTGGGGTGGCGACGGCAGGGGGCAGGGATCGGTTCCATCTCAGTTGCGACCTTGATGCGCTGGATCCGCTCTGCGCTCCCGGTGTCGGGACGCCCGTCCCTGGAGGGCTGACGTACCGAGAGGCCCATCTCGCGATGGAACTCGTCGCCGATAGCGGCTTGATCGAGAGCATCGACTTGGTGGAGTTGAATCCGATTCTGGACGAGCACAACCGCACGGCTTCCCTCGCCGTGGAACTCGTCGCCTCGGCCCTCGGCCAGCGGATCTATTGATCCGCTCCCAAGCGTCGGGGCGTCGCGGCGCCCGGGCCGGGCGCGTGGGACGCCCCGCGGCAGGAACACCCCGTTTGGCAGGCGAATCCATCGATCGCAACCGTGTCGGATGTGATGGCAATGATGACGCAGAGCGCAACGGCCGAGCCACTCCGCTTGCCCGGGTGCCTCATCACCCTGGAAGGTGGCGAGGGCAGCGGGAAGACGACCCAGGCCAGACTTTTGTGCACCTGGCTTCGCGATGCCAACGTACCCTTGACGGCGGTGAGGGAGCCCGGGGCCACCCCACTGGCGGAGCGGCTGCGGGGCATTCTACTGGATCCGGCGCTTGAGGATCTCAGGCCGGAGGCCGAGGTGTTTCTCTTCGCCGCAGCCCGCGCCCAGGTGGTCGCACAGGTTCTCGCACCTGCGCTGGCGCGGGGCGATGTTGTGGTGTGCGACCGCTTCATCGACAGCAGTACGGCCTACCAGGGCTTCGGGCTAGGCGTCGACAGATCATTCATTTCGGCGGTCAACGACCACGCCGCCGGCGGATTGAGGCCCGATCTCACGTTGCTTTTGGATGCACCGTCCACCGTGGCGAGGGCTCGGAGCCTGGAGGCCCGGGGCGCGTCGGACCGCATCGAGCGCCGGCCCCCCGTGTACCACGAAGCGGTCCGCCGAGGGTATCTGGCCCTGGCGGCGGCAGAGCCGGAGCGGTTCGTGGTGATCGACGCCACGCGGGGGCTCGAGGCCGTCCGGGACGAGGCGAGGGACGCTGTGGCGGCGGTCCTGGTCCGCAAAGGCTATGCGTTGGCGGCCGCGCCGGCGATCCGACGGCGAGAAGGGGTAGAGCCGTGAAACTCGTCATGGTCATCGTCCAGGATAAGGACGCGGTGCACCTCCTGGAGGGCTTGCTGGCCCGCGGCCTGCGTGCAACGAAACTGGCCAGCACAGGCGGCTTCCTGAGGGAAGGCAATACCACCCTGATGATCGGCGTGGAAGATGAGCGGTTGGATGAACTGATCGGCGTGGTGCGGAGTACCTGCCGGGCGCGGGAGCAACTGGTCACGCCGCTGGCACCACTCAGTGGCGCGACGGAATCGTATGTGCCCTATCCAGTGGAGGTCCAGGTCGGGGGAGCCACGCTCTTCGTCATGACGGTGGACCGCTTCGAGAAGGTTTGACGATCGCCACCACAGAGGGAGTGCGGGGCCCCGTGTCTCGCCTGCCGGTCGGTCAGGAATGGGCGATGGATGCCGCGGTGTGGAGCCTGCGCCGCGGACGGGTGGCTCAGGCGCAGTTGATCGTAGGCCCGCCTGACGCTGGCGTGGCCGCATTCGCCGAGGTCGTCGCGATGGCTCAGTTCTGCGAGCGCCCGGCGTCGGACGGGCTTCCCTGCGGCGCGTGCCGGGGGTGCGAGGGTGTGCTGCGTCGCACTCACCCCGATGTTCACTGGACGACGGCCGAGGGACGCCTCGGCATCGACGAAGCGCGGGCGATCGTGGCCAGCACCCACATGCGCCCCGTGGCGGGAGTTGCAAGCGTCTTCGTCGTGGAGGGGTGCGAACGCCTCACCGGTCCGGCGGCGGCTGCCCTTCTCAAGACACTGGAGGATCCTCCCGGCCCCGCCCTGTTCCTCTTCTTGGCTTCTTCCCCGGAACAGTTGGAGCCGACGCTCCGCTCCCGCTGCCTGCCGGTGCGGTTGCGCCCGATGCCGGGGCCGGAGTTGGCCGCCTGGCTGTTGCACCAAAGGACCGACCTGACCGAGGATCAAGCCCGGGTGATCAGCCAGCGTTCCGACGGCTGGCCTCTTCGGGCTCTCGCGCTGGCGGAACGCCGGTCCGATGCCGCCGAGCCGGGCCCGGCCCAAGCCCTGGTCAGTGGACTGCTCTCCAGGACTCCCGGAGAGGCGGTTGCGGCTGCCGCCGCCCTATCCACCGCCGGTGTATCGCCCGCGTTGGCTCTGGCCGCCGTCCGGGACGCCCTGGTGCACGGGCACGGCTTGTCTTCCCAACTCGGGCCCGCTTCGGTCTTGGAATGGCGACAGATCGAGGACTTGATCGTTGCCTGTCCCCCTTCCGTATGGGCACGGGCGATTCCCGATTGTCTGAGCGCGGTCGAAGCGGCCGATGCCAATGTGAATAGTCTCCTTAATTGGCACATCCTGTTTATTCGATTGCAACGCCTCCGCCGTGCGTGCTACGCTTCCCGGAGAACCTGACAGACGTTGGCCCGTGCTGCTCGCGCGGCGTGGGTGAGGTCCAGCAGCGGGAAGGAATACTGGATAAAAATGCCGACGGTAGTGGCCGTTAGATTTCGGGAGGCGGGTAAGCTTTATCATTTCGAATCCGGCACCCTCGGACTCCGTAGGTTAGACAAGGTACTTGTGGAGACCGCCAACGGTCCGGGTCTGGGACGTGTGATCACCGACCCAGAGGAACGGCCGGCGGAAGAACTGCCCACTCTCAGGCGCGTGCTGCGCAAAGCGAACACGGCCGATCTGGAGCGGGAGCGCCAGGCGAAGGATCGTGGCGCTCGGGCACTGGACGCCTGCCGTCGGCGCGTTCGGGCGCTCGGGCTGCCCATGCGCCCCGTCGAGGCCGAGAGTGCACTGGATGGGAGCAGGGTGACCATCGCCTTCACTGCCGAAGAGCGAGTAGACTTCCGGCAGTTGGTACGGGAATTAGCCGCGGAACTGCATTCTCGCGTGGAACTGCGACAGGTCGGCGCCCGCGACGAGGCCAAGGCCATCGACGGCATCGGCCCGTGCGGACAGCGACTCTGCTGCTCGCGGTGGCTGACCGAGTTTCAACCCATCTCGATAAAGATGGCCAAACTGCAGAATCTGGCTTTGAATCCTGGGAAGTTGGCGGGGGCCTGCGGCCGGCTGAAGTGCTGCCTGCGTTACGAAATCGAAAACTATGAGGGGGCCCAGCGGGAACTTCCCCCGCTTGGGGCCAAGGTGTTCTCCTCGGCCGGAGAAGGCCGGGTCGTCGGTTTGAACATCCTGGAGCGGAAGGTACAAGTCCTGTTCGACGACCCGTCCCCCACCTGGCTCTCGGCGGATGATGTCTTCCGGCACAACGGTTGCCAGGACGGCATGTGCGAGACCTGCACCCGCCAACGCACGGATGCGGGTGACGCTTAAGCGTGGCGACCGGCCGGCTGGTTCTGTGCCCCACACCGATCGGCAACCTCAGGGACATCACTCTGCGGGCCCTGGATGAACTTGGTTCTGCCGACGTCATCTTGGCAGAGGATACCCGCCGGACGGCGGTGCTTCTCCGGCACCACGGAATCCGCTGCGCGGTGCTGAGCTACCACGACCACAACGAAGTGGAGCGTCTTGGCGAGGTGCGGCGACTCCTGGTGGAGGGACGCCGCCTGGTGCTGGTCACCGACGCCGGAACCCCTTCCGTTGCGGACCCCGGATACCGTCTCGTGCACGCGGCCTTGGATGTCGGCGCCGAAGTCACCGCCCTTCCCGGGCCGAGTGCCCTGCTTCCCGCCCTCGTCCTCTCCGGCCTACCCGTTCATGCCTTCGCCTTCTACGGCTTCATGCCGCGCACAGACGGGGGCCGAGACGCCGCAGTGCGTGAGGCGCTCGTCCGTCCCATGACCAGCATCTGGTACGAGGCCCCACAGCGGCTGCCGGCTAGCCTCGCCCGCATCCGGGCGCTGGGCTACGGCGACCGTCCGGCCGCCATAGCCCGGGAGTTGACCAAACTCCATGAAGAGGTGGCCCGGGGCTCGGTGGCGGATTTGGCCGATCGATTCTCCGTCACCGCCCCGAGGGGAGAGATCGTCGTCCTGATCGGACCCGAGCCGGCGGGCGGGTTGCCGGAGGCGGGTTTTCCATCCGCGGTGGACGAGGTGGAGCGCCTGTGTGCGGACGGCTCCACTCTCTCGGCAGCGGTCGCCGCCGTGGCCGCCGCGCATGGCGTGTCCAAGCGCCGGTTGTACGCGGCTGCCCTGACGCGGCGCCCCGCGGAATGACGGAGGTGCGTCCCGCCGCATGGACGGAGCAGCATCGTCGTGGACGCCCCGGCATGGGCGACCCCAGAGGGTGCGGCGGAGGATCCGCCATGGTATTCCTCTGCCGCACCCTCTACGGCGTAGCGAATGGATGGCTGCGGGATGCCGTACGGTGGCCGGATGCAATGGGGAGCACCACGCCGCAGGGCCGTCGTGACCGCCCCCGCCTGAGCGCCGGGGCACCGGAGGACTCAGACCGCCTTCGATTGCATGGCAGACATGCAGTTGTGGCAGACGTTCTTGCCCATGAAGTTCTCCACATCCTGCGCGTTGCCGCAGAATATGCAGGCCGGCTCGTACTTGCGCAGGATGATCTTATCGCCATCCACGTATATCTCTAGGGAATCGCGCTCTGCGATGTCCAAAGTGCGCCGGAGCTCGATCGGAATGACGACCCTGCCGAGTTCGTCGACCTTGCGTACGATGCCAGTCGACTTCATCATGAGAAGTGGCTCCTTTTGCGGGTCCAGGGTTTGCTCGCAGCATACCAGCGATGTCCAGGAACGGCAAGCGTTATCATGTTTCCCTGGGATCACCCAGTCGGCTTGACAGTGCTTCGCGGCCGTGCCTACCATGACCGTCGTTGGCATGGGCCGCGTTGCGGGGTCCACGCGGGATGGGAATCGCCTTCGGGACGGGGTGCAGCCGAGGGTTTGGCGGGGCTGCCAAGGAGCAGCGGTCGTGGCCTGCCGGCCACCGCAGGCGGCCGATGCGGCGGGTGGCCGGATCGATGGACACACCGCTCCCCCGCTTCGCGCGGCAAGGCGGGGCCGTATCACCAATAGGCCCCTGCGCCCCCAGGCGCAGGGGCCTATTGGTGATACGGCCGGATGCGGGGAAGGGCCGGGACGGCGTGGAACTTTCCGCCGGGTTCCGCGTGTGATTCCGACGCGGTGCGGCCATGCGCCCATGCCGGTCTTGACGCGGCGCGGCGCCGAGGGTGCGACCTGACGGCGGGCCGGCGGGGCACCGGCGGCGATCGGCCGGTGGGGTGCGGTTCTGCCTCACCGTGGCCGCATGCGTGACAGGGGGAATGGCGCATGATAAGTCCAGTGGAAGCGACGAACGCCGGGCAGGCCGCCACGGGTGGCGGCTTGAAGGCCTTTTACGTAACGGTGGCCATCGACTATCCGAACGGGGAGCCGCATGTCGGCCACGCCTATGAGAAGGTGGCTGCCGACGCCCTTGCCCGCTTTCAACGCCTGCGCGGCCGTCCGGCATACTACCTGATGGGGAACGATGAGCACTCGCAGAACGTCCTCCGCGCCGCGCGGGACCGGGGGCTCGATCCCGAGGTCTACTGCGCCCGCATGGCCGATGTGTTTTCCGAGGCGTGGCGCCGCCTGGGCATCCGCTACGACACCTTCATGCGGACGGGGGACGAACGCCACGTCCACGCGGTACAGACGCTGGTGGCTCGACTGCACGACCGCGGACACGTCTACCAGGGCACCTACCGCGGCTGGTACTGCGTATCCTGCGAAGCCTTCAAGACGGAGAAGGAGATTGCGGACGGGCTGTGCCCTGTGCACCGGCGCCCGGTGGAGCGGGTCGAGGAGACCAACTGGTTCTTCCGGCTGTCTGCCTTCCGGGACGCCGTGCTGGCCCACGTGGAGGCGCATCCCGAATTCGTCCAGCCTGATGCGCGCCGCAACGAAGTTCTGAACGTCCTGCGCGACGGGCTGGAGGATATCTCGATCTCCCGGGCGCGATCGGAATGGGGCGTGCCGTTGCCGTGGGATGCGGGGCAGGTGGTGTACGTCTGGTTCGACGCCCTCATCACCTACTTGTCAGGCGCCGGCTTCGGCTGGGACGAGGAGCGGTTCTCGCGGCTCTGGCCGGCAGACGTTCACCTCGTCGGCAAGGACATCACCCGCTTCCACTGCGTGATCTGGCCGGCGATGCTTCTGGCCGCGGGTCTGTCCCTGCCTCGGGCGGTATACGGCCACGGCTTCATGAATGTGCGCGGGGAGAAGCTCAGCAAGACGACCGGCAACGTCGTGGATCCCGTACAGTTCTGTGAGCGGTACGGCCTCGACGCCACGCGTTACTACCTGCTCGCGGAGACGCCCTTCGGCCAGGACGGCAACTTTGCGCCGGAATCCTTCGTCAAGCGCTATAACTCCGATTTGGCCAACGACCTCGGCAATCTACTGAGTCGAGGCGTGGCGATGATCGAACGCTTCAGCGACGGGCGGGTACCCCAGCCGCCTCCCGGCTCGGACGACGGCTTCGCCGCTGCTGCCGCGGCCAGCACGGCGTCTATGGCTGCGGCCATGGACGGCCTCAGGCTGCACGAGGGACCCGCCGCCCTCCTCCCCCTCTGCGCCCGCGCCAACAAATACATCGACCAAGAGGCGCCGTGGGACCTGGCCAAGCGTGGTGACCGGGAGCGCCTGGCGGCGGTGTTGTACAACGTCGCCGAGGTCTTGCGCATACTGGCCGTCGGATTCTCGCCCTTCCTGGTGGAGGCGTCCCCCGAAATCGGCCGGCAACTCGGCCTGGCGGACGGGGAGATCTCCGGAGCCCGCTGGGAGGACCTCCGCTGGGGCGGCCTGAAGCCCGGAACAGAGGTCTGCCGCGGTAAACCGCTGTTCCCGCGCCTGGATCCTGAAGCGGTGGTCGCGGATGCTGAGGCCTTCGGATCGGCGGGGAACACCGCGGGCAGGAGCGGCGACCCCGCTGCGCCGACACCCGGAGAGGGTCAGGCGGGGTCGGTTGCGCCACGCACCGCGGCCGCGAGTCCGTCCACCCCGGCCGCGCGGTCGCTGGCCTCGAACAGTGCCGCGCCGGCGGCGACCGGCGAGCTCATCACGATCGACGAGTTTCGACGGATCGATCTGCGGGTGGCGACGGTGCTTTCGGCCGAACGCGTCCGGGGTGCCGACAGGCTGCTACGGTTGGAACTGGACATAGGAGACGGGTCGCGCCGCCAGATCGTCTCCGGCATCGCCCAGCACTATGCCCCGGAAGGGATGGTGGGCAGGCAGGTGATCGTGGTCGCCAACCTGCAGCCCGCAACGATTCGCGGCGTATCCTCCCACGGTATGCTTCTCGCGGCCGGCGACCACGGCGGGCTGCGTCTTCTGGCGCCGGAGGCTGCGGTGACGCCCGGGACGGCTGTGCGATGAGTCTTTGGGACACACACTGCCACCTGGCGGACGCCGGATTCGACGGGGATCGTTTGGAGACGGCCGCCCGAGCGGCCGCTGCAGGTGTCCACGCCACGGTGGTGGTTGCCGCCGACCCCGACGCATGGGATGCGGCGGCCCGCCTCGCGGACCCACAGGCATGGGCGCCGGCGGGGGAAGGCGGATCGCCGCGCCTGCCGCTGCAGATTTTCTTCGCGTACGGACTGCACCCGCACGAGGCTCGCCTGGCGTCGGATGCGCTGTGGTTGGACCTCAAGACCCGGTTGGCTGCGCCGGGCGTCGTCGCCCTGGGCGAGATCGGCCTGGACTACCACTACGACCACTCCCCCCGCAGGCTCCAACGCGATGCCTTCGAACGCCAACTGACCCTCGCGGCGGAATGCGGCCTGCCGGTGATCCTCCACGAACGAGAAGCGGCCGTCGATCTGCTGGCGATGCTCCGCAGTACCGGCCTCCCTCCCCGGGGCGGCGTGTGGCACTGCTTTTCCGGAGGGCCGCAACTGGCGGCGGAGGCGTTGGACCTCGGCTTCCATCTCGGCTTCGGGGGGCTGGTGACGTTCCGGCGGGGGACCGAGGCGGTGCGCCTAGCGGCCCTCGAGTGTCCGGTCGAGAGGATGGTTCTGGAGACCGACGCCCCGTATCTCGCCCCCGTACCCTACCGGGGGCGCCGCAACGAGCCGGCGTTTGTCGCCGGCGTCCTGGCGTTCCTCGCCGAGTGGCGGGGCGTGCCACCCGAGGCGCTGGCCCTCGCGACGTCCCGCAACGCTGAGGCGCTCTTCGCCCCACGGCCGGCGTCCGGATCACCACCCGCCGGTTCCGTGAGGCGATCCCTGTGACGGTCTCCGAATTGAGACTGGTCCTGGGGCGGCACGGGCTGACCCCGGGGCGTCGCCTCGGACAGCACTTCCTCTGCGACCCCAATATCCTTCGGCGCATCGTCGACGCGGCCGAAATCGTGCCCGGGGACCCTGTCCTGGAGGTGGGGCCCGGTGTGGGAGTCCTCACCCGCGAACTGGCACGGGCCGGGGCGCGCGTCACGGCTGTTGAACTGGATCGCAGCCTGCGCCCCGCCCTGCTCGACGTTCTGGGGCCCGAGGCCCGCCGAGGGACGGAGCCGGACGGGCAGCCTTCTCTGACGGCGGGTGCCGCAGTCCTGCCCGGACGTTTCGCCGAAGTGGTGGGGGATCGGGTGCGCATCCTGTGGATGGACGCGGTGGACCTGCCGTGGGGCCTGCTGTCCTCGACCATCCCCGGTCCGTGGAGAGTCTGTAGCAATCTGCCGTACTACATCACCGGTCCCTTCCTGGCCTCCCTGTTCGCCGGCGACCTACCCTGGGCCAGTGCGGTGCTGTTGGTGCAGGCCGAAGCAGCGGAGCGAATGAAGGCGTCGCCGGGTACCAAGGCCTATGGGGCGTTCACCTGCCTCGTCGGCTACCACGCCGAGGTCGAACGGGTGCTATCCGTACCCCGCCGGGCGTTCCTGCCGCCGCCGAACGTCCTGTCGGCGGTGGTGCGTCTGCGACGCCGCACGACGCCGCCGACGGCGGCGCCCCGCGCCGCGTTGCTGCGGGTGGTGCGCGCCGCGTTCTCCCAGCGGAGGAAGACACTGCGGAACGCCCTGGCGTCAGGCCTATCGGTCGAACGCAGTCCGCTGGAAGATGCGCTGGGCGCAGCCGGCATCGTTGCGGAGCGGCGGGGTGAGACCCTGGATCTCGTCGAGTTCGGGCGCTTGACGCAGACCCTCCTGGCCGCCGGCCTGATCGCCGGGGATGCGTGAGCGGCCAGCGCCGTGCTGAGATGCGGCTGATGTGGACATTTGGGCGGGGGTTCGGGATACTGGTACATGGGGCCGCGCGGGCCGGATCGCCACGCAGCACACCCATCCGGGGTCCGGGCGGCAGTAAGGGCAAGGGAAGGTCGAAGCCCGGTCGATGGACTTCATAAGCCCGACCAAGGGCTCCCTCTCGTTTGATCGGATGTTCGAGGAAATCGTCGCCTTCGTCCACGAGGCGCCGGACGCTACGTACACGCTCATCATCGGTTCGGATTCCCAAGCCCGGGAGCACGAAGTGCACTTCGTAACGGCCGTCGTGATCCACCGCGTCGGGCGGGGGGCCAGATACTTCTACCAGAAGCGCTCGCACCGGCCGATGGCCTCTCTGCGGCAGAAAATCTTCTATGAAACGTCACTGAGCCTCGCCCTCGCCGGCCGTATCGCCGAGCGACTCTCTGAGAACGGCAACGCCAAACTGAACGTCGAGATCCATCTGGACATCGGCCAGACCGGCGACACCCGCGGTCTGATCCGGGAGATCGTCGGCATGGTGACCGGCAGCGGCTTCGACGCGAAGATCAAACCGGAGTCCTACGGGGCCAGCAAGGTGGCCGACAAATACACCAAATGACGGCCTTCCACGCGCGACCGGGGGGGCGGGCGGAGCCGCCCGGGACAGACGCCGCGACCACAGGTATACCCGAAACACCCGTCAACACGGCCCTTGACACCCCGAAACCGCCGCCTCTATACTAGGCGTTTTTTGACGTGCCGTCGCGATTGTGCTATACTCGCTGCAGCGGCGTTGGAGAGGGGTGGGCCGATGGCACGGAGCCATAGCGTCCTCTCGGATATCCGTCGTGGTTTGGATGGGTTTGTCGGGCAGCGGGTCTTGGTCAAGGCCAACCGCGGCCGCAAGAAAGTGGTGGAGCGAGAAGGGACGCTGGAGCGGACCTACGCGTCTCATTTCGTGATCCTGCTCGATGAGGACAAGCAGTACCGGCGGGTCTCCTATAGTTATGCCGATTTACTCACGGACATCGTCGAACTCAGCCTCTGCGGACAGATGGGGCTTCAGCGGCTCCAGTTCACCGCCGGCTGAGCGACCGGTGCGGCGGGCTGGCGTCGCGCGCACTCGCGCATCGATACGTACGCCCTCGCGGGGAGCGCCGACGCGGCCCCAACGGGGTGCCCCTCCTGAAGGGCCTAGGACTGCCGCCATCTCTGTGGACCCCATCCCCAACATGCGCCCGAAGATCTGGCGTCGGCCCATGCCGCACCCATATCCGCAGATGCCTGATGTGTGCCGCGCGGCAACCCGGCCGTGGTCGCTGCCTCTTTGCGAGTGGGCTGCGCGCGGTGGCGGGCCGGTGCCCGCCGGTGCCGCGGCCCGACGACAGGCCGACGGGAGCCGCACGGCGCAGGGCGCGTGCCGCCCGCGGCGAATGCACGCCGGCAACGCATCAGGGCCCCGGAGAAGACCTCGGACGAAGGAGTGGGCCGGTCCTTGCGCGGGGGCATCCGTATGCTGGCGCCGGCCAAGCTCAATCTGCTCCTCTCCGTCGGCCCCCGCAGCGGCGACGGTTACCACGAAGTGCGCACTGTGTTGCAGGCGATCTCCCTGTGGGATCGGATTCTCCTGGCCGACGACGCCGAGTTGACCGTCCGCTGCAGCGACCCGCGGATCGATGGGGGGCCGCGCAACCTCGCCTGGCGGGCCGCCGACGCCCTGCGGACCGCGGCCGGGCTGGATGCCGGTGCCACCATCCACGTCCGCAAGGGCATTCCGGCCGAGGCGGGCCTCGGCGGCGGTTCGGCCGATGCCGCTGCGGTGCTCGTGGGCTGCAATCGGTTGTGGGGTCTCCACTGGTCGCTGGACAGGCTTGCGGCGGTGGCGGCTGGTCTGGGTGCGGATGTCCCGTTCTTCCTCGCGGGCGGGACCGCTCTCGGCGAGGGGCGGGGTGACCGGTTGACCCCTCTGCCGACGCTCCCGCCGTGGCCCGTGGTGGTGGCCTGCCCGGCGGCGGGCAGCCCTACCGGCGCCGCCTACGCGGCGCTGGATGCGCTGGGTGACTGGCGGCGGCCGTCGGTGGCGGATGCCTTGGCCGAGTGTCGCCGTGCGACCGGGCTGCGCTCCCGGGCCGGACGCCTGCGGTTGGCCGGACTCTTGGCCAACTCGTTCGAGGACGCCCTCCTGCCGGCCCGGCCGGACATCGCCGCCCTCAAGCACCGGTTGGCGGCGGAGGGTGCCGCGGCCGCGCTGCTCTGCGGTTCGGGGTCAGCGGTCTGGGCGCTTGCGCCCTCGCTGCGTTGGGCCGGTGGAACGGCCGCCCGCCTGCGGGCCGACGGCGTCTGGGCGAGGGTGGCCCGGTTCGAGGCCGGCGGCGTCCGAGGCGCGTTCGAGCCTTGATGTGGCGGGCGGGGAGTCGGCGTTCGGGTGTGGGGGTGGCGGTCGGGTGGCCATCGGCATCGTCCTGGCGGGCCGGCGAAACACGGCGGGGCTGGCTGCGGCGGCGCCGGACGTGGAGTGGGAATCGCTGGTCCCGATCGCGGGTCGACCCATGCTGGGGCACGTGGTGGAGGCGCTGACGGCAACACCGGCGGTCGATCGCGTGATCGTGGCCGGCCCCCCCGCCTTCGTCGCCGCCGGTGTCCTGGTGGTTCCACCCGGCGAGCGGGTGACGGCAAGTCTCCGCCATGCCCTCGATGCCGCCCCTTCCTGCCGCGCGCCCGGCGAAGAGTTGCTGATCGCCACCGGCGATGCCCCGCTGCTGACGGCCGCCGCCGTGGGCGCGCTGATCGACGGTGCGCGGCGACGCGGCCTGCACCTCGCCTATCCGATCGTCCGGCGCGAGTTGTGCGAAGCCTCCTTTCCGGGCGTGCACCGCACGTATGTCCGCTTGCGCGAGGGGGCCTTCACTGGCGGGAATTGCTTCTACCTTCAGGGCACGGCCGTCGACAGTGCACTCGCCCTGTTGGAACGGTTTTACGCCGAGCGCAAGCGGCCTCTGCGCTTGGCCCGGCTGCTCGGCTGGGGGCTCCTCCTCGGCTTGGTGCTGGGGCGGGCGCGCCTGGAGGATGCGGAGGCGGCGGGGAGCCGACTCCTGGGCCATCCCGCCGGTGCCGTCGTGGCCGAGGATCCCGGTGTGGGTGTGGATGTGGACCGGCCCGAGGACCTGGAGATCTGCCGCGCGTTTCTGGCACGGGGGCGTTGAACGGCGCCACCGGACCGCACCCTTGGCGAGAACGGGCGGTCGAAGGGACGGGTGGGGGGCGTGGATGGCTAGCGCCTCATGGGCCCCGAGTCCCGGCGCGGCAGACCGCCCACCCGCGCGCACCGACCGACGGGGGGGCGTGGTCGCCTGACGCGCGCTGAGCGCATCGCACTGCTCCTGCACCGGTTGTCCGCCCGTCCCGGCGTCCTCTGGTCGTTGCGGGAGCTATCCGAAGGCACGGGTGCCGCCCGCAGCACCATCAGCGAGGACCTGTCGGTGGTGCGGCGGGTACTGGAGTCTGCCGGAGACGGCCGGCTGGACAGCGCGTCCGGTCCGGCCGGCGGCGTACGCTTCCTCCCGGCCCTGACCGGGCCGCGCCTGTATCAGGCGGTTCGGGCCCTCGCCGAGTCCCTGGCCAAGCCGGACCGCGTGTTGCCCGGTGGCTTCTTGTTCATGACGGACGTCCTCTTTTCGCCGGACTGGTCGCGGCTGATCGGCGAATGCTTCGCCGGGGTGTTCGCGGACGCCCGACCGGACGTGGTCGTCACCGTGGAGACCAAGGGCATCCCCATAGCGCTGATGACCGCCCGGGCCATGGGGGTGCCGTTGGTACTGCTGCGCCGAGACGCCCGCGTCACCGAAGGGCCCTCGGTCAGCATCACATACGTCTCGGGATCGGCGCAGCGTATCCAGAGCATGTCCGTCCCGCGCCGCTCCCTGGTTGCCGGCGCGCGGGCCCTGATCATCGACGACTTCATGAAGGGCGGAGGCACGGCGCGGGGAATGGTCGATTTGCTGGCGGAGGTCGGGGCGAGTCCCGTAGCCACCGGCGTCGTGGTGGCGACCACCCAACCGGCGGTCAAGAAGGTGCCGGACTTCCGCGCACTGCTCACCCTGGAGCAGGGGACCGAGGAGGGTCGTCCTTTGCGGTTGCGCACCGCGCCCTGGATCGGTGCGCAACCTGACACCCGCGCACGGGCGTCGACCACCGATCTGCGGCCCCCGCGCGCCCCGGCGCCCCGCGCTTCCGGCGCTGGCGGCCCTGCGGCGCGTGGTCCGGCGCCGGTTCCCGAGGGGGCGGCGCCCCCGCGGGGGGCTGCGGAGTGAGCTGCCGGGCGGGCCCGCGGAAGCAACTTCTAACCATATCGAGATGGCGTGAGGGGCCCTGCCGCCGGCGTCACCGTCCGGCGGGCCATCGAGGAGGCGACGTCTTGAGCCGGGATGGCGGCGCATTCCCGCGTGGGGGCGCCAAGGAGGCCGCGGCGCTGGTGCTCGCGGCCGGCATGGGCAAGCGGATGCGTTCGGAGCGGCACAAGGTGATCCATCCCGTCGGCGGGCGCGCCATGATCCTGCGGGTCCTGGCGTCCCTCCGGGATGCGGGGGTCTGCCGTGCGGTCGTCGTCGTCGGCAATCAGGCGGAGACCGTCCGCGGGGTGGTCGAAGCGGCGTCCGCGGAACTCTCGCCCCTGCGGTTGGAGTTTGCCCTCCAGGCGCAGCAGTTGGGCACCGGGGATGCCACCCTTCAGGGTCTGACGGTGCTGGAACGGGGCGCCGATTCCCCCGTGCCCGGCCAGACGGTGCTGGTCCTCTACGGGGACACCCCACTGCTGACCGCGGAGCAGATCGGCGGACTCTTGCGGGCACACCAGGAGTGCGGCGCGGCGGCGACCCTTCTGACCGCGATCCCGGCGGACCCGCGGGGTTATGGACGCATCGTGCGTGACGACGCGGGCCGCGTACTGGCCATCGTCGAAGACAGGGACGCCACGGAGGCGCAGCGGGCCGTTCGCGAGGTCAACACGGGTGTCGGCGTGTTCGAGCGACCGGGTCTGGACGCCGCGCTGGCGCTTTGCCGTCCGGCCAACGCGCAGGGAGAGATTTACCTGACCGACGTCGTCGAACACCTGGTGCGCGCGGGAATGCCCGTGGCGGCGCTCGCCGCGGACGACCCGGCCGCCGCCCTGGGCGTCAACGACCGCCGGGCGCTGGCTGAGGCCGAGCGCATCCTCCGGCGGCGGACGCTGGAGCGCCTGATGGACGGCGGCGTGACCGTGGTCGATCCCGAGACCACCTTCGTCGACGAAACGGCGACGTTCGCTCCGGACTGCGTGTTGCTGCCCATGACGATCATCGAGGGGGCGTGCGACTTCGGCGCCGGCTGCACCGTCGGGCCGGGCGCGCACATCGTCCACAGCCGGCTGGGCTCCGGAAGCGTCGTGCGGCAGTCCGTCGTCGAAGACAGCGACGTCGGACCCGGATGCCGGGTCGGGCCGTTCGCGCATCTCCGGCCGGGGAGCGTTCTAGGCGAGGCCGTGGAAGTCGGCAACTTCGCCGAGGTCAAGAACTCCGTGCTCGGGGCCGGCACCAAGCAGCACCACCACAGCTACATCGGGGATGCGGAACTCGGGCCGCGCGTGAACGTCGGCGCCGGGGTGATCACCGCCAACTACGACGGTCGGCGCAAGCACCGCACGGTGGTGGGAGAGGGCGCCTTTCTCGGCTGCAACAGCAACCTGGTGGCGCCGCTCACCATCGGCGGCGGGGCCGTCATCGGAGCGGGGACCACGCTCGCGAAGGGACCCGTGCCTGCGGACGCGCTGGCCGTCGGCCGCGTGCGGCCCACGATCCGGGAGGGCTGGGCGGCGGCGCGGCGGGACGGGCGCGGCGGATCGGAGCCGGACGGTCGGGCGTGAGTCCCAGCTGCGGATCGGCGGGTGGTCCCCGGCCGGACCAGGGACCACCCGCGACCGGGTCGCAGAGGGGGTGCCGTCAGTGTCATTCGCGGACGGGCGGCTGAAGATATTCACCGGTCGGGCCCACCCGGATCTGGCGCTCGAGGTCGCCGCCCATATCGGCATTTCGCTCGGCGAACTCCTCATCGACTCCTTCCAGGACGGCGAGACCCGCGTCGTCATCAACGAGAACGTGCGGGGCGTGGACGCCTTCATCCTGCAGCCGACCATCCGGCCCAACGAGTCCCTGCTCGAACTGTTGATCGTGGTCGACGCGTTGCGCCGGGCGTCGGCCAAGCGGGTCACGGCGGTCGTGCCCTACTACGGCTACGGCCGCCAGGACCGGAAGACCCGGGGGCGGGAGCCGATCACAGCCAAGCTCATCGCCAATCTCCTGGTCACCGCCGGCATCGACCGCGTCCTGACGGTCGATCTGCACGCCGGCCAGATCCAGGGCTTCTTCGACATCCCACTGGACCACTTGACGGGCGTGCCCCTCCTCGCCGCCTATTTTGCGCGCAAGCGCTTGCCGGAAGTGGTGGTCGTCTGCCCGGACGCGGGTGAGGGGGGCATTCCCCGGGCGCGGCGCCTGGCGGAACTCCTGGATGCCCCCTTGGCCATCGTGGACAAGCGGCGACCGGCGCCCAACCTCTCCGAGGTGGTGAACGTCATCGGCGCCGTCTCCGGCAAGACCGCCGTCCTGATGGACGACATCATCGACACCGCCGGCACGATCGTGCACGCGGCCGCCGCGCTCAAGGACCTCGGTGCGCGCGAAGTCTACGCCGCGTGCGTCCACCCGGTCCTCTCCGGCCAGGCGGTCGACCGCCTCCTGGCGTCGCCGATCGCGGAGGTCGTCGTCTGCAACACGATCCCCCAGCCCCCGGGGGCGACCGAACGCTTGCGGGACCGGCTGCAGGTCCTATCGATCGCGGGCCTGCTGGGGGACGCGATCGTGCGCGTACACGAAGACCGTTCGATCACCGAACTCATGGCTGAGCGGCGGGATGCGCGGCCGCGTCCCGAACCGTAGCCGACGCGACGCCCGGCACGCCGCACACGACCCTTGCCGCCGCAACGCTCAGCGCCGCAGCAGGCCGAAGACGCCCAGGGCGATCAGGAGCACCCCCAGCCCCCGCTGCGTCCAGATGGCCGGGCCGACCGCGCGCGGATCCGCCCCGCCGCGGCGCAGATCCCTCCCGAAGCCGGCCGATCCGACCAAGCCGGTCAGCAGCCACACCAAGCCGAGCGCCACCGCGGCCAGAGGGAGCCACGGGACGGGATGCACGACTCCAACCCCCCCGCCCTACGCACACGGCGCGGGATCTGCATTCTTTCGGGCCGACCCAGGGACCTCGGCCACGGCACCGAACCCAAGGCACCCTGGAGGTGCGGAACGGCAACATGGACGAAGCGCACCTGGAAAAGGGGCAAGCCCTCATCGTCATCGGACCCGGCGACGATGTGGCAACCGCGTTACGGGAACTAGAGCCGGGAGAGCGTGTGGTCTACCGCATGGCGGCGTCGGGCGAAACCTTGGAGATTGTGGAGCGGATTCCCTTCGGCCACAAGGTGGCGCTGCGCAGCCTGCCCGCGGGCGCCGAAGTGCACAAATACGGCGCCGTGATCGGCCGCACCACCGCGGCCGTTCGCGCCGGGGCGCACGTGCATGTGCACAACCTCTCCGGCGTGCGTGGCCGCGGCGACCTCGCCGCGGGCGGCGCGAAGGGGGGGACGGCGGATGCGCCTCAAGGATAAGTTCGCTCTGATCACCGGCGCCGGTTCGGGCATCGGGCGGGCCAGCGCGGTGCTGTTTGCGCGCGAGGGAGCCGCAGTGGCGGCGGCCGACGTCGATGAGTCAGGTGGGCGGGAGACGGTCCGCACCATTCGCGAGGCGGGTGGCCGTGCCGAGTTCGTCCGCACCGACGTGACGAACGCCGACGACGTGCGCCGGGCCGTCGAGGCGGCGGTGGCGATCGGCGGCCGCCTCGACGTCATGTTCAACAACGCCGGCATCGGCCTCGTCGGTTCGGTGGAGGAGACGTCCCCGGAGGATTGGGACCGGGTCATCGCCGTCAACCTGCGCGGAGTGTATCTGGGCTGCCGGTCCGCCGTGGAGCAGATGAAGGCGCAGGGCGGCGGCGGTGTGATCATCAACATGTCCTCGTCGATCGCGAACACCGGGCTGGCCCGCCGGGCCGCCTATGCCGCCAGCAAGGGCGCCGTGCTGGCCCTAACCCGTTCCATGCAGGTGGACTGCGCCCCGTTCGGCATCCGCGTCAATGCGCTGATGCCGGGCACCATCTTTACCCCATTCGTCGAGGGCTATCTGCGCCGTTCGTTCGCGGGGCGGGAGCAAGAGGCGATGGAGTCCATCCGCCGGCGGCAGTTGACAGGAGAACTGGGCCGGGCGGAGGATGTCGCCGCCGCTGCGCTCTATCTTGCATCGGACGAATCCTCCTTCGTGATGGGGATCGGCTTGGCCGTCGACGGCGGCCTGTCCGCGGGCAAGGCGTAGGACGGGCGCCGCCGGATCGACCGGCAGACCGGGGGGGCCAGCGCGGGAGGCCCGCCCGGCCGGCCGCCGGAACCGCCCGTGTCGCCGTGGTCGCAGCGAGACGCCGTTACGCCGCGACCACCCGGAAGGTGTCGGGCGGCGCCTCCCCTTGGGGCGGTGGCCCGCGCCGGCCCGCGACCGAGGGCTGCACAGTGCGCCATGCGCCGATCCCCCGTGGGGCCGCCTATGCCTCGGACTCCACCCGGCGCATGTAGCCGATGGCATCGCGCGCGATCGCCTCGGCCCCGGCGCGGGTGTCGAAGACCTCCACCGAGATCCAACCGGAATACCCGCAGGAGCGGATGGCTGCGAAGAGCGGGTGAAAGTCGACGTCGCCGCTGCCCGGCGCGCCCAGGTTGCGGTCGTTGGCGTGGAAGTGGGCGAAGCGATCAGCCCGGGCCGCATGCTGCAGGATGATGCCCGAGGGCGCCTCGACCGACTCGGCGCAGAGGCTCTTGACGTCGAGTTGTACGCCGAGGGCCGGGCCGCCGCCCAGGAGGGCGTCCAGTTCCAGGGAGGATTCCAGGGTGGTCAGGAAGTTTGTCTCGGTGGCGGGCAATGGTTCAAGCGACCAGCGCACCCCGAGCCCCCCCGCCCGTTCCACAGCCGGGGCGAGCACCTCGGCGGCGAGCCGCACGCCCTCCGCCTTGGAGGAGCCGGCCTCCAGGTTGCGCTGCTTCGGAGACCCGAGCACGAGCGTCCCGCCCCCGAGTTCGGCACAGCACTCCGCCAAGGCGCAGAGGTACTCGGAGGTCCGCTCGCGCACCGCCTGGTCGGTTGAAGTCAGGTGGAGGCCGCTCGGGCCGACGAGCAGCCAGTGCAACCCGACGACCTCCAGGCCCGCGGAGGCGGCGGCCTGCCGCATGGTCCTGAGCCGCGCGGGGGGCAACCGATCCACGCCCTCGGGGGCGAAGGTGAACGGCGCGAGCTCGATGCCCGTGTATCCCGCCTCCGCGGCGAAGGCGCAGGCGCGGTCCAGATCCCAGCCGGCGAACAACTCGTTGCAGACGGCGTAGCGCATGATGGCCTCCCAGTGACGATAGGGGTGACGGGCATGCGTCCCGCACGTCCGATAATTCTAGGGGGGGCGGCCGATGGCCTTCGCGCCGGAGGCTAGGTTTCTAGACCTCTCCGTATCCCTAGTGCCGGTGTGTTTTTGAAGGGCTCTGCGGGGCGGTAGCGGGATGCGGCGCCGGTCAACAAGGTGCGGCATGGTTGCCCGTTCCGGGCCCCGCCAGGACGCGCCTGGTCGGGAACAAGTGAGCCGCGGACCCGAAGGCCCCGCCCTAATATGCCGCTGACGTGCCCCCAACGCGGGCGTGGCGACCTGGCCTCACGGCCGGTCGTGACACCGACGCGCTCCCACCGCAGCCCGGCATCAGGCTACGATGAATTGCAGGGCGCAAGACGAGCCCGCCAAGGGGCAGAGATACCGGGCACGCTACGAGCTACAAGGAGGGGGGCCACGCTCGGAGGGTTAGGGACCAGGCCGCCCGCAGGCGGCCGCGGTCCCTGCTCGCATCTGGATGACCCATGTCCCGGCATTCCGGACGTCGACCCGCCGCACCTGCGGCTGCTGGTCAACGTCACCGCCGGGGATGGAACCGACGCGCCTCCGCACGGCGGGACGCCCATGGATGCGTCCGACCGTCAGGGCCTGCGGCCGGGGCCGGTGGTCCGCCGCGCCTCACGCCCCCGGGGGGGTGGATCTGCCCAGTCTGTCGGCGACGGCGCTCGCCACCGTCCCCAGTAGGGCCGCGGAGACGAGGCTGAGGAACCGATGATGGCCGGCGGCGCCGCCGTGGTAAAGGAGCCAGCCCCCCACGCACCCGCCGACGACACCGCCGGCCAACCCGGCGGCGCGCCCGGCCCCCTGGGGGCGCCCGCCGAGGACGACGACCAGGCCGACCAAAAAGCCCACGACCGGAAACGCCATCAGGTGAAGCACGCGGAATGCGCCCCCTCCCCGTCCTGTGCGCTGCTTCTCGGCCGACCGCCGCGGGCCCTCCGCGCCGCGCCACGGTTTGACACCCGCCGGGCCGGCCGCGTACACTTCGGTTGCACCGGAGCGAAGGGCCGCCGGGCCTTTTTCATGTCCGGACGGTGAGGCGTCTCCGGGCTGGAGGGATGTCCGTTGGCATCGGGATTCACACTGAAGGCCGCGTCTCGCGAGGCCGGCCATCCGCGACGGGACCGGGCCCTGGGCTTCGTGCCGGCGGTCGTGTACGGCCACGGCCTGCAGCCGTTGGCGCTCAAGGTCGAAGGGCACGCGCTCGGGACGCTCCTCGCCCACGGTGGCGCACGCCACCTCCTGGACCTGTCGGTCGAGGGAGAGGCGGAGCCCCGCACGGTGGTCTTCAAAGAGATCCAACGCCATCCGGTCAGCCGGCATGTGGTCCATGTGGACTTCCAGGCGGTGTCCGCCCGTGAGCGGATCCACGCCGAGGTGCCGCTGCGTTTCCTGGGAGAGGAAGAGGTCTCCCGGTCGGGCGGCGTGCTCGAGATCGTGCTGCACCAACTGCGCATCACCTGCCTGCCGGCGGACCTGCCGGACCATGCCGAGGTGGACGTGTCGCAACTCGCCGTCGGGCGTTCGCTCGCTGTGAAGGATGTGCGCATGAGCGGAAGCGTCACCGCGCTCAACGATCCGGACGAGATTCTCGTCCGCGTCGCGTCGCCGCGGGCTTCTGGGGCCGAGGGTGGCGCCGCGGCCGGGGAAGCGGCGGCTGGCGAGACCAAGGCCTAAAGGGCTTGGAGTGACCGGGGACGCCCCCGCGGCCTTGGCGGGGGGTGCCCCGGCGGGGCCGCGGCGCCCGGCGGCGGGCCGAGCGGGGGTAGTCGGCGGGGGGGCGCCCAACGGGCAAGCGTCTGATCGTCGGTCTGGGAAATCCGGGTTCCCGTTATGAGCATACGAGGCACAACGCCGGCTTCGCCGTCCTGGCGTTGCTCGCCGAGCGCCACGGTGGCCGGTTCCGGCATGCCTGGCTCGGTGCCCGCGGCGAGACGGCCCAGCTCGTCTGGCACGGGTTGGACCTCGTGCTGCTGCGTCCGCTGACGTTCATGAACCTCAGCGGCGAGGCCCTTCGCCCCTTCCTCCGCTCGGACGGGTCTGCCGGCAGGCGTGCCGGACTGAAGCGCGACGGCTTCGATCCCGCCGACATCGTCCTGGTGTACGACGATATGGATGTGCCGACGGGCCGGCTGCGCCTCCGCCCCGGTGGCCGGGCGGGAGGGCACCGCGGGGTGGCCTCCATCCTCTCGGTCGTAGGGGCGGACGTCATCGCCCGGGTCCGCGTGGGCATCGGCCGGCCGGGTGAGGGGCAGGACGCCGCGGAATACGTATTGAGCGACATCCCTTCGTCTGAGCGCTCGACGTGGGAGGCATGTCTGCAGAGGGCCGCCGACGCGGTGGAAGCCATTTGCGCGGATGGGGTCGAAGCGGCCATGGGTCGCTTCAACCCGCGAGGTACGAGCTAGAGAGGGCGCGATGACGCGCAGCCCCTGGACGGCACGCTGCCTCCACGCGCCCACCCGGGGAGGAGAAGACACCATCTTGCCGCTGGCGGGCGTGCTGCCACTCTGGTCCGAAGTCGCCGAATACCGGGGCCTACTGGATTCGCTGCGGCGCGGGGTTCGAGAAGTCGAACTCTCGGGCCTCCCAGTCGCGGCGGTGGTGCCGCTGGGGTTGGCGCTGCGGCGGGATCTGGGTCGGCCGGTCGTCTTTTTGACCGCGGACTGGTCTGCCGCGGAGTCCGCACTGGAGGCCGCCTCCTCTTGGCTGGGCGGGCCGGAAGGGATCTGGGGCTTCCCGCCCCGCGAATTTCTTCCCTACGCCGTCGTCGCGCAGAGCCCGGAAGTGCATGCGGACCGGCTGCGGACGCTGATGGCGCTCGCCGCGGCGCCCCGTGCGGAACCGCCCGTCCTGGTGCTGCCCGTGACGGCCCTGCGCCGGCAACTGGTGTCCCCGAAGCGGTTCGGCGCGGCCACGGCGCGAGTGGCCGTCGGTATGGAGAAATCCCCTGCGGAGTTGGCGGCGCAGTTGGCGCACGCCGGATACGAGCGACAGTCGGTGGTGGAGAGTCCCGGGTCGTTCGCCCTGCGGGGCGGGATCCTCGACGTGTTTCCGCTGACCGCGGAGGCACCCGTGCGCGTCGAATTCGTCGGCGAGGACGTCGCCTCGGTCCGTACCTTCGCCGCGGACAGCCAGAGGTCGCTGCAGCCGCTGGCTGCGGTCGACATCCCCCCGGCGCGAGAGGTGCCGGCGCCCGAGGGCCCCGACCTGGTCGAGGCCCTGGCCCGCATCCGCACGTCGCTCGACGCCCTGTGCGAGCGGTTGGGCCCCGAGGGGGCGGAGGCCCGGGAAAGGCTGCGCGAGCAGGTCGAAGAGGACCTCGCCGGGCTGGATGCCGGGACGGCCTCGGATCGGTGGGAGGGCTACCTGCCCCTCGCCTACCGGCCGACATCCGTGCTCCAGTACCTCCAGGGCTCCGGTACGCGCCCGGTCGCCATCGTTCTGGACGCCGGTAGTGTCGCTCAGTCCCTGGTCGAACTGTCACGGCAGGAGGAGGCCCGTCTGGCCGGGTTCCTGGAGGAGGGCCGCGTGTTGCCGGAACAGGCGGCGGCGTTCGGACTCCCCCTCGACTGGCAGTCCGATCTCGGGGGCGGGGGCGTGGTGTACGCCGATGCGCTCGGGCGGTCGATGCCCGGCATCCGGCCGCAGGAGCGGCTCTCCATTCCGGGACGGCAGGCGCCCCCTTTCGCCGGACAATGGACGCTGGCCCTGGAAGAGATCCGGCGCTGGCGGAAGGCCGGCCACCGCATCGCCTGCTGGGCGGCGAACCCGGAGCGGGCCGAGCGCCTAGCGCGGGAGTTGAACGACACCGGCATCCCGGCCGCCGTCGGGGGGCTGCGGGGGGAGGCGCAACTGGTACCGGGCGCCGTGACTGTGCTGGCCGGACGGATGCCGGCGGGGTTCGAGGTACCGGGTCTTTCGCTGGCCGTGCTCAGCGAGAACGAGTTGCTCGGGCGGCGGCCGCGGGCGGCCCGCCTGCGGCGCGCGGTCGCCGGGTCGCGCCTCCAGAGCTACGAGGACCTCCAGGTGGGCGACTACGTCGTCCACGGCGCCCACGGCATCGGCCAATACCTCGGCACGGCGACCCTGACGGTCCAGGGCAAGGCCCGGGACTACCTCGTCCTGCGCTATGAGGGGACCGACCGGCTCTACGTCCCCACCGAGCAGATCAGCCTCGTCCAGAAATACATCGGCGGCGAGGGCCGCCAGCCGCGGGTCTCGCGCCTCGGCGGTGCCGAATGGGCGCGAGCCAAGGAACGGGTCAAGGAGTCCGTCCGCCGCATGGCGGAGGAATTGATCGCCCTGTACGCCGCGCGGCAGGCGCTGCAGGGGCATGCGTTCCCCGCGGACACCCCCTGGCAGCGGGAGTTCGAGGACGCCTTCCCCTACGAGGAGACGCCCGACCAGGCCCAGGCCATCGGCGAGATCAAGGCGGACATGGAGCGGTCCGTGCCGATGGACCGCCTGCTGTGCGGCGACGTCGGCTACGGCAAGACCGAGGTGGGCATGCGCGCGGCGTTCAAGGCGGTGATGGACGGCCGGCAGGTGGCCGTGCTGGTGCCGACGACCATCCTCGCCGAGCAGCACTTCCTGACGTTCAGCGAGCGATTCCGGGGCTTTCCGGTGCAGATCCGAATGCTGTCGCGCTTCCGCAACAAGCGGGAACAGGAGGAGACGGTCACCGCCCTGCGGAGGGGCACGGTCGACATGGTGATCGGCACCCACCGCCTGTTGCAGGAGGACATCGACTTCAAGAACCTGGGCCTGGTCATCGTCGATGAGGAGCACCGCTTCGGCGTCGCCCACAAGGAGCGACTCAAGCAACTGCGCCAGACGGTCGACGTGCTCACCATGACGGCCACGCCGATCCCTCGCACGCTGCAGATGGCTATGGCGGGCATCCGGGACATGAGCGCCATCACCACCCCGCCGGAGAACCGCTATCCGATCGAGACCTTCGTGGTCGAATGGTCGCCGGCCCTCGTCCGCGAGGCGCTGTCCCGCGAACTCTCCCGCAGGGGCCAGATCTACTACCTGCACAACCGGGTGCAGAGCATCGGCGGCGCCTACGAGCGGGTGTCGGCGCTCGCGCCGGGGGCGGACATCGTCGTCGCGCACGGCCAGATGCCCGAGGAGCAGCTGGAATCCGTGATGACGGAGTTCTGGCGCGGGGAACACCAGGTGCTGCTGGCAACCACGATCATCGAGTCCGGGCTGGACATCCCCAACGCCAACACGCTGATCGTGGAGGACGCCGACAAGCTCGGGCTGGCCCAGCTCTATCAGATCCGGGGTCGGGTCGGGCGCAGCGCGCGGGTCGCATACGCCTACTTCACCTACCGCCGGGAGCGGGCCCTGACCGAGATCGCCAACAAGCGTCTCTCCGCGATCAAGGAGTTCACACAGCTCGGCTCCGGCTTCAAGATCGCCCTGCGCGACCTCGAGATCCGCGGGGCGGGCAACATTCTGGGGCCGGAGCAGCACGGCTTCGTGGCCGCCGTCGGCTTCGACCTCTACGCGCAACTCCTCGAGGAGGCCGTGCGCGAGCTGCGGGGGGAGCGCCTGGCCCCGCAGAGCCGGGTCACCGTCGAACTGCGGGTCGACGCCTTTCTGGAGGACGCCTACATCCCGGAGCCCCGGGTGAAGCTCGAGTTCTACAAGAAGGTGCACGCCGCCTCGACCGAGGAGGACCTGGCCGCGGTGCAAGAGGAGATGCGGGACCGCTTCGGCCCGTATCCCGCGGGGGTCGCCGGCCTCCTGCGCCTCGCCCGGCTCCGCATCCTGGCGCAGGAACTCGGACTGCTCGGGGTGGTCCAGGACGGCCGCACCGTCGCCCTCACGTTTCCCAACTACGCCGCGGCCCTGCTGCCGCGGCTCCAGGGGCTGTCCGCGCGCTTCGGCCGGCGGCTGCGCGTCCAGGCGGGTCCCAAGCCCGCCATCCACCTCGCCCTCGACGCCCTCGACGATGCCACCGTGCTCGCGTCCGTCGAGGCCTGCCTGCAGGCGGTCGCCTCCCACGCCGAGGTGCGGGCCTGGAAGCAGACGCTCTCCGATTCCGCGGCCACCGGCGACGCCGGGGCGGCGACGGCGCACATGGTGCGGCAGGCCCTGACGCCCGCGGCCGGCGCCCCCAGGCGCCCGGAGCCACCGCAGCCCGCACTGCCGGATGACGGGGCCGCGGCCGCCCCGCGGACCGGTGAAGACAGGCTGGCCAAAGCCGCCGGTTTCCGCCGGGTCGGACCCGAACCGCAGGAATCCCCGGTCCGCCGCGCCGAACAGGGGCCAGCACGGCCGGCCAAGCGGGGAGGCCCGCCGTTGGGGCGGCCGCTGCGCGCGGCACCGCCCCCAGGCCTGGCGATGCCGGAGGCCGCGCCCCGCCGGCGCGCGGGAGAGACGCGGCGCTAACTCTGGATCCGCCGGAGGGATCCCCGTGGAGGTTGGCCCGGTCGACAGCCCGGACGCGCCGAGGCCGGTGGGGCCTTACGCCCCCGCGTGGCGCGTCGGGGATCTGGTCTTCACCTCCGGGCAGGGTCCGGTCGATGCGGTGACCGGCCGCCTCGCGGGGGCGACCATCGAGGAGCAGACCGAGTTGGTCATCGCCAACCTGCAGCGGGTGCTGCGTTCGGCTGGCGCCGACCTGCGCGATGTGGTCAAGGTGAGCGCCTTCCTGACCGACATGTCCTACTTCGAAGGCTTCAACCGAGCCTACGCGGCGGCGTTCGCCCCGCCCTATCCGGCGCGGACGACCGTGGCGGCCCGCCTGCTCGGCCGGATGCTGGTCGAAATGGAATGTGTCGCTTGGATCGGGCCGCGAGACTAGTCCGACGGGGGAGGGACCGGCATGGGACTGGAGATCTTCGAGCGGGGAACGCTGCCGCGGTGGGTGCGGGTACGCCAGCGCCTGTACGCCGAGGAGGTCGGGGATGTCGCCGCCGCTGTGGCGGCGGAATTCGAGCGCCCGGGGGTGGGGGAGCGGATCCGGCCCGGGACGCGTGTGGCCATTGGCGCAGGCAGTCGAGGCATCGACCGGTACGCGGCCGTGGTCGCGGCCGTGGTTGCGGCGGTGCGCCAGCGGGGCGGGCAGCCCTTCATCTTCCCGGCCATGGGGAGCCACGGCGGTGCCACCGGACCTGGACAGGCGGAGGTCCTGGCGCATTACGGCGTCACCGAGGCCGCCATGGGCGCGCCGGTGCGGGCGGGCATGGACACCATCCAACTGGGCGAGGTGGAGGGCGGCGTGCCCGTGTTCTTCGACCGGCTGGCGGCCCTCGATGCCGACCTCATCATCCCGGTGAACCGCGTCAAGCCGCACACCGACTTCCATGCCGAGAGCGAGAGCGGGCTCATGAAGATGATCGCCATCGGCATGGGCAAGCAGCGGGGCGCCGATACCTTCCATGCCGTCGGCTTCGACCACTTCGGCCGGCTGATCCCCGCCGTCGCCCGCTTCAGCATGGGTAAGCTCCCCATCGGCTTCGGCATCGCGCTTGTGGAGAACGGGCTGGCCCGGCTGGCCATGGTCGAGGCCGTGCCGGCCGCGCGGATTCCGGAGCGCGAGCCTCAACTCCTCGTCCTCGGGCGGCAATGGATGGCACGGCTGCCAGGGGAGAGGGTCGACGTCCTGCTGATCGACCAGTTGGGGAAGGATATCAGCGGGATCGGCGCCGACACCAACGTCATCAACCGGTACTACACCGGGGTCCTGCCCTTCCGCCCCCGCATCCAGCGCATCGTCGTGCGCGACCTGACACCGGCGACCGAGGGTAACGCCTCCGGCATGGGCCAGGCCGATGTCGTGTTGCGCCGGGCGGTGGAGCGGATGGACCCGCTGGCGACGTACATGAACTGCATCACCGCCAAGACCCCGGAGGGCGCCCGCATCCCCCTGACGGTGGACAACGACCGGCAGGCGCTCCATGTGGCTCTGGCCTGTTGTCTCCAGGTGCCCACCGAGCGGGCGGGGATCATGCGCATCCAGGACACCAAGCACCTGGAGACGCTCTGGGTCAGCGAGCCGCTGTTGCCTGAACTCGAGGTCGCGGGGGCGGTCGAGCCCGTGGAGGCGCCCCGCGAGATCGCCTTCGACGCGGCCGGCATGCTGCTCGACTGAGGAGCCGTCCACGGATTAAGTCCGTCCCAAGCCAATGGTCGTCTCGCCGTCGATTGCCCCGGATCAGTGGCGGCAAGGGGGTGCCGAGGCCCAGGTAACCGTTGGGGGAGTCGACTCTGAGCGATCCTCGCCGAGTTCTCGCCGACAGGGCGCCAGCGCGCGGCGGACTCATTGTTAGGCGCATGCACTCTATCTCGTGGCGGCTCCTGATCGGTGCCGCACCCGTGTCGCCCCCCACCGCTCCCCCGAGCCGCAGGACCGTGCGGGCCGCCCTCGGTGGCGGCCGGTGCCCCGAACCTCCCGTTTCCCGTCCCCGGCGCGTCGGCGTCCACAGCGGCAAAACTGGGCAGGCTATCGGCGTCCACCACCCGCCGACCCCTTGAAGCGGGGCGACGGGTGCGAAGCCTATGTCGAAGGCGCGCGGCCGGGGCGTAAGGTCGTGTGCCCGCGCATACGCTTTCGGACAGGACGCCGCACGCGTACAGGCCCTGGCCGCACGCTGAGGGAGGGGCTATTCGGTGAAAGCGACCGGCATCGTGCGCCGCATCGACGACCTTGGGCGCATCGTCATCCCCAAGGAGATCCGTCGCACACTGCGCATACGCGAGGGCGATCCGCTGGAAATCTTCGTCGATCGCGACGGCGAGGTCATCCTCAAGAAGTACTCGCCCATCGGCGAGTTGGGGGATTTTGCCAAGGAGTACGCCGACAGCCTCCACGAGACCATCGGCCACATCGCGCTCATCAGCGACCGTGATGCCATCATCGCCGTGGCGGGCGCCCCGAAGAAGGAGTTTCTCGACAAGCGGGTGGGTTCCGCAGTGGAAGCGGCCATGCAGCAGCGGGAGACGGTGCGATACCGAACCGGATCGCCGGTTCGCGGTTCCATCGCCGGCGACGATGAGGATGCCGGTCACTTCGCCTCGTACGTGATCGCCCCGATCGCGACCGGAGGTGACGCCATCGGCGCTGTGATCCTCGCCAGCCGCGAGGGCGGACCCGCGATGGGCGAGATGGAGGCCAAGCTGGCCGAGACCGCGGCGGGATTCCTGTCCCGGCAGATGGCGCAGTAGCCCCCCGGGCGCTGCGGCATTCCGGACGCGCGGCTGTCCGTTATACTGGGCGGCATGCGAAACTGGCGCAACGGTCCGGCCCACCGTGATCAGGCGCGATGGGCGTGCCGGGCAGCCGTGGCATGGGCGGCCGGGCATGGGCGGTGAGCCGGACGCGCCAGCGGGACAGGGAGTGGGTGCCCAGGGCCCCGTGGCATCGTCGTTTCTCGGCGGGGCCATCGTGCTGGTCCTCGGGAGCCTCGGCAGCCGTCTCCTGGGCATCGTCTACCGGCTGGTGCTGCCGATGCTCATGGGGGGCGGCCAGCGGGCCGCCGTGGGGATGGGCCTGTTCCAACTGGCATACCCGATCTTCACCGCGATCGTCACCCTTATCACCACCGGGTTCCCGCTCGCGCTGAGCAAGCTCGTCGCCGAGCAACTGGCGCGCGGAGACGACCGGGCGGCCCGCCGCGTCTTCGTGGCCGGGCGCGCCGCCCTGCCGGTCTTCGGGCTGGTCCTTACGGCCGTACTCTGGGCGGTGGCACCCGTGGTTGCGCGCTTCGTCGCCGGCGACCCCCGCGTCACGCTCACCATCCGGGCGATCGCGCCTGCCATTTTCACGGTGTCGCTGGCCTCCGCGTACCGCGGCGCGTTCCTGGGCATGGAGGACATGGTGCCCCATGCCGCCTCGCAGATCGTCGAACAGATCTGCCGGGTGCTGACGATGTTCGGTCTTGTGCTGCTGCTTCTCCCGCGGGGTATCCAGTGGGCGGCGGCGGGGGCCAGCTTCGGGGCGACCGTCGGCGGGCTCGCGGCCTCCGTGGTGATGATCGTCCTTTGGCCGCGGCGCGCGGCCCGGTTGGCCCCCCACCCGCGCCGCGGCACCCGGCGCGCCGGGCGGCGTCCCGGCCCCCGGAGCCTGCTGCGGGTCCTGGTCGGCATCCTGACCCTGGCCCTGCCGATCACCGTGGGCGCCATGCTCATCCCGCTCCTGAACGTGGCGGATGCGGTGATCGTCCCGCTCCGGCTGCGGGCCGTCGGACTCGGGCCCGAGGCCATCGCGCTCTATGGGGTGCTGACCGGCTACGCCGCACCGCTGGTCCTGATGCCCACGATCTTCACCGCGGCGCTCTCGGCCAGCCTGCTGCCTGCCGTCTCGTCGGCGCTGGCCGCGGGCGATCGCATGCGGGGCGCGCGCCTGGCGGCCTCCGGGTTGCGGCTGGCGGTGCTGCTGGTCTTGCCGGCGGCGGTGGGTCTCGTGCTCCTCGCCGGGCCGCTGCCGCGGCTCCTCTTCCACTCGGCGGCGGCCGCGGCCCCACTGCGGCTGATGGCGCCCGCCGTGGTATTCCTGAGCCTGCAGCAGACCTCCTCGGGCGTCTTGCAGGGCTTGGGGCGGCCGGACCTGCCGATGTGGCACCTCGCCGTGGGCGGGGTGGTCAAAGTGGTCCTGGACTGGGTGCTGGTGGCGAATCCGGCATGGAACGTCGGAGGAGCCGCGGTGGCCACCACCCTGGCCTTCGCCGTCGCCAGCGCGCTGAACCTGCGGGCCGTGGCGGTGCGCCTCCCGGCAGCCCTGGACTGGTCGGGCATGGCGGTGCGGCCGCTCCTGGCGACCGCCGTCATGGGGGCCGCGGTGTGGGCGGCGCAGCGCGGGCCCCTGCGGCACCATCCGGCGCTCGACGTCGGCGTGGCCGTACTGGCGGGCGCCGCCACCTACGCCGCCGCGCTGGTGGCCGTCGGCGGGGTGCACCGGGGGGACCTGGAGGCGGTGCCTCGGATCGGGCCGCGTCTCGCGGCCACCCTTTGGCGGTACCGCCTGCTCCGGGCGTGAGCGGGCCGGGCGCGCGGGGGGGAGGCGGCGGGGCGCGGGGCACTATGAGGGAGGGAGCCGTCTTGGCCGACATGGAGACCGGTTTCGACCGACTCGCGGGCATCGTCCGCCGCCTCCGGGCTCCAGAGGGATGTCCTTGGGATCGAGCGCAGACACACGAAACGCTCCGGCCGTATGCCCTGGAGGAGTCCCGCGAGGTGGTCGTCGCCATCGATGGCGGCCGTCCGGAGGCGCTGCGCGACGAACTCGGCGACCTCCTGCTGCAGGTGCTCCTGCATGCGGTGATCGCCGAGGAGGCCGGTGAGTTCACGTTGGAGGACGTTCTCGAATGCTTGGCCGCCAAACTCATCCGCCGGCACCCGCACGTCTTCGGCTCCGCCGCCGCCGGGAGTCCGGAGGAGGTGGAGCGCCGCTGGGCCGAGATCAAGGCGGCCGAAGCGGCGGCGGAACGGGGCGGCGCGGCGGGCGTCGCCGCCGCCACGCGGTCGGACTGGTTGGCCTCCGTACCCCGGAGCCTCGGTGCGCTGGCCGAGGCCCAGGCTCTCGGGGCGCGGGCGGCCGAGGTGGGCTTCGATTGGCCGGATGCGCAGGGGGCGTGGGAGAAGGTCGAGGAGGAGAGTCGCGAGTTCGCGTCCGCCTGGCGCGCATTCTCCGCGGCTGGCCGCCCGGCGGGGGGCACGCGCCGGGCGGCAGAGGACGAACTGGGCGACCTGCTGCTGACCGCGGTCAGCGTTGCCCGCCTGCTCGGTCTGGACGCCGAGGTCGCCCTGGTGTCGGCGAACGCCAAGTTCCGCCGCCGGTTCGGCGAAGTGGAGGTGCGCGTGGGGCCCGGACCCGAACGCCTGCGCGCGGCAGGTCTGGCGGCGATGGATGCGGCCTGGCAAGCCGTGAAATCCGAGGAAACGCGGCCGTAGATGGACGGATAGGCGGATTTTGCCGCATTTTTTTGGGAATGCTCTGGGCCGGGAGCAGGGTAGATACGGTGGTGACGCGAATGTGCGCCCCTGCCAACGGCTGCCTCGGGGCGCCGAGGTAAGCAGGGATGCGGAGAGGGGACTAGGGATGAACAAGCTGGATCTGGTGAACGCCGTGGCGGAAAAGGCGGGTATCACCAAGCGGGACGCCGAGCGGGCGGTCAACGCGCTGGTGGAGACCATAGAGGAGGCGCTCAAGCAGGGGGATCGGGTCAGCCTGGTCGGCTTTGGCACCTTCGAAGTGCGCGACCGCAAGCCGCGCGTGGGCCGGAATCCACAGACCGGGCAGGAGATCCGCATCCCGGCCGGCAAGGTTCCCTCCTTCAAGGCCGGCAAGAGCCTGAAGGACTCCATCGGCTGAACATCCCGCCCCATTTCAGAATGCTGAATCGGCGCCGCCCCCGCCTCCGGCGAGGCGGCGCTTTTCAGAAGTTGCGGGGGGGCCGCCGCGACTTCACTCCTCCCCGGCGGGCGCCCGTTCCTGGCGCCGCTCCTCTTCGAGCACCTCATAGAGGTCGGGCGCACCGGCCTTGCCCACCTGCCCGGGCGGTACCGAACAGATGCGCACCTTGAGCCTCCGCCAGCCGTAGTCGATATCGATTTCCTCGCCAGCGGCCACATCCGCCGAGGCGCGCGAGACCCGCCCGCCCTTTCGCACGTGCCCGCCGTCACAGAGCTGGTTCGCCAGGGTGCGGCGCTTCACCAGCCGGCTCACCTGAAGGAATTTGTCCAACCGCACGCACTGCTGCCTCCTCCACGGGAATCAACCCCGGGCCCGCCGGCATAGGCTGCTCCGGCCGAACGCCAGAGAAGCGGGAGGGACATCGAGCCATGGACGGGCGGGATGCTCGGCCCGACCGCGCCGGCTTCCAGCGGCCGCCGGCGCCCGCCGGAGGGACGGCGCACCAGGTGGTGCTCCGGGCCCGTGAAGAGGCGACCATCGGCGGTGTGCTGCACGTGTCGAGCTTCGACGACCACGAGATCGTGCTGGATACCGACCTCGGGACCCTGACGGTGATCGGCCACGACCTGCAGATCAAGCAACTCGATCTGGCGCAGGGCACCTTCTGGGTGGAGGGCCTCATCGACTCGCTCGCGTACGCCGCCGGACGCAAGGGCGAACGGGGCGGCCGCAGAGAGACGCGTGGCGGCATGTTCGGCCGCCTGTTCCGCTGAGGGCCGTGCCGGCCGTCCCACCGATCCTTTCCCGCCCGTGGCCACCTCTCCTGCCCGCACCGAGCACCTTCAAGGGGGCACGGAGGCGCGCCTGCCGCGCGCCGCACCCCCCATGCCGCGGTATCGCCCCGTGGGGGGACGCAGGCCGGAGGCGCGCCGTTCCGGCCGGGGGCGCGGAGGGAGAATGGAACTACAGGAGCCGGTGCTCGTCCAAGGGATCGCCTTTGTGGTCGCGGCCCTCACCGGCGTGGCCGTCGGCATGGTGACGGATGCCTACCGGGCGCTCGCCCAGGCGCTGCGCCCGCCCCGTCCGGCGCGCCATGCGCTGGACGTCCTCTTTGTCGTGGTGCTGACGCCCATCGTGGCCGCCGGGTTGCTGGCCTCGAACTGGGGGGCCCTGCGGGTCTACCCGCTGGCCGCCCTGGCGCTGGGCTTCGGCCTCTACCTCGCCCTCGGCAGCCCACTGGTCCTGCCGTTCCTCTGCTGGCTAGCCGCCGGCGTCGTCGGCGCCCTGACTGGCCTGGGGCGGCTCGCCGCCTGGCCGGTCAAACGGCTGCGCGCGGCGGCGGCGCGGGTGATCCGCGCCACCCGCCAGCGGCGCGGCGGGCCGCGCGGTGGCGGAACAGAGGATCCGGCACCACCAATTCCCGGTTCCGAGTGAAAGGCGACCGCGGCCACGCAGGCGAACGGGTTGTCGCTTCAATCGGGCGACAGTCAGGAGGCAACTCGTTGCCGCGCCGTCTGGCGTCCCTCCTGGCCGCGGGGGCCGTCCTGCTGGGGTGGGCGGGGTCCGCGGCCGCGGCCCCCGTGACCGCCGGCGCCCGCGAGGCCGTGCTGTACGAGCCCGCCACGGGCCGCTTCCTCCTGTCCCGCTCCGGAGACCGCGAGGTGGCGGTGGGGAGCCTCGTCAAGCTCATGACCGCGCGTCTGGCGATCGAAAGCGGCGATCCGGCGCGGCTGATCACCGTGCCCGTCACCGTGACGGCGCTGCCCGAGACGAAGGCGGGGCTCGTTCCCGGGCAGCGGCTGTCCCTGTCGACTCTGCTTGCCGCCCTGCTGATCCGCAGCGCCAACGACGCCGCCGTGACCATCGCCACCGCCCTTGCCGGCGGGGAGCCGGCCTTTGCCCGGAGCATGAACGCCGAGGCGGCGCGCATGGGGCTGCAAGAGACCCGGTATGTGGACAGCAGCGGGCTCGACGCCCCGGGACAGTGGAGTTCGGCGCACGACGTGGCCTTACTGGCGGCGAGCGACCTCGACCTGCCCGGATTCGGCGCCCTCGTCGCCCGCCCGTCGGTGACGATGCCGGGCGGACAGGTGTACCGCACGGTCAATCCCTTTCTCGCCTTCTTCACCGGGGCGACCGGCGTGAAGACCGGCTTCACCAGCGAGGCGATGTTCTGCCTGGCGGCGTCGGCCGACCGCGGCGGGCGGACGCTCATCGCGGTGGTGCTGGGCGAGCCGAGTTGGGCGTCGGCGGATGAAGACGCCTCTGCCCTCTTGGAGTGGGGATACGGCATCGCGACCGGGCCGTCCCCTGCGTCTACCGCGCCGCCGGCAACCGGCGCGTCCCCGGTGTCGAGCACGCCTCCGGCCTCCCAGCGCGTCCCCGGTGCGCCCCCGCAGGTCGCCTCGTCCGCCGCGGCGTCCCCGGGCGGCTCCGGGGCAGCCGCGACCGTTTCGCCCACTACCGGCGAGCCGACCGGGGGGGCTGGCGCCCGGCGGCCGCCCGGCGCCTCTCCGCCGCCGGCCGGGGCTGCCGACCAGGCCGTGACAGCGTCCGCGCCCCCGTACGCGGCGGCGTTCGAGCATGCCGGCCGAGCGTGGCCGCCGTGGTGGCCGGCGGCCGGGGCCGCGGCCCTCGCCCTCGCCTGGACCGCGTGGCGCCGCCGCGGCGCTCGCACCCCGCGCCGGCCCCCCCGTTAGGCGCTACCGGGGGACGCGTGGCGGAAGCCCCGCTCCTCGGTCGGGCGGCGGCCGGTGCGCCCGCCGCGGCCGCGCTTGCCGGGGGGCGGGCGCTGCCGTGCCGGTCCCTCGGGCGGAGTGGCAATGGCAGGACCTCTTGCCGGCACCCCGAATGGGGATGTCCACGGTTCGTACACCGTTTGTCCACAGCCTGTACACAAAGCGTGGATAACTGCCGATGCACATCGAGATACGGGGTGCCGAGCGGCTGAGCTTTCGCGAACGCCAGGTCGTTGTCCTAAAGGAGACCGGCCAGAGCGGCGAGGCCATCGCGCGCCGCCTCGGCGTCAGTCCGGCCACCGTGCAGACCCTGTACAGCCGGGCCAAGGCCAAGGGCTATCAGGTGGTCATCATCCTGGACGGTGATCCCCTGGCCCTCTATGACCCGGCCGACACAGCCAGCACCGACGCCGAGGCGGCCGTCGGCGGCGAAGAGGGGAGGGACGGCGGCTCGTGAGTCGTCGCATGCGCCCACCGGCGGCTTCCGCCGGGTTTTTGCCCTTGGCGGAGCGGCGGGACCGGGGGGCGGATCCTCTTCTGGTCGCCGAAGCGGCTGGGCTGCGACCGGCGCGACGCGTGCGCCGCTGGCGCTGGGGGCGCTTCGTCGTACTGGTGGTAGCCCTTTACAGCGGTTGGATGGGGCGGCGCGAATGGATCGCCTACCAGAGCCTGCACGCCACCGCCGCGACGCTCGACCGGCAGGCGGCCACCTTGGCGGCGCAGCACGGCCGTCTGACGCAGGAGATCGCCTATGCGCAGACGAGTGCCTATGTGGCTGCCGCGGCGCGCCAGGAGTTCGGCCTGGTCTCCCCGGATCAGGTCCCCCTGGCGCCGATTCCGGCGGCTTCCGGGGCGGGCGGCACCACGGCGGGCGCGAAGGGCGGGGGATGAGTCCAAGCGGCCCACGCCGGAAGCGGGTGTGCCCCCGGGGGGAGGGCGCGCCCTCTTCCGGCCGCTGAAATTAGCTCTTCAGAGGGTTTGTCGGGCCTGAAGCATCCCTAGAACAGGGCGCTCTTCGCGGGATGGCGACGATTCGTCGATCTGGGGCGGCAGTTGGCGAAACTTGCGGCTCTGGGCCGGTTTGACACCCTTCACGAGTGGGAAGTATAATGCCCTCGCAGCCGCTGAATGCAGGAGGAGTTTGGACCGAATGTCGCTCGCGGTGGGCACCATTGTCGAGGGAACGGTTACCGGGATCACCAACTTCGGGGCCTTCGTGGAATTGCCCACCGGGCAGACTGGCTTGGTCCATATCTCCGAGGTGGCGGATGTCTACGTCAACGATATTAATGAGCACATCAAAAAGACCGACAAGGTCAAGGTGAAGGTGCTCTCGGTCGATCCCTCCGGCAAGAAGATCGGGCTCTCGATCCGGCAGGCCCAGGAGGGCGCCACTGCGACGCGCCCGCGGGCTGCAGCCGCAGGCGGGGCGCGAGGCGGGCGGGGACGGCCGATGCCCGGGACCTTCGAGGACAAGTTGAAGCGCTTTATGAAGGACAGCGAGGAGCGCCTCGGCGACCTCCGGAGGAACACCGAGGGTAAGCGGGGTGGCCGCGGGGCCCGGTCCTTCTAGGGCGATCCTGGGGATAGCCGAGGTGGGCCCGTCCGGCCGGAACGTCGGGCGGGTTCTTCTGTTTGCGGTTTGTGCCGGGGTGGCGAAACGGCAGACGCGGGGGACTTAAAATCCCCTGCCGGCAACGGCGTGCGGGTTCGAGTCCCGCCTCCGGCACCACTTGAGCCCCAAGGGAAAGCCCCTGGGCCGCAACGGCTCGGGGGCTTTCTTGTCCCCTGTGGTGATGCGTACGTGCGTGCGTTTCTGTTCGCTGGTGTCGGTGTGTGGTGGTATCGCGTGACACCAAAATGCCACCAAGGCGGGCAGACGAGCCGGGAGGGGCATGCCCACAAAATGCCGGCTCTAGGGCTCAGCATCCGGGCAGCGAATACTGCGGCATGAGTTGCGCGACGCTGTGCATCTTAGGGGAGTGGTCAGCCCTGAACGTCACCCGTCCCTACCCACCCAGCCCGATGTTGCATGGGTACATCCAGATGATGGCACAGGAAGACGGGCGGCCTGAACTCGTACAAGCGAATGCGATCGGTCTGCACAAAGCAACCTGGAACCGAATACTCCGAGGGATCACCCTGAGCCCGTCACCGCGCGCGTTGTGGGGAGCGGCCAAGATGCTCGGGAACCCCTTCGGCCTGTCCCCCAGCTCCTTGACTCTACTCGGCCTAGCGGGATGGTTGGATCTGCTTGCGGTTGATGGAGGTCTTGCGGAAGACTTGATGCGCGAGGCGGGCCGGCGGGCATCGCATGCCTTTCCGACGGACAGCCTCCGGCTCCGGTCACTCAACGCTCCAATACCGGCCATCAGCGCAAGGCCAGGAAGCACTGTGGCAAGTGCCCTCCGTGAAGCAATCCTAACCGACAATCCGCACAGTGCCATTGTGGACGACGTGAATCGCGTCTTGCGCAGCGAGTGGAACAAAGCGCTTCGCTTGGGCCCGAGCTCGCCGCCTCCGTCCCATACGTTGCAGGAGTTCCTGGATGGGCGCGAGGCCAAGCCACTACGTCAGCCCGTGGACCTGTTTGCCCTGCTCACGGCACTGAACAATACATCCGGGTGGCTTGGTGCCTGGTGGGCCGGCCTGCTGCGGGAGCCGCGGCTGACGCAGGATGTGGAGGACATCGCGGAGGTTGCGGAGCGTGGGAAGGAGATCCTGCGAGAGCACGCGGATGAGGTGCGGGATCGCGGATGGGAGGCGGTTTGGGCCCACTTCCAGCGGCAACCACGGCTCGATCATCCCGTCAAGGTGCGTGTTATCGAGCCGCAGGTAACCTCGTGGGCATCCACGAGCCAAGCCGGCAGGGTGAGCGTGACTCTGACTATACAAGGCGAGTTTACAAGATCGGCCAGTGAACTCACTAGTCGGGTCCGAGCGGTTGTGGACGATTGGATGCGAGGAGATCACGAGAAAGCGGGTACGTGAGGGTTACCGCTCAGATGTCGTCAGGGTTCCGAACTCCTGGCAGGGAAGTTGCGCAACGATGCACAACACTGTATCATGGTGTCGGGGGGTGTCCGCTGGTGAGTACCGGGAGGCGCTTGGGGTACAGCGTGGACGATGCCGCGAAAGCCGTCGACCTCAACCGTACGACACTCTACAGTGCCATGCGCGCCGGAGAATTGCAGTTCGCGAAGGTCGGGAAGCGCACGCTCATCCCGGTCGCGGCGCTGGAGGCGTGGCTGGCGGCCAAGTGCCAGCGTGCACAGCTGGCTGCCCCGCGCGGAGCGGGGGCGAAGCGCCATGGTGCCTGAGCGGCGTAGGTGCGCGGTGACACGGTCGGACGGACGATCGGACGTGTGGCTGGTGGCACTGATGTCGTGGGCGGTGACTAGCGCCGCCGTCGAGGTCGCCGTGGCGGTGGGCACAGGGGCCCGACCTACGTGGTGGTGCCTCGCGGGCGGGGCGCTGGCGATGGCGGGCATCGTGTATGTGGCGTGGTACCTGGCCGATCTTCGCGGTCGAGTGCTGGCGATGGCGTGTCGGGCGGCGTGGGGCGGCGCGGGACTTGCCGCCGCGGGGCCGGTGGTGGCCCTGCACGCGGTGGCGGCAGCCGCGGCCCACGGCGGGACGGTGCTCTACGCCCACACCCGCAGCGCACATGTCGCCGAGCGCGCCCGACGCGTGGCGACCACCCTGGCTGCCCGCGCACTGCGCTACGTCGCGGCAGGGCTCCTCGCCGCGGCGATCGGCCACGGGATGGTCGGCGCCGCCGCGGTGGGGGTGCATGGTGCGGGTGCGGTCGCGGTCGGGGAGGTGGCCCCGCGGGCGCCGAGGTCGCCGGCGAATAGCGCCCAGGGACCGCCTCGACGGACAACCGCTGCACCCAACCCTGCGACGGTGGTAGCACTCGCTGATGCCCGTGCTGCGCGCGCACAACGCCGATCGCGCCGCGCTAAGCCGGCCCAGGCCGGGGCCGCCAAGTCAGAGGAAGTCCAGGCTGACGTCCAGTCAGACGCGGGAGCCGCGCCGAAGGCGCCCGCGCCAGCCTTGATCGTCCCGTCGCGCAAGGAGTACATAGTCACGCACCTCTCCATCGACGCTGGCGTGCTCTCAGGGGATACACTGGCGCCGCCGGGCGTCGGGGGCCGTGTGGACATGCGCCTCTACGTGGCGCCGCCCGATGGGAAGTGGCTGTCCAGCGAGGCCAGGGCGGCGTTCCTGCGTGATGCGGAAAGGCTGCTCGCCAAGGCCGGGCCGGCCTCGATGGACCTCTTGGACCTTGTGGCCGCGCGATACCTCGCAGATAAGCAGGCCGACCGCATCCCGCTGGACGCAGGTGACCTACTCCGCCTGCGCCGTGTCAAGCCGCACAAGCACGGCGGTTGGCAAGACGACAGCCAGAGCATGGTCGTGGATGGAATGGCTGCGCTTGCGCTTCTGCGGGCACGGGCGACCGTAGAACCATTTCCGGGTGCTGCCAAGGGCAAGGTGAAGACCTATACGGCGGATGGTCCACTCGTCATCGTCACCCGGCTTCAGGCGGACGAGGGCAAGGCAGTCCCGCGTACAGCATGGTGGGTTACGCCCGGGCCGCTCCTTAAGGTCTTCGCCGAGGTGCAACAGGTGATGCGGTTGCCCGAGGCGGTGCTTGCGCTGGACCACCGCCGGCATGCGCCGGCAAAGACACTCGCGCGTTACCTGGCTTACAGGGCACGGTGCAGCGGGTCAGGGACCATCGGTATGACATTCGCGGACGCCATGGAGGCGGCCGGACTGGGGCGGGACGCCAAAGCCAATCGCGGGCGAGCAGAAAAGCGGCTGGTAGCCGAGGCTGAGACGCTTGTGCAGGCCGGGGTGCTCGCCCACGTCCAGGCGGTCGGCCGCCAAACGATCACGTTCCGCTTGCCACCCACGGGGAGCCGTTGATGGACCCACGGGGAGCGGTTGATGGACCCACGGGGAGCGGTTGATGCCACTTCCGCCAACCCAACTCCCCCAACGGTTCCAGGGCCACCACGGGCCCTAATAGATCTAATGGATCTAACTGGCGGAGGGGGCGTGCTGACGCACTCCCCTCCGCACAAGCACAATCGCATCACGGAGGCGGTGCCATGTGGCAAATGTACTGCAAGATCCGTCCCTGGAGCGCGCTGTGGTGCGCGCTGCCGCCACTGACCAGCAGGCGGCGATTATTGTGGCTGACCTGCCGGCCAACGTGTTCACGGTCCCAGGCCTGGCAGACCTTCTGGCGCAGGTCTGTGCCGCGCAAGCGGCTGGGGAGCCGGTGCCCGGCCTGCCGCGCGAGGTGGCGGAGGCGGAGCCGGCGGCCGACCCGACGGCGGCAGCCAAGGCGCTCCGTGACATGTTTGCCCTGCGCCACGCTTCAGACGCGCTGGAGGTAGGAGGAGCGGCACTCCTCCGTGGTGACCCCGCTGAGCGCGTGTTGGATGCTATTGAGGCGGGTACGGCGAAGGCTCGCCAGGGCTTGGCCGCCGTCCGGACTGGTGAGGTGCACAGCGCGCGCGACTTACTGGGCGGGCTCCTCGCGGAGGTGCGGAGCCGCCGGGTCGCGCGTGAAGAGACGGGGCGAGCGGTCGCGGGCATGAGCACCGGCTTCCCCCGGCTGGACGAAGCGATCAACGGCCTGATGCCAACCCGCACGTACCTCATCGGCGGGAAGCCCGGTGAGGGTAAGACGACGCTCGCGGTACAGATCGGCCATCACTGCGTAGTGCGTGAGGGAGCATCGCTCGTATACCTAACGGCGGAGATGCCGGCGACAGACATCGTCTTAAAGATCCTCTGCGCGCACATCGGTGCTGCCACCGAGGACTACGACCGCGGCTGGGCGCATGAGGACTCCCTGGCGCATGCGGCAGCGGAGATGGGTTGCGCGCTGGATCGCATCCACATCATCGACGCCACGGTGGAACAGATGACCACAGACCAACTGCTCGCCCGATCCGCCAAGTGCTTCGCGCGGGCAGCGGCCGCGACCAACCGTCTGGTGATTGTCGACTATCTCCAAAAACTGGCGAGTGTGGAGGCACAGGACCGCCAGCGGGCCGTGCAGGATGCGAGCCATCTACTTCGCGCCCTCGCCACGTCTCAGCGCGCGGCTGTGCTTGCGCTCAGCAGCCTTAACCGGGCGGCCTACAGCGACCCCACACTCGCCGGGTTCCGCGAGAGTGGTGGTATCGAGTCAGACGCGGACTGCGGCCTCATGCTAACCCGCGACCAGGACGGGACCAGCAGGCTCACGGTCGTCAAAGGCCGTCACGGAGGCGGCGGGTTTTCAGAGCCCCTAGTCTTCGCGCACGGCCGCTATGCGGAACTCGACACGCGCCACGAAGAGCCTTCGACTGGGGGGCGCCGTCGTGCGTGACGCCACGGCTCCCAACCAGCCCTGCACGTTGTCGCGCTCGGAATTGGACCAGTGCGACCCGCGCCAGTCAGGGGGCCGCATCCGGGCCCGGTGCCCGCTGCACGGGTCAGACCACCAGCGCAGCCTGAGCGTGGACCCGGCGACTGGCCGCTGGCACTGCTTCGCGTGCCAGCGGTGGGGTCACATCACCGACTGGCCCACAGGCGTAGGCGCGCGGTCGGCGATAGGGGCGGCCGCGCGGCCCGTACCGGCCGCCCCGAAGGAGGCGCCCCGGCCGCTGCCCGCTGGCCTGCGGTCACTGGTGCAAGAGTGGCGCCAAGCCCTCCGCGAGGCGACAGGCGACCACCCGGCGGCGGCCTACATCCGAGAACGCGGCATCCCCCAGGCCGTTGCTGTTGGCAACGGCTGGGGAGCCTGTCTGGGCTCGGATTGGCCCGGCAGGCGTGAGGCACCAGAACTCCAGCCCTGGCGGGAGCCGGGGCGCTGGGCTCTGGTGGCACCCACGTGGGCGCCGACCGAAGAAGCGGACGCGCGCTGGCAGCCGATCAACATCTACGCACGCATAGCGGCGGTCGGCGTGGAGCCCCGGCATGACTTCTTGCCGGGTGGCAAGGGCCTGCTGCTGGCTCGGCCCGTCGAGCAGGTCCACCCCGAGTTGGTCCTCGTGGAGGGGCCCGCCGACGCATTGGCCTTCGCCGCCGCGGGGCATCGCGCCATCGCCCTGCTCGGCTCGTCCCCAGCCGGCGTGCCGTGGGGCGCCCTGCCAGACGCGCCGCTCGTCATCGCCACGGACTATGACTCGGCGGGTAGAGGCGCGGCGGTGCGGCTACTGGTTGCGGCGCTTCGGGCGGGCCGGGAGGCCCGAGTTGTAGCGAGCGACTGGTTCGCGGGCGCGAAGGACGCGGCCGAACTCCGCGCACGGGCGGGCGCCTTGCCGCCGCTGCGCTACGCCGAGCCGCCGGCCGACGTGGCCCATGTTCCCCTCGCCCCCTCCCGTCCCGTCCCCGCGTCCCCGCGCCCGGCCGTTCCAGCCTCCGCCCGTCCCGTGCCCCGGGAGCGCCCGGCCCTTCCGGTCCCGGTGTCCACGGCTCCCGTCGCGCCTGCGGCGCGGAGAGCCCCGGCCGACCCCCTGGTGGAACGATGGGCTGAGGAGCGGTGCCGCCGTAGGTGGGTGAGCGCGGAGATTTCCCAACTCTTCGCCGATTTCCGCAGGTGGGCTCCAGGTACTGACGTCGAGTTGCGCTCCTTCGTCCAAGCACTCTTGCGCTTAGACGGAGTGGAAACCCATGGCAGCAGTATTGCCGTCGGCTTGGAGACGCGATTTGGACTGTGAGGGGGGGTACGTGTATGCATGCTTTCCATATGGTTTTCCGAGCCATCGGTGTGGCGCTACTGGTGTGCGCTGGCGCAGGGTCCGTCGTGGCAATGTTGCGCCAAGACGCGCCCCGCGCACAGAGACAGGCCGCATTTGTGGCGGCGGGGACCATTGCCGTATGCGCGATTGGTCTCTTCTTAGCCGCATCGGTTTGAACCGAAGGTAGAACCATCTGTCTGCCCAATCGTTTCAGGCACCACTGTCGGCCGGACTGGGCAGTCAGGCACCTCCGCACCGAGTCGACGAAGGGGGGGCTGGTGAACTTATGCATCAGAGCATTAAGATCTCAACTTTGGCCCACATTCGTCCACGCCTGGCCCGCGTCCGTTGTCGCCAGCAACTCGACCCCGCCAGGTTCCTGCACGAGGGCCCAGCCCACGGTCGGTGTCAACATGTCCAGTTCCACGACGATGCCCTTGGCCACCGCGGTTGCAACCGTCGGGGCATTGTGGATCAGGGTCCAAGCCCCACCCCCGTCGCCCGTCCGGTACAGATGTTTGCCATCACTGGCCAACCCGACGCTAAAGTTCGCGAATGAGTAAACCCACCCATCGCCGGTCGTGGACACGAGCGCGGTCCCCGGCGTCCACGTTTCGCCCGCGTCCTCACTGCGGTCGAAGACGATCACGGGACCGGGCATGCCGCACTCAAGGTTGACTGGCATCACCAACCACCCACCAGCCGGGGCTCCCGTGAATGCGTTGCAGGAGGCGTAAGCGCTCGGAACGGGTGGATGTGCCGCCACCCAGCGTTGACCAGCAGAGTCAGTCCAGTACACGGTTGCCTGGCCCAACTTGGGATCGCTGACGCCGACCCAGCCATCTGCGGCCGAAGTGAAGAGTACACCGCGCTTGTCGCCCAGGAAGGGAAGGTCCCCAACAGATGCGGCGTGCGGGACGGGATCGGCCGCCGCCGCTTTCCGCCATGTGCCGCCACCATCGGTGGTTGCCCAGAGGTCCGCCCCCTCGCTCCCCGCGGCGGCCCCGCCGTACGTCAACAGCCAGCCGACGCTGGAGTTCAACACGTCGAGGTATCCGCCCTCGTTTGTCGTCTTGATCGAGGAGGCGGACCATGACCGGCCGGCATCCGTCGTCCGATACACCATAGCGCCGGTGGCCACGCCGCGATATGCGTTTGCCGCCGTGGTTGGGAATTGCACCACCCAGGCGGTGTTAGCGTTGAGAAACGCCGCCTGCCGGTCCCACGGCTGGTTGGCCAGGTTGACGAAGTGGGCGGTCTTGAGGAGGGACGTCGGTGTGACGTTCGTCCACGTCCGGCCACCGTCGACTGTGCGCAGAACGGCTCCGCCCGTCAGCGCCCAGCCCGCGGAGGCGCTCACCATGTGCACATGCAGGATCGCAGGCAGTGGTTCGCGGGCCGCTTGGGAAGTTTGACCCGCGGCCAGTGGAGGCTGCGCGTGGCCTGGAACCGTGTTACACCCCGCCAGAACAATCGCAGCCACAGCCGCAATGAGCCCCGCCTTCCTCATCACCAACGCCCCCTCCGATAACCGGCCAGCCCCTCTCGTGGACGCCACGATAGCCGCTGTGGTTCCCCTGGAGGACGTGCTCCACCCCCCCCGCCATTTCCAGCCCGCCGACCCTCCACGGACCCCACGAACCGGTCCAGGAGAGCCCCGAGCACACGGCACAGACACAGACAGGATAAGGGGGCGGCGTCGCGGCGCAGGCAAAGCCTGCGCGGGGCCTTGGGGCAGTAAGGAGAGCGGGAGGGTCGCAAGCGACCCCTCGGGATTGGGAGGAGGGGTCGCCAGACGGTTTTCCCCTTGGTAGTACTGTCTTTTTTGAGGGGTCGCCGGGTGATTCGATGCCCTCAGACCGCCCGCTGGGATGGATGGGTGAAAATGCCAGACTTGGAAGACGTGAAGATTCGTTTCCGGGCGGACGACTTGGCGCTACTCCGGGCGGAGGCCGAGGCGCGGAAGACGTCATTGGCAGATATTGTTCGGGAGTCGGTCGGCGAGCACCTGGCGCGGGCGGCGGCTGCCCGGGTCGTGCCGGTGTTAGATGCGGCCCTGGCCAAGCACGTGGATCGACTCGCAGCGATGCTTGCCAGGACGTTCGTGGCCGCGGACATGGCCCAGTGGCAGGCGTGCGCGCTGTACGCCGCCCTCGCGGTGGACCGGCCGGGTGGGGCGACCGCAGCGCAGGTCCAGCGGGAGGCTCAGCACAGGGCGGCCATCGACCTGCGGGCGCGCGGTCTGGAGATCGCCGGTGACGAGGACATGTATACGCCAGGCAAGGAGGCATAGGCCATGCGGCTCAAAGCATCGTTCATTTTCAGGCTGCGGTGGAAGGCTGGTGGCGCCGCTGGGAAAGATGCGGCGGCGCACGCTGGGTACGTCGCGACTCGCCGCGGGGTGGCGCGAGCTGACGAAGATGTGGCCGACGAGATGGACGCGCTGCTGCACCCGCAGTACCTTGCCGAGCGCCCCGGCAGTACCGGTCTGTTCGGCCAAGACCCGCAACGCCCGCCCGCCCTGCAAGAGGTGCAGGACGAGGTTCGCGATCGGCCCTGGCATTGGCAGGCAGTGCTGAGCCTTCGCGAGGACGACGCCCAGGTCCTCGGGATGGCCAAGCCCGCCGATTGGCGCGACCTGACCCGGCGCATCCTGCCCCGCATGGCGCACGCCGCTGGGGTCGCGGAGGGAGACCTCCGCTGGGTGGCCGCGATGCACCGAAAGGAGGGGCATCCGCACGTCCATGTCCTGGCCTGGGTTCGAGAGGGCGCTCCGGATCGCGGCCCGGCGTTGGACCGCCGGGAATTGAAGGACGTCCGGCGCGCGGTGGCCGCCGAGATCTATGGCCCGCTCCGGGCTCAATTGTCGGCGGAGCGCACGGCTGCCCGGGACGCGCTGGTGTTGGCCGGGCGCCTCACTGCAACTCATGCGCGGCGGCTGCGGCTCGAGTCAGAGCGGTTGGCGCCGGCGGCACCGGAAATTGGGGTGGCGATCGATCATGGAGACGTCGCCTCGCTTGCTGAGCGACTGACATCCCTCACCACCGTGATGCCCAGGTCCGGCCGGGTGGCACTGGCGTACATGCCCGCGGCCGTGCGGCAGCAGGCGCGGGACGCGGCCGACTGGCTGCTCGCTTGCCCCTCTGTCGCCAAGGTCGCCGCGAAGTACGAACAGTCGGCTCGTGACCTTGCCGGCCTCTATTCATCCCAGCCTACCGACCATGACGCCGCGTGGAAGCGGGCACGTGAGGACGTACGCGACCGCATCGCGCAGGTGCTGCTCCGGGCCGCCGCTGACTGCCAAACCGACCGCGTCGAGCCTGAGCCGGATTGGGGTAACCGGGAGCGCGCGGAGGGGCCGAGTGCCGGGATCGCTGCACCGCGCGGCGCCGGTCGGGACCGCGCACAGGAGCGCGCTGAGCGCCAGCAGGTCCGAGTGGAGATGCGCCTGCGCGACCCCGCGAATGCGTTGGCCTACTGGTCCGCGTACTGGTCGAGCGGCTCGACTGAGCAGGACCGGCAGGCCGGAGGCAGGGGTCTGGTCCTACTGGACGACGAGCATCGTGGTGTCGTGGCCCTGCTGCGTCGTATCGAGGTCGAGCGTGACGAGCAGGGCTGGCCGCAGGGGGTGGGAGGAGCATTCGCCGAGGCGGTGGCGCTCGTGCTGCGATGGGCTCCGGGGCTCGAAGAAGACCAGGTGGCCCGCGAGGTCGCGCTCCAGGCGGCCCGGCAGCAGGGCCTGCGGGCAAATGATCCGCTGCCGCCGACACCGGCCGACGCCCTCGCCAAGGCCATGGGACTGGCTTTTCCGGACGAGCACGCGCGTGAGCGGGTGACCGAGGCCCTCCGAGCGGCTGAGGTTCAGCGCGGCGAGCGTGGGCGGCTGGAGATGCCGGAACCTTCTGCCGAGTCGCTCCTCGCGGTGGTCAGACAAGCAGGTGTGCCCGGTTCTGCATCCGCGGCCGGCGCGGAGGACGCACTTCTGGCGGAGGCGGCGCTGGCTGCCTACCGCCAGCAGGCGGCTGATGCGCGGGAGAGTCGGCGGGCCCGCGACCTGTCGCCGGAAGCGGCTCTGGCTGAGGTGGCGGGGGTTCCGGCCTTGGCCAGCCGGGAGATTGCCAGGCGTCTGGTGGCGGTCGAACTTGTCCGTGACTTGGACAGTGGTGTGAAGACCGCCCACGGACCTGCATACGACGCGCTGCTACGCGACGTGCTTGCCGCAGCAGGCCCCAAGGCAGACCGTTACGCGATAGAGCGCGAGGTCCTTGCGCAGGCTGAGCGTGCGCAGGGGCAGCATCTACGTCCGGCGGAGGTGGTCTTGCAGACACTGGGAGTTGCTGCGGAGCCGAGCGAGCGCCAGCGAGTAGCCGCGCTGCTGCGGAGGGTGGAGTTGTCGCAGACCCAGGACCGCCGGATTACCGCGGACGGTCCCCGGTTCCGGGAGTTGACGGCGATGCTGTCCGCTCGGTCCACCGCCGGCCGGAGGGACGTGGAGCGCGTCGTGACGTGGCAGGCGGCGCGGGCGCAGCGCATCGACGCCTTCGACCGCCGGCGCGCCGCAGCCTCGGTCATCCACTCCGCCCAGACGTTCCTGGCACGGGAGGCGCGGCGGGCGGAGATTGAGGCGGAACTCGCGAGCATGCGGGACCAGGCGCAGCGGGAGGCACGTACCGGTCTAGAGCGGTGGTAGGGGACACCCTGTAAGCCTTGGCCGTGTTGAGGTGTATCGTCACTCGCCTCCGGCATCGGGACACCCAGGTTCGCGTCGCCGTGTTTGAGTGTTTGCTGGACCCACGGGGCGTCCACGGTCGGGACGCCCCGTCAATCTATGTGCAGCAATAGATCGACGGAAGCCGCCCTGGCGGCGCCGGGACACCCCCCTTGCAGAGGCAGTGCACAAGCCTGGACGGCCTTGCGCGTTCCGCCGCATGGTGGGACGCGCCACCCCGTCCCCGGCCGGGACAGCGACGCCAGTCTGGTTTTTGCGGGTGTCCTATGCTGGCCAACAGACGAACACCGTGCCCGCAGATGCTTGCGCGAGAGCGCAGCGGAGGCACGGCGGGTGTCCAGGGGAGGGGCTTTCATGCAGGCGGTTGGGGTTGATCTCGGGTATGGCGTGACCAAGGTCGTTGGTGCCCTCGGGCGGGTGTCTTTCGCGTCTGTGTGGGTGCCGCATACGGCCGGCGCGGAGGCGTGGGGGCTCGGCACGGCGGACAAGCCACTGCTCGTGGACGGTCAGGCTGTCCTCGTCGGGGATCGGGCCACGAGTCGGCCGGGGGCGCACCGTCCGTTTGCTGACGGCCGGTTGGCGGACCCGGAGGCGTGGCCGCTGCTGGCGTCGGCACTGTGGCGGGCCGGGGTGCAGGGGGAGGTGTGCCTCGGCTCGGGGACCCCCCTCGGCATGTTCGCCCAGGAGCGCAAGGCCGCGCAAGAGGCCCTTGAAGGTCGCGTCCTGACTCTCGGGGACGGCACGCACGAGACGTCCATCTGTATCACCAAGTTGATCCTTCGGCCACAAGGCGTCGGGGCGGCGCTCTTCCTGGCGGCGCAAGGCCGCTTGCCGTCGGGTGCGGGCTACGTGGTGGTCGTGGATGTGGGGACGAGGACGACGGACGTGCTGACCATGGACGCCGCCGACCTGTCTCCAATCCCCGCGCTGTGCTTCTCCATGGAGTCGGGGGTTGCCACCGCGGCCGAGGCTCTAGCGGCCACGGTGCAATCGGCCACGGGCTACCTGCCGCCGGCGGACATCGCCCAGTCGGCCCTGCGGGAGCCGGTACGCTGGCGGGCGCGCGTCATCGGAGGGCCGGATGCGGCCACCCACCTTGACGCCCTTGCGGCCAGCATCCGCACGGAGATCCAGCGGCGTTTCGGCGCCGACGCGGGCCGGGTCTCGGCGGTCGCTGTTGTGGGCGGCGGCGGGGTGCTGCTTGGAGACCGTCTGCAAGATCTGCTGCCCGGAGAACCCATCGCCGTCACGGCGGAGGAGGCCCTCTTCGCGAACGCGCTCGGCTTCGCGGCCTCGGCGGCCCGGGCGGCGAGAGGGGGGGTATGACGTGCGATTTCGCGTGTCGGTCGCGGAGTCGTCCCCGGTCCATGAGGTCCTCGAGGAGATTCCGGAGTGCCGACGGGGCGCGGTGCTGGTCGGCCTGGCGGAGCAGGCGCTGTCCACGCGCTCCATGGTCCCGGCGGTCGAGCGGATCGCGGCGGCGCTGGAGGTCATGGCGGGCAGGGTGACTCCGCTGGTGACGGAGCCTGTCGCGCCCGCGGTCGAGGAAGAGCCCGAAGAGCCGGAAGACCCGCGCCTCCAAAATCTCGATCGGGACTGGTAGGCGGTGCGCCGTGATACTTCTACTTTCCCTCGTCGCGGTCGGCGCGGTCGAAGGACTGATGTACCTGTTGGTCCGCAAGCTCCTCGGCCGCACCGCGGCACGGGTGTACGTCGCGCTACTCCCACTTTCGGCGGTGGCGATTGCCGACTTCGCCCTCACGCCGCTGTTGTGGCTCCTGCCACGGACGGTGTGGCCCCCGATCCGTCCGGCCATGACGTGGCCCCAAGTGTTCGCTTACCTGGACCGACCTGCCGGCAAGACCGTCCAGGGGGCGACCGCTGACCAATGGTGGCGGCTGGCTGTGCACCTGCTCCAGACCCGCCCCGAACCGGGCTGGATGCTCACACAGGTGCCGTTCGTCGCCACCGCCCTTGCCGTGCTGTATCTCGCGATCTTTGGAAATCGCCGGCATGCACTGCGGGCTTCACCGACCGCGACTCACGGATCCAGCCGGTGGCGTCGGGGGGCGGAGATTCGCGAAACGCTGCAGGCGACGCCCTGCGACCGGCCCGCCGCCGCGGGCGTGGTGGTCGGCAGCGACGGGCGCACTGCCCACCTCACACGGCCCGACATGGGCAACCCGCACACGCTCTTGCTCGGGGCCACAAGGGCCGGGAAGTCCCGCCGGGTCATCCTGCCGATGGTCTGGTGCCTCGGGCACAAGCGCGAGAGCATGATCCTGACGGACCCGAAGGGGGAACTCCACGCCCACTCGGCCGCCTGGCTTCGGTCGCGGGGGTACGAGGTCGTTCAGATCGACTTATTACGGCCAGCACGCGGCAATCGCTGGAACCCCCTGTCGGCCGTGGTCCGGGCCCAAGAGGTGGGCGACACGGAGGAGGCGAGCCGACTCGCCTGGGAGGTCGGTAATGTGCTGGCCTTCAGCGACCACGGTGCCGGCGTAGATCCGATTTGGCCGCAGGCAGCGGAATCCACCATCGCGGCGCTGGCCTTGGGGACGGCGCTGGAAGCCCCCGTGGGCGCGAAGCACCCGGCGACGATGTACCGGATTTTGGCCGACCTTGGGGGGGACGGGGCTGGTGGGGCTTCCCTCGACGAGTGGTTCCGGTCGCTGCCGTCCGGGCACCCGGCCCGGCTGGCCTACGGGACCGCGGCACTGTCCGAGAGCCGCACCCGGTCCAGCATCTACACCGGCACGGCGGCCAACCTCCGCACGTTCGCCGACCCCGGCGTGGCCTGGCTCACAGCGGAATCGGACCACGACCCGGCGGACGCCGGGCGGAAGCCGACGGCCATCTTCTTGCTTCTGCCCGACGAGGCCGGAGCGCGCCGGCCGATCGCGAGCCTGTATGTGGCCCAGGCGTACAGCGCCCTGGCGGCGATGGCCCGGGACAGCGGCGGCCGCCTCCCCGTCCCCGTGTGGTTTCTGATGGATGAGTTCGGCAATATCGGCAAGCTCCCCGGCATCGCCGAGAAGCTGACCGTCAGCGCCGGCCGAGGCATTCGCTTCTTGCTGGCCGTGCAGAGCATGGCGCAGATCGATCATGTGTACGGGCCCCAGGTACGCGAGATCGTCACGGGCAACTGCGATACGACGCTCTTCCTGCGGGCGGCGGATGATGCGACGGCGAGCGCCATCAGCCGCAAGGCTGGGACGTACACAGTGCAGACGATGAGCACCCAGCGCCGGCCGGGAGTGGCGCTCGCTTCAGTGAGTGGGACTGAATCGGCGACCGGGCGGCCGCTGCTCACTCCGGACGAGGTGCTCCGCTGGCCGTTGGGCGAGGCGCTGATTCTCCAGGCGGGGCAATATCCTGCCCGGCTGCCCCTGGCCGATCTCTCCGCCTGGCGGGCGGCGTCCGCAGCCTTCGTTCCGGCGGAACCCACCAAGGCGGCGCCGGTGGTTGCGCCGCCGACCTGGTGCCCGGCTGGCTTCGGGCCGGGCGCGGACGCCGACCCTGAGGAGCCGGAGGATCCGGAGGTTCCGCCTCCCCCACAGCCCGCGCCGGTCCGGCCGACAAATGTGTTCGGCCGGTAGATAGGACACCGTCTCCCACCCCCTCCCGCGAAGGAGGGGGTTTTTTCATGCATGCGACGATGTGTGCGGCCCGCAGCCGCGCGAAGGAGGGGTTCGGGATGCCGGGGTTTGAGACGCAGATCATCACCGGTTTTCAGACTTTGATGACGTGGATCGCGGGTCTGGCGATTCCGGGGACCGGCGCGGTGTTGGGTTGGCATGCGCTGATGCGCGGGACGGCCCAGGACGAGATGACCGCACAGCACCACAGCCGCGCGATGCGGTCCGCGGTCATTTTTGGCGGCCTCACGATCATCGGGGGCGCGCTCGTGTCGGCATTGCTGGGTCTGTTCTTTTAGGACAGGCCCCGTGCCGATCCTGGAGGCCGTGCAAGGGGGGGAGTGGCTTGGTCGGCTCGCTCATGACCAGCATCTTGAGATGGACATACACGATCCTGTTGTCACCCGCGCAAGCGGCACTGAGCAGTTTCGCGGTGGCCGGCGAGTTGCACTACCTGTGGTCCGCGTCTTGGGCCGTCAACTTCCTCCTCGCGGCACGAGGCATTGCGTTCGCGCTACTCGCGGTACGGACCGCGTGGGATGCCTTTCAACTGGCGACCCTACGCGCAGACGGCGCACCGACCGACCCCGGAGGGTTGCTCAAGCGGGTTGTGGTGACCGCGTGCGCCATCGGCGCGGGACCGTGGCTGGCACACCAGATGTTGGTCTACGGCAACGACCTGGCCGAGATGGTGGCAAACCTTGGGTTGGTGACGGCCTTGCCGTCCTCTCTCTCGCTTCCGAGCGCCGGGGTGGGGGCCGCCTGGGCGCTTGTCGTGTCGTTGGTGCTTTTCGCCGCGGGGTTCCTCCTCGTGCTCCTGTGCTTCGCGCAGTCGATGGTGCGCAGCGTCGAGATGTTGCTGGCCGCGCTGGTGAGCCCGATCCTGGCATTGGGATTCATGTCGGGGAACGACGGCACGGCCGGGACGTGGTTCAGGGAGTCTCTCGTCCTGGCGTGCACACAAGCAGTGCAGGTGACGATGTTGTACGTCGCCGCGACGTTGCTCGTTTCTCCCGGAGGTGTCGTGGGCGCACAGGTGTTGATCCGCCCGTTCCTGTTTGTGGGGGCGTGCTGGGTCGCGTTCAGGACCCCGCAGATCCTGCGCCAGTACGCCTACCACTCTGGGGCTGGTGAGGCGACGTCATCCGTGGCGGGGCAAGTGACGCAGCGGGTACTGTCCAAGCTTCCATTTTGAGGGTGTGGCGGATGAAGGAATACCTCGTTCCCCGTGCGGTGCGGACGCGGAATGAGCTTTTCCCGGGATGGGGTTGGCCGGAGATCGGCGCGGTCGCCGCTGGGCTGCTGGTCGGGTTTGTGCTTCAGTGGGTGTTCGGGCTGATCGACCATGCCCATGCCTCGGGGCTCATCGGGCGCCTCATACTCGTCGTGATCCCGGTAGCGACGGCGACTGGCGCGGTTCGGGACCCCACGGGCGGCGGAAGCCCGTGGCGGAGGATACAGGACCGGCGCAGATACATGCGGCGGCCGCGACGGTACCTGTACCAGTATCGGGGATGGCCCGTCTGATTCGACGCCCCCTCCCGCGACGGGGAGGGGGTTTTCTTTTATGTCCCATGATCTTGGTAAAGGAGGTGAGGCGCTTGGGTGCTTTGGCGGATTTCATCCGTGGGCAGGGGCAGTTCGCTCCGGCCAAGTCGCGTCCCGTACCGAGGGCCGGTGGCTCTGTGCAGTCGTGGCTACCGGTCCAGGACGTGGATCGGGGCGTTATGGTCCGAAGCGACGGCGCTTTGGTGGCTGTCGTCCGTGTCGAGCCGTCGCCGTTCGGACTGCTGTCGGACCGGGAGCGGGAGCGCCGGATTTCCGCGCTGCACGAGGCGATCCAGGCCCTGCCCGGGGCAGTGCAGATTGCGGTCGTGCCGAGGCCGATCGACCTGGACGCCTACCTGCGAGACCTGGAGGGGTGCTTGCGTGAGGCCGACGGGGCTCGGCGGGGCCTGCTTCGCGGGTATCTCGCGTACGTACGGAGTCTTGTCGGGAGCGGAGAGGCCTTGGAGCGCCGGTTCTATGTGCTGATCCCCGTTGCCGGAGCTGATGCCCAACGGCGTGGCGCTCGGGACGAGCTGCTCCAGCGGGCCACCGAGTTCGTGGCCGCCCTCGGGCGGGCGGAACTGCAGGCCCACCTCTGTGACGACCGGGAGATCATCGACCTCCTGTTTGTGTGGCTTCACCCGGCGCAGGCCGCCTTCGAGCGGGCGGCGGAGACGGTTCCGGCCCCCCGATACGTCCCGACGGAGGTGCATGATGCCACTCGTTGACCTGCTGGCGCCACCGGCCCTGGACTTCCGCCGGCACGTCTTGACCATGGGGGACGGCGAGGCGCAGGCCCTGGTGGTCGTGGACTACCCACCCCGCGTGGGGCAGGCCTGGCTGGCGCGGCTCGCCGCCCTGCCGGGTGTGAGCCTGAGTCTCCACCTGGCGCCGACGGATCCGTTGTCGCTGCTCAAGGCCCTCAACTCCAGCATTCAGGAGTACATGTCGCGACTGAGTAACGGCGGCAACGCCTTGGTCCAGTCCCGGTGGCAGCAGTCCCTCGATGATGCGCGGGCGCTGCTGAAGCAGATCGACCAGGAAAGCCAGAAGGTCTACCGTGCCGCCGTGCTCCTCCTGGTGGTGGCGCCCGATCAGGAGGAACTGGCTCGCCGGGTGCGCCAGGTGGAAGCGGCCTGCGCCGCGGCCAGCATGCGTGCCCGCCCAGCCGTGTTCAAGCAGGAGGAAGGGGTTAAGGCTGCCGGGCCGTGGGGACTGCTGCCCCGGGAGATTGCCGACCTAGGAGCCCGCGAGATGCCCGCCGCGACGGTGGCCGCAGCCTACCCGTGGGTGTCTTCGGGGCTCAACCACGGCCGCGGGATCGTTCTCGGTCGCGACGATGCGGGCGGGATCGTGCTGGTAGACGGATGGACGCCGTCAGTTGACAGTGGACTCACCAACGGAAACATCAACGTGCTCGGGAAGCCCGGATCCGGGAAGACCTTCTCGGCGCAGATCCATATTCTGCGCCAATACGCTCTAGGCACCAGGATTCTTGCCCTCGATCCGTTGGGCGATTACGGTCGGCTCGCTCGCTCTCAGGGCGGATGCGTGATTGACGCATCTGGGAAGGACGGCCGGGTGAACCCCCTTCACGTGTCGGCCCTGCCTTCGGCCGGCGCCTCCACGCCGGAGGTCGGGACCCGCGGTGTACTGGCCCAGCATGTTCAGAGGCTCAAGACGTTCTTTGGCCTCTACCTGCCGTCGGCTTTGGATGCGTTGGAGCAAGCCGTCTTGGAGAAGGCCATCGTCGCCGCGTACCGGGATCGCGGGATCGATTGGTCCACAGATCCCGCAACCGTTGGGGACTGGCCCACGATCGCGGACGTGCGCCGTCAGGTGCAGGCGATGGGGCAGGACCGGCTGGCGATCCTCCTGGAATCGGCCACCGACGGTGCGGACAGTGCCCTTTGGCAGGGGCAGAGCACCATCGCCATCGGGCAGGCCGATTTCGTCGTCTTCGATCTGGAATTGCTCAAAGACGCAGCGCCGAATGTTCGGAAGGCGCAGTATTTCAATATCCTTGCCTGGGCCTGGGACATGGTGCGCGAGGGAAAGGCGCTCGGCAAGCACACCCTGCTGGTGGTCGACGAAGCGTGGATGCTCATCGATCCGCAGACGCCCCAGGCGTTGCAGTTTGTGTTCGAGATCGCCAAGGGCATTCGGCACTATGGTCCCTCACCGATCGGCAGTGCCCTGATGGTGGTCACCCAAAACGTCGGTGACTTCCTGTCGCCGGAGGTGGCCCGACTCGGGCAGCCCATCATCGCGAATGCCAGCACGAAGCTCCTCATGCAGCAGGATCCCGTTGATATCGACCATCTGCGTGGGGCGTTGCGCCTCAGTGAGGCAGAGTGCGACCTGCTCGCTGGCGCGAAGCGCGGCGAGGGGCTGCTCCTCGCCGGCAGCCAGCACGTGCGGGTACGCATCGAGGCCGCGGCGCACGAGGCGGAGATCATCGCTGGCGCCGCGCCGGACGCCTGAGCGGGTGCGGCACAGGGGGGGAGAGACGTGCCATTCCTTGTCCGCGCGGGCATGGCGGTCGCGGATGCCCTGGGGATCGACATCGGCAAGGTCGGGCTCGGGGTGCTCCTCGGCCTGATCGGGTTGGTGATGTTCATCGTCCTGATTCCCACCATGCTGTTGTCGCAGGCGGGGCCGGCCAGCGGAGGCGTCCCGGCCGACCTGGGCCTCTGGGTGTCCCTTGCCGAGCAGGAGGCGGGGCCGGTGCCACCGGCCCTGATCCTCGCCGTGATTGACCATGAGAGCGGCGGACAGTGGCTGGCGCAGCACCACAACAGCGACGGCACCACCGACGCCGGACTGATGCAGGTGAACTCCGCGAACTGGCCAGCGTATGGGTTGGCCGCAGACCCCTACGTCCCCGCGGCAAACATCCGGGCGGGCGTGGCGATCCTAGGCGGTGATCTCGCGCGCCATCCAAGCAACGTGCCGGCCGCACTCGAGGCGTACAACGCCGGGACGGCCGCCAACGGGTGGCTCTTCGACCCTGGGTACGCCTCGACGGTGCTGGCCGACGCGCAGGCGATCGAGACCCGTGCACACCTGGCGGCGACCCGGATCCCGGGGGGCGAAGTAATCGTCACCGCGTTCGCGGCGACGGGTTCGGCCGCAACGGCGGACGGCACGACGTGGCCGGGCATCGTGGCCCCGGCCACCATCTCGGCGACCTCAGGCACCTCTCCTGTGCCTCTCCTGTCCTGCTCGGCCGCGGCGGGCGCGGTCCCGGCGGGTGCGGACTGCTGGGTCATCCAGTCCCACAATCCCATCACCGTCACCGCCTCCTGGGTAAAGGTCGTCCACACCGTCGGTCCGCATGGCCACCACCACACGACCACGCAGAAACTCACCGCACAGGCCTCCGCGTAGCCTTGTCCCGCGTAGCCCCCTCCGATCGTCGGAGGGGTTCTTTCGCGCATGCGACCATGGCGACGGGAGGTGCCGGTGATGATCGTGATTCCGCAGCCGCTGCTCATCGCGGAGGCTGTGGCGTTGGTGGCGGCGTTCGTGGTGGCCGGCGTCGTCCATCTGGTCCAAAGGGGGCGGCGGCGTTGAAGGTGGCGATCGTGGCCGGGGACCACGCCGACGCGGCGCGGGCGGCGCTCGGGAAGGACGGGGACGTGCGCGCGGTGCGGGCGGGGGAGGGGCCGTCGGCCCTCGCTGATGCGCAGCGCGTGCCCGCCGAGGTGCTTGTCGCGGATGTGGACACCGGGCCTGGCTTGGGGCAGGCCCTCTTGCGGTACCGGTTGGCGCGGCAGGAGACGCGGGTCGTCCTCCTGGCGGTCGGTCGGAAGCCCGGCGATGCGGACGTGGCCGCCGCGGTCCAGGCCGGAGTGTATGACGTGGTGACTGACGTGACGGATCTCCCGTCTGCTGTGACCGGGGCGCCTGCCGGGATCGCAGCGGCGGCCCGCTGGCTGGACCCCACCCTGGCGCCGGGCGCAACGGCAGAACCCGCCGTACGTGTGGAGACCCACTTTGCCCCGAGCACTTCGCATCCCGTGTTCGTCGCCGTGCAGGGCATCTGCGGGGGCGCGGGCGCGACGACGGTGGCGGCGTCTCTCGCCGGATTCCTGGGGCACCTCCGTGGACACCGCGTGCTTTACGCAGAGGCCGGCAACCTCCCGGCGCCCGCGCTGGCGTTCGCCCTGCAGGACCGGACGCGGGCGGGGGCGGTGGACCTCCATCAGGCGACCCAGGGCAATCTCTGCCGCGTCCTCTCCGAGCGCCGGTGGCACTACGTCGTGGTCGACGGGACGCCCCAGACCACCTTGCCGACCCAGCCTGACCTGACGATCCGCGTGGCTCCCGCGGCCGTCCACCGACTCGGGCACCTGGTGGCGCCCTTGCGGTCGCAGCAGGAAGCGCAAGCGACCGAGGTGTGGGTCCTGTCGGGTCCCCGGCCTGATCGCCACGCGCTGGATGCGGTCGCGGAGTCAGTGGCGGGGGACGTGTTTCTTTGGCCGGACCTGACCGGGATCGACATCGAGGGATTGCTCCGCGACCCACATCCCGCCACGGCAAAGTCGGCGCGGCGTGTGCTCCGTGGGCTGTTACCTGAGGGGCGGTGAGCGTCGTGCGGATCGATGCGGACTGGACCGAGAGCGATATCGCGGCGGGTCTACGGTGCCACCGCTGGCGGCGGTGCACGCGACGACTGGCCCTTGCCGCCGGATGGGCGGGCGTGGTCAGCGGCCTGCTCGTCACGGGCGCAGGAGTGCTGGCCGGTGGTGCGTGGGGCGCATACCACGTGCTGGCCCATGTCCACATGCCGGCGATGCCGGTTGTGTCGCACAGCAACCTGTTGGTGGCGGGAGCGGTGGTGGGTGCCGGGATTCTGGGCGGCCTGCTCGGCGGCCGGGCCCGGGCGCTCGCGTGGATGCTGCTTGCCGCCGCTGGAGCGGTGGCGGTCCACCTGCTCCTGCCACACCTCACCGCCACCCTGGGCGGTCTGATGGGCACGGTGACGGGCGGGCTTTCGAACGCAGAAGGCCTCGGCGGAATGGGGGTGATGCCGTGAACGCGACTCGCAAGGTCTTCGCGGAGGTGTGGCTGACGCTGGCCGCCATCGCCCGGGGGATCGGGCGGACGGTCCGCGTGGTGGCGGAGGTGGCCGAGGGTCTGGTCTGGTTGTGCGCCGTGGCCGGGGTGCTATACCTGGCGCTTACCATCGCCGTTCGCCAGGGGGCCGCACCGGGACTTGCGCCGGTGCTTCAATGGATCAACGCCCACGCGGTGGCAGTGCTGGCCTTTTTTCGGGCCCGAGGGAGGCAGTCTTAAGGATGGAAAGCAAGCGTGACGAGAAGCGCCGGAAGCGGAGGGCCCTGTTGGCGATCATCACCGCCGTCCTACTCGCATTGCTGGCCGAACCGGTCGCCGTCGCCGGCGCGGCGCTGGGTGTGGTCGGGGGCGGCATGTATCTGGTGGACCCAGTGCGCGTGGTCCCGGAGACGGTGCACACCGTGAAGGAGCACTCCATCGCGTACACGATGCCCAGAAGTTGCGATGCAGCGTGGGCCTACTACCCAACCAGCGCGGCGAACGCGAACACGGCCTGGGACTGCCCGCGCGGCTACACCGTCTGGCCGTCCTCGATTGACCTGCCGACCTTGGGGCAGCAGGTCTCGGTTGTCTCAGGTCAACCGGTCTACGTGGAGCTCACGGATTCCAGTCCCGACGTGGGCCTGATGTTCTCCGCGGCCGGGGCCACCATCCGGCCGGCAAGCGCACTGATCGTCGCGTCGTGGCCCGCAGAGGGCTCGGGGTCGATCAGCGTCTCCGCGCAGGCGCCGGCGGTGAACGCGGTCACACCGCCCAAGCAGGTTGGCGATTACACGCAGGCGACGCAGGCGTGGATGCTCGAGTATGCGCGGCCGGGAGTGTACACGATCGACGTCGGGATGCCGGCGGTTCCGGCGCAGCCGCTGTTTACAGGCGGGCCCGATGCCCCCGCCGTGCCGGCAACTCCTGATTGGAGGCAGATTGCAGTGACGGTCACAGCCGCGCCTGCCGGCGCGGTCTTCCGCCAAGGCGGTGCGCCCACCGTCCCAGCCGGTGTGGTCTGGTGGCCGGGGTCTGGGAGCGCACAGGGGGGTTCCTTCACGGGCGGTAGGGCACAGACGCCCCGCTTCGACTTCACCGTCACCTACGGCAAGCATGTCATGTCTGGGCGGTGGGGCCGAGAGCCGATGCGCCAGCCCCTGCTGTCCGTCCAGTCCCTCTCCGCCGCGGCATCCGCGCGGTGGACAGCGACCGGGACGCTCGCCGGGGCATGGCCTATCCAACCTCCAGCCTGGGTCCACGCGGCTCCGCCGACCGGTCCCAGCGCCATCGCGTACCCGATCCGGTTTCCCGCGGTCGTGGAGACCATGCCGGTGACGGTCACGCGCCACGTCGACGAACCGCTCCTGCTGGCGGCGTTCCCCCCGGGCCAGGTCGTCCTTGCCCCCGCGCGGCACTCCGCCTCGAACCTGCTGCCGCTGGTTGCCGGCCTGCTTCTACTCCTTCTCGCCCTGCGCCGGGTCCGGCGGCGCCTGCACCGAGAGGGCTTGCGCGAGGCTGCGCAGAGCTGATGCACGCGGCGGGCGTCACGCCCGCCGCTTCTGTCCACCCGCACCCACCCGGCCAGAGTCGCCAGGTGGGTTTCTTGTATGCGTCTACCATTTTGCCGGAGAGGAGGCGATCTATGCGGCTCAACGACTTGCCTCCGGGCAGGGTCAGACCCACCGCGGGCCCCATCGAAAACCGGAAGGAAGGTGATTCGCGTGCGCGTGGCCGGTGCCGTCCGTGTTGCAGTGGTCGGTTGCGCGGTGGCTTCCCTGCTCGGAACGGCGGCTGCCCCGGCGTTGGCAGGCAGCCTACCACCGGGACCCGTGGTGTCCAGCCCCATCCACGGCGACGAAGAGCTGACTGGAGATCAGTACTGGTCGGGAAGCCCGTCCATGGCCTACCTGACCATCGGTGGGTCGCCTGTGACTTTCACCGCGGGGACCGGCATCGTGCCCTGCAGCACCCCACTCGGCACCCAGCCCGTGATCGTCTACGGCGCAAGTGGTCAGGCGCTCACGCAACCCGGCTCAGCCGATGTGGTGCCCCGACCGCCCCTGCCGGCGTTCAACCCCGTGGCGCCGGTCGTCGGCGGGGAGACGTTCGAGATCAGCACGCAGGGGTATGTCGGTCTGACGTTCATGGTGCAGAACCCACCCGGATTCGCCGTTAGCTACAACGGGCAGTCGCTGCCGTTGTCCTCTGTCGTCGTGGCCAGCGGATGGTTCTACGTCACCGTGCCGCCCGGCGTCCAGTCCGGCTCCCTCGACGTTAGCCTCTGCAGCGCGTCGGCAAGCCTGCCCTTCACGGTCCTGCCGCCGACCATCTCCTCCGCGCCAGGAGAGATCACGACCACATCCGGCGGGTCACGGACCGTGACGGCGGGTCAGAGCATCACGATCGACGGGGCGAACTTTGCCTACACCGGCAGCGGCGGGAACGCGGTGCTGCTCAACGGCAGCCCGCTGACGGACATCACGTACTGGTCCGATTCCAGCATCACGGCCGTCCTGCCGGCGAGCCTCGGGACGGGCATCTACCCGCTGGCAGTGAAGACCGGCGGCGGCACGAGCAATGTGGTGGACATCGCGATCCTCGCCGCCAGCGGCGCGGTGGAGGCGGCCACGCACATCGCCCCGCCGACCTCCAGCGCCAACCCGTCCTATGTCGGTGAGCCGGTGACGTACACCGCGGCTGTGACCTCGGCGAGCGGTGTGCCGACGGGCAATGTCACCTTCGAAGAGGGCGGCGCCCCGATTCCGGGGTGCGCGACCCAGGCCCTGACCGCCCTGGGTGTGGCCACATGTGACCCCACCTACGCCACGCCGGGGGCAAGGCAGATCACCGCGGTCTACGGCGGGGCGGCGGGGTTCCTGGGCGCCAGCAGCCAGCCACTTTCGGAGTCGGTGGTTGCCGCCCCCACCACGACCGCCGTTTCCTCGATCCCCGCAGGTTCGGCGTACGGGCAGCCGGTGATCCTGACCGCGACCGTGGGCGCGAGCAGTGGCACGCCGACTGGTACGGTGACCTTCGCCTCGGGCTCCGCCACGTTGGGCAGCGCCACGCTTGTGAATGGCACGGCGAGTCTGACCACGGCGGCACTTCCCCCGGGGAACGATACGGTGACGGGGACCTACGCGGGCAGCACCGCGTATGCCGGCAGTGCGGGAAGCACGACCGTGACGGTCGCCGAACCGGCGCCAGGGGCAGTCTCGGCCACCGCTTACCTGCCGGCGGGGCAGGTCGGGGCGCCGTATACCGGCAGTGTCGTCGCCGCAGGCGGCACGCCGCCGTACTCGTGGTCCGTCACGTCCGGCACCCTGCCCGCAGGACTGAATCTGAGCCCAACGACCGGCGTGATTGGCGGGACGCCCACCGCGGCGGGGACAACCGCCTTCACGGTGCGGGTGACGGACAGCAATGGCCAGACCGCGACCGCGGCTGGCAGCATCTCCGTGGATCCGCTGTCCGTGGATCCGCTGTCCGTGGCAACGCAGAACTTGCCTGCCGGTCAGGTCGGCAGCGCATATGCCGGAAACCTGGCGGCCAGCGGGGGCGTAGGCCCGTACACGTGGGCGGTGACAGGCGGCAGTCTCCCGGCAGGCTTCGGTCTTTCTGTCGCCGGAGCGGTGTATGGCACGCCCACGGCGGCGGGGACCAGCAGTTTCGAGGCGCAGGTGACGGACGGCGAGGCGCCCGCGCAGACGGCCACGGCGAACCTCTCGATCAGGATCTCGCAGACCCAATCTCCCATTCTGCCCGTGTCGGTCGTGACTACCGTCTTGCCCACCGGGCAGGTGGGGATGCCTTACGGTGCCACGCTCGCCGCGTCCGGTGGGACGGCACCCTACGCTTGGTCCGTCCTCCGCGGCACCCTTCCGGCAGGGCTCGGGATCACGGTGGGGGGGGCGATACATGGTACGCCCACGGCGGCGGGGACCAGCAGTTTCGAGGTGCAAGTGACGGATAGCGAGGCGCCCGCGCACACGGCCACGGCGAACCTGAGTGTCGACATCGCGCTGGCGCCCGTCTCGGCAACCGGTGGATCCGGGAGTGGTGCTGGCACCAACACTGGCAGCACGGGCTCAGGTTCCGCCGGCAGTGGCTCGGGGACCGCAGGCGGCGGCTCGGGGACCGTGACCGGGATCGTCTACCAGACCCGCACCGTCTATGTCGGGTTCCCTGTCTTCCTACCGGCGACCCCTGCTCCACGGGCCCTGCGGTTCCACTACGATCCGGCGGTCTTCTTCCCGCCGATAGCGACGGGCATGTCCCCGCTGCGCTTGGGTATCTACGCGCGGACGTCGGGGGTGTGGAGCTACGTCGGCGGAGAGGTGAACACCGCCGCCGACCTGGTGCAAGTGCTCAACGGCAGCACCGCGGAGTACCCGGCGGGGACGGAGTTTGAAATCCTTCCGGTGACGACGCGGTTCTCGGACGTGCCGGCCATCGCGCACGCCGCCTGGTATACGCGAGACCTCGACATCAGCCTTGGTCATCATGTGATCCTTGGGTTTCCCGGTGGGACGTTCCGGCCCGCGTCTCCCGTCACCCGCGCCCAATTCGCGGCCATGCTCGTCCGGGCGTTGCGGCTCCAGCCGGCGGCCCACGCCCCGACCTTCAGCGATGTGAGCCGTGGGGCATGGTACTACCGGGTCGTGGAGGCCGCGTCGTCGGCCGGGATCATCCGGGGCTTCCCGGACGGCACGTTCCAGCCGAACGCCGCGATTCAACGCGACCAGGCCGTGGCGATGATCGTTCGCGCCGTGCGGTACACCGAAGACCACACCGGGCCCTGGGTCGCCCCCGGTGCCGCGGCCGGGAAGGCGCCGGCCTTTGTTGACCAGACGGCGATCCCGGCCTGGGCCGTTCCCGACCTTCAGCGGGCCCACCGTCGGGGGCTCGTCCTCGGCTTCCCGGACGGTACGTTCCGCCCGGTGGCGGACCTGTCCCGCGCCCAGGCGGTGGCGGTCGCTGCGCGACTCATTCGCACGCTCCAGATGTGAGTCCCCACCGGGGGCGCCGACTGGCGCCCCCATAAGGGAAGGGAGGCAAGGCCGTGCGGGTTAGGATCATCTGCTCCGACGGGGTGCGCATCGTGGCGCGGGAATATCACCCCGACGCGGACGAAGAGGCCATCCGCTACCTCTGCCGTCAGGCGGAAAAGGCTGGCGAGACGGCGATCCTCGACGTCCTCCGAGAAGAGCCCCCAGACTTGCGGGGTTCGCCCAAGCCGCCCAGACCCCAGCCAGACAGGCGGTGACATGGCCCCCGGCATCCGGCCGGGGGCTTCTTGTTGGCTGCCTACGCTTGGCCGGATGGGGGAGGGGATCGGCCATGGTGGTGACGTTGCCTGCACTGCTGGCAGGTTTAGCGGTGGCGCGGATCCGCGGGACAGGCTTGAAGGACCTCGGGCAGATGCGCGGTCTGCTGCTGTTGGTGGCGGGGGTCCTCGTCGAGGCGGTCGCGGGTGGCCACCTTGCGGCGAATGTGGCGGCGACGGTGGCGTTTCTTGCATTTGCCGGGATGAACACGCCGGCCTTCCCCGGTGCGGGCGCCCTCGGCCTCGGGTTCGCCTGCAACGCCGTGGGGCTGATCTCTGGTGCGGGCCGTATGCCCGTCGCCGCGAGCTTCGGGCCGGCGGGGCGGTCGGTCCTGCGCCCCGCGGCGCGGCATGTCTTCGTGGCCCACCCCACGCCGCTGCAGCGCGTGTTCGGCGATGTCTTTGTCCTTCGATTCGTCCACGTCTTTGTCGCCCTCAGCGCCGGCGACATGCTCATCGCCGCCGGGATCTTCGTCACTGTCGCATGCGGCAAGTCGGTTGTTCAGACGCGGGTATAGTGCTGTCGTTGGCGGGCCGCACGGTCCATGCAAGTAGGGGGGAGGTGATTGCACATGGTGCGCGTCATCGCCTGGGCGCAGCGGCACCGGGTCCTGCTGACGGCGGGCATGCTGGTGGCGGCGGCTGTGACCGGCAGCCGCGACCTCGTCTGGGGCATGTAGCTGACGCGGCGAGGTGGCCCGCCAACATATTCTCCCCGAGGAGTGGCATTTCGGTGATTATTGCAGAACGTGAGGTCGTTTCGGTCGCGCGGGCCATGCTGCGGGGCGAAGATGCGGAAGGGCTTGCCTTCCGGCTCGCGGAGCAACGCGAGTTCATGGGCTACCACTACGCCATCGATCTGTATGGGCGCTGTAAGACTGCCATGGCCGACCCGCCTTCGCCGAAGGAGGTCGAGGCGGCACGGGTCCTGGTGCATCGCCATGATACTCAGGCCTTTCTGGCCCGGACGTTCGCGCCGGTGCCGGAGCAGGCCTTCGATCGTGCGCTCAGGGTCTTGGACCGTCACGACGACGCCGAACTCGGCAAGCGGTTCGTGCCGACGACGGACGCGAGCATCCGTGAGCGGCAGTTGTACTTCCTCGAGCAGGGCAAGGTGCAGGCCAAGGAGATGCTGTCCGAGCAGGCGGCGCAACCGCAGCAACGTCGTGCCCACCACCACGAGCAGGCCCACGTCGAGTGCCTTGAGCGGTGATGGACGGGAGATGGTCGTTTGTCGTCCCCGGCCGCCCCGTGCCGGCGGCGCGAATGACCCAACGGAGCAAGTACCGGCGCGGTGGGCGAGAGGAACGGCACCTGGTGCAGAAGCAAGTGATCGGCTGGGAGGCGCGGGCCGCGCGCCTCCCAGAATTGGAAGGACCGGTCCGACTTTCGTGCGTCTTCCACGTCTCCGGACGCCAACCAGATCTTAAGAACCTGATCGCGCTGGTCGAGGATGCCCTGACAGGGATCGGGTATCGGGACGACGCGCAGATCGCCGAGTACGGGCAGATGCAGCGGCTCAAGTGCTCGAAGGCTGAGGAACGGACGGAAATCACCTTGGAGCCGACCAGTGAGCCCGCCGATCTCTGAAAGACCGGCGGGCCCACTGTCAGCGATCCAGGCCCCGATCTGTGCGATTCTTTTCGAGACTGGTCCGGGCCGCGGCGAGCGTGAGCGCGAGGTACCGGTCCGGGCTGGAGTGGGTCCGGTACTTCTCCCCGATCCCGAACTCGGGATTGCGATAAATGCTAGCAATGACCGCATCAGGCACGCGCTTGGCGACCAGAGTGCTGATTATGTTCATGTCCGCGCCGCTGCGATCCGCGCCGCCCGCGCCCCGCCGGATCTTGTCTGTCACCCATTGCGGGATGCCATGCAACCGAAGCTGTCGCAGGACCTCGGTGGTATCCATCTGGGCCGCCGGGATGGGCCGGAGCGAAGAAGCCACCGGGCGCCGCCCCTCGCGGTCTTTCGCCCACCTCAAAATCGATAGAGGCAGGTCGAGGATGCGCGGCTCCCGGTCGGTGCGCCAGGCGTAGGAGCCGCCGCTCACGTGCCCGGACGGCGGCAGGACGATGAAGCCGCCGGACGCCATGAGCGCGATCCCCTGATGCCCACCGTCCCCTCGCGTGATGCACATTTGCCGGTGTGCCCCGAACACCAGTCGCCAGCCGCCGCCGCCCGTCTCGTACGCGGGGGTCAGGCGCAACCCGGGTGTGTTCGCCAGCAGTTCGCGGGTCTGCCGCTTCCCCTCTTCGCCGTCCACATCCAACGCCACCAGGTACCGGCCGTCGCGTAGCCGCCGGCCGGTTATCGCGCCAATGTTCACACGTCGAGCCTGGTGTGCGTGCAGCAGGGCATCGAGGGGTTGGCCCTCCGAGCGAGTCCACCCGCCCAGGTGGCGGCCGGTCAAATCCGATGGAACGCGGCCGGGCTTGCCATCGCATTTATGGGTTACGGGACACGCCGCGACGAGCGGAACACCTTGCGCCGCAAGCCACTTGAGCCATTCCTCGTCAGTCACGGTACGCACCTCCATCCGGTCGATGGAGGCACTGTACCGCCGTTTGCAATACGGACCGGTGCCGGATCCCCCCGGCTGGGAGACCGGGGCATGGGGCATCCCGGCATGGGACATCTCCCCGCCCTGGGCTCGTGATCATACCCGCCGCTTTGCGTGGGCTACGCCCCCGCAATCGGCCGGTCAAGGGTGGCCGCTGTCGCGGCCATCGCCTGCGGCGACTGCGCCCTTGACCCCCCGACCGCCGCGGGTGGCTCGCCCGCGCCAGGGCGGCGCCGGAGCCGCCCGGCCGGAGCCTGGGAGCCCGGGCAGCACAGAGGGGATGAGAGTCGATGAGCGTTCGCCGGTCTCGCGCGGTCCGGGTCTACACCTATCCTGCCGATCCCGCCCTCGCCGCCGCCGGTCGACTGGAGGTCGTTCGTGTGTGGGAGTATCGGTCGTGCTGCTACCGTGCGGAGTTGGGCCAGGCGGTCTTCGTGCGGTTCGCGAGCGACGGCGGCTACGAGACCTTGGCGACATGCCCCGACCAGGGCCATGCGACGACTCCCGGTTACGGTCTCCTACTCCACAGCCGAATCGACGGGATTTCCGATCAGGCACTCACATACCGTGACGCCTCGCGGCCACATGGAATGCTCGTCCGCGCCGCCGCCGAAGCGATCCGGCTGGCATTGCGCGATATTCAGCCGATATACGTATCCTGCCAGCGCAGATCGGGGCGGGGGTAACCCCCCTGCCCCTTTCCGTGTTGGTCGGCATCGGAGTTGTCGCGCTTGCTTGGTGGGTGGGCGGAGCAAGAGACGTACATATAATGGAAAGATGCTTGCCCCGCGCCGACGAGGTACTATACTTGGCAAAGTGGGGCGGCGCACATGCCGCCACCGACGACCGTGCGGCCCCCGGCGTGCCCCCACACGCCAGGGGCCGCTGTCGTTTAAAGGAGGATGGGTCGGTGTTGCACCGGTGGGCGGACGCGGTCATGGAGACGATCGAGCAGAACCGGAATGAGCCGTGCCGGCGGTGGATGCGCCATGCGAGAGCGGCGGCGCGGCTCGTGGATGTGCCTGGCGCCGTGGAAGACCTTTTCGCGGGCTGGCTCTCGGCCGATGCGGAAATGGCCGCCGGGGCGGAACTGGACGACGCCCTGCGTGTCGGCTGGTCTGTTGTCGCGTGCCTGGAGAACATGACGTCGGCACCTGGGCAGCGAAGCCCGTTTGAGCTGGCCTGCCTGCATCTACGGAGTTGCGGGTTGGCAGATCTATTGGAGGCAGAGCGGTTCTGCCGGCGGCGCGTACGGCCCCGGCGCCGACATTACACGGCCCGCTGAAGCATCGGGAGCCCAAGGCCCACCTCGCCGCCCTTCCGGGGGCGGTTTTTTTATGCCCTTCAGAATGCTCCTGGAGGTGATGCGAGTGCGCGGCAAGGTCCTCATGGCCGCGGGCGGGGCCCTTCTGTTGGCGGGTCTCATTGTTCCGCATGTCCGCCTGTTTCCCGTTGGCCTCGGCGGCATGCCGGTGTCGGTGACCGGGCTCCACGCCCTTTGCGGCAGTGCCCTTGGTCAAATCGCGACATCCGCCTCGCGGACGCTGCATGGCCGGTGCGCGGCGGCGGCAACCGGGGTCGTGGTCGGTTGGCTGATGGTGGCCGCCGGGATCGTGGGGGTCGCGGTGGGCGCCATGGGGGTGCAGGGGCGGTGAGAGGACTGTCCTACGATCGCGCCGCTGACCGCTGGGTGTTGGATGGCCGTGACCTGCACTGCAGCGACGGATTCGACGTCCGGATTGCCGGCCGGTGGGTTCCGGTTCGGGTCGAGTACCAGGATCGGGTCGGCTGGGTTCTGTACGCCGATCACGATGCGGTTCGCATACTGCCTGGCCGGTCGCTGCCGGTCCGGCGAAACGAGGAATGAGCCAGGAGGAGCAGGGCATGCCGTCTTCGTGTCTCCTGCACCAGAGGAACCGGGCCCTTGCGGTTCTTGGGGCTCTTGCGGTGGCGGCGGGCTGTGGCCATGTGGCCCCCTCTGCCGCCTTATCCGCTCCTGCCGCCAACCCCGCAGTCCCGGCCATCGTGAGCACCGCCCGGCATAGCGTCGTCGTCACGAGCCCGAATGGGAAGTGGCAGGCGGCGGAGTTCCCCGCGCGGAACGATGAACTGCTCTGGTGGCCCGTTGGCCATCCCGGCGAAGCGGTCCGCGAATGGATGCAGGGAGATTTTCCGTCGCAACCGGGTGGCCACTACATCCCCATTTTCGTCGCGGTCTCGAAGACGGTGGCGCCGGCGTCCGGGTACCTGGTGTGTTCCGCTTCCATGGCTGACTCGGTGGGCTGTTACACCGTGGGACCCAAGAGTTTGGTCCTGTCGGGCAAAAGCGCGATCCTGACCGTGGTGCTGACCTCTGCCCCTCCCTCCCAGCCCGTGCTCACGTCTACGGGGATGCTGACCTTCCACTACGTGCGCGGTACGGGCGCCACCGTCCACCAGGTGGTCGTCACCGAAAACCCAGCGACGGGAGTGGCCAAGCGGGTTGTCGCGGCGGCACAGGCAACGCACCCCGGGTCGCCTTCTGCCCCGGCATCTACTCTGTCGACGCGAGCGGCCGCACAAACTGTCACGGGCGCACAGGCGAGGCATTCTAGTCCGCCCGACGCCCTGCCTACCGGCGCGACGGTGGCGGCTCCGCGAATCAGTACGTCGGCACCGGCAACGCAGCTTGTGCAACCCGCCGCCCCACCCTCTTCCTTACCCGCGACGCCGGCCTGCAAGGCCTCGTGGTCGATTGCGCTCACCTCAAGTCCGTTTATCATCTGCGTGCCCAAGGGGGCCCAGGTGACGCTACGGTTCACGTCCGCCGGCGTGGCGCGGGTGGTGCAAGGAGTGCCGGCTTTGTTTTCGGCGGTTCGCGTCCCCGGCAATGGTCAGGTGGTAACGGTGCGCTTCCAGACGCCGACTCTTGGCGGTGCGTACAACGTGGTCGTCGTCGGTGGTTCCGGCGTCAATCAGTTGTACGTCGTCTGATCCCGCCCGAGAGATTTCGCCTGGGGTGGGATGATGAGCCCGCTCCAGGCGGTTCGGGGCAAGGGGGCGAGGGCATTGCGACCGGTGTGGGTCTATCTCGGTGGTCCCGCGGGGTCGGGCAAGACGGAGATCGCCGGCATCCTCGCGGAGGACCACGGCTTCCACCGATTCAGTTTGGGCGACCTGTGCCGGGTGGAGTGCCGGCAGCGGGGGTGGCCGGAAGACCGGGTGCATCTGCAGGCCGCCGGAGACGCGCGGCGCGGCTCGAATCCGGCCCGCCTGGCCGCGATTGCCTGCTGGAAACTCCTTGCGGTGCCGGGTCCCGTTGTCGTCGAGGGCGTCCGGCTATTCGCCGAGGCCGCTTACCTGGCCCAGCGCGGGGTGATCGGCATCGCCGTGGACGCCCCGGCGGCGGTACGAGCCCAGCGGCTGAGGGCGCGGGACCACTACGTCGGCACCCTCGACCATCAGACCGAGCGGGAGGCCTCCGATCTTTGGGCCGACCTGGCCATCAACAACGCCGGGTCCGATCGCGCCGCCCTGGCGCAGGAGGTGCGCATCACCGTGGCCAGGGCGATCCTCCTACACGCGGAGCGTGAGACGAGGCCCAGCCGGCGGCCAACTCGCGATGCCGTCTCCCTGGAACGCTGACCGACAGCCGTGCCCGATAGCATGCCGGCCGGATCGCCGATGCCATGGTGTGTCCCATGACGGATGCCATCCGGCCTGCTCCATGCTCCAAAGGGAGCCACCCCTTCGCCCTGTCATTGGCGGCTGCGGCGTCAGGCCCGCTCGAGGCGCCGAACCATCGGTCTCCCTTACGTGTCGCCGGTGCCCAATGGAGGTGTTGGAGTTGACGGGATCCACGCATGCGATCATCGGAGCCTGCGCGGCCGTCCCGGTCGCGATCTTGGCGGGCGGGCACCTGGCGCTCCCACTCTGCGCCGCGGCAGGCGCCTTCGGCGGGCTGCTGCCCGACATCGACCATCCGCACAGCACGCTGGGCCGGTGGGTGCCCTGGCCCGGCGTGGCGGTCGAGAACCATCACAGCGGATTCGTCGCACACGGGCGGCGGTGGTTTGGTAGGCACACCGTCTGGCACCGGGCGGAAACGCACAGCGTGGGGGCCGCCGGCATGGCGGCGGTGCTGACTATGGTGGCCACCTGGTGGCCGATGTGGCGCCTCCTTGCCTGGGCCTCGCACCTGCATGACCTACCGCCCACCCACCTTGGGTTCGCCGCTGGAGGGCTGGCCATGGCGTTGGCGGCCTCCGTCCTGACCGGTTACCTCAGCCACCTACTCGCTGACGCCCTGAACGTATCCCCCCAGATGCTCTGGTGGCCCTTCTCTCGCCGGATGGTTCACATCCCGCGCTGGCACGGCCTGAGCGAGAGGAGCGCCGCTGGGCAGTGGGCGGAGGTTGGCGCCGTCCTCGTCGGGTTGGTGTTCGCAATCGGGCTTTGGGGCGGTCGGCCGGCGTAAGCACTGCTTGACCCGCGTAATGGTCTGCCGGGCTAGCGCTTCCAGGACGGGAGCGGCGCCATGTTCGAGGACGGCGCCCGCCAGCGACTCGCCCGACTCGCGGCTCCGCGCGCCGGTGCCCAGCACGGCGTGGGCCACGGTCCAGATGTGTTCGCGGATGTGGTAGATGTCGAGGATCTCGGTCACGTCCACAGCCTCGCCACGCAGGCGGTCGGCGCGGGCCCAGATCCAGGGCACGTCGGCGGTCCGAGTGGGGCCACGACGCCCACCTTGACGTCCCGCCATCGCTGGCCGGCATACGCCTTGCAGGCATCCATACCGACCATGAGCACCGTCGGCCCGTCCACCGTTTCCGGCTCGGGTGGGGCGGGTTGTTCAGTTGTCGATCAGTGTCGAGCGATCGCGAGGCCATGCAATCTTGACGATCGCTTAATCTTATGTGGTAATGAAGCGGCGCCGATGAACCACGGAGGAGCGGTGTGGATGAAATGGCTCGGTCGCTTGCGTATTGCACCGGTATCCGCTATTATTGGGGTAGTCTGTGGTCTAACCCTCGCGTGTGCCCCTGCTCTTGCGGCTGCTGCTCCTAGCCCGTCTAGCCTAGTGGGTCCAGGCCTTGTAACCTTCAATACTTCCAAGCGCCCCCCGATTCTGAATGCGCAACAGCGCGTTGTGGCTGGCACAAAGGGGCCAAATGGTACATGTCACATTCATGCGGCGACGCCCCTTCTGGCAGCAGGACAGAGTTACGAAATCCGGGAGTTGGCAGTCAATACCTCTACTTGTGTTCAGTTGGTCGAAGAGGGAAATCCGAGTTCCATTCCGCGAACGCGCCAAGCCAACGTTGGGTTAACCATTTCCCCTGCAACGGGCACTACCTACTACGCAGCGACAACAACGAATTGGGTCGATGTGGCACAGATCATCCTCACCCAAGTCGAAAGCTCTATCAATTGGACCACATATAACAATGGCATCATCGGTCCGACATGTAACACGCCGTATTTCTATAAGTTGGGTTCTACCGGTTGGTGGCTCAACACCGATAGCAATAGTTGCAACCTCTCTCTCAGTGGGCTTGAAAATTGGACAGAAAACACGGACGCCCAGTTCTGGAATCAGTCCTTCTGCCCGTACCAGACATACAAGACCACCTATGATCCCAACTGGGTTCAAGGGACTGGGACTGGTTACTATGACGGGGGTGCTTCGACTTCGTACTCAGTCACCAACCCTTACTGCCCGCCCATCTCATATGATACGACGACCACTGGATACTGAATCGGCACCGGTCGGATGCTACGTTAGTGGAAAGCGCCGCCAGATGCGGCGCTTTCCACTGGTTCGGGATGGAATGCCTCACCTTTGGTGGAAGGAATTGGATGGTCTGCACATGAACCCCCACCGCCCCTCGTACAGTAAAATGGCACGGGAACCGTCGGGATCTATACATCGTCGAAAGGGCGGGGGGGCTCCCGAGCGGATGTCTGGCAACCATCTGGAAGACGGTGGCCATTCAACGGGGATTTGTTCCGCCTGCTACTGGACAGCGCGTGATAAGGAGAGTGGCTGATATTGCGTAGCAATTCACGCCGAGCGCGAGGCCTGCAACGGAGTCAGCAGACCGATGCTATTTTACCCGTAAGCGGAAGAATCGTCGCTGTCGTCGGTTCCGGATTTGGTATAGCGGCAGGACTCCTACAGGGTTTGTTGGCGATGCCAGATGGGTCGCGCCCATGGGTGGTCCCCGATATCGTCTTTCTGGTGGTTCCGGTAATTTGTACGACAGCGTCTGTCTTTAACTTCCACGGTTCGCGTCCTGCTGTGCTGTTCTTCGGTATGTTGGGATGTGCATATGCACTCGTTTGGTTCCTCGGGCTTTTTCTTGGCATTGGCGGGGGAAGCGATGCCTTCCTCGGCGTGTTACCGGCCGCGGTGCTCTGGCTGTTGGCCGGCTTTTCGGGGCTCGCGTCCCGGCGCGGAGATATCTATCCAGAGTAGGTCCCGGTCTTCTGGCCCGCTCGAGATCCTACCATGGATGTATCATCACACAGTCGGAGGCCATGGACGACGTACGTTCGTGAGGCCAAGTAGCCAGCCTGGATCGGCCTTAAGAAGGTCGCAGATTTGCCCCAATTCCGGCGCTGATCGCGGCGCCCGCCACCCATGCTCCCAGTTCGACCACACTTGTACGCTGACGCCACATGCCTTCGCGCAGGCGGCTTGAGTCAACCCCGCCTCCAACCGGACCGCAGTCAGACGCGCCGCCAGCGCAGGAAAGCGACCATCCGCCATACCCCGGGGGATTGTCCGCAAAGCGCATAATCCCTGTAATGCACACTGCACTCTCCATGGACGCGACGAGCGCACGGCGAGCGCACGGCGCGTGCAAGGCGCGCACCGCGGGAGGGAGATCGCTACATGTACGGGGTGGGGGCTCGTTTACGGGAGTTGCGCAGGGCGAAGGGGTTCACGCAGCACCAGGCCGCAGACGGCGCCGGGGTCGCCCCAAGCACTTGGGCCTGTTGGGAGCAGGGACGCAGAATCCCACGCCTACCAGGGTTGGATCGTGCCGCTCAGGCCCTGGGCGTAACGACCAGCGAGATTCTGAAAGGCATCGAGCAAGACGAAGCATGTATGCGCAATGCATAACCAGGTGGCGGTATTCGGGGCTGGGGAGGGATGTATGCGTTTTGCATACTGTGCGTAACGCGCGGTACAGTGGTCCATAGAGAGGTGACGGTAGTCATGGTCATGCGTCCTCTATTCGATGTCCCGGAGCTTCAAGCCCGGGCGATCCTCTCGGATGCGTCTATCCGCGCACGCATCGAGGCCGCGCTCCGCGCGGAGGATGCCGCCCTCCGGCGTGGCCTTCCCGAACCGGAGGCGGCTGATGTCTGGGCGGATATCGACCCGGAGGTCGCCGCTGTCATGCAGCGCACTCTGTCCCACCCTGTCGGCGGGCGCCCCCTGGGCAGCAAGGGCCGCAAGCCTGCTGCCAAGCCGCTCAGCCTGGTGTGATCTGCGCGGTATGGTGCGGCCCCGACGGCGGCTGTGGCGCCTGCAGACACCATGCTTCCGTGCGGAGCAGAACTCGGGCGGGCACCCGCCTCTGAGTCCCGTTGCCTGAGACTGGATACGCGCCGAACTGATTGATGTCCCCACCGTCCACCGCCGGCTCTTCAGTGGGAGGACCCACCATGCGTGTGGCCTTATATCTCCGCGTCTCCACCGACGACCGCGGGCAGTCGCTGGACACCCAGCGGCTGCCCCTCCGCGACTTCTGCCAAGCCCAGGGTTGGTCGGATGTGACCGAGTACGCCGATGAGGCCAGCGCCGCCGACATGCGGGGTCGCACGGCCTGGCGGCGGCTTCTTCACGACGCCGCGAAACGCCGAGTGGACCTGATTCTCGTCTGGCGCCTGGACCGGGCCTTCCGATCGGTCCGGGAGGCTGCGAATACCCTCGAAGACCTGCGCCACTGGAGGGTTGGCTTGCGATCGTACCAGGAGCCGTGGCTGGACACCACGTCGCCCTTTGGCGAGGCGCTGTACTACATCACGGTGGCATACGCGCAGTTGGAGCGCGGGATCCTCGCCGAACGCGTAAAGGCAGGGATGGATCGGGCACGCCGGCAGGGGAGACACGTTGGGAGGCCCGCCAAGGCCGACCCGGAGAGCCTGGCAGCTACATGGCCCCGGATCCGCCAGGCAATTCTGGACGGAGAACTGTCACGCCGCCAAGCCGCGAAGCGACTCGGCACGTCGGAACGCACGGTCCGCAGACTACTCGCCGAAACTCCCCAATCGTAACAGCACGGGTGCCCCGCTCGCCGTCACGCGCGAACTCTCCGACTTCCGCCGCCGGCAAACACATCGGTGAAGAGGAGACTGCTCCGGCCAGCGATCGCAGCGGCCCTCGCCACATCACGCGCGCCAATAGTCCTGGATACTTAACGGGACTATTTACGAATAGTTACGATGAGATAGCAATGGATAGATAGTTTGGGGTGGAGAGACAAATGGCGGAGGCGCAGCCGCGGGCCCAGGTTGAGGAGATCGTGCGCCATGTACGGGAGGGTGCTCTGGAGGCCGTCCGAGTGGCCCAGGAGGCCGCACAGGCCCCTGCGGAAGCGCTCCGGACTCTCCTCACCGAAGAGGGGGCGGCCCGCGCCCGGGTCGCCGACCTGCAGGCCCAGGAGGCGGACCTGCGCGTGCGGGTGGCGGCCCTCGGGGCCCAGGCGGAGCAGGCCGCCAGCCATGCCGAGCAACTCCGGGGCATGCAGCGAGAGATCCTGGGCGCCCTGGCCGAGTCCCGCGCTGCTGCCGCCGGCGACGTCGCCGCCCGGCGGGAGGAGCTGCGCCAGGTCACCGACCAGGCGGACGAGGCGCGCAAGGCGCTGACGAAGGTACACACGGGCCTGGCGGAGGCGGAGGGGAGCCTGGCGGCCCAGCGGGCGGCCCTCGCCGAGATCGAGGGGCGCCGCCGGCACGCCGAGGCGGAGATCCACCTGGCGGAGGAGCGCCGCACCGATGCCGCCCGGCAGGCGGACGAGGCGCGGCGCCAGCTCTCCGCCATATCCGCCCGCGTCGAGGAGGCGTCCGCCCTGGATGTGGAGATCCGATCGCGCGTCGAGGATCTGCGCGCCGAGGAGGAATCGCTGCGCCGGTCCCACCGGCCGCTCCTGCCCTACGAGCCTCCCCTGCGCCGGCCGCGCCTGGCGACCCAGGAGACGCAGCTCAACACCAAGGTCCAGCAGCACGACGCCGCGGCCGTCCGCCTGTACGCTGAGGAGAGCGGCATGGAGGTCAAGCGCATCGTCACGGAGGCGCTGCGGAACTACCTGCCTCCCGCGGCGTACGGGGCCGCGCTGGCGACCCTCGAGGAGACGGCGCGGGCAGAGTTCGAGATCGAGGAGGCCGCGGGGATCGAGCGGGTGACGCCACAGGGTGCCGCCGCCAAAGGTGGCCGCAGCGCCTGACAGAGAGGGGGCGGGAAGGAACAATGGGTATAGCGCGCGATGTGCGCGACAACATCCACCGGTTGACCGACATGTTGTCGCCGGGGGATCTTGCCAAGCTCGCCCGGGCCCCAAAGCGCCTGCGCCGTCGGCGGGAGCGCCGGGCCCAACTGGAGTGGGTCTCCGAATTCGTGCGCCGTCTGCCGACAGGGGAGCGTCCGGACGCCTGGACCGCGCTCCTCTGGCTCGTCAGGAGGGGGGACCGGCTCTCGGTCTGCCACAAGCCCCTTGATGTGACAGCGAATGGCCTCTTCGGCGCGCTCAATGGCTTCCGCCTGGGTCGCGCCGAAGGTGAAGCAACCGGGCAGTGATGGAACCGTCACGTTCCAGGCGCTGCCTCCGGTTCCGGCTCCAGCACGATGCGATACGTTCGCAGTGGCATGGCGACCGCCATGGCTCCACCCCCCGTCGCTCAGTATACGTCCGCCGGCCCTGGGGCGGCGCTCCGGGTGCGGCAAAGGGGGGTCTCTCCCGAGCATTTCTCTTTTCGTGCCGCCCAAGCCCTGCCCGCCCCACCGCCGACCTGCAGCAAAGGAGGTCCTTTTGGCGCGAATGGCCGCTTGTCCCGTCGGAGGCGATTGGCGGGGGTGACGCAGAGGATGTCTCCGGTTCGTTACAGGAGACGAGCCTCACCGAGCACGATGCCGCTACCGCGAGTAACCTGCCGCATATACCCAGGACCTCCAGCCAATGCAGGCCGGTTCCATCGAGATGTGTGACGGGGACCGAGGACGGGCGGGCGTGCCGCCGGCTCCTCCGGGTTGGCCCTGCCCAGGTGGGGAGAATCGTGATGCCACCGTATTTCTGGAATCATCTAGGCCGACGACGCCCGCGAACTCCACACAGGGCAGCGAGTCGCGTTGAGGTTCGGATCAGAGAGGACCGCCTCGCAAGTCACGGGAAGGGAACCGTAGTGGGCCACGAGATCGCCAGGCATGCCACCGTGATCCGGCGCGAAACCGGGTCGTGCGCACATGGTCGGCAGCGCCGAGTAACCGCCCAAACTGGCGCCCGCGATGTCGAGCCGCTCGACGCCACAGTTCCCGAAGTGGATCGCCTTCTCGGCCCCTTCGGGTCCTCATCCTCAGAAGACCGGCTAAGCCACCCATGGCCATATCCGTCCCTACCGTTCGCGGCGGACCGGCTTCCAACACTCTTCCCGAATTCCGGCCAACGTAAGGCCCAATCCGGCCAATGCCTTTGCCAGGTCCTCAAGGTGCCACGCGTTTGGCGCACGCTGAGCAAGAATCGCTCCGTACCTCGTGATCTTGTCTCGAAGCCGGGTCAAGCCATCTTGGTCCAAGACCACTGTGCCTTCTGGCGGAAACGCGTCGGGCGCGGTGCTGGAGGCCGGGTGTATCAGCACAGGCACGGCCTTTTGCCCGGGATACTTCTCCCCAAACCAGGTAACGCTGTTGTGTAACTGACCGGCCTCCTTTCGACTTATCGATCTGCGCCCCGCTTCGACTTCATTCTTCGCTTCTATTACGGCAAAGCCGTCGTCAGTGCCCCATAGGACGTCCGGGCCCTCGCGATACTCCCGGTCTGGCCGCTGGCATTCGAACCCTAATGCCTCACCCAGTTCCTCTAACGCCGCTTCACAGGCATCGTGGTCCACACCAAACGCAAGGCGACTTACCATCTCGGCCAACGTGACCGGAATTGCGTTGGCCTCGCTGAATCGCCGAACCCAGGCTAAGATACGCGTCGCTTGCACTCCTCGCTTTGCTGCCACGCGTCGGTACCGGATGCCAGCCAACGGTCGCAGCAGGCGAGGGTTGGCCTCATGGGCCCGGAGTTGCACTTCCTGCGAACGCACCTTGTCCTCGGCATGAAAGAGTTGCGCGGCTAGTTGGATGTACCATCCTTGATCCGACGTGTCTGCTACTTGCATCTGCTCGATGCCTTGCAGGACTCGCGACGCGGCCTCCGCTGCTTGTCCGTGCGCATGAGCTGTGGCTGCATCGATCTCTAACTTCGCTAGGCTTCGCGGAAGGTCCAATGCAATATGCTCAGGTATGCCAGTCATTCGATACCGGTGGTACTGCTTCCAATTCGTGTCTTGTCGTAAGCACTGGCGGATCACCTCAACGAGGGCTCGTGTCGGATCCGCGCCCGAACCATCCCGTATATCATCTATAATTTCGAAGCCGATCTGGATCTGCCTTTGTGTCTCTTGTGTCATAAAGGAGCGATTGTTCGTCTGTCCAAGAAACCGAACCAAGTCGCTCCCTAGTAGCAGCACGGCGCAGTGATCGGTCCCGGACCGGACGCCCCGCCCCATTCCCTGTTCAACCTTCTGTGCTTGGTTCATTTTTAGCAAAGGCGAACTTGGTCGAACGGATAGAAGATATTGCTCATACAGGGATCCTCCCCATGGCAGCCCATCCAGCACGAGGAGCCTGCAAGCGTTATCAGGAAGGTCAATCCCGTCGTAGCGATTGGCCATCACGACGAGGTTTTGTCCAGACTCCTGGAGTCGGCCGATGACTTGGCCGATCGATTCATTATCAGCGACGACAGCGCCGACCTTCCGCCATGCCTCGGAGTGTCGAAAGGAAGGTACCAGTACGACGGTGTTGTAACCCTCGGATGCTATCTGTTTAATGACGTCGACGGTATTTGCACGTGTGAGATCCGGGTGAATTAGGGAGGGCAACAAGACCAGCCGCTCCCCAACATCCCCCTTCAACTTGGGTCGTAAGGGATTGGCCACTGCCGACTCTGCAGCCCTGAAATCCCGGAGAAGTACCGAGTCGTCCACCAATGTCGCCGACAGGAAGAGGCGACGGCGTGCTTCTGCGATAGCTGGTACGCGATGAACCGGCACCATGAAAGGCGCGATCTGGATTTGTGACCCTGATATCATGCAAGTGGACAAAGCCATGTCGTCACGAATAAGATTCCATTTGAAAAGCAACTCTTCGTCGTCTCGACGGCTGTCAAGAACTCGGATTACATCATTCAAGCGGTCCTGCCAATCCCAGTAAGGCACCGCCAGATAGGCAGTCGGATCTCCACTCTCAATGCTAGTTGCAGTGCCCATTGCTTGTTGGCGTAAGGAGTCTTTGAAAATCGAAAACAACTGCCCATATGCCGGGTGCCTCCGCGGAAGTGTGACGGAACTGGATTCCCTTGCGATTGTGAGGCAACTGTGGGCATCGTCGATCAGTAGGCACCCAGGTTGTATGGTCTCTCGGCCACTACCAATCACGCCAAAGACTGACCTGCCATTAAAGACCTTCTGAAACGTTGTCACCAGCATCGTGGATCCGCTGAGGAAATCGGCTGGCATTTCACCCTCGTCGAAGTGGGTCGTTCGAATGCCCGCAAGTCGGGCTTGATCTTGGACCTGTTCCACGAGCTGCGTCGTCGGGCAGAGATACAAAGCCGGGCCAAGGCCTTCATGAATACAGGCTTGCAAGAGAAGAAGGCCGACTAGGGTTTTTCCCGATCCCGTATTCATCTTGATGACGATATCCCACTGGTCTCTGCCTGTCTCCGTCCTGTTCTTTCGCTGTTCCCTAAGTCGACTCCATTCCTCAAGGACTTCGCTTTGGACCTCGCGCAGATAGCCAAGGCGCTCATCGCGCACCAAGGTGTGAAAGAGTTCCTTGGGGTCGGTTGGTGTTGGTCGCCCAGCATTACGAAGGAGGCGATTGAAGTCGACCATCGGATCCGCTCCTTCACTTTGATCTCTCGTGGACGAATCCGCATCATGCAAGGAGGGCGGGCTTTTGGGTCAACCGCGCGAAGAAGTGACCGTGAACGATTCCATGTGCATGTCGGTTTTCCTGCGGGTAAACACAGTCGGCTCACGGGCGGCGCCTGGCGTAGTGGCCGCTTGGCGGCAGACACATCCTGCATACGGCGTACTACATCCTGCACGACTGCGACTAGGTACGGGCCCAGATCCAAGGCCCCCCGTCCCCGAGCAGGACGACCTGCAGGCTCCGTGTGGGATGCCAACCGGCTCGCCGCGCGTGGACCAGGATGCGGTCGTAGAAGCGGTCGGCGTCTTCAAATTCAATGGCGGCACAGTATGCGCGTGGCCCCAAGACCAACGACGTGCTCCCTGTCTTCTCGTCGACGGACGTCGCTGGTCCGAGTGGCGCCACGACGCCCACCCTGACGTCCCGCCAGCGGTGATCGGTATGGGCCTTGCAGGCATCCATCCCGACCATGAGCACCGTCGGCCCGTTCCCCGGCTCTGGCAGAGTAGAGGCAGGTGAAGCCATCGCTTCGCGGATCTCCGTCTCCGCGACTCGACCGCGCCGATGGCTTCACTCGGTGCTCGGCGTGATCGTCACGCCGAGCACATCACCGACCGGCGACGCCGCGCGCTCGAACGAGGGGGTGTCGGCACGGGCCGGCCGCCAGCACACGGCTCAGTTCCGGGGACAGACCGCCGGGGCCCAGCGCCCACATCTCGTCCGCGGGGATCAGCGCCTCACCGCATGCCCGGCAGGCATACTCGGTCGGGGTAAGCGTCAGGTCTCCCGTCAGACCGAGGACATGACGATCACGCCGATGGCGGATCTCCATCGGTCGGCCACACCCCGGACAGTTCGGCCGCGCACAACTCATCGCCGCTTGGCGCGCCAAGCCGGACGCCTTTCGGACCAACTGTTCGGATGCCGGCAAGGGTGGCGTTGTTGTCGGGGTCAAACGCGGCGAGGGTCTGCATGAGAGCGGCCAGCACCTCGTCAGCAAGACGACGGCGCCACACGCCGTTTCCTGCGGAGGGGTTGGTCCGGGGCGCCGAGGGCGACAGACTCAAGTGGCTCCTCTGCTTTCGCCCTGACGCGACTACCCAGCCACAGGGGTGTCGGGCTGAACAGGGGAGCTCCACCATCCCACCCCCAATTCCTGGTTAGAGACCCGAGGGGTATGGGCTCCTCGAGTCTTAATGTTCCGCGTACTAACGAAGCGGCACCCCTGGGGTGCCTGCGAGCCTTGCCAGTTTGGTATCCGCGTACGCAGGATTCATTGCCCTTTTGGAAAAAAGGACGCATGGCGGCCCGGCGAACCGCGCTGGTCGGCCACTGCCCCGCCCGATGCCCAAGATTGTGGGCGCTCAGACCCGACGGAAGACGTGGAGGAGTGGAGCCGCACGGTGCAGCCGGAGCGCGACGACTCCCGTGTCGAGATAGACCGCCTCCTGGGCCTTGCCGGATGGCAAAAGGCGGACGTAGGTGAGGAACTGAACCTGGAAACTGGTCGCCTTGATTACCGTCTTGGGGACCTGTGCATCCTTGAAGCCAAGGCGCCAATCGAGCCCGGGCAGGAACATGTTCTTAAACTGCACCTTCAACAAGCCCACCGCTACGGTGAAGCTGCTCAGGACGTTCCGTTTCTGATGGTATCGGACGGGGAAATCCACTTCCTGCAAGATCGTCGAACGGCTCGCATACACCGACTGTATACCGTGCCTACCAAGCACCAACTGCAAGCACTGGTCGTGGACCCATCCGCCCTCCGCGAGGGGTACGTTTACCAACCCGCTGGTCTCTTTACGCATCAGGACCAAGCCTTGCGAGAGGTTATTCGCCAGCTCATCCACGGTCGCCGCCGACTACTCCTTGAACTGGCGACAGGAGCCGGCAAAACGCGGGTAGCAGCCGAGATCATCAAAGAAATGAATCGGATCTGCTGGGAACGCGAGAACCGACGGCTTTCGGTCCTTTTCCTAGTCGACCGAGACAACCTAGAGCAGCAAGGCGAGGAAAAGCTAGCCTCGGCGTTGTCGGCGCTAAAAGTCAATACAATAGACCACGATGGGCGCATCGACGTATTGGTGGCGCAAATCGCTACCATGCAGAACCGATATGGTGACATGAGTCCCCACCACTTCGATCTAGTAATCGTGGACGAGGCTCATCGATCGGTCCATGGAGGAGTATGGCGCAGAGTTGTCGAGCACTTCGATTGTCCGCAAATTGGCCTGACTGCTACGCCGCCCCGATTCAACGACGATGAGACCATCGCCTATTTCGGAGAGCCTGTGTTTGTGTACTCTTACGAAGATGGCGTAAGAGACGGGATTCTGGCCCGGAGCGTCATTCACCGCGTAAAGACTAACATCGACAGAGATGGTTTGGTTGTCGGCGATCGCCTGTATCGGTCAGAAGACTTTGGGGTTCTCGTCCAGGTGGACAACCGGGACTGGGCGATTGTACGTTACTACGAGAAGAACTTCTACGGGCGAAAATGCTTGGTGTTCGCGGCTGGGACCCGACACGTCGCTTCCTTGTGGGATAAGTTCAATAGAATGTTCGCTTCGCGCTCGGACGGCTTGAGTGCTCAGTTCATCGTCTCCTCGGTGGAGACCACCTCCGCGCGACGTGCAGTAGTGCGCCAATTCCAAGATCCCGCCTCTAATGTGCAGGTGCTTATCAACCTCAATATCCTCACTGCAGGGTTCGACTACCCGGAGCTTGACCTGCTATTCTTTTGTCGGTATACACGACACAAAAGCCTCTATCTACAGATGAAGGGGCGGGGCGCGCGCATCCCGATGGACGAACAGGGTCGGGTTTGCACCGACGCCGAGGGGAAGCCAATCAAGGATCGCTTCACCTCGGTTGACTTTGTCGGCGTGACTGAGTGGGAGAATCGCACCTTCGTTCCCCACATTCCTGATGCCGAAGGTGAATCTGCAGACCGTGTGCTAAACGAGGATCCCGAGGAAAAGGATGTGCCGTCCGTTAATGTCGAAGTGGGTATAGCGGAGGTGCAGATCATCGACCCATTCGAAAGTATGGAGAACCCATTGCTCCGAAACCTCAGGGAACGCCTCTCAACGGCCAACGAAGCGTTGCAAGAAGAGCGCGAAGCTTACAGCAAGCAATCAGCCGAACTGAGTTCGTTGCACACGCTGCTCGCGGCTAAGGAACAGGAAGCGCTTCTGGCGAAAAGGGACGCCTTTGTGCGTCCGGTTCTGGCCCTCAAGGCGTTCGCGCCGTTTGCGCCCCTAACGGAGGCCGTCTTGCGCCAAGTGAATCCGGCACTAGCTAGCCTGGAGGAATTGAACGGCCTTTTCGGCGCGCAAAGGGACTCGATTCAGGAGCACATTGATGCGGTTCTTTCCACAGGGGGCAAGGGGTAATACATGAGCACGCAGACAGAGCTGCGTGATGCGGTGTGGCGAGCGTGTACAGTTATTCGCAACGAGCATCGCGACGTCAAGAAATACATCGAATATACCGCCATGCTCCTGTTTATGAAGTTTTATGATGACTTATATGCCACCCTCCCGGATGACGTCAAGGGATTGATCCCGCAACAATACCGGTGGAGCACCCTGAAGGGGCTCGACCCACGGGGGTTCGCGGGATACCATCCCGACGTCCTCGTGCGACTCCGAGACTTCTTTGCGAACAAGCGCTGGCGCGGGAGGGATGCGTTTGGCATTATCTTCGACAATTTTCAGTTCGACATCAAGCATGATGAGGTGTTGGGAAAAGCGTTGTTGACGCTTGATAAAATCAATTTTACTTGGATGGACTACGACCAAAAGGGCGATCTATACGAGTTCTTGATTGCCAAAATGGCGGATGCCGGCGTGAAGGGCGAGTTTTTCACACCGCGTCCGATCGTTGATATGATTATCGATGTTGTCAGGCCGCGCTATGGTATGAAGGTTTGGGATCCAGCGTGTGGCACAGGCGGATTTCTCTCGCGTGCTTTCGAGGAAATGCTGGAAGACCTTCAGGCTACGCAAGAGGTTGATGCCGCTGACTACAGGGCGGGCCTTAGGGAACTTAGGTATCGCTCGATATTCGGAAATGAGACGGAGTCCACGTCGGCGAGACTCGCTCGGATGAATATGATCTTGCGGGGGGATGGCCACTCTAGCATTTTGGAGTTCAATAGTCTCGATCGGCAGACGTATACAGAGAGACAACTTGAGATTCGGGGGGGGAGAGAAAGCAATCCCATTCCAGACATACTGAAGTCGGGCGGTTTTGATCTCATTGTGGCCAATCCCCCGTATGGCGGCTCTCAGGCCGTGTGCGATGTAGGTGGCTTGTTTGGTAAGTGGAGGAAGAGTAGCAAGCCCGAGGCGAACTTTCTTCAAATAATGATGGAGGCACTGAAGCCGGGTGGGCGATGTGGGGTTCTGATGCCGGAGGGCGTTCTGTTTCGTAGAGAAGAAAGCAAGATACGGGAGCGGCTCTTAAAGGAGTTCGACCTGCAAGCGATAGTCGGTCTGTTTAAAGGCGCGTTCGATCGGGCCGACGTTAAGGCGTGTGTGCTCTTTTTTCGAAGACCTAATTCGGGCGAAAAGTGGCGCGGCACGCGGGAGGTATGGATTGCCGAGACGCGGTCCATTGAGGACATCATGCGAGTGCCCTCGATGTGGGGCGAAACTCCGGACGGCGGTATGGCGCGACCAGTCTCTGTGGAGGAGATCCGTGAACGGGGCGGGACGCTTCGTCCCGCTAAGTTTCTAACCATTCAGAACGAGAGCGAGCGGACGGCTCATCTCGTCCCGCTCAATACGATGTTGGTCGAAAATAAGACAGTCGTCTTAATAGATGATGATGTGGAGTACTCTCGGATTTCTGTTGCGCTGTATGGCCGTGGCGCGCGCATGCGGGATAGAGTCCTTGGCGCAGGGCTGAAGACTAAGCGGCAGCAGGTTGTCCACGCAGGTCAAGTAGTGATGTCAAACATATGGGCACGCAAGCAGGCGTTTGGTATGGTTCCGGCCGGCCTTGAAGGCGTGTTGGCGTCGACCGATTTTACTTTGTTTGATGTTAGGTGTCCGGCAGAAGAATTGGATGCTGATTACCTGAAGTACATACTTGCCTATGGGCCGCTGGCTGAAGTGCTGGCCGTGGGCGCGGAAGGATCTACAGGCAAGGCGAGGGTTCGTCCTGACGACTTTTTGTCGTTGGAGGTGCCAAAGCCACTTCGGATAGAAGAGCAACAATTGGTGGTACGTCGGATGAGCGCGCAAGAGCGCATTCGAGACGAGGCAGAGGAGCTGCTGGAGGGGGTCGCCAGGTTAGATTGGCTTGATGATAGCGTTTTCGATGTGCCCAGCTCGGAAGTGATGGAGCGGACGTTTGGACCATTGGTGGAAGATGCCAGTGTCTTCGTCGAGCCGAGTCGAGAGGCGCAGGCAGAATGGCAACTGTATCGGCTAACGAATAAGGACGGAGTCTTTCCAGGGAAATTGAGGTTGGGAGCTGAGTTTAGTAGAGGGCGCCGTTATAAGGCGGTGGTGGCTGGGGCGATTGCGTATGACACACGTCGTGTTAACGTAGGTTCTGTGGGGATTATGCCTCCCGGTGGCGACCACTCTATCATTAGCCCTTACAGGGTCCTATTTCGGTGTAAGGAGGGTCTGAGCACAAGGTTCGCTGTGTACCTCATCAAGTCACCCCTTTTTCGGCGGTTGATTGCCGAGGCACAGGTCGGTGCAGTTCGGGACGAGCTGTTCCTTAGCGCGTTCCAGGACATTGAAGTGAGCATTCCGAAACTGGACCGGCAAGAGGCCATTGTCGCGGAGATTGAAGCGCGGTTGGAGGCATATGCGCGGGTGAGGGTGATCCAGCAACAAGCGCAAGCGACCATGCATCGGATTGTCCGAAGGGAGTTCGGGCTGGAATGGGAACGGAGCAACGCGCTTCCAGACGACACGGGTGAAAAAGTCGCCGGCGAAGAGGAGGACGAGACTGGGGAAGATAATTAGCCGTTAACTTGCCCCGATTGAATGGAGATGCTGAGGCTTAGTCCAGATCACGACGCTTGGTCGTCTCGCCGGGTTTCTTTGAGGCTATGTTCTATACCTTTGTGGGGGGCGTCGGCGGGACGGCAACCCTCGGCGTGGCGTCCGCCGTCTTACACGCGGGAGGGGTCTCGGTGAGGGTTGTTCGTACCCTGGTGTACCTGCTGGCAGCCGTGGTCGCCCTTGCGGCGTGTGGCTCCCATCAGCAACGGTTGACCACGTTGGGCAAGGGGCAGTTCGCGCCCGTCACATCGGCGACCCGGTGACCCTCGGGTCGGTGGTCACACGGCTTCCGCCGGGTGGTCGTTCCGCACGTAGACCGGAGCAAGGGTCGCGTTGCTCAGCAAGGCAGCCACCAGGGCAGGCATGCTCTGCGCACTGGAGCCGATCCGGAGAGCACTGCAAGAGCATGGGCTGCCCTACCGGGACCCCTTCGTGCCACAGGAGGACCTGGAGAATCTGTTTTATGCCGAAGGGCTTGGGCGTCGGCGGGCGGGCGAAACGTCCGTGGTATTCCCGAGCGCCGAGGTGGCCATCGGTGTGGCCAGGCAATCCCGCTGGGCACCCCTACTGTTGCGGCAAGTGCCGGTGAGCATGCAGATGCCGAATTTGAAGCAAGACTGCGTCAAGCCATCGAAGACCTCGGTTTAGAGGGAGCCCGTGGCCGATTTCCTTGGATCCATCTCGTCGCTTGCAAACCGGCTTGAGTGTTGCACGGGGGCGGCTCAAATCGGCAGACCGTTCCGGACTGCTGCCGGCGCCGGTGTGCGGCGCTTGGGAACGGATGCGCGACGGCTGGCGGGTCCTTCGTGCTCCCACAGAGAAGAACCGGCACACGGGCTTACCATCTGTGCCGCACGAACCTGGCACGGAAGGCCTTCAACGCATCGGCCAGGCTCGTCCGCCGCATCTCGTTCTCGTCGAATCCGAGTGCCTGGGCCAAGGTCCCCATCTCGTCCACGAGCACCGGCGATGCCACCACCAGGCAGCGGAAGTCGCCGCTGTACGCCACCAGGGCAATCAGGCGGGCGAGGTCTTCCTCGCCGTCCTCCGGAACATCCAATAGCACCACGTAGCCGTGCGTCGTCCAGAGCGCAACCGTGCGGGCCGCCTGCTCAAGCGTCGCAACCGTGACGTGGGCGAGTTCGATGTCCGTGCCCTTGAGGAATTGCTCAACCTCGGTTCGCTGCGCTTCGTCACGGGTGACCATCACGACCCGCGCGCCGCCCCTGTTAGCCACGGCCCGCAGGCAGGCCTCCGCGACATCCCCCCGGTCTTTCTCGGCTGCCCACTGTCGTGCGACCGCCACCTGAATCCAGTTCGGAGGGCTGACCACGGGCAGGGCGCGGCCCTGGACCTCCGGCAGCAGCAACCTTTCTGCCCACGGCCCGCCGCGAAGCCCCGCGACCAGCACGTCATGGCCCTGCCCCCGCAGATAGGCGAGCACTCGCGCGACGTCAGGATCGGTCGCGCAAACCACTCCCGCCGTCGTCTCGGCGGAGGGCTTTGTCTTCTCGACGAGACGCCTCTTCCCACCGGGCAGGTAGACCGAGACTCCTCCCGGATGATGCGCTTCCGCCTTCAGAAGGTTGACCGCATCCGCGGAGAAGCCAAAGCACATGCGGGGCGACCGCCCCAACGCGATCACGGTCGCGGTGAGATCGTCCACCGCGGCATTCTCCTCGGGCGGCCCGGCGCCGAAGAACGCCTCGACGCCTTCATGCTCCTGCACCCACACCCCCGGCGGCAGCGCCGCGGCGACCAGGGCGTGGTCCCGTCCGCCCGGCGCCGCACGCGGGTCGAGGAGGGCAAGAACGCCCCAATCCTCTGTGGAGCGGATCAGGCGCCCGGCGCCCTGGGCCAGGGTCGACCGTGCCCAGTCCCACCGCACTTCCCCCGACGTCCGGCCAGCCGCCAGTGCCAAAGCCTCCTTCGCCCGAAACAACGGGTCGTCGGGGACTGGGTAGGGTATGCGGTCCATCACCAGCAGCGAAAGGCTGTCACCGGGGATGTCGATCCCGGTAAAGAGCTTGCCGGTGCCCACCAGCACACTGGCCCGGTCCCCGCGAAACTCTTCCACGGCGGCGCGGTCGTCCTGCCATATGACGCGGTACGGCGACGCCTGCCGCAGATGGTCGTAGATGAGGCTCGCGCGATGCCGACTGGAGGAGAGGATCAGCGCCCTGCCCTTCGAGGCGGCCAGCAGCCTGTCCAGCGCGGGATAGACAAACGTAGCCATGTACTCGCCTTCGCCCTCGTCCCGCGACGGCGGAACCCGGGGGAAGTCCGGCGAAGCGAGGACGCGCAGGCGGCTCCGGTAATCGAATGGGCTCGGCGCATGGAAGGTGAGCGCCCCGGCCGCGATGCCCAGCACCTGGCGCACCTCGTCGAAGGTCGCCCCGCACAGCAATGTCGCGGAGCAGAGGATGGGGCTGGCGCGGACCGTGAAGAGCAGCCTGGATAAATCAGCCTCGACCGAGCCCGGCGCCACGCTGACCGCCAATCCTTCGATGGATGGCACCACGCCCGGGTCCCCGGATTCGAGGCGCTTCGTGCACTCGTACCAGTCCAGCAGCGTCTCAGCCGCCGCCTGCACGGAACGGCGGGCCTCGCGCCGCCCCCCGCTCGCGGCGCCAATGACCGTGGATGCGGCCTCGGCCGCATGTCCCACCTTGCGGGCCAATTGCCGCACCTCGGGGGTCAACGGGATGCGATCGGCGCCCGGTTCGGGATACGTGTCCACCGCGACATGAATGGCCTCTTGCAGTTGGCGCGCGGTCTCGTCCAGGGAGGCCAGGTGGGCGCTCGCGTCGGGGTAGGCCTGGGCGAGGGTCCGGAGGACGCCGCCGGCGGCGCGCGGAGAGATCGACTTGGTGAGGGCAGTCCGGGCCTTGCCCTCCAGATCGTGCGCCTCGTCGATCACGATTGCCGCCGGCGCGGGCCAGAGGCCGGGGAACCCATGGTGACGCAGTTGGAGGTCACTCAGCAGTAAGCCGTGATTGACGATCAGCAGCTTTCTCTGGTTCGGAGCCATCTGCGCCCGTCGCCGCTCCAGCATCGCCTTGAACCCGCACTGACCGGCCAGCGCGCACTTCGCACAGTCGGAGCGGTCGTCCTCGTCCGGAGTCCGTTGCCGTACCGCGGCGTGGGGCCGCAGGGCGGGGGAGACCTCCAGGGCGCTGAGCGTCTCGCTCTCCCAGAAGCCGCTAGGGCGGTCGCGGCCGGCCCACAGCGCGTCGAGCCGCCGCTGAAGCGCCTCGGCCTCAGGCCGCAGGGCGCCCGGGATGTCCCGGCGCCGGAGCCCATTCTCCAGCCGGGAACGGCAGGCGTAGTGCGTCTCGCCCTTGGAGATAACGACCTCGGGCCGGGGTAAGTCCAGCAGACGGGCGATCCGCTCCGCGTCGGCGGCCAGCTGTTCCTGCAAGACCAGCGTGGACGTCGAGAGCACCAGCAGGCCGGCATGGCGGGTCAGGAGCGGCACGAGGTAGGAAAAACTCTTGCCGATGCCGACCCCCGCATCGGCCAGCAGCACCTGGCCACCGTCCAAGGCCCGCTGCACGGCCACGGCCATGGACCGCTGCCCCGGCCGCAGGCGGAATCCCTTGCGTGGCAGGCGCTCAGTGAAGACGCGGGCGATGTCGTGTTCCGCTGTCGTGCGGGGGGTGTACTCGTCGCGCAGGGTTCCGTCGCGGTTGAGGGTCTGGAGTGGCCGATCCTCACCAAGGGTGCCCGGCACGACGGCCCCACAGACCACGCAGCGCGCCAACCCGATGGTCTGGGCGGCCAACGCGACCGCGGGCGGTGGCAACAGGGCGCCGCAGACCGGGCAGGCGGAGGCTGATTCTGGAGAAGCATCTTCGGCGGTCAATGCCACCGGACGGAACTCCTCCCTCGCAGCGAGGGTGGGTCAATCCCGCAGGAATCGTCGTCAACTACTCGACATTACCCGGCCGATTTCGACACACCGGGCAGAACCGCGCATTCTCCCTCTTGGAGAGCCTTTCCTTCTCACTGGTTGCTTGAGGGGGGAGCACCCCGGCTACCGTCTGGTGGCGCTGGGGAGCGCGCGACGCGAAGATCACAGATCGAGGCCGGACAGGTCTCCTCTGCGCCGACGTGGTTCTCCCCCCTGTGTCGCACCGCTCCGGGACCTCGGGCGAGGTCAACACAGGGAGAGAGTGGGAGGACCGCCGAAAGGTCACCATGGAGGCCCCTCGTCGCCATGGCGGGGGGATGCGATCCAGCGCACGGAGTTGACGCCGCAGGGGATCCATCATCGCTGCCAGCATTGGGACCCGTAGCGCACGTTCTCGGGGAGACGGATCCGGCGGCCGACGGGGAATGGCTGACTGTCAGCGAGACCGTCGAATACATGGCGAACACGAGGCGCACCCGCCCAGGGGGAGACCGTGCTGACGGACTTCACCGGGGGGAACGCACGAGGCCGCCGCTTGGCGTCGTGGGACGCCGAAGGCGCGGACCCACGGAAGGTTGTGAATACGATGGTCGCGGGCTGCTACCACTGGCTGATCCGCCGAACGGCATAGATGGGCGCAGTATGCGGGTATGCGGGGCAAACAGTGGCGGTTATGCTTGAAGCGACGGCTCATCTGCCACACGCGGCCAAGACTACCCCCCATGCAGCCACACATCGACTAGATGCGTTCCGCTCGGCTCCCGCAGGCCCTCGCACGTGCCGACGCGAACCGATCGCAGCCGAGGGGATTTGCGTGAGTATCGAAGCACCCGGAAGCGGATCAGAAGCCGATCACCTGCCCGACGGGCTGGACGCGGAAATCTGCGAATTCGGCAGCGTGGCAGGCTGGCTCATGTCCCTCTCCGATTGGGAACGGGCTTTGTTGGCCGAGCGCTGCCCGGACCCGGTGCCGCCCAAGGTGCGCCAGCGCCGACGCCAACTCTGGTGGGCACTCCTCGCGCGTTGGGCCTGGCCCGAGACTCGGCGGTTCTTTGTGGCCGGACTCCGGCACATTACGAGAGCCTATATCGAGCGGCTCCGAGAGGACGGCGTGGAAGCCGTCTACCACCTCGAGGAGACCGTAGCGCCCGTGACCATTCTCTGGGCCGCGGGGCAGGCGGACCTACCCCTTGGCCGCGTGTGGACGGCGCTCTCTTCAGATGCCCGTACCGACCTGGAGCAGGTCCTGCCGACGCTGCGGCAAGTCCACGGCCAGGTCCTCGCCCATCGCGAGGGGCGAGCGGATTGGGCGAAGGATTCGCGCTGGCGGGCGGTGCAAGCCGAGGTCGCGCGGGCTACGCGGGGGCTCCGACTCCGGACGGAGCAGGCGCAGGAGAAGTCGGCGCGGGCACAACAGGCCGCCGAGGTGGTGATCCGGGGACACGCGGAAGAGGTGCGCGCCCTCCGGGAAGAGCTGGACGAGGCCAGGAGGCACATCGCTGAACTGGAGGGACAACTGGCTGCGGCGCGGGAGCACCAGGCTGAGGTCGCTCGCCTGCACGCGCGGGTGGTGGCACAGATGGCGACCCGGCGGCGCGATAGCGCGGGACCAAGACAAGCACCTGCGCCCATGTCCGGGCACTCCGTTCTCGTGGTCGGCGACGTGGGGCGGCAGGCAGAGTACCGGCGCATCGTCGAGTCCATGGGCGGGGAGTTCGCGTTCTTTCCGGGCTTCGGCAATCCGGCCCACCTCGCGGCCGCCGCGGTCGGTGCGACCGTGCTGGTGCTCGTCACGGCGTGGGCAAGCCACAAAGCATTCGATCAAGCGCGAGGTGTCGAGGAAGCGGGTGTTCCTCTGATCCTTGTGCCGCAGGCCGGCGCGGCGCGGTTCCGGGAGGCGTTGGAGAAGTGGATCGCTCGCGCATCCGCAAGTGCACAAGACACCGGACCGTAATGGGGGGGGGCGTCAATCCCGGAATCGAACCGGGTTCCGCCGCCCCTGCCACTATGGGGCGGCCTTTGCTGCGGAGCCATGCCCCGGGATCACGAACTGTGACCATCAGTCATACCGGCGGCGCCATTGCGCATCGCCAAGCCCCGGAATCTGCGCCACGCCCTCTTCAGCCCTCCGAGCACCCGGAGCCTGTCCTTATCCGCGGACGACAAGAGGGCGACCTCCATGTCCTGCAGGAGGCCCTGGACCCGCGCGGCACGCTGGGGGGGGGCCTGGATGCGGCCGGGGGCGGGCGGGGCTGGCTCCCCTGCTGTCTGGGTGGCCATATCGGGGCGATTCGACGGCGGCGCCCGGGTGCCTACGCCGGGCGTACGGACTTGCATGCGGACGGGGACGCCGGAAGAGCGGCGGACGGGCATAGGTGCGCCCGCGCGGCCTGCCGGGCGACCGCGGGCGGGGCGGGCAGCACCACGACCCCGGCGGCGGTCGGCATGTCTGAGAGCGCGGATGCGAGGGCCGCGAGCATCAGGCCCCGGGGATGCTGCGGGGGGCCTGCTGGGACCGCCTGCCGGGCCAGATTGGCAAGGATCGCCACCTCGCCGGGCTCCAGGTAGATTCCCTGCGCGTTTCGCCACATGCGCACCAGCATAGCGGGTAGCCGGGCTGGCAGGCGTCGAAAACGGTCGGACATGCGGGGACGATGCCGGGGCGAGGCGTGTGCGGGCCGTTCGGTCCCGTCGACTCCGAGTGGAGGTCCCTGCTAGCCTGTAAAGGCTGGGGTGCGGGGCCCTTACTGTCTGTCGGGTGCCTCGATGCTCACCCTTCCTGGGTCAGGCGGCGGAACGATCGCGGACGGCTGGGGAACGAGCGGCATTTAGCAACACCATCATCGCTCGGTGAGCAGTAAAACACATCGCGGCTGCGGTTCCCGCCCAAAGGGCGCATTCAGTACGCCCGAGCCACGCCCAAGGCGGCAGCATCCCTTGCGTGAACTTCACTGCGAGGGACAGCGCTCCTGCGTAAAAGGCTGTCGTCACGGCGGTTGCGAGATATCCCATCAGCACGGAATAGTACTTGCTCTCTCTGATACGGGCGGCTGCCGTGGTCAGCCCAGAGGAGATCAGCGGGGCCCAGATGGATAGAAATCCCACAACGAAGGCCGACCATGTGACAACATCGCCGCTGGTCTGAACCATTCTTGGGACAGTCAGCGTCGGGGAAACCAAGGCCACAGCGACACCGATGATCCCGGCTCCAACGAAGGGATACCGACGCTCCGTCGTCAGCGTCATCCGGCATCACCCCTCGCGCGAGATCTGGCGACTCAACTCCGGGACGGCATCAGCATAAGCTTCTCGCAACTTTGTGTACACTTCTTCCGGTCGCACCAGCCGACGCACTATCGGCACATCGAACTTCCGCTCTAGGCCCGCCTTGAAGAGGTTGATGACCTCTTCGCTCAAACCACCGTTGTCCACCACAACCTTCGCCGACCGCAGCTTCTTCCTGTCGGTCTGCCTGATCCGTAGGATTTCGGACACCATGTCGACCACGCGCGACTGGTGGAGGCCGTGTGGCGACTTCTTGTACACGGCTGCGTGCATGCTAAACGTCTGAGCTCCGAGTGCAGCGGGGCCGGAGGTAAAGTCCCTAAGGGACACGTCATCTCCTTCGTAGAAATCGCCATGGTTTGGCTTTATGCATGTCACGTCAACAGCCAGAATTCGTTCGGCGGTCCGAACACTTTTGAGAAACTCCTCGTTTAAAACATCCTTAGTCTTAACGTCGGGATGGGCCGGTGCCACCTGGGCCACATAGCGTTCAAAGCGTTTGACGTGGGCTTGAGGGTTGTTCTGGAAGCACAGCACGCGAAGGGAGGGGTCGTACAGGAAGTATGATTCCGGTGATTGGGCCCCGTGACTCTCATCTGTGCTCACCTGCCTGAAGCCGCCATCCACGTCTCCAATGACGACGTCGAGGTCAGTGGCGTAGCGGGCAAACCGCCCGGCCAGCCAGGGAACTGAGCCCCCCCCAAGGTCCACGAACTCCGGAACCCGGAAGAAGGCGTCATCGGCAGCCATGGTACGCGCTCTGCCTTCAACATCACGGATGCCAGTCAGCGCGTCCAGGAAAGGGTCTCTACCACCTGGGCTCCTCTCCGGTTCAAGCACTCCGTGGAACCTGAACTTGAGGGTCTTCCCGCTTTTACCCACATCGCGCCCCCAATCAGCACTGATGGGTGCGTTGTTCCATCGGTGAAGGAGTATTCCTGCAGGTTTTTGTCGAGCCGACGGGTAGTCCAGGCACCACTGCGCCTGGAGGACCCACATCCGGGCGTACACGCCGCCCGCGGCCAGCAGTTCTTCGTGGCGGCCCTGCTCCACCAGGTGCCCCCCGCAGGACCAGCGCGCGCTCGCAGAGCCGGGCCGAGCCCAGGCGGTGGCTGACCAGCACGGCCGTCCTGTCGCCCGCCATCGCCGCGAAGCGGCGAAAGACGTCCGCCTCGGCCGGAGGATCCAGCGCGGCCGTCAGGGGCGGATCGACGGGCCAAGTCGGCCAGGACCGAGATCTCACCGGTTCGAGGTAGATCCCACCGCGAGCGTTTCGCCACATGCGGACCAGCATAGCCGCGCTTTCCGCCGGTGACCGTCGAAAACGTTCGGTTGGGCCAACCCCCGCGGTTGGGCATCCGCCCGCGAAGAAGCGTGGTTTTGCGACCGAATGGTGCTATTGTCCAGTGTGAGGTGTTCGACGTGACCCGACCATTGCGCGCGGTCCTCTACTGCCGTTCCCGACGCAACTCGGTCCGCGCGCTCGAGGCGCAAGAGGCTCGGTGTAAACGAAGGGCCGTTGATGAGGGCGCCGAGACCACGGTGACGATCTTCGATCGCGGCCCCGCCGGCCCTTGCTTCGACCGGCCGGCTGTCTCCGAACTCCTCCGGCTCGTCCGGGCCGACCTGGTCGACTTGGTGGTCGTGGATACCGCGGACTGTCTCTCTCTGCGGGTGCGCGAACTCCGGGAGTTGCTCCGGCAAGTCGCGAAGGGCGGTGCTCGGCTCGTGTTCGTGGCGCCGTAGCCCCCGGCCGCTGACTCCGAAGACGCCCCTGCGGTCGGTGGGCCTGAGCGCCCGGCGTGGGCGAGTGGACAAGGGGGGGCTTCTTGAACGTTCAGAAACGCACGCTGGCCGACGGCAGGCTGGTCTTCACGCTTTATTGGGACTTGCCTGCGGGTTCGGGAAAGCGGCCTCGGGAAAAGCGATCGTTGCGCAATATCACGCAACGCGAAGCCGAGGCGATTTGGCATCGCCGACAAGCCGAGATCGACCGGGGCCTCGCTGGTATGCCAAGCACAACGTCTAAGCGGGAGACCGTCGCCGAGTACCTGGCAGCGTGGTTGGGTGGCAAGGACATCCTCCAATCCACGCGCACAAGTTATGCTGATCTCATTCGGCTCCACATGGAGCCACTGCTCGGGCACCTTCCCTTGGCGGATCTTCGACCCGGACACGTGGCGGACTGGCAGGCCGCCGTTGCCCGCAAGCCAGGTCGGGACGGCGACAGGCTGTCGCCGCGTCGGGTCGCATATGCCCGCGGCATCCTCAAGCAGGCGCTGGACGATGCCGTACGAGCCGGAAAACTGGCCACCAACCCGGTGTTGGTGCGGCCTCCGAGGCAGGTGCAACGCGATCCCCAAGCTCTGACCCTTGAGCAGGCGCAACTATTCGAGGCGGCCTGCGGCCACGTGCGGACAGCCAACCTTTGGCGGTTCCTATGGCGCACCGGGCTGCGATTGGGGGAAGCGCTGGCTCTCCGCTGGGAAGACGTGCACATCGATGCAGAGCCACCACGGGTGGATGTGAACAGATCCCTCACCGAGGACGAGGACGGCAGGTTCCGCGAAATCACGCGCGGCAAGACCCCGCGCGCCATACGCTCGCTGCCCTTGGTGCCAGGCGCCGTCGACGCTTTGCGTCAGCAACGGCTCCAATTGGAACGCGAACGGCAACGTGCGGGCACCAAATGGACGGACGGGGGCTGGGTGTTCCCGACGCATCGCGGCGGCCTTATGGCGGAGCGGACAGCGGAGGACGCCATCAAGCGGGTTTGCAAAATCGCTGGGCTGCCGAAGTGGATTGGCCCCCATACCCTACGGCATACTTTTGCCACGCTGGCCCGAGCGGCGGGCGAGGATATCGTCGGCCTGGCCGACGCGCTGGGACACGCTTCCATCGCGTTTACCGGGCAGCGTTATTCGCACGCGACCGCCGCATCGCGCCGGAACACCGCGTCGCGGTTCGCTTCGTTCATAGGCGAGCAGGTGCCGAAGGAGGCTGACACCAAAATGCCACCAGACGACCAAGCGGCGAGCGGGGACGCCAACTCGCACAACGCCGACGACGAACAAGCAGGGGGGACTTAAAATCCCCTGCCGGCAACGGCGTGCGGGTTCGAGTCCCGCCTCCGGCACCACTTTCCGGGCGTTGTCTGGCAGTTATCTGGGAAAGTGCTACAAAAGTGCTACAAAGCATCCCGATCACCCCGCTTCGGCTTGATCGGCAGGAGTTGCTCGGCGATCGCTTCAGCGCCCGCGCGTTGCCCCTCCACGTCACTGTGCGTGTAGATTTCGAGGGTCACGCTCGGCGCCGAGTGGCCAGCGCGGATTTGGGCGTCCTTGACCGCCATGCCGGCGCGTGACGCGGCCGACAGGTGGGTGTGTCGCAGGACGTGCGTCGGCTTGGCCGGTACCGGAAGGTCGGCGGCGGAATAGAGCTGCCGCACGTTTTCGGCGGCCGCCTCCGGGCTCCACGGTTGCCAGCATCCATTTTCGCGGTGCGCGAAGATGTGGTCCGGCGTCGGCACGCCTGCGGCAAGGCTCTCCTCCGCCTGCACCGCCCGCAGGCCCCGCAGAAGGTCGATGGCTTGCCCGGGCAGCGCGAGCACGCGGAAGCCGTGCTTGCTCTTGACCGCACGCTCCACGACGCCGTGGCCGCCCTTCAGGCGCTGCCGCTGGCGCATGACGGTCAGCGATCGAGCGTCCCAGTCGACGTCGCCCCAGTGCAGCCCCAGGAGCTCGCCGAACCGTAAGCCGGTCAACAGGGCGACCTCCACGAACGGCAGCCACGGGTCGCCGGCGTTGGCCTCGACCAAGCGGCGCGACTCCTCAGAGCGGAGCCGCTGCTGCTGCTGGGCCTCGGGCTGCGGCCGCCGAGCGAGCGCCGCGGCGTTGCGCAGGATCAGTCCTTGGCGCTCGGCCTCGTGGAGGGCCGCACGGAGCACCGCGTGCCGGTACCGGACCGTGGCACGCTTCAAGCCCTCATTGAGCCAGGCCGTCATCATCATCTGCACGTCGGCCGGCTTCAGGTCGCGGAGCTTGATCTTGCCCAGCGCCGGAAGCAGGTTCTTTTCGACGATCCGCACATAGTCGGTGGCTGTGTTCGGAGCCAGCGGCCTGGGAGCGGACGGCGATGTCACGTCAGCGAGCCACACGCTCAGCCACTCTGCGGCGGTCGGGTCGTCCTCCAAGCGGATCCCGGCGCGGAGTTGGGCGCGCTTGTCGGCGAGGACTTCCTCGGCGCGCCGCTTGTCGGCGGTGTGGGTCGACTCCCACTTCTGCCGTTGCTTGCCGCCCTCGTCCACGTAGGACAGGACCGTGTACCAGACCTTGCCGCGCTTCATCAGTCGGATGCTGCTCACCGGCGGCGCCCTCCGATCTCGCGTACCTTCGGCATCTCGCCGTTTCGCAGGTACGCCTCCAGCCACCAGGTCTTGATCCGGACGCCGCGACGGCGGCCGTTGCCGATTCGAATGACCGCGTCACGGGGCAGCTTGTCTTCATCGACCCACCGGTAGAGGGTGCTGACGCCGATGCGCAGCCGGGCGCATGCCTCGGCCACGGTGACCAACGCCGGGGGTGCTTCCCGCAACTCGACACTCACCGTAAGCCCTCCTCGATGGGCCCCATCTCTGCCGGGAAGGACGCGTCGAACACCGACCGCTGCACCTCATCTGCGGTCTCGCGGTGCATCGAGAACAGCGGGACGAAGGTGTCGAGGATCTCAGCGGCGTCCTCGATGGCCTCCCCGGTGTCCACGTCCTCGCGGCGCCCGCATCGCTCAAACCACTCTCCGTGCCGGCGAAAAGACGCAAAGATCCAGCGCAGTTCCTGCTCGCATCTTCCCTCGGCTCGGAAGAGGCCGATCATCTTGAGCGGGGCACCGCTCATCGTCTGCAAGCCCTTCATGCGGCGAACCGGCTCCATCGTGCGGCCGATCTTGAACAGGCCCGTCTGCGGGCAGTCGATGAAGTAGACGAACTCCTCGGCGGGACCGTCCTGCGCCACGAGCAGGTCCCGGACGAGCCGGTACGCGTACAACGCCTTCGGGGACGTGGCATGAAGGCCAAGGGATGGCACCGCGTCGCTGAGTAACGCGCGACCCTTGTCGGTGATCCAGTACTCGTTGACAGGCAGCGGCCCCAGGTCCGAACGCGTCATATGGTCCACGAGTCCGCGCTCGGCGAGCGCGATGCAGTCGTGGGCGGTTGACCTGCCGTCGCCGTGGGGGCCGATGACAGCCCGGGCGATGTGCCGGGCGGAAGTCGGCTCCGCGCGCGCATTCTGTTGCTCGATGGCCAGCAAGGTGCACAGGAGGTGATCCTGCTTCCGCCTGAAGCGGTCCAGCGCGGACGGCTCGGGCGTCGTTTGCTCAACATCAGCGGACTCGCGCGTTTCCGCGGGCGCTTCATCTGGAGGCTGTATGGCGGCAAGGGCGTCCGAGACCGCTTTGGCCTCATCTGGCCCGATGGCCTCGCAGATGAACCGACCCGTCGCGTCCTGCACCATCCATACGGTCCTCGCGACGATGCGCAGCGGGAAAAGTATGCTGGCGCTCACCGCGAACCCTCCTTGTGCTCCCGCGCCTGTTCGCGCAGGCAGCTCCCGCATGTGACCGGCGCGTCGGGCTCCCGGATCAGCGCCACGAACCAGCCGAACGGGTACTGCTGCCCGCTCACGCCACAGGCGGTCGTGTAGTTGCCGCCGCGCCGCTCGGCCACCAGGTGCACCTTGCCGTTGGTGCGGACGCTGCGGACGCGGAGCGTGGTGCTCACGACGCCCCAGCCCCGATCTCGCTGATGACCGCTTCGGCTTCGCGGGCGCGCTTCCACAGCTCGCGTTCCAGTGATTGGCGCAGCTCGAACGGGTCCCGGGTGTGCTGTTGCGCGCCGGGATCCAGCAGCAACTCGGCCGCGAGTGCCAGCCGCCGGAGATGCCCGACCGCACGCCGCAACCGCGCCTCGGTGGCCGTGGGGTCGGTGACGGGCGGCGTCATCGGGCATCGCCGCTGAGTGGGGCAAGGGCGCCCAACAGCGAGTCCGCCAGGACGCTCATAATCTCGGCGGCCGTGCTGGCGAGGGCCGTTCCCGCGAACTGCTCCGCGCCTTCACCGCGCTTCATGCGCTGCGCCGCGTCGATAACCGCCTGCACGGCCTGCGCGGCGGTGGAAGGGGTCAGGGCGAGGGCGGCGTCAACTCGCGCGAGTCTCTTGCGTGCGGCGGCGTCTTCCGGTTTCGCTCCGCCGCACCCGAGGGCGTGCGGCTCATTCCACCGGCAGCCACATCGGCAGACTGCCTCGTGCCGCAATCGGCCTTGGTACTCCGACAGCGCCGCCCGCAGCGCCACCTCCGAGCCGCCGATGGCCGCAATCACTGCCTCGATCCCCATCCGCGCCGCGCCCTCCGACGACACTTCCTCGGCCGGCGCATCGCTCTCCGCTTCGAGGAAGATGGCCAGTGCGGCATCGACCAGCGCGTCCGGTGCGGGAGCGGCATCAAGGACGAGCAGGAGCGCCCTGAGGCGGCGCCATGTCTCCTGGTCCATCGTGCAGTCGGCCGCACCGAGACGGTCCGTCGCGCGGATGGCTGCGGCACGTACCGGATCGGTGGGCACCTCACGCAGCAGGGGTGGCATGGACGCCACCTGGGTCTGCGGCTCATCGGGAGCGGGCTGCGCGGGCGCGGCGTCCTGGGCCCGCTGCCTCAACTGCTCGACCAGCGACCGCGCGGAGAGCGCCACGGCGAGGGACGGCACCTTCGCCAGAAGATCGATGTGCTGCAGCAGCAGGTCGCAGGCGTCGCCTGTGCCGACCACGCCGGTCCCGTCGCAGTTGTCGCATGGGTCCAGGTCCGCGCTCACGGCACCCGTGCCGGCGCAGCAGCCGCAGGGTTGTTTGGGTGTACTACGGGTAGGGACGACAGCCAACCCTGACTGCTGCAGGCTCTCGCAGAACCGGCGGTAGAAGTCGGCATCCGTCTCGCAGAGGGTGTTGTTTTGCGCTTCCCACCATGCCGACTTTATGGCCCCACCAGCCAACCCAGGGTCCACTCGCTGCGCGGGCGCGGCGGGCTGAGGGGCGGGGGCGGTGTCGATCTTGCCCGTCCCGCCACACAGCGGGCACGGCCTCGGCCGTACGATCCCGGCCAGGACGGCGGCGGCAGATTGCAGCGACAGAGCCGCCCACACCGTCCACGGCTCCTGGTCTTCGGTGTCCGCGACCTTGCCGCAGCCGTTGCACTTGGGGCACTTCACGTGAGCCCGTCCCTCAGCCATCCTCGCCACCCTCTCTGTGGTTCCTCGGGGCAAACACCCGGCTCTCGCCGGTCAAATCTCGGGGCGCGCGTGCGCCCCCGCGTCGGTCACTGCCGCAACCCCTCCCACGTCAGCACCGCGATCGCGACCACGACCAGGACGCCCAGGGCCACCAGCTGCTGCAGGCCCCGCAGCACCGCTATCCCGACCACGGACCACGACATCACGATCCAGGCCGCCCAGCCGATCAGGGTAACCAGGGGCAGTTCTCGCAGATCGATCGCCGGCGTGGTGCGCACGCCGAGCGCCCGGGCGTCATGGATCACAGCCCGCAGGTTGGCCTCGGCTGCCTTCGCTTCCGCGCAGGCCATGTCGCGCCGGAGCACCTGGCGCGGGTCTTCTGCGTCGCCCTCGGACATCTCGCGGTAGGCAGTCGCGGCCTGGAAGAAGCGCAGAAGCGCCGCCTCGTACTCCTCCCGCAGGAGTGCGGTGTCGTCAGGCAGTTGCCGAACGGCCAAAGGACGTCGCCCCCTTCTTCCGGGCCCGCTCCACCAGCCCCGCGACCTCGTCCGGCCAGGGGCCACGGGACATGCGCTCCGGGATCGGCGCCCTTGTGGCGCACAGCTGGTTCCAGGTGGCGACGCCGTCGTTCCGTAGCGCGTTGCGCAGGAAGATCCAGCAGCGCATGGCGGCCCAGGCGTCCACGCCGGCGCCGTGCGCGTCGCGTTGGTCGACCCGGGCCCGTTCGCAGAGGCTGGCCAGGTCGGCCTTCCGATCCGGCCACAGGTACCGGCTGCAGGCGGCCGTGTCGATGGCCGGCGGCAAGGCCAACGCCGGCGAGTTGGCCACGAGAAAGCCGAGATCAAAGCCCACGTTGTGGCCGATGACAATGCGACCATCGAACTGCTCCTCGATCAGGGGCTCGATCAGGATCCAGGGCGAGCCGCCGGCGGCGCGACCCGCGGTGATGCGGTTGATGCTGAGGACCTTCTCGTCCGGCCGGTAGTCCTCATGACGCACGCCGATCTCCAGGGCCAATCCCTCGGGGCTCGCCAGCCCCACCGTCAGAAGGGGCGCCGAGAGCGGATCCAAACCGCCCGTCTCGGCGTCGAAGGCGACGACGGGCAGATCGGCAAGGGGCGTGTTGCCGAAGTCGTCTTCGAAGGGCGGGAAGGCCAAGGGCTCAGTCGGCATCAGTGAGAGCCTCCCGTGCGGCCAATTCCCGCGTCAGGGCCGTGTAGAGCTGGGTGCCGAACATCCACTGCACGGGCGTCTGCTTCAAGGCCGCATCCATCTCGCTCAGGAATGCATCAGCCGCCCCGTCGCCCATCGCCTCGGTGTCGACTGCGACGTAGGTGTGAAGCAGGTACATGTCGTGGAAGCGCCACGTCGCGATCCTCATGAGCATCCGGCGCACGTTGTGGATGTGGTTCGTCTCCATATCGGCCGGCTGCAGCTTCCGGCCGTCCTGGGTCGTCCAGACGTCGCCGTCCAAGAAGGCGAGCGGGTTGCGGGGCATGGGCGTCCACTCCTTTTCGCACGTAAACCGGGCCCGGCCGGGATCCCTGGAGCAACGCGGGTCCAACATTCCGGTCGCCGAAAGTGCCAATCTCCGCTGGCGGCCGGTCAAATCTGCGAGCCCCGTCGCCAGGGGCCATGTGCCTTGCGGCCGCCGGGCTTTCACCCGGCCGACTCCACCCGGGCCACCCCCTCGCTCCCCTCGCTCCGAGTCGCGCTGTGCAAGCAGGCGCCGGTGGCGAGGCACGTATCGGGCGGCCCTCGGCGGCGGCACACCCGCGGCAGGATGGCTGCCCGCGTCGCCGCCTACAGGATCGGCCGCCCCGCGAGTCGCCTGCGTCGCCTTCCGGGCGCCGCGCTCGCCACCGCTGGCAGCAAGCCCCTCCGTGGCGGCGACTGGCGGGGCGGTCGATCACCGCCCCAAGAGGGACAGGAGTCCGGAGCGGCCCCGTAGCTGGTCGGCCAGGACGGACGCCAGGGTCTTGCCCGTGTCCGGTACCGGCTGGAGAGTGTCAGACTTCGGCTCTGCCACTCCCTTGAGCACGGTCGCCACCCTGAGCCCCGGTACCGTCCGCTCCAGCGCCTCCCGGATCCGCCGAGGCCTCGGCGAGAGTCCGGCCGATGTGGGCCTGGTCGATGGCCTCCTGGTACAGGCGGTTCTCGCGGGCGGGGCGGCGCGAAGCCAGCCACCGCCCGCGAACCTCTGCGCCCACCCGCGGCGGCCGCCGTCCGGCGCGCCGCGATCGTCCTGCCATGCGGATCCCCCTCACGCCGACGCCTGCTTGCGCACCGGCTCCGTGTCGTCGACCGAGAACAGCGCGTAGCCCTGGGTCGCGTGCGGGTGCGAGTAGTACAGGCCCTGGGGCTGGGCGCCGAGCTTCAACCGGCGCCCCTCGCGCTCCAGACGATGGACGGTGCTGAGGCCCTGCGCGTGGGCCTCCTTGGAGCCGTCAGGGCCGACGAACCGTGGGAGCGGCAACTGCATGACCGCCCTCCTCAAAACGGGACCTCGCTGTTGTCCGCGACGCCGGCTCCGGCGATCGCGGCGTCGACATCGGCCGGGTCCAGGCTGCGGTTGAGGAAGCAGTTCTGATAGGTCTTGCCGTTCCGCTCGGTTGTCTTGAGGACGAACTCCACGCAGACATCGATCAGCGACGGCAAGTAGTCCGGCAACGCGCTCAGGAGCGGCACGTCGAGGCCGAGGTTATGCATGTCCTGTTTAACAAACTTGACCGAGTCGCTGTCCCGGATCACGCGCCGGTGGTTGTACTCGCCGGTCGACGGGCCGGCGAGGATCATCATGGAGATGAGGAGCATCGGCGTGCCGTCGGCGCGCGTCCGATCCAGTCGCGCGGCCCCGATCTGCCCGATGTACGTCCCATCGGGCTTGTTGACGAAGCCGCCCGTGTTCTCGCGGACCTCGGCCTTCTCCCAGGCCGCGTCGTACTGGGCCAACTCGCCCGGATCCACGGGCTCCTTGTGGTTGGCGGCCGCCTGGGTCTGGCCGCCGCGGTTGCTGCCGCGTGCGGGGGGCGGCGCCTGTTCGTCCCAGCCGGGGAGTGGCATTACGCGGCACCCCCCGTTACGGCCGCGACCGCGGCGTCGTACTCGGCCTTGAACACGGCGTAGTCCTGTGTCTGGTCCTCGGGCATGTCGATGACGTCAGGCAGCGGCCACCGGCTGCCGGCATCGAAGTACTCGCTGCCCCGGCAGAAGAGCTGGCGACGCTCGCCCTCGGCCGTATCGACGATGGCCATGTACAGGACCAAGTCGGCCAGGCCGAGCAGGAACTTGCGCGCCTGCTTGGCGACGGTGGGCACGACCCGGGTGATGGAGGACGTCTTCGTCTTGATCTCGTGCAGCTCGGCGTGCGAGATCAGGACGATCCCGATGCCCTGCAGAGTGAGCTTGGTCACCGCACGCTCGAACTCGCCGCTGACGACCGACCAGCCCTTGCCCCAATCCAGGTCGGATTCATGCGCCACGTTGTACTGCTTCAACATGTGGCCGGAGCAGAAGCTGTAGAGGTTGTCCGCGATGTCGACGACCAGCGTCTTGTACCCGTGGCCGCCCTCTGCCAACTCGGCGCACAGATCGAGGAAGGTCATCCACGAGTCGACCGCCACCTGGTAGGTGGTCAGAGCTTTCAGGCCTGGCTCGGTCATGGCGAAGAGCGGGCGGTCGAACTCGCTCGCGAAGGTGGACTTGCCGACCTTTTCGCGCCCATACAGGAACACGATCTGCTTCGCGAGGTCAGTCGTCGGCGGCGTCGGAGCGGTGGGCAGCAAGCGCCGGCGCGGGGCTTCGGCTGTCGACGGAGCCGCAGCGGCCGCCCGGGGAGCCGAGGCCGCTCCACGCGGAGCCGGCCGGGGCCCGTTCCCCGCCGCGGGCGGCAGAGAGCGCGGGGCAGGAGCCGGAGCCGGGGCAGGAGCCGGAGCCGGGGCAGGAGCCGGGTCGGGCGTCGGGTCGGCCTCCTCGGTCATTTGCCGGGCTGTCTCTGTAAGCGCGGCGTTTTGGAGCGACTGCTCGACCGCCTTCGGCGCGGCCGTCGTCTGCGGGTCTCCCGGCGTTCCCGGCTTCGCCCAACCGCCGGCCGGGGCACGGCGGGGCGCGCGCGCGGGCGCGCTACTCATGGGGCTCGTCCTCCTCGAGGAGCTCGGAATGAGGGGGCTGCACGACGTACAGGGATTCCGCGTCTGGCTTGTGCGCGCAGATCGACAGGTAGGAGCATCCGCCGAACTGCGTGCACCAGCTGGTGTTCCGCGGGTGGTACCCGAGGCGTCGGTCGACCAGCATGCGCTGCGTCTCGGTCCAGAGGTCGGCTTCGAAGTGCACCAGGTCGTGCTGCGACCGGCGCAGATCCCACTCGAAAAAGTAGAACTCGGGCCGGCCCTGGTAGTCAGCCAGGAGCCGCTCGCGGTACTGCGCAGGGGTTTCCTTTTGGGTCTGCTTGATGCTGGGCTTGCGGGCCACCCGGTACAGGACGCCGGCAATCTGGATGTCCCACTGCCGCTGCGCCGCGTACATGTACAGGGTCACCTGGGTGTCCAACGCCAAGCGGTCCACATACATGGCGTTGAGCTGCGAGGCGGTCTTGTACTCCTCCAAAAACCACTCGCCATTGATGTCCACGATGGCATCGATCTTGCCGGCCAGGACGAAGCTCCGCGACGTCGCGCCCGTCGCCGGGTTGACCACGGGAACGCGGAACTGTACCTCCCGCTGGCCGCCCTGGCGCCGGGCCCACTGGGCCAGAGCGCCGCGGGTCATGCCTTCGACGACGGCCCGGTCGTTGGCCCAGCGGTCGGCCTCGGTCTGGTCGTTGGGCCGGGACGACGACTTGTCGAACAGGGCGAGCCCTTGCTGGTAGTCGCCCGTCTCCATGGCCTTGTGGAACGCGGAGCCGACGGAGAACGCCTTGGGCTGGATGCGCGGCACGATCTGGTCGACGTACCGGAAGTGCCACTTCTGCGGGCAGTTCAGGCGCGTGGACATCTCGCTGTAGGTCAAGAGCTCCTGCTCGACGACGACGCTCATCGCGCGGCCACCTTCCCTTCCGCCACGACCAGCGCGGTCTCGATGCTGGCGGTGAAGGCCCGCAGGTTGGCGGGCGTGCCGAAGAGGCGCAGCAGCCCGTCATCCAACAGCACCTCAGAGTCAGCGGCGGACAGCCTCCGCAGGGTGATGTTCATGATCACGGTGCCTTCGCAGTAACCGCCGTGGAGCGTGGTCACGTGCTGGATCTCCGGCTTGGCGTGGATGTGCAGCGACACCCCGTCGACGTGGAAGCTCATCAGGCGCGCCCCCTCTCGGGGCGGCCGCGGAACAGCGTGATCGCCATGATCTCGGAGCGGATCAGGATGCGGAGGAGCTTCCAGGCGTCGACGGTCAGGCGGCTGTAGACCTGCTCCCAGGACGCAACGACCTCGTCTGCGGCGTCCTCGATGATGACGCCGCCATCGGTGACCTCGTCCGCCGCCGCGGCGATCAAGCCGTCGCGCCGGCACTCGATGAGTGCGGCCATAGCGCGGGTAGAGGCGTGGAAAGCGCGCCGCTGGGCGTCCTCAGGGCTTTCGGGCTGGCGCCAGGCGTCGAAGCCGGGCGTGAGGGACTCAAGCACCGCGACCACCATCCAGCGGAGGCCAGGTGTAGGGACGATGGCTGGGCGCGACAGGAGAGCCAACGGCGGCCGGCGCGATCGCGCGCCAGTAGACCCGGGTGGTCTTGCCGCACTGGCAGGTGGCCAGGGCCATCAGCAGACCCGGGCGGCGCACCAGAACGGCCTCGGTGATGGCCATGCCCTTTCCAGGCTTCGCCCCGCACCGCGGGCAGCAGATCGTGGTCATCCGGTTGTGCGTGGCGACGATGACGACGGGCCGCTTCATTGGAGCACCGCCTTCCCAGGAGCTCAGGGATGAGGGATCAGGCGACCTGGGGCTTGGGCCAGGAACGCAGGGCCCGGCTGACGGGGTGCTGCTCCAGGAGCGAGCGGTCGCCCAGCGTCAAAGCGACGGAGATCAGGACGTCGTCGGGCACCGGCGAGATCACGCCGGTCTCGTACTTGCGGAGGGTCGCCGGGGTCACACCGACCGTCTCGGCGAGTGCCTTGACGGGGACGCCCTTGCGCTCCCGGGCGATCCGCAGATCCAGCACGGTCAGATCACCTCCTTCAGGCAGACTTGTTGGCGCGCGACGTGCGAGTGCGCGCCTTGGGCGCGGAATCAGGCGCGGGAGACGGGGCGGCGGTAGAGTCGGAGTCGGCCGCGAAGAAGAGCCTGCCGACCGGGACTCCCAAGACGGTAGAGATCTGCCGCATCACCCGCGCGGAAGGCTCCCGAACGCCGGTCTCCAGCTGCGCCCAATGCGTTGGCGAGATACCGGCTTCGGTCGCCGCTTGGCGCTGGCTCCAGCCCTTCGCGCGCCGGGCGGCGACAAGGCTCTGATTCATGGCCGACCCTCCCGTCTTGGGAGTAGTATGCACTCCCGAATCGGGAGCGTCAATAGCGGGAATCCCAAGTCGGGACACTCCCTAGACGGGAGCGGTCAGCGGGTGCAGACTGTGCCCATGGAGACTCTTGGCAAGCGGTTGCGGGCGGCGCGAGATAAGGCAGGCATGAGCGCAGCGGCGGCATCCAGGGCTCTCGGTTTCAAGGCTTCCAACGTCGTCACGCGGTGGGAGATCGGGGACAACCGCCCTGATCCCGAGGATGTGGCGCGGCTTGCCGTGCTCTACGGCGTACCCGTAGGGGAGCTCATGGGTGCAGAGGGCGCGAAAGGCGCGGAACATCCACGCTTCGCGGAACCCACCCGTCTCGTTCCCCTGTACGCCGGACCCGTCCCGGCGGGGGTTCCCCTCTACTCCGGCGGCGAGCAGATCGGGGAGGAGTCAACGACGCATCCGCGCGCAGACTGGGCCGTGCGCGTCGCGGGTGACTCGATGATCGGCGCGGGTATCGAGGAGGGCGATGTTGTTGCATGCCGGAAGGTGGAGAGCCAGGACGAAGTGCGAAACGGCGACATAGTCGTTGCCCTGGTGCGCGGAGACGTCACGGTGAAGCGGCTGATGAAGATGCCCAGCGGAAGTTGCTTGCTGCGCGCGGACCCAGCGCGTCCGCAATACCCAGATATCCCATGCGGCGAGGATGTGCTCCTGCAAGGGGTAGTGGTCGAGATGCACCACCGACCAGGTCGCCTCGTGCCGCCTCAGGCCGCACCGTCGTCGGCGCCCCATCCAATGGCCACGGCGGAAGGTGAATGGCGCCGCATCCTGAACCAGCTTTCCCATGCGCTAGAGGTGCAAGCCGAAGCCAACCTCCAGCACGGGAAAGCCGTGGCGGATTCGGCGCAGGCGACGCGGGAAGCCGTTGAGGCGCTAGTGGCGCGGCGGACGAGGCGAACGCGGAGATCCACCGATTGAAAGGGGCTTCGATTCATGAAGCGTGGGTGGTTGGCTATCGTATCTGGCTCCGCGCTCCTTGCCGGCCTGGTCGGGGGCGCAACCGCATCCGCGGCCTTCGACCTCTCGAGCTGCTCTGTTCCCGCGTTCCACTACCTGTTCAACGGCAAAGCCCAAGCGCCGCAGGCGACCGACATTGCTGCCGGCGACCCCAACGTCATCGTCTGCAACGGGACCAGCTACGTCCCCATCCGGTACGTGGCCCGGGCACTGGGGGCGGCCGTAAGCTGGGACCAGAGCACCCTGACTGCGAGCATCACCACCGGCGCGGCAAGCACGACCACGCCGCCGGCCAGTTCGACCACCTCGGCGCCGCCGGCGCCGACGTCCCTGCTGGACGTCTCCGGTTCCGGCAGCAAGTCCACCCAGACCTTCACCGCACCCGCGAACTGGAACCTGAACTGGAGCTACGACTGCAGCAAGTTCCTGGGCGGCACGGGCAACTTCCAGGTCTACATCTACAACGCGGACGGCACGCTCAACGATGCCACCGGCGTGAATCAACTCGGCGCGAGCGGGTCGGACACGGAGTACTACCACAACGCCGCCGGCTCCCTCTACCTGGTGGTCAACTCCGAGTGCTCCTGGACCGTGGTCGCGACGGCGGCATAAAACGAGGCATAATATGCGCGCCAAAAGACAAAGCCCCGGCCACCGTCCCTCGCGGGCGGCAGCCGGGGCGTTGCTTTCTGCACACTCCACGCTTGCACTACAAACCCGTTTGTAGTAAGATGGGCTCACGGACGAACGACAGGAGTGGACGGGGATGGTGGGGATGACGGCCCAGGCCCGCAAGGCGATGGTGGAGCGTGTGGTGGAGTTGATCGACGAGAGGCGTTACGGGAGCCTCGCCGTCTTCCGCCCTGATGGCTCCGGCGGCACCCTGTACACGACAGATGTGCATTACTTCAGGGGTGCGTTCTCGGGCAACATCGTCGTGGCGATCCCCTGCCCGGATGGCGACGCGACAGAGGCTGCGGCGTCGGCCGTGGACGAGGCGTGCGACCGGTTCGCCGAGATCGGGGACTGACGCGCGGGAAGCGGTCCCGCTCTCCATCCGCGAACGGACATCGACACTGCTTCAAGGGAGCCCGCGCGTCGGGGTCGCAGATACGGCGCGCGGGCGGCGATTCCTCTAGGGGGTGGCGAGAGATGGCGGAGGAGTTCGAGGCGGTGCGCTACGCGGCGGATGGGCATGCGGGGGAACAGGACCCGATCCCGGGTCGCACGGACGGGGAGATCGTCGCGCGCGGGACGCTGGCCGAATGCGTGGAGCGCATAGCAGCCCTGTGCGGCCACGGCTGGAGCGGCCGCTGCTGGCCTGGCACTGGGGACGACGTGGAGGCCTACCACGAGAGCGCCGACGAGGGCTGTGGCGGCTGGGCGATCCGCCGCGCCTGACCCACCCACCGGCCGGGAGGCCGGGGATTTGGACGCACATTGGCTCCGCAGACCCGCGAGAGGAGGCCGGCGATGCCCACGTCCGACAGCTGCCCCACGTGCCACCGCCTTTATGTGCGCCGCTCCAGCCTTCAGGAGCCGGCCGGCCCGTGCCCATCGTGCAGGAGCAAGGCCAGACAGGAGCGATACCGCAAGGAGCGATATATTGCGGGCATTTGCGTCACGTGTGGCAAGAGGTCGGCAAAGGACGGGGCGCGTAACTGCGAAGAGTGCATTCAGGCGCGCACGAAGCGCGGCAAGTCAACCAACGCGAAGGCCCCGGCCAGGGCATGACGCCCGAGCCGGGGCCTTCTTTTCGCGCGGAAAGCGGGTCAGGCGTCGGCGGCGGTGAAGTCGACGAAGTACTCCTTGCCGACCTCGAAGGCGGCGGCAGCCGCGGGATTGACGATGCTGAGATCTACACTGCCGCCGGGCGTGTACTTGAAGAACTTGCCGTTCTCGCTGTCGGGGTCCGGGTCATAGACGGCCTGCATGACCACGTGCTTGCCGTCGCTCCAGTCCTCGTTCACGACGCACTGCATCTTGGCGCGGACCGTTCCCATGCGATGAACCTCCGTGGGTCAGACTCGGGTCGTAGCCGCCACCGGAACCGCAATCTCCGGCCCACCAGGCGCCACAGGGACCGTCGCGGGCTGCGGGGCTGGCGCCGGCGGGGTCGGGCGCGCGGGCGCGACCGGTGCCGGTGCGGGCTGGACGGCCAGCGTCGGGCCGGCGGCCGCGAGGACGCCGCTGGTCTTCGCCGCAGCCACCGCCGCCTGAATCGCGCCGATGACTTCCTGCACGTCGAGGGTGATGCCGCGCGCGCCGAGCGCCTTCTGCACGAACGCGATAGCCTGCTTCATCTTCTGCTCGCCGGCCGGACTGCTGGCGAAGCGTTCGGCCCACGCGGCCGCATCCTTCGCCAGGCCATCGAGGACGACGCGCTGCTGCGCGGTCGTGTGCGCCCGGTAGAGGGCGAGCGCGGCCGCCTGCCGCTGCTTCGCCCACTTGTAGGCGATGGGGCCGACGACGAACACGAGGACGAACGCCAGGTCCATCAAGCGCCCCGAGGCCGTCGCCAGGGAGAACGGCAGGGTCGTCAACGGGATCGCCTCCTATCTCGCGGCTGCGGGGCTCCTGGGCCGGTCTGCAGGGCTACGCGGACGCATCGGGTGTGGGCGCGTCGGGCTCTGTGGCGGCCGCCGAGGCCTCCGCGCGGGCCTGCTCCAGAGGCATGCCGGCGAGGAGGCGGCCGGCGATTTGGCGGTAGTGCTGGAGGCGTTCGGGCGTCAGGAGGCCGTCGTCGAGCATCAGCTGCTGCACGGCGCTGACCTCGACCACGAGCCGGGCCATGTCCTGGCCGACCCGTTGCATGGCCTGGTTGACGCCCTGATTGACCATCTCCGAGACCTCGCGTCGGCTGGCCATCTTGGTCCAGAAGCGCTCGTCGCGTTCGGCCTGGCGCCGGATCGCGCCCGTGCTGCGCCCCTCCACCTCGGCGACCTCGGCCGCGGTGGGGAGCTTGAGGACGTCGCCCATGGGTCACCTCCGTCCAGATTTGCGGGTTTACTGGCAGCCGAGGGTGGTCCTCTGCGCCTGCGCGGAGTCGATCGCGTCGTTGAGCGCGTCCTTGTGGGCCTGCGGAATGTCCGGATACTCGGCGAGGAACTGCTGCAGGCTGGCCACCTGCTGCGCCAGGGCGAGGCATGCGGGAGATACCGCGGCGCAGGTGAAGGACCACATCTCCCAGATCGGGTGCGCGCTATCGATCCACGCGTTGCCGCCGGACGCCCAGGACGCACCCCAGGAGTTGCGCAGGAGCCACCACACGTGTCCGCCGGCGTCGGTCTTCCAGCCGAACAGCATGATCGCGTGGCCGCCGATGACCTGCGGGTCGCCGGGCGGGTACAGCACGTTCCAGCCGCCCTGGCCATCCGGGATCGGATCCTCGATGCCGCCGGTCAGCGGTACCGGGATGGCGATCAACACCGGGGCGTGCATGATGGCCCGCTGAACCGCCGCGACGTCGCTTACGTCCACCGGACCGTACGTGGGCACCCGGTACGGCGCGGCTGCGGCGTCCAGCGACGCCGGGCTCGCGGCGATGGACTGGGACACCGTCTCGTCCGTCGGCTGGAGTGGGTCGGCATCCCACGGCGGGGCCCCGTAGGCATGCAGGGCCTCCATGGCCTGCACCGGCTCCATGCCCTCGGCCGTAACGCCGGCGAGTTGGTGCCCTCGGGCGTAGACGTAGGGCGCGGAGAGCATGGGCGCTTTGGCGGCGACGCCGCCGAGTTTCTCCGCCCACCAGCGCCGGATCTCGGTGGAGGCGAAGGCGACGCACATGCTCGACTGGCTCTGGTCCTCCACCGGCAGCCACGAGGCGACGATCGGATCGGTATAGGCCGGGGGGAGGGGAGCGGCGGTCGCTGTCCATGCGCGATGATCGGCCAAGCCCGGGCGAGGGCGGGAAGGCCGGGCGCCGTAGGCCCGGCGCGACCGGACGGCGGCCGCCGGCGCTGGCCCTTTCGCGGCCGCCAGGACACGGACCGAGAGCGCCGCCGCCTGGGCCCGGGTCAGCGGGGCGCCGGGCGCGAACTGGCCGCCGCCGATACCGTCCATGAGCCCAGCCTTGACCGCCTCTGCAACGGCCGGGGCATACCACGCCGCCGGGGCGACGTCGTTGAACTGGCCGGGCTGGAGGCCCTCCCAGCACGGATAGCCGTCGCGCACGAGGTCGAGGTCGATCGCCAGGCCCGGGCCGACAGGCCAGTTCTCCTGCCACTGCCACACGTCGACCGGCGCGCCGGCGCAGGTGGCGGGTCCCCACTCCGGGACGGTCGGCGCGCCGCCGGGCTCGGGCTCGGCCGACCACAACACCATGGCCGCCGCGTTGGCGTTGGCCGCCCTGGCCGCAGCGAACGCGTTCTGCAGGGCGACGCTGTAGGGCGACCCATAGATCCCGGGCACGCCGGCATCAGCGAGGCCGCAGATGAACTCGGCCGATGGAGCCCACCCGGCCTCGATGCCGACGAACGGACGGATGTCGGCGGGGAAGCCGGCCGCTGCGGCCGCCTGCAGGGCTGCCTGCCCGCACAGGACGCCGTATGCGCGGTCCTTCGTCACCTCCTCGGCGGTCAGGTCCTCCCAGTAGCACAGGAGGGCGCGTCCGCTGTTTCGCACCCAGGCGAGCGATGCGGCCGGGCACGGGTACTCGCCGCCGACCGCCGCGATCCAGCCATCCACGCGGCGGCCGAGGGCCTTCTCGACGATGGGAATGAGCACGGACGGATCGCCCGTGCTGTCCAGGAAAAGACGCATGGGGAACGCCTCCTCGATTGTGCGGGGCGTGTCAGTGCGGCCTGCGGTTGGGATGGCGCTCGGCAGGTAGGCCTTCCATGGTCTCGATGCGGTGCAGGCGCCGCTCGATCGCCACCAGGGCAGTGCGGACGGCCTTGGCCTGCTCGGCGCCGTCCGCCACCTGGCGCTCGATGGTGGCCGCCTGGCGGTTGCTGGTCCGGGTGTTGATGGCCGCGACCATGATCAGGATCAGGTCGATGCCGAGGGTGACGTCGGACACGACATCGTTGTTGAAGGTCCGGGGATCCCGCACGATCGCGACGAGCAGGAGAGCGGAGAACGTCCACGTCGCGATGACGGCACCCACTGCGAGCGCGGCCGCCTGCGACAGGTACCCGACGGCGACCCAGAGGGCGCGCCACTGCTGCGACACGCCGTCACCCCCCGCGGCGGGCCGTCAGCAGGTAGACGGCCCACCCCACAGCCGCGATCGCGGCCGTGACGGCCAGGCCCGTCAGGTAGGTCAGGAACGCGGCCACGCGCGGCGGCAGGGAGTCCAGGGCCTTGTCCGCCAGCCGGGACACACCAGCCTGCACGTCGTCGAAGCGCCGGTCCATGTTGGATCCCAGCGTGTCGAAGCGCATGTCGGCCTTCGTCGCCATCTCGGCCACCTGGGCCTTGAGGTCGGAGAGCGCCTGTTTGCGCTCCTCGTCGGCGGCCTCCAGCCGCTCGATGCGCCTCGCATGCCCTCCGACCTGCTCGGAGATCTTGGCGACCAGGCCCTCAAGGTCGATCCCCACAGTCGGACACCTCCCGACCGGCTTACTGGCTGCTGGTGGTCAGGGTCGTGCCGACGCCGGGACCCCCGCCGCTCTCGGCGACGACGGCGTTCATCTCGGCCTGCGACAGGATCTCGACCTGGTTGTAGCCGGGGGTGCTCGCGGTCGGCTGCACGGTGAAGGTCACCTGGTAGGTTCCGGCCGCCTGGCCGGCCTGGATCTGGGCGACGACGCGCGTGCGCTGGATCGGGGTGCTGAGGGCCATGTCTGCATCCGTCCTTTCGCCCGCGTTGCGGGCACGAAAACGCCCCGGGCTCGCGCCTCGGGGCGGTGGGTCACTTCGGCAGCCGGGCTTCCAGAGCGGCGATGCGCGCCTCCAGGCGGCGCTGCGCCACCTCGGGCGGGTCGGGGACCGTCTCGACCAGAAGGGCCGCCTGCGCCGGGTCTGCGGGGTTGTGCGCCACCCAGCCCTTGCCGCGCTCGTGGCGCCAGGTGCCGTGGGCTGGGGGGAGTGTGAGGGCCTCGGCCAGGACGTCGGGCCATTCGACCTCGGCCACCCAGGAGCCGTCTGCGGCCATCGCCAGGGTGTGCGTCACCTGGAGCCCGGCCCGGAAGGGCTGAGTGCTCTGGCCGCCCGTGTACGTGGCCACGAAGGCCGTCCCGCTGGGGCCGTGGTCGACGTAGGGCGTCACGCGTTCCATGCCAACCCTCCTCTACGCGGCCGACTGGACGAGGGCAAGGCGCTTGGAGCCGTAGGTCGTGACCGTATCCGTCTCCGTGCCGCTGCCGCTGGTGCCCGTGGTGAGGTGGAGATTCACGCTGGCGCTGGTGCTGCCCGTCGAGCTCGCGCCGAGGTCCCAGGTGTCGGCGAAGGTGTAGGCGCCTGGCCCCGTAGTGGTGTGCGTGGCGCCGTTGGTGCCGTTGACGATGGCGTAGACCGCATTGTCGTAGTAGGCGCCGTTGCCGTTGATCGTCGTAAGGATGTAGCGGGAGTGGCCGCTTGGGATGGTCATCGTCTCGGCGGTGCCGGTCACGGAGATGTTGATGGTGGTCGCGCTGACGGACGGGTTCGTGCCGCTCCACTGCGGCCCGGTCTGCGCCTGGTCCTCCGCATGGAACGCGTCGACCTGAAGCGCCGGGATTGCTACGCCGGTGCCATCGATGCGGATGCCGTTGGACCCATTGTCCCAACGACCAATGACGAGTGCACCAGTGCCACTGCCGGCGCCGTAGAAGATCATACCCTGATCGCCGGCCTGCGAGAGACTGCTAAAGCCTGCGGCAGAGAGCTGGTTGACGAAGAGTAGGTTTGCAAGAGTGGAGGAGAACATTACTCCCTCTTGGTTCCCTGCTGTCGGCAGTTCGACATCAAGCATAACTCCGCCACCCGGAGACGTCGTACCAATTGAGATGGGGTTGCCGAAATAGTTGTACGAAGTAAGACCGTAACCCCACGACGCGTAGGTGCCATTGTACCACAAAGCCTCTTTGCCATCGACGAAGAGAACTTGCCCGCCTGCACCGTCGGTTCCGAGATTGACTGCACGTGAAGCGTTGGTCTGCGTCGCTATGAGGTTGAGGTTGTTTAGCGCGCCTAAACCAACCCCTCCGATGAGTAGGTCTTGGCTGGCTGACCCTGCTGCATTCAGCGAGACAATGTGATTCTCGCTTCCGCCAGTCGCCTCCAGAGCAAGCCACCCATTGCCGTTGGCGACTCCGATAGCCATTCCACCGGTCGAGGAGGTATAGGCAGTACCTGTCACCCACAAATCGCCGGTCACATGCTGTGCGCCACTACTAGGAAAGAGCGCGCCTGCGATGTTCACGTTACCGGCGAGGGACGCGTTCCCGCTACCGTCAATCCAAGCATAGGTACCCGAAGTATCCCCGAAAGAAAGACCACGCGTGCCGCCGGTCGTGCTGGCGTTAGCGTAGATCGGTCCATCCGTTGCGAGCGGACTGGTGTTGAGGTTGAAGAACATGGAGCTGTACCCCGGAGGCGCACTAGAGTCAACCCATCCAAATCCGATGAAGGATGGGATACTCGACAATGCACTGCCGAAGTAAAATGCGGACTCCATGTTCATGCCGCCCTGGAATATGGGCTCGCCTGAGAACACCGGACCACCAGATACCGTAGCGAAGGTCGCAGCCTGCGCTGTCAGATTCCCGTTGGCATCCACCTTGGCGAGGATCGTGCCGACGTTGTTCTGCCACTCTTGGAGGTCGGCACCCTGAGACGGCAAGCCGATGACGATCAGTCCCGGAGCGGCTGCAGAGGGAGGCTCTACGGTCCACGTCCCCAGCACACCCGCAGAGCTGTTGGGGATGAGCTTGCCGCCGCCTGCGCTTGAGATGGCGACACCATTGGGGAGGATCGCGCCCGCCCCAAACGTCGCCGGGCTCCCGGTGGTGTTGCTGGACGGCGCCAGGGTGGTCAGCGAGGAGTCGGGCGTGTTGTCGATGATCGCCTGCAGTGAACCGCCATAGGCCGTCAGATAGCTCTCCGTGACCAGGTAGAAGGTCGAGCCACCGGCCTTGGTCCGGCAGAGCCCCCAGCCGATCGTCTGCTGCGGCGCCCCGCCGGGAGGGGTCGCGGTCGCCTGCTGGGAGGAGAGCGTCTGCCCGCCCGTCGCGGAGCCACACAAGGTCTTGCCGTTCGCGTAGTGGGCGCCCGTGCCGTCCAGCGTGCCGGTGATCCAGTAGGCCGCCCACTGGTAGACGCCCGACTGCCCCCCGGCCGACAGGACGATGGAGGGGTTGCTGCCGGGCGCCGAGATCGGGCCCGAGAGCGTGACCGGCCCGGGGTCGTTGACGCCGGTCAGTGCCCGCACGAGCTGCCGGGTATCCTCGGCGTAGACCGTGTTGAGGGCTTGGCCGACGGTGTCTGTGGGTTCGTAGAGCGTCGTCACCGGGCGCCCTCCTCAGTTGCCGAGGACGTTGATCTTCCAAATCACGCTGAGGGTCTGTCCGAGCTGGAGGGGGATGTACGGCTGATTGGCCGACGTCTGCAGCAGGACGTGCGCCCAGAGCACCAGGTTGGGGTCGAAGAGCGCCACCTCGCTGTAATTGCCTGCGGGGGTGGTGCTAGGCCAGAAGCCCTGATACTGCGCGTAGTAGGTCTGGTACACGCTCTGGTTGCTGATGGCGACGAGGGTTCCGGAGGCGGCCGTGAAGAGGCCTGTGTCGGTCGCTGCAGGGGTCCCGGTTCCGGTACCGAGCTGCATCTGCGACGGCCCGGGCGCGGCGCCGTTGCTGGCGTTGGTCGTGCCCGTCATCCACTGGGCGAGCACGGCGCGGGCGTTGTTGTTCGTCTTGTTGCGGATGATGCCCCAGCGCACGAACCGGCCGCGGCGATCGCGGACGACCCACTGAATCTCGCCGACCAGGCGGGCGCCGTCCGCGACCTCGACAGCCACGGCGCGTCCCTCCTCAAGAGCCGTACTCGGCCTGGCCGTACTTCGCCTGGCCGTAGAGCGCGGGGCGTCCGCCGACGCTCCAGGTGACGGTGTCCCCGTCGTCCAGCGTCACGCTGTCGGTGGGCACCGCGACCTTCTGGATCTGCACGTTGTCGCTCGTGGGCTGCTGCTGCGCCTTCTGGTCGAACTGCTGCAAGAGTCGGAAGTAGGAGCCGGCGTTGCCCGACGCCACGGGGCGCACCCCTTTTCGCGCGGAAAGGTCAGGAGCCACCCCACAGGAATGGCCTGTCAGAAATCGTGAGATCGTACTGCAGGACCGGGCTCCCGGCCGTTGTGACGATGGTCTTGTCGCACTTGGCGACGTAGAACCACTGGCCGTCGATGCCGTCCATGCGCTTGGCTGTGGTCAGGTAGAAGGCTTGGCCAGCTCGCCAACCTTGCAAGTAACTCTTGAAGGTGGCGCTCACATTGGGCGTCCCGTACTTGGCCAGCAGGTACCCGGACCGCGCCTGCGCCAGAGAGGTGTCATCGGCCGAGAGCCGTGGGTCCTGGATCGCGTACTCGTAGATGCCGTCGGTACCCTCGAGGGCGGCCTGCTCCTGAATCAGAGCCGGGTCGTTCTGAACGTAGATCGGCTGGTACTTGTAGTACATCGACCCGCTGATGACGGCCCCGCTGGCCGGCGCCACGTCGAAACGGACGGTGCGGTTGCCGACCGAGATGTAGGCGTTCGTGTTGCCGGCCGGCCCCGCCACCCCAGGCATCCCCTGGGCGATGTCAGGGACGACGTTATAGGACGTCCCGCCGACCAGGACCGTCAGGTACCGGCTGCTGGTCCCGGCGGGTTGCTGGGGCAGGGGGAAGGTGGTGTTGGTCCCGTCGGCCACGACGTGGATCGGCACCTGCGTCCCCGACATCACCAGAAAGTCCTTGGCGATGATCGTGTTCTTGACCTGGGTGCCGTCCTCCTCGAAGACCAGGTCCCCGTAACTCGTCAGGTCGGTGTCCGCGTTGAGCGCGTTGCCCGGCAGGGGGCTCGGGATCGACTCCGCGAGAAAGAAGTGCACGTCCTTCGCGTAGTCGATGTACCACTGCCAGGCGAGCATGTTGGCCAGCGACCGGATGGCGGCGCTCGGCGCCTTGTAGTCGACCGTCTGCTCCGGCAGGACCGGCGCCGCCTGGACGTTGTTGGTCGTGAAGCCGGGGCAGAAGCTCGACACCATGGACTTCACGATGGCGTCCGCGCTCTGTTGCACGTAGGACTCGGCGACCATATGCCGGTCGAACCACTGCTGGTAGTTGTTCGCGATGCACTTGTACCGGAGGGTCGTCGGGTCGATCTGGTGCTCCTTGGCCGTCGCCAGGACGCCGGCAAACTCCCTGTTCGCGCCGTTGGTGAAGATCACCTCAGAACAGGCCTTCGGCCGCGGTACCGCGCCGTCCCGGATCACGATGTTGAAGTCCATCTGCCACTGGTCGTTCAGGATGTCCTCGGACACCTTCACCGACGGCAGCTCCACCTGGTAGCCGGGCCCCGAGGTGTAGTCCTGGCCGCCCACGGTGATGGAGATGGCCAAGTCTGCACCTCCCTGCTCAGGCGAACTGGCCGGTCATCTTCATGCGCCGCTGAAACTCGCTGGCCACGATGTTGGCCAGCTCCTGTTCGCTGCGGGTGACGTTGCCGGAGACGTTGATGATGATCGTCGGCGCTCCGCCCCCGGCCGCGCCGAGGGGGCCGACCGCGCCCGGGGCGATCGGGTACCGGTTGAGGGGGACGACGGCTTCGGGGCCGGACTCGCCGATCAGAGCCAGGGTCGCCTGGTGGACGACGCCGCCCTCGGCCAGCTTCGGGATGTGACCGGCGAGACCGCCTACGGCGCCCGTCGCCCCGCCGATGCCGCCGGCAACCGCATGCACGGCCCCGCTGACTGCGGAGATGGCGGACTCGACCGCGGAGATGGCGGACTCGATGCCTCCCACGACGGTCTGGATCGCCTTGCCGATGTCATCCCAGACGGCCGTGGCTGCCGATCCGAACGCCCGCCAGTCGTCGCTGAGGGCTGCGGTAGCCGACTGGATGGCGCCGAAGGGCGCGATCGACAGGGCGTCCTTCACCCAGCCGCCCACCGCGCGCCACACATCGCCGGCGACCTTCTCGACCTCGGTCCAGTGCTTGACGATCTCCACAGTCGCCGCGATCGCCACGCCGATGCCGAGCGCGATCAACCCGATTGGTCCGGTGGCCACGTCGAGGGCGACTCCGAACGCGCCTGCGACGGCCGTGGCCGCCGTGGTGACCGCCGACCACGCCGCGGTGGCCGCAGTGGAGGCGATGCGCGCGGCGGTGTTGGCCACCGTCGTCGCGGTGTTTGTGACCCACTGGGCGGTGTTCGCGATCCAGAGGCGCGTGCCCATCACCAGCGTGTCGTTGAGCAGGCCGGTGGCGGCCGTCCATGCCTTCTGCGTGATCGCCGAAGCGCGCATGGCCTCGTCGAACGCCCGGACGGTCCCCGTTACGGCCGTGACGATCTTCATGCCCTCATAGGCCATGACCAGCGCCGTGACGGCGGCCGTGGCCGGCCCGAGGTCGTGCACGAAGTCCCGGATCGCCGTGATCGGGTGGGTCAGGTTGGTCGCCAAGTCGTAGAAGGCGCGGCCGAGGTTGTCCACGAGCGGCAGGATCTTCACCAGCACGGAGTCCAGCAGCATCTCCATGGCCGTCGTCAGCATCTTGGTCTTCTCGGCCGCGATGGTGATCTCGTGGGTGTCCAAGACCGGCATCTTGAGCTGCTTGGCGTACGCGTCCAGCTCGCTGAAGTTCTGCAGCAGAGGGATCATCTGCGAGCCGCTGCGGCCGAAGACCGTCATTACCAGGGCCGTCGCCTGGGCGCTGTTGGTCGTGGCGTTGAATGCCTTGGCAACCGCGGAGAGCTGCTGGTCGAAGGGCAGGCGCATGAATGCCGAGGCGTTGATACCGGCGTCCTGCAGCATCCGCCCGACGGCCTGCCCGCTGTTCTGGACGGTCTGGAGGCCGGTGGACAGGAGCTGCAGACGGCTGGCCGGCGCGGCGGCGATAAACTGCTGCGCGTTGACGCCCATGGCACCAAGCATCGACGTCAGGCTCTTGGCCGGCAGCGTGCTCTGCGCCAGCGCGTTGGAGAGCATCACGGCCTGCTGCTGCGGATCCGCCGCGGTGAAGGCCTGGGCGTTGACGCCCAACTCGGACAGCGCCTTGGCGAGGCCCGAGGTGCCGGACATCGCCCGGCCCATGCGCATGTCCATCCGGCCCACCATGCTGGTCAGCGAGTCCAGGTTGATGCCGGCGGCGGAGGCGACGAGGGAGAGTTGCTCCGTCTGCGCGGCCGTCTGGCCGGTCATCCCCTGGAGCTGGTTGAGCGCGATCGCGGTCTTCTCGGCGCCGTCCGCCCACTCGCCCAGCATGCCGGCGGCGGCGATGCCCATGAAGGCCGTCATGGCCGTCTGCGTGAGCTCGATGCCGTCCCGCGTCGCGGCGATCGATTCGCTGAAAGACAACTCCTCGGCCGCCGCGGCCTCCGAGGCGGTTGCGACGTCCTCCAGGCCGGCCGTGGCCTCTGTCGCGGCAGTCCCGAGTTGCTGCATCTGGTCGGTGAGCGTCTGCACCTCGGCGCCGAGATTGCTGACGGCCTCGGCGGTAGCACCCGTCCCGGCCTGGGCTTCCTCTGCGGCCGCTCCGACGCTCTGCACCGCGGCGGCAGCCTCATCGGCCGCTCCGGCTGCCTCCGTCAGCGGCCCCGCGGCCGCGCTCGCGCCGGCGCTGACCTGCTCCATCGCGGCGCTCATCGAGGCGCCGGCCTTGTCTGCGGCGTCCTGCGCATCGGTAAGACCCGTCTGCAGTTCCTCGAGCGCTGCGGCGCTCTCGTTCTGCGCGGAGATGACGAGCTGCAACTCCGTGGCCGAGGCAGCCATCTACGTCCCTCCCCGCGCCTTCGCCGCCGCGTTCTCCTCGGACATGAAGGCGATTTCGAGCTCCACGCGCTCGGCCGGCACCTGGTCGAGTTCGACCGGTGTGCAGCCCCACCGACGGCAGATCAGCGACTCCAGGTAGGGGGTCAGGTCCCCGCGGACGGGTCGGCCGCGGAGGTACTGGCCGACCCGGAGGACGAGTTTGGGTCTTCGGCCTTCTTCGGCTGCATCGCCCGGAGGACGAGGGGGACGACCGCGTCGGCGGGCACCTGGTCGAGGGACGGGTCCTTGCTGGGGAGCGGAGCGATGCCGGCGCCCGTCAGGGAGGGCAGGTTCCAGTCGGTGACCATCGTCTCGAGGATCTTCTCGGCGACGACGGCGGCGGCCGACGAATCCTGCACCGCCTGGCGCCGGGCGGCCTCGATCGCCTTGCTCTCCGACCAGGTCAGGAGACGGGGGTTCTTGATCTCGACCCAAAGACCCGGGCCGAACTCCGGATCCACATCGAGGCGGATCCGCGCTGGCAGCGCGTAGCCCATCGGCGAAGCCTCCGCGGCGGCATGCCGGCCCCGCGCGGGTACCCGGCGCCGTCCAGTATGGGGATCAGTAGCCGGCGGTCTGGGAATTGACCAGAGTGGCCTTCAGGGGGGAGACGGGGGCCCCGGCTCCAGCGTCCGTGGAGTTGGCGACCGCGAGGACGTCGAAGTCGTAGGCCACGTAGTCCTTGGAGAAGGACTCCGCGACCTTCTGGAACGCGCACTTGGACATCTGCAGGGTCAGTGTGGGCGCCGGGCTGACGCCCTGCGAGAACAGAATCGACACACTCGGCTGCGTGTCGTTCAGCATCTCGGTGATCTCCGTGTCATCGGCGATCGCGAACGTCAGCTTGCCGGTGATGTCCAGCGGCCCGACGAAGGTGGCCCCAGGCACCTGGCTGTCGTTGGCCGGCGTCAGCACCTCGGCCTTGCGCTTGCCGGTCAGGTCCATCCCGATCAGATGGCCGTTCGCCGTCCCACCCAAGGTCAGGGCGGCCTGCCAGGCCAAGAAGGGCGCCGTACCCTCGACCGCAGGCGTGGTCGTGGTGACCACCGAGGACGGCCAGCCGAGCCACTTCGTGCTGAACTCCAGCGCCCCGTCCATGGCGTACTTGAGCTGCAGCTCCTCCAGCATGCTGCCCGGGTAGGCCCGCTCGTTGAACCCGTTGTAGAAGCTCAGGGTGTAGGACGGCGGCTGCCCGGCGTTGAGGGTGAAGGCGTGGCTGTAGGGATTCGCCGAGCCGGTCACCGTATCCACGCCGAGCAGGGCCATCAGCAGCTCGCCCAGGAAGATCGGGTAGGCCTCGCTGTCGAACTGCCCGGCGGACGACTTCGGGCCCGCCCACGTCGAGAACGTCATGGCCGGGCTGCCGCGTAGCGACTTGTCGTCGATCCACTTGGTCTCGTCCTCGATCTTGGCGTTGTTGTGCACCGGCACCCACTGGGCGGCGGCCACGGGCGTGCCCTGCGTGGCCTCCTTGGCCAGGCCCAGGTGCAGCCTGGAGCTGTAGAGCGGCGACAGGGCCATCGAACATCAGTCCCTTCAGCCGGCGTAGACGACGCCTTGGATCTCTCGGGCCCTCAACGTGAAGGTGATCCCCAGGTACTCGACTCCCGCGTACTCGACCTTGCCGTATTCATAGGACACGACCCCGGCCGCCAGGCACGCGCCCCCGAGGGTGACGGCCGCATCGAACGCGGCGACCACCTGGTCGATCCAGGGCTTCAGCGTCTTGTCAGCGCCCGCGAGGTCGCCACCGCGGCTTACCAAGAACAGCATGCGAAGGTCGTGGGTGGTGTCGCGCAGGTTCGGCCGCCGCGGCCAGACGATCTCGCCCTTCTCGGCGATGATGACGACGCACGGGAACTGCGCCAGGGCCTCCGGTGCGTCCGTGAATGCCTGGGCGATGCCGTCGACGCCGGTGAGCACCCCCGCGGCCGCGGTGACGATCGCGTCAACCCCCACCGCCCGTCACCCTCTCCAGCGCCTTCTGGATCGCCGACGTGAAGCGGTCCACCACGGCGCCCTGCCGCTGCTCGAGGGCCGGTACCATGAAGGGATGCGGCTTGGTGCCCTTGCGCCGGATCGCCATCCACACGGCACCCCCGGAGAGCCCCCGGCGTGCCGCCCATCGCTGGATCGGGCCCAGAGGCGGCGTGTGCGGCTTGCTGCCGTACTCGACCGGCCGGGCATACTTGGCCGCGGCCGTGACGATCGCGGCGGTACCGCCGTGGAGCGATGTCGTACTGGAGACGATGGAGCGCCGCAGGTTGCCGGTCGCATACGGCGCCAGGCGCTTGGCCGCGCCAGACACCAGGAGTCCGGCGTCGGTGGCCGCGGAGTCCAGTTCCTCCTGCAGCATGGCGCCGGCCTGCTCCAGGGCCTTCGGCACCAGGAGGCTCACACGCGCCGGCATCAGGACCACCTGCGCCAGGGCCGCAAGATCAGGGCGACGTCGTTGGGGATGCCCTTCTTGAAGGTGAGCGTGCCGTCGACGAGGTTGCCGACGGTGTCGGAGAAACCAGAGTCGCCCTCCTTGAACATCCGGGCGGCCAGGACGGTCGCCGCCCGGGCCAGATCCGGCGGCAGGGGAGAGTAGCCGGCCGTGTAGGAGACCGTCACGAGGACGCGCTTCTGCGCCGGGTCCGGCGGGGGTGCCAGCGGTTCGCCGTTGGCGGTCCGCGAAGCACTCGGCCAGAGGGTGATGGTGTAGTCGTCCCAGTTGATCGCGGTCAGGTCGGCGACCTGGGCCGCGTCCTGCGGGTTCAGCACCCAGGAGAGCGCCGAAACGGCCGTCACGTTCCGGCCGGACACCCGGGCCGCCAGGCGCCCATCGACGGTGGCCTGCCCTTCGACCGTCTCCGTCCAGGCCTGTTGGGCGTACGCGCCGGGCACGCAGAAGGTGGTGTCGTCGACCATGCGGCTGGCCGCCGCGACGACGTCCTGGATGGCGCTGCACTCTTTCACCGGGGCGCCCGTGGGGTGCGTGTTGGCCAGGGCCGTCACCGGTACCGTATACGGCCCGGTACCCGTCGCGGGCCCCGTGATCTGGACGACCTCGCGCGCGCCCGGGTTGTACTGGTCGAGCGCCAGCGACATGCCCGGGTAGAACGGGACGCCGCCGGCGGCCGTCATGGCCATCAGGACGATCTGCGCGGCCCCCGCCTGTGCCTGCACGGCGAGGCTCGTGTCCGGGGGCAGGCGGAGCGCGGCGGCGACGGTCGCCGCGTCCGTGTAATCCGCGATCGTGGCCACCGCGCCGCCACCTTCCTACGCCTTGAGTTTGCGGAGCGCCGCGCCGCGGGGCGTCTCCGCGAGGGCCTCATCGCCCGGGTAGTCGCCCAGGCGCTCGGTGACCGGCTGCCAGTCGGCGGTGACCCGGGCCGCGGCCTCCAGGTCGTCCGGTACCAGCGCGTAGCCGTTGACGACCGGGAACTGCCGGCTCTTGGTGCCATCGTGGACGGCCAGGGCGCCGTCGCGGATCGTCTTGTGCCGGAGCAGGCGCATCTTCGTATCCCTCCCGACGATCTGTTGGGGAAAGGGCGCCTGGATCGGCGCCCCTCCGACGCGGGTCGCGGCCGGCGATTATCCGGCCTTGATGTTCTGGAGCAGGGCGCAGCCACCGGGGAACTGGTTCTTGAAGACCTCGATCACGCGGTCCTCGAAGTCGAAGCGGGGACCACCCGTCGAGCCCGTGCCACGCGACATGGCGTACTCGATCATCCGGTAGTCCTGCTGCGTCTCCACTTCGAACACCCGGGAGACGTTGCTGTCCGGGTAGGGCAGCACGTCGGAGACCAGTACGATGTGCCCCGCGGGCATGTACGGGTCGACGACCATCTCGATCTCGGTGCCCGTCGCCGGCGACAGGTAGTGGGTCACCCGGTTGCCGCCGACGATGCGGGCGCGCTGCCGGGCGTCCGTCGGGTTGACCAGCATCGTCGCGCCGCCGGTGCTCACGATCTTGCCGCTGATGTCCTTGGACTGCTGGACGTTGATGATCATGCGCGTCGGCGCGATCTGCTTGGTCTGGTAGAGGCTGACCAGCGCCGCGTCGATCTCGACGATCTGGCCGTCTAGGCCCGTCAGGGTCGCGTTGTCCAGGCTCGTGATGTACGCGCCCGAGCTGGTCCCGGTGCCGCGGGTGACCTGACCGTTGGGCGTGTAGTCCCCCACGATGGAGGCGATCAGGCCGTTCGGAGCGTTGGCGTCGGCCGACGTGTTGGTGCCCGGCGCCGTCGCCCCGCTGGTCGGGATGGTGGTGAGTGTGTACGCGTTGACGCCGGTGCTGCCGCTGTAGTACAGCGTGCCGCCGTGCGTCCCGGCGTACCAGTCGTAGTTGGTCCCTCCGGCCACGTAGGCAACCGCGGCCGCGATGGAGTTCGTCGTGCCGGCGCCGGTCGTGACCGACGCGATGGCCGATGCCGCGGTGCCCATCGGGCTCGTGCCGCGCACCTGGTACCGGGCGCCCTCGGCCGTGGTGACCACGACGACGACGTCGTACTCGGTGGTCGCGGCGATCGTGCCGCCCGTGGTGCTCGTGGTCAGGCTCGGAGCCGCCGGCGCCTGCAGGGCGAAGTTCTGGCCGCCCAGCAGGATGACGTTCTCCTCGATCTTGAGGGCGTAGAGCAGGCGGATCGCGCTCGTGGCCTTGAGGTTCTCAAAGCCCCGCGCCAGGGCCTGCGCGTCCCACTGGACCGTGTCGCCGAGGGCCAGGGTCTTGTAGCTGGCCGAGAAGTCCTGCTCCGTGGTCTGGATCGCGGTGCCCGGGTAGCCGAAGGGCTGCGTCGGGGAGGCGATGCCGGCGTTGACGGCCGTGATCGCCTTCCAGTGCGTGGCCAAGCTGCCCTCGGGCGCCTGCTCGCGCGGGACCGAGTTGAGCCAGGGGGTGACGACCGGGAACAGGTTCTTGGCCGGCCCCTTGAGCTCGTACCCCTGCAACCCGGTGCCGACCTGGTAACCGGTCGTCGTCGCGTCCTTCATCAGTTGCATGGTCTGGTCGGTGACCTTCTGGAGGTCGGCCGCGGCGTCTGCCGGGAGTCCGACGGGCATCTGTTGACGCTCCTTTTCGCGCGAAAACGAAGACGCCGCCCTCTCGGCGGCATCCGTCGTCGGCGCGGGTTGTGGTATGGGCTTACTGGCGGGGGCCGGCGGTCGGGCGCTGGGCGGTGCCGGCGAACATGGCCTGCGTCTCGGCGACCGCGAGTTGGCGACCGATCGCGTCCTTGACCAGCGGATCCGTGGAGGCGTCCATGGCGACCTTCAGGGCCGCGGCCTCCATACCGCCCCAGGCGGTTGCGCCCCCGCGCACCGGTGCGGCTCCGAGGTACGGGCCGCCGGGCAGCGGCGTGTCGGCGATCACCTTGACCTGGCCCTCCAGCGCGGCGAGCTGCTGCGCTGCCTTGGCCAGATCCTCGGCGAGCCTCCCGACGTCCGCGGCCTTGGCGAGTCCGAGATCCCCGAGGGCCTTGCTGAGTGCGGCGGGAATAACGTCGCCGACCATCTTGGTCAGGCCGGCGGCGGTAGCGCCCTTTTCGGCTTCCGTGTCGGGCTCCGGCTTGGCGTCGGCCCCCGCGATGTGGTCCTTGTCCTCGATCGCGTCCATGTTCCCCATGGCCGCGTGGATGTGGTCCATGGCGTGCCCCAAGTGCTTGCGGCGAGCGGCCGAGATGGGGACGGCCTTCTTGGCGAGGCGCCCGGCGATGGTCTTCAGGAGGTACAGCGCCTGGGCCGCCTTCTCGGCGTCGTCCTTGTCGTCGGCGTCGGCCGCCTCGTCCTTGGCCTGTGCCGCCTTGAGTTCGTCCAAGGCTTCCTCGGCCGCCTTCAGCCGGGCCTCCAGGGCCGGGTTCTTGCCGGCAGCCGCCCGCAGCTCGGTGAGGGTTTCCTCGACTGCCTTGATCTTGGCGTCGACCGCCTTGTCCTCCGGGTCCGCAGCCTTCTGCACCTGTCCTGCCACCGCCGCCTTCTCCCCTTTCACCGGCTCCCACGTCTGCCGCACCTCGACCGGCTCCCCGAGCACGGCCGCGCCGTCCTTGATCTGGTACGGCACGCGCCAGTACTTGGCGTCGTCCCAATCGTGGGTGATGAAGTAGTCGTCCCAGACCTCGCTCGGCCAGAGACTGTCGCCGAACGGCCCGGTCTTGGCCTGCAGGGCCGCGCAGATCAGGGACCGGATGTCGTCGTGGCTCAGCGCCTCGCCCTTGGCGGCCTTCTGCATGGCGCCCGCCAGTGTCGCCTTCTCGGCCTCCTTGCGGTCGTCCGAGGCGGCGATCGCGCCGTCCTTGAACTCGTGGCCCTCACCGACGAGCTTGTTGGCCGCCTCGGCGATGCGCTCGCCGATCTTGGCCCACTCCTCCTCGGAGTAGCCGCCCTTCTCGCGCTGGTCGGGGTGGTTGAAGTACCCCACGGCCGGCCGGATGTGCACCTCGTCGATCGGGTAGGCGTAGTTGACCGGGTCGCCGTAGTCGGCCTCCGACGTCGGCTTGCCCTTGGGCGGCGTGAGGTTGCCACCCTCCTTGGCGCCGATGCCGTACTTCTTGGCGCGGGCCTCGGCCTCGTCGTGGAGCTTCTTGCGGTCCTCTTCGGTCAGGCCCTCGGCCTTGGCAAGCAGGGCCTTGTTCAATTCCAGTCCCCCTCCGTCGGCCGACTTGACGATGCTGAAGGTGGCGCCCGGCACGGCGGGGTTGTCCACGAGGGAGAGTTCCGCCAGTTCGGGCGTGTACCGGAAGGCGTTCGCGTCCGCGTCCCAGTGGCGCTCGGCGTAGGAGCCGCCGATGCTGTAACTGGTGAGGATCCCGGCGTCGATGTCCTTGATGGTCTCTTCCTTCCACGGCGGCACGTGCGACCGCACCAGCACGCCCTTGAGGGTCTGCTCGGTACCGTCCACGACCTCCGTGGTCTCGCCGGGCTCCCAGTGGACGACGGAGCCCACCGGCACGGGCTGGTGCATGACGCGAAGGTTGCCCGCGCTCTTTCCCTGGCTCGCCTTGCCGATCTCAGCCGACCACTTCTCGAACGCCTTGACGGTGCCGCTGTAGTCGGCGATCTCGCCCTGCTTGTCCTTGCGCTCCAGGGTGGCGAAGCCGTACACGTCCCTGCCGCCGTCCTCCGCCGTCTCGACCTTGACGAACGGCGCGGCGATTCGGACCCGGTTGCCCATGATGGTCACCCCTTTCGCGCCTCATTGAACCCAGCGTTATCGAGGGTTTCTTCGATAATGAAGACGGACGGAGTGAAGCGCCGTGCAAGCGCCAGCATCGAAGACCCTGGCGGACTTCGATCGCAGCACCCCTCGATAGATTCACGGCTCAGGGCTGTTTTTCACGTCAGGCGCCAGGTGCAAAAATCACACTCAGGCGCATACCCTTAGACATCTTCAAGAAAGGAGGAGCCAACCGTGAAGTGTGAACCTCGGCCGGATTATAGGTTGGCAGACAAGATCGCTTCCGGGCAGTTAGACGGCCTTCGCAAGGACGTCGAGACTGCGGCGCGGAGCGGGGACTGGAGCAAGGTGCTCCCGTCTGTCGGCTGGCGCGGCGCCATCGTGGGCTTGACCTACCTCGCCACGACGGCGTTTGCCCCCGAAGTCTGCTATCCTTCCGACCCTCGCAGCCCCGCGGGGCCGTGCAACTGCTGATACCGGCATGGTGAGTGGGGATGGCGGCCAATGCCATCCCCACTCCATCAGAACAGCGCCGCACTCACCGTCAGCGCCTGCGGCGGATCGGTTGTCCCGGCCGTCCCGTCCGAGAACGTCACCTCGAAGGCGTAGGTGTACGCACCGCCAGTGGGCAGATCCAGGGGCCCGAAGTCCACTTGGACCTGCCCCTGCGCGGCATTGATCATCGTGGCGCCCAGCGTCGCATGCGTGCCGTCCGGATGGACGACCTTGCACACCACCGTCGCGCCCGTCAGGTCGAGCGGCACGCGGGGCGTCTGGGAGCCGTCCATGATCGTGGCGTTGAGGGTGTAATTGGAGCCGGCCACGGGGTTGGTCTGCGGCTGCAGCGGCACTCAGACCACCTCCACCACGACCGATCCCGCCCGGGCCATCGCTACCATCGCGTTCCTGGAGCGCACCATGGCCACCACCACGGAACCCTGTAGGCGGCTCGCGATTCTGCCGTTGGCGCTCGCCGCATCCACGGCTGGTGCGCTGTCGGAGAGCATTCGCACCAGGACGAGCGCCCTGGTCGCGCCGTCCGTGGCCGCCGCGCCATCCGCGAGCGCCCGGCTGAGCACCAGCGCGCGCATCGCCGCATCGGTGGCTGGCGCCGAGTCCGATGCGGTCGCGCTGTTGCTGCCTCCCGAACTCGCGCTGTCGGTCCCAGGTGCGCTGTCTGCCGCCGACCGGGAGAACGCCTGCGCGCCGCGCGTCGCCGCGTCAGTGGCCGGAGCCGTGTCTCCGACCGCACGGGCCAGCGTCACCCCTGCGACGGCCGCATCGGTGGCGGGGGCGCTGTCGGAGGTCGTGCGGGAGTTGCCGCCGCTGCCCGTCTGGACGAGGAAGAGGCCAGCCCAAACCTGCACGGCGTCACCTCTTCCGCAGGGTCAACACAGGGACCGGGGAACGGGTGGGGAATGGGCGGGGCGGGGGTGGTGGAGATGCGGAGGGTGGCCGCGGCTTCCCGCCTGGCGTCTTTCATAGAGAAGTGGTCTGCAACGGAAAACTGGACGTATCCGGTATACTTTCGCGCGCATCGCCTTTGGCAGCGCAACCGCCAACTCTCCGCGCTGTTGCTTTGCCGTCTCCTGAAGTTATTCTCAGGTGTTGACATCCATCCGAGGGCGAAAATCGGGAAAGGCTTTCTTGTGATACATGGGTGCGGCATCGTCATCGGGCTCGATGTCGTCATAGGGGAAGACTGCAGGATTCTGCAGAATGTCACTTTGGGACAGAGGCGCCCAGGAGATCAACTTGGGGATAAGCCCGTGCAGCCGCAATTGGGAAATCGGGTCTACGTTGGGGCCGGAGCGGCAATACTCGGCGGCGTATCCATAGGAGATGATGCGATCATCGGCGCCAACGCCGTAGTCCTCTGCGATGTACCACCAAGACATGCGGCCGTGGGGAATCCAGCCCGTATCCTACCCCCGAAGGAAGAACGCTTTAGCATCGCCAGCGCAGAACTTCGTTGACTTGCAGTCCACGCTTGGCGCATTCGGTCGCCAAGTCGGTGACTCGCGTGCAGTTGGCGGGCGTTGGCGGCGCTGGCGTGGCGATGAAGTAAGTGTTGGTAGCGATATCGTAGGCGCCAACCCATGTCATTGCTGCTGGCACGTCAGCAGTACACCCAAGCGAATCTTCTTTTGCTGTGACGGCAAAGTAGTTCATAATCTACAGGCCCGAATGTATGCATACTGGGCGCCACCATCACAATACACGCCGGGGGCTCCATTCGGGATGTGCCCGTCCGTCACCGATACTGACCACTGGCCGTAGGACGCGGTGAGGAGCCCTCCAACGGCCGAAAATCTTAGAGACATTCTTTGTTGAAGGGTGGCGGAAGGCGCCGAAGCGATTTTACTGAAACCTCCATTTAGATAATTATAGATCACCAGCCCTGACCCACCATATATAGCCGCAAAGTAAAGATTCAACGCGGACGGCTGTACTCGCAGGGCGATGCCATTCCACGCCGACCACTGGAGAGGAATCGTCTCTATCACGCAGTCGGCCCAAACCACATCCGTAGCCCAAGCCACGGTTCCAGTAGCCACGCAACCTAGGCCATAGGGCTCTGATCGCAACCCGTCACCCGTGAGGGGGCCAACGCCCTGCGACCACCCGAGGGGCGCTGTGCCGAATGCGTCAGCACGTCCAGAATCCCGAAACTCCCGCCCCGTCAACTTCGGCAGGTCGAACGGGAGCGCGGGCGGGTGCTCGAACGGCGTGCCGCCCACTACCCGTCCACCTCCTGCACAGTCACAGTGACGGTGATGTTGTCGGCGGTGGTGGCGTCGTTGTTCACGACCTGGAAGTACAGCACGGACGCTGCTGCTGTGGCCGGATTGAGCACGATGGTTGCCTGCTTCGTCGTGCTGACCGCGTAGGACACGCTGCCGGTGGCGAAGGCGTCGGTATCCCACGATGTTCCCGCGTCGGGCGACGTGAACGCGTTGAGCGTCGGCGCGGCGGTGATGGCCGTACCGTATACGGACCTCAGGGTGACAAGGAGTTTGGTGCAGTGCGGATCGGGCGTGTAGTACCCCGCGCCGCTGGACGTGCCGCTGGCGGGCGCACCGCTGTTGGCTGCGCCTGCCACGACGACGGCGGATAGGACGACGGTGGCCGTGCGGGTGCCTGCGTCCGTGTAGGTGAGGGGCGAACCCTTCTTGAACACCGTCTTGGCGGGCACTGCCTGATTGGGTGTGGCCGCTGCGTCGGGGTCCACGAGCGCGGGATACTGGTTGGTCCCCGGCGCCACATTGACACCGAGGGTGGTGAATTCGTTTGCCACCTGCGGCGCCTCCTACATAGACACGGTTTCCGTCACGGTGAGTTGATCCCCCGACGCACTCAGCGTCGCCGTCGCCGACAGCAAGGTCTCGAACGGCATCCGGCCAGCCGCCGAGGAGTTGAACACGCCCATCTTGGCGATGGTCACCGGCAGCACGTCGCTCCCGTTGGCCGTGTAGGAACCCGTCAGGGTGTAAGAAGCCGCGCCCGTCGTGTGGGCGTAGGTCGCGACCTTGCGGACCAGGCCGCCGCCTGCCGTGGCGATCTCGCCAGCGAGGGTGGTGTCCGTCGAGGCGGGGGCCACGTTGTTGGCCGTCAGGGCCATCCAGAAGGCGGCCTGGCCGCCGGGGAGGACAACATAGGCGCCGGTCGCCGGGGTAGCCGCAGCGGCCCCGCCAGGGCTCGCTGGCGTGTACCACTTGTCGATGGTCAGGACCGTGCCGGTGTTGGACGCGACCACGCCGTAGACGGAGCCGGTGACCACGACGTGCCCGGTGTAGGCGTTGGTCGTCCACGCGGCACCGGTGTCGGTCAGGGAGGCAGCGGTCGTGCCGGTGGACGTGCCGGTGTAGCCCGCCACGTCGCCGCCCATCACGGACGCCTGGAGGTCGTTACCCGCGTTCGTCTTGATCTAGTCCACCTCCCAGCCGTCCGGCCGCGCCCCGCAGCCGAAGTGCGACCGGAGCAGGGCCTCAAGCGCGGGATCGTCGCTCTCGACCCATGCGGGCTTGGTGCCCGGCTGGCCGTGGTGCGCCCAGACGCCGCGCGGGTGCGTGATGTCGGCGAACGCCTCGGGCAGGGCGCGGTCGGCGGGGATGTGGGCGGTGGTGATGCGGCGGCCCGGCAGGGGTCGGTGGCGCAGGACGCCCTTGTCGTCGCGGTAGCCCTCCTGGGCCGAGGCGTTGCCGATGCGGACGATGGCCATCGCTGCGTCACTCCTCCTGAAAGCCGGTCGGAATCCCGGCAAAGGTCCGGGTGCAGTTGGGGTGTTCCAAGGGCTCGTCCTCGGCCCGCTCCAGCGTCCACACCTGGCCGTCCGCCTGGGCACACTCGTCGTCATAGTCGCCGTCGATGACCTCGACCATGGGGCAGCCGGCCGCCCGGTAGCCGCCAACCTGACCGCGGTTGTACGCGAAGCCGGTCTCCGTCCGCGCAATCGTCTCGGCGCGGGCGTCGCTGAAGGCGTAGTGCTTCTGGATGGACTTCTCGATCTCGTACGGGCTGTTGCCGGCCTTGAGGCCGCTGACAACGTGGTCGCGGATCATCTCGCGCGTGGCGTTGCTGATGACGTACTTGCCGTTCGGGTTGTCCACCAGGGTGCCGTCGGCCAAGCGGCGCTTGCCGACCAACTCGGCCCCGCGCGCCTCCGCGTACTTGATGGCGTCCGCGCTGACGGCCTCGCGGTCGGCCGCCGCACCGAGTGCGGCCATGCCCTCCTCGGCGCCCTGGGCGTGGGCGGCGATGATCTGCGGCAGGACGGCCGCATGCAATTGGTCGTCCCACTGGCTCCAGTCGAACCGGAGCAGCAGGCTCTTGATGATCCCGGCGCCACCGTCGCTGGCCGCCGCGATCTCGGCCTCATTGGCCACCAACTCGGCCCGCACGTGGGCCGCAGCCTTCGGGCCGGCCTTGGCGAGGACCCTGGCGACGGCGGCCGCCAGTGCGTCGCGGATCGCCTGCAAGGCCGTGCGGTTCACCTTGACGGTCCGCCCGAGGATGGGCTTGCGCGGCCCGACCGCCTTCACGAGGCTTTTGGGTCACCATCACCGAGCAACCGGGCGAACACGGACCGGATTTCCGCCGGGCCGTCCGCCTTGGCGAGCCCAGCCGCGATCTCTTGGGCGATGGGAGATGGGATGGCGTCGGAGACAAACGCCCGCTGCGCCTTGCCCGCCTTGGCCCGGCTCACGGCCAGGTCGCGCCACTTCCGCAGGTCGTCGCGTGCAGCCTTGGCTGGCGGGGCTGGAGCGGCGCCAGGCGGCGGAGCGCCCGCGCTGGGCTTCGGCTTGACGCCCGGATCGACGATGACCTGGCCTGGCGTCATCAGGGCCGGATCATCGGCCGCTTGGTCGTCGTCGTCATCGTCCGGGTCAGACTGCGTCGCGGTCGGGTCGATGCCGGCCTGCTGCGCCAGGTTGCCCGCAGCCCGGGCCGCATGCTGGCTCTTGGGATCGACGAAGAACAGGGCCGTGCGCCCGACGACCATCCGGCCGACCGGCGCATCGGGGTCGATGTCATACCCGAGCTCCGCCCGCACCTCGTCCGGACTCAACACCGCGTTGGCCATGTAGATGGCGCGCGTCTGCGCCAAGACGAGCTGGTCCTCTTCCTCCTCGATTCCGAGGTATCGGAAGCGCGCGTAGGGCATGCCGAAGTCTTCGCGGAGGATGCGGTTCCAGATGCCCTGGAAGTACTGCACGGTGGGCTTGACCGAACGCCGGTACTGCACGTCGGACTGGACCTGGCCGGTGCTCTTGTTGACGTTCTGCGTGAATCCGACTTCCTGGGGCTGCACCTTGAAGGCCGCGCAGGCCTTGGAGTTCAGGAGGTTGGAGAACGCGACATCAAAAGTGCCCTTGCCGGCCAGGTGGACACTCGCCCCGGGCGGGATCCACTTCACCTTGTGGTGCGCCGCCCGGGCGCCGGACATGACCGCCGAGTAAGCGTCCTGCAGGGCCTTGACCTGCTTGGGATCCTGCACATCGGGCGGGGCGTTGATGAAGACCTCCGGGACCTCGCCCTCCGTGAAATATGACAAAAAGTACCACTGCAGCCGAATGTCGGTGTTGCTCAGCAACTGGGTCCATTCCAGCGGCGGCAACCCGTATCGACTCTCCGGACGCGGCCGGTGCGGCTGGTAGATCACGTCGCGGTCGGTCATCCACGCGTACGGCATGCCCCATGCCCACTGGGTATAGGCCGGCGCCGGCCAGTGCGGCTGTGCGCCGCGGTCGTCGATGAGCGGTGCTACGGTGTTGCCGCACCACGCTGGCTTCCCGTTGCGCCGCACGTACAGGACTTCGTTGGGAACAGAGACGCAGCGGATCTTCCCTCGGTACGGAACGCGTTCGGAGCGGAACTGCTGGTATGCCGTCTTCCTGAGGCGCAGCGCATACGACGGACCGCAGTTCTCGGCCGAGACCACATGGCCATCAGGGAACGTCAGGTCCTGGGCGGTTGTCCTCTGGGAGACCGAAGCCGAAGCACCGAGCTTCTGCGCGATCTCCTGCAGGTCGCCGGCCATGCGGCAACTCGACGTGATGATCATCTGGCGGCCACTTGGTTCGATGTGGCCGTCGCCCAGAAGGTAGTAACGCCAGAAGATCTCCAACTGTCGCTTGGAGAGGTTCTTGATCTCGTCTGGCACGTACTTGTCTCTTGCATGCCCGAACTGCGCCAGGTAGTCATGTAGTGCCCGGTTCTTAAAGCGCCAGACGCGGCCGTCGTATGCCGGCTCGTGGCCGAGCATCTTGGCCAACAACGCGCGGAACGGCCCAAAGCCCTTGCTCTTCTCCAACTGGCTAACGAAGACGTATGATTCTCCGCCCAGACAGCCCTCCGCCAGCCACATGCCCATGAACGCCACAAAGTCATCGCCATCGAAGGTGTAGTCGCGCGGCGTTCCGCGCCACGACGACTTCACCGTCTGAGATGCGATCTCGAAACTCGCCCGCTCCTCGCCAACCCAAGCGGAAGTCGCGGGAATGCCCTGCCTGCAGGTCGTCCCGGCTTCCAGGTCCTCGGCCTTGACAAAGACTTCGCCGTGCTCGCGGTGTCTGCTGCCTCCCAGCCGGCGCGGCAGCCCGCTGACGACCATCCGGTGGTTCGGGGACACAAGGAGATCCAGGGACCGAGAATGAAAGCGAACCATCTCACCGTCGAAGTCTGCTTCGTGGTAGTACGTGGCTTTCTGCCACTCAAAGGCCTTGGTCTGCTGGTTCCGCGTGGCAAAGCGGTCGGTGTTGATGTCTATGTCGCCAAAACGCTTCCATCCCCGCTCGGTGAGCACTTCGGTATCATCCGAGTAGCAGGTCCCGTCGATGGCCTCCAACGCGCCGAGCTTGCCGCTGCGGGTGCGGTGCCGGTAGATCGTCAGCGCGTCATACCGCAGCCAGTCCTCGGCGCACTTGTTCACGAACGAGCTGAAGTCCCAGATGCCGTCCGGGCGCTCGAAGAACTTCCGCGCGGCCTTCAACTCGTCCGCGTACCGCTCCCCGTCGTCCTCGTCCTCGGCGACGATGTCCCAGTCCAGGCTGCGGATCTCGTCCTCGCGCACCTCGATGCACAGGCGTGCCAGGTCCCAGACCTGCGAGATGCTCCGAAGCGTCGAAAAGTCGACGCCCGTCGAGGACCGCGGCAGCATGTACAGGTTCGCGCCGACCGGGAACGGCGTCAGGACGGGAGGCGTGCCGACCGGCCGGAAGGGCGTCAGGGGTTCGCCAGGCGTGAAGATGCTGCCGGTCGTCATGCCAGCGGCGTCCATGGCGGCCCGGGTCTCGGCGGGCACCGCCGGCTGCTCGGCCGTCTGGCGGTACCCGGCGGCCCGTGCCCTCCCCGTCATGTCGGCGACACTGGCGATAGCGCGGCCGGCGTCCTTGAGCAGCTCACGGACGCCCAACCGCGGTCACCTCCTGTCCATTCTCGGCCTCTTCGGTGAGCCAACCGAGCCAGCCGCCGCCGAGGCTGAAGCGCCTAAGCGCCTGCGTCATGGCGTCGCAGTTGCTCACCAGGATCCCGTTCGCGTAGTAGACGTGGGCACCGTCAACCGTGAGGTTGTAAACGACGGCTGTTCGCGAGGCGCGTCCGGCAGGACCGACTGCAGGTGACTGCAGCCCGGGACGGGTTGATGGGCTTGACGCCGCTGAACTCTTCACCACAGACGACGCAAGCGCGGGTGAAGGTGTAGATGCCGCGCGCTGCCCGATGCCGATAGCCGCACCGGGCCGAACAGTACTGCGCCGGTCGGACAGATTCGAAGGTGCGTCCGCATTCAACGCAGGCGCGCTCCATCGGTCGTCGCGCCGAAGCCACCGCAACGCCATGCTGGCGATGCCACTCGCGCCCCTCCGGAGAACTGTGCCACGCGGCGCTGAGGGGGCGGATTGCTTCGAGGTGGAGCAACTGAGCAGGCTTCCGATGCGCGTCCCGATGGACCGCGCGATGCTCCCGGCGCGGTAAGCACACCAGATTACCGATGTCGTTGTTGTGCGGGTTGCCATCCCGGTGATGAATCTCGTGGCCTGGCGGAACTCTCCGGCCACGAGCAGACTCCCACACAGCGACGTGCAGGCTCTTAGCACCGACCCTGCCGGCATTGGTGCGCGACTGGCTGAGGTAATAGCGTCCCGTCCCCATGAGTCGATACGCAACGCCCTCGAACTCCACGACCTGCGGCATCCCCACCGGCAAAGCTCCTTCCATGACAGGCGGCTGATGTCGCTCGCGCGCATCACCGAAGCGAGGGGCTGAAAGGCACCGGCGCCAAACACCGGATGGCTGGCCGTCCCCTCAAGACCGGCGCGGGAGACAACCGGGTGAATCCCCGTCGGTCCACACGCCGTAACTCGGCACAGGCCAAGCGGCGTCAGCACGCGGTCGCCCGCCCGGACGCGCTCGATCGGCACGTTGCCCGTCAGCGTGGCGATCATGGTGCCAGCGACGAAGCATTGATCGTCGTGTTCAGCGTGGGGAAACGCCGTGCACTCGTCGACGAAGTCGCGCACCCACGCGTACCCGGGCATCTCCGGGTCCGGCAGGTACACGTTGCCGGCCTCGATCTGCGGACTCACCGCGGCCGCCCGCGCGAGCTTGCTGCCCTCCGGCTCGACCGCGATCAGGCCGCCGATCTCGTGCTTCAGGGTGTCGATCACGGCCGGCCCGTTGGCCTTGTCCTCGACCAGCTTGGTGACCGCCTCCGGCCACGCCTCGGACAGCCGCCGCACGGCCTGTACCGTCCGCGGGAAGTCCATGCGGGCCCGGACCTGGTCGAGCAGGTACCGGTCGGCGCCGATCCGGCCCCAGACCTGACCGACCACGAAGTCACTGCCGGCGGAGTCCTTGAAGGTCATGTCCCAGGACTGGATCAGCTGGTCGAAGGCCGCCGGCTTTTCGCGCCAAAACCGCCACCACTGGCGCTTGAGCAGGCCGCCCTCGTCCGGCTGCGGGTGCTGCTGGTACAGCGCGGCCCAGACGTAGGATCCGACCGACTTGCGAATCCCTTCGAGGGCCTCGGCGTCGTAGTGATCCGGCCAGAGCGGTTCGCCGCGCGCACGCCCGAGGGCGTCGTTCTCCTCGGCGACCGCCGGCAGGTTGAGCAGCTCCCAGTGCTCGCCGTCACCCGACTCGGAGGCGGCAAGGAGACGGCCGGCGAGATCGTCCCGGTTCCACCTGGTCATGACCAGGATGACGGCCGCGCCCGGGTGGAGGCGCGTCCGCAGCGTGCTGCGGTACCAGTCCCACTGGGCATCCCGGCGCGTCTTGGAGAGCGCGTCCTCGTGGTTCTTGACCGGATCGTCGATAAGTGCGATTTGGGCGCCACGGCCCGTGACCGGGCCCCCAACGCCTGCCGCGATCAGGCCGCCGCGGTGGCCGGCGATGTGCCACCGCCCCATCGCGGAACTGTCGTCGGCGATGTCGAGGCCCCACAGCTGCGGCGCGATCTCGGCAAACTCGTTGCGCGCCTGGCGGCTGAAGTCGTAGGCCAGGTCCGCGCCGTAGCTGGCGATCAGGATCGGCCAGTCCGGATGGCGGCCCAACACCCACACCGGGAAGTGCACGGTGACGAGTTGGGACTTCCCGTGCCTCGGGGGCATCGTCACGATCAACCGCTGGATCCGGCCGGCCTCGACATCCATGAGCCGCTCGGCGAGGAGCCGCAGGTGCGGCGGATCGCGCCACTCACCATCGGTCGCCCACGCCGGGAAGAACGTCAGGTCCTCACGGGCCAGCGCGGCCCACTCAGCCTCCAGGTCCTTCGGGCTCGCCGGCAATGCGGGACCGGGCCCGGTAGAGGCGCTTGAGGAGGTCCCGGTACTCCGGATCGTCCGGGACGCCACGACTGGTCACCTCGGCCTTCGCCTCCGTCCGAGCAGTCGGTCCGCCCTTGAGCAACTGCCAGTTTTTCACGCTGTACTCCAGGGCGCCCACCAGATCACGCAGGCTGACGTCCTGCTCGCCGCCTTTGGCGCCGGCGGTGCGCTCCTTGCCGGCCTGCACCCGGGCGTTGATCTTCTGCGCAATCAGGAGCACGTTCTCGCCGATCTGCTCGACGATCTGGTGCTCCTCGCGCTCGATGCTGGCCCAGACGCGCTCCGCGGCCTCGCGGGCGTGCTGCTGGGTCTCCTCGTGCAGCGGGCCCGGCGCCTCGACCGGCCCGACCGCGTACTTGCGGCGGAAGACCCAGCAACGGACGGTGTTCGGCGAAACGCCCAGCGCCGCGGCGATCTCGGCATACGGTTGGCCGGCGGTGAATCGGGCGATGGCCTCCTCGCGCTTCTCGGTGCCATGCCGCCCCATAAGTCGCCTCCGGCCGAAATCTCCCCGGGTTGTCGGCCCCGGGGTGCCGCATCCAGGCCGGCCATACGCACCGGATGTCATGCGGGGAGGGTGGTGGCCACGCCACCGTCTGACCGGCCGTCATCGGGCAACATCACGCGGCACTCGCCCGGCCGGGCGCGCAGCTGTGCTGGCGTTTGAGCGTCCCGGGGTGCCGCGAGCTCCTGGTCTGGCTGCCTGGATCAAAAGAGCCTCTCGTAAAGTACCCCCATGTGTACCGAACTCGGGCTCACGCTTCCGCCGCCAGCACTTCGGCGATGATCCGCTTCGCCCGGTGGTAGGTGTACTCGGGGTGCAGGGGTGACGTTTTCATGTTCTGGGAGACGACCAGGTTGACCAGTTTGCGGTGCGCCGACCTGTGGCGCCGTTCGACGGTCGCCGTGCTGGCGTCACGTCCCGGCGCGTCGACGATGCGCAGCAGGCGTCCGATCTGACGCCACGACCGCAGGTAGCCGACGCGCTCCCAGTAGACGTCGTGCTCTTGCTGGGTCAGGCCGGCCTCGGCCATGAAGGCGTCGACCTTGCTGCGGGCATAGTCCTGGAAGTCGCACTCGCTGCGGTCCTGGTCGTACCCGCGCGGATGTGGTGCCAATGGCCGCCCTCCATGCCGCCAACTCCCGGAGCTCAGGGTCAAGGGAGTGGGGCGTCAGGGGGCGGGTCAGGGGAGGATGGTCAGGGGCGGTTGCGCCGCGCGGCCAAGGGCCCGTCCCGCATCCAGTCTGCCAGATGGCCGAAAGCGAACCCGATGCGCGCCACCACGTTCGCCAGCCACCACAGCGCATCGTGTCGCCAGCCGTACTCTGCCTTCCGGTCGCAGTCCATCAGGCCACCACCCCCAACGCCGTCAGGTAGTCAGCCGGCCCGGTACCGCCGTGGATGCGGAATGTCGACTCCTGAACCCAGTGCAGCGACCTGGTCCCGACCGCGATCGAGCCCCGGACCGTGGCCCACGGGATCACCCATCGCTCATCATGGTCGGTCCACCACACCACGACGGCCGCCACGCCGCCGGCGTCCAGGCAGGCGGACAGGCAGTCCCGCTGCTGCGGCTGGATGCGGGCGAGGTCGAAGCGATCACCACCGCACTCCTTGGCCTCGACCGCCATGGCCCGACCGCCGGTGTACAGCCAGCCCATGAAGTCGGCGACGGCGTAGCCGGTGGGCCGGGCGCCGACGATCTCTCCGTCGCGGCGGATGATCGTCACCGGTGTCGGGAACTTGCGCACCCAGGCGACCCGCCGCGATTCGTACAGGTTGTGCTGCCAGGCGAGTAGGTCTTCGAGCGCCTGGCCGCGGTTGGCGTGGCTCATGCGCACGTCACAGCCCACAGCGCCTCTTCCACCGCGAGCAGCGTGCGAGCGCACCAGCACAGCGCTCCGCGCTTGGGCCTGCCAACGGCGGCATACACCGCCGCGAATGCGACCGCGACCAGGTAAATGGCCCAGAAGGCGAGGCCGGCAGCCGCTCGGGCCAGATGGTTCATGCGCACGGCTCGACCACAACCTCAACCCCGGCGCGCTCCTGCATCCAGCCACGCAGCCACGCCAGGACGTGCTCGGCCTCGACGTCGGTGATGCTGCCCTCGATCTCCGGCTCGCGGATGACGATGCGGCTTTCCTCGATTCGGATCGGCAGGATCAGGCCACCCTCGCGGACGGCGGCGCGGAACGGGTTCGGCAGGGCCTCGGGTTCGGTCTCGGGTGCAGCCTCGGGCATCGTCTCGGGCGCCGCGACCAGCGCCAGCATGTCATCCACGACGAGCGCCTCCTCGGGTTCTGGCTGGGATACGGCGACGACGGAATCAGCTACCGCGACGGAGGCCTGCTCGGCCAAGACGGCCGCAGCCGCGACGACGGCCTGGCGGTCGCGCTCCAGGTCGGCATCCGCCTCGACCTCGGCCCGGATCTGCGCCTCGATGGCGGCCGCCGGCGGCAGTATCGTGACGGGCGCGGTCGGGGCTTCGATCTCGGCCTGGAGCGCGGCCACGGCCAATGTGTTGGGCCTCGGCGCGCCCGGGTAGTCGATGCGCTTGCGGTAGCACCAATTCACGAACTGCGAGGCGTTGACTCCGAACCGCCGGCAGACCTCGGCGGCCGGCTCCTTGGCGCGGGCGCTCTGGCGGACACTCGCCTCGTCGATTCCGAGCAGCTCAGCCATCGGCCCTTGACCCTCCTCGTCGTCCTCGTCGCTCTCCCGCGCGACCACGGCGCCGGTCCGGCAGGCCATGCACCTGGTGCGGCTGGCGGGGCCGTAGAACACGACCCCGCATACGCACGCCCGGAAGTCCCAAGCCACCGCCGGCACATCCTCGGTCGTTGGGTCGTCGAGGCCGGTCACCTGCGCCAGCGTCCGGCGCTCGGGCATGTCACGCCTCCGCTGCGGCCGGTTCGGGCGCGGGTGTCTGCAGACGCCGGCGCGCTTCCGCCTGCAGCCGACGCCGCGCGTCCTTCGTGTGCTGCTCGCCGAGGGTCAGCTTGAGCTCGTCGTCGGTGAGGCGCTTGAGGGCGCTCTGCCAGTTGGCATCGCTGGACGGCGTCCCTCGAATCCAGGCCAGGGCGTCGCTCTCAGCAGGCGCCGCTGGTTTCTCGGGCTCAGCCTGCGCCGCCGTCACCCCACACCGCTGCCGCCACCAGTCGGTGAGGCCACAGTCTCGGCCCGGCATCGGCTCGACCGCGAACATCAGGGCGATCTGGAGCAGCGCCGGGATGCCCTGCGTGCCCAACCACCGCAGGACCCGGGCCTGCTGGTCTCCGTCCTCGGCGCCGGTCATCGTGTCGATCAGGCGACCAAAGCCGAACTCCTGGAGGCGCTCGGACCAGTCGCGCCGGTGGTCGTTCTCGAATACCAGACGCGCCGCGATCAGGGCGACATGATCGGTCTGCAGGTCCTCGCGCGGCCCCAACTCGCGCACCTGGGCGTTTAGGGCCTCGGTGGCGGCGGCGCGTTCCTCGTCGCGCTTGCGCTGCTCGGCCTCCCAGTCGTACGGGGCTGGTCGCTCGGTCTCCACCGGCCCTTCTGGCGCGTCCGACTTCGGCTGTGCCGCCTTTGCCGCGGCTTCGACCTGGTCGTAACGCTGGCGGTCCAGGCACACGGCAGTGGCGTACGAATGGCCCTTGGTGAGCTCGTGCCGGCAGGGGCAGGCGGAATGATCGGCGCGGGCGCGGCACGCCCATGGCATGTCAGTGCCCTTCTTGAGCGCCACGACTGGGTGCGTGTACACCAAGTGCTCCTCAACCCGCTTGGCGGCCGCCGCGGACGGGACGTTGGAGTCCTGGAGCATCGTGACCGACTCCTGGACCGCGTCCGGATACGCGCTGAGCCCGATCACGGCCATGGCAGTCGCCGGCGCCAGGTTTCCGCGCGAAATCTCCGCGCGGACGTCCTCCGGCAGTCGGAGCAGCCGCCGGCGGTTGGAGATGTGCGCCTCCGACACCCCGAGCTCGCGCGCCAGGTCCACGGCCCGGGCGCCGTGCTCCCGGATCAAGGCGTCGTATCCCTCGGCCTCCTCGATGGCGTCGAGGTCACGGCGCTGCAGGTTCTCCAGGAGTTGCAGCTTGGCGGCCGCGGCCTCGTCGAGCTCCATCACGCGGCAGGGGACGCGCTCGAGGCCGGCCTGAATCGAGGCGCGCAGCCGGCGCTCGCCGGCGACCAGGACGTACGGCTCGCCGCCGCTGGAGGGCGGGTTGCCGCTCGGCCGCACGATCAACGGCTGGATGACGCCGTGCTCGCGGATGGACTGGGCGAGCTCGTCCAGCGCCGCCTGGTCGAAGGTGTGGCGGACCTGCGGCAGGGCCCGGATCTCGGTCACCGCGACGTCCCGGTACTCGGACTGCGGCGGCGCGGCGTTCTTGAGGCCGTGGCCGGGCAGGTACCGCATCGGCTCGCCCTTCTTGTGGCCATAGCGGCCGTCGGTCTTGGTCGCGATCTTGGTCGCCTGGCCGCAGCCGCAGGCGCAGAGGGCCTCGTTCACGAGGCATCACGCCCGACCGACACCCGTTCGCCGTCGGCGGTCACATCGGGCGGCCGGAACTGATCCAGGATGCTGTGCTCCACGAAAAGCGGCGCGGCCTTCGACAGCTCGTCGCGCCAGAGACCGTTGCGCGCGATGACCTCGGCAAACTCTGCGATGTCGGGCTCGACTGTCGTCAACGAGCCGTCGTCGTTAGAGCAGAGACGGGTCAGCAGATGGTCCATCAGGGCGCGGCGCCCCTTGCCGCTCAGGCGCTCCCAGACCCTACGCTCGATCACGACAGCCGCATCTGAACCGTACGCGAGGAACTTCGCCAGGCCGCTGATGACCTGGACCTTGCCCCAGACGGGTCGGCCGCCCTTGTTCGCCGGCGAGTCCGCGTCCCGGAACACGAAGCGCATGGCGTAGCCCTTCAGCCACCCGTGGACCTCCAGGTCTTCGATCAGCCCGCGGGCCACCGCCTCGGCATCTTCGGCGACTTCGAACGTTGCTGGCATCGGAGCCCTCCTCGTCGTTGTTTCGTCGGGTCGCGGGTCAGGCGCTGGGTCGCACACCACCTCCCCAATCGTCCTCCGGCCTCGTCACTTGGTCCGCCACGCGGCGCGCCACCGGGGCCAACGGTCCGGACTTGCCGCGCAACTGCTCGATCGCGGCCTCGGCGGCATCGACCACCTGCGGCCCATCGCCGGGGAACGGCCGCTCCTCGGCGTAGATGTGCGCCGATTCGCGCATCATGGCCGGCGTGTCGATCAGGCCTTCGAACCAGGCCCGCAGGGTGGTGATCTGCATCCGGCCCTTGTGGTGCAGCTCGGAGCCGTGCTTCGCGCCGGGTCCGAGCTGGAGATCCGCGTTCGCCTCCCGAGCCGCGCGCCGGATCTCCGAAGCCTCGGCCAGGATCTCGGCGATGGCCGGGAAGAACCGGCTCCGCTTGGCGACCTCGATCGCCGCGGCGCGGCAGGAGCCGTAGTCCTCGTTGGCCAGCGCGAGAGCCCAGGCGTGTCCGGTCTCGCGTGCCACCTGATGGCTTGGGAAGAGCGATGCCGCCAGGGCCAGGAGCTTGCCGGCCTCGATCTCTGTCACGGACCCTCACCTCCGGCGCCGACATCGGCCAGGAACTCCCGGATCCCGGCGAAGCCGCGGGGTTCGATGCGACCGTTTGGGCTGGCGCGGCCGGGCGGCCGCTCGTGCTCCACCCAGGCCCGGAACTGGCTGCGGGGCCTGGCGTTTTTGGCAAGCGGTTTGTCGAGCGTCGAGATCCGGTAGTTACGGGCGACGTTCAGCAGGTCGACGGCGGGGTGCGCCTCGGCGAGGGTCCGGAGCATGTCGAGGTCCGCCCGCTCATTCGCCGGCCAGCCCGCAATCTGGGCGAGCTCAGAGAGCACCGAGGTCTCGGAAGGCGTCGGCTCCGGGACCCCGACCGGCAGCGACGGGGCGATTGGGGCGGCGGGGCGCGGCGCCTCGGGGGCGCGCTGCTCCTGCTCCGTCTCCCGGTCTGTGTCTTGGTTAGTGTCTTGGTACGGTACGGTAGCCCCTGCACGTGCAGGGAACGTGCGCTGCACGTGTGTCGCACGTGCGGAGTCCTCATTAGAGACAGCATCCGCATGTGCGCCTGCGCGCTTCTGCCGCATGCGCTCGGCGTTCTTCTGACGCTGGTCGATCAGCCGGCCGGCGTAGTCCCACCAGTCGTGCAGGAGTAGGCGATCGTCTTCTGTTCGCTCCAAGAATCCCGCGCCACCTCCGACCCCGCATCCCTCAAGGGCGCGGCAGAAGGCCGCCGGGTCGCCGTCCCACTCCGCGGCATCCGCCAGGTCCTCGTCGGCAAAGTGGGTCACGTCTCCGTCTTGCGCGTAGTCGAGCGCCCACCACCACAGGCAGTGGAGGTGCCCCACGGCGTGCGCGCGTTTCAGGCCGAGCATCCGCGCTAGGCGCTTCAGCTTCGGGTGATCGCGGAGGGTTTGGTGTGACTCGATGTACGCCAGGGCTACCGCCCCCCGCCAGCGAGCCACATGGCCCAGCCCTCGGCCGCCGTGTCGGGATGGACGCCGTCCATCCACCGGGCGAACACGTACCGCCGCCGGGCTGCCGCAGGCCCGTCGAAGCAGCCGAGCTGCACCATGATCCTGGCCGCCTGCGCCGCCGCCCGGGCGGATCCGCGCCGCGCCTGGTCGATCAACTGGCTGAGCTGGGCCCGCAGGTTGTCCTCGTCCGCCTTGGAGAGCCGTGGTCGCAGAGTCGCCGCCATACCCGAGACCTCCGCCGATGCCGCGTTGCGCCTTGGAGCTCAGCGGTCAAGGGCCGGGGTCAAGGGTTTTGCGTTGCACCGGCGATGCAACCGCCCATGCAACGGACTGCAACGCATTGCATCAGCCTGTGGTGGAATGGCGTCCTGGCGCGCTCGGGGATGCAACAGCCCCGTTGCAACGGGACGCAACGGGTGCAACGCCACCCGAGCCGCGCCGAGGAGGTGCCCTTGCTGCCGGCGTGAGTCGCACGGGTGCTACAAGGGGTGCTACAGGTGGGCAGAGAAACGCGGGAGGCGTGGACGCGCCCGTTCGCTATGCGGTTATTGTGAATGGCTTGATTTAGCGGTTTGTGGGAGACGAGACAGAACAGAGAATCGGTCCCTGGAGACTTAAAATCCCTTGCCGGCAACGGCGTGCGGGTTCGAGTCCCGCCCCCGGCACCAACAGCTACAAGGGATATGCATGGAGCCTCAGGGCGTGTCACCCTGGGGCTCTGCCGTTTGCCATCACTTTTGCCATCAACGAGCTGCTCACTGCGGTGGGCTCCCGGCGCCATGGACCCCTCGCTTCGCGCCAGCCAAGCGTCGGCCTGCCGCGCCGCATCCCGGGTGGCCTCGAGGAGCAGGTCGGCGTACGTCTCGCAGAACATCGTGACCGAGTGCCCCATCATCTTGGCCGCTACGGCCACCGGAACCCCGGCACCGAGGAGAATGCTAGCTGCGGCGTGCCGCAAGGAGTATGGGGGGAGCGGTCTGACCTCCGCCCGCCGGCGGATTCGCGCGAAAACATGGTAAGCCTTCAGGGGGGGCTCTGGGACGGGGCCGGGATGTCCCCTGGAGCGGGTGACAACCGAGAGTCGTGGCATGGCGCCGTGGGTCATGGCCGGCGCGGCCCAGGCGTAGAGCGTGGAGGCGAAGCGGTCTGACCAGGCCCGGGCCCCTGCCGGAGGGCTGATATGCCCTGCGGCTGTCGCCGGGCTGGGCACGAGTTAGAGGAGGGCACCCTGGGCAGTGGGGTAGGGTCTCACGGCAGGAGGGGACACCGAGGGAGACGCAGGCATCACGCCGCGCGCGGAGGGGGCGGGGGTGGGGTGGCCGGGGGGGGGCCG